>Ga0209025_1000229_pt1 | contig 131241 bp, 122 predicted proteins | sample AraplaMF_Col_mLB_FD_184256 | JGI IMG/M metagenome (GOLD analysis project Ga0209025, IMG submission 184256) | Arabidopsis root microbial communities from the University of North Carolina, USA - plate scrape MF_Col_mLB (SPAdes) (version 2) | ecosystem: Host-associated > Plants > Roots >...
GTTTCGTCAACCGTTTCAGCAATCTTTTTTTGCTGCAGCCAGCGCGCCAACTTCGCCGCGCCAACCCTCCCGGTCGACCCCGCAACCCTTGTCAGTGCTGCCTTGCAGCGCCGCGTTGTGTTGCGAGGGGGCGAATATTAAGGGACGCCGAGGGGCTTGGCAAGGGGTTCCAGGAAATAATTCGAATCGACCACAAACGAGGCTCGAGCTGCTCTTTATGGCACAGGAGCTTCCTCCTATATAGACGTCACAGAAACGTGCAGATGTTTGTCATGCACGACCCCATGATTCATGATCTGGTCTTCAGCCTCGCGCAGCCGCGCAGGCAGTCCGGACCGCGGGACCTCCTCCATGACCATTCGAATCGTAAGACTGGGAACACCACGCGCAGCTGACGAAGGGCTTCGCATCGGTACAGTGCGGCGACCACCACGCGGCGTGCCGAAGTCCGAGTTCGCCAGCCGTGACTATTACGATGTTTGGTACCCTGCCCTGTCTCCTACCCCAGAGTTGGTCTCACAGGCGCAGGGCGCCACAGACGATAAGGCATGGAGAGCATTCGTCCGCCATTTCCGCAAGGAAATGGGCGAGCCGGAGCCGAGCCGCACGCTCGACCTGCTGGCTGCGCTGTCGCACCAGACCAATTTCTCACTTGGCTGCTATTGCGAAGACGAGGCGCGCTGCCACAGGTCGGTCCTGCGCGAATTGCTGGCCGAGCGCGGCGCAAAAATCGCCTGATCGGCCCTGCCTGGCGGGTGACTTTCCCGCTTTGACCTTTTCGTTTGCGCAATCCGATGGCCCTGAACGTTGTCTGGCTCGGCTTTTTCCTGGTTTCCTTTGCCGCCGCATGCATTCGCCTCGCCAGCGGCGACCTGGCTGTCTTCCCCGCCATGCTGTCGAGCCTGTTCGACAGTGCCCGCACGGCCTTCGAGATTGCGCTCGGACTGGCGGGCGTGATGAGCCTGTGGCTGGGCATCATGCGCGTCGGCGAGCGCGCCGGAGTCGTCGACGCCTTTGCGCGGCTGGTGAATCCATTGCTGCGGCATTTTTTCCCCGGCGTGCCGCAGGGCCATCCGGCGCAAGGCGCCATGATGATGAATGTGTCGGCTAACCTGCTGGGCCTGGATAACGCGGCGACTCCTCTCGGGCTGAATGCCATGCGCGAGCTGCAGGCGCTGAACCGTCGCCCGGACGTGGCCACCGATGCGCAGATCATGTTCATCGTGCTGAATACGGCCGGACTAACGCTGATCCCGACCTCGGTCATCGCGATCCGACAGGCCATTGCCGTCAAGCAGGGGCTGGTGGGCTTCAATGCGGCGGACATTTTCCTGCCGACGCTGCTGGCTACCGGTGGCTCGTGCCTTGCCGGTTTGCTGGCTGTCGCCTGGGTGCAGCGGCTCAATCTGCTGCGGCCCGCCGTGCTGGTCGCTTTCGGCATGGTTGCCGCGGCGCTCTCCGGCATGTTCGCCTGGCTGAAGCATGCGCCGCCCGAGCAGGTCGGCAGCGTGACGGCATTGGCAGGCGCGGGCTTTATCCTGTCGCTGATCACGCTGTTCCTGGTCTGCGGTGCCCTGCGGCGGGTGAACGTCTACGAGGCCTTTATCGATGGCGCGAAGGAAGGTTTCGGCGTGGCCGTGCAGATCATCCCTTATCTGGTTGCCATTCTGGTTGCGATCGGCTTGTTCCGGGCGACCGGCTGCATGGACGTGTTGATGGGGTGGCTGACGTTGGGCTTTGCGCATCTCGGCATCAATACTGATTTTGTCCCGGCCTTGCCGGTCGGCCTGATGAAAATCCTGTCAGGTGCCGGCGCACGCGGGCTGATGGTCGATGTGATGACGACTTATGGCGTCGACTCATTCCAGGGACGCCTTGCGGCCATCATCCAGGGATCGACCGAAACCACCTTCTATGTCTTGGCGGTCTACTTTGGCAGCATCAATGTGCGGAATACCCGGCATGCGCTGGGATGCGCACTGGTGGCCGACACCGTCGGCATTTTTTCTGCCGTAGGCGCTGCTTATTTGTTTCGCTAGCGCCGGCGATTCGATCGTTGTTGTACGGGCACAACATCATTGTGTGCATCGCCAGACATTGACACAATTGAGCTTGGTGCGACGCAGCAAACCATGTATAGTGAAGTCTGTCTCCTCCACCACCTCGGTGGATTCCAACCCACGCATAACCTGCGTGGGTTTTTTTTCTTGAAACCGGCCATTGCAACAAAACGTTGCGCAGCAAGCGCCGGCAAGGCCCGCGCTTTGTGCATCACGCACCACGGATGCCTTTTGACACGCCCGCCCAGGGTGTCGCATGGCAGCGCGGTTCCACCCGCGCCGCCTTTGCTGCAATGCACCAACCCATGACAGCCGGGCGCACCGCAGTCCGCACAGTCCGGGCAGTCCGTTCAAGGACCTTTACGGGAGACCACGGCGACCTACAATGATTGAATACGTCCGTCGCCAGCACGAGGTACGCCATGCCTGAGATCACGTTCCCTCGCAGCGTCCCGACCTACTGCGCAGCCAGCCTCACGCTGTCCTGTCCCGCTACGGTCAATGGCAGCCCGACCCAGTATTCCGTCACCGCGGAAGCCCTTGAGGCCCACTTCGGTGCGCGCTCGCCGCGCGAGGAAGACCTGGTTGCCGCCTTCACCAGTAATCGCCAGCGCATCGAAAGCCTCGCCGAAAGCCTGTTCGAGCTGACACAGGCGCGCGAGATCGTGCTGCGCAGTGGCCATTTTCGCTTCGCCGGCTGACCCGCCGCGATTGACACCGCATCCAAGCCGAGACGCCGGGCCAGCCCGGCGTCTTGCGCATGCTCAGTCGGCCTTGGCTTCGCCACGCACCAGCAGCACCGGCGTGGTCGACTGCCGGATCACAGCTTCCGCCACGCTGCCCAGTACCAGCCGGCGCACGCCACGCCGCCCGTGCGTGCCAATTACCAGCAGATCCGCGCCCCACTGGCGCGCGGCTTCGTTGATCGATGCGCCAATATCGCCGGGCACCGGCGCCTCGCTGACCAGCCGGGTTTCATGCGGCACGCCGGCCGCCGACAGTTGCTGCGCGGCGTCCTGCAGCGCGCGCTGGCCGCTTTCCTCGAATGCCTTCTGCAGCTGGCTCGGATCGTAGTAGCCGACGTCGAACATCGGCGTACCCGTGTCGACGACATAGAGCGCCAGCACCATGGCACCGCCCGGTGCCGCTACGCGGATGGCTTCGGCCAGCGCCAGTCCCGACGTGCTGCTGCCATCCACCGCCACCACGATCTTGCTGTATGCCGCGCTTGCCATTTGCGTAGCCTCCGTAGACAAAGGGAATAAGGAGTTGGACGGCAGAAGGCCGCTCCGCCTTAGATACTACACGTGCGCAGACCGTCACGCGCCAGCGCTGCCACGGCGACAGTCAACACAAACCCGGCTCGCCTTAAATTGACCGACCGGTCGGCTTATATATAATAGGGCCAGCCGCCGCGCCAACGGTCCCCCACCGTCCGCGGCCCCCGCCAGAGGAGGCGCTATGTACACCCAAAGCCTGGACGTTCCCGGCCACTCGGACTCCGCACAGATCGCCACCTCTCGGGACGATGACGTCCGCCAGGCCGCTTTCGACGCGCGTATGTCAGCCGACGGCAAGATCGAGCCGCAGGACTGGATGCCGGCGGCCTACCGCAAGACACTGGTGCGGCAGATTTCCCAGCACGCGCATTCAGAGATTGTCGGCATGCTGCCCGAGGGCAACTGGATCAGCCGCGCGCCGTCACTCAAGCGCAAGGCGATCTTGCTGGCCAAGGTGCAGGACGAAGGCGGCCACGGCCTGTACCTGTACTCCGCAGCCGAAACGCTGGATGTCTCCCGCGACGAGCTGGTCGACGCGCTGCACAGCGGCAAGGCCAAGTATTCGTCGATCTTCAACTACCCGACGCTGAGTTGGGCCGACGTCGGCGTGATCGGCTGGCTGGTGGACGGGGCGGCGATCATGAACCAGATCCCTTTGTGCCGCTGCTCATATGGGCCGTATGCACGCGCCATGATCCGCATCTGCAAGGAGGAGTCGTTCCACCAGCGCCAGGGCTTCGACGCGCTGCTCGCGATGATGCGTGGCACCGACGCCCAGCGCGAGATGGTGCAGGACGCGGTCAACCGCTGGTGGTTCCCGGTGCTGATGATGTTCGGCCCGCCCGACGCGGCCTCGACCAACAGCGCGCAGACCATGGCCTGGGGCATCAAGCGCATCTCGAATGACGATCTGCGCCAGAAGTTCGTCGATGCCACGGTGGAGCAAGCGCGGGTGCTGGGTGTGACGCTGCCCGACCCGGGACTGCAATGGAACGCCGAGCGCGCCCACTATGACTACAGCCCGCTGGACTGGGACGAGTTCTGGCGCGTGATCAACGGCGACGGTCCCTGCAATAAGGAACGCCTGGCCACGCGCGTCAAGGCGCACGAGGAAGGCGCCTGGGTCCGCGAAGCCGCGCTCGCCCACGCCGCCAAGCTGGCCGAGCGCGAAGCGGGCGAGCGCCGCGCCGCCGCCTGACCAATGCTGCATCCCGGGCACGAGGATTGAGGAGACAACAATGAACCGCAAGGAATGGCCGCTGTGGGAAGTGTTCGTGCGCAGCAAGCAAGGCCTGGAGCACAAGCATTGCGGCAGCCTGCACGCCGCCGATGCGCAACAGGCGCTGCACATGGCGCGAGATGTCTACACGCGGCGTCAGGAAGGCGTGTCGATCTGGGTGGTGCCGTCCGCCGCCATTACGGCGAGCGTGCCGGAGGAAAAGCCGGAGCTGTTCGACCCCATGGCTGACAAGATCTACCGGCATCCGACGTTCTACCAGCTGCCCGACGAAGTCAACCATATGTAAGGGCCACGCACGATGACCGCGTCCCCGCAACCCGCCTCCCTGGATCATCTGCCGCCGGCCCGCGCCGCCACGCTGCGATACGTGCTGCGCCTGGCCGACAACGCGCTGGTGCTCGGCCAGCGCAATGCCGAGTGGTGCGGCCACGGCCCGGTGCTGGAAGAAGACATTGCGCTGGCCAACATCAGCCTCGACCTGATCGGCCAGGCGCGCCTGCTGTATGGGCGCGCCGGCGAACTGGAAGGCGAGCTGACCGGCCTGCCGCGCCATGAAGACGACTATGCCTATTGGCGCGCCGAGCGCGATTTCCGCAACTGGACGCTGGTGGAACTGCCCCATCGCGGCCCGCTGGCCGGCACCGCCGCCGCGGAGCGCGACTACGCGGTCACCATCATGCGCAACTTCCTGTACAGCGCGCTGATGGTGGAGCTGTGGGAAGCGCTGCAGTCCAGCAGCGACGCGCAACTCGCCGCCATCGCCGCAAAGTCAGTCAAGGAGGCGCGCTACCACCTGCACCATGCCGCCGGCTGGGTAGTGCGCCTGGGCGACGGCACCGAAGCGTCGCACGTCCGCATGCAGCGGTCCCTGGACCACCTGCTGCCCTATATGAATGAGTGCTTTGCCGAAGACCCGGTGGAAGCCGAAGCCGCGGCACAGGGAATTGGCATCGTCACCGCCTCGCTGCGATCGGCCTGGGATGCGACCGTTGCCGAGACCTTGCAAGCCGCCACGCTGGCGCTACCGCCTGCGAGCAGCTTTGTCTCGACCGGCAAGCTCGGCGTGCATTCCGAACACATGAGCTACCTGCTGGGCGAGATGCAGGGGCTGGCGCGAGCCCATCCGGGCGCCCAATGGTAAGCGCCCGCTTCGCCGCAAAGGATTGACCGGCATGAACGTCACCACCCTGCCCCACCCAGCGAAAGCTGCCGCCGATGCGCGCGTCGCGAAGGCGTGGGCGGCGCTCGAAGCGGTTCCCGACCCGGAGATCCCGGTGGTGTCGATCCGCGACCTCGGCATCCTGCGCGGCATCGCCGCCGATGCCGACGGCACGCTGGAAGTCACGATTACACCCACCTACTCCGGCTGTCCGGCGATGTCACAGATCGCCGAAGACATCGGCCAGGCGCTCGACGCCGCCGGCCTGGCGCCGTGGCGCCTGCGCACCGTGCTGGCGCCGGCGTGGACCACCGACTGGATCACCCCAGCCGCGCGTGAACGATTGCGCGAATTCGGTATCGCGCCGCCCGGCCAGTGCGACGCACCGGCGACGGCGCAACCGTTGCGCTTCGTCCCGCGTGCCGCGCGCGCCGGCGCCCCGGACCGCGTCGCCTGCCCGCGCTGCGGCAGCTTGCACACGCAGGAAATCTCGCGCTTCGCCTCGACGGCGTGCAAGGCGCTGTACCGCTGCCTGGATTGCCGCGAGCCGTTCGACTATTTCAAACCCTATTGAGCCCCGCCGGGCCAAAGCCAGGCTGCCATGACCCCACAGTTCCACCCGCTGCGCGTGGCGCAGGTACGCCCCGAGACTGCCGACACCATCTCGATCGCGTTCGAGGTGCCGGAAACGCTGCGCGCCGCCTACCGCTTCACCCAGGGCCAGTTCCTGACGCTGAAGGCGCCGGTCGACGGCAAGGACTTGCGGCGCTCATATTCGATCTGCTCGGCGGTGCAGGACTACGACGCACAGGGCGAACTGCGCGTGGCGGTGAAGCTGGTAGAGGACGGGCTGTTTTCGTCCCACCTCCATGACTCCATCGCACCCGGCCAGGTGATCGACGTGATGACGCCGGACGGCCGCTTCCACGTACCGCTGGATCCGGCCACGGCGCGCCACTATGTTGCCTTTGCCGCGGGCAGCGGCATCACGCCGGTGCTGTCGCTGATCCGCACCACGCTGCAAGCCGAGCCGCGCAGCCGGTTCACGCTGGTCTACGGCAACCGCAATGTCGACAGCATAATCTTTTCCGAGGCGCTGGAAGACCTGAAGAACCAGTACCTTTCGCGCTTCACGCTGTACCACGTGCTGTCGCGCCAGCCGCAGGAGGTCGACCTGCTGCACGGACGGCTTGACCACGACCGCGTCACCGCCTTCCTCCAGACCCTGATCCCGGTGGATGACATCGATGCGGCCTTCGTTTGCGGGCCTGCTTCGATGATCGACGAAGCCGAGGCGGCACTGCGCGACGCTGGCGTGGATCCGCACCGCATCCACGCCGAGCGCTTCGGCGTGCCGCTCGCGCAGGCCAAGCCCAAGCCTTCGCACACGCACGCCGACCACGCGGGCACCGCAGAGCTGGTGGTCGTGCTCGACGGCAAGCAACACAGCATGCGCCTGCCGCTGGAAGACGCCAACGTGCTCGATACCGCGCTGGCCGCCGGGCTCGACCTGCCGTACGCCTGCAAGGGCGGCGTCTGTTGCACCTGCCGTGCCAAGGTGCTGGAAGGCAAGGTCGAGATGGAGAAGAACTACACGCTCGAGCCGTGGGAGATGGAAAAGGGCTTCGTGCTCACCTGCCAGGCGCGCGCGCTGACGCCGCGGGTGGTGGTCAGCTACGACGAACGCTGATCCAGGTACGCGGCGGCAGGCGGCCGGCGCCGCGTGCGCGTGCCGACGCTCGCCGCCATTGGCCAGGCCCGGCCGTGATTACAATGACGGCAGGCCGGCAGCGGCCTGGCGCGATGCTTGCGGGGGGGGGTAAAACAGCGGCTTGCGCATGGCCTTGCACGGCAGTGCCCGCCGACTGTCGCGCCGGCGCCGCGCGGTGCCAGCGAACCGTCCCACCCATATACAATCACGGCCATGCAATATATCCACGTCGTCAACGGTGATGTAGCAGGCACGACCCTGCGCCAGGCGCTGGCGCAGGCCGCGCGGCCGGACCCTGTCGTGGTGCTGCGCGACGACCTGGCCGTGGGGCCGCTGGCCGACATCGACAGCACCGGGCTGATCCGTTCCGGCTTCTGGCAGCGGGTCGCCCCGCACACCGACATCGATTTCGCCGCCGAGATGCGCCAGGCGCTGGACCAGCTCCAGAGGCTGCGCCAGGACGAACTGGAAATAGCCATCTGGCACGGCCAGAGCGCGGCCGACCAGCTGATGCTGCGCCGGGTCGTGTTCCACCTGTACCAGGCGCCGCAACGGATCAATGAAGTCGCGATGGACCTGCGCGAGCTGGAGATGCCTGCTCAAGGCAACCTGGCCGCCATCGGCATGTATTCGGCGGCACGGCTGGCGCGGCGCTTTTCCACGATCGCGCCGGTTTCGGTGCTGCGGCTGGGGCGGCTGGGCTACGAGTGGCAGCAGAACGTCAAGGAAAATGCCGACGTCCGCCTGTGGAAGGGCAACACGCTGGTTCCCGCCGCCTACCACACCATCGACGACATCATCATGGATCGCGCGCCGGCGGAATGGACCCCCGCGGCTCAGGTGGTGGGCAGCGTGATGGGGGCGATCGAAGGCCTGCTGGCCAGCGACTGGTTCGTGTTCTGGCGCTGCCGCGAGCTGATTGCCTCCGGCCAGATGGTGCTGCGCGGCAATTCCGACTCGCTCGAGACCTGCGAGTTGCGCCGCCGCGCCGGCGGCGGTGGCGAGTAACCCCGATACACATGGCCCGTACCAAGGCACCCGATTTCGAGGCCCAGCGCGAACAGATCCTGGACCTGGCCGCCGCCGCCTTCGCCAACAGCAGCTACCCCAGCACCTCGATGGCCGACCTGGCCGCCGCCTGCGGCACGTCCAAGGCGCGCCTCTACCACTATTACGAGAGCAAGGAAGCGATCCTGTTCGACCTGCTGGACCGCTACACGCGGCGGCTGATGCTGCTGGTCACCGAGGTGGAGGCCGACGCCGAGCGCCATGCGCGCACCGACAAGGAGGCGTTCGCCAACCTGATCCGCGCCTTCCTGGCCGAATACGAAACCTCGCAGACACGCCATATCGCGCTGATCAACGACGTCAAGTTCCTCGCCGAAAGCCAGCGCGACGTGATCCTGGGCCGCGAGCGCGACGTGGTGGCGGCCTTCTCGCGCCTGCTGCGCCGGGCCTACCCGGAGCGTGTCACGCGCGATAACCAGACCGCCCTGACCATGACCGTGTTCGGCATGATCAACTGGACCTTTACCTGGCTCAAGCCGGGCGGCCGGCTGTCGTACGCGGACTTTGCCGAGACAGTGCTCGACCTGCTCGAAGGCGGGCTGCCGGGCCGCGCCGCCACGATCCGCTGACGCAGGCGGGCCCGCCCCCGCCATCGTCAGGACCACCCTGCCTCTTCGCGCTGCCGGCGTTGCTCGCGGTCCTGCCTGAACATTTCCTCCAGCTCGTCGCGGGCCTGGCGCGCCAGCGAGACCAGCTTCTTCTGGTCGGTGTAGTGCGGGTAGAAGCGGTCGATCGCCTGGATGTTGTGCCGGCGGAAGCGCAGCGCGACGTTGCGCGCCTCGGCGGGGTCGAAGCCCAGCCCTTCCAGGACACTCCGCCCCATCCTCAGCGAACCCTCGAACATCTCGCGCTCGAACAATTGCACGCCGCGGTCCATTAGCTGGTAAATATGCGACACATGGCGCGCCCGCGCATAGATCTGCAGTTCCGGATAGCGCTCGCGCACCCGGTCGATCAGCTGCAGGCTCTCGTCCATGCCGTCGATCGCCACCACCAGGATGCGCGCGCGGGCGATGCCGGCGGCTTCGAGCAGGTCCAGCCGCGTGGCATCGCCATAGAAGATCTTGAAGCCGTACTGGCGCAGGAACTCGATCTGGTCCGGATCGTGGTCGAGCACCGTGACGCCGATGCCCTGGCTATACAGCAGCCGCCCGATGATCTGTCCGAAGCGGCCGAAGCCGGCGATCAGCACCGGGTTGTCCTGCGGCGTGATGGCCTCGTCCGGACGAGCCTTGGCGCGACCCAGCCGAGGCGCCACCAGCTGGTCATAGGCCAGCAGCAGCAACGGCGTGGCCACCATCGACAGCGCCACCACCAGCACCAGCAAGGCCTCGGTCTCGCGCGGCAGCAAACCCGCGCCGCCGGCCACGCCGAACACCACGAAGGCAAACTCGCCGCCCTGCGAGATCAACAGCGCAAACAGCAGCCGCTGGCCCCGCGCGATGGCGAACTCACGCGCCAGCAGCATCAGCACCGCGGTCTTGGCGACGACGAAGGCCACCACCAGCCCGAGCACCAGCCAGGGCGAGCGCGCCAGCACGGCAAAGTCGATCGACATGCCGACCGCCATGAAGAACAGGCCCAGCAGCAGCCCCTTGAACGGCTCCAGGTCGGCCTCCAGCGCATGGCGGTATTCCGAATCGGCCAGCAGCACGCCGGCCAGGAAGGTCCCCAGCGCCATCGACAGCCCGACCGCATCCATCATCAGCGCGATGCCCACCACCAGCAGCAACGCAAACGCGGTGAACATCTCGCGCATGTCGGTGCGCGCGATAAAGCGCAGCGCCGGCCGCACCAGGTAGCGGCCGCCGGCCACTACCGCACCGATCACCGCCACTGCCTTCACGCCCGCCAGCCAGCCGGCGGCGCCGGCACCGGCACCTTCGGCTCCTTCGACGGCAAGCAGCGGCAATAGCGCGATCATCGGGATGGCGGCAATGTCCTGGAATAGCAGGATGCCGAAGCTGGCCGCACCGGCCGGCGTACCGAACAGGTTGCGCTCGGTCAGCGTCGCCAGCGCGATCGCGGTGGACGACAGCGCCAGGCCCAGGCCCGCGACCAGCGCCACCTGCCATGACGCCCCCGCCAGCGCGGCGGCCGCTCCGATCACCAGCGCGCAGGCGGCAAGCTGGGCGCCACCGTATCCGAATATGCTCCGCCGCAAGGCCCACAGCTTGCGCGGCTCCAGTTCCAGGCCGATGACGAACATCATCAGCACCACGCCGAACTCGGAGAAATGCAGGATCGATTCGACGTCGGAAACCAGGCGCAGCGCAAACGGGCCGATCGCCGCCCCTGCCAGCAGGTAGCCCAGCACGGCGCCCAGGCCGCTGCGCCGCGCCAGCGGCACCGCCACCACCGCCGCTACCAGGAACACCAGCAGCGCAATCAGGAAGTCATGCTGGTTCATGCGCGCACCTCCGCGGGCATGGCGTCGGCGCCCAGGCGCCCGCAGACGTGCGCGATATGATCGGCCAGGGCCTGCGCATCGGCGTTGTCGGCACCATGCAGCACCACCGGCGGCAGCCAGGTCATGCCGCACAGGAGCGCGGTCTGCTCCAGCGGCAACAGGAATTCGCCGATCGGGTGGCCATGGTTGCCGTCGGGACCGTAGGCATCGGCGCTGCCGCCGGTACTGACCACCGCCAGCATCGACTTGCCGCGCAGCGCCGTGCCGCCAGGGCCATAGGCCCACCCGTGCTCGAGCACCTCATCCAGCCATAGCTTGAGCAGCGCGGGCACGCTGTACCAGCGCACCGGAAACTGCAACACGACGGTGTCCGCGACCGCCAGCACGCGCTGCTCGGCGACGACGTCGATGTCGTAATCCACATAGGAACGGTAAAGATCGCGTACCTGGACCTGCGGCAGCGAGGCCAGGGCGTCGGCAAGCGGCCGGTTGACGCGCGATCGGCTGGGCGTGGGATGCGCGTAGATCACTGCAATGGGAGACTCGGTCATCGAAGACGGGGCGGCTTGGCGAAGGGAGGGTGGATCGTGGCGCGAGCATGGCTCGATTGCGGCGTTGCAACATATCCACAGTTGATCCCGCGCAACAATTCATCACATTTTTTTAGGCCATTGATTTTATTGCATTTTTCGAAGCGATGCGGCGGCGCGGCCGGCTGCTGCGGCGCAGGAAGCTTACGCCAGACTGACAATTCCACTACAATACTTTTCACGCTGCATCAAGATGGTGTTTCCCCGAATCACGCACCGAGCCAGGGAAAAGTGCCTGGCGGAACACCAACGCAGTGCCTATTTTTATCTGTGATCGCACCAGGAAGGAATTAACGTGAACCCGCTCGAACTGAGCAAGGCTGTCGGCGCACTGACCGACGAAGATCTGCGCAAGGCAGCTGCAGCGACGCAGGCCGCCCATCGCGCCACCGTTCTGGTGCGCGAGCTGGCGGCCCATCACCGTTCGCGCCTGCTGAAGCATTTCCTCGCCCTGGGCGAGGAGGATCGCCTGCTCCGTTTCGGCCAGTCGGTGGGCGACCACGTGATCGAAGCCTACGTAGACAGCATCGACTTCGACCACGACACCGTGTTCGGCGTCTACGACGACAAGCTCGAGCTGGTCGGCGTGGGCCACTTCGCCAACCTGCGCGACAACGCCCAGGGCCGCGTGGCGGAGTTCGGCGTGTCGGTGTCGCGCAGCGCCCGTGGCCGCGGTATCGGCAGCGCGCTGTTCGAGCGTGCGGCCATGCATGGCCGCAATACCAGCGTGCGCACGCTGTACATGCACTGCCTGTCGCGCAACGCCGCGATGATGCACATTGCCAAGAAGGCCGGCATGAAGGTCCAGTACGCCTACGGCGAGGCCGACGCGTACCTGGAACTGCCGCCGGCGGACACCGTCAGCCGCCTGACCGAGGCGCTGGACGAGCAGATGGCCGACCTGGACTACGCAGTCCGTCGCAACCTGCGCGACGCGCGCCGCTTCGGCCTGCGCTTCTGGCGCTCGATGGTGCCGCAAAAGCACACCGCCTGAGGCATACCGCCTGAGCGCGCTTCGCCGCACGGCCACCACGGCGCATCGCAACGATGCGCCGTTTTTGCATGCGCGCCCGGACCGCTCAGGCCGCGCCGCCAACCGGCAGCGCCGTGGTGTCCTTGATGCTTTCCAGCGCAAAGCTGGAGCGCACGTCGATCACCGACGGATGGGCCAGCAGTTGCTCCTGCATGAAGCGCGCGAAGTGCTCCATGTCCTCGACATAGACCTTGAGCAGCAGGTCCATCTCTCCGGTCATGGCATGGCATGCCGCCACCTCGGGCCATACCGCGATAGAAGCGCGGAACAGGTCCAGCGGCGCCTTGCCCTTGGGCGCGCCCCCGTGCTTCTCCAGCCGGACATTGATATAGGCCAGCAGGCCGAGCCCGATCTTGTTCGGCTCCAGCAGCGCCGCGTATTGCCGGATCACGCCGATCTCCTCCAGCCGCCGGATGCGGCGCAGGCAGGGGCTGGGCGACAGGTTGACGCGCTCGGCCACCTCCAGGTTGGTCAACCGGCCGTTGGTCTGCAGCACTTCCAGGATCTTCCGGTCGATCTTGTCCAACTCCACCTTGCTCACGATATTGTTGCTCCGCAATATGTTTATTGGCAATTTTTTTGCGCAAATTTAGCAAGCCGTGCACAAGTACGCAATTTTTTGTGTGATTGCGTCCGCTACGGGCCGGTTTTCCGACGAATCGGCAGCCTTTTGGGTCACTCGTGCTGCAGCCGGTCGGGCTAGGCAAACCTGTCTGCCGGCACGGCCGCGGTGTTGCGGTCGCGCCTGCGCCGACCCGAGAAGGCAAGGATGGTGCCAAGCCGGCCGCACAGGGAAGCGGCATTCTACGGGCGTTTGCCGCCGGGGTCAGATACTTCCTGGTCGACGCACGGTCCGACGCGGTGACGGACCGGGCCAAAGCAAAAGCGCGCGGCCCGGAGGCACGCGCGCTGAACAGCGGTTTCAGGCAGGACAGCCATGACCGTCCTGCTGCGGCATCAGCCGCCGCTGGTGGATGGGGCACCCGGTGAAGACGGGTTCGCGGGAGCCGGCTGGCTGCCCGGAGCGCCCTGGCCCTGCGGGCCACGGCGATGGTCGTCGCGGTGCATCTTCTGCATGCCGGCGCGGATTTCGTCGCGGGTCAGCTTGCCGTCGCGGTTGGCGTCGAGCTGGTCGAAGCGGTTGCCCAGCCGCGGCAGGCCGGCATTGGCCTCGGCCTTGGTCAGGGCGCCGTCGCCGTTCTTGTCGGCTGCCTTGAATTTCTCGTCGAAGGCGGCCTGCATGCGGGCGTGGCGCTCGGCCATGACGGTCTTGCGGTGCGCGTCCATCTCGGCCTTGTCGATCTTGCTGTCACGGTTGGTGTCCAGCTTGTTGAAGTAGGCGTCGGCCTCGGCCTTCGAGATCGTGCCGTCGTTGTCGGTATCGACCGCCTTCATCCAGCCGCCGCCATGGCCCATATGGTGGTGGCCGGGGCCGGGCTTGCCGGCCGGTGCGGCGGGCGCGCTGGCCTGGGCGAAGGCGCCGCCGGCAACCAGCAGGGCGGCCGAGGCGGCCAGGAACTGCTTCAGGATCTGCTGCTTGTGATTGCGTTGCATGTCTTGCTCCTTGTCATCACGTTGGCATGTACGGATTAGAACGCAGACGATGCAGGGAGGTTGGCGCTTTTAATACGATGTTACCCGCCTCACAGAAAGGCTGGCGGCCCGTAAGGGAACGCAACGAGAGGCGAATATTCGCGGCCTTGCCAGCTTATTTCTTGGGGACCAGCATCCCGTCCTGGCTGGGCGGCGGCGCCATCATGGGCTGATGCTGGGCCGCGGGTTGCGGCTGGGATTGGGTCTGGACTTGCGGCTGCGGGGGCTGGCCTGGAGCCGGCTGGATGGGTTGGGCCTGCTGGATAGGTTGCGCCGGGGCCGGCTGGCTTGCCACCGGGGCCACCGGGGCCACCGGGGCCACCGGGGCCGGCGGCGGCATCGGCGTCGCCATAGGCGCGGCGGCGCCGGCTGGCGGCGTCGGCAGCGCGGGAGCCGGCGCACCGGCGGCGGGTGCGCGCGCGGCGCCCTGCTGCACCGGCAACGCGATCTCCTGGCGCACGCCGCTGCGGTCGATCACTACCGAACGCTGGCGGATCTCCACCAGCCGGATCTGCTGCGACAGCTCGGCGCCGGACCGCACCGCCTTGGGCGGCCCGCCGTCCAGTGAAACGATCGCCGCGCCGGCCCCGCCATCGATTTCGGCCACCACGCCGAGCAGTTGCACGTCGCGCGGACCGCCCTGGGCCGAGCCGCCGAACAGTGTCGCCACGGCGCCGGTCTCGACTGCCTCGGTCTGGGCAACACGCGCGCTCTGCGGCACCGGCAGGGTGCGCATCGCGCTGAAGGTCAGAACCCAGTATGTGGCCAGCGCGCACAGCGCGACAAACAGCGCTACGCTCGCCAGGCGCGGCAGCCACGGCGCCGCGGCGTTGAAGCGAAGGACAGGCCGGAGGGAGAGTTGCACGGGAACGGTACCCCTGACGCGGATTGGAGGATCGCGCCAAGCGTACCAGAGCCACATGACACTGTCGCCATCACCGGCCAAGCCGTGGCAACGGGCTCAGAGCAGGTGGTCGAGCAGGTCCGGGCCGAAGACTTCGCGGTCGATGTGCGCCACCGGCACGCCGGCGCTGACCAGCGCATGGCGCTGCGCCTGCATGAAGCCCAGCGGCCCGCACAGGTAGAAGCGGCCGTCGATGAAGCGCTGCAGCTCCGGCCGGGCCAGCAACTCGGCCATCGGCATGGTGCCGGCGTGATCGTAGTCGCGACCGATGGCGTCGCCGGCCTCGGGCTCTTCATAGCTGATATGCGTCACCAGTTGGGGCAACCGCTCGCGCGCCCACTGCAGGTCGGCGCGATGTGCGTGGTGGCGGCCGCTGCGGGCGGCGTGGGCGAACAGGATCGGACGCTGCGAGCTTTGGGCGGCAAGCGTGCGCAGCACCGAGATCATCGGCGTGATGCCGATGCCGCCCGACAGCAGCACCAGCGGGCGATGGCCGTCGAGCGCCGGGGTGAAATCGCCGAACGGCGCGCTGACCTTCAGCTCGGTGCCTTCCTGCGCGTTCGCATGCAGCCAGTTGGAAACCGCGCCAGCCGGCGTCGACTGGTCGCCATCCTCGCGCTTGACCGAAATGCGCCAGGTGGGCAGGCCGGTCTCGCCCGACAGCGAATACTGGCGCAGCTGGCGCGTGCCGTTATCGAGACGCGCCTCGACGCTGATGTACTGGCCGGGGCGGAAGTCGCGCAGGGGGCCGCCGTCGGCGGCCGCCAGCGTCAGCGACACCACTTGCTCGCCCTGCGCTTCGCGGCGCACCACGCGCACCGCCGTGAGCTCGCCGGCGGCAACGCCGGTGCGCTGGTACAGCCGTGCCTCGGCGGAGATCAGCTCGCCGGCCAGCAGCCAATAGGCTTCGTCCCAGGCAGCCAGCAGCGGCGGCGTGGCGGCATCGCCCAGCACGGCCTTGATCGCGCCCAGCAGGTGGCGGCCGACGATCGGGTAATGCGACGGAGTCAGACCCACTGACGCATGCTTGTGCACGATGCGGTCGACCACCGGCGCCAGCGCGGCGCCATTGTCGATGTTGGCGGCGTAGGCGAACACGGCCGACGCCAGCGATTGCTGCTGGCTGCCGTTGGCCTGGTTGCCCATGTTGAACATCTGCGTGAGCTCAGGCCGGTCAGAGAACATCTCGCGGTAGAAATGGGTGGTGATGGCCAGGCCATGCTCGCGCAGCACGGGGACGCTCGCATCGATATAGGGGCGGGAAGCGGCGGACAGCATCAAATAACACTCCGTTTAATTCATGCATGCAATATGCATGTTTTTTCGCACAATAAAACCGGCGCTCGTGGGCGCCTGCGCGGACAAAGTCCACTCAGGCCGAACGCCGGTTCAGGAAATCGCGATGCAGCCGGATGATCGACTCGGCAGTCTTGCTCCCCGTGACATCGGCAAGCGTGACATCGTCCAGCGCGCGGTAGAACGCCTGCTCGGCCACGTCCAGCGCGCGCTTCAGGCGGCAGTTGCCGTTCAGCGCGCAAGGCGGGTTGTCGCAGTCGATGATGGCCTTGTGGCCTTCCAGCTCGCGCAGGATGGTACCGATGGTCAGCTTGTCGGCACCCGGCCCGAGCTGCAGGCCGCCGTGGCGGCCGCGCGTGGCCGTGATCCAGCCCAGCTTCGACAGCCGCGCCGCCACCTTGACCAGGTGGTTGTGCGAGATGTCGAACTGCTGGCCCACTTCCGCAATGGTGATGGGCCGGCTGCCGTCGCCACGGGCGACGTACATCAGCAGGCGCAGTGCATAGTCGGAAAAACGGGTCAGTTGCATCGTGGCGGCAATCTTAAAAAATATGCATTCAGGATGCAAGTTAAATCAGGCCAAAGGGAACCGGTAGTGACTTGCATCGCACATTGCTGCGGCGCCGACGCCACCCCCCATAAAACAGTCATGTGGCGCCGGTTATACTGACTGGCGAAACCGGCCCGCCGCCAGCCCGGCCGCGAGCCCAGCCATTCCAGCAACGAGGTTCACAGACGATGCGCATTTTCCCTACCCGTTCCGCCAGCCCTGCCCGTTCCCGGCCCGCACGCGCCCGCCGCGCGCGCGGCTTCACCCTGATCGAAATCATGGTGGTGATCGTGATCCTTGGCGTGCTGGCGGCGCTGGTAGTGCCCAAGATCATGAGCCGTCCGGACGAAGCGCGCATCGTCGCGGCACGCCAGGATATCTCGTCGATCATGCAGGCGCTCAAGCTGTACCGGCTCGACAACAGCCGCTACCCTACCACCGAGCAAGGCCTGGCAGCGCTGGTGACCAAGCCCACCACCGAGCCGGTGCCGAACAACTGGAAGGGCGGCGGCTACCTGGAAAAGCTGCCCAAGGACCCCTGGGGCCATCCGTACCAGTACCTGAACCCGGGCGTGCGCGGCGAGATCGACGTGTTCAGCTTCGGCGCCGACGGCCAGGCCGGCGGCAACGGCAACGACGCCGATATCGGCAACTGGGAATAAATCCCGCGCCCACATCTTCCCTGACCCATGACCACGGCGCCGCACCGCCGCGCGCCCTTGCGGCGCCGGGGCTTTACCCTGCTTGAGCTGCTGGTGGTCATGGTGATCGCCGGCATCGTGATCTCGCTGGTTGCGGTCAACGCCTCGCCCAACGAGCGTGGACGCGTGCTGGATGACGGCCAGCGCATCGCGCGGCTGTTCGAGCTGGCGCAGGAAGAGGCGCAGCTCGGCGCCCGCCCGATCGCCTGGGAAGGCGACGCCGGCGGCTGGCGCTTCCTGGAATCGACTCCGAACGGCTGGATCCCCATGCGCACCGACGTGTTCGCGCCGGGCCATTGGCGGCTGGCGCTGGACCAGGTGGTGGTTGCCGAAGGCGGCCGGCCCACCGGCACCGGCGGCCCGATGAGGCTGGTCTTCGGGCGCGAGTTGATCGATATGCCACAGCGGCTGGTCCTGGTGCGCGGCGATATCCGCGTGGACATTACCGGCGATGGTGGCGGCCGTTACTTCGCCAGCACGCCATGACCCGCACTCCCCGCCGCCGCCGCGCCGGCTTCACGCTGATCGAGGTACTGGTCGCGCTGACCATCCTGGCGGTCGCGCTGACCGCGGCGATGCGCGCCATGGGCTCGATGGTCGACGCCGGCGCCGCGCTGCAGACTCGCATGCTGGCCGAATGGAGCGCCGAGAACCACCTGGCCGCGCTGCGCCTGTCCAAGACCTGGCCCGAGCCCGGCGTCAGCGGTTATGCGTGCCCGCAAGGCGGCACCCCGCTGTACTGCGAGCAATCGGTCTCGGGCACGCCCAATCCGGTTTTCCGCCGCGTCGAGATCGCGGTCTACCCGTCCGCCGCCGACAAGTCCGTGCGGCTGGCGTGGCTGGTCACCATCGTTCCCAATGAAGCCCGCAACGTGCTCTGAGCGCCAACGCCCGGGCCAGCGCACCCGCGGCTTCACGCTGCTGGAGATGCTGGTCGCGATCACGCTGCTGGCGGTGATGGCGGTGATCGGCTGGCGCGCGCTCGACAGCCTGACGCGCAGCCGCGAGCGCCTGACCGACCACGATGCGCGCCTGGATGCGCTGAAGATTCTCTACGGCCAGTTCCAGGCTGACTGCGAGCATCTTGCCAACCCCACGCTGCTGCAGGGCAGCCCGGTCGAGGTCGGCCCGGACCGGCTGTTGCTGGTGCGCGACCGCCGCGACGAGGGGCAGCCGCCCACGTGGCAGGTGCTGTCATACCAGATCGATGGCAATACGCTGGTGCGGGTGGCCGCGCCGCCGGTGGCCGACCGGGCCGGGCTGCAGTCGGCGCTGCTGTCGCTGCGCCAGGGCGGCAACAATGCGGCGCAGGTGCGGCGCGTGCTGCCCGACGTCGCCGGAATGAGCGCGCGCGCCTGGGTGGAGCCTGCCGGCTGGCAGGCCGACACCGGCCGCATCCGCAACGTCCTGTTCGCCGGCAACGCCGCCAGCGCGGTGGCGGCTTCGGACGCCGGCACGGCGCAGCCCGACACCGCGGTGCGCGCGGTCGAACTGACCGTGCTCGCGCGCATGGGCGACGGCGACGCGCCGCGGCAGTTCCAGAAGATCTGCATGACCGGGCTATGAGGCGCGTCCCCGTCCGCTCCCGCCCGGCCTTCGCGCGGCGCCGCGCCCGCGGTGCCGCCGTGGTCACCGCGCTGCTGATGGTGACGCTGGCCGTGGTGGTGGTGTCCGGCATGCTGTGGCGCCAGCAGGTGCAGATCCGTGCCATCGAGAACCAGCGGCTGCTGGCGCAGGCGACCTGGATCGAGCGCGCCGCGGTCGACTGGGCGCGGCTGATCCTGCGCGACGACCAGCGCCGCACCAATGTCGACCAGCTCGGCGAGCCCTGGGCGGTGCCGATCGCCGAAACCCGGCTGTCCGATTTCCTCGGCGCTTCGCTGCGCACCGACGTGGCCGGCGAAAACTCGTTCCTGTCCGGCCGCATTCTCGATGCCCAGGCCCGCTTCAACCTCGCCAACCTGGTGATCTGGACCGCCACCGCTGGCCAGGGGCGCGCCGCTTCGGTCGATCCCGCGGCCGAGGCCGCCTACCGCCGCCTGCTGCAGACGGTAGGCCTGAACCCGCAACTGGCCGAGTCCACCGCGCGCGCCATGCTGCAGGCGGCGCAAGGCGGCAGCGGCGATGGCGGCGGCCGAGCGGCGCCGCGCCCGCTCGACAGCGTGCAGGGGCTGCTGTCCCTGCCCGGCTATACGCCGGAAATGGTCGCCGTGCTGGAGCCGTTTGTCACCGTGCTGCCCGCACGCACCCTGGTCAACGCCAACACCGCCGAGGCCGAGGTGCTGGCCGCCGTGATCGACAAGCTGCCACTGGAGCGCGCCCGCGAACTGGTACGCCAGCGCGACCGCGCCTATTTCAACAACATCGGCAACGTGCAGACCCAGCTGGCAGCGGTCGCGCCCCAGGCCGACAGCGCCAGCCTGGCCAATATGATCGACGTGCGCACGCACTATTTCCTGGTCTACGGGCTGGTTCGCCACGAACGCGCCAGCCGGCTGCAGGTGTCGCTGGTCTTCCGTGGCGAGCCACTGGGTGCCACCAATACGACGCGGGTGGTCTGGATACAGGACGCCGACCGGCTGCCGGACCTGCGCTGAATGTCTGATACAACGCGCACGCAGCCCGCATAGGCGGCGCAATTTGCGGGGTATTGGCAACCGGGGAGAATGGTATTGACGCGGTTTAGTCACACAGGCAAGGTATGCTGCGAGGCTGGCGCGAGCGAGGCGCCACGCGGCAATGCGCCTTCCCCGGTTTTTTCCCCCATGTCCCGCCACTGACGCCATTGACGCCACTGACGCCACGTTAAGGAAAACTTGAGCACCACCCTGTACGTCCGCCTGCCGCACCGGCCGCACGATCAACCGCAACCCTGGCAGTTCGGCGCCCTGCCGTTCGCCCTTGCGCGCACTGGCACGGATGCCGCGCGGCGCGGGCCCGGCAGCACGGTCCCTGAAGTGTTGCGCGAAGGCCACGCCCGCATCGCCGACCTGCCCGCTGCCGAACGGCTGGTGCTGATCCTGGCCGCCAGCGACGTACTGCTGACCACAGCCACCGTGCCGCCGCTGCCGCCGGCGCGCTTGAAACAGGCGCTGCCCAACCTGATCGAGGACGCGCTCGCCACCGACGCCCAGCCCTGCCATATCGGCGTGGGGCCCGCGCTCGACGGCAGCGCCGCGGTTCGCGGCCCGCGCCGGCGACTGCTGATGGTGGCCGACCGCGCCTGGCTGCGGGCCGTGCTCGACGCCTTTGCCGAACACCGCCATCGCCGCCGCCATGTGTTGCCGGCGCAGCTGTGCCTGCCGTTGGCAGAGGCAGAGGCAGCCGCAACCGAGGCGCCCGGCGCCGAGCCCACGCTGCGCCCGGCGGAGGAAGCCGGACGGGAGGAGCCAGCAACGCTGGTGGTCGAGGCGGCCGCCAGCGCCCTGGCCGCCGGCGGCGAACTGCTCGACAGCGCCACCGTCGGCACCACCGGGCCAGCCCCTGCGCTGGCCAGCCAGTGGCAACTGACCGTGCGCACCGGCGCACACGCCGGCTACGGCCTGCTGCTGGGCGACGACGCGCTCGCGGCCTGGCAGGCGCTGGCGCCCGACGGCACCTGGTACGCCGACGCCGATGCCGCCGCCGCGGCGCCGGTTCCCGCATTGCGCAGCGCCGCCCGCGCCGGCTGGCCGCTGTGGATCGAAGGCGCGCAGGCGTGCCTGCGCGAGCCGGCACTGGACCTGGCGCAGTTCGAGTTCGCGCAGGGCCGCGCCGACCGCTGGAACCTGGCTGCATGGCGGATTCCGCTGGCGCTTCTGGCCGGCATCGTGCTGGTGCAGGTGCTGGGCATGAACATCCACTGGCTGCTGCTGCGCAACGAGCAGCAGCGCGTGGAAGCCGCGCAGCAGCAGGCCTTGCGCAGCGCCTTCCCGCAGACCCAGGCCATCCTCGACGCGCCGCTGCAGATGCGCCGGCAGGTCGAGCAGCTGCGCATCGCCAGCGGCCGCAGCACGCCGGAAGACTTCCTGCCGCTGGCCGACCGCTTTGCCCAGGCCGCGCGCCGGCTGCCGCCCGATGCGCTGCAGGCGCTGGAATACCGCGGCCGCATGCTGGTGGTGACGCTCAAGCCGGGCACGGACATTGCCACTTTGCGCAATGCCGCGCGCCAGGCCGGCCTGCAGATGGAAGAGGACAAGACCGGCGGCAGCGCACCGGGCAGTGCGGCAGGCAGTGCGGCAGGCGGTGCTGCAGGTGGCGCTGCAGGTGGCTCGACGCCGGTGACGCCGGGCTCGCGCTGGACCGTCAGGCCAGGCCTGTGAGCGCGGCAGCACGATACGCATGGACGCCATGAAAGACTCCGCCCGAAACCAGAGCTCCCGCCAAGCCCGGTCCGCCAGCACCACCGCCGTGCGCTCGCGCCTGGCGCGGCTGCGCCCGAGCGTGCCGCAGGCCTGGCAGGAACGCTTCAACGCGTTCTGGTCCGCGCGCAACCCGCGCGAGCAGGCCATCCTGGCCGGCGGCGCCGCAGTGCTGGTGCTGGTGATCGGATACACGCTGCTGTGGGAGCCGGCCGCCGAAGGCCGCCAGCGCCTGGCGCGCAGCCTGCCGCAGATGCGCGCCGACCTGGCCGAAATGGAAACGCTGGCGCAGGAAGCGCGCGGCCTCAAGGCCACGCCGGCACCGGCGCTGCGCGGCGACGCGCTGACGCAGGCGCTGCAGGACAGCCTGGGCCAGCATGGCCTGAAGGCGACCCGGCTCGCCGCCGCTGCCGACAACAATGTCCAGGTGCAGCTCGACAAGGTGCCCTTCGGCGCGTTCAGCAGCTGGCTGCAGGACGTGCGCCAGCAGCAGCGCATGAAAGTGATCGACGCCCGCGTCGTTTATGTCGGCGCCACGGCGCTGGTCAATGTCAGCGCGACCCTGCAGGGTCCGGGCGGCCGCAGCTGATGGTACGGCTGGAAACGCTGCGGCTGCCGCGCCGCAAGCTGCGCCAGCCGGGTGTGTGGCGGCGCCTGCGCTGGCTCGCGCTGGGACTCGCCAGCGCCGCGGTAACGGTGGTGGCAATGCTGCCGGCCGCGTGGATCGCCGAGCGCGTGGCCACGCAGACGCAGGGACGGATCCTGCTGGCCGATGCCAGCGGCTCGCTGTGGCGCGGCAGCGCCACGCTGGCGCTGTCGGCCGGCGCCGGCAGCCAGACCGCCACGGTGCTGCCGGGCCGGCTGCAGTGGACGCTGGCCTTCTGGCCGCTGCTGGCCGGCACCGCGCGCGCGGTGGTGACGCACACCGAAGCCATGGCCGCGCCGGTGGCGATCACCGCGACCCCGGGCGGCTGGACCGTGCAGTCCGGGGCCATGCGGCTGCCGGCATCGCTGCTGGAAGGTATCGGCGCGCCGTTCAATACGCTGCGCCCGGATGGCCTGATGCGCGCGGACTGGTCGACGCTGCAAGGCCGCTTTTCCGGCCGGAATGGCAACGGAAGCGGCAGCGGAAATGGCAATGGCATGCGCGGCCATGTCACGCTGCGCATCGAGCAGGTGTCGTCCGCGGTCAGCCGGCTGCGCCCGCTCGGCAGCTACCGCGCCGAGATCGACTGGAGCGGCGCCGGCGGCGGCAAGCTGCAACTGAGCACGATCGCCGGGCCGCTGCACCTGGAGGGTAGCGGCACGCTTGGCCGGCAGGCGCGCTTCGAGGGCACCGCCCATGCCGAGCCCGATGCAGAGACGCAACTGACCAGCCTGCTGAGCCTGCTGGGACGACGAGACAACAACGTGACAAGGCTGCGCTTCTGATGCCAGGCAGCGCCAGGAGCGTACGGAAATGACTATGACAACCCATGCCACCCGACCTGTTTTCCAGACCGCCTGCGCCCGCGCCGTGGCCCTGCTGTGCGGACTCTCGCTGCTGGCACCCGCGCCGCTGTGGGCCCAGCCAGGCGCACCAGGCGCACGCACCGCGGCCACGCCGCCGGCGCCGCCCGACATCACGCCGGCCAACCGCGACCAGGTGGTGCTCAACTTCGTCAATGCCGACCTGGACTCGGTGATCAAGGCGGTCGGGCAGGCCACCGGCAAGAATTTCGTGATCGACCCGCGCGTGAAGGGCACGGTGAACCTGGTCACCGAGCAGCCGGTGTCGCGCGCGCAGGCGCTGCAGACGCTGGGCTCGGTGCTGCGCATGCAGGGCTATGCGATGGTCGAAAGCAACGGCTTCACCAAGGTCGTGCCTGAGGCCGACGCCAAGCTGCAGGGCTCGCCCACGGTGATCGGCGCGGCGCCGAGCCGCGGCGACCAGGTGGTGACGCAGGTGTTCCGGCTCAACTACGAGTCGGCCAACAACCTGGTGCCGGTGCTGCGGCCGATGATCGCGCCCAACAACACCATCACCGCCTACCCGGCCAACAACACGCTGGTCATCACCGACTACGCCGACAACCTGCGCCGGCTGGCGCGCATCATCGCCGCGATCGACGCGCCCGCTTCGGGCGAGGTCGAACTGGTACCGCTGCGCCATGCGCTGGCCAGCGACACCGCGCAGGTGCTGCAGAAGCTGCTCGACCCCGCCGCCGCGGGTGCGGCCGGCGGCGGCGCGGCGCCGGGCGTCGATGCCTCGCTGCGCACGTCCGTGGTGGCCGAGCCGCGCAGCAACGCACTGATGATCCGCGCCTCCAGCCGCGCGCGGCTGCAGCAAGCGCGCCATCTGATCGAGAAGCTCGACCAGCCTTACGCCCGCCCCGGCAATATCTGGGTGGTGCCGCTGAAGAATGCCGATGCGGTAAAACTGGCCGCCACGCTGCGCGCCATCGTCGCGGCCGACAGCAGCTTTGCCTCCTCGACCCAGCCCGGCGCCGGCGGCGCCGGTGCGGCGGGCGGCATCGCCGGCGCGGCCGGCATGACCAATGTCTCCACGCCGGCCGGCGGGCAGTTCACCGGCGGCACCACCGGCACGCAGACCGGCATGCGCAACGGCTCCAGCGGCATGGGCGGCGGCGGTGCTTATGGCAGCTCGGCCTTCGCCGCCTCGTTCGGCACCAGCACGCAGCCGACCACCGGCGGCATCATCCAGGCCGACCCGTCGACCAACTCGCTGATCATCACCGCCAGCGAGCCGGTCTACCGCAACCTGCGCGGGGTGATCGACGACCTCGACGCGCGCCGCGCGCAGGTCTATATCGAATCGATGATCGTTGAAGTCACCGCAACCCAGGCGAGCGAGCTCGGCATCCAGTGGCAAGGCCTCATCAGTTCCTCGAGCGGCAACAACAACGTCTTTGCCGGCACCAACTTCGGCACCGGCGGCCAGAACATCCTGAACCTGACCCTGGCCGGCGCGCTGTTTGACAGCAACCGCACCGCCGGCATCGCCGCGGCGCAGCAGCTGGTGCCTGACGTGGGCGGCCTGAACCTGGGCATCGTCAACAAGGCGATGGGGCTGGGGGCGCTGCTGCGCGCGCTGGGCACCAACGGCAGCGTCAACCTGCTGTCCACGCCGAACCTGATCACGCTCGAGAACGAGGAAGCCAAGATCCTGATCGGCCAGAACATCCCGATCACCACCGGCTCCTATGCGCAGACCGGCGGCGCCGCGTCGGTGACGCCGTTCCAGACCTTCGACCGCAAGGACGTCGGCATCACGCTGCGCGTGAAGCCCCAGATCACCGACGGCGGGCTGGTCAAGATGCAGATCTTCCAGGAGTCGTCGTCGGTGGTGGCCGGCACGTTGACGCAGGTGCAGGGCCCGACCACCAATGTGCGCTCGATCGAGACCAATGTGCTGGTCGACGACGGCCAGATCATCGTGCTCGGCGGCCTGATCGAGGACTCGTACGGCGACGGCGTGCAGAAGGTGCCGCTGCTGGGCGACATCCCGCTGATCGGCGGCCTGTTCCGCTACGAGAACAAGAACCGCTCCAAGACCAACCTGCTGGTATTCCTGCGCCCGTATGTGATGCGCACGGCGGGCGCCGCCGACCGCCTGACCGCGGACCGCTACGACTATATGCGCGCGCAGCAGCAGGGCTTTGTATCGCCTAACATCATGGTGCGCGACACCAACACGCCGCTGCTGCCGCCGGCCGACGCGCCGACCACGCCGTTCATCGATCCGCGCGCCAACGGCCCGGTGGCGGCGCCGCTGCCGTTGCCGCAGACGCTGCCGCAGAATCCGCAGCAGCCCGGCGTGCCGGCACAGCCGCAACCGGTGCCGCCCGCAACCTTTCAGCAGCCGCTGAACCAGCGCGGCGAAGCCGCCACGCCGGGCGCTGTCCAGAACTGAGGCCTGCCATGGCGAGCGAAGTCCAGACCCCTGCCCCCGATACCCTCGAACCGCCCTCGCCGATGGCGGCGCGGCTGGTTTCGTACGGCTTTGCGCGCGAAGCGCCGCTGCTGATCGCGCACCAGCGCCCCGACGGGCTGGAGGTATGGGTCAGCCGCGCCACCTCCCCGACCGCGCTGGCGGAGATCGCCCGGGTGCACGGCGCGCTGCGACTGCGCGTGCTGGAGCCCGAGGCGCTCGAGCGCGCCATGTCCGATGCTTACAACCGCCAGGACGGCAGCGCCGCGCAGGTGGTGGGTGAAGTCGAGGGCGAGGTCGACCTGTCGCGCCTGATGCAGGACATTCCCGCCGTGGAAGACCTGCTCGAGTCCGAGGACGACGCGCCGATCATCCGCATGATCAACGCGCTGCTGACGCAGGCGGCGCGCGAAGGCGCATCGGATATCCACATCGAGCCGTTCGAGTCGTCGTCGGTGGTGCGCTTCCGCGTCGACGGCACGCTGCGCGATGTGGTGCGGCCCAAGAAGGCGCTGCACGGCGCGCTGATTTCGCGCATCAAGATCATGGCGCAGCTCGATATCGCCGAGAAACGCCTGCCGCAGGACGGCCGCATCACCCTGCGCGTGGGCGGGCGCCCGGTGGATGTGCGCGTGTCGACGCTGCCCACCGGCCACGGCGAGCGCGCGGTGCTGCGCCTGCTCGACAAGGAAGCGGGCCGGCTCGACCTGGCCAGGCTCGGCATGTCGCCCAATACGCTGCGCGGCTTCGACCACCTGATCCGGCAGCCGCACGGCATCGTGCTGGTGACCGGCCCGACCGGCTCGGGCAAGACCACCACGCTGTATGCCGCGCTGTCGCGGCTGGATGCGCGCACCACCAACATCATGACGGTGGAAGACCCGGTCGAGTACGACCTCGACGGCATCGGCCAGACCCAGGTCAACCCGCGCATCGACATGACCTTCGGCAAGGCCCTGCGCGCGATCCTGCGCCAGGACCCGGACGTGGTGATGATCGGCGAGATCCGCGACCTGGAAACCGCGCAGATCGCGGTGCAGGCCTCGCTGACCGGCCACCTGGTGCTGGCGACGCTGCACACCAACGATTCGGCCTCGGCGGTGACGCGACTGGTCGACATGGGGATCGAGCCGTTCCTGCTGTCGTCGTCGCTGCTGGGCGTGCTGGCGCAGCGGCTGGTACGGCGCCTGTGCCCGCACTGCAAGCGCGAGGAAGTGATCGAGCTGCCCGAGGAAATAGCCGCCGCCGATGCCGAGGCGCTGCGGGCGCAGGGCAAGCCGCTGCAGCATGTGTGGCATCCGGTTGGCTGCGACAAGTGCGGACAGTCGGGCTACCAGGGCCGCATGGGCGTCTACGAGCTGCTGACCGTCGGCGACGAGATCCGCACCATGATCCACCGGCAGGCGCCGGAATCGGAAATCAAGCAGGTGGCGCTGGCGCATGGCATGCACACCATGCGCGGCGACGCGCAGCGCTGGATCGACAGCGGCGCGACCTCGCTTGAGGAAGTGTTGCGCGTGACGCGCGACTAAGGCGGAGCAGACACCGGATGCCAGCCTTCCGCTACGAAGCCGCCGACGCCGCCGGCAAGACCGACCGCGGCGTCATCGAGGCCGACAGCCCGCGCCAGGCGCGCTCGCAACTGCGCGCGCGGGGGCTGACGCCGCTGACCGTCGATGCGCTGGCCGGTGCCGGCCTTGCGCCGCGCAGCGGTGGCCAGCTGTTCGTGCGCAAGCTGTCGACGCAGGAGCAGGCGCTGTTCACGCGCCAGCTTGCCAGCCTGATCGTCGCCGGCCTGCCGCTGGACGAAGCGCTCGGCGCACTGGCCGACCAGGCCGAACGGCCCTATGTGCACGAACTGCTGGCCGGCATCCGCGCCGAGGTGATGGGCGGCAGTTCGCTGTCGGTGGCGCTGGCGCAGCATCCGCGCGACTTTCCGGACATCTACCGCGCGCTGGTTTCCGCCGGCGAGCATTCGGGTCATCTCGGGCTGGTGCTGGAGCGGCTGGCGGGCTATATCGAGTCACGCAATACGCTGACGTCGAAGATCCGGCTTGCGTTCACCTATCCGGCGATCGTCACGGTGGTCGCATTCGCGATCGTGATCTTCCTGCTGTCCTATGTCGTGCCGCAGGTGGTGAGCGTGTTTGCGAACACCAAGCAGAAGCTGCCGACGCTCACCATCATCATGCTGTGGCTGTCGGATTTCGTACGCAACTGGTGGTGGGCGGCGCTGGCCTTCATCGCCGTGGTTGCCCTGGCGATCCGCAGCCTGCTGAAGCAGCCGGCGGTGCGGCTGGAATGGCACCGGTGGCTGCTGACCGCGCCCCTGTTCGGCAAGCTGATCCGCGGCTATAACACCGCGCGCTTTGCCGGCACGCTGGCGATCCTGGTGTCGGCGGGCGTGCCGATCCTGCGCAGCCTGCAGGCGGCCGGCGAGACGCTGACCAACGAGGCATTGCGTGCCAATGTGGAAGACGCCAATACGCGCGTGCGTGAAGGGGCGTCGCTGGCGCGCGCGCTGGCGGCGCAGAACCAGTTTCCGCCGGTGCTGGTGCATTTGATCCGGTCAGGCGAGGCGACCGGCAATCTGCCGGTGATGCTGGACCGGGCTGCGCAGGGCGAGGCGCAGGAGCTGGAACGGCGCACGCTGTTCCTGACCAGCTTGCTGGAACCGCTGCTGATCCTGACGATGGGGGTGGTGGTGCTGTTGATCGTGCTGGCGGTGTTGATGCCGATTATCGAGATCAACCAGCTGGTGCGGTAGGCGCCGTAGCGCTGGCAGCGCCACAACGCTCGCATAAACTGGCGCCGCTGGTAAAGGCACCCCTCTCCCGCGAAGTGGGAGAGGGGTGGGGGTGAGGGCCGGAGCTTCCACGAAGTCAGGCTCATCGTGCTTGGCACACGCCGGCCCTCTCCCCCAGCCCCTCTCCCGCGCGCGGGAGAGGGGAGCAAACCGACGCGGTGCGTTATTCAGTGGCTGGTTCGGCCTTCTTGGCAGGCCGCCTGCGCGTTTTCTTCGCTGGTACCGGCGCGGCCACCTCAGCTGCCAATTCCTGCGGAGCCGCCACCTCAGGCTCCGTCTCCAGCGTTGCCGTCAACACCGTCGCGCCTGGCGCTGCAAACACCGACTGGTCAATCGGCCATGGCGTCTCGCTCAGGGTCACCTCCGGACGGCGCGCGGGTCGCTTGCGGCTGCGCGGCTTGGGCTCTGCGTCGGCCTGGGGCTCGGGATCCGGCTGTGGCGCGGCTTCCAGCGGCGGCACCGGTTCCGGCTCGGGCTGCACAGCATCGGCCGCGACGAACGACGGCTCTTCCACTGCCCGGGGTTCCGGCTGGACAGCGACAGGTTCCGGCGCTGCTTCGGGGATTTCAACCACCGCCGAGGCGGGGTTGCGGCGCGCCGCTCCGGATTGAGGAGCAGACTGAACAGCGGGCTGCTGCTGCGACGGCCGTTGCTGCTGCTCGCCGCCGCCCTTGCTCCGCTTCTTCAAGCGTACCCAGATGGTCTTGTTGTTGCCACCGTTGCGGGTCTCGACTTCGAACAGCCCGGTGGCCAGCACCAGCTCCGAGAGCTTGCCATAGCCATAGTTGCGCGAGTCGAATTCCGGCGCCTGCTTGGCGATGTGGTTGCCCATGCTGCCCAGCGTCAGCCAGCCGTCCTCGTCGGACACGGCCTGCGCCGCGCTCTGCAGCAGGCGCACCAGGCGCGAGTCCTGGCGCAGTTCGCCGGTGCTGCGCTTGCGCGTGGGCGCGGCCGCTTCGTCGGCGCCTTCGGTATCGGCCTCGGCGCGCAGCACGTCGGAGTAGATGAACTTGTCGCAGGCGGTGACGAAGGGCTTGGGCGTCTTGCGCTCGCCGAAGCCGTAGACGATCAGCCCCTGCTCGCGGATGCGCGAGGCCAGCCGGGTGAAGTCGCTGTCGCTGGAGACGATGCAGAAGCCGTCGAAGCGCCCGGTGTACAGCAGGTCCATGGCGTCGATGATCATGGCGCTGTCGGTGGCGTTCTTGCCGACGGTGTAGCGGAACTGCTGGATCGGCTGGATCGAATGCGACAGCAGCCGCTCCTTCCAGCCGGCCAGGTTGGGCCGGGTCCAGTCGCCGTAGATGCGCTTGACGGCGGCCACGCCGTACTTGGCGACTTCGGCCAGCAGGCCTTCGACGATGGCGGGCGCCGCGTTGTCGGCGTCGATCAGCACGGCCAGGGTCGCGGTGCCCTGGCGGGGGGAATTGGTCATGTTCGGGTATTCACTGGTTTGCCCGTGCATGAGACGGGCAATCGGAAAGCAGGTTGCACCAGGCTGGCGCGGCAGATGTGGTGCATCGAAGACTGCGGGGCGGCATCGCCGGCGTTCTCGATGCAACGCAGTGTACACGCGAACCCCCCATCCGTACGGGAAAACACGGTTGCGACGGGCACGTTTCGTGCTGCGCTGCAAGGTACCGCCGACCGCACGGCGGTGCTACCATGCCGCGCAGAGACACAGCCGCCCAACGCCTCCACAAGAGGCCGCGAGGCGGTTGCCCACAACTGCAGGTGTCGGTGATCCCGACAACACGCCCCATAGAGGAAGGAGCACCTATGAATGCCCCCCTGACCACCCCGGTCAGCGACGCCATCCACCGCGCGCTCGCCAATGTTTCCCTCGACGACAAATACACGCTGGAGCGTGGCCGCATCTACATCAGCGGCACGCAGGCGCTGGTACGCCTGCCCATGCTGCAGCAGGAGCGCGATCACGCCGCCGGGCTGAACACCGCCGGCTTTATCTCCGGCTACCGGGGGTCGCCGCTGGGCGCGCTGGACCAGTCGCTGTGGAAGGCCAAGAAGCACCTGGCCGCGCACAACATCGTGTTCCAGGCGGGGCTGAACGAGGATCTCGCCGCGACCTCGGTATGGGGCTCGCAACAGGTCAACATGTACCCGGACGCCAAATTCGATGGCGTGTTCGGCATGTGGTACGGAAAGGGGCCGGGGGTGGACCGCACCGGCGACGTGTTCAAGCATGCCAACTCGGCCGGCTCGTCGCCGCACGGCGGCGTGCTGGTGCTGGCGGGTGACGACCACTCGGCCAAGTCGTCAACGCTGGCGCACCAGTCGGAGCACATCTTCAAGGCCTGCGGCCTGCCGGTGCTGTATCCGTCGAACGTGCAGGAGTACCTCGACTACGGCCTGCACGGCTGGGCCATGAGCCGCTATTCCGGCCTGTGGGTGGCGATGAAGTGCGTGACCGACGTGGTGGAATCGTCGGCTTCGGTCGAGCTGGACCCGCACCGCGTGCAGATCGCGCTGCCGGACGATTTCATCATGCCGCCGGGCGGCCTGAATATCCGCTGGCCCGACCCGCCGCTGGAACAGGAAGCGCGCCTGCTCGACTTCAAGTGGTACGCCGGCCTGGCCTATGTGCGCGCCAACAAGCTGGACCGCATCGAGATCGATTCGCCGCACGCGCGCTTCGGCATCATGACCGGCGGCAAGGCCTACCTCGATACGCGCCAGGCGCTGGCCGACCTGGGCCTGGACGATGCCACCTGCGCGCAGATCGGCATCCGCCTGTACAAGGTCGGCTGCGTGTGGCCGCTGGAAGCGCATGGCGCGCGCGCCTTTGCCGAAGGGCTGCAGGAAATCCTGGTGGTCGAAGAGAAGCGCCAGATCATGGAGTACGCGCTCAAGGAAGAGCTGTACAACTGGCGCGACGATGTGCGTCCCAGGGTATACGGCAAGTTCGACGAGAAGGACAACGCCGGCGGCGAATGGTCGATCCCGCAGAGCAACTGGCTGCTGCCGGCTCACTATGAACTGTCGCCGGCGATCATCGCCAAGGCCATCGCCACGCGGCTGGACAAGTTCGAGCTGCCGATGGACGTGCGCGCGCGCATCACCGCGCGCCTGGCCATCATCGAGGCCAAGGAAAAGGCGCTAGCCACGCCGCGCGTGACCGCCGAACGCAAACCCTGGTTCTGCTCGGGCTGCCCGCACAACACCTCGACCAACGTGCCGGAGGGTTCGCGTGCGCTGGCGGGCATCGGCTGCCACTACATGACGGTGTGGATGGACCGCAATACCAGCACCTTCAGCCAGATGGGCGGCGAAGGCGTGGCATGGATCGGCCAGGCACCGTTCGCGGGCGACAAGCATGTGTTCGCCAACCTGGGCGACGGCACCTACTTCCACTCCGGGCTGCTGGCGATACGCGCTTCCATTTCAGCGGGCGTCAACATCACCTACAAGATCCTGTACAACGATGCGGTGGCCATGACCGGCGGCCAGCCGGTGGACGGCCAGCTGTCGGTGCAGGACATCGCCTGGCAGGTGCACAGCGAGGGCGCGAAGAAGATCGTCATCGTCACCGACCAGCCCGAGAAGTACAGCGCGGCGATCAAGCTGCCACAGGGCATCGACATCCATCACCGCGACCAGCTCGACAGCGTGCAGCGCGAGCTGCGCGAGGTGCCGGGCTGCACCATCCTGATCTACGACCAGACCTGCGCCACCGAAAAGCGCCGCCGCCGCAAGCGCGGCACGATGGAAGACCCGGCACGTCGCGTCTTCATCAACGACGCGGTGTGCGAAGGCTGCGGCGATTGCTCGGTCAAGTCGAACTGTTTGTCGGTGGAGCCGCTGGAGACGGATTTCGGCACCAAGCGCCAGATCAACCAGTCGTCGTGCAACAAGGACTTCTCGTGCCTGAACGGCTTCTGCCCGAGCTTTGTCTCGGCCGAAGGCGCACAGGTGCGCAAGCCCGAGCAGCACGGCGTGTCGATGGACAGCCTGCCCGCGCTGCCCGCGCCGGAGCTGCCGCCGATCCGCCGCGCCTACGGCATCCTGGTGACCGGCGTGGGCGGTACCGGCGTGGTGACCATCGGCGGCCTGCTGGGGATGGCGGCGCACCTGGAGAACAAGGGCGTGACCGTGCTCGACATGGCGGGCCTGGCGCAGAAAGGTGGCGCGGTGCTGTCGCACGTGCAGCTGGCCGCGCGCCCCGATGACCTGCACGCAACGCGCATCGCGATGGGAGAAGCCGACCTGGTGATCGGCTGCGATGCCATCGTGTCGGCCACCGACGAAGTCATCTCCAAGACCCAGGCGGGCCGCACGCGCGCCGTGGTCAACACCGCGCAGACGCCAACCGCCGAGTTCATCAAGAACCCGAAGTGGCAGTTCCCCGGCGTGTCGGCCGAGCAGGACGTGCGCAACGCCGTCGGCGAGAAGTGCGACTTCATCAACGCCAGCGGCCTCGCCGTGGCGCTGCTGGGCGATGCCATCTACACCAACCCGCTGGTACTCGGCTATGCGTGGCAAAAGGGCTGGATCCCGCTGACGCTGCAGGCACTGGAACGCGCCATCGAACTCAACGCCGTGGCCGTCGAGAAGAACAAGGCCGCGTTCGACTGGGGCCGCCATATGGCGCACGACCCGGAGCACGTGCTGTCGCTGACCGGCAAGCTGCAGTCAACCGCCGAGGGCGCGGAAGTGGTCAAGCTGCCCACCTCGACCGGCGCGATGCTGGAGAAGCTGGTCGCCCGCCGCATGGAGCACCTGACGGCCTACCAGGATGCCGCCTACGCGCGCACCTACCGCGAAGCGATCGACCGCGTGCGCGCGGCCGAAAGCGCGCTGGCAGGCAGCGGCAAGCCGCTGCCGCTGACCGAGGCCGCGGCGCGCAACCTGGCCAAGCTGATGGCGTACAAGGACGAGTACGAGGTGGCGCGGCTCTATACCGATCCCGTCTTCCTCGACAAGCTGCGCGCGCAGTTCGAAGGCGAACCGGGCAAGGATTACCAGCTCAATTTCTGGCTGGCGCCGCCGACGACGGCCAAGCGCGACGACAAGGGTCATCTGGTCAAGCGCAGGTTCGGTCCGTCGACGATGACGCTGTTCCGCGTGCTGGCGAAGATGAAGGGCCTGCGCGGCGGCATGTTCGATGTCTTTGGCAAGACCGGGGAACGCCGCACCGAGCGCGCGCTGATCGGCGAATACCGTGCCCTGCTGGATGAGCTGGTGGCGGGCCTGAGTGCCGCCAACCACGACACCGCCGTGGCGCTGGCCAACCTGCCGGACGATATCCGGGGCTTCGGGCACGTGAAGGAGAACAACCTTAAGGCGGTGCGCGGGCGCTGGCAAAAACTGCTGGAGCAGTTCAGGCATCCGGAAACGGCACAGCGGGCTGCGTAAGGCACGCTGTTCCTGCCCTCTCCCGCTTGCGTGAGAGGGCCTGGGAGAGAGCGGGCACATTCGGTCCGCTCGAGCCGTTGCACTGCGGCTGGGCCAGCTCCTTCTCCCCGGGCTTCACATACATCGAATTTTTCGGCTGCGACAACACCCGGCGCACCATCGGCTCGAAGAACGACAACGGCAGCGTCTCGTAGTCCGTCATGAACGCCGCCGCATCGTACTTGCGGCAGAACTCGGCAGTGCGCTCGAACAGCTCCGGCTGATTGCGATACTGCTCGCGCAGGTTGCGATCGAGCCCGAGGTGATGGAAGAAGTAATAGCCGTGGAACACGCCATGCTTTTCCACCATCCACAGGTTCTCGGCACTGACAAACGGCTTCAGGATCGCCGCCGCGATATCGGGATGGTTGAAGCTGCCGAGCGTATCGCCGATATCGTGCAGCAGCGCGCAGACCACGTATTCCTCGTCCTGCCCGTCCCTGTGCGCGAGCGTCGCGGTCTGCAGCGAGTGCGTCGGCCGGTCCACCGGGAAGCCTCCGCAATCGCCATCGAGCAGCCGCAGGTGGGCCAGCACGCGGTCGGGCAGCGCCCGCGCATACGGCATGAACTCGGCGGAAATCGCCGCCCAGTCCTCGCGGGTGCCGTGTTCCATATGGCTGAAGCTCGCGCGCGCGGGCGCGTGGGTGTCGCTCATGCTGGTCTCCTTTTGTGGGAGGGTGCGCGCGGGCCGCGCATCCGCTCGTCATGTTGTGCGGGCATTGTGGCACCCGCAGCGGCGCTACACTGTCAAAAAGCTAACAATGTGCCGGCATATTGCGGCGCACCACCGGTTCACAGCAGCAACAGACTGACGATCAAGGAGACGACATGACGTTCCACGGAAGCTGCCACTGCGGCAACATTGCCTTCGAGGTCGAGGCCGAAAGCATCCCGAGCGTGATCCGCTGCAATTGCTCGATCTGCCGCCGTCGCGGCCACCTGCTGTGGTTCGTGCCACGCGCGACCTTCAAGCTGGAGACGCCCGACAGCAACGCGTCGACGTACCGCTTCAACACCATGAAGATCGCGCACCGCTTCTGCCCGGTGTGCGGCTGCGGCCCGTACGCCGATGGCCAGGACAAGGACGGCAAGCCGATGGCGGCGGTGAACGTGCGCTGCCTGGACAATGTCGACCTGGACAGCCTGAAGGTCATCGACTACGACGGCCTGCACCACTGACGCCCGCCATGTTCCGCATCCTCGATCTCGACCACCTGGTGCTGCGCACCGCCGATGTCGAAGCGCTGCGACGGTTCTATGTCGACGTGCTGGGCTGCAGCGTCGAGCGCGAACAGCCCGACTTCGGACTCACGCAGCTGCGCGCGGGCAGCGCGCTGATCGACCTGGTCTCGCTGGACGGCCCGCTGGGCCGCGCCGGCGGCGCGGGGCCGGGCGCGGAGGGGCGCAACCTCGACCATTTCTGCCTGCGCATCGAACCGTTCGACGAGTCCGCGCTGCGCGCCTGGCTGTCCCGGCACGGTGTACAGGCCAGCGAGGTCGCGCAGCGCTTCGGGGCCGAAGGCAAGGGCCCGTCGCTCTACGTCAGCGACCCGGACGGTAACGTGGTCGAACTGAAGGGTCCGCCTGCACCAGGCATCGGCGATGCGATGACCGCGCAGTAAGGCGCGTACCGTCGCGCAGCGTGCGCGCAGGATCGCTACAATTTGCCACTGGCCCCGCGCGCCGCCAGCCATGGCGACTCCCCCGCCGAGGCCCGCCATGACAACGCTAGAAGCCAGCTCCGATCCGGACGCCGCCAGTACCGCTGATTCTTCCGCAGACGCCAGCCCGGCACGCGCCGGACCCGCGCAGCCGGCCACGCCGCCACGCCGGCTGGTCTGGATCCTCGGCCTGACCGAGACCATCTCCTGGGGCACGCTGTTTTTCGCCTTCACCGTCTTCATCGAGCCGATGATCCGCGGCACTGGCTGGTCCAGGCCATTCCTCGCGGGCGGCTATTCGCTGGGCCTGCTGGTGTGGGCGATGTGCTCCTTCGCGGTAGGCCGGCTGCTGGACCGCGCGCCGGCGCGCAGGGTGATGGGCGCGGGTTCGGTGCTGGCCGGACTGGGGCTGCTGCTGTGGGCGTGGTCGCCCTCCCCCGCGATGTTCCTGCTGATGTGGGTGCCGATCGGGCTGGCCATGTCCACCACGCTGTACGAGCCCGCCTTCGTGGTGCTGCGCCAGGCCTACGGCGACCAGTACCAGAAGCCGATCATGGTGGTCACGCTGATGGCCGGCTTCGCCAGCACGATCTTCGTGCCGCTGGCGCAATGGCTGGTGCTGCATGTCGGCTGGCGCCCCACGCTGGTTGGCTTCGCGCTGCTGAACCTGCTGGTCTGCGCGCCGCTGCACGCGCGCATGCGCTACGCCATGCATCCCACCTACAGCGGCACGCCGACCGCCGGCGCCGACGCGGGCAGCGCCGGCATCGCGCGCACCACGCTGCGCCAGCCGGTGTTCTGGGCCGTGGTGCTGGCGTTCACCGCGACCGCGGTGGTGGCCTCGCTGCTGGGCGCGCACCTGATCCCGATGCTGACCGAGAAAGGCCTGCCGGTGTCGCAGCAACTGGTGGTGGCAGCGCTGATCGGCCCGGCCCAGGTCGTGGGCCGCATGCTGATGATGCGCGCGGCGGTGCGCCACCCGGTGCGGGTGTCGCTGCCGGTCTACCTGCTGATGAGCACGGGAGTGCTTTGCTTCGCGCTGGGCCATGGCGCCTGGCTGATGGTGGCCGCGGTGCTGTATGGCTGCGCCAACGGCGTCAATACGATGCTGCGGGCAATGGCCATGCCCGAACTGATCTCGCGCCACCACTACGCCACGCTGAACGGCCTGATGATGACGCCGGTGCTGCTGATGCAGGCCGCCGCGCCGTGGCTGGGCGCGCTGCTGTGGCGGGCCGCGGGCGGCTACTGGCTGATGCTGTGGGTCATGCTGGCGCTGGCACTGGCCGCGCTGCTGGCGTTCGGCTACGCGCTGCACCGGCGCGGGCTGCTGCGCCTGGCGGGTGCCACGCCGTAGCGCTGCCAGGCCCCGGTCGCGCGGATGCACGACAATAAGGGCTTTTGCGGCCGGCACGACGGCGCCGGCCGCGCCCCTGCATCACGATGTCCGATCCCAGCTCGCCACCCGGCACCGCCCCGCTCGCCATTGCCCCTTCCACGCCGGGCGCGATCGTGCGCGCCACGCGCGGCACCATGGCGCTGTTCTTCGTCAACGGCGCCACCTTTGCCACCTGGGGCGTGCATATCCCCACCATCAAGGCGCGTTTCGGCCTGTCCGACGCGATGCTGTCGCTGGCGATGCTCGCGGTCGCCGGCGGCGCCCTGCTGGCAATGGGGCCGGTCGGGCGCTGGATCACGCGCGTCGGCAGCGCACGCGCGGCGACGGCCAGCGGCCTGGTGTTCGCGCTGGCCACGATGGCGATCCTCGCCATGCCGTCGTTCTGGTGGCTGCTTCCCGCGCTGTTGGCGTTCGGCATGGCCAATGCCGGCTTCGACGTGGCCATGAACGCGCAGGCCGCCACGGTGGAGGCCAGCCGCCCGCGTCCGGTGATGTCGGCGCTGCATGGCATGTTCAGCCTCGGCGGCATGGCAGGCGCGGCCTTCGGCGGCCTGATGCTGGCGCTGGAGGTGGCGCCGCTGGCGCACGCGGCGATGATGGCGGGGGTGACCGCGCTGGCCGCGCTCGCGGCCATGCCCGGGCTGCTGCCCGACCACCCGGTGATGCCTGGCGCCGGGCACCATCGCGACCACGCGGTGCGCGCGCTGTGGCTGCTGGGCGTGCTGGCGTTCCTGGGACTGATCGGCGAAGGCGCAATGTATGACTGGACCAGCGTCTACATGCGCGATGTGACCGCCGCGCCGGCCGGCTGGATCAGCCTGGGGTATGCGGCCTTCTCCGGCGGCATGGCGTGCGGGCGCTTCGGCGGCGACCGCCTGCGCGCGCGCCTGGGCGATGGCGCCACGCTTGCCGGCAGCGCCTGGCTGGGCTTTGCCGGCATCGTGCTGGCGCTGGTGGTACCGCTGCCGCTGGCGGCGCTGGCGGGCTTCACGCTGATGGGACTGGGCGCGGCCAACATGGTGCCGATCTTCTTTGTGGCCGCGTCGCGGCTGCCTGGGGTGGCACCGGCCGAGGCGATTGCGCGCGTGGCCCGTTTCGCCTACCTGGGGCTGCTGCTGGGGCCGGTGCTGATCGGCGGCGTGGCACACCTGGCCGACCTGCGCGTGGGGCTGGCCGTGGTGGCGCTCACGATGGGCTGGATCGCGCTGGCCGGCGCGCGCTCGGCGCGGCGCTACCTGCCGCCGCGCAAGGATGGCCGCTGAGCCGCGGCGGGAGCAACTCAGGCGGCCGCGAGCAGCGGCGGCGTGCCGGCGCCTATCCCCTCGAACACGAAGCTGTCCATCGCCAGCACGCCGTAGGTGACTTCATCTGCCACCCTGGCCACCCGGGCCGCACTGCCCGCCGGCGTACCCGCGCCTGCGGTGAGCGGCCCCAGCGCCGCGCCCAGTGCCACGTAGAACGGCAGCAGATGCTCGTCGGTCGGGTGCGCGCGGCGCGCGTACGGGGCCTGGGCGCGGTAGTCGGCAAGACGGCGGGTGTCGCCGGTGGCCAGCGCCTCGTCCAGCGCGTCGTGCATCCAGCCGCGGAAGGCCTCGACATAAGGCTCGGCCTGCGGCCCATGCTGGTCGCGGCGGCCATCGCTGCCGAACACCTCCTGCAGGTTGTGCGTGAAGCTGCCCGAAGCCAGCACCAGCACGCCTTCCTCGCGCAGCGGCGCCAGGGCGCGGCCGATCTCGATCTGGATGGTGGGTGACAGGTAGGGATTCAGCGCCAGCTGCACCACCGGCACATCGGCGTCCGGAAAGAAGTGCCGCATCGGCATCCAGGCGCCGTGGTCGAGCGGCCGCTCGTCGTCCTCGCCGACAAACCCGGCGCCGGGAATGGCGGCGGCCTCGACCAGCGCCTTGACGCGCGCCGCCAGTTCCGGCGAACCCGGAGCATCGTAGCGCAGTGCGTACAGCTCGCGCGGAAAGCCGCCGAAGTCGTGCCAGGCTTCCTGCCGCTCGCGGCTGCCGACCGCCAGCGTGCTGTAGATCCAGTGCGCCGACACCACCAGCACCGCGCGCGGCGGCCGCGCGCGCAGCCGCTCGCCAAGTGCGTCGAAAGCCGCGCCGGTGGGGCCGGGGTCGATGGCCAGCATGGGCGAACCGTGCGAGATAAACAATGCGGGGAGCATGGCGTCGGGTCTCATTGATCTGCTCAGTGTCCTGTGGGCTTGCCATTGAGTTTGGCAAAGATCGGCCCCCGGCACGCCCCGCTTTTGCGCATCTTTCATGCAAAAAAACTGAACTGGCGTGCGCGGCGTGGGCTGGGCCACACTCCGCCGCGGGCGTGCCGGGACGCAGCCGGGCACCGCACCCTATGATGCAGCCGAGGGGCAAGTGCCGCGTCGGGCAAGCCCTGCGGCCAACGCATGACGCCGCCAGCACGCCACGCGTGCGGGATGGCCGGAGACTCCGTGGTACCTAACCCGCTGCGCCGCCCCGGGCGGCGCTTCCTTCTTCCCGCGCATTGGTGGCAGCCGGGCGTCTACGGCAGCGTGCCGGCGGTCGTGCTGTGGATCTCGGCCAGGCTGCCGGCACAGTGGCTGTGGTCGCTCGCCGGCCAGCCGGATGCCGGTGAGTGGCTGAACCAGGCGGGCGATACGGTGTTTGTTGCCGGCTGGGCCGGCAGCGCGCTGATGCTGTGGCTGGGCCGCCACCGGCCCCCACCGCCTGCCAGCCCTGAAGCGGCCGACGAGAGCGATACTGCCGCGCAGCGCACGCCCCGCCGCCATCCGGCAGCCTGATCCAGGCTTTGCCGCCCGCGCGCCCGATTCAACGCCTGGGCTAACCGATCTGAAAACTTTTGCGCATCGTTCCCACGCCCACCCGCATGGATAGAATTGCGTCGGACGGCTGCCGCCTCGCGGCGCGCCACGTGAGCCGTGTAAGCCGTGAGCAAGGGGGAACACCCATGTCCGTACGCCTGCCGACTGCCCGGCTTCGCGCCAGCCTGCGCCGCGCTGTCCGCTGGCGCGCCGCTGTGGCGGCGCTTGGCTTGCTGGCCGCGGGAACCGCGCACGGGCAGGCCGGCAACGGGCTGCAGCTGGTCGGGGCCAACGTGCAGCGGCACGCCAATGCCGTCCTGTCGCTGATGGCGTATTCGGTGGTGCCCGACCTGACTTCCAGCTCGCTGTCGATCAACAACGCCAGCACCGACGACCCCGGCATCGTCATGTCGCAGCTGGGCGGGGGCTTCACCATCAGCAAGTCGTTCCCGCTCTACCTGGAAGGCGCGATCGCCTACAGCCGCTACGATCCCACCTTCATTGCCAGCAACGGCACCGAATCGCGCTCCATCCCGACCCGCTGGAACACGTTCTCCGGCACCATCGGCATCGGCTGGGATTTCCCGATCACCGCCAACAAGGAACTGGTATTCAGGCCGATCTTCAATGCCTCGCTTGGCAATGTGTCCAGTGACCTGTCGATCGGCAAGTTTGCGCTCGAGCAGGTTACCGACCGCAGCATCGACTTCCTGGACGGCGGCAGCCTGAACGCCTATGGCCTGGGCGGCGCGGTGATGCTGGACTGGGAGCACTACCGCGAAACCTATGAGGTCGACGTCGAGTTGCGCTACACCAACATCCACCTGCAGAGCTTCGGCGGCACGGCCAGCTCGGTCACCGGCACGGCGACGGCGCAGACCGCCAACCTGTGGGCCCGCTGGCGGGCGCCGACCGGACTGCGCGCGCTCGACCGGCCGGTGCGCTACGTGCTCGAGCTGTCACACTCGCAGTACCTCGGCAGCCAGGCCGGCATCCTTGGCTTCAACCATCTGACCACGCTCGGCACCGGGCTGGAACTCGATACCAGCGCGCATGAAGTGTTCGTGACGCGCATCAGGGCCGTGGTGCGCTATGTATTCGGCAACAACGTGTCCGGGGTGTCGCTCGGGCTGGCCGCCAGCTTTTGAGAATCGCGCCTACGACTCGTCCTGTCCTTCCCGGAAGATATTGATCACATGCCTTGCCTCGAAGCACAGTGGCATGCCGGGGTTCATCTCGTCGGTGCAGTAGGGCTGGTTATCGAGTTCGCCGGTGTAGAGGCTGCCTTGGCGCCCGGTCACGTTGACCCACATCCGCTCGACATGGATCTCCTCGCGGCCGGTTTCGTCCTCGACCCGGATGCGGAAGATCAGCTTGGCTTGCTGGCCGGGAAGCAAGGCCTCGCGTTCGTCGCGCGGCGGCATCCAGAAGGTGTCGGGGTGGGCGGCCGCGATGGGCTCGGGGTCGTCCAGCTCCCATCCGTCTTCGTCGATTGTTGCCAGTTGCATGTCCATTTCCAGCCTTCCGCAATTGATCGGGTGCGGGCATGATCGCAGCAAATGGCCCGGATGGCGACAGCCTGGCCGGCGCCGGGACTCTCAACGGGAATCTTGACTATGACAAGCAGGAAGGACGCACCGGATGCGCCGGTGCGCTGCGGCTGGTGCGGCACGCTCGAAGATTACTGCCACTACCACGACAATGAATGGGGGTTTCCGGTCGCGGATGACCGGCGCCTGTTCGAGAAGCTGTGCCTGGAGGGCTTCCAGTCAGGGCTGAGCTGGCTCACCATCCTGCGCAAGCGCGAGGCCTTCCGCAAGGCCTTTGCCAATTTCGATATCGACAAGGTGGCGCGCTTCGGTGAGCGCGACATCCAGCGCCTGCTGGGCGACGCCGGTATCGTGCGCCACCGCGGCAAGATCGAAGCCGCCATCAACAATGCGCGGCGGGCGCGCGAACTGCTGGAGACCGAGTCGTCGCTGGCCGCCTATTTCTGGCGCTTCGAGCCAGATCCCGATAGCCGGCCCAAGGTGCTGACGCCGGAAGTGCTGCGCACCATGGCGACCTCGCCGGAATCGACTGCATTGTCCAAGGATCTGAAGAAGCGCGGCTGGCGCTTTGTCGGCCCGACCACCATGTACGCGCTGATGCAAGCGATGGGGCTGGTCAACGACCATCAGGAAGGCTGTGCGACGCGCACGGAGGTGATGCGCGCCCGCAAGGCGTTCAAGGTGCCGCGTTAACGCGGGGGACGGCAGGACGGGCAGGACGTATACGCGGCCAATGCAGTTCGTGGGCGGTATACGTTCTGAGCAACTGCAGTCTCTATGTCTTTTGTATTGTTTACGTATGTAAACATAGTAGTAGTAGGTAAACCGCCCGCGGCACGGTGGATAAGTCACCTTTTCTCTTCTGGCTCAGGGACTTGCCGCAAAGATAACCGGCGCAGGACATCCCCGCTTTCCCGGGATAGCTGAAGGCCGACGTATACGTGGCCGGCAATGAAGCCAGAGTTGTCCCGGTGTTTTCCGTATACATCCCACAGCACACCCCCAGGCAGGGCACAGCTTGTCCTGCAGGTTATCCCCAGTCGCAGGCCGAGATGTCCACACCCGCCGCTCACCGGGCTGCTGCCGGCACAGCGCTGACGTATACGGGGTCGACGTGTGTCATCACGTTAAGCACGTGATGGTGTTCGAGCGTGCGGCGCCGTGCCTCGACGGCGATCGCATGGCCTTGCGTCACCGTGAGCGTGCCGTCGATCTCCAGGTGCACATCCACCAGTACCTGGTCGCCCATCTTGCGCGTGCGCAGGTCATGCAGGCCGCGCACGCCGGGCGTAGCCAGCAAGGTCGCGCGGATCGCGGCGACGGTTTCCTCGTCGGCGGCGCGGTCCACCAGGTCGCTGAGCGCGTCCCAGCCGAAGCGCAGGCCCATGCGCGCGACCATCAACCCCACCACGATGGCCGCCACCGGATCCAGCATGTGGTAGCCCATCAAGTTGCCGCCGATGCCCAGCGCGACCACCAGCGAGGACGCCGCATCCGAGCGCGCATGCCAGGCGTTGGCCGCGAGCATGCCGGAGCGCACGCGCCGCGCCACCGCAAGCAGGTAGCGGAACAGCAGTTCCTTGAACAACAGCGTTGACAGCGCTACCCACAGGGCCACCGGCTGCACCGGCTGGGCGCCGGACGGATGCTGCAGCTTGCCCACCGCCGCCCACAGCATGCCCGCGCCCACCGCCAGCAGCAGCCCGCCAAGCGCCAGCGAGGCTGCAGTCTCAAAGCGCTGGTGGCCGTACTGGTGAGCGGTGTCGGCATCCTTGCGGCTCTGCCAGGCAGCCAGCAGCACCACGAAGTCGGAAAGCAGGTCGGACAGTGAATGCGCCGCGTCGGCCAGCAACGCCTGCGAGCCGGCCATCACGCCCGCCACGGCCTGCGCTGCGGTCAGGACAATGTTGACCGCCACGCTGACCAGCGTGCTGCGCCGGCCAGCCTGGTGGCGGGCGTCGGCTTCGGCGGCGGTATCACCGGGTCCGTCCGAAAGGCCTGCGGCCTCGTCTTGCATGGGGTCGGGTCGCATGCCGTCAGCCTCCCACTCCGGCGCACGGGGCGTCAACGCGTTCTTCGGATTCCGGTTCCATCGCGCGACTATAGCCCAGGATGAGACGGCGGCACCACCCGCCGCCGCTGGCAGTAATGGGGGCGCGGCACACGGCCGCCATCGTGCCGATTTCGTAACAGCGCTGGCGAAGTTCATCCGGCGCCCTTACCGTAAAGGATGACTGGCTTGCCGGTCACTGCAAGGAGGACCCACCCGATGGCGATTCGGTCACTTGCCTCGCACAGCACCTCGCAACTGCGCCGCCTGATCGGCCAGATGCAGGCAGAAGTCGACGCACTGGAGCAACTGGCAACGCCGGATGCCGATGCGCAAAGCCGGCTCGGCTATGCCACGGCGCGCCTGCGCGACGGCATCGAGGCCGTGGAAGACGCGCTGCAGTCGCTGCGAGCGCTGCAACAGGTACGCCCGTCCGCCATGAAGGCGCGGCGGCCGACGCGGGTGGCCTGACATGGCCGGCGGACGCACGGGGTGCGGACAAGACACAGCGCTACCGTAAGGCGCCTCGCTACCGCACACCGCAACATTGCACCCTGAAAACACAAAGCCCCGGAAAGTTTGCCTTTCCGGGGCTTTGTGAAGCGTTTGAAACAGCGTTTGAAACGCCAGATCTGGTGGACCGAAGGAGGATCGAACTCCCGACCTCTGCATTGCGAACGCAGCGCTCTCCCAGCTGAGCTATCGGCCCGTCGCGGAGGATTGTAGCCTACTTCGGCAGCGGCCTTCAATCCTCCCCGGCTGGCATGAGGATGCTGCACAACATCAGGCAGCGATGCCAGCGTTGCCGTCCATCCCACGCACTTTGGGCTGGTTCAGCGGCCGCGCCGTGACCTCCTTCGTGCTGCGCAGCCACTGCGCCATCACGTCCCAGACCGGCGCCCCGCCGGCCTCCCGCGCTTCTTCCGCCACCGGCGCCCAGCCCGCCACCTTGTAGGTCTTGCCTGCCTCCAGCGGCTTGCCCGCGAGGCGCATGTCGGTGATGCGCTTGCCCATGCCGGCGGTGGGATCGATGGTGTACTGCAGGCCGCCGACGCGCACCATGTCGCCGCCCTGCTGGTAGTACGGGTCGGGGTTGAACAGGTTGTCGGCCACGTCTTCGAGGATGGTCTTGATGGTCTCGCCGCTCATTGCCGTCACGGTCGTGTACGGGTAGGTGATGGCGGTCTGGTCCATCAGGTGTTCCATGGTGATGGCCTGGCCAGGCAGCAGCGTGGTGCCCCAGCGGAAGCCGGGCGAGAAGGCGATCTGCGCGCCCTGCACCTGCATCAGGCCGTCCAGGATCAGCTGGTCGAAGGTGCCGTTGAAGTTGCCGCGGCGGTACAGCAGGCCGCGGTTGACGGCGAGGACTTCGCCGAGCTTCTGTTCGTACGGTGCCCGTACCTTCCTGATGAGCGCGTCCATGGCCGGATCGGCCGGCAGGTAATTGGCGAAGACCGGCAGCAGCCGGTAGCGGAAATCTGCCACCTTGCCGCCCCTCACATCGAAATCCAGCACCCCCAGGAACTTGCCGTTGGAGCCGGCATTGGTCACCAGCGTGGTGCCGCCGGCGTTCTTCACCGCCACCGGCGCCGGCACGCCATCATGGGTGTGGCCGCCGAGGATGGCGTCGAGCCCGCGCACGCGCGAGGCCAGCTTCAGGTCGACGTCCATGCCGTTGTGCGACAGCAGTACCACCGCCTGCGCGCCCTTGCCGCGCGCCGCGTCGATGACCTGCTGCAGGTTTTCCTCCTGGATGCCGAAGGTCCAGTCCGGCACGAAGTAGCGCGGGTTCGCGATCGGCGTGTAGGGGAAGGCCTGGCCGATGATGGCCACCGGTACGCCGTTGATCTCGCGGATCACGTACGGATCGAACACCGGGTCGCCGAAATCGTTGGTCTTGATGTTCTGCGCCAGGAAGGCGATCTTGCCCTTGAAGTCCTTGTCGACGATTTCCCTGACACGGTCCGCGCCGAGCGTCATTTCCCAGTGCGGCGTCATCACGTCGACGCCGAGCGCCAGCGCCGCATCGACCATGTCCTGCCCCTTGGTCCAGAGCGCCGTGGCCGAGCCCTGCCAGGTATCGCCGCCATCGAGCAGCAGCGCGCCCGGCCGGCCCGCCTTGAGCCGCTTGACCAGCGTGGCGAGGTGCGCAAACCCGCCGACCTTGCCGTAGCGGCGCGCGGCCTCGTTGAAATCGAGATAGGTCAAGGCATGCGCCTGCGGCGTGCCGGGGCGGATGCCATAGTGGCGCAGCAGCGCGTCGCCGACCAGGTGCGGCGGCTTGCCGGCGTAGTCGCCGATGCCGAGGTTGACGTTGGGTTCGCGGAAATACACCGGCCGCAGCTGCGCGTGGCAGTCGGTGAAATGCAGCAGGTGGACGTTGCCGAAGGGCGGCAGGTCGTACATCGACTCGGCGGCCTGCGCGGCGTGCGCGTCCTGGTGGGGGAAAGTCATGCCGCCGGCGCCGGCGATGGCCAGCACCTGCAGGAACTCGCGTCGGTTCATGTCTCTTCCTGTGGATAAGTGCGTGCCGGTGGGCGCCTGGCGTCCGGCATCGCATGGCTATGGCTTCGCGTAACGCTCCAGCGCGGCCACGTCGTCTTCGAGCATCTCGCCCACTTCCTTCTGCACCACGCGCCCGCGCGCGTCGATTACATACAGCTCGGGCAAGCCCTTGCGCTTGCCGAACACGGCCTGCAGCGCGGCCGAATCCATCGTCGCCGGGAAGGTATAGCCGCGCTTCTTCATGTAATCGGCGGCTTCGCGCGGCTCCTTGTCGATGCTGATGGCCAGCACCTGGAGCGGCGTGCCGCGCGTGCGCTCGTACAGCTTCTGCAGGCGCGGGTTCTGCATCGCGCAGAACGGGCACCACGAGGCCCAGTATTCGACGACCAGCGGCTTGCCGGCCAGTGTGGCGGCGCGCAACGTGCGGCCGTCGAGCGTCTGCACGTCGGGCAGGCGCACGGTGTCGCCCACTTCCAGCGCGGCGGCGCCGCCGGCTGCGCAGGCCAGGCCCGCGGCCAGCAGCCAGCGCAGCAGGACGGTACGCACGGTGGCTTACTGGTTGACCGGCGAGGCCGGGTCGAGCAGCAGCGCCATCACGTCGCGGATCTGGGCCTCGGTCAGGATGCCCTTGTGGCCGAAGCGCGGCATGTTGGAGCAGGCGGAATAAGCGCTCGAATCCCAGATCTTGCCCCAGGTGTACTTGATGACTTCCTGCGAGTTGCCGCGCAGCTTGCCGTACTGGTACAGCGACGGGCCGATATTGCCGAACGAGATCTCGGCCTTGGTCATCTGGTGGCAGGCGTAGCAGTTGCCGCCGTTGGTACCGCCGACCTGGTCGGTGAACTGCATGCCGCGGCCGTTCTGGGCGACCTTCTCGCCTTCCTTCCAGTCGCCGAGCCAGTTGCTGTCGGCGGGATATTTCACCTGCTTGAGCTCGGCAACCTCGATCTTCTTCGCCACCTTGCCCGGCACCTTGCTGCGGTCCGGGTACTGGCTGCAGGCCTGCTGCATGGCGTCCTGGTTCAGCACGCCTTCCACGGTGGCCGGCCCCCTGGACGAGAACGAATCCTCGATCAGGTGCTTCATGTCGGCGTTGCTGACGGTGACGGGCTTGCCTTTGGCGGGGCGGGCCTTCGCATTGTCCTGCGCGTACGCGCCGGTTGCCAGCAGGGTGGCCAGGGCCGCGACGGCCAGTGCCTTGGTGTGTCGTTGCATGTTGTCTCTCCCGTACTGGTCAGCGCTTCATCGCCGGGCCATCGTAGGTGCCGCCATTGGCGTTCTTTGCCAGGAACATGGTCAGCGCGGTGATCACGTCCGAGCCATAGGCGGGTTCGGGAAAGCGTTGCTGGCGCAGGCAGTCGTACAGGCGATGCTGCATCGAGCGGACCTCGCCCTGCGACACGCGGTACGCCGGCCAGGTGGTGTAGGCAGCCTGCGCGCCCTTGTCGGTCAGCAGGTTGGGCAGGTCCTGCAGGCGGATGCGCTGGCCGTCGACCGCGTGGCAGGTGGCGCAGGCAAAGTCATAGGCGCCGCCGCGGTAGAAGAACATCTTCTGGCCGAGGGCGTAGGTGCGCTTCTCTTCCGGGTGGTTGAGCTGCACGTTCATCTTCACGCCGCGCGATTCGCCGGTCAGGTAGGCGACCAGGCGTTCGATATCGGACGGCTTGCCCGAGGCCGAGAACGGGTTCCTGGTCGCTTCTTCTTTCGTGAGGCCCTGCAGCGTCATGCGGCACCAGGCCAGCCGCTGCTCCAGGTCCATCACCTTGTTGGCGTCCTTGAAGTAGCGCGGCAGCTCGGCGTAAGCGCCCTTGGTCACGCCCGGGCCCTTGCCCAGGTCGCACTGCTCGAGCGAGGCGTTCTTCGGGCCGGCCGGCTTTTTCCACAGCTCTTCACCGGCGGCTTCCCACAGCTCGGCGGGATTGCCTTCGGCCAGCATCTGCCGGTACTTGGCGATTTCGTCGGCGGTGCTGCCCTGCGCGTGCACGGCGGCAGCGCCTGCGGCCGCCGCGGTGGCGGCCAGGGCCAGCGCAGCGCGCCGGGCCAGGCTTCGGATCGGTTTCATGGGGCTTCTCCTCGCGGCCGCGCTCTTGGGGCGGGCCGTTTCTTCTCTGTTCTTGCGGCAGGCCACGCCAGCCCGGCTCAGGGCTTGATATAGGCGTAGCCTTCCTCGGCCTGCAGGCGGGCGATCTCGACCACGCCGGCCTGTACTACCTTTGCTTCCATCAACAGCTGCGATTCAGTAATCCTGCGTGCGGTCAGCGTATTGCGGCACACGCGGAACTCCACGCCTTCGGCGGCCAGCGCGCCCACCGGGCTCTCGAAGCTGTTGCCGCGCGCATCCTTGGCGCCTTCGACCAGGAAATCGATGCCGTAGCCGAACGCGACCACCACGATCTTGGTGCCGGGGGCGCCATTCAGGTGGTTGCGCAGGTTGCCCATCGCGCGCACCGCCTGGTCGATGCCTTCCGACAGCTGGTACACCACCTTCACGCGCCCGCCCTTGCCGGCACCGGCCGGCGTCGACTGGCCGGATTGTGCAGAGGCCTTTGCCGCCAGACCGAGGGCTGCCAGGGCCGCCGATGCTCGAATGAATGCTCGCCGCATAATGCTCCTTCCGGCCGGGTCCGTCCCGGCATTCCGCCCCGAACCTTAGCAGAGGACGGCGCGGCGTGCCGGACGAGGGCCGGCATCGAGACCGGGCAGCCTCAGGCGATGGTCGCTTCGTCGGTGCGCTTGTCGCCCTTGTTGTCGACCCAGGTCACGGCGACCTTGTCGCCCTTGGCGCCGCCCTTGAACTTGAAGTTCAGGAACGGGTCCTTGGACACTGCCGGGCCGAACTGGGCGCGGAACACTTCCTTGCCCTTGCACTGGGCGGTCACGGTCTGGATATGCCAGGCCGGGATGACCTTGCCAGACGCATCCTTGCGCTGGCCGGTCTCCATGTCGTGCTTCATCAGGATCTTTACATCAACCACGCCGCCGTTCTCGGTGGCGCGTACGCGCATCGGGTCTGCCATGTGTTTCTCCGGTTGCAGTTGGCGGAAATCTCGGTAAAGGGGTGAGGGCGTGCCGGCGTCAGCCGCCGCAGCCGCCCAGCGTGACCTTGATTTCCTTCGATGCCACGTACCACTTGCCGCCGGCCTTGACCGCGGCGTGCACCACCGAGGTCTGGCCCATCTTCACGCGCGTGGAGACGAACGGCTCGGTGCCGGCCGGGATGATGAAGTCGGCGGCCAGGGTATTGGGGTTCTTTTCCACCAGGATCGCGATCTGCTCGGTATCCGGGATGGTGCTGGTCACGGCCACCGGCACCACGGCGCCGTTCTCGGCAATGTCGGGGGCGTTGAAGGTGATGGCGGTGCTTTTCTCGGTGCCGCTGCCGCCGAGCGCCTTGATCACGTCGGCAACGCTCTTGCCGTCAAAGGCGGCCTTGTTCCACTCGGCCGCCTGCGCCTCGCCGATCAGGCCGGTGGCGGCCATCAGCGACAGGACAGCGGTGACCCGCAGCACTTCTCGTCGTTTGGAATTCATGTCTTTGCTCTCCGGCTACTCCGTCCCAATCGGTTTGCGTGACCGCTTTGGCGGTACTCGTTGGTGTGTCTGTCCAGCTTGTGCCCTGCTTGTACTGCGTGTGTCCTGCTCGCGGCCGGTACATTGCCGGCCGCTGGATCTGTCCGGGTCGGGTCGGCTTGCGCCGTACGGCCCGTTGCATCGATGGACTGCCCCTCGGGGCGGTCAGGCTTTACTTGGCGGGCGCGCCTGCGAGCACCCACTCGACCACGGTCTTCAGGTCGGCGTCGCCGATGGCGGCGTTGGCCGGCATCGGCACCGGGCCCCAGACGCCCGAACCGCCACTCTTGACCTTCTTGCTCAGCGTCGCGAGGGCGTTCTTGTCGCCCTTGTACTTGGCGGCGACTTCCTTGTAGGAAGGACCGACCAGCTTCTTGTCGACCTGGTGGCAACCCATGCAGGCGTTCTTGTTGGCGATCTCCTGTGCCTTGGCGGCATCGACCGCGTGGGCCGATGCGGCGGCGCCCAGCATCAGCGCTGCGATGACAAACTGCTTCATTGTTAAGCTCTCCAAGCTCTGTAAAGCCGTGGGGACGGCAAAGGCCGCTCGGCACGTACTGCAAACGGCTTCGCGGCATACACCGGCCGCCGCCTCGGGGGCACTGCGGCGGCCAGCCCGCTATTTTGCCTCAAGAATCCACCCCACCATGGCATGGACGTCCGAATCGGGAATCTGCGGCTGCGGCGGCATCGGCACGCTGCCCCAGGCGCCCTGCCCGCCTGCCTTGACCTTCCTGGCCAGCGCGGCGTGCGCGTCCTGGCCCTTGTACTTGCCGGCGATGTCCGCGAACGACGGGCCGACCAGCTTCCTGTCCACCGCATGGCAGGCCACGCACTGGTACTGGCTGGCCAGCCTGGCGCCGGCCGGCGCGGGCAATGAAGCGCCTGATGCTGCACTCGCAGGCGCCGTCGAGCTTGCTGCCACGCCAACGCCGCGTACCGGGCCAAAGGCGCGCTGCTGCTGCGCCAGGTCGCCGTGCGCGCCGCGGGCATGGTCAGGCATCGCCGAGGCGATCGAAACCTGCCCCGAGCAGTCCTTCATGCAGGCGGTATTGCGCGTGTCCGGGCGGCCGCGGCCGGGCCACAGGCCGTGGTTTGTGGTCATGCCGTCGCGGTTGGGCATGTGCGCCTGCACCCTGGCGATATTGGCGTCCGACAGCGTGAAGTCGGCCGGCACGATTTCGCCCAGGTGCAGCATGTAGGCGGTGACGGCATAGACCTCGTCGACGGACAGGCTCTTGGGCGCATTCCACGGCATGGCGCGGTGGATGTAGTCCCACAGCGTACTGACCGTGCTGACCTTCATCAGCGTGGTGCGATACGGCTGGTTGCCAGTCATGGCGGCGACGCGGCCGCGCCTGATGTCCTCGGCCGTGGTGCCGCCCACCAGCGGTGTGAAAACCTCGTTGGACTCGCCGAAATCGCCGTGGCAGGACGCGCACTTGCCGTCCCAGACCTTCTGCCCTTGCGCCACGGTGCCGCTGCCCTTGGGCAGGCCCTTGAAGTCCGGGCGCACGTCGATATCCCAGGCGGCCACTTCGGCCGGGGTGGCGGTGCGGCCAATTGCCGCACGAGCGTCGGCCGTGGCGGCGGCCCAGGATGGCGCCACGCAGGCAGCAGCCAGCGCCATCATGGCGGCGCAGCGTTCAGCCCACATGGACATTGGACACCTCCCCGCCCGCTGCCACCTGCCAGCTCTGGATCGCGTTGTTGTGATAGATCGAGCGCGTGCCGCGCACGGCGCGCAACTGGGCCATCTTCGGCTGCACGTAGCCGGTCTCGTCGATGGCGCGGCTCTGCAGGATCGCGGGACCGCCGTCCCAGACCCAGTCGAGGTTGAAGCGCGTCAGGCACTTGGACAGCACCGGCGATTCCAGCCGCGCGGTGCGCCAGTTGCGGCCGCCGTCGGCCGAGACATCGACCCGCGTAATGCGCCCGCGCCCCGACCATGCCAGCCCGCTGATGTTGTAGAACCCCTTGCCCACCAGTTGCTGGCCGCCCGACGGCGTGGTGATCACCGACTTGCACTCCTGGATCGAGGTGTACTGGCGCAACTTGCCGTCCGGCATCATGTCCACGTAGTGGATGGTCTCGTCCTTGGCGTTCCACGGCCGGTCGCCGAGTTCAAGCCGGCGCAGCCACTTGACCCACGACACGCCCTGCACGCCCGGCACGACCAGCCGAAGCGGGTAGCCGTTCTCGGGGCGCAGCATCTCGCCGTTCATGCCCCAGGCGACGATGATCTCGTCGGCCAGCTCCATCGGGATGGTGCGGGTCATCGACGAGCCGTCGCCGCCCTCGGCCAGCAGGTAGCGGCCGCGGCGCAGGTCGGCGCCGGCATCATCCAGCAGTACCCTGAGCGGCACGCCGGTGAACTCGCAGCACGACAGCATGCCGTGCGAGTACTGCACCGTCGGCACGGCGACGTTGCCCCACTCCATGCCCGTATTGGCGCCGCACTCGATGAAATGCATGCGCGATACCGCCGGCAGGCGCATCAGGTCGTCCATGGTGTAGACGCGCGGCGCGCGCACCAGGCCGTTGATCATCAGGCGGTGGCGGGCCGGGTCGATATCGTGCCAGCCCTGGTGGTGGCGCTCGAAATGCAGGCCGTTGGGGGTGATGATGCCGAAGAAACCCTGCAGCGGCGCGAACGCGACCGACGCCGCCGCTACGCGCGTCAGGCCCGGCGACTCGCGCCGGGTCAGGTTTTTCTCATGGACCGAGGGCTGGCCATAGGGCCGGGCCGCGACCGGCTGGCCGAGCGAAGTGGCCCAGGGCTGGGGCTCCAGGATGGCGGGATCGCCGTCCGCCGCCAGCGCGTGCCGGCCGGCCGTGGCGGCGGTGATGCCTGCCGCGGCGCCGAGGAAGCTCTTGCGCAGGAAATCCCGCCGCGGCGCGTCCAGGCCGTGCCGGCCGATGTCCTGCTGCAGCGATGCGCTGACGAAGTGCTCGGGCGCGGGCACGATGCGCCCGGGCCGGTTCCGTTCCTGCAATGCCGTCTCCTCCGGCAGCTTGCGTCCGTGGGGCCGCGCCGCCTTTTATTCGTGCCGCCGCGCGGTTGCGCGACAGCGATCGATGGGCCGGAAGAGCCGGATCGCGTTCAGCCTGCTGCCCGGCGCCTGCGCGCGGGCGTTGCCTCGGGCTGCGCCATGAAGCGGTCGACTGCCCCGGAGGCCAGGGCGTTGTCCTCCAGTCGGCTGGCCACCTGCACGCACACGGTGCGGCACAGCTCGATCACGCTTTCGTCCGCAATCGCGTAGAAGACCAGGTTGGCTTCCTTGCGGCGCGACAGCACGCCCGAGCGGTACATCGCGTTGAGATGCCGCGACACGTTGGTCTGCGACGAACCCACCGTCTCGACCACCGTGCTGACCGGCTTCTCGCCATCGCACAAGGCGTGCAGGATCTTCAGCCGCGTTGGCTCCGCCAGCAGGCTGAAGTAGCCCGACACCTTCTCGAATACGCGATCCAGCTCTTCCATGCCGTCCAATATATTCGTATATGCGTGAGTGCGCATATAGTGTTTACCCAATGATGCAGAACAGCATGATTGTGCCCGGCATGGCTGCCCGGCACCAATCATGGTTTGCCAGCGGCGGCGCCCCTGCTGGTTGCCTGTCTGCGCATCAGCGCCCTGCCCACCCACAAGCGCTGGCCGAACACATTGAGCAGCAGGCCGGCCATCACCACCGCCGCGCCCGCCCATTGCGCCGGCGACAGGTGCTCGCCCAGCAGCACATGCGCCGACACCAGCCCCACCACCGGCACCAGCAGCGTCAGCGGCGCCACCTGGCTGGCGGGATAGCGCGTCAGCAGCCGGCCCCACATGGTGTAGCCAAACACGGTGGCGGCAAAGGCCAGATACGCCACGGCGAGCATGCCCATGGCCGACACATGCGTGACGCTCTGCACGATGCGGGCCGGCCCCTCCACCCACAGCGACAGCAGCGCGAACGGCACGATCGGCACCAGCGCGCCCCAGATCACCAAGCCCAGCAGGTCGACCGGCCCGATCTTCTTGCTGACGATATTGCCGCTGGCCCAGCAGAACGCCGCGCACAGCGTCAGCACGAAGCCGGCCACGCTCATGCCGCCGGCGCTGGCGGCGGCACCCGAGCCGATCAGCGCCAGCCCGGCCGCGGCCACCGCCATGCCGGCGATGTTGTGCCAGCGCACCGGCTCGCCCAGCCACAGCGCGGCGATCGCCAGCGTGAAGAACGCCTGCGACTGGAGCACCAGCGAAGCCAGCCCGGCCGGCATGCCGACCGCCATCGCGTAGAACAGGAAGGCGAACTGGCCCAGGCTGATGGTCACGCCGTACGCCAGCAGCAGGCGCCACGGCACGCGCGGGCGCGGCACGAAGAAGATGGCGGGGAAGACCACCAGCAGGAAACGGAGCGCGCCGAGCAGCATCGGCGGCACGCCCGCCAGCCCTACCTTGATGACGACGAAGTTGACACCCCAGACGCAGACGATGGCGAGGGCGAGGAGACGGTCTCTGGCTTGCATGGCGGGGGCAGGCGTAATGGCGATGGGGAGTGGCGATCAAACCCCCAGCCTACCAGCCGCCCCGCTCCCGGCATTGCACGTTCTTGCGGTTTTGTCACGGGGCCCTCCTGGCAGTGCCCCGAACTGCCTGCGCCGCCGATGCCCTATCCCAGCATCTCCGACCAGATGCCCTTGGCCCACGACAGCGCGTACACCCCCTCCAGCGTAGTGGGCGCGTCCGACAGCCCACCCGAGCCCGGCACGGTCAGCATGGTCTTCTGGGCGGCATCGTAGCGGTGCACGCTCGCCACATGCACCGCCTCGCGGTCCGAGGTGAAGCTGTAGCAGGTGTTGTTATAGAGAGGCTGCGGGTCCGGCGCGCGGCCCGATAGCAGCGCGACGATCGCCGCTGCCGCCACCTTGCCATGCTGGTTGGCCATATGGCCGGACTTGGGCATCAGCGGCGCGATCTGGATGGCGTCGCCGATCACATGGATATTGGGCGCCGCGCGCGACTCGAAGGTGACGAAATCGACCTCGCACCACTTGGCGTTGGCCGTGGCCAGTCCGGTCGCCACCGCGATCGCGCCCGCGCGCTGCGGCGGCAGCACGTTGATCACGTCCGCGCGCACATCCTCCTGCACCTCGAACTTGAGCGTGCGCGTGGCCGGGTCGACATCGACCGTGTTGTACTGTGGCCGGTACTCGACCATGCCGGCGTACTGCCCCGCCCATACCTTGCGGAACAGTCCGGCCTTGGAGGTGATGTCCGGGTTGGCGTCCAGGACCAGCACCTTGCTGCGCGGCTTGTGCTGCTTGAAATAGTGCGCAACCTGGCAAACACGCTCGTACGGGCCGGGCGGGCAGCGGTACGGCGCCGTGGGGATGGTGATGGCGTAGGTGCCGCCGTCGGGCATCGCCTCCAGCTGGCGGCGCAGCGCCACGGTCTGCGGGCCGGCCTTCCAGGCGTGCAGCACCTGGTCGCTGCCGGGCCGCTTCAGGCCGGGCAGCGCATCGCTCATCAGGTCGATGCCGGGCGACAGCAGCAGCCGGTCGTAGCGCAGCGTGCCGCCGCCGGCCAGCCGCACCGTGCGCTTGCCGGGATCGATGGCGGCGGCGGTGTCGCGCACCAGCTTGACGCCGTGGCGGCGCACCAGCTGGTCGTAAGGCAGCGTGATCTCGGCCATCTGCCGGCTGCCGCCGATCACCAGGTTGGACAACGGGCAGGAAATGAACGCAGGATTGGGTTCGACCAGCGTGACTTCGATGGCGTTGCCGCTCCACTCGCGCAGGTAGCGCGCGGCGGTGGCGCCGCCGTAACCGCCGCCGATCACCACCACCCTGGCCGGCGCCGCGGCCCTCGCCGCGCGCACGCCCATCGAGCCCAGCACCGTGGCGCCGGCGGCGCCCAGGAAATGTCGTCGTTGCATGGCGTTTTCCCCCCTCAACGCACGTTGGCGAACCATGCCGCGATCGCGGCGAGCTGTTCGTCGGTGTAGCCCCTGGCGATCTGGTGCATCACCGTGGCCGGGCGCGTTCCGGAACGGAACGCCTGCAACTGCGCCAGCAGTTCGGCCTGCTGGCGCCCTGCCAGCGACGCAATGGTGCTGCCTTCGGGCGCTCGGCCGGATGGGCCGTGACAGCTGGTGCAGGCAGAGGCATGGGCGCGCACATGCTGGGCCGCCGGGGCGGAGGCCGCGGGCTCGGCCGACAGCGCGGGCTGGACGCCGCAAAGCGCCGAGGCCAGCAGTGCCAGCCGCACGAACACAGCGGGCCGGGGGATGGTTGTCATGGTCTCGCTCCGTGTGGGGTGCCGGGCGCCGGCATCGGCAAGATGCCTGCGGGCGTGGCAACCGTATCACATCGTGTGCGGACGGTGTGCAGTGAAAACCGCAGATGGAAAAACGGCGCCCGCATGCGCGGGCGCCGTGGCGCGTCGGCGAGCGAGCCCGCTCAGGGCAGGTTCCGGCCCGGCGGCAGGGCAACCGGCGAGGCAGCCGGCGAGTTCACCGGGCTGGTAGTCGCCTGGCTCGGCGTGCTGGCCGGCGCATCGACCGGACCGCCCACGCCCGGCACCGACTGCACCGGCGCCGGCGTGCCGATGTTGCCGTCGATCGACGGGTTCTGCGCCGTCGAGGCCGCATCCAGGCGCGCGCGCTCGGTGTCGTTGACGTAGTCGAACGCCTTGACCACCTTGGTCACGCCGGAGGCATTGCGCGCCACGTCGGTGGCGCGGTCGCCTTCCTGCTGGGTTACCACGCCGAGCATGTAGACCACGCTCTTCTCGGTGGTGATCTTGATCGAGTTCGACGGCACGCCGTCGGCTGTCATCAGCAGAGTCTTGACCTTGCTGGTCAGGTACGCGTCCTGGCTCTGCGTCATGAAGCCGGGCGAATTGACCACCTCAAGCTCGTTGATCACCACGCGCGCATTCTGCAGGCCGCGCACATATTGCTCGACCTGCTGCTTGACGCTGTCATTGCTGGCCTCGCCCGTGAGCAGCACCTTGCGGTTGAACACGGTCACGTTGACGCGGGCCTGGCCGCTGTAGCGCGAGTTGATGGTGCTCTCCGCTTCCATCTGCAGGCCGCGGTCGACGGTCTGGGTGGCGGCCGGACGGCGGTCGGTAGCCATGGTCACGCCGGTGCCTACGGCGCCGGCGATCACGGGAAAGCAGCCGGCCAGCTGGGTGGCGGAAACCAGCACCGCCGCGGCGGTCAGCGTGGCGCGAAGGATGCGGCCGGTGCCGGCGGCGCCGGTCCAGGTTTCAGGCGTAGTGGGCAGGTTCGTCATGCGGTCCTTGCTGTGGCTGGATGTTGGGAATGGGGAGTGCGGGACGATTGCGGGCTCAGGCTTCCCCGAGCAATGCCTCGTCGATGCCGTCGCACAGGCAATGCAGCGTCAGCAGGTGCACTTCCTGAATGCGTGCGGTGCGCTCGCTCGGCACGCACACGTGGATATCGAATTCGTCGAGCAGGCCGCCGATGACGCCGCCGCCCTTGCCGGTCAGAGCAATCACGGCCATCTCGCGCTGGCGCGCCGCCTCGATCGCCGCGATCACATTGGCCGAGTTGCCCGAGGTGGAAATCGCCAGCAGGATGTCGCCGGGCACGCCCAGCGCCTCGACCTGCTTGGAAAACACCTTGCTGAAGTCATAGTCGTTGCCGATCGCGGTCAGGATCGAGCTGTCGGTGGTCAGTGCCATCGCCGCCAGGCCCGGCCGCTCGCGCTCGAAGCGCCCCACAAGCTCGGCCGCGAAATGCTGCGCATCGGCCGCCGAGCCGCCGTTGCCGCACGCCAGGATCTTGTTGCCGCTGGTCAGCGCGCCGACCATGCGTTCCACGGCGGCGTCGATATAGGGGGCCATTACCGCCGCGGCCTGTTGCTTGGTCTCGGCGCTGTCTAGGAATTGTTGCTGGATACTCTCGATACTCATGGCTCTGTGGCCTTTCATTGGCAGTTACGCGCCACCTCGCGCGCCAGCGCGCATTATGAACCAGCCGCTGCGGCATCCAGGTCGAACGCGTGCTGCAACCACTCCAGACGCCCCGGCTCCAGCGCCACCACGTCGAAGCGGCATGGCGGCAGCTGCGCCAGCGTGGCGAGGTAGTGGGCCGCGGCCAGCAGCACGCGGCGCTGCTTGGCCGGCGTGACGCTGGCGGCAGCGCCACCGAAACCGCGTCCGCTGCGCTGGCGCACCTCCACGAACACCAGCGTGCCGTCCGGCGCGCGCATCACCAGGTCGATCTCGCCGCCTTTGCAGCGATAATTGCGGACCACGGGCTGCAGGCCCTGGCGCCGCAGGTGCGCCAGCGCCCGGTCCTCCGCCCGCATCCCGCGCGCCTGCGCGTCGCTCGGCTGCGTGGTGGATTTGAATGATGGCATCGACGGAAGTTCTCAATGAGTGACTGGATCTCGCTGGCGGCTAGCCAGTCGTACCCGGGCGGCACGCTGTATGTCGTGGCCACGCCCATCGGCAATGTCGCGGACCTGTCGCTGCGGGCGCTGCATGTGCTCGGCCTGGCCGACGCGGTGGCCTGCGAAGACACCCGCAATACGGCCCAGCTGCTGTCGCGCGTGGGCCTGCAGCGGCCGCTGGTGGCCGTGCACGAGCACAACGAGCGTGAAGCTGCCGGCCGCATCGCCGCGCGCCTGGCCGCGGGAGAGCGTATCGCCTATGTCTCGGACGCCGGCACGCCGGGCATATCGGACCCGGGCGCGCGGCTGGTCGAGGCGGTGCGCGCCGCCGGCCACCCGGTGGTGCCCCTGCCCGGCCCCAGCGCCGCGGTGGCCGCGTTGTCGGTGGCGGGCGACATGCTCGATACCGGCGAAGGCCGCTTCACCTTCGTCGGTTTCCTGCCGAGCAAGCCCAAGGCGCGCGGCGAGGCCATCGCGCGGCTCGCCGCGCTGGACCATGCCTGGGTCTGCTACGAGGCGCCGCACCGCATTGCCGACACGCTGGCCGCGCTTGCCGCCGGACTGCCGGGCGAGCGCCGGCTGCTGATCGGGCGCGAATTGACCAAGCTGTTCGAGGACATCGCGGTGGTGACTGCGGCGCAGGCACCGGCATGGCTGGCGGCCGACCCGAACCGGGCCAAGGGGGAATTCGTGCTGGTGGTGGAAGGCGCCGGCGGCGATGCGGCCGCGGACGGTGCGCCCGATGCCGACGCGCAGCGCGTGCTGGGGCTGCTGCTGGCGGAACTGCCGGCCAAGCGCGCCGCCAAGCTGGCGGCCGCGATCACCGGTGCGAACACCGGCGCGCTCTACCAGCTGGCGCTGGCGCAACGTTCCGGCGATAGCGGAGACTGAAGCCGCCCGGGCGACGACGCCGGGGTGATGCGGGGAAAGTAACGGAGAGGTGTCAGCGCGCGGTGGCATGCATCGGGCGCTGCCGGTCTCAGCGGCGCTTGCGCTTGACCGCCTTGCCGCTGGCCTTGGTTGCCTTGCGCGCCTTGGCGGGCGCCAGCGAGTTGGCGAGTTCGGGCACGGACACATCGTCGTCACCGGTGCCATCGCCGGCCTCGGTGCCGCCGGCATCGAACTGCGGGCCCAGCGCCGCGACTTCGGTGCGCGTCAGCCGGCGGATCTCGACGTTGACCGCGCCGCGCTCGACGAAGCCAAGCCGGCGCGCGGCGCCGTAGGACACGTCCAGCACGCGGTTGCCGTGGTACGGACCGCGGTCGTTGATACGCAGCACCGCGACCTTGTTGTTGCGCAGGTTGCGCACCAGCACCCAGCTGTCAAGCGGCAGCGAAGGATGGGCGGCGGTCATCGCGCGCATGTCGAAGCGCTCGCCATTGGCGGTCTTGCGGCCATGGAAGCCCTTGCCGTACCAGGATGCGACGCCGCGCTGCTCGAACGTGCCGATGTCTGCGCGCAGGCCGTCAAGCGAACTGCCGCTGCGGCCTTCGTCCGCGTCGTAGCCGAACAGGTTCCAGCTGCCGCCTTCGGACGATGCGCGGGCGCTCTTGTCCGCCTCGTTGCGGGCGGCCTTGCCGGCGTTCTTCGCGGCGCGCGTAGGCACCGCGTTCGACGTATCGGCGACGTCCGCATTGTCGCCCCCGGGGGGCGTGGCACAAGCGGCCAGCACCAGGGCGCATGCAGTGCATGTCCCGAGCTTGGCCAGCCGTTGCCAGCGCTTGGTGAGGGCGGTCAAATTAAGCATGGGCGCGAGTCTAGCATTGACTACTGCTGACTATCTCTTTCATTTTGTTACGAAATCTGTTCGATCTCGCACGAACGGGGACGATCTTGCCCGCGATCCACGGTGTGGCAAGGGATTGCGGGGGGTCGGGCTATTTTGTAACGGAGTGCCGTAAAAGTCATATTACGGTATGCGCCGCAACAATTTTCCGCCCGGCGCTACAATGCAAAGCATGAATGCCCGGCAGCTTTTCGCCGCTGCCGAGGCGCGTGCGGCGCGCTGTGAAAATGCCGCAACGATCACAAAAATACACCGATGAAAGTCCTCCTTATCCCGGTCACCCCCTTCCAGCAGAACTGTTCGCTGCTGATCGACGAAAGTACCGGCACCGCTGCCGTCTGCGATCCGGGCGGCGACCTCGAACGCATCCGCGAAGCAGTCCGGGAGCAAGGGGTGACGCTGCAGAAGATCTTCCTGACGCACGGCCACGTCGACCACTGCGCCGGTGCCGCGGCGCTGGCGCGCGAATTCGGCATCCCCATCGAAGGGCCGCAGCAGGACGAACGCTTCTGGATCGAGCAGTTGCCCGAGCAGACGCGGCGCTTCGGCTTCGGCCATGCGGAAAGCTTCGAGCCTGACCGCTGGCTGGAGAACGGCGACACCGTGCAGTTCGGCAACGAAACGCTGGAGGTCTACCACTGCCCGGGCCACACGCCCGGCCACGTGGTGTTCTTTTCGCGCCCCAACAAGCTGGCGGTGGTGGGCGACGTGCTGTTCGCCGGCTCGATCGGCCGCACCGACTTCCCGCGCGGCAACCATGCCGACCTGGTCCGCTCGATCCGCATGCGGCTCTGGCCGCTGGGCGAGGACGTGACCTTCATTCCCGGCCACGGCCCGGTTTCGACCTTCGGCGAGGAGCGCCGCAACAACCCCTTCGTGGCGGACCACCTGATCGACGTGGGCTGACGCCATGGCCAAGCGACAGGCGCCCGACACCCGGCCGGAAATCTACGTCAGCACCGACGTCGAGGCCGATGGCCCCATTCCGGGTCCGCATTCGATGCTGTCGTTCGCTTCGGCCGCCATGCTGGCGGACAAGACTGTGATCGGCACGTTTTCGGCGAACCTGGAGACGCTGCCCGGCGCCGCGGGGCACCCGGTGCAGATGCAGTGGTGGCAGACCCAGCCCGAGGCCTGGAGCGCTTGCCGGCGCGACCTGCAGCGCCCGGAGGACGCCATGGTGCGCTACGTGGAGTGGGTCGAGAGCCTGCCCGGCAAGCCGGTCTTCGTGGCCTTCCCGGCCGGCTTCGATTTCACCTGGATGTTCTGGTACATGATGCGCTTCGCCGGGCGCTCGCCGTTCGGCTGGGCCGCGCTGGACATCAAGACGCTGGGCTTTGCGCTGACGGGCCGGCCTTACCGCAAGACCGTGAAGGCGGCATTCCCAAAGGAATGGATGGATCCGCTACCCCACACCCATGTGGCGCTGGACGATGCGCTGGAACAGGGCGCGCTGTTCTGCAACATGCTGGCAGCGCAGCGCGCGCGGGAAGCGGCGCTGGCCGGCCTGACGCCAGCCATGGATGATAGCGCGAGCGAGTCCTCACAACCTGATCCAAAGCCATGAGGCGTTGCTGCAGCGCAGCGTGTCCCGCGGCACGCCCCTTGCAGACCGCGCTCACGCATCTGCCGCCAACCCGCCTATAGTAGAAGCGGATGTGGCGCACCGGGCGAAACGAGCCAACCGATTATTCGGCGCACTTGCGCAACCCGCCACCATCCGCCTGACCGATGATGCCCGGAGCCGCGCGGCGCCCGCCGAGGAGGTGTCGATCATGCGTTTTCCTACCGACCTGCACTTGAGAGACCTGGCCGGCCGGATTCACTGGCCGCATGGGTCGCACGCGAAGGGCGCCACGCCCATCACCCATCACCACACCTCGGATGAAGACGCCGAAGTCGCCAAGGCCACCCTGTACGTCAGTACGGTGACGCTGGTAGTGCTGCTGGTCGTGCTCGCGGCCATTGCTTTCGGTCAGGAGGCCATGCACTGGCTGGGTGTTCATTGAACGACCCGCCTGAAGCAGTTTGTCTCGCAGACCGGCTGGCCCCCACAGTTCGTGGGGGCCGGTTTTATTCCGGGCCCGCTTCAGGCCAGCAGCGGCACCACGTTCTCGGGCGGCCGGCCGATGACGGCGCGCCGGTTGCGCACGACCACGGGGCGCTGCAGCAGGATCGGGTTGTCGGCCACGGCAGCCAGCAGCTCGGCATCGGTCAGGCCCGGGTCGGCCAGGCCCAGTTCCGCGTACGGCGCCTCGTTGTCGCGGATCATCTCGCGCACCGGCACGCCCAGCATCGTGTTGAGCTGGCGCAGCGTCGCCACCGATGGCGGGTTCTTCAGGTACTCGACGATTTCCACCGGCTCGCCCAGGCGCCCGGCGGCTTCCTCGACCATGGCAAGCGTCTCGCGCGACTTGGAGCAGCGGGGGTTGTGGTAGATCGTGATCATGGCAGGTGTCCTTTCTTGTTGATGCGCCCTGAACTGGGGCGGTGGCACTAATGCGGTGCAAATCCAACGGCACTATATACAACGTATCAGGCTGCGCGCAGGTACAAGGGCGCAAGTGTCGGGCACGCATCCTGCGTTGCCCCAGGTCCATGCATCCGGCCACTGGCCTGCGCTCCCGATGACCACCGCCTCCCTCCGCCCCATCGTCGCGCGCAAGCCGTTCACGCTGCGCGACGCCACCGCCTCAGACGTCCCGGCCATCCACGCCATCTATGCGCACCATGTCCTGCACGGCCGCGCTTCCTTCGAGGAAGTGCCGCCGACCGTCGACGATATGCAGCTGCGCTTCGCCGAGGTGCGCCGCAAGAACCTGCCCTACCTGGTCGCCGAGCGCGATGGCGCGGTGCTGGGCTACGCCTATGCATCGGCCTACCGCGCCCGCAGCGCCTATCGCTTCGCCATCGAGGACTCGATCTATATCGACCACCGCTGCGTTGGCGAGGGTCTGGGACAGGCGCTGCTCGCCGAGCTGGTGGCGCAGTGTGAAACCGGCCCGTGGCGCCAGATGGTCGCGGTGATCGCTTGTACCGCGGGCGGCGAAGGCGCCGGCTCGCTGGCGGTGCATGAGCGGCTGGGCTTCCGGACCGTGGGCCGGCTGGAAGCGGTCGGCTTCAAGCATGGGCAGTGGATCGATACGGTGTTGATGCAGCGGATGCTGGGGGCGGGAGCGGATACGTTGCCGGAATAGGCGGAAGCAGCGGAAGCGGCCGCCGCGATCTCAGCTCACGCGAACCCGAACGCTCCGCCGGACAGTTGCCTGGCGCTTTTCGCTCATAAAAAAGCCACGGCCAAAGCCGTGGCTTCTGTCGCCGATCCGTCACCGGCGCAGAGATTCCTGTCCGCTTACTTCATCAGGTCCGACAACGCCAGCGCCACCACCTTGGTCGCGCGGTTCAGGTCGTTCAGGCGCAGGTTCTCGTCCGAGTTATGGCCGCGCGCTTCCATCAGCGTGCGCGGGCCGGCTCCGTACAGCACGGTCGGGATGCCGCGCTTGGTGTAGTGGCGGGCGTCGGTGTAGAGGGGCACGCCCTGCACCGGGATCTCCACGCCGAACACCGACTCGGCACGGCTCTTCAGCGCGCCGATCAGCTTCTCCACGCCCGGCAGTTCCGACAGCGGCTCGGCCAGGATGATGCGCTCGACCTTCACTTCGATGCCCGGGCGGTCCTTGGCCGCCTTCTCGACCACGGCGCGGATCTCGCCTTCGGCGTCAAAGCCGATTTCCTCGGGGATCATGCGGCGGTCGACGCGGAAGGTCACCAGGTCCGGCACCACGTTGGTGTTGATGCCGCCCTTGATCAGGCCGACGTTCAGCGTGGCGGTGTCGATGCCCGGCACCTTCGACTTGCGCGTGGCCAGCTCGGCGCGCAGGCCGTAGATTGCCTGCAGGATGTGGGTGGCGGCCTCGATCGCGTCGACGCCGGTGTGCGGCATGGCAGCGTGTCCCTGCTTGCCCTTGACCGTCACTTCGACGTGCAGGCAGCCATTGTGCGACGAGGTGATGCCATACGAGAAACCGGCCGAGATGGCGTAGTCGGCCTTGCTCAGGTTGTTGTCGAGCAGGAACTTGGGACCGATATCGCCGCCGGTTTCCTCGTCATAGGTGAACTGCAGCTCGACCGCGCCGTTGATCTTCGCGCCCTGCTTCTCGGCTTCCATCAGCGCCAGCACGGCGTAGGTATAGGTAGCGAAGTCAGACTTGGACACCGCCACGCCGCGGCCGTACATGACCGGGCCGTGTTCGCTGTCGGCGCTATCGACAATTTCGCCGCCGTACGGGTCCTTGGTCCAGCCCAGGCCCGGGGGCACCACGTCGCCGTGGGCGTTCATGGCGATGGTCGGGCCGCCCGTGCCGAACTGCTTGCGCACGATCAGGTTGGTGGCGCTGATCATGCCGGCGGCCTTCACCTGCGCGTCGGGCACCTTGTGCGCCTCCACCGTGAAGCCCAGGCCCTCCAGCAGTTCCTTGGCGCGCTTGCCGTGGGCATCGCAATCGCCGGCCGGGTTGTCCGAAGGCACCTTGACCAGCTCGGCCAGGAAGGCTTCCTGCTGCGGGCGGTGCTGGTCGATGAACTGCGTCAGCGTGGTTTCGATGGGGTTCATATTGTCTCGTGCGGTCATGACTTGTTCTCGTAACTTCTCAGGAGGGTTCGGGTGGGCTTCCGGGCGCTGGCTTACTGCTGCAGCCGGAAGTGCTCGACGAAATCGCTGAACACGCGCGCGGACAGTGCTGCGTCCTCCGCGGTCATGGTTTCGGTGGGATGGTGGCTGATGCCGCCGTTGCCGCAGCGCACGAACAGCATGGCGACATCGGCGATGGCGGCAATGGCCATGGAGTCATGGCCGGCACCGGACGGCAGATGGCGCACCGGCACGCCCTGGCGGGCGATGGCGGCGGCCCATTGCTCTTGCAGCCACGGGGCGCACGGCACGCTGTTCGCCTCGTGGGTCTTGCGTACTTGCACGCGCACGTTGCGGCGCGCGCACACGCTTTCGATCTCGGCCAGCACATCGTTGACGGCGGCCTCGCGCTCGGCGTCGATGCCAGAGCGAATGTCGATGGAGAACACCGCGTGGCCCGGCACCACGTTGGTGGCGCCATTGGGCACGTTGAACTGGCCGACGGTGCCGACCAGGCCCGGCTTGCCGCCGCAGCGCTTCTCGATGAACAGGCCGATTTCGGCACCGGCCATGGCGGCATCGCGGCGCATGTCCATCGGCACCGTGCCGGCGTGGCCGGCCAGGCCTTCCAGCTCGACGATAAAGCGCGTGGCGCCGGAGATCGCGGTGACCACGCCGACCGGCAGGCCCTCGTTCAGCAGCACCGGACCTTGCTCGATATGCACCTCGATGAAGGCCGCGACCTTGCTGCGCTCATGCCTGGCGGCAGGCAGGTCGGCGGCGTCGAAGCCAGCCTCGCGCATCACTTCGCGCATGGTCTTGCCGCTGTCGTCGACGTTGTCCAGCACCTTGTTGTCGAAGGTGCCGGCAATGGCGCGGCTGCCCAGCAGCGTGGCCTTGAAGCGCACGCCCTCTTCCTCGGCAAAGCCGACCACCTCGAGCGCGAACGGGAAGCGCTTGCCCTGGCGGTTCCACTCGGCCACGCAGGCGATCGGCAGGATCACGCCCAGATTGCCGTCATAGCGGCCGGCGTCGCGCACGGTGTCGAAGTGCGAGCCGGTCAGCAGCGCCGGCGCGTCGGGCGTGGTGCCCTCGTAGCGGCCGATCACGTTGCCGGCGGCATCGCGCCGCACCGTCATGCCGGCCTGCTGCATCCATTCGGTCAGCTGCGCGGCGGCGCCGTGGTGGGCCTCGGTCAGGTAGGTGCGGGTGAGCATGCCGGGCTGCTCGGTGTGGACGGCCAGGGCATCGGCCCAGGCCATGATGCGCGTGCCTACCTCTGCGGCTGCCGGCAAACTGGCCGACGACGGATTTGCTGCCATGCGTGTCTCCTGCTGGAAGTCGTGAAAGCCGCGGCGGCGTGGCTGGCGAGGGTGCCAGTGCGGGCGGGGCGCCCATGGCCGAAGCTCTATTCTGTGCGATTGATGGTAGCACAGTGAATTCAAAAATTGCATACAAAAATGATATGCACTATATTCGGTTCCACGTTCAGACAATCCGCTGCGGACAATCCGGTCCGTACAACGGATTGCGTGGGTTCCGCCCCAACAGGGGGGCTGTCCACGCGGTGGCGCGCTCCCGACCCGGAGCCCTGCCCGAGAACGTAAGGCCGGCAGCCCACCCAGCCGTCAGAGCAGTACGGGGCCGCCGGTGATTCCTGGATCGAAATGGGCCAGCCAGCGCACATGCGCAGGACCGGCCCGGCACGGAGACAACCATGCAGCACGCAGTTCCCTCGCACCGCCCGGGCACCCCACGCCTGCACACCCGCTTTACCCGCTCGCTGTTCGGCCAGGTCCTGATCGCCCTGGTGATCGGCACGGCACTCGGTCTTGCCTTCCCCGAATTCGCCGCCAAGCTCAAGCCGCTCGGCGACGCCTTTATCAAGCTGATCAAGATGCTGATCGGCCCGATCGTGTTCTGCGTGGTGGTGGCCGGCATCTGCGGCGCCGGCGAGCTGAAGAAGGTTGGCCGCGTCGGCATCAAGGCGGTGGTGTATTTCGAGATCGTCACCACCATCGCGCTGGCGCTGGGCATCCTGCTGGCTTATGTGTTCCAGCCCGGCGTCGGCATGAACGTGGATCCGCGCTCGCTCGACGCGTCGGCCATTGCGGGCTTTATCGACAACGCCACCAAGGTCAAGGACCAGGGCACGGTCGACTTCCTGCTCAAGCTGATCCCCAATACCGTGTTCGGCGCCTTTGCCAACGGCGACGTGCTGCAGGTGTTGCTGGTGTCGATCCTGTTCGGCTGCGCGCTGTCGCTGGTGGGCGAGCCGGGCCGGCCGCTGGTCAAGCTGATCGATACGTTCTCGCACACGCTGTTCAAGATGATGGGCTTCATCATCAAGCTGGCGCCGCTGGGCGTGCTGGGCGCGGTGGCCTTCACCGTCGGCAAGTACGGCATCGGCTCGCTCAAGCAGCTGGGCTTCCTGGTGTTCCTGTTCTACGGCGCGGTGATCATTTTCGTGCTGGTGGTGCTGGGCACCATCATGCGCGTGTGCGGCTTCTCGGTGATCAAGCTGATCCGCTACCTGCGCGCCGAGCTGCTGGTGGTGCTTGGCACCGCTTCGTCCGACAGCGTGCTGCCGCAGGTAATGAAGAAGCTGGAGTTCATGGGCATCAAGAAGTCGGTGGTGGGCCTGGTGATCCCGACCGGCTATTCGTTCAACCTGGATGCGTTCTCGATCTACCTGACGCTGGCTGCGGTGTTTATCGCCCAGGCCACCAACACGCCGCTGGCAATGGCCGACCTGCTCGGCATCCTGGCGGTGGCGCTGGTCACCTCCAAGGGCGCGCACGGCATCCCGGGCTCGGCCATCGTGATCCTGGCGGCGACGCTGTCGGCGCATCCGGCAATCCCGGCGATCGGCCTGGTGCTGGTGCTGTCGGTGGACTGGTTCATCGGCATCGCACGCGCGCTCGGCAACCTGATCGGCAACTGCGTGGCGACCGTGGTGGTGGCCGCGTGGGAGAAGGATATCGACCGCGAACGGGCGCGCGGCGTGCTCAACGGCACGATCGAGGCGACCGACCTGGATGCCGGCCTCGCCGCCATGGCGGATGACACTGCCGTGGCCGGTTCGCCCGCCGCCGTGCCGGGGACTGTCGCGGGGCGCTAGAATCACGGCATTTCCCCAACGCGCAGCCCCTGCGCAAGTGCGCTGCCATGCCCGAGCATATCGATCCCGACATGACCGCTGAAGCGATCGCCGACGACATCGTCGCGGCGATCGTCTCGCACCGCCTGCCGCCCGGCACCAAGCTGCGCGAGGAGGCGCTGGCCAGCGTCTATCGCGTCAGCCGCACCAAGGTGCGCGCGGCGCTGCTGATGCTGAGCAAGGACAAGGTCATCCAGATCGTGCCGGACAAGGGGGCGTTCGTCGCCAAGCCCAGCGCGGAGGAAGCGCGCGAGGTCTTCGCCGTGCGGCGCATCCTGGAAGCGGCGCTGGCGCGCGAGTTCGTCGCCAAGGCAACCGCGGCCGACTACAAACGCATCGACAAGCACCTGGCGGCCGAGCGCAAGTCGGTGGGCGGCAATGATGCGCAGGTGCGCACCCGGCTGCTGGGCGACTTCCATATCGTGCTGGCCGAAGTGGTCGGCAACAACGTGCTGACCGAGATGATGCGCGAGCTGTCGACGCGCAGCGCGGTCATCACCATGCTGTACCAGTCCCGGCGCGATGCGGCGTGCTCGTCGGACGAGCACCGCGAATTCATCGAGGCCGCGCGCGCGGGCGATGCCGAGCGCGCCGTCGCGCTGATGGTGGACCACCTCAGCCATGTCGAAAGCGCGCTGCATTTCGAGGAAACCGCGCCGGTGGCGCGAGGCAAGGATCTGGTCGCGGCGCTGCTGGCGTAGGACTCGAGCAGGCCGTTGAGCAGCGCTTGACGTTGGTCAAAGCGGCCTGGGCCGCGCCCGGGCACACTTGTCCTCGCCATGAAGACGCGGGGGCGCACTTCATGAGCACTCCGCCTTTCGCGCATCATCGCCGGAAGGCCGCCCGCACGCTGCAACGGTGTGCGGGCTTTCTTTTTTCTGAGGGCTGGCTTTTGCAGCGCTGAGCATCGGGGGCCAGCGGATCCTCGCGAACAATGCCGCAGCGCGGCAAATTCCCTTTCCGGCCAATCACTTGCGCAAGCGCGTGCGGCTGCAATGCCGTGCGGGGTTGCGCACATTGACGCACCGCCTCCCTTCCATCGCTGACGAAACGCGGCCATAACCGAATGCGTGCTTCGGGTTAGGATCGCGAGGGCCCAACACAGAGGCCTGCGCCGCGACACCGCCGCGGACGCGCACCAGAACAACCGTCATGGAGACCCATCATGCGTGATCGCACCGCGCCCGCGCGGCCGTCCGGCCTGCGTTCGCACCCTCTCCCGGTTTTCATTTCCTGAGCGCCGCATCCGCAGGCTCCTCCTGCCTGCGGATGCGGCCGCCCCTCGCATTGCCTGACCATCGATCAAGAGGACTATCCATGCCCAGTGCCTTTCGCGCAGACGCCTTCGCCGGCAAGACTGTATTCATCGCCGGCGCTTCTTCCGGCATCAACCTCGGCATCGCGCACGGCTTCGCCCGCGCCGGCGCGAAGCTGGCGCTGATCAGCCGTACCGAGGACCGTATCCAGGCCGCCGCCGACGGCATCGCCGCCGCGGGCGGCACCGCGATCGGCATGGCGGCCGACGTGCGCGACTATGCCGCGGTGGAGGCGGCACTGGCGCGCACGCGCCAGGAGCTGGGTCCGATCGACGTGGTGATCTCCGGCGCCGCCGGCAACTTCCTCGCGCCGGTGGTTGGCATGTCGGCCAATGCGTTCAAGACCGTGGTCGACATCGACCTGCTCGGCACCTTCAACGTATTCCGCGCCAGCTTCGACTACCTGAGCAAGCCCGGTGCGTCGCTGATCGCCATCACCGCGCCGCAGGGCGTCAACGCCATGATGTTCCAGGCCCATGCCTGCGCGGCCAAGGCCGGCATCAACATGCTGATCAAGTGCCTGGCAATGGAGTGGGGCCCGGCCGGCGTGCGCGTCAACGGCATCTCGCCCGGGCCGATCGCCGATACAGAAGGCATGGCGCGGCTGGCGCCGACGCCCGAAGCCGAAGCGCGCTACAAGGCACGCCTGGCGCTGCGCGACTACGGCACCAAGGAAGATATCGCCGACGCCGCCATGTACCTGAGCAGCGACAACGCGCACTTCGTGACCGGCACCATCTTTGACTGCGATGGCGGCAGCAAGCTGGGTGACGCTTCGGCCGACGCGCTCAAGCCCATGCGCTGACGTGCGTCCCCAAAAGACTCAAGAGCAACCACAACGATACATGGAGAACCAACGATGACAGCATCCGTGCTCTACCAAACCAGCGCAGGCGTGGCGACGCTGACCCTGAACCGCCCGGACGTGCTCAACGCAATGAACGCCGACCTGATGCGCGAGCTGCGCGAAGGCGTGGACCGCGCCGCCGCGGATGCCCAGGTGCGCGCCGTGCTGATCACCGGCGCTGGCCGCGGTTTCTGCGCCGGCGCCGACCTGGCCGCGCGCCAGTCGGGCGGCAATGGCCTGCAGGATTCCGGCCAGATGCTGCGCGAGCGCTATCACCCGATCATCCTTGCGCTGCGCCAGATGCCCAAGCCGGTCATCACCGCGGTCAACGGCGTGGCCGCCGGCGCGGGCATGAGCCTGGCGCTGGCCGGCGACGTGGTGCTCGCAGCGCGCTCGGCCAGCTTCCTGCAGGCGTTCTCCAAGATCGGCCTGATTCCCGATGCCGGCAGCACCTACTTCCTGCCGCGCTACGCCGGCGAGATGCGCGCCCGTGCGCTGGCCATCCTGGCCGAGAAGATCGATGCCGAGGAAGCGCACCGCATCGGGCTGGTGTGGAAGGTCCATGACGATGCCGCGTTGCAGGATGAAGCCGGCAAGCTCGCGCAGCACCTTGCCACCATGCCGACGGCGGCCTACGGCATGATCAAGGAAGCGCTGAACCAGAGCTTCGGCAACGATCTCGCCGCGCAGCTGGAAGTCGAAGCCACGCTGCAGTCGCGCGCCAGCCGCAGCGACGATTGCAAGGAAGGCGTCGCTGCCTTCGTGGAGAAGCGCAAGCCGCAGTTCAAGGGCCGCTGAGCAGCGTCCTCGCCGTTTGCACCACACCCGGCATACCAACCCAAGGAGCCCGCGCATGAGCGCCAGCAGCAATGAACGGATCATCGTCACCATCGAAGGCGGCGTCGCCGACGTCCGCCTGAACCGACCCGACAAGATGAATGCGCTTGACCAGGCGATGTTCGACGCGCTGATCGAGACCGGCGAGCAGCTGGCCCGCATGCCGGACCTGCGCGCCGTGGTGCTGTCAGGCGAAGGCCGAGCCTTCTGCGCGGGCCTGGACATGGGCCGCATGGCCGGCATGCTGTCCGGCGATGGTGGCAGCAGCGAAGACGGCAGCGACGGCGACAGCATTGGTGGCGGACGGCTCGGCAAGCGCACCAACGGCATTTCCAACCGCCCGCAGTACGCCTGCATGGTGTGGCGCGAGCTGCCGGTGCCGGTGTTCGCGGCGGTGCACGGCGTGGCCTTCGGCGGCGGCCTGCAGGTGGCGCTGGGCGCGGATGTGCGCTACGTCGCGCCCGATACGAAGTTATCGGTGATGGAGATGAAGTGGGGTCTCGTGCCCGACATGGCCGGCATGGTGCTGACGCGCGGGCTGGTGCGCCCCGACGTGCTGCGCGAACTGGTCTACAGCGCGCGCGTGCTCAGCGGCACCGAAGCGTGCGAGCTGGGGCTCGCCACCTACGTCGCCGACGACCCGCGCGCCGCGGCGCTGGAAGCGGCGCGCCAGGCCGCGCAGAAGAACCCGGATGCGATCCGCGCGGCCAAGCGGCTGATGGCGGTGGTCGAGCGCGGCGACAATGCCGCCATCCTGCAGGCCGAGTCGGACGAGCAGGACCGCCTGGTCGGCTCGCCCAACCAGCGCGAGGCGGTGCTGGCCAACATGGAGAAACGCGCGCCGCGTTTTGACCCGGCGCGTTGAAGCCTTCCGCTCAACGGTGGCGCCGTCGGCGCCACCACCTCGCATAGACCGCCGCGTAGACCGTCACGTTGACCACCAGCACAATCAGGCCAAGCCAAAGCTGCACGGCAGGCGTCAGTCCCGCCGGATAGATCAGCGGCAACAGGTAGCGCTCGACAAAGCCCTCGCTGTAGCCCGCCTCTCCCGCGGCACGGCGCAGCGCATTCTCCAGCGGCGTCAGCGGGCAGATCCAGCCGGACCACTCGATCATCACGCCCCACGCCGCGGCCGGCAGGTGTACCCATGCCAGCCGGGGCCAGCGCAGCACCAGCAGGCCGCCGGCCACCACGAACACGATAAACAGGCCGTGCACGATGACGACGAGGTCGGCGAGCCAGGCTGCCATGGCATCGGCGCAAAGGCCTTCAGTCGCCGTTGCCGCCGGCCATCCAGTAGCCGGGACGCGCGAACTGCGCTTTCAGGTGCTCGATAAAGAAGCGGATCTTGGCCGGCACCGGGCGCTGCTGCGGGTACACCGCGAGGATGTCGTAGTCGGGCAGCGCGTATTCGTCGAGCACGGTAATCAGCTCGCCGCTCTCCAGCTGCGGCAGGATCTCCCAGGTCGAGCGCCAGCCCAGCCCGAGTCCCTCGCCGGTCCAGCGGTGCAGCAGCTCGCCGTCGTTGCAGTCGAGGTTGCCGTTGACGCGCACCGTCACGGCCTTGCCGTTCTGGCTGAAGTACCAGCCGCGCTGCTGGCCGCCCTGCAGGTTGAACGCCAGGCAGTTGTGGTGCTCGAGGTCGTCCAGCGTCTGCGGCACGCCGTATTTGGCAAAGTACGCGGGCGTGCCGCACACCACGCGCTTGTTCTGCGCCAGCTTGATCGCGACGAAGTTGGGGTCGATTGCGCCGCCGATGCGGATGCCCACGTCATAGCCCTCGCGCACCAGGTCGACCACGCGGTCGGTCAGGTTGAACGAGATCTGCACTTCCGGGTTCGCGGCCAGGAAGGCCGGCGCGTGCGGCGCCACGTGCTTGCGGCCGAACGCGGCCGGCGCCGACACGATCAGGTGGCCGGTGGCCTTGTGCTTGCCTTCGGCGATCAGCATCTCGGCGCGGTCCAGGTCGGCGAGCGCCTTCTTGCATTGCTCCATGAACACCGCGCCCTGCTCGGTCACGGCGATGCGGCGCGTGGAGCGGTGCAGCAGCTTGACGCCGATACGCGCTTCCAGCGCGTTGATGCGGCGGCCGATCATCACCGGCGTGACGTTCTGCGTCAACGCCGCGGCCGCCATGCTGCCGTGCTCCACCACGGCGATAAAGGCTTCGATTTGCTTGAGTTTGTCCATCGGATATCAGTCTCCCGGGCGCCATTGTGCGGCATCGGCGCCGCCATGGCATCCCGGCGGCGCTTATGAAGCGGATCTGGCCCGGCGCATGGCGGGCGGCGCATCGCGGCGCTCGCGGGCACAATGCCGCACTTCGCGGCTGAATTCGGCACACGCGTGCGTCATCAGGTCGACCGAGCGATAGACCAGGAATACGCGGAAATCCGGCAGCTCGTCCTGGATCGGCAGCGGCACCAGCTGGTCGCTGGCCAGCTGCAGCGGGCCGCCGGTGCCGTGGAAGACAAAGTCCGACCACATGCTGATCAGGTCGGTGCGCGTGGCCAGCTGCAGGCCGAGCAGGTTCGATGCGCTCTGCACCACCCGGCGCGGCATCTCCATCCGGTGCAGCCGCATCAGGCTGGCGAGCGGGCTGCCGGCATCGTCGACCGGGTCGAGCACCAGCCAGTCGGCGTCCAGCAGCGGCCGCAGCCGGCGCGTGCGGCGCAGCGGGTGGCCGGCGCGCACCGCCAGTTTCATGCCGACCGAGAACAGCGGCTCCCATTGCAGCGAGGCCGAGCCGGGGCCGCTGTTGGTGGAGATCAGCCCCAGGTCGAGGCGCCCTTCGCGCAGGCCTTCCTGGATCTGCTGGGGGCGCAGCTCGAAGCCGCGCAGCGCGACATTCGGGAAGCGCTGCCGGAACGCCGCGATGGCCGCCGGCAGCGGGCCGCTGGAGGCCACCGCGGTAAAGCCGATGTTCAGCTCGGCCTCGGCATGGCCGCGGATCGACTCGATGTCTTCCAGCGCGTGCCGCAGCTCCTGCTCGACCACGCTGGCGCGCTTGACCAGCGCCAGGCCGTAGGCAGTCAGGCTGACGCCGCGCACCGAGCGCGACAGCAGCGTCACGCCGAGCTCGCGCTCCAGCTCGGCGATGGCCTTGGACAGCGCAGGCTGCGAGATATGCAGCGCGCGCGCCGCTTCATGGATGCTGCCGTGCTCGGCCACGGCCAGCAGGACCCGCAGTTGGTGCAGCTTCATCGCTTCTGTTTCCGTTTCTGTTTCCTGTTCCAGGATGCCGTGCGCAATGCCCCGGCGCGGGGCAACACGCCCCATCCGCGGGCGCAAACGCCGACGCGCGTCGCGGGCCGCACTTCCGGCCTTACCCGCTCCGCCCAAGGCTTTGCCGGCATCCTTCAGTAGTTTTCCCGATACCGGCACGACACCGGTTATGACGGTGATTCGATCTGGTTATCAGGATGAAAATATATGATTTTTTGTCCCGGTCCGTTTGCCTGAATACTCAGCGCCACAGGTTGCCAACCTGACTGCCGCGCGAGCCGCTCCTGCTCACCGGGCCCCGACAACACCGGTCCGCCGCGCGTGCAGCCCCCCACCAGTTCGTGGAGACCTTGCATGAACGACGCCACCTTCGCGACGCCTGCCAGCGTCGCGGCCGCCCCCGCCAGTACCGCCAGCACACCTCGCAACCAGGGCCAGTTCCGCCTGATCGCGGCGTGCTCGCTGGGCAATGCGCTGGAGATGTTCGATTTCACCGTCTACAGCTTCTTCTCGCTGCTGATCGGCAAGCTGTTCTTCCCCTCCGACAGTCCTTATGGCTCGCTGCTGCTGGCGGTGGCCACCTTCGGCATCGGCTTCGTGATGCGCCCGCTCGGCGGCGTGGTGATCGGCAGCTACGCCGACCGGCGCGGCCGCAAGGCGGCGATGACGCTGACCATCGGCCTGATGGTGCTCGGCACGCTGTGCATCGCGCTGGCGCCGCCATATGCGTCGGCCGGCATCGCCGGCTCGCTGATGATCGTCGCGGGCCGCTTGCTGCAGGGCTTTTCGCTCGGCGGCGAGATCGGTGCCTCGACCGCGATGCTGATGGAGGCAGGCGGGGTCAGGGGCCGCGGCTGGCGCGTCAGCTGGCAGCTCGGCAGCCAGGGCATTTCGGCGCTGCTGGGCGCGCTGACCGGCGCCACGCTGTATGCCGTGCTGCCGGCCGCGTCGCTGGAAAGCTGGGGCTGGCGCCTGCCCTTCCTGGTCGGCCTGCTGATCGCGCCGGTGGGACTCTATATCCGCGCGCACCTCGACGAAACCCACCAGGCCGACGCCCACGCGCCGAGCCCGCTCGGCGAGCTGTTCCGTAACCACTGGGCCACCGTGCTCAAAGGCATTTTGGCAACCACGGCCGGCACCGCGACGATGTACCTGGTGGTGTTCTTCATGCCGACCTACATGATCCGCGTGCTGCATATGCCGGCGTCGCTGTCGTTCCTGTCGGGCTGTGTCACCGGGCTGACGCTGACGGTGGTGTCGCTGTTCGCCGGCCGCCTCGCTGACCGCCTGGTCGCGCGCAAGCCGCTGGTGGTGGCCTCGCTGGTGCTCAGCATGCTGGCGGTGTACCCGGCGTTCTGGCTGATCAATGCCTATCCGAGCGTGCCGCTGGTGCTGTGCGTGTCGGCGCTGCTGACCGCGCTGGTCAACCTTGGCACCACGCCGATGTTCCTGATGATGCTGGAGATGCTGCCCGCCGGCGTGCGCGCCAGCGGCCTGTCGGTGATCTACAGCGTGGGCGTGACCGTGTTCGGCGGCTCGTCGCAATTCATCGTCACGTGGATGCTGGCCCGCACCGGCAACCCGATGTCGCCGGCCCTCTACATGCTGGTCTGCGGCGTGATCACGCTGCTGGCCGTGCTGCGCATCCGCGAGAACCGCATCCACTGAGCCGCGCCCACTGAACCCTGACCATTTTCCGGAGACCGCTCCCATGACCCGCGCACCGACGCTCCAGCCATTGCAGTACCTGCCGCACCTGCTGCCGGCCATCGGCATCGACGCCGAGACCTTTGTCGGCATCCGCCGCCAGATCCACGCGCAGCCCGAGCTGGGCTTCGAGGTGGGGGCGACCAGCAGGCTGGTGGCGACGCTGCTGGCCGACTGGGGCTACGAGGTCCACACCGGCATCGGCAAGAGCGGCGTGGTTGGCCAACTGAAGCGCGGCAGCGGCACGCGCCGCCTCGGCATCCGCGCCGACATGGACGCGCTGCCGATCACCGAAGCGACCGGCCTGCCCTATGCCAGCCGGGTACCCGGAAAAATGCATGCGTGCGGCCACGACGGCCATACCGCGATCCTGCTGGCGGCGGCCAGGGCAATTGCCGACCAGCCTGATTTCGACGGCACGCTCAACCTGATCTTCCAGCCCGATGAAGAGAACCTGTGCGGCGCGCGCGCGATGATCGAGGACGGGCTGTTCGAGCGCTTCCCGTGCGATGCAATCTTCGCGCTGCACAACATGCCGGGCGTGCCGGCGGGTTCGTTCCGCGTGCTGCCAGGGCCGGTGAGCCTGTCGTCGGACGTGGCCGACGTGACCGTGCGCGGCGTGGGCGGCCACGGCGCGATGCCGCACCGCGCACGCGACCCGATCGCGGCGGCGGCGGCCATCGTCACCGCGCTGCAGACGGTGGTGGCGCGCAACGTCGCGCCGGACGATACCGCGGTGGTGTCGGTCGGCTTTATCCGCGGCGGCGCCACGCACAACGTGATTCCGGAAGCCGTGACGCTGGGGCTCAACGTGCGCGCCGCGCGGCCAGAGACGCGCGCGCTGGTCGAACAGCGCATCCGCGAGATCGTCGCGCTGACAGCACAGGCGCATGGTGTTGAAGCGGAGATCGACTACCGCCAGCTGACGCCGCCGATGGTCAACGCTGAAGCCGAAACGCTGCTGGCGCAGCGCGTCTGCACCGAGCTGGTCGGCGCGGACAACGTGGTCACGCAGGCGCCGAAGGGACTCAACGGCAGCGAGGATTTCGCGTGGATGCTCAACGCAGTGCCGGGGTGCTACCTGATCCTTGGCAACGGCGAAGGCGAATTCGGCGGCTGCATGGTGCACAACCCCGGCTACGACTTCAACGACGCGGTGCTGCCACTGGGCGCGGCGGCATGGGTGCGGCTGGTGCAGACCTATCTGGCCGCGGCCTGATCACGCCTCCTGCCGGACGGCGGCCCGTTGCGCGCGCCGCGCGACCAGTTCGGCATTCATCCGCGCTGCCTCTCCCAGCACGTAGGCCAGCCGCCGCAACGGCCGGCTGCACTGCACATGCAGGTACAGGTAGCTGGCGCCGCCGGCTACCAGCATCACGCCATAGCCCCACAGCAGCATCGGCACCATCTGCTCCGGACGCGGCAAGGCGCGCCACGCGCTGGCCAGCACCACCGCGGCGGGCGCCAGCGCCAGCAGCAGGCCCGCGGTACGTGCCGCCCCTTCCCAAAGCCGCAGCTGCAGGGCCACGCGCCGCTGGCGCGCTTCCAGCTGCGCCGGCGGGATGCGCGCCAGCTGCCGCAGCAGCGCGTCTTCGGCTGCGCGCTGGCGGTCCATTTCCCGGGCTTGCCAGCGCAGCGGGTTGCGCAGCCTGGCCAGCACCGAGCGCGTGCGCGCCAGCCCGGCGCCCACATAACAGGCGGCTGCCGTCGCCAGGAATGCCTCGAACGCGCGCAGCGACCACGGTGGCACCGGATGCTTCAGCCACAGCCGCCACACGGCCAGCGCCCCGCCGCCAAGCAGGGTCGCCACCAGCGCGACGATAAAGCCGATCCACAGCAAGCGGGCCAGCCCGCCGGCCGGCGGGCTGGCCGATGGCGGCGTGGGCGCGCTGGGGGCTTCGAGCGCTTCAAGCAGTTCGTAGGTCGGCGGCAGCCTGGAATACATGGTCGGCTCGGGCAACGGGATGGCGCCATTTTCGCCGCTCAGGCACGTGCCGGATAGCCACCTCGGCGGGCGGTGCCGGCAGCGTACCTACTGCTGCGCTGCGTGGCCGTTTCATCACACCACATATCCAATTGCATACGCTGGCGTGCCATCGGCGACCGTTTCATCGGCCTTCCAAGGTCATATTGCATACCGGAAGTATCGAATCAACTGATCGTCCTTCTGTTTATCCCAGGCCGGTCGGGGAATAGGATCGACTCCAATGCGAATCCCACCACCATTGGAGACAAGATCATGGCAAAGATGAGAGCAATCGACGCGGCCATCGCGGTTCTGGAGAAGGAAGGCGTGACCACGGCGTTCGGCGTGCCGGGCGCGGCGATCAACCCGTTCTACTCGGCGATGCGCAAGTCGGGCAACATCAGCCACGTGCTGGCCCGCCACGTCGAAGGCGCCTCGCACATGGCCGAGGGCTACACCCGGGCCGAGCCGGGCAATATCGGCGTCTGCGTCGGCACCTCGGGCCCCGCCGGCACCGACATGATCACCGGCCTGTACTCGGCCTGGGCGGATTCGATCCCCATCCTCTGCATCACCGGCCAGGCGCCGCGCGCGCGCCTGTACAAGGAAGACTTCCAGGCCGTCGACATCGAGTCGATCGCCAAGCCCGTGACCAAGTGGGCCGTGACCGTGCGCGAGCCGGCACTGGTGCCGCAAGTGTTCCAGCAGGCGTTCCACATCATGCGCTCGGGCCGCCCGGGTCCGGTGCTGATCGACCTGCCGTTCGATGTGCAGGTTGCCGAGATCGAATTCGATCCCGAGACCTACCAGCCGCTGCAGCCGTACAAGCCGGCCGCATCGCGCGCCCAGATCGAGAAGGCCATCTCCATGCTCAACGCGGCCGAGCGCCCGCTGATCGTGTGCGGCGGCGGCGTCATCAACGCTGACGCTTCGGACCTGCTGGTCGAGTTCGCCGAGCTGGTCAACGTGCCGGTGGTGCCGACACTGATGGGCTGGGGCGTGCTGGCCGACGACCACCCGCTGCAAGCCGGCATGGTCGGCCTGCAGACCTCGCACCGCTACGGCAACGCCACGCTGCTGGCCTCCGACTTCGTGATGGGCATCGGCAACCGCTGGGCCAACCGCCACACCGGCAGCGTCGATGTCTACACCAAGGGCCGCAAGTTCGTGCACGTCGATATCGAGCCCACCCAGATCGGCCGCGTGTTCGGCCCGGACCTGGGCATCGTCTCCGACGCCAAGGCCGCGCTGGAGCTGTTCGTCGAAGTCGCCCGCGAAATGAAGATGGCCGGCCGCCTGCCGTGCCGCAAGTCGTGGGTGGCCGACGTGCAGAAGCGCCGCCGCACCATGCAGCGCAAGAGCGACTTCGACAACGTGCCGGTCAAGCCGCAGCGCGTGTACCGCGAGATGAACCAGTACTTCCCGCGCGACGTGCGCTACGTCAGCACCATCGGCCTGTCGCAGATCGCCGCGGCGCAGTTCCTGTCGGTCAACGAGCCGCGCCACTGGATCAACTGCGGCCAGGCCGGCCCGCTGGGCTGGACCATCCCGGCGGCGATCGGCGTGAAGACTGCCTCGCCGGATTCGGACGTGGTGGCGATCTCGGGCGACTATGACTTCCAGTTCATGATCGAAGAACTGGCCGTGGCCGCGCAGTTCAAGGTGCCGTACATCCACGTGGTGGTGAACAACTCCTACCTCGGCCTGATCCGCCAGGCGCAGCGCGGCTTCGAGATGGACTACTGCGTGCAGCTGGCCTTCGACAACGTCAACTCGCCCGAGCTGAACGGCTATGGCGTGGACCACGTCAAGGTGGTGGAAGGCCTGGGCTGCAAGGCGATCCGCGTGTTCAAGCCGGAAGACATCGCCCCCGCCTTCGCCGAGGCGCGCGACCTGATGGCCGAGTTCTCGGTGCCGGTGGTGGTCGAGGTGATCCTGGAGCGCGTGACCAATATCGCGATGGGCACCGAGATCGACAACATCAACGAATTCGAGCCGATCGAGGATATCGAGGACGCTGACGAGGCGATCCTGACCGAAGAAGTGGAAACGGCGTAAGACCTTCCCGCCCCCTGCAGAACCAGAACGCCATCCCCGCGCCAGCGGGGATGGCGCACAAGAACCAAGTCACAGGAGATGACAAATGACCAAACTTGCGGCCAACCTCACCATGCTGTTCAACGAAGTGGGCTTTCTCGACCGCTTCGAAGCCGCCGCGCGCGCGGGCTTCCGCGGCGTGGAATTCCTGTTTCCCTATGCGTTCCATGCGGACCAGATCGCTGACCGCCTGAACCGCTTCCAGCTGGACCTGGTGCTGCACAACCTGCCCGCCGGCAAGTGGGACGCGGGCGAGCGCGGCATTGCCTGCCACCCGGACCGCGTCGGCGAGTTCCAGGACGGCGTGGGCGAGGCCATCAAGTACGCCAAGGTGCTGGGCGTGCGCCAGCTGAACTGCCTGGTCGGCATCCTGCCGCAGAACGTGAAGCGCGAGCAGGCGCAGGAAACGCTGGTGGAAAACCTGCGCTTCGCCGCCGGCGCGCTTGCCGCCGAGCATATCGACCTGCTGGTCGAGCCGATCAACACCTTCGACATCCCCGGCTTCTTCCTGTCGCGCACTCAGCAGGCGCTGGACCTGATCAACCAGGTCAACGCGCCCAACCTGTACGTGCAGTACGACATCTACCACATGCAGCGGATGGAAGGCGAGATCGCCAACACCATCAAGGCCAACCTGCCGAAGATCAGGCACATCCAGCTGGCCGACAACCCGGGCCGCAACGAGCCGGGCACGGGCGAGCTGAACTACCAGTACCTGTTCAAGTTCCTGGACGAGATCGGCTACACCGGCTGGATCGGGTGCGAGTACAAGCCGAAGACCACCACCGAAGCCGGCCTGGGCTGGCGCGCCGCGCACGGCGTGCAGTAAGCCCGCGGTAACCCCGCAGTAACCCGTTACCACCTACGCGAACCAAGACAGACTTACTCTCAAGCAAGGAGACATCAATATGGCAAACCAACGCAACGTCGGCTTCATCGGCCTGGGCATCATGGGCGCACCGATGGCGGGCCACCTGCGTGCCGCCGGCCACACGCTGTTCGTGCATGACGTCAACCCGGCCCCGCAAGCGCTGGTCGATGCAGGCGTGACCGTCTGCACCAGCGCCGAGGAAGTCGCCAAGCGTGCCGACATCATCGTCATCATGGTGCCGGACACGCCGCACGTCGAAGCCGTGCTGTTTGCCGACAAGGGCGTTGCCGCCGCGCTGAAGGCCGCCGGCAAGGAAGCCAGCTACAGCAAGATCGTGGTCGACATGAGCTCGATCTCGCCGATCGCCACCAAGGACTTCGCCGCGCGTATCAACAAGCTGGGCGCCTCGTACCTGGATGCACCGGTGTCGGGCGGTGAAGTCGGCGCCAAGGCCGCATCGCTGACGATCATGGTCGGCGGCCCGCAAGAGGCCTTTGACCAGGTCAAGCCGCTGTTCGAGCTGATGGGCAAGAACGTCACGCTGGTGGGCGGCAACGGCGACGGCCAGACCACCAAGGTGGCCAACCAGATCATCGTGGCGCTGAACATCCAGGCCGTGTCCGAAGCGCTGCTGTTCGCCTCCAAGGCGGGCGCCGATCCGGCCAAGGTGCGCGAGGCGCTGATGGGCGGCTTTGCGGCCTCGCGCATCCTGGAGGTGCATGGCGATCGCATGGTCAAGCGCACCTTCGATCCGGGCTTCCGCATCGAACTGCACCAGAAGGACCTGAACCTGGCGCTGCAGGGTGCCAAGGCGCTGGGCGTGGCACTGCCCAACACCGCCACCGCGCAGGAGCTGTTCAACACCTGCTCGGCCAACGGTCTGGGCAAGCAGGATCACTCGGCCCTGTGCCGCGCGATCGAGATCATGTCTAACCACCAGATCGCCAAGTAAGCAGTGCCCCAGTCGTCCCCGCCCCGCGGGGACGACTAGCTTTCGCAGTCAGCCAGTACCCCGTCAGCACCAGGATTCTTCATGCTCGTCACCGAACCCCAAGCCGCCCTGCTGTCGCCCCAGCGCATGGCAGCCCATCCCGGACAGATCCATCCGCGCGCGCTGCTGCGCGACCTGTTCGATACCGCGGTCGCTTCCGTCAGCGCCAGCCACTGCCTGCCGCCGCACCTGCCCGCGCCGCCCAGGGGCCGCACCGTGGTGATCGGCGCCGGCAAGGCCGCCGCCGCGATGGCGCAGGCAGTGGAAGCGAACTGGCAAGGCGAGCTGTCGGGCCTGGTGGTGACGCGCTATGGCCACGGCGCGGAGTGCAAGCGGATCGAGGTGGTCGAAGCCGCCCACCCCGTTCCCGATGAAGCCGGTGCGCGCGCCGCGCAGCGCATGGTGGAACTGGTGCAGGGCCTGGGCGCCGACGACCTGGTGCTGTGCCTGATTTCCGGCGGCGGCTCCGCGCTGCTGGCCGCTCCGGCGCCGGGCCTGACGCTGGCCGACAAGCAGTCCGTGAACAAGGCGCTGCTCAAGAGCGGCGCCAGCATCGGCGAGATGAACTGCGTGCGCAAGCACCTGTCCGCGCTCAAGGGCGGACGCCTGGCGCTGCACTGCGCGCCGGCGCGCGTGGAAACGCTGCTGATATCCGATATTCCCGGCGATGACCCGACCCTCATCGCCAGCGGCCCGACGCTGCCGGATGCGACCACCTGCGCCGATGCGCTGGCCGTGATCGCCAAGTACGGCATCGACGTGCCCGCCAACGTGCGCGCCCACCTGGAGAGCGGTGCCGGCGAGACGCCCAAGCCGGGCGATGCGCGTTTCGAAGGCCATCGCAATGTGACGCTGGCCACCGCGCAGCAATCGCTGGAGGCCGCCGCTGCGCGTGCGCGCGAACTGGGCTTCGAGGCCCATATCCTGTCCGACTGCATTGAAGGCGAAGCGCGCGAAGTGGCCGAAGTCCACGCCGCCATCGCGCGCCAGGTCGCGCAGCGCGGCCAGCCCTTCAGCAAGCCGTGCGTGCTGCTGTCCGGCGGCGAAACCACCGTGACCGTGCGCGGCAAGGGCCGCGGCGGGCGCAATGCCGAGTTCCTGCTGGCGCTGGCGGTGGCGCTCGACGGCCTGCCGGGCGTGCATGCGATCGCCGGCGATACCGATGGCATCGATGGCTCGGAAGACAACGCCGGCGCGCTGCTGTCGCCCGATACGCTGACCCGCGCCGCAGCGCGTGGACTGAACGCGCGCGCTCACCTTGAGAACAACGACGGCTACGGCTTCTTCGCCGGCGTGGACGACCTGATCGTCACCGGCCCGACCCGCACCAACGTGAACGACTTCCGCGCGATCCTGATCGTCTGACGATCGCCGCCAACGTAGTACCGACTGACTCGCGGCGCCGACGCGCCGCTACCGAGAATGGAAGAGGAGACATCATGAGACGCCAGCGCAAAGCGAAGATCGTGGCCACGCTCGGCCCCGCCAGCACCGACATCGCGTTGATCCGCGCGCTGTTCGATGCCGGCGCGGACGTGTTCCGCCTGAACTTCAGCCACGGCACGCACGAGGACCACCGCGCGCGCTACGACGCGGTGCGCCAGGTCGAGGCCGAGACCGGCCGCCCCATCGCCGTGCTGGCCGACCTGCAAGGCCCCAAGCTGCGCATTGGCACCTTCGCCGCGGGCAAGGTCGCGGTGCGCACCGGCGACGTGTTCGTGCTCGACAGCGATCCCACGCCGGGCGACGGCACCCGCGTCTACCTGCCACACCCCGAGCTGTTCGAAGCCGCGCAGCCGGGCCAGTCGCTGCTGATCGACGACGGCAAGGTGCGCCTGGCGATCGAGTCGGTGACCACCGGCACCATCACCACGCGCGTGGCCAACAACGGCACGCTGTCCGATCGCAAGGGCGTGAACGTGCCCGACGCGGTGATCCCCATCCCCGCGCTGACGGCGAAGGACCGCAAGGACCTGGACTTCGCGCTGTCGCTGGGTGCTGACTGGATCGGCCTGTCGTTCGTGCAGCGTCCGTCCGATATCGTCGAGGCGCGCGAGATCGTCGGCACCCGTGCCGGCATCCTGTCCAAGATCGAGAAGCCGGCCGCGCTGCAGCAGCTGGAAGAGATCGTGCGCGTGTCCGATTCGGTGATGGTGGCGCGCGGCGACCTCGGCGTGGAACTGCCGCCCGAGCGCGTGCCCGGCGTGCAGAAGCGCATCCTGCGCGTGTGCCGCCAGCTGGGCAAGCCGGTCGTCATCGCGACGCAGATGCTGGAATCGATGATCGACTCGCCGGTGCCGACGCGCGCCGAAGCGTCGGACGTGGCCAGCGCGATCTACGAAGGCGCCGATGCGGTGATGCTGTCGGCCGAGTCGGCCAACGGCCGCTACCCGGTGCAGGCGGTGTCGATGATGAACCGCATCGTCACCGAGGTCGAGCGCGACCCGCTGTACCGCAACCTGCTCGACGCGCAGCACGAGACGCCGCTGAACACGCGCCAGGACGCGATCTGCGCCGCGCTGCGCGAAGTCACGCAGATCATCGGCGCGGCGGCGACGGTGACCTATACGTCGTCGGGCGCCACCGCGCTGCGCGCCGCGCGCGAGCGGCCGTGCGCGCCGATCGTCAGCATCACGCCGAACCTGGAGATCGCGCGCCGGCTGGCGATCGCATGGGGCATCCACTCCACCGTGAGCCCGGACGTGCAGAGCGTCGACGAGATGGTCGATGCCGCGACGCGCGCGGCACTGGCGGAGGGCTACGCCGCGCCTGGCGACCAGATCACCATCGCGGCCGGCATGCCGTTCGGCCAGGGCGGCACGACCAACCTGCTGCGCGTGGCGGAAGTCGGCGCCAGCGCGGTGGCCACGACCTCGTCCACGCGGGAAGCCGCATTGGCCTAGCCCCCGCACCAACGTTCCGTCCCGGAACGTTCAGGCAGTGACCGGACCGGGCGCAAGCCCGGTTTCTTATGTTTGCCGCACACCGCCCGCGTTGCCCGTCTCCAGGGTGATCGGGTGGTGTTTTTTTTTGGGCGGTGCAATGCTCCGAAGGTGCCCTGCGGCGCCGTTGCTATACTGACTCCCACCCGGCCCAGCGCCGGATTCACACATCACATTTCCGCCCCAGGAGCCCGCAACATGCGTCTCGATGACGAAGCCGAAAGCCAGCACGTAGAAGACCGCCGCGGCGGATTCGGCGGGTTGGGCGGCAAGTCGATCGGCATCGGCACGGTCATCATCGCACTGGCCGCGTCGTATTTCTTCGGCATCGACCCGATGCTGATCATGCAGGGCGCATCGGTGCTGCAAGGCTCGGGGCCGCAGCAGCAGCAACAGCAGGCCAACCGCCCGCCGGCCACCGACCAGATGACGGTCTTCACGCGCAAGGTGCTGGGCAATACCGAGCGCACCTGGCAACACATCTTCGAAACCGAGCTGAACCGGCGCTACGCGCCCCCGACGCTGGTACTGTTCTCCGGCGCCACGCCGACCGCGTGCGGCACCGGCCAGTCTGCGATGGGCCCGTTCTACTGCCCCGGCGACCAGAAGGTCTATATCGACCTGGCGTTCTATGACGAACTGCGCAAGCGCTTCGGCGCCGGTGGCGACTTTGCCCAAGCTTACGTGATCGCGCACGAGATCGGCCATCATGTGCAGAACTTGCTGGGTGTGTCCGAAAAGGTCGACGCCGCCCGCCGCCGCATGGGCGAGGCGCAGTTCAACCAGCTGTCGGTGCGCATGGAACTGCAGGCCGACTGCCTGGCCGGCGTCTGGGCCGCCACCGCGCAGCGCGCCAACCAGCAACTGCTGGAACCGGGCGATATCGAGGAAGGCCTGAAGGCCGCCGCCGCGATCGGCGATGACCGGCTGCAGCGCCAGTCGCAGGGCTATGTCGTGCCCGAGGCCTTTACCCACGGCTCCAGCGAGCAGCGCGTGCGCTGGCTGCGCCGCGGCATCGAATCGGGCGACGTCCGCAAGTGCGACACCTTCGCCGCGCGCGAACCATGAGGCCTTAGCCCGGCACGGCACCCGCCCCGCAGGCGTGCGGCAAACAGGAAAGGGGGAGAAAAACGCCTGCCAGGCGAAGAGAGAAGGAGGAGGAGGTCGGCCGGGCAGGCGGGAGAGAAAACGTGCGGCCACCGTGGGTGGGTGGCCGCTTCAGGTCGGGTGAGGACCGGAAAGTTCAGGCGTTCGGCTGCGCCGCTCAGACGCGATACCCGTACAGCGAGCCGTCACCGGTGCGCGAGTTGTCGAGCGCGCGGTCAGCGATATCGCCGCTGAAGGTGTGCGTCCCTTCGCTGAAGGTGTCGAACTTGCCTTGCTTGGAGATCTCGCCGCTGAAGGTATGCGTGCCTTCGGTAAAGGTGTCGAACTTGCCACCCTGGCGCGAGCCTTCCGAGTACACATCGAAGCGGCCAGTGCGGGCGCCATCGGTGTACGTATCGAACTTGCCTTGCTTGGCGCCGTCCGTGTACACGTCATACTTGCCGGCGCGCAGCGCATCGGCATACACATCGAACTTGCCGACCTTGCTGGTGGCGGGGGCAGCCAACGCCGCAGCGGACGCGGCCACTGCCGCGAACACAAGCGCGCCGCCAAGGATACGTCTGGCGATCATTTCGGGACTCCTTCAACTGATTTCGTCTGTCTTATTTTCTGGCCGGGTGAAGCTCCGACCGCCCGGCAATCTACGTTGCGATACGAGCACGGACTGAAGATTAGTCACAGTGCGCGCAAGCAGAAATGCCGCTGCGACGAATGGTGCGTTGCGAGTCGTGAAACGACTCGCTTGCCGATGAATGGTGTCCAGGGAGCGCCGGTCGCACGCACGCGGCGCGGCGTGCGTGTGGCTTGTCCGGCATGTGCTGGCGCTGGCGCGACGGCCGCTCAGAGTGTGTACTGTCCGCTGGCCTCCGGCTGGAAAGCGATCTCGCTGATCGTCACCTGCTGCTCGCGGCCGTCGGGGAGGCGGTAGCCGACGGTCTGGCCGGCGCGAGCGCCCAGCAACGCCTGGCCGACCGGCGACAGCACCGACAGCCGGCCGGCGTCGAAGTCGGCCGCATCCGGATAGACCAAGGTCCAGTTGCGCGGCGACGGATCGCCCGGCAGGGTGCACACCAACCGCGAGTTCATGGTGACCACATCGGTCGGGATTTCATCCGGCGCGACGATGGTGGCGCGCGCCAGCAGGCTGTCGAGCATGTCCTCGAGCTGGGCAGAGCCGGCGCGGCTGGCGATGCGCTCAAGGCGCGTGACGTCGAGTTCGGTCAGGTACAGCGACACGGATTGTGCGGATTGCTTCTTGGTGGACTTCACGGCGGATCCTCCGGCAGTCATGGGTTGGCGCGGCCCGGCCGCATGACAAGTGGCAGGCGGCAGCGCGGTCAAGTCTTGGCTTTGCGCAGCAGCGCGGATATCAACGGTGCCGGCGACGGTATGTCAGTCGCCGGCAACCATGGAGAGGCTGGCTCGGGCCCGGTTCGGCCCGGGCCCCGTGGTGGGAGACAGTCAGGCTGGGAACCGGGCGGATGCAGGCGGTGCGCTGATCCGGCGGGGGGACATGGCGAACGCGGACGCGCGCGGACGGCCGGTCCGCTGCAGGCGGACAGGCACGTCATTCATCGGCGTCAGGCGATCGTTCACGGTCATGCGGAAAGGATTGGGTGTGCGGCGGCCATTCAGCCGTAAGGCCTGCGAGGCAAGTCATCACTTACTATGCAAGGCGCCGACCGGGTTCGTGCACTGCTGTGGTGCGGTCACGGTGACAGCCATCGTAGCACAGCGGCGCGCCCGCGTACCTCACCCATTGGCGGCATGCCCGGCATCCTGCGCGGGCGAATGGCATTCACAGGCGGCCCCGGCGGCGGCCTGCTGCAGGTTCTGCAGGATGCCGCACTCGCTGGCGGGCTGGTGGTGATGGTGTTGGCAGGTTTCGCGCAGTGCGCGCAGCTGGCCTTCCAGCGCCTCCAGCGCCACCCGCTGCGCGTGGATCTGCGCGATCTGGCGGTCAAGCAGCGTGTTGATGTCGTCACAGTCCTGCGACGGGTTGCGCTCGAACTCGCGCAGCCGGCGCACGTCCGACAGGCTCATGCCGAGCGAGCGGCAATGGCGCACAAAATTCAGCTGCACCAGGTGGCCGTCGTCATAGCGCCGGTAGCCGTTGGCCTCGCGCCGCGGGGCGTCGAGCAGCCCCTCGCGCTCGTAATAGCGGATGGTCTCGACATCGCAGCCGCTGGTACGGGAAAGTTCGCCGATACGCATGGTAGAAGTCCTGTCTTGGGTGGCCAAATCCCTGTAATCACTCCAGGGTTTTGGCTAGTGTAGGGCAGTCCGAGCAAGCTTGCAGCGGCGTGCCGCAACCGGCGCCGCCGTCTTGGCGCATCCTGTAGAATCCCTCAACACCTACCGATAAGTCGTCCCCCAAGTGCGTTCGCTCCGGCTTCTGCTGCTGGTCATGATGCTGGCCTTCCTGCCCCTTCCGGGCTGGGCGGGTGCGCTCGCGCACGCCGTGGGTACGATGAGCGACGGGCTGGTGGCGTCCGCCGCCGCACCGGCTGCAAGCGCTGCCGACGACATGGCCGGCGATGCCGAACAAGCCGCACCGGCAGATGCTGCGCCTGCGCCCGAATCCTCCGAACCGCAACCGCAGCCCGGCGCCGACCTTGCCGAGCAGTTGCTGCCGGCATCTCCTCTGCGCCTCGCAGCGTGGGCGGGCCGCTCCGGCCCGCCGCGCTACGCCGGCGCCCCGCTGCCCGAACCCGACCTGCCGCTGCTGCCCCGCCCGCCGCGGGCCTGAGCGTGCGGCCGCGGTTGTCCGCGTCCGCCGTTTCCCGCGCGCCGTGCCGCGAGTGCGGTGCGCACTTGCGACTTGCCGCATCCCGCCGCAGTTGCTCTACTGTTGCTCCACTTCGATTGCACTCGACTGCATTCCATACACACATGAAACGCGTACTGCTTTTCCTGGCGACCAACATCGCCGTCATGATCGTCCTCAGCATCACCGCCAGCGTGCTCGGCGTGAACCGGTTCCTGACCGCCAACGGCCTGAACCTGGGTACGCTGCTGGCCTTTGCGGCACTGATGGGCTTTGGCGGCGCGTTTATCTCGCTGCTGATGTCCAAGACCATCGCCAAGTGGTCCACCGGCGCGCAGGTCATCACCCACCCGAGCACCAGCACCGAGCTGTGGCTGGTGCAGACGGTGGAAAAGCTGGCGCAGCGCGCCGGCCTGCCCATGCCAGAGGTGGCGATCTACGACGGCGAGCCCAACGCCTTCGCCACCGGCGCGACCAAGAACAGCTCGCTGGTGGCGGTGTCCACCGGCCTGCTGCAATCGATGTCGCACGAGGAAGTGGAGGCGGTGCTGGCACACGAGGTCGCGCACGTGGCCAACGGCGACATGGTCACGCTGACGCTGATCCAGGGCGTGGTCAACACCTTCGTCATCTTCCTGGCGCGCGTGGTCGGCTACTTCGTCGATTCGATGCTGCGCAAGAACGACGAGGAATCGAGCGGCCCCGGCATCGGCTACATGGTGACGGTGATCGTCTGCGAGATCGTGTTCGGCATCCTGGCCAGCATCATCGTGGCGTGGTTCTCGCGACACCGCGAATTCCGCGCCGATGCCGGCGCCGCAGGCCTGATGGGATCGCCCACGCCGATGGTCTCGGCGTTGCGCCGGCTGGGCGGCCTGGAGCCGGACGGATTGCCGCAGAACATGCAGGCCATGGGCATTGCCGGCGGCAAGTCGTGGATGGCGCTGTTCTCCAGCCATCCGCCGATCGAGGAACGCATTGCCGCGCTGCAGTCCGCGCGCTGACCTGAGGCTTGCCCCATAAGCGGGGCTAGTCGAACACCCTGCCGCGCAGCGCCTTGACCTGGCTGCGCTGGCTCTTGCCTTCCAGCCTGCGCTGGCGCGATGCCAGCGTCGGACGCGTGGCACGCCGCACGCGCGGCGGCGTGGCCGCGCTGCGCACCAGCTCATGCAGGCGCCGCACCGCTTCGTCGCGGTTCTGCTCGAGGCTGCGGAATTGCTGCGCCTTGATCACCACCACGCCATCGCGGGTGATGCGGTGATCGTGCAAGGCCAGAAGACGTTCCTTATGGTCAGGTGGCAGCGAGGAAGTCCGCACGTCATAACGCAGATGCACGGCGTTGGACACCTTGTTGATGTTCTGGCCGCCTGCGCCTTGCGCGCGGATCGCAGTGATCTGGAATTCGTGGTGGGGAATGACTAGTTCGTCGACCATGGCTGCATCATAGCAAGCCGGCCCCGCGCGCAGCTGACGCGGCAAGCTCCTTGAGTCATGAAGCTTTTCGCGTCGGGATAAAGTGCGCGTCGCGATATCCGTGCCTGTAGTGACGATATCCATTCCGGAAAGTCCCGATCATTTCTTATTTGGCAATGACATATCAATGTCCTTTGCCTTTTATTCCAGATGACACATGATGAGTTCAGCTTTCGCTGAACTCCGCGCCCACGAACCCGATCGCGAATGCTACAGGCTGCGTGCACGGATTCAGGAAACCCCTGGAGTCACTCATGCGCCCCCGCCTTTCCGCACTGCTCGACCGCCTATGGGAGCAGGCAGTGCGTACGCCGCAACGCTTCGTGGTGCTGTCCTTTGCCGCCGCTTCCGTGCTGCTGCTGGTCATTTCCGTACACGGCCTGGTAGTGCTGCGCGACCACGAAGTGCAGACCCTGCAGCAAACCCAGCAACTGCAAGTGGCTGGCATCAGCTCGGTGCTGAACGTGGAATCCGAGCGGCTGCGCAGCGTGCGCAATTTCGCCCAGCACCTGATCCGCCTGCAGATGGGCCCGCACGCGGTTGAAGTCGACCCGCCGCTGCAAGCTGCCTACGCGCACCGCAACGATGACCTGTGGCAACTGCCAGCACCTGAAGGCGATGCGGCGCTGCTGGGCGTCGGCCCGCGCCTGCTGGAAGGCATGGACGGCTTTTACCGCCGCGACGAAGACCTGCTGCCCGGCCTGTACGTGGCACGCGGCCTCAGCCAGCTGCTGAGCGCGGAGCCGGTCAACCCACTGGTCACGCGCAAGCTCATGTACGTGTCCACCAACGGCTTCTTTGTTACCTATCCGCCGGTGCCGCCCGCGCGCGCCGCCGCCGTATTGCGACGCGTCAGCAACGCAGGCTTCATGCGCGAGCACCAGCCACACAACAATCCCGACCGCACCCTGCGCTGGCAGATAGTGCCGGCTGACGATGGCAGCGGCGACATGTACCTGACGCTGAGCCTGCCGGTCTACCTGCACGCGCAGTTCCGCGGCGTGGCAATTTCCGGCATTTCGCAACGCAGCCTGGACGCCTACCTGACCAACACCACGCGCAAGGGCGTGCGCAGCTTCCTGATCGATATCGACGGCCACCTGATCGGCGCCAGCATGCGCAACGTCAATGGTGTCGAAAAGATTGCCTCGGTCGTGCCACCCTCGTCGCGCGCCGCCACGCCCGAGGAGATGTTCAGTCGCGGCGCCGGCACGATACACCTGGCCGACGGCAGCCGCCTGATGTTCCAGCGCATCGGCAACAGCAACCTGATGCTGGTGGACTACTTCTCCGCCACGGACCTGCTGCTGCGCGCCGCCTCGCGCCTGAGCGCGGTGCTGGCGGCCAGCGCGCTGTCGCTGGCGGTGCTGCTGTGGGTCACGCTGCAGGGCTTCCGCAAGCTGTTCTCGCACTACCTCGCCCGCGGCGAAGCGCTGCGCGAACTGGCCGAGACCGACGCGCTGACGGGGCTGGCCAACCGCCGCGTGTTCGAGGCGCGATTTGCCGTCGAGCACAACCGCAGCCTGCGCGAGAAGACGCCGATGTCGATGCTGATGATAGATATCGACCGCTTCAAGCGCATCAACGACAACTGGGGCCACGCCAGCGGCGACCGCGTGCTGAGGAAGCTTGCCGATGTGGCGCGCGCGACCGTGCGGGCCATCGGCGTGCCGGCGCGCATTGGCGGCGAGGAATTCGCCGTGCTGCTGCCGCACACCGGCATCGAGGAAGCGGCCCAGGCCGCCGAGCGGCTGCGCGGCATCCTTGGCCAGGCAGTATGCGAGCCGGCCCCCGATGCGGCCCACAGGGGCGAGATTCGATTTACGGTTTCCATCGGCGTATCGGATCTCGGCGCCGACGGCACCGACAACCTCGACACCATGCTGATGGTGGCGGACCGACGTCTCTACGCCGCCAAGAATGCGGGCCGCAACCGGGTAGTCAGCGACGACCGGGTGCCGGAACCGGTGGGCGACAGCGTGCCCGCCCCTGCGCCGACAGCCTGAGCGCAGCGGGAACCACCTGATTGTTCGTTCTTCGTGGAGGAAATGCGGGAACCCGGATGGGATTGGCGCGCCCGGCTGGGATCGAACCAGCAACCCCTGCCTTCGGAGGGCAGTACTCTATCCATTGAGCTACGGGCGCACAGAGACGGTTTTTCAACCGGCATTGCAGGTACAGCGGTTGCGGCGCGCGAATGCCGCCGCAGGAAAGTCGCATAGGATACCGCTTTTGTCCCCCGCCGTCCATGAGGGCTCTCCGGAGGCTCAAGCATACGTCTCGCAACCGCCGCTTTTGGCACTGGCAAAGGGTGGAATGGGGCTATAATCGCCAGCTATTTGCGTCAAATCGTGCCCCTCACGCGTTCGACCAGGATCAAGGCTTTGCGACTTTGACTCGGCGACAATCCGGGGCCCGGCCCGGGGGACAGTCCGAAGTGCGCAAATTGCGACAGACCCAAGTCAGGCTACGGCCGCAAGGCAGCATTGGCGGACTCCTGTCGGGCCCCTTGCGGGCCTGGTAGTGGTCAGACAAGGGCCAGATAAAGCAAGCCGAGGGTGAGCGGCCAGAAGGTTTCCTGCAAAACTGAGAGTTCTGTATGAGCGACGTCCACAACGAACACCACGAACACGAGTCTCCTATCAAGACACCCAAGCAGCTGATCGCCGTGGTGGTCGCGGCTTTCCTGGTACCGATCCTCGTGATCGTCCTGCTGGTCAACTTTGTGGGACACGGCTCTACTGAAAGCGCCGGCACGGTCGCCACGACAGAAGCCGTCAACGACCGCATCAGGCCGGTCGCGTCGCTCGAAATCAAGGATCCCAACGCACCGCGCGTGTTCAAGACCGGCGAACAGGTCTACAAGGAAATCTGCGCGGCCTGCCATGCCACCGGCGCGGCGGGTGCGCCCAAGTACGGTACCGCCGGCGACTGGGCCGCGCGCATCGGCCAGGGCTTCGACGGCCTGATGAAGTCGGTGCTGGGCGGCAAGGGCGCGATGCCGCCGCGCGCCGGCAGCACGCCTGACGACTACACCGATTACGAGCTGGCACGCGCCGTGGTCTACATGGCCGACGCCGGTGGCGCCAAGTTCCCCGAGCCGCCCGCACCGGCTGCCGCTGCACCCACCGCCGCCGCGGCGCCCGATGCGGCTGCCGCGCCGGCTGCTGCCGCTGCGCCGGCACCGGCAGCACCCGCTGCTGCTGCCCCGGCGGCTCCGGCAGCCGCTGCCGCGGCACCGGCTGCTGCGTCGGCCGACATCGGCAAGAAGGTCTATGACCAGGTCTGCGCCGCCTGCCACGCCGCCGGCGTGGCAGGTGCGCCCAAGTTTGGCGACAAGGCCGCCTGGGCGCCGCGCCTGAAGGAAGGCATGGACGCGGTCCACAACTACGCGCTGAAGGGCAAGGGCGTGATGCCGCCCAAGGGTGGCTACACCGGCCCGGACGCCGACGTGATCGCCGCGTCGGACTACATGGCGAACGCTGCCAAGTAAGACACGACTGCGCTGCAGACAACGACGCCCGCGAAATTCGCGGGCGTTTTCGTTTTATTTATGCCTGGCGGCGGTTACACGACGCGCGAGTAACGCGCCCGCGGCACGATGCGGATCGGCTGCGCGCCGTCGTTGGCGGCCTGCCGGGTGTCTTGGCTTTCGGGCCCGGCGACCGCGGCGCGGGCGGCATCGTCGCGCAGGTAGCGGTCGAACACCATGGCCACGCGCCGTACCAGCAGCCGGCCCAGCGGCGTGACCGTGATGCGGGCGGGCTCGACCTGCACCAGGCCATCGGCCGCCAGGGTCGCAAGTTCGGCCAGCTCAGGCGCGAAGTCCGTGCCAAAGTCGACGCCGTGGCGCCGCTCCAGCGCGGGGATATCCAGCACGCCGTTGCACATCAGCGCGCCGATCAGTTCGCGGCGCAGATGATCGTCAGCAGTCATTTCCACCCCGCGCGCCAGCGGCAGGCGGCCCTGGTCGAGCGCGCCATAGTAGTCATCCAGCGTGCGGGCATTCTGCACGTAGCGCCCCGCCACCGCGCCGATCGCCGAGATGCCGAGGCCGAGCTGGTCATAGCCGGCGTGCGTGGAATAGCCCTGGAAGTTTCGCTGCAGCCGGCCTTCGCGCTGCGCCACGGCCAGGTCGTCGTCGGGCAGCGCGAAGTGGTCCATGCCGATGTAGACGTAGCCCTCGGCGGTCAGGCGTTCGATGGTAGAGACCAGTATGTCGAGCTTCTCGCCGGCCGGCGGCAGCGTGCTTTCCTCGATGCGACGCTGTGGCTTGAAGACATGCGGCAGGTGCGCGTAGCTGTAGACCGAAAGGCGGTCGGGCCGCAGCGTCAGCACCTGGTCAATGGTGCGGCCAAAGCGTGCGGCGGTCTGGTGTGGCAGGCCGTAGATCAGGTCGAGGCTGACCGAGCGGAAGCCGAGCCGGCGCGCGGCATCGACTACGGCACGGGTCTCCTCGTAAGACTGGATCCGGTGGATGGCCTGCTGCACCTCGGGATCGAAATCCTGCACGCCCAGGCTGACGCGGTTGAAGCCCAGCTCGGCCAGCAGCGCCATGCGGGTGTCGTCAACACGGCGCGGGTCGATCTCGATTGAATGCTCGCCATCGGGCGGCAGTTCGAAATGCTCGTGCAGCAGCGCCATCACGCGGCGCATTTCGTCGGGATCCAGGAAGGTCGGCGTGCCTCCGCCCCAGTGCGACTGGAGCACGCGCCGGCGCGTGCCGAGCTGCGTGGCCAGCAGCGCCATCTCGCGGCCCAGGTACGTGACGTAGCGGGCGCTGCGGCCATGGTCGCGCGTGATGATCTTGTTGCAGCCGCAGTAGTAACAGATGTTCTCGCAGAACGGGATATGCAGGTACAGCGACAACGGCGCGGGCGCATCGGCACGGCAGGCGGCCAGGGCGTCGTGGTACAGCGACAGGTCCGGGCCGTTCCTGAAGCGGTCGGCAGTCGGGTAGGAGGTGTAGCGCGGGCCGTTGCCGTCGATGCGGCCGGCGAGCGCGCGAAAGTCCGACAGCGCGCGGCGGTCGGGCGCAGGGGTAGTCATGGCAAGCGGGTTCATGGGGGCGCTGGGGAACGGTTTTTGACAGTCCATGCTAGGACCGCACGCCGAGCGTTGTGTTGATCATCGTCAAGCCCAGCGCCGGCGTGGCACAGGCGCGTGGGCGCCCGGCGTCACACGGCGGTCATACGTGGCGGATACGCTGCGCGCCGGCGCGACTTGCGCCCCTTTCCTATTGCGCGATGCCGATGCCGGACTCCCTGCCCCTGACTTCCCTGCCGTACCTACCGCTGCGCCGACGACTGCTGGTTGCCGGTGCAGCCGCCCTGGCGCTGCCTGCCGCACCGCTGCTGGCCCAGTCCCCGGCGCGCCGCACCGTGGTGGTGGGCCACCTGATCGACCGCGCCAGTGCGCAGGCCGACCTGGCGCGCGACTATCTGGCCGGCGCCAAGGTGCTGTTCGATGCGGCCAATGCCGCCAATGGCCCGGTACGGATCGTCCATGTGGTGCGCGAGGCCGATTCCGATCCGCGCCGCGTGCTGGCACAGGCGGTGGCGCTGGCCGACAGCGAGCGCGCCGAGCTGCTGTTCGGCGCAGGCGACCGCATCCTGCCGGCGCTGGCGTCATCGGCCGAGCTGGTCCGGCGCGGCGTGCAGATCGTCGCGCCGCTATCTGGCCTGGCGTTGGCTGGCGACAACGTCTGGTTCACCCGGGCCGACTACCAGGCCGAACTCGACACAGCGGTGCGACAGTTGCGCAGCTATGGCCTGAGCGCGATCGCGCTGGCGGTGGCGCCGGACTTCGCCACGCCAGCGCTGGCCCGGCTGGAGGCGCACACCGGCACGCGCGCGGTGCCGCTCGATCCCAAGGCCGACCCGGGTGCCGACGCCGCGGCACGGCGCATTGCAGCGTCCCGCCCTGGCGCCGTGATCGTGGCGGGCGATACGCTGGCGTATGCCGGACTGGGCCGCGCGCTGGCCGCGCAGGGCTGGTATGGATTCCTGGTCGGCCTGTCGTCGGTCAGCGCCACGGCCGCGCGCGAGATCCTGGGCCCCGGCTACGCCGGCGGCATGGTGCTGACCCAGGTCGCACCCGGTCCGCAGCAGGCCACGCTGCGCGTGGTCAGGGAGCACGTGGCGCGCATGAAGCAATACCTGGATGAGCCGCCGTCCTCGGCGACGCTGGCCGGCTATATCGGCGCCGCATGGCTGGCGCGGGCGCTGGCCGGCGTGCGCGCCAGCGGTGCCGCCGAGCTGCGCCGCGCGTTGCAGGGCCGTGTCGACGTGGGCGACTTTACCCTCGACTTCAGCCACGGGCAGCGCGGCTCGCAGTACGTCACGCTGGCGGTGTCAGGCGCGCGGTAGCGACAGGCGCGCACGCAGGCCGCCTTCGGGACGGTTGGACAGAACCAGCTCGCCGCCATGCCGCGCGGCGATGTCGGCCGCGATCGACAGGCCCATGCCGACCCCGCCGGTGGTGCGGCTGCGCGACGATTCGAGCCGGTAGAACGGCTCCATCACGCGCGCCAGCTGGTCCTCCGGGATGCCGGGGCCGTCGTCGCAGATATCGATCAGCACCCGCGCGGGGCTGTCGGCCAGCACGATGCTGGCCGCGCCGCCATAGCGCCGCGCATTCTCGGCCAGGTTGACCACCGCGCGCCGCAGCTCCGACGGCCACGCCAGCAGCGGCTGCGCCTGGCCGCTGAGCGCGACCTCGTGGCCGGTGTCGGCGGCGTCGTCGACCACCGCCTGCAGCAGCGCCAGCACGTCCACGCGCTGGCGCGGGCCGCTGGCTTCGTCACGGTCGCGCAGATAATAGAGCGTGGCGTCGATCAGGCCGTTCATCTCGGCCAGGTCCTGGCGCAGGCGGTAGCGCACCTCGCCCGCGTCGATGCGTTCGATGCGTTCGATGCGCAGGCTCATGCGTGTCAGCGGCGTGCGCAGGTCATGCGACACCGCGGCCAGGAAGCGCGATTGCTGGGCGAGCTGGGTGCGGATGCGCTGCTGTATCAGGTTCAGCGCCTGCGCCGCGGCGCGGGCTTCGGTCAGGCCACCGGTGTCGTCCAGCGGCGGTGCGTGCACGTCCTGCGCCAGCCTGCCGGCGCCGCTGGCCCGCTGCGGCCGCGCGCCGAAGCCGTGGACCGCCTGCACCAGGCGCTCGAACAGGACCGCCGCGCCGTGCGCGAACGCTGGCTGGCCCTTGACGGCAGCCTCGATTCCGCCCAGCGCCTGCGCCTGCGCGGCGCGCCCGATGCTGCGCGCTGGCCCGGACTGCCGCCAGGGCCGATGATGGCGCCGCAGCCGCAGGGGCGTTGAGCGCCGCGCCAAAAAAATCGCCCCCGCACGCTAGCGCGGCGGGGGCCAATACAGGGAAAAACCAGACGTGATGTCTGGAGCGGCAAGACCCGGGCAGGCCCTGCCGCCGCACAGCCGCACAGCCGTGAAAAGCGCAGCGCAGGCGGCACAACCGTCATGCTAACGAGCGCGGCGCGCGCGGTCTTGTCGGCCTGGCAGGGTTTTGTATCGGGACTGTACTGAACCTCAGCCAGCCGCCGTCTTGCCGGGGCCGCCGAGCAGCGCCTTGAGCGCGCCGAGCCGGTCCTTGGGGCTCATCGCCGGGGTTTCGTCCCTGGGCGCCGGCGCTTCTTCCAGCTTCATCTCGCCGATAAAACGCGACGGCTGGCACGAGTAGGTCTCGCGCGCACGCTTGCGCTTCTTGCACCAGCTGATCTGCAGGCTGCGCTGCGCGCGCGTGATGCCGACGTACATCAGCCGGCGCTCTTCCTCGATCTTCTCGTCGGTCATGTCGTCGTCTTCGCGGCAGTGGGGCAGGATGCCCTCTTCCACGCCGACCAGGAACACGTGCGGGTATTCCAGCCCCTTGGACGCGTGCAGCGTGGACAGCCGCACCGCGTCCGGGTCTTCCTCGCGCCCTTCGAGCATGCTCATCAGCGCCACGGTCTGCGTCAGTTCGAGCAAATTCTTGCCTTCGCTGCCGAAACCGTCGGCGTTGTCATAGCCGGTGGCTTCCTCGCCCTCGGCCACTTCCGGCTTGGTGCCCTTGCGCTTGAGCCATTCAAGGAACTCCAGCGTGTTGGTCCAGCGAGACTGCGCCTGGCGCTCGTCGAAGCTGTCGTACAGGTAGGCCTCGTAGTGGATGCCGGCCATCAGGTCGTCAAGCACTTCGGTAGCCGGGTCCTTGGCCGCGCGGTCGGCCAGCCGCACCATCGATGCGCAAAACACGCGCAGCGGCTCCAGCTGGCGCGGCTGCAGCTTGCCCTCGATGCCGCCCATCATCGCCGCTTCGAACAGCGACACCTTGGCCTGCCCGGCGAAAGTGCCCAGCGCCTCGAGCGTGGTGTTGCCCACGCCGCGGCGCGGCGTGGTGATCGCGCGGATGAAGGCGGGATCGTCGTCGGGATTGGCGATCAGGCGCAGATAGGCGCAGATGTCCTTGATCTCGGCCTTGTCGAAGAAGCTCTGGCCGCCCGACAGCACGTAGGGGATGCGCTCGCGCCGCAGGATCTGCTCGAACAGCCGCGCCTGGTGGTTGCCACGGTACAGGATGGCGTAGTCGCGGAACTGCGCGCGGCGCTCGAACTTGTGCGCCGACAGGCGGAACACCACCGACTCGGCCTCGTGCTCCTCGTCGTTCATCGGATGGATGGCGATGGGATCGCCCATGCCATGCTCGCTCCACAGCTTCTTGTCGAACAGCTTGGGATTGTTGGCGATGACCGCGTTGGCCGCTTCCAGGATGCGCACGGTGGAGCGGTAGTTCTGCTCCAGCTTGATCACCTTGAGGTCGGGGAAGTCGGTCTGCAGCCCGCGCAGGTTGTCGAGCGTGGCGCCGCGCCAGCCGTAGATGGCCTGGTCGTCGTCCCCCACCGCGGTAAAGGCCGGCGCGCGCAGGTGCGAGCCGCCCGCCAGGAGCTTGAGCAGCTGGTACTGGCAGGCGTTGGTGTCCTGGTATTCGTCGACCAGGAAGTAGCGCAGCCGGTTCTGCCACTTCAGCTGTACCGCTTCGTTGCGCGCGAACAGTTCTGCCGGCAGGCGGATCAGGTCGTCGAAATCCACCGCCTGGTAGGCGTTCAGCGTGGCGACGTAGTTGCGGTAGACCAGCGCGGCCTGGTGTTCGTCGGCATTGGCGGCCTGCGCGATCGCGGCCTCGGGATCGACCATGCCGTTCTTCCACAGCGAGATCGTGCTCTGCACGCCGCGGATCAGCTTCTTGTCGGTGGTGCCGAGCTGCTCCTGGATCAGGCCGAAGCAGTCATCCGAATCCATGATCGAGAACTGCGGTTTCAGGCCGACGTGCTCCGCCTCCATGCGCAGGATCTGCACGCCGAGCGAGTGGAAGGTACAGACCGTCAGCTGCTTGAGCGGGATGCGCTTGCCCTCGCGCGTGGTCTTGCCTTCCATCAGCTTGCCGATGCGCTCCTGCATCTCCTTGGCAGCCTTGTTCGTGAAAGTGACGGCGGCGATATGGCGCGGCTCGAAGCCCTTGTCTTCGATCAGGTGCGCGATCTTCTGCGTGATCACGCGGGTCTTGCCGGAACCCGCCCCGGCCAGCACCAGGCAGGGTCCGTCCAGATAGCGGACGGCTTCGGATTGGGCGGAATTCAGGCCGTGGCTCATGCGAAGGGCGGTCGGGAGATGGGGCGAATAAATGGGGCGAATGCGAGGCGCGCGCCAGGGGCAGCAAACGCGCCCGGCGGCAAAGCTGTTGATGTTAACACGCTGGCCGCGCCTGGTCAGTCAGCGCCTGCCGCATCGTCTGCCCTCCTTGTGTCACTGGCGTAACACTTCGTAAAGGCCGGAGCCGATGAACGTGCGCCAGGTTCTAACAGTCATGTCCAGGCGTGTCTCGGACATGCAATATTCATCACTCGGAGCCAACAATGAAGATCCTGCAGACATTGACCAAGGCGACCCTGATCGGCGCGACGGTCGCGGCATTCGCTGGTTGCGCGGATATGACCCCGAAGCAGCGCAATACCGCCATCGGCGCGGGCGCGGGTGCCGTGGGCGGTGCCATCCTGACCGAGGGCAGCGCACTGGGTACGCTGGGTGGCGCGGCCGTGGGCGGCGTGATCGGTAACGTCGTGACCGACGACAAGAATAAATAACGCTACGTTCCGCCCCTGGCGGCGGGGCGCAGGAACGGGTACAGCCGCCGGGCGGCTGTCGGCCTGGTTTGACAAAGGCCGGGGCCTCCCGTACATTGCGCGCATCCGACCGGGAGAGCGCGCAGAACTGCGCCGCCGAAGGGGTATCACCCGAAAACTCTCAGGCACCACGGACCGTTCGGATCGGCATGCAACATGCACACGATGCATGCCGCACTCTGGAGAGCGGCACCCGCCATTCGTGGCGAGCGTGCCCACCGAAGGGGCGCGCGAGGTTGGGTCCACTGGATCCGCTTCGTAATCTCTCAGGTATCGAGGACAGAGGGGTCATCCGCCGCAGCGGATTGCTTGCCATATTGGCGTAGCGATCGCCGCGGCGGATGACCCTTTTTTGTTTTCGCAACCCGACATTGCCCCCGAGGATTCCATGACGCTCCAGGCCACGCCCCTCAACGCCATCCACCGCGCCCTCGGCGCCCGCATGGTCGATTTCGGCGGCTGGGACATGCCGGTCAACTACGGCTCCCAGATCGAAGAGCACAACGCCGTGCGCACCGACGCCGGCATGTTCGACGTGTCGCACATGTGCGTCGTTGATCTCAGCGGCCCCAATACCCGCGCCTTCCTGCGCGGCCTGCTGGCCAACAACGTCGACAAGCTGCAGACGCCGGGCAAGGCGCTGTACTCGTGCATGCTCGACGAGAAAGGCGGCGTGATCGACGACCTGATCGTCTACTTCTTTGCCGAGGACCGTTTCCGCCTGGTGGTCAACGCCGGCACCGCGGTCGGCGATATCGACTGGATCCGCGCACGCAACGATGCCACCGGCAGCGGCGTGACCATTACCCCGCGCCGTGAAGATGTCGCGCCGGCCGGCGCACAGCCGCTGGCAATCGTGGCGGTGCAGGGGCCCAACGCCCGCGCCAAGGTGTGGAGCACCTTCCCCTCGACCCAACCTTCCGATGCGCTCAAGCCGTTCAACGCTGTGGTGGTGCAGGACCCCGCACTCGGCGAGGTCATGGTCGCGCGCACCGGCTACACCGGCGAGGACGGTTTCGAGCTGGTGGTGCCGGCCGCCAGCGTCGCCGGCCTGTGGGAAAAGCTGAATGCCGCGGGTGTGCGCCCGGCCGGCCTGGGTGCGCGCGACACGCTGCGCCTGGAAGCCGGCATGAACCTGTACGGCCAGGACATGGACATCAATACCTCGCCGCTGGACGCTGGCCTGGCCTGGACCGTCGACCTGCAGAGCGAGCGCGACTTCACCGGCAAGGCGGCGCTGGCCGCCAACGGACAACAGCGGCAGTTCCTCGGCCTGATCCTGCGCGAGAAAGGCGGCGTGCTGCGCGCCCACCAGAAGGTCATCACGCCCGCCGGTGACGGCGAAATCACCAGCGGCACCTTCAGCCCCTCGCTGTCGCAATCGATCGCGTTCGCGCGGCTGCCGCGGGGAGTGAACGTGGGCGACACCGTGCAGGTGGAGATCCGCGACCGCAAACTCAACGCGACTGTGGTTAAACTGCCGTTTGTGCGTAATGGCAAGGCACTCGTGAGCTGAGGGAAACACCCGCTCACCCAACGGTCGCCCTCGCCTGCCGGCAGCGTTGCCGGGCAGGCATCACCCAACAAGAAACAGATCTGAATCCGGAGAACCTTCATGAATTTCCCCGCCGACCTCAAATACACCGAGTCGCATGAGTGGGTGCGCGTCGAAGCCGACGGCACGCTCACCATTGGCATCACCGACCACGCACAGGACGCGCTGGGCGACATCGTCTTCCTGGAACTGCCCGAAGTGGGCAAGTCGGTCGGTGCCGGCGACGCGCTGGCAGTGGTCGAATCGGTGAAGGCCGCTTCCGACATCTACGCCCCGGTGGCCGGCGAAGTGATCGCCGTCAATGAAGCCGCCACGGCCGCGCCGGAAAGCGTCAACGCCGACGCCTTCGACGCCTGGCTGTTCAAGCTCAAGCCCGCCAACAGCGACGACGTCAACGGCCTGATGTCAGCCGACGCGTACAAGGCCAGCGTCGGCGCCTGAAGTCCGTCATTCCCGCGAAGACGGGAATGACAAGCAAATTGCAGCGCCGCGGCACGGCTGACCACCTGCCGCAGCGCTCCCCACGAGGTTCTTGCCCATGAACGCCCCGCTTCCCATGACTGCCGCCCAAGGTAACCGGCCCACGCTGGCCGAACTGGAGGCGCGCGACGCCTTCGCCGCCCGCCATATCGGCCCCGATACCCCCGAACAGCAGCACATGCTTCAGGTGCTCGGCTATGACAGCCGCGCCGCGCTGATCGACGCCGTGATCCCCGCCGCCATCCGCCGCCGCGACGGCATGCCGATGGGCGAGTTCACCGAGCCGCTGAGCGAGGAAGCCGCGCTCGCCAGGCTGCGCAGCCTGGCAAGCAAGAACCGCGTGCTCAAGAGCTTTATCGGCCAGGGCTACTACAACACCGTCACGCCCGCGGTCGTGCTGCGCAATATCTTCGAGAACCCGGCCTGGTACACGGCGTACACGCCCTACCAGCCGGAAATCTCGCAAGGCCGCCTGGAAGCGATGCTGAACTTCCAGCAGATGGTCACCGACCTGACCGGGCTGGATATCGCCAATGCGTCGATGCTCGACGAAGGCACCGCCGCCGCCGAAGCGATGACGCTGCTGCAGCGCGTGAACAAGCACGACTCGAACACTTTCTTCGTCGCCGACGACGTGCTGCCGCAGACGCTGGAAGTGGTGCGCACGCGCGCGCTGCCGCTGGGCATCGAAGTCAAGGTCGGCCCTGCCGCCGACGCCGCTGCCGCGGGCGCCTTCGGCGTGCTGCTGCAGTACCCGGGCGTCAACGGCGACGTCAATGACTACCGCGCCATCGCCGACGCCGTGCACGCCGCCGGTGGCCTGGTGGTGGCTGCCGCCGACCTGCTGGCGCTGACGCTGATCGCCGCGCCGGGCGAATGGGGTGCCGACGTGGCCGTGGGCAACTCGCAGCGCTTCGGCGTGCCGCTGGGCTTCGGTGGCCCGCACGCGGGCTACATGGCGGTGAAGGATGCGTTCAAGCGCTCGATGCCGGGCCGCCTGGTGGGCGTGACTGTCGACGCGCAGGGCAACAAGGCATATCGCCTGGCGCTGCAGACGCGCGAGCAGCATATCCGCCGCGAAAAGGCCACCTCGAACATCTGTACCGCGCAGGTGCTGCTGGCGGTGATGGCGTCCATGTACGCCGTGTACCACGGCCCGCAAGGCCTGAAGCGCATCGCGCAGCGCGTGCATCGCCTGGCCGCGACGCTGGCCGCCGGCCTGGAGCAGCTCGGCTTCGCCCGCACCAACGCCACCTTCTTCGACACGCTGACGCTGGAAACCGGCTTCAACACCGAAGCCATCCACGCCGCCGCCACCGCGCGCGGCATCAACCTGCGCCATGCCGGCGCCACGCGCGTCGGCATCTCGCTGGACGAGACCGCCACCCGCGCCGACGTGGTCGCGCTGTGGGAAATCTTCACGCAAGGCAAGCCGCTGCCGGCGGGCCTCGATTTCGACAAGCTCGAAGCCGCCACCGATGACGCGTTTCCGGCCGCACTGGCACGCACCAGCGAATACCTGACGCACCCGGTCTTCAATACGCACCACGCCGAGCACGAGATGCTGCGCTACCTGCGCATGCTCGCCGACAAGGACCTGGCGCTGGACCGCACCATGATCCCGCTGGGCTCGTGCACGATGAAGCTGAACGCGACCAGCGAGATGATTCCGGTGACCTGGCCCGAGTTCAGCCAGATCCACCCGTTCGCGCCGCTGGACCAGACCGTGGGCTACCGCGAGATGATCGACCAGCTCGAGGCCATGCTGTGCGCCGCCACCGGCTACGCCGCGGTCAGCCTGCAGCCCAACGCCGGCTCGCAAGGCGAGTATGCTGGCCTGCTGATCATTCATGCGTATCACGCCAGCCGCGGCGAAAGCCATCGCGACATCTGCCTGATCCCGTCGTCGGCGCACGGCACCAACCCGGCGTCGGCGCAAATGGCCGGCATGAAGGTGGTGGTGGTGGCCTGCGATGAGAACGGCAACGTCGACCTGGAAGACCTGGCGAAGAAGGCCGAGCAGCACAGCAAGAACCTGGCTGCCATCATGATCACCTACCCGTCCACGCACGGCGTGTTCGAGCAGGGCGTGCAGCAGATCTGCGAGATCGTGCACCAGCACGGCGGCCAGGTCTATGTCGACGGCGCCAATATGAACGCGATGGTCGGCACCGCCGCGCCAGGCCAGTTCGGCGGCGACGTGTCGCACCTTAACCTGCACAAGACCTTCTGCATCCCGCACGGCGGCGGCGGCCCGGGCGTGGGTCCGGTCGCGGTCGGCGCGCACCTGGCGGACTTCCTGCCCAACCAGGACAGCGTCGGCTATCGCCGCGACGACCGCGGCATCGGCGGCGTGTCGGCGGCACCGTTCGGCTCGGCCAGCATCCTGCCGATCTCGTGGATGTATATCGCGATGATGGGTTCGGCCGGCCTGACCGCCGCCACCGAGAACGCCATCCTGGCCGCCAACTACGTGGCCAAGCGCCTGGCGCCGTACTACCCGGTGCTGTACACCGGCCAGCACGACCTGGTCGCGCACGAGTGCATCCTGGACGTGCGCCCGCTGCAGAAGGAAACCGGCATCAGCAACGAAGACGTGGCCAAGCGCCTGATGGACTACGGGTTCCACGCCCCGACCATGAGCTTCCCGGTACCGGGCACGCTGATGATCGAGCCGACCGAGAGCGAGGCGCTGCACGAGCTGGACCGCTTTATCGACGCGATGATCGCGATCCGCCAGGAAATCGGCCGCGTCGCCGACGGTACTTTCGACCGCGAGGACAACCCGCTCAAGCACGCGCCCCACACCGCCGCGGTGGTGACCGCCAACGAGTGGACCCACAAGTACACGCGCGAGGAAGCCGCTTATCCGGTGGCATCGCTGCGCACGCAGAAGTACTGGCCGCCGGTTGGCCGTGCCGACAACGTGTACGGCGACCGCAACCTGTTCTGCAGCTGCGTGCCGGTCAGCGACTACGTGGTCGACTGACGCACGCCCAGGCCGGTGCCGCCGCGTCCGCGGCGACGCGGCCGTCGCACTATTCTCAAGATGACGGACCCGCCGGCGGCGGTGTCCGCTGCAGTACTTCGACCGCCTAAAAAGAGCCTCTGCAGGGCCCACCCATTGCTGGAGACATTCCGTGGCAGTCAGCGTCTTCGATCTGTTCAAGGTGGGCATCGGCCCGTCGAGCTCGCATACCGTGGGCCCGATGCGCGCGGCCCTGATGTTCGCGCAGGGGCTGGAGCGCGACGGCCTGCTGCCGCAGGTGGCCAGTGTGCGGGTCGAGCTGTACGGCTCGCTCGGCGCCACCGGCAAGGGCCACGGCACCGACAAGGGCGTCATCCTCGGCCTGATGGGCGAGTCGCCCGACACCATCGATCCCGATTCCATCGACACTAGGCTCGCCGCGTTGCGCAAGACGCGCGTGCTGTCGCTGCTGGGACGCCATATCGTGCCCTTCGTCGAGAAGGAGCACATCGCGTTCTACCGCCGCGAGGCACTGGCCGAGCATCCCAACGGCATGAAGTTCCATGCCTTCGACAGCAGCGGGGCGAGCCTGCGCGAAGCGCGCTACCTGTCGGTGGGCGGAGGCTTCGTGGTCACGGCGGGTGCGCCTAATACCCAGGTGCTGAACGCCGCGCAGCAGTTGCCCCATCCGTTCCGCAGCGGCAAGGACATGCTGGACATGGCGCAGGCCAGCGGCAAGAGCATTGCGCGGCTGATGCTGGAAAACGAACTGACCTGGCGCAGCGAGCAGGAAGTCAACGACGGGCTGCTGCATATCTGGGACGTGATGCAGACCTGCGTCGCGCGCGGCTGCCGCACCGATGGCGAGCTGCCGGGGCCGTTCAAGGTGAAGCGGCGCGCGCCCGAGCTGTACCGCAGCCTGACCGAGCGCGCCGAGCGCACCTTGTCGGATCCGCTGTCGGTGATGGACTGGGTCAACCTGTACGCCATCGCCGTCAATGAAGAGAATGCGGCGGGCGGTCGCGTGGTGACCGCGCCGACCAATGGCGCCGCAGGCATCATCCCCGCCGTGCTCCACTACTACGACCGCTTCGTGCCGGGCGCCAACAAGCATGGCGTTGTCGACTTCCTGCTGACCGCGGGCGCGATCGGGCTGCTGTACAAGCTCAACGCATCGATCTCCGGCGCTGAGGTCGGCTGCCAGGGCGAGGTCGGCGTGGCCTGCTCGATGGCCGCCGGCGCGCTTGCCGCGGTGCTCGGCGGCAGTCCGGCGCAGGTGGAGAACGCGGCCGAGATCGGCATGGAACACAACCTCGGCCTGACCTGCGACCCGGTCGGCGGGCTGGTGCAGATCCCGTGCATCGAGCGCAATGCGATGGCGTCGGTCAAGGCGGTCAACGCGGCACGCATGGCGCTGCGCGGCGACGGCACGCACTACGTATCGCTCGATTCGGTGATCAAGACCATGCGCGAGACCGGCGCCGACATGAAGACGAAGTACAAGGAAACGGCGCGCGGCGGGCTGGCGGTGAATATCGTGGAGTGCTGACCTCCCATAAACAAGTGAGAGGTGCCAGAGGACGCCTGTTGCGCACCCAATGCGCACCCATTGCGGCGTATCATGGCGGCGTTCCCCGACTGCAGAACAAGAGGGCGCGCCATGCAGACCTTCCACCAGCTCTTTGACGATACCTCGTCCACCTTCACCTACCTGCTGATCGATGCGGAAACGAAGGAGGCGCTGCTGATCGACCCGGTCGACCACCAGTTCGAACGCGACCTGGCGCTGGTAAAGGATACCGGCGCACACCTGGCCTGGGTCATCGAGACCCACGCCCACGCCGACCACATCACCTCCGCCGGCCATCTCGCCATGCAGACCGGCGCGCACACCGCGGCGCCATCGGGCTGCGATATCAAGCCGGCACAGAAGCAACTGATCGACGGCGACACTGTCGCATTCGGCAAGCAGGTGCTGCGCGCGATCCATACGCCCGGCCATACCGCCGGCAGCATGAGCTACCTGTGGGAAGAGCCCACATCCGATGGCATCGTGCGCCGCGTCTTCACCGGCGACGCACTGCTGATCGACGGCTGCGGCCGCACCGATTTCCAGTCGGGCGACGCCGGCACGCTGTACGACAGCCTGACCCGCAAGCTCTTTGCGCTGCCCGACGATACCCGGGTCTACCCCGCGCACGACTACAAGGGCCAGACCTCGTCGACCATCGGCCATGAGCGCGCGCACAACAGCCGCGTATCCGGCCGCACGCGCGAGGAGTTCATTGACATGATGCGCAACCTGAACCTGCCCCGGCCCAGGCTGATCGATATTGCGGTGCCGGCCAACCAGCGCCTGGGCCTGCGCGACGGCGAGAGCGTGCCGCACGGCGCGTGAAGCATTCCCAACATTAGGAGTCTGCGCATGTCCGTATATACCGCCGAGGTCCTGTGGCAACGCGACGGGCAGGATTTCACCGGCAACCGCTACAGCCGCAGGCATGTGCTGCGCTTCGATGGCGGCGCGGAAGTCCCGGGTTCGTCGTCGCCTGATGTGGTGCCGTTGCCGATGTCGGATGCCAGCGCGGTCGACCCGGAAGAGATGTTCATCGCCTCGCTGTCGAGCTGCCACATGCTGTGGTTCCTGTCGCTGGCGGCGAAGCAGCGCTTTGTCGTCGACCGCTATGTCGATGCCGCCACCGGCGTGATGGAAAAGAACCGCGAGGGCCGGATGGCGATGACGGTGGTGACCTTGCGCCCCCATGTCACCTTCTCCGGCGAGCGCGAACCGACCCGCGACGAGCTGGAGCGCCTGCATCATGCCGCGCACGATGCCTGCTTTATCGCCAATTCGGTACGGACCGAAGTGCGGTGCGAACCGGTGGTCGCCGGCGCCTAGCCCGCCTGCCATGCGGGCAACCGCGCTGCCTGCGGCACGGTCCGCGTCGGCGCGGCGGCGGCTGCGCTGGCTGCTGGCTTGCGTGGTCCTGCTTGGGTCCGTCCTGATGCTGCAGGATCGCTTCCTCTACTTTCCCGACAAGGCCTCGGTGGACGACATGGTCTCGCCCGGACTGCGCGCATGGCCGGGCCCGGATGATTTCCGCGGCCTGCTGGCCGAGCCGCACGGCCCCGCCCGCGGGACCGCCATGGTCTTCCACGGCAATGCCGGGCACGCCGGCCATCGCGGCTACTACGCCAGCGTGCTGACGCGGCTGGGTATCCGCGTGATACTGGCCGAATATCCCGGCTATGGCCCGCGCGACGGCGCGCTTGGCGAGCGCAGCTTCGTCGACGATGCCGGCCAGGCGATTGCGCTCGCCCGGCACCAGTTTGGCGGCCCCCTGCTGCTGGTCGGCGAATCGCTCGGCGCCGGTGTTGCCGCGGCCGCCGCAACGCGCCAGCGCGAGCATGTCGATGCCGTGCTGCTGATCACGCCGTGGGACAAGCTTGCCCACGTTGCCGCCCACCACTATGCATGGCTACCAACCGGATGGCTGCTGCGCGACCGTTACGACAGCGTGGCCAACCTGGCCGCCTTTGGCCGCCCGGTCATGGTGGTTGTGGCCGAACGCGACAACATCGTGCCGCCCCGGTTCGGCAAGGCGCTCTATGAAGCGCTGGACGAACCCCGCCGCCTGGCGGTCATCGACCATGCCGGGCACAACGACTGGACCGGGTACGTCGACGAGGCATGGTGGCGCAACGCGCTCGCGTTCCTGCTGTCGCCGCCCGCATCCCGCTGATCCGCGCGTGCTGCCGGGCACCTGCGGGCACTGGAACCCGCCACGCCCGGCGCTTTGAAAGGATGCATTGACTTAGCCACGCTGGCTGCAATACTGGCCTTCACACACACGGCCGCTACCGCACACGTCGGCGGCTGCCAACGGCGGGGGATCGATCATGAAACGAAGGCAGAACCGCACGCTGTCCCGCGGCCTGGGCATGCTGGCGGCAGCGCTGGCGCTGCCGCTGGCCCCGGTGCTGGCGCAAGGCAAGCCCGTGGCCTATCCGGCCAAGGGCCAGAGCCAGCAGCAGCAGGCCAGTGACGACGGCGCCTGCTACAGCTGGGCCAAGCAGCAGTCCGGTGTCGACCCCGCGCAGGCTGCCGCGGCACCGCCACCGGCGCAAGCGCAAAGCGGGCAGCGCGTGCGCGGTGCCGCCGGCGGCGCGGCTGCCGGAGCAGTCGTTGGGGCAATCGCGGGCGATGCCGGCAAAGGCGCGGCGGTTGGCGCTGCAACGGGTACGGTGGCAGGCGGCGTGGCACACCGGCAGTCACGGCGCCAGGCCAACGCCGCCAACCAGCAGGCGCAGGCCAACACCAACCAGGCGATGGGTTCGTATTACCAGGCCTGGTCCGCGTGCATGCAAGGGCGCGGCTATAGCGTGAAGTGAGCGGCGTGCATTGAGTGACGTGCAGTGGCGGCGGGGAGCGGCGGGGAGCGGGCGGCGTTACACCGCCCAGCGCTCGCACGCCTTGCGCACGGTCTCGCGCTGGCTGCGCGCGTCGGCATCGGTCTGGCGCAGCCATTCGGCATCGCCGTCGCGGCGCTCGGCCAGCGCGCGGATATTGGCCAGTGCCGGCAGCGAACCGAGCGCCTCGGCATGCGGCACCAGCGCGTCGCAAATCGACAGGATATGGTCGGCGATCGGCATCCGGGTCAGCTCGTTGGGATGCACGTATTCACCGTCCAGCCCGAAGCGGCACGCCTGGAAGCGGTTGAAGGTGTACACCAGGTAATCGTCTTCCTGCGGCATGAACGGGCGCGACAGCAGCAGGTAGCGCGCCAGCATCTGGATATAGGCGGCGATATCGCAGGCGCGCTGCACCGTCAGCGGCGTGTCCATCACGCGCACCTCGATGGTGCCGAATTCCGGCTTCGGCCGGATATCCCAGTAGAAGTCCTTCATGCTCTCGATCACGCCGGTATTGCGCATTTTCTCGAAGTACGCGGTGAAGGCATCCCAGGTCAGCAGGAAGGGCGCGCGCCCGCTCATCGGGAAGGCCGCGACCGAATTCAGGCGCGCCGAGGCAAAGCCGGTATCGACACCCTGCACGTACGGCGACGACGCCGCCAGCGCAACGAAGTGCGGCACGTAGCGGCCGATGGCGTGCAGCAGGAACAGCGACTCGTCCGCGCTCGGGCAGCCGATATGCACGTGCTGGCCGAACACGGTGAACTGCTTGGCCAGGTAGCCATAGAGCTCGGAGATGTACTGGTAGCGCGGCGAATCCGAGATGGTGCGGTCGGCCCATTGCATGAACGGATGCGTGCCGCCGCCGGAAATGCCCAGGTTGAGCGAGCGCGAGGCCGCCACCATCAGGTCGCGCATGGTGGTCAGCTCGTCCAGCGCCTGCTGGTAGCTGTGGCAGATGCCCGTGCTGATCTCGATCATCGACGGGCTGATCTCCGGCTTGATGTCGCCGGCGTGCTCGGCGCCCTTGAGCGCGCGCAGCAGGTCGGGCGCGAACGGCGCCAGGTCGTAGTCGTGGCGGTTGACCAGCTGCAACTCCAGCTCCACGCCGAAGGTCAGCGCCTCGGATTGCTTGAACGATTCGAGCGACATCAGCGCCCTCCTCCGTTGGCCCGGGATTCGCCGGCGAAGCGCAGCGCCCACGCTGCCATCACCGGGCCGAGCAGTTGTTCGATCGCCAGCGCGCACAGGATGATGGCGGCCAGCGGCTGTCCGGTGCCGGGGTAGATGCGCGCGACGTCACTCATCAGCAGGTAGGCCAGCCCCGACATCGGCGCCAGCGCCACCCCCAGGGCCATGCACTGGCGCATGCTCAGGCCCGAGAACGATCCCAGCGACACCACGCCGGCAAGCTTGGCGAGGTGGCGCAGCAGCACCAGCACGACGGCATATGCGCCACCCACGACCCAGTCATGCGCGGTCAGCGGCAAGCCCAGCGATACCACCATGACAATGATCAGCAGGCTGCCGGCGCTGCCGAAGTGCGGCGGCCAGACATGCGGCTGGCTGTCCTGGTGCTTGAACACCACGCCGGCCAGCAGCAATGTCAGCGGCATCGACAATTTTAGTACCCGGGTCAGCGCCAGCGTGAACAGCACCAGGCCCACCAGCACCAGGAAGCTGTAGTGGTCATCGGCCGACATGCGCTCATAGATCACATGGCCGACCTTCCCCACCACCCATGCCAGCAGGCACGAACCCACCAGCAGGTAGAGCGGGTGCAGCAGCGCGGCGCCCAGGTTGCCGTATTCGGAATGCAGCCAGCCGGTGGTCAGCTGGACGATCGCGGCGGCATAGATGCTGTTCAGCGCTGCCATCGCCATCAGCCGCTCGGTGACCTGGCCTTCGGCGCGCAGTTCGTTCTTGAGCTGCAGCACGATGGTGGGCGAGGTGCTGACGGCAATGCCGCCGGCCAGGATCGCCACGCCGGGCGAGGCGCCGATCCATTGCAGCACCGCCGCGACCAGGCCCCAGGTCAGCAGGCTCTCGAAGGCGCTGGTCAGCAGCAGCCAGCGGTTGGCGCGCAGCCAGGTCAGCGACAGCCGGTGCCCGAGTTCGAACAGGGCCAGTGCCAGCGCCATATCGATCAGGATACGGGTCTGGTTGATCATGTTCTCGTCGACGATGCCGCGCCCGAGCATGCCGGCGAACAGCCCCACGACGGCGTAGCCCACGATGCGCGGGCAGCGAAGCCAGCGGCGGCTGACTTCCCCCGCGAGGCCCGCGCCTACCAGCGCGAGTCCGACCCAGAACAAGCCGCCTGGGGCGAGGGGGAGTGTTGGAAATAGTTGGCTCAGTCCGTTCATGGTCGACATGGTAATGTAAGCACATGACAATCCATGTCAGTGATTGTCCGACACCGCACCAAACGAGCGACTAACTTCTGTCAACTTCACATAAAAAACGCCATCTCCAGGATGGCGTTTTTTACATTTTTGCGAGGACCCCGGCGCGGCCGGGTGTCCGTGCGGCGTTTCAGACGCCCCAGACTTTCCAGCGCGGGCGGGTTGACTTCAGCGCCGTCTCCACCTGCGCGTACAAAGTGCGCGTAGCGCCCTGCGCGGCACCGCGGGCGCGGGCCTTGTCGAAGTAGGCCAGCGCCGTCTCGCGCTGCTGCAGCCCGAGCGCCGACTCGACCACGCGCAGGCATACCTCGGCATCCCAGTCATCGCGCACGGCAAAGGCCGCGACGAAGTCTGCCATGGCCGCGTCGTGGCGCCGCGCGGCGTTGTGGACCAGTCCGCGCTGCACCCGTGGCCCGGCCTGGTCCTCGGGATCGCCTTCGGTCAGGGCGACCGCCTGCTCGAACATCGGCAGCGCGCGCTCCGTGTCGCCCAGTTCACGCCACAGCAGGCCGAAGCGGTTGTACAGCCAGGCATCCTCGACCAGCAGCGCGCGGCGCTGCTGGGCCTCGATCTCGGCGAGCGCGTCGGCACGGTCATGCTCGTCCATGCGCGCCATCTGCGCCTGCAGCAGCGCGGCAAAGTGCGCGCGCGCATGCGCCATGGGGTGCGCGGCCTCGCTGCGGGCCTCCACCGGCAGCGCATCCAGGCGCGCGTCCATGTGCGCCATCGCGGCGCGCGCGGCCTCGGCCGGTTCGGCGCCGCCCATGGACTTCCACGCCGCGATCAGGCGGCTGAAGGCCCAGGTGACATCGGCCGGGTTGCGCTCGAGCGGATAGCGGTTCAGCACTTCGCCGGCCAGCTCGACCACCTTGCCGTGCTGGCCCGCGCCGGCATGGCAGTCGAGCAGGTCGATCCAGTGGTCGATGAACTCGCTGGCGGCCATGCCGTGGCGATGCAGCGCGATGCGCTCTTCCAGGTGCGCGGCATCCGCGGGCAGGCTGCGCGCCAGCAGGCGGCACAGCAAGGAGTACACGTGCGGATCGGCATTGCCGCCGTGCCCGGCGGCATCGCCCTGGCCCGTGGCGAAGTACTGGTCGTAGCAGGCTACACCGTGGCGGCAGGCGGCCACCAGCGCGGGGCGCAGCGCCGCCTCGGCGGCGGGGACTTCGTCGATGAACTCGCCCAGCGCCATTGCGGCGCGGTAGTAGGCGGCGCCGTCGTCGGACTTGTCGGTGATGGCGAAGCGCAGCCAGGGCTCACGTTCGGCATCCTGCACGCCGGCCTTGGCCAGCTGATGGCGCCAGGCCAGTTCGCGTACCTGTGCCTGCGGGTCGGGCACCTGGCGCAGGTAGACCGCAAGATCGTCGAGCGCTCCCTGCATGTCGCCCACGCCCCACCGCAGCGGCGCGCGCAGCCGGCGTGCCTCGGGATGGTCGGGATGGTCGGCCAGCACGCGGGCGGCCTGGTCCGCTGCGAGCGCGTCGCCGGCATCGGCGTCGAGTTGCAGCAGGTGCGGATTGTCCAGCGCCACGCGCCCCAGGCAGATACGCATCAGCGGCTCCACCGGCACGCCGGCCGCCTCGGCACGGGCAATGTAGTCGCGCACCAGCGGTGTGATGTCCTCGGCGCCCAGGTCGGGATTCCGGAACATCAGATCGTGCCAGTAGCGTGCCGCGGCCGCCATGTCGTTCATGCGCAGCGCGGCCAGGCCGGCGTGGAAATGCGCCGGCCATTCGCCCGACAGCAGTCCGCTGCGCTGCGCGGCCTCGTGCAGCCACGGGCGCGCCTCGGCGTCGCGGCCCAGGCTCATCAGCATGGCGCCGTAGCGGTGCGCGATCACGCCGCGCGAGGCCCAGCGGTGCGGCGGCTGCAGCGGCAGGCTGTCCAGGCGCGCAAGCGCCTCGTCCAGCACTGCGAGCGCCGCGGCGGCATCGCCCTTGTCGAAGTGCAGCCGCGCGCGCAGCGTGACGAAATCGACCACCTCTGGCCGAGCCTGCGCAAGCTGGTCGGCGATCTGCAGGGCTTCGGCAAAGCGGCCCTGGTTGGCAAGCTCGATGGCGTGGTCGTAGCTGACTTCCGGCACGGACACGTACTGCTCCTTCTGCATTTTGGTAAGCGAGTGCGGGATTATGCGCCATGAGAGCGATCCGCATCCGGACAACCATCGGCACGGCCGCCGCTTTCTTGACTTTTGCCCAATGCAAAACGCCACCCGAGGGTGGCGTCCTGCCTAGGCGGGCAACGATTGCTTACTTGCCGCCGACCGTCTCCAATACGGTCCACTTGCCGCCCACCACCTTGTAGACGGTGATGCCGCCGTCCTTCAGGTCGCCGCGGGCGTCATAGGCCAGCGTCTTGGTGGTCACGCCCTGCATGCTGGTCGCGGCCAGCACCGGCAGGTAGCGCGCCGGATCGGCCGAACCGGCCTTGACCATCGCACTCATCATCGCGGTGGCGCCGTCATACGAGTATGGCGAGTAGGTCTGCACCTTGGAGCCGAAGCGCTTCTCGTACTTCTTCTCGTAGGCGGAGCCGCCCGGCATCTGGTCCAGCGGCAGGCCGGCCAGCGACACCACGGTTCCTTCGGCGGCAGGGCCGGCCAGCTTCAGGAAGTTGTCGGTCTTGGACATTTCGCCCGAGACCAGCGGCGCCTTGATCCCCAGTTCCTTGACCTGCTTGGCCATCGGCGCGGACTGGGTCTCGGCGCCGCCGTAGAAGATGATGTCCGGGTTGCTGCGCTTGATGTTGGTCAGCACGGCCTTGAAGTCCACCGCCTTGTCGTTGGTGAACTCACGGCGCACGATCTTGCCGCCGGCGGCCTTGGCGGCCTTCTCGAACTCGTCGGCCAGGCCCTGGCCGTAGGCGGTGCGGTCATCGACGATGGCGATGTTCTTCGCGCCCAGCTTCTTCACCACGTAGGCACCGATCACCGAACCCTGCTGGGTGTCGGAGGTCATCATGCGGAAGGTGGTCTTGAAACCCTGCTTGGTGTATTCCGGCGCGGTCGCCATGGCGATCTGCGGAATGCCGGCGCGGTTGTAGACCATCGACGCCGGGATGGTGGTGCCCGAGTTGAAGTGGCCGAGCATGCCCTGGATGCCGTTGTCGACCAGCTTCTGCGCAACCACCGAGCCGGTCTTGGGGTCGGCCTGGTCGTCTTCGGAGACCAGCACGAACTTGACTTCCTTGCCGCCGATCTTCGGCTTGGTGGCGTTCATGTCCTCGATCGCGAGGACGATGCCGTTCTGCATGTCCTTGCCGTACTGGGCCTGGCCGCCGGTCATCGGGCCGGCATAGCCCAGCTTGATTTCCTGCGCTTGCGCGAAGGCTGCGGAGGCGGCGGTCAGGCCGGCCAGGGTCAGGGCAACGGTCATTGCCGTCTTGTGGAAAGTCGAGCTCATCAGATCTCCTTGGGTCCCAATTGGTGCCACTCTGGTGCCGCGGTGGTGCCGGTATGGCGCCATGAGCGGCATATTTTTCGAGGCGCGGCCTGGCAATGCCGCGCCCTCCTTGGTATGCGCGCCGGGGCAGGATCGCCGCCACCGGTGCGCGCTTCGACAAGACGCGCGTCCGAGAATGCCTCAGCCGATCGTCATCAAACTTGCGTTGCCGCCCGCGGCCGCGGTGTTGACCGACAGCGAGCGCTCGATCAGCAGGCGGTCGAGCGCGACGTTCGGTTCGCCCTGCGCCAGGCCCTGCACGCCGATGATCGGTCCCGGGCGCGCCGCCACCTGCTCGCACACCGTGCGCAGCTGGTCGGAGTCGCCGTGGTGCAGCACCGCATCGATGGCGATGTCCGCGGCGGTCCAGTCAGCCACCATGCGGACGCGCGATTGTACGCCCTTGGGCAGGCGCGCAAACAGCCCCCGCGCAACAGGGTTCTCCGGCCATACGGCACGCGCGCCGACGGTCAGCACCGCGCCCAGCTGCAGCGCCAGGTCGGCTTCCTGCGCGGCCAGGCACAGCACGTGAGCGCGCGGCAGCAGCGTGTAGGTGTTGCGCTCGCCGGTGGGGCCGGCCAGCGTCACCGCCAGGCCCGACGGCGATGTCTCGGCAAAGCGCGCGCAGGCGTCGGCGACCGCGGGCAGCTCGGTGGCGGCCCAGTTGCGGAAGGCCTCGGCGGCGCGCACGGCTTCATCGTCCGGGCCCACGGTCTCGGCGTGGTTCGTCATGTCGGCCGCGCGCACGCTGCGTGCCACCGCGTCCTGCGGACACACCGACAGCAGCCGGTGCAGGTAGAGCGGGCCGCCCGCCTTGGGACCGGTGCCCGACAGCGCCTCGCCACCGAACGGCTGCACGCCCACCACCGCGCCGACGATGTTGCGGTTCACGTACAGGTTGCCCACATGGGCGCGGCTGACGATAAACGAGATGGTCTCGTCGATGCGGGTATGGATGCCCAGCGTCAGGCCGTAGTTGGTGCCGTTGATCTGGCTGACCATGGTGTCGAGCGCCGCGCGCGGGAAGCGCACCACGTGCAGCACCGGGCCAAACACCTCGCGCTTAAGTTCCTCGATGCTGTCCAGCTCGATCAGCGTCGGCGGCACGAAGGTGCCGTGGCGGCAGCTGGCGCCCTGCGCGGCGTTGGGATCGGCCTGGTGGACGCGGCGGCCCTTGGCACGCATGGCGTCGATATGGCGCACGATGTTGGCGCGCGCCTCTTCGTCGATCACCGGCCCGACATCGGTCGACAGGCGGTCCGGGTTGGCCATGGTCAGTTCCTGCATCGCGCCCTTGAGCATTTCCAGCACGCGGTCGGCCACGTCCTCCTGCAGGCACAGCACGCGCAGCGCCGAGCAGCGCTGGCCGGCCGAGTCGAAGGCGGAGTTGACCACGTCGCCGACGACCTGCTCGGCCAGCGCCGAAGAGTCGACGATCATCGCGTTCTGGCCGCCGGTCTCGGCGATCAGCGGGATCGGGCGGCCGGCGGCGTCCAGGCGCCCGGCGACATTGCGTTGCAGGATGCGCGCTACCTCGGTCGAGCCGGTGAACATCACGCCCTTGACGCGCGCATCGCCCACCAGCGCTGCGCCGACGGTTTCGCCGCGGCCCGGCAGCAGCTGCACCGCGCCGGGCGGCACGCCGGCCTCGCGCAGCAGCTTCACCGCGGCGGCGGCGATCAGCGGGGTCTGCTCGGCGGGCTTGGCCAGTACCGGGTTGCCCGCGGCCAGCGCCGCTGCGACCTGGCCGGTGAAGATCGCCAGCGGGAAGTTCCACGGGCTGATGCAAACCACCGGGCCCAGCGGGCGATGAGTCTCGTTGTCGAAGCCGCGGCGGATCTCGGCGGCGTAGTAGCGCAGGAAGTCCACGGCCTCGCGCACTTCGGCGATGGCATTGGAGAAGGTCTTGCCGGCCTCGCGCATGATGATGCCCATCAGCGACTGCATCTGGGCTTCCATCAGGTCGGCGGCGCGCTCCAGCGCGGCGGCGCGCACGTCCGGCGGCGTCGCCTGCCAGATCGGCGCGGCGTTCACCGCGGCCTGCAGCGCGGCGTCGACGTCGGCCTGGCTGGCTTCGGTGACCTGGCCGACCACGTCGCGGTGGTCGGCGGGGTTCAGCACGGGCGTGGTGATGGCGTCGGCTGCGCGCGGCGAATCGGCGACCAGCGCGGCGCCCAGCATCGGCTCGGCGACCTGGCGCTCGCTGGTGCCCGCCAGCAAGGCCGACGACAGCGAAGCCAGGCGGTGTTCGTTGGCCAGGTCGATGCCGGCGGAATTGGGACGGCTCTTGCCGTACAGCGTGCGCGGCGACGGGATGCGCGGATGCGGCAGGCCCAGCGTGCCTTCGTCGCGGTGCATGGCTTCGACCACGGCGACCGGGTCGGCCACCAGTTCGTCCAGCGAGATGGTGTCGTCGGCGATGCGGTTCACGAACGAGGTGTTGGCGCCGTTCTCCAGCAGGCGGCGCACCAGGTAGGCCAGCAGCGTTTCATGCGTGCCGACCGGCGCGTAGATGCGGCACGGACGGTTGAACTTGCCGTCGGCGGTCGGGCCCACCACCTGGTCGTACAGCGGCTCGCCCATGCCGTGCAGGCACTGGAACTCGTACTGGCCGGGGTAGTAGCTGTGGCCGGCGATCTGGTAGATCGCGGACAGCGTATGCGCGTTGTGCGTCGCGAACTGTGGATAAATCGCGTCGGGCACCGACAGCAGCTTGCGCGCGCAGGCCACGTACGACACATCGGTGTAGACCTTGCGCGTGTAGACCGGATAGCCCTCCAGGCCTTCCACCTGGCCGCGCTTGATCTCGCTGTCCCAGTAGGCGCCCTTGACCAGGCGGATCATCAGGCGGTGGCGGCTGCGGCGGGCGAGGTCGATCAGGTAGTCGATCACGAAGGGGCAGCGCTTCTGGTAGCCCTGCACCACGAAGCCGATGCCGTTCCAGCCGGCCAGCTCGGGCTCGAAGCACAGGCGCTCCAGCAGGTCGAGCGAGATTTCCAGCCGGTCGGCTTCCTCGGCGTCGATATTGATACCGATGTCGTACTGGCGCGCCAGCAGCGTCAGCGACTTCAGGCGCTCGTACAGCTCGCCGATCACGCGCTCGTGCTGGGCGCGGCTGTAGCGCGGATGCAGCGCCGACAGCTTGATCGAGATGCCCGGGCCTTCATAGATGCCGCGGCCGCGCGAGGCCTGGCCGATCGCGTGGATGGCCTGCTCGTACGACGCCAGGTAGCGCGCGGCATCGTCCTCGGTCATGGCCGCTTCGCCAAGCATGTCGTAGGAGTAGCGGAAACCCTGCGCCTCGTACTTGCGCGCGTTGGCGAGCGCCTCGGAAATGGTCTCGCCGGTGACGAACTGCTCGCCCATCAGGCGCATCGCCATGTCCACGCCCTTGCGGATCAGCGGCTCGCCGCCCTTGCCGATGATGCGCGTGAGCGCCTTGGTCAGGCCCGACTCGGTATGGGTGGCGACCAGCTTGCCGGTCAGCAGCAGGCCCCAGGTGGCGGCGTTGACGAACAGCGACGGGCTCTGGCCCAGGTGCGACTGCCAGTTGGCACCGCTGATCTTGTCGCGGATCAGCGCGTCGCGCGTGGCCTTGTCGGGGATGCGCAGCAGCGCCTCGGCCAGGCACATCAGCGCCACGCCTTCCTGCGACGACAGCGAGAATTCCTGGATCAGGCCCTGCACCAAGCCTTCGCGGCCGCTGCCCACCTTCTGCTCACGCAGCCGCGTGGCCAGCGCCTTGGCCATCTTGATGGCGGCCTCGGCCTGCTGCTGCGGCAGGCGCGCCTGTTCCAGCAGCACCGGCACGCAATCAGTTTCAGGGCGGCGGTAGGCGGAGGTGATGGCGGCACGCAGCACCGACTGCGGCTGGATGCTCTGCGCGAATTCCAGGAACGGCTGCGGCGCGCCATCGGCCGTGACCAGGTCGGAAGCGTCGGCACCATCGGGGTCGGCCGAACCGGCTGCGCTGGTCTCATGCGGCAGGTACCCGCGCTCGACCTGTTCCAGGTAGGTGAAGATGGCCTGCTTGATCAGCCAGTGCGGCGTGCGGTCGATGGATTGGGCGACACGCTTGAGGCGATCGCGCGAGGCGTCGTCGAGCTTGACGCCGAGAGTGGTGGTGGCCATGCGGGCAGTTCTCCGAAAACTGGGGCGCAGCCGGTAATACCGCGCCGATGCCACAAGGCAACGGACGCACGACCGGCTGGAGCCTGTGAGCTGGCGCGATCTTACTCCCGAAAAAGCAAAAGGTGCAACTTAGTGCAACCCTATCGTTAACCCTGACAAATGGGTTGCACCCGCGCAGCCAGCCGCTGCCGGCTCAGATCCGGAGCGGATCGATTTCCAGCTGCCAGCGCACCCCTTTCACCTCCGTCCCTACCTCTGCGAAAGTCTGTACCCACTCAGCCATGAACCGTTGCAGCGCCGGCCTTGAAGTCGCCTCGACCAGCATCTGGGCGCGCTCGCGGTTGGCGATGCGCACCATCGACATCGGCACCGGGTCATGCAGTTGCACCTCGGCTGCCAGCTGGCAGGAATCGGCATGCCGCCGCGCTGCCTGCAGGAACTGCAGGGCCCGCTCCAGCTCGCCGTGCTCTGCCGTCACCAGCACCTGGAAGCAGAACGGGGGCAACCCGGCCTGGCGCCGCTCGCGCAACTGGCTGGCCGCGAATCCATCATAGTCATGGCGCGTCAGCGCCTGCAATGCCGGGGTATCCGGGTAGCGGGTCTGGATCAGCACCTCGCCCGGCAGCCCGGCGCGGCCGGCGCGCCCCGCCACCTGCATCAGCGAGGCGAACAGGTGCTCGGCGGCGCGGAAATCGTGGCTGAACATGGCCGCGTCCGGGTGCACGATCCCGACCAGCGTCACGCGCTGGAAGTCATGGCCCTTCGCGACCATCTGGGTGCCCACCAGGATGTCGACTTCGCCGGCATGGACTTCGTCGAACATCGCCTGCGCGCTGCCCTTGCGCCGGGTGGAGTCGGCGTCGATGCGGGCGATACGGGCCTGCGGGAAGCGCGCCGCCAGCGCTTCCTCGATACGTTGGGTGCCACGGCCGAGCGGCGCGATATCGACATTGCCGCAGTCCGGGCAGTGGTGCGGCACCGGGGCTTCCAGCCCGCAGTGGTGGCAGCGCAGGCGCCGCTCGGGCCGGTGCAGCACCAGGTACGCCGAGCAGCGAGGGCAGCCGGACAGCCAGCCGCAGCTGTCGCAGGCAATCACCGGCGCGTAGCCGCGGCGGTTCAGGAACAGCAGGCTCTGCTCGCCGCGCGCCAGCCGGGTGTCGATGGCTTCCAGCAGCGGTACCGACAGCCCTTCGAACAATGGGCGCTGGCGTTGCCGCTCATGGTTCAGGTCGACCAGCCGCACGGTGGGCAGCGCGGCATCGGCCTGGGCCCGCTCGCGCAGCACCAGCTTGCGGTACGTGCCCTGCCCTGCCCGCCACCAGGTTTCCATCGACGGCGTGGCCGAACCCAGCACGACCGCGATGCCGCGCTGCTTGGCGCGCCACACCGCCAGGTCGCGCGCCGAATAGCGCAGTCCTTCCTGCTGTTTGTAGGAGGTATCGTGCTCCTCATCGACCACGATAAGTGCCAGCGCAGGCAGCGACGCCATCACCGCCATGCGCGTGCCGAGCACGACGCGGGCTTCGCCGCGGTGCGCGGCCAGCCACTGAAGGCTGCGCTCCTGGTCCGCCAGCCCGCTGTGCAGCACAGCCAGCGGCAGGTGCGGGAAGCGCGCGGCGAGGCGCGTCTGCAACTGTGGCGTCAGGTTGATTTCGGGGACCAGCATCAGCACCTGGGAGTGCGGGTCGCGCTCCAGCACGGCCTGCATGGCGTGCAGGTAGACCTCGGTCTTGCCGCTGCCGGTGACCCCGTGCAGCAGGAACGGCGCGAAACCCTGCGCTTCGGCGATCGCCAGCACCGCGGCGCGCTGCTCGTCGTGCAAAGCGGGGGCCGCGGACGGCGCTTGCATCGGCGCCGTCCGCAGCAGCGGCCGGGCGGTGCGATCGGCCTCGACCCAGCCGGCAGCCTGCCATTCGGCCAGTCGAGCCGGTGCCGCTGCGCACAGCGCGCGCGCATCGGCCAGCGCCAGTGGCTTGCCGACGGCCGCGCATTCGGCGAGCGCCTGCGCCAGCGCTCGCACGCTCCGCGCGCGCGCTGGCACGGCGGCCAGCAAGTTATCCACATGTGCGGCCAACAGGCGGTATTCGTCGGTGCGGGCACGCTGTGCCAGGCCCGGCCAGCTGTCGGCTTCACGCAACGCCGGGGGCAGCGCCGGCAGCATGACTTCGCCGAGGCGGCGGTGGTAGTAGCCTGCGGCAAACGCCGCCAGCGCGATCCAGTCGGGCGAGAGCGGCGGCATCCAGTCCAGGCGCTGGACCACCGGGCGCAGCCGGCCGGTGGGCACATCGGAAGTGGCGGCGCGCTCCACGGCCACGCCGACCAGGCTGCGGCGCCCAAACGGCACCACGACGAGGTCGCCGGGCGCTACCTCGGGCGTCGCCAGATAGTCGAAGCAGTCGTCCGCGGGTGTGTCCAGGGCCACACGGACGATCGGCGGCGCGATGGCCGGGTCGGCACTCAGTTTGGTGGCGGCGCTGCTATCGTCCGCCATCGGATCTGACCTGGTGCATGCCAATTGCGCAAGCGCTGTGCATGAGGCGACAGTACCGCGGGAGCGAGCGTTTTTGTGTGCGGCGCAACATCAACTTAAAGTAAAACTTCAAATGTGGCCCTAAGTCGATGATAGATGACTGGTTTTCCACTAATTCCACCGCCCCTGTGGATAACTTTGTTGAAAAGTCGCGCCGGAGGCCCCGGAAGGCCCGCAAATCAAGGGATCCACTGGCATCGGACCGTGCTTTGCAAATCTTCCAAAGCCTTAAAAATCAAGACCTTGCAAACATCCCCCAGATAGGTTAAGGACTAACCCGCTCTTGCACTGCGGCAAACCTATCGGTGTGCATAAGTCAAGCCCTGACAATCAACTCCGGGCACCTTTTTGGCGAATGGTGGCAAAAAAGTTAACTTGACAGGCGTAACGGCGCGCCTCCCGCAGCACCGGGTACGCGCCGGTGCGTTTCGCTGCAGCGCGGGGCGCCGCCAGCCCGGCCGCAGCGGCGCATATCGCCCGGGTCACTTCTGCGCGGTGCGCAGCTTCCGGCTATAGGCATGCACTTCGTCGACCAGCACGGTGACGTGCTCGGGCGGGGTGAACTGCGAGATGCCGTGGCCAAGATTGAACACGTGGCCGTCGCTGCCACCGCCCGCCGCGAAGCTGTCCAGCACGCCGCGCACCTGCTCGCGGATCGCCGCCTCGGGCGCGAACAGCACGGTGGGGTCGATATTGCCCTGCAGGGCCACGCGCCCGCCGGTGCGGCGGCGCGCCTCGGCCAGGTTGACAGTCCAGTCCAGCCCGATTGCGTCGGCGCCGGTATCGGCCAGCGCCTCGAGCCACAGGCCGCCGCCCTTGGTAAAGACGATCGCCGGCACCTGCTCACCGGCGTGCTCGCGCTTCAGTCCGGCAAGCACGCGGCGCATATAGGCCAGCGAGAACGTCTGGTACATGCCGTCGGCAAGCGCGCCGCCCCAGGTGTCGAAGATCATCACCGCCTGCGCGCCCGCCTCGACCTGCGCGTTCAGGTAGGCCGACACTGCTTCGGCGTTGATTTCCAGGATGCGGTGCATCAGGTCTGGGCGGCCGTACATCATCGCCTTGACCGTACGGAAGTCGTCCGAGCCGCCGCCCTCGACCATGTAGCACGCCAGCGTCCACGGGCTGCCTGAGAAACCGATCAGCGGCACGCGCTGGCGACCGTCCTGCACCAGCGCCCGGCGGATCTCGCTGACGGCGTCGAACACGTACTGCAGCGAGGACATGTCGGGCACGGCCAGCTTCTGCACGTCGGCTTCGGTACGCAGCGGACGCGCGAAGCGCGGGCCCTCACCCTGTGCGAACGACAGGCCCAGGCCCATCGCGTCGGGCACGGTCAGGATGTCGGAGAACAGGATGGCCGCATCCAGCGAATAGCGATCCAGTGGCTGCAGGGTCACCTCGGTGGCGTAGGCCGGGTTCTTGGCCAGCCCGAGGAAGCTGCCGGCGCGCGCGCGCGTCGCGTTGTACTCGGGCAGGTAGCGGCCTGCCTGGCGCATCAGCCACAGCGGCGTGTATTCGGTGGGCTGGCGGCGCAGCGCGCGCAGGAAGGTATCGTTCTGCAGTGCGGTCATGGTCATCCTCGTAAGACCGCCATTCTAAGGGATGGGCGGCGCGCGCCGGCGCTTCAGGGTGCGCTCCCGAGGCGCGTCCGATGCGCCGTGGCCACGCTCAGGCGTCGTCGAGCAGGTCGCGGAAGGCACCGGCGGCACGCCGCATCCATTCGCGCGCACGCTGGGCTTCAGGCTGCAGCCGCGCGAAGCCGTGGGACATGCCGCTGGCCTCGATGGTAATCACCGGTGCGTCGTGGCGGACCAGGAAGTCGGCATAGGCCAGCCCATCGTCGCGCAACACGTCGTGGGCCGCGACCACGATTACCGTCGCCGGCGGCCGAACGGGCGCCGCGGCCATCAGGTGTACGCGCGGGTCGGCGTGCGCCGCGCCTTGTGCGAGGGCCTCGGCGCCAATGAACTGGCGCCAGAACCAGGCCATTTCGTCGCGCGTCAGCCCGGGACCGTCGGCAAAGGCACGGTAGCTTTCCGTGGCCAGCACCGGCGCCGTGACTGGGTAGATCAGCAGTTGGGCGTCGACCCGCGCCGCGTCGCCGCCGTTGAGCTGCTGCGCGGCCTGCGCGGCCAGGTGGCCACCCGCGCTATCCCCGGCCAGCGCCAGGAAGTCCGGTGCCAGGCCCAGCGCCCGCCGCTGGCCCGCCAGCCACGCCACCGCTTCCACGGCGTCGTCACAAGGCGCGGGGAATGGATGCTCGGGCGCCAGCCGGTAGTCGACGCTGACCACCACGCAACCAGTATCCGCGGCGAGCAATGCCGCCACGGCATGGTGGGTCTGCGGCGAGCCGATGACCCAGCCGCCCCCATGGAAGTACACGATCAGCCGCGGCCGGGCTTCGCCCTGCGGCCGGAACAGTCGCGAGCCAAGGGTGCGGCCCGCCAGCGGGATCTGGAGGTCCTGCACGGTGATGCCCTCGGGATCCGGCAGCAGCGAAGCCGCGGCGATCTCGGCGAAGCGGGTGCGGCGCGCGGCGGCGTCGGCAGGCACGGGCATGCCGGCATAGCGCTCGGCCAGGCGGCGATAGTAGGCGGTCAGTTCGGGATCGATGGCCATGGTTGGCGAGCGCGTTGGCTTGTAAGAACGAAAACGGACCGGTGCTGGCGCGGCTCAGCGCGGCGCCAATGCGCGCGTCAGCTCGATCTTGCTGCAGCAGTCCTGAACCGCCAGCAATCCCGCGGCAGCGGCGCGGCGCATGGCTTCGTCATTGACTATGCCGAGCTGCAGCCAGACCCCGCGCGCACCGATGGCGATGGCGTCATCAACCACCCCGGGCGTGTCCTCGGCGCGGCGGAAGATGTCCACCCATTCAATGGTGGCTCCGTTGGCCGCCATCGTCTCGGCGGCTTGCTGCAGGCTGGCATAACAGGTCTCGCCAAGGATACGCTCGCCAGCGTGGCGTGGATTCACCGGCACGATACGGAAGCCGTGGCCCTGCAGGAATTCCGCCACCTCATGGCTGGCGCGCTCCGGCCGGTCTGACAGGCCGACCACGGCCACGGTCTTCATCGCCAGCATGGCATGTATCGCTGGCTGCATCTCTGGGTGCATCGCGGCTCCGGCTGTGAATAACTGCGGGACAAGTCTTGGGATAAGGGCTGAACAACTGCAGGATAACCGGGGATAACCTTGCCGCTTACCTCGGCCGGAGGCCGGCCAGTGCGGCAGACGTATCGAATCGTAACTGCGATTCGCCACACGGACATGGTGCGCGAGCGAACACGGAAAACCACCCGGGAATGATACGTTATAGGCACGTTATTGCGGCGAACGTGAGCTCAACGTTCACAGAAGTGCCGCGCACGATGGCTATCGGAGCCAGAGGCTTTCAACTTCTTGCAAAACGATACATTTTGTTACTGCCATGCCGGGGAGTTTCCCCCACAATGCATTGACACACCCGCTGTTCGGGGTGCGGCGCCCCAGCAAAGAATGCTGTGCAACCTAAAGGGGCGTGGTGAAGAAAGCCTTTTTGTAGCGTTTCTTGCAGTAACCCGTTTTTCCGATCCAGCGAAAAATGCTGCTGGACCGGAACACCAGGCAGACCGTTTTAGCGCGTGGCCTTTGCAGCCTGTAGCGGATATCAGGTATCCGATGCGCCTTGATTGTCACCTGGACCGAACCCGTTCCTTCGAATTGACCCCTCGAAGGGATTTTCCCGTCCGCGCGGAGCCTCCCCGGCCCGCGCGCTTTTTTTTGTCCAGGCAGGACGAAAGCATATCGCTGTGCCCACAAAAAAGGCAGCCTTGCGGCTGCCTTTTTTAAATGTCGCATCGAAAAAACAACAATGCGACAGCACTGCCGAAGCAGTTACTTTTTACGACGCAGGCGGGCAATGGCAGCCAGCTGCGCAGCCGCCACGGCGAGCTCGCTCTGGGCACGTGCCAGGTCGAGGTCACTGTTCTGGTTCTGCATCAGCTCTTCGGCCGCACGCTTGGCTTCCTGGGCCTTGGCTTCGTCCAGGTCGCCACCGCGGATAGCGGTGTCGGCCAGCACCGTGACGTGCTTGGGCTGCACTTCGAGAATGCCGCCGGCAACGAACACGAACTCTTCGCTGCCGTCTTCCTTCTCGATGCGCACCGCACCCGGCTGGATGCGCGTGATCAGCGGCGTGTGGCCCGGCAGGATGCCCAGCTCACCCGACTCGCCCGGCAGCGCCACGAACTTCGCCTGGCCGGAGAAGATCGACGCTTCCGCGCTGACGACGTCTACAAGAATGGTTGCCATATCTGATCCTTTCTCCAATCGCTTCGCTTCTGGCGGGTACACCGCTTCGCGCGATGCCCCGCCGCCCCCGCGGGTGCGGGGGCATCGAAACAAGGCTTACTGGAGCTTCTTGGCCTTCTCGAAGGCTTCGTCGATCGAGCCGACCATGTAGAACGCCTGCTCGGGCAGGTGATCGCACTCGCCATCCACCAGCATCTTGAAACCACGGATGGTTTCCTTCAGCGGCACGTACTTGCCCGGCGAACCCGTGAACACTTCAGCCACGTGGAACGGCTGCGACAGGAATCGCTGGATCTTACGCGCGCGGTTCACGGCCATCTTGTCTTCCGGCGACAGTTCGTCCATGCCCAGAATCGCGATGATGTCGCGCAGTTCCTTGTAGCGCTGCAGGGTCTGCTGAACGGCGCGCGCGACGTTGTAGTGCTCCTGGCCCACAACCTGCGGGTCCATCTGGCGCGAGGTCGAGTCGAGCGGGTCCACTGCGGGGTAGATACCGAGAGCGGCAATGTCACGCGACAGCACCAGGGTCGAGTCCAGGTGCAGGAAGGTGGTTGCAGGCGACGGGTCGGTCAAGTCATCCGCGGGCACGTACACGGCCTGGATCGAGGTGATCGAGCCGGTCTTGGTCGAGGTGATGCGTTCCTGCAGCTTGCCCATTTCTTCAGCCAGCGTCGGCTGGTAGCCCACGGCGGAAGGCATACGGCCCAGCAGTGCCGACACTTCGGTACCAGCCAGCGTGTAGCGGTAGATGTTGTCGACGAAGAACAGGATGTCGCGGCCTTCGTCGCGGAACTTCTCGGCCATGGTCAGGCCGGAAAGTGCCACGCGCAGACGGTTGCCCGGCGGCTCGTTCATCTGGCCGAACACCATGGCCACCTTGTCGAGCACGTTGGATTCCTTCATTTCGTGGTAGAAGTCGTTCCCTTCACGGGTACGCTCGCCCACGCCGGCGAACACCGACAGACCGCTGTGCTGCTTGGCGATGTTGTTGATGAGCTCCATCATGTTGACGGTCTTGCCCACGCCAGCACCACCGAACAGGCCCACCTTGCCGCCCTTGGCGAACGGGCAGATCAGGTCGATCACCTTGATGCCGGTTTCGAGCAGGTCGGTCGAAGGCGACAGTTCGTCGAACTTCGGGGCCTTCTGGTGAATCGCGCGCCGTTCGTCGGAAGCGATCGGGCCAGCTTCGTCAATGGGGCGACCCAGCACGTCCATGATGCGGCCCAGCGTGCCCTGACCCACCGGCACCGAGATCGGCGCTTCGGTGTTCTTCACCGGCATGCCGCGGCGCAGGCCGTCCGACGAACCGAGGGCAATGGTACGCACCACGCCGTCGCCCAGCTGCTGCTGGACTTCGAACGTCAGGCCCTTTTCGGCGAACGACGTTTCGCCGCTGTCTTCCAGCACCAGCGCGTCGTACACCTTCGGCATCGCGTCGCGCGGGAACTCGATGTCCACCACGGCGCCGATGCACTGCACAATATTTCCGATACTCATTTCGTATCTCCGATAGCTTGAATTCTTGACGCCTCAGACCGCTGCCGCGCCGCTGACGATCTCCGACAGTTCCTTGGTGATCGCTGCCTGCCGGGTCTTGTTGTAGTCCAGCTGCAGTTCGCCGATCACGTTCTTCGCGTTGTCGGATGCTGCCTTCATCGCCACCATGCGCGCCGACTGCTCGGACGCCATGTTCTCGGCCACGGCCTGGTACACCAGCGCCTCGACGTAGCGGACCAACAGCTCTTCCACCACGGTCTGCGCGTCAGGCTCGTAGATGTAGTCCCACGAGTAGGCGCGCTTCTCTTCTTCCGTCTGCGACAGCTTGTCGGCGGCGAGCGGCAGAAGCTGCTCAACCATCGGTTCCTGCTTCATCGTGTTGATGAACTTGGTGTACGCCAGGTACACCGCGTCGACTTCACCGTTGGTGAATGCGTCGAGCTGGACCTTGATCGCGCCGATCAGCTTTTCCAGGTGCGGGGTGTCGCCGAGCTGCACCACATTCGAGGCCACCTTGGCGCCGATACGGTTCAGGAATTGCATGCCCTTGCTGCCGATGGCAGTGGCTTGCACACCCACGCCGCGACCCTGCAGGCTCTTCAGCTCGTTGGTCACCGCACGCAGCACGTTCGTGTTCAGGCCGCCGCACAGCCCCTTGTCGGTCGTGACCACGATCATGCCGACGCGCTTGACTTCGCGCTCCTGCAGGAACGGGTGCTTGAACTCGGGGTTGGCCGAAGCCAGGTGCGCCGCGATGTTGCGCACTTTTTCGGCATACGGGCGGGCATTGCGCATCCGTTCCTGCGCCTTGCGCATCTTGGATGCGGCGACCATTTCCATCGCCTTGGTGATCTTGCGCGTGTTTTGCACGCTCTTGATCTTGGTTCGAATTTCTTTCGTTCCGGCCATATCTTCCTCTCCGTCCGAATCCCTGCCGCGCCTGAATGCTCAGGCACAGCAGGGATATCGTGGAATCACGCGGTGGTTAGAACGCGGCGGACTTCTTGAAATCCTCGACAGCGGCACGCAGGGCGGGTTCATCTTCCTTCGAGAGCTGCTTGGTCTCTTCGATGCGGTTGACGAGGTCAGCGTACTTGGTCTTCAGGTGGTCGTGCAGGCCCTTCTCGAACGACAGGATGTCCTTCACTTCCACGTTGTCGAGGAAGCCGTTGTTGGCGGCGAACAGCGAAGCGGCCAGCTGCCACACTTGCTGCGGCTGGTATTGCGCCTGCTTCAGCAGTTCGGTCACGCGGCGGCCGCGCTCGAGCTGCTTGCGGGTCGCATCGTCCAGGTCCGAGGCAAACTGCGCGAACGCAGCCAGTTCACGGTACTGCGCCAGGTCGGTACGGATACCGCCGGACAGGTTCTTCACCACCTTGGTCTGTGCAGCACCACCCACGCGCGACACCGAGATACCGGCGTTGATGGCGGGACGGATACCGGCGTTGAACAGGTCGGTTTCCAGGAAGATCTGGCCGTCCGTGATCGAGATCACGTTGGTCGGCACGAACGCGGACACGTCGCCGGCCTGCGTTTCGATAATCGGCAGCGCGGTCAGCGAACCGGTCTTGCCCTTGACGGCGCCGTTGGTGAACTTCTCGACATAGTCTTCGTTCACGCGGGCAGCACGCTCCAGCAGGCGCGAGTGCAGGTAGAACACGTCGCCCGGGTAAGCTTCGCGGCCCGGCGGGCGGCGCAGCAGCAGCGACACCTGGCGGTAGGCCCAGGCTTGCTTGGTCAGGTCGTCATAAACGATCAGCGCGTCTTCACCGCGGTCGCGGAAGTATTCGCCCATCGTGCAGCCGGCGTAGGCAGCCAGGTACTGCATGGCGGCCGAGTCCGAAGCAGCGGCGGCCACGACGACGGTGTATTCCATCGCGCCGTGCTCTTCCAGCTTGCGCACCACGTTGGCGATGGTCGAAGCCTTCTGGCCAATGGCGACGTACACGCAGTACATGCCCTTGCCCTTCTGGTTGATGATCGCGTCGACGGCCACGGCGGTCTTGCCGGTCTGGCGGTCGCCGATGATCAGCTCGCGCTGGCCACGGCCGATCGGCACCATCGAGTCGATCGACTTCAGGCCGGTCTGCACCGGCTGGCTCACCGACTGACGCGCGATCACGCCCGGCGCGACCTTCTCGATCACGTCGGTTTCCTTCGCGTTGATCGGGCCCTTGCCGTCGATCGGCTGGCCCAGCGTGTTGACCACGCGGCCCAGCAGTTCCTTGCCAACGGGCACTTCCAGAATGCGGCCGGTGCACTTGACCGTGTCGCCTTCGGAAATGTGCTCGTAGTCGCCCAGCACCACGGCGCCGACCGAGTCGCGCTCGAGGTTCAGCGCGAGGCCGAAGGTGTTGCCGGGGAATTCCAGCATCTCGCCCTGCATCACGCCAGACAGGCCATGCACGCGGCAGATACCATCGGTCACGGAAATCACCGTGCCGGTGTTGCGCACTTCAGCTTCGGCGCCAAGACCCGAGATGCGGGTCTTGATCAGCTCGCTGATTTCTGAGGGGTTCAGTTGCATCACAATGCTCCTAATTCTTCAATCCGTCGGACGGCCGCTCAGGCGGCGGTCAGCGCGGTTTGCATGGCTGCCAGGCGCGCACGCACGGAGGTGTCGAGCACTTCGTCGCCAACCTTGACGCTGACGCCGCCGATCAGGGACGGGTCCACCGCCACCTGCGCGTACAGCTTGCGGCCGAACTTGCGTTCGAGTGCGGCGACCAGGTCGTTCAGCTGACCATCTTCCAGCGGGAATGCGCTGGTGATCTCAACGTCGGACGACCCTTCGCGGGCGTTCTTGAGCGCATGGAACTGTTCGGCGATGTCAGGCATCACCGTCAGGCGGCCGTTCTCCACCAGCAGCTTGACGAAGCGGCGTGCCTCGTCGCTGACCGGGGACTTCAGCACCGACAGGAACAGTTCGGCCAGCTTGTCGCCGGGAACGTTCGGATCGTCGGCGACCGCCTTCATGTCGGCATTGGCGGCAACTTGCCCCATTTCCGACACCAGCTCGGACCATGCACCCAGGTTGCCTGCGCTCGATTCACTGGCGACGCGGAACAGCGCCTCAGCGTAGGGACGGGCAATGGTTGCGGTTTCAGCCATGATTAGAGCTCAGCCTTGAGTTGATTGAGCAGATCGCTGTGGACCTGCGCGTTCACTTCACGCTTGAGGATCTGCTCGGCACCCTTGACGGCCAGCACGGCGACCTGGTCGCGCAGTTCTTCGCGCGCGCGGGTAACCTGCTGTTCGGCGTCGGCCTTGGCCTGGGCAATGATGCGTGCGGCTTCTGCCTGGGCGTTCTGCTTGATCTCGTCGGCCGTCAGCTGAGCGCGCTTCTCGGCGTCAGCGACGCGTTGAGCGCCTTCGGTGCGGGCTTCGGCCATGGCCTGGTCCACACGCTTGTTGGCGAGTTCGAGCTCGGCCTTGCCCTTCTCGGCAGCGGCGAGGCCATCGGCGATCTTCGTTGCGCGTTCGTCGAGCGCCTTCACCAGCGGCGGCCAAATGAATTTGGCAACAACCCACCACAGGATGAAGAACACGACCATCTGCGCAAAAAACGTTGCGTTCAGATTCATGGTGTGTTCCTTTCG
>Ga0209025_1000238_pt1 | contig 128478 bp, 98 predicted proteins | sample AraplaMF_Col_mLB_FD_184256 | JGI IMG/M metagenome (GOLD analysis project Ga0209025, IMG submission 184256) | Arabidopsis root microbial communities from the University of North Carolina, USA - plate scrape MF_Col_mLB (SPAdes) (version 2) | ecosystem: Host-associated > Plants > Roots >...
CGCCGACGTTGACGCTGGCCGTGCTGCCGAACAGCACGCCGTTGGGGTTCAGGATCCAGACCTGGCCGTTGGCGCTGAGGCTGCCGTTGATCACCGAGGATTCGGGGCCGATGACGCGGTTCAGCGCGATGGCACTGGCGCCGGGCTGCACGAAGTTGACGCGCTCTCCGACGGCGATGCCGAAGCTGGCCCAGTTGATGGCCAGGTTCTGGCTGCCCTGGGTGATGGTGGTGGTGGCGCCGCTCTGGCTGATGCTGCCGCTGCCCGCGCTGACCGTGCCGCCGGCCGGTGCCGCCCAGGCGTTGCCGCCCACCAGCGCGAGCGCGGCGCACAGCACGGCCACGACGGCGCTGCGGCCGCCCGACTTGCCGCGCCCCCTGGCGGTCTCGGGGGCGGGAACGTAGCGGCGGGTGGTTTCGTTCCAGACAAGGCGATAGGCGTGGTTCACGGCAGGGCGTTTCTTTGGTTGGGTCGATGAAAAAGAGAGGGCGCAACTGCCAGGGAGAAATGGCCTCGACCTTGGGGTTGCGCCTGTGCCAAGATTGCGTAACAAATGGTATTTACGCCGCCCAACCCTGTCTGTAGAACATATGCGCTACAGCCGTGCCCCCCGAAAAATATCCGCCGCACAATGGCGCCCTGATGGAATTCGCGCACCCTCGAGCTGAGCCACCGCCCATCCACGTCGCGATCGTGGAGGACGATCCGGGCGTTTGCGACGCCTTGCGCCAGGTGGTGCAGGCCGCGCCCGATCTGCGCCTGGCGGGAATGGTCGGCACCCGCGAAGAAGGCCTGGCCTTGCTGAAAGGACCACCAGCCGACGTGCTGCTGGTCGACCTGGGCTTGCCGGATGGCTCGGGTATCGACGTGATCCGCGCGGCCGTCCAGCAATGGCCGGGCTGCAGCATCATGGTGAGCACCAATTTCGGCGACGAAACGCACGTCATCCGCTCCATCGAAGCCGGCGCGGCGGGCTACCTGCTGAAAGACAGCTCCCCCTCGAAAATGATCGACGAGATCCGCAGCCTTGCCGGCGGCGGGAGTCCGATCAGCCCGATCATTGCGCGCCAGGTGCTGGCGCGCTTCCGGCAAGGCGCCTCCAGCAAGGCGGATGCGCCGGAGCCGGCCGCGGACCCGTCCTCCCTGCTGTCTGCCCGCGAGAAAGAGGTTCTGAACTTCATCACCAAGGGATTCACCACGCAGGAAATCGCCAGGCTGATGCAGCTGTCGCACTTCACGGTGCGCACCTTCGTGCGCCGCATCTACAGCAAGCTCAAGGTCACGTCCAAGGCAGAAGCGATCTACGAGGCCCGCAGCCAGGGGCTGTTGGAGTCTTGAGTCCCCCCATGACCTGGTTCTGGCGGCTGGCATGCTGGCTGGCGCTGTGGGGCATGGCAGCCTGCGCCAAGGCGGAAGACCAGGCGATACGGCTGGAACAGGCACAGCTGCTGTCGGTGTTCGGCCATGGCTTCACGCCGCCGCCGGCGCTGGCGAGCGACGCTGGATTGCCCGAGCACGGCTGGGCCAGCGTGCCGCTGCCGCATGTGGCGGCGCGCGAAATCGTGCCCCACCTGGACGCCACCGCCACCGTGACCGACTGGTACCGGCTGTCATTGAGCGCGCTGCCGGCCACGGCCGAAGCGCGCTACCTGTACATCCCGCGCTGGAAGACCATCGGGCAAATCGCCGTCTACGTCGACGGCAAGCTGCTCTACCAGTCGGAGGGCAGCCGGGTCCACAACGGCTACAACCATCCGTTGCTCGTGCGCTTGAACGGTGCGGCGGGTGCGTTGCCGCCGGCCTCCGTGCTGGTGCGGATCGACCGCCTGCGCAGCAGCGGCAGCGCCGTCTCCAGCCTCTGGGTCGGGGGCGCGCAATCGCTGGTGTGGCGCTACCAGGTGCGGCACGTGTTGCAGACCCAGATACCTTTTTCCGGCGGCGCTGCGTTTCTGGCCGTGGGTATCTTCTCGTTCGCCGTCTGGCTGCGGAACCGGAAGGAGTCGCTCTACCTGCTGTTCTTCGCCATCTCCAGCGTGACCTTCGTGCGGATGCTGCACTACCACGTCGGCGGCAACTACCTGCCGATCGGCGACGACTGGTTCGAATGGCTGGCGGTCATCTCGCTGATGTGGCTGATCGTGCTGGCCCACAGCTTCCTGGAGCGCCTGCACCTGCGGCCCATGCGGGGCTTGTCGCATGCGCTGGTGGCGGTCGCGCTGCTGTGCAGCCTGGTCATCCTGCCCGGCGCCTCGACGGCCATCCCCCAGCTGATTCTGCTGACGCCCCTGCTGTATGTGCTGCTGCTTCCCCTGGCCGTGCTGGTCTTTGCCGAAGCCTTGCACAGTGCCTTGCGCACCCGCTCGCAGGAGGTCTGGCTGATGGCGGGCTTCTTCTTCGTGGGCGCCGTCTGCAGCACCTACGACCTGGCGCTGCAACACAACTGGGTCAGCCCCGAGGGGCTCTACACGCAGCCCTACGCCCTGATCGGGATGTTCTTCATGTTCGACTACATCATGTTCCGCCGCTACGTGGGCGCGCTCGGCGAGGTGGAGCAGGTCAACGCCAGCCTGGCCGAGCGGCTGCAGGCGCGCGAGGCCGAGCTCGAACTCAGCCACCGGCGGCTGCGCGAGGTGGAGGTGCGGCAGACCATCAGCGACGAACGCCAGCGCCTGATGCAGGACATGCACGACGGGCTGGGCTCGTCGCTCATCAGCGCCATTCGCTCGGTGGAACGCGGCGGCGTGAGCGAACTCAAGGTCTCGCAGATCCTCAAGGACTGCCTGGACGACCTGAAGCTGACCATCGACTCGATGGAGCCGCTCGAAGACGACCTGCTGCTGCTGCTGGCCACACTGCGCTTCCGGCTGGAGCCCCGCCTGGAGGGTACGGGCATCGCGTTGTCGTGGGAGGTGCAGGAGCTTCCGGCGCTGGACTGGCTCGATCCGTCCAGCGCACTGCACATCCTGCGCATCGTCCAGGAGAGCATCGCCAACATCCTGCGCCACACCCGCGCCACCGAGATCCGCGTGGGCACCACCGTGGACGCTTCGGGCGTGCGAGTGACCATCGAGGACAACGGCCAGGGCTTCGATGTCGAGAAGGCGCTCGACGGCGCCGGAGGGCGAGGCATGCAGAACCAGCATCGCCGCGCCCAGAGCGTCGACGGCAAGGTCGCCTGGAAGTCGGGGCCGGCAGGCACGCAATTCACGCTGTGGCTGCCGCTGGAGCGCGCGGTCTGATTCAACCCGACGGGGCCGAAGCGTCCTCGCGGCGAACTCAATGCGAGGCCGAGAGCGCCTTGGAAAGATCGCGCAGCAGCGAGCCACCGTCTCCCTGCCACGCGCTGCCGTGCATGCATGCGAGCGTGCGGGGTTCCTGCTTCGCGAGCTCGGCCAGCAATGCCGCCGTCTGCGGCGCATGCGCGTAGTAGTCCATCTGGCGCCGGAACGCTTCGCTGGGGCCCAGGATGTCGGCATCGGTCAGGGCGCGCTCGCTGTTGCCCGGCTGCGCCAGGAGGTCGCCGCAGAAGAAGGTGCGTGTCTGCGTGTCCATCATCAGCCCGCACTCCCAGCCGTGCGGAAGATGGGGCGTGTCGAACCAGCGCATCGTGTGGCTGCCGAGCGCGAGTTCTTCGCCATCGGCGAGCGCGAGCGGCGGGCGGTCGGCCAGGTCGGTCATCGAGACCATGGCGGCGATGCTGCCGCACAAGGGAACGGCTTGGGGCGCCGCCGCCAGCAGCAGGTTCAGCGCGCCGCATTCGTCGGCCTCGACATGGGACAGCCCGATGTAGCGCAGCCGCTGGACCGGCAGCACGCTGGCGATGGCCTCGCTCACCAGCGGGAAAAGCTGCCGCGGGCCGGAATGGAACAGCAGCGGCTGGTCGTCGGCCACCAGGTACTGGTTGAAGCTGAACAGGTTGCCGTCGGGCAGCGGCACCGGGGTGTTGATGCGGTAGATGCCCGGGGCGATTTCCTGCACGTTGGTGCCGGCCTGCGGATTCGTGATCATGCGCGTCTCCTGTGTGGGGGAGGACCGAAGGAATGCGTTGCCAAGCCCGACACATTACGCCGATTGCGCGGCCGGCCGGAAGGAGATTGGCCGAGGACATAATTGTGAACAAATGAAAGCGCCTCCCCTTGCCCTTGGCAGCCACCCCCTCCGTGTTGCGATGGCAGAGGCCTTGAACCTCCTCGCATGAAGCGAAGCAGCCAGGGCGGCGGGCGGATCGGCCGTTGGATCGCAACGCTGTGGCTGGCCTTGCCGCTGGCCATCCTGCCCTGTGCGAACGCCGCCGAACCCGCGGATGCGGCGCCGCAGCGCGATGGTGGTGCCGTCCACATCACGCAGGCCGAGCTGCTGTCCATTTCCGGCACGGGGTATTCCGCCCCTCCCCGGCTTGCCAAGGATGCCGGGCTGCCGAGCGACGGGTGGAAGTCGGTCGGCCTCCCGCACACGGCCGGGCGCGAACTGGTCCCCACGCCGTCGGGCGGCGTGCAAACCGTCACCGACTGGTACCGCATCGACCTGGCCGGGCTCGCGCCATCGGCGCAGCAGCGCCTTCTCTACCTCCCGCGCTGGAAGACCCTGGGCCACATCGCGGTGTACGGCGACGGCGTGCTGCTCTATCAATCGCATGGCAGCCCCATACACAACGGCTACAACCATCCGCTGTTGCTGCCGCTGAACGCGGCTGCCGATACGCCGTCCCCGGCGTCCGTGCTGATTCGCGTCAACCGCCTGCGCAGCAGCGGGAGCGGATTTTCGACCTTGTGGGTGGGCGACCAGGATTCGCTGAACTGGCGCTACCAAGTCCGCCAGTTGCTGCAGGTGCAGCTGCCGTTCATGGGCAGCGCCGCGTTCCTGGCCGTTGGCGCATTCGCATTCGCGGTGTGGCTGGGCAAAAGGCGCGAATCGCTCTACCTGCTGTTCTTTGCCATCTCGGCGGCCGCCTTCCTGCGGATGCTTCACTACTACGTGAGCGGCGACTACCTCCCGGTCTCGGACGAGTGGTTCGAATGGATCACCGTGGCCTCCCTGCTCTGGCTGATCATCCTCATCCACCTGTTCCTGCAGCGCCTGCACCAGCAGCCCTCGGCCTGGCTGACCCGGTCGTCGGTGGCCCTGGCGCTGGCGTGCAACGTCGCAACGCTGCCCCATGTGTCGGCGTCGATCGCCAGCCTCTACCTGTTCACGCCCCTGCTCAACCTGACGGTGCTGCCCGTCGCGGTGCTGATCTTTGCGGTGAACCTGCGCAAGGCGCTGCGCGTGCAATTTCCCGAGGGGCGGTTGGTGGCGGGCTGGGCCGTCCTCACCGTCGCATTCACCTCCTACGACGGGCTCCTGCAAAACAACCTGGTCAGCCCGGAGAGCGTGTACACCTCTCCCTACGCCATCATCAGCCTGTTCTTCATCTTCTCGTACATCATGTTCCAGCGGTACACGGGCGCATTCGCCGAGGTGGCCCGGTTGAACAAGGGCCTGGCCCAGCGCCTGCAGGCGCGCGAAGCCGAGCTGGAACAAAGCTACCAGCGGCTGCGCGTGATCGAAAACCAGCAGATGCTCAGTGCCGAGCGCCGGCGCCTGATGCAGGACATGCACGACGGGCTGGGTTCGTCGCTGATCAGCGCCATCCGCTCGGTGGAGCAAGGCGCCATGAACGACGCCGAGATCTCCGGCGTGCTCAAGGGCTGCATGGACGACCTGAAGCTGGCGATCGACTCCATGGAGAGCGTGGACGCCGATTTGCTGCTGTTGCTGGCGACCTTGCGCTTTCGCCTGGCGCCGCGCATCGAGAGCGCCGGCCTCGCGCTGCGCTGGGAGGTGCAGCCCGTGCCTGCGCTGTCCTGGCTGGACCCGGGCAGCGCGCTGCACATCCTGCGCATCATGCAGGAATGCGTGGCCAACGTGCTGCGCCACACGCAGGCCACCACCATCTGCTTTCGCACCGCGACGGAGGGCCAGGGCGTCTGCGTGGTGATCGAAGACAACGGCGCGGGCTTCGCCGTGGAGGAGGCCCTGCAGCGGCATGGCCGGGGGCTGCGCAACCAGCAGCGGCGCGCACAGGCCATCGGCGGCACCGTGAGCTGGGAGTCCGGCAGCACCGGGACCCGTTTCACGCTCTGGCTGCCCCTTCACCACAGGGTCGCCGCCGAAAAGACCGTGGGCCGCCTCTGAGCCCCGGAGCGGCCGCGCCGGTGCCTGCTGCCCGGATGCGCGGCGCCGGTCGCCGTTCCGGCAACCCTCCTGCGGCGCATTCACCACCGCCTTGAAGCAGCCCGCCTCGAGATGAATCGGTCCGGCGAGCCCGGGTCAGGCGAGGTGCCAGCGCCGGCTGTGCTGCCCCTGCTTCGCGAACACATGAGCGAGGTGCTTCTTGACCGTGTTGACGCTGATGCCGAGCCGCTCGGCGATTTGCTTGTTGGTCATGTCCCGGTACATCAGCGACAGCACCTCGTCCTCACGTGCGGTCAGCCTGATGGCAGGCGGTATCGCACAGGACGCCGGCCGCCCGCCGGCGGCCCTCGATCGCAGCACGCACAGATACAGGGCCTGCAACACCGGCCCCGGGAAGCCCAGGGTGCCTGCCAGCACGGCATCCATCGATTGTGCGAACTGCTCTGCGCTCGCGGTCCACTCGACGCAGCCGCGCGCCTGGCTTCGGATCGCTGCGTCCAGACCCTGCATGGAGGGCGCCTCCCAGCCGAGGAGCCAGTCGGTGGCGGGAAAGCGGCGGCGCAGGTCATCCAGTGTGTTGACTCTCTCCGGCGAGATCAACGCGATGTCCACCAGCAGCAAACGAGGCGCCTGCGGCCGGCAGCGGGCTTCCAGGTCGGAGATGCCGTTCATCTGCGCGTACTCGACCTGGTACGTCCGCTCGGCCCGGTGCCTCGAGGCCAGCAGGCCCAGCCCGAACAGCGGCGATGCGCGGCCTGGACAGGTTGCGATGAGGACCGGAACACGGACTTCGACCGCAGGGTACGGGACAGGAGACGAGATCTCCAGGCAAGCCGGCTGAAAAGAGCCCGATGTCCGCAGCGCGAACGGCGACAGCGGGCGAAAGTCTTGCGTGAACGGCCGCGGATCTGCGTTCCACGCAGGTTCCAGCCCAACGAACGACAGTGGGACTTGTTCCATGGCTTCCCCCGAGGCGCTTGTTTGGAGGCATCCGGAGAGTAATGATAAAGACCACACCATCGTGCAGATGGGTCCGCGGCCCTCGCAAGGTATCAAAAGGTTAAGGGCACGAAGGCGCACGACCGGCACGGCGCGTCATCCCTTGGGTGACAACTTTTGTCCTATGGACAGGGCGCCGTCCGGCGGTTCAGCATCCCTTCTCTGCTGATACGTGAACTTGGTTGATCGCCAGCGAACGCGCCTCAATCGGGTGCACCGATTTCTATCGGCGGGTTTTTCTCAACCAAGGAGTATCTATGCCCGCGCTAAACATAACGCCCGGTTCGACAGTTACCCTGGACGAAACCGCCGGTTTGCAGAACCTTCTCGTGACCCCCGCACCTGCGGAAGACGCCAACGACAATGACATCCTCGCAAGTTCGCTGCCGGCCGCCTTCACCACCCGCCTGACGGCCGTGGGTGCGGGAGCCCCGGTCAAAGCCGCCTTGAGTGGCTACAACGGGTCCAATACCGGCACCAACGCAATCACGCTCAGCGGGACCGGCGCTTTCACCGGTATGGCATTCACGGACGCGAGCGGCGCTCCGCTCAATGGCTTCGACAGCGGCCTCAATACCGCCGACGGCGACGACATCTTCCTGTTCACCGACACGACCAACAACAACGTCGTCTACGGGAAGACTGCCGGCGGTGTCGTCGTGTTCGCCGCCTACCTGGAGGAAACGGGAACCCCGGTGACTGGCGCCAAGATCTGGATGGTCCAGTATGAAGCGATGGCGAACCCCGATGCGGCCAACCCCGACGATGCAGTCAACCTGTTGAACAAGGTCTTCGTCAGTGTCAGCCAGGATACGGAGTTCAACCTCTCAGACGCGCCATCTGGCCAGAACCTGTTCCTGATGTTCACGAAGACCGATCCGACGATCGTCAACGGCCGGATTTCCGACGTGTCGATCATCGCGACGGGCAAGGACCCGGCCAATCAGTCCGGGCCCAATCCCAACATCACCGGCGACGACATCAACATCTCGACCGGCGACACGATCAACACCAGCAAGGCGGGCGGACCGACCACGTTCGGCACCAACAGCCAGATGATCACCGAGCAGGAGGGCATCCGCTTCACGTTCGTGACCGGCGCCAGGGCGGACGTCACCATTCCGAACCAGGACCAGAACGAGGCCGATCTGGAGTCGAACATCGACTTCACCGGCATGTTCGGCGCGAGGACCGCCGATTTCGACATCGTGCAGTTGCAAAGCGGAAAGACTGCCCAGGTCAAGGTCACCGCATACAGCACGGCGGTCGAGTCCGGCAATAGCTTCATCGACGGCTATGCGGGCGACCAGGTGATTTCGATCACGAGCGTGCGCGTGCTCGACTCCGCCACCGGGACGGCGCTCGAAACCTTCTCGGGCGGCACCGAGGGCGGACTGAGTTCGGCCATCGCCATCAGCATCACCGGCGGCGTCGCGACGATCACCGGCGCCAAGGCCGGCTACTCGATCGAATACACGACGTCAGCGGACCACAACCGCGTACTCGTCGAAAACGGGGCGGCCCTCAATGCCTCGGGCAACACCCACGCGGACTTCGACATCGGGGGTTTCCGGCTGCTGCAGGTTTCCAGCGTAACGGCAGAGGTCGGCTCGCAGATGAACTTCGAGGACGACGGGCCGAGCATCGCGCTGGCCACGCCCACCGACACCGCGCTGGTCAACACGCAGGATGCCGACACCATCGGCGCCGCCACCGACTCCGCCACCACGAACTTCGCGACTGCATTCGGCACGACGTCGAGCAGCCATGGCACCGATGGGGCGGGCTCCACCAACTCGGTCTTCGCGCTGGGCGTGAAAACGCAAGGTGGCGACTCCGGGCTCAAGAGCGATGGCGCGACCATCTACCTGTACCTGGTGAGCGGCAAGGTCATCGGTTCGACATCCGGCACGGAAGCCGGAATTCTTGCCACCAACACCATCTTCGACCTGGTCGTGAGCGCAAGCGGCTCGGTGACGCTGCAGCAGTTTGCCGAAATAGACCACGCGCTTCCCGGTGTTTCGTCGAATTACGCGGCCCAGGAGGCCACGATGGCCGACGACCTGGTCACCCTGACCGATACAGTGACACTCACCGACCAGGATGGCGACACCGCGAGCGACTCCGAGGTGCTCAACATCGGCGCCAACATCCGGTTCGACGACGACGGCCCGTCCATCGTGCTGGCAACGCCCACCGACACGGCGCTGGTCAACACCCAGGACGCCCAGACCATCGCGGCCGCCACCGACTCCGCCACCCAGAACTTCTCGACCGCCTTCGGCGCGACGTCGAGCAGCTATGGCGCCGACGGGGCGGGCACCACCGTCTCGACCTTCACGCTCGGCGTGGCAACGCAGGGTGGAGCGTCCGGACTCACGAGTGACGGCGCGAGCATCAGGCTGTACCTGGTTGCGGGCAAGGTCATCGGTTCGACCTCCGCCACCGAGGCCGGCATCACGGCGACCAACACCATCTTCGACGTTGCTGTGAGCGGAACCGGCTCGGTGACGCTGCAGCAGTTTGCGGAAATCGATCACGCGCTGCCGGGTGCTTCGTCGAACTATGCGGCCCAGCAGGCCACGATGGTCGACACCTTGATCACCCTGACCAATGCCGTGACGCTCACCGATGGGGATGGGGACACCGCGAGCGATTCGAAGGTGCTCAACATCGGCGCCAACATCAAGTTCGACGACGACGGCCCGACGGTGACCGCGATCTCCGACCTCACCGGAGCGAACGACGCCCAGCCCATTGCCGGAACCTACAACTTCTCCGTGGGCGCGGACGACGTGGACAACGCGTCGACCGACGGCATCGTGCTGAACAGCCTGACCGGCACGACCGGCGGCGGGCGGGCCATCACCGATGCGGCCGTCTCGCACTTCGCCGAAGACGCCACCACGGTCACCTACCACTTCAGCTTCAACTACTTCCCGGGGCCCACGTCGACGACGACACAGGCGGCAACAGGCACGGTCGTCTTCAACAAGACGAACGGTACTTTCAGCTTCGATCTGGATCAGGTCTTCGGAGGACAAACGACGTTCTCGACAAGCGCGCCGCTGGCTTCCTTCAACTACGACACGGAAGGCAACAACTCGCCGGAGATCGTGGTCCAGAAGTACAGCAACGACTTCTTCGGCGTGCTGTCCGCCAGGACCGCCACGCCGCCGAGTGACTCCAGCGATCTGTTGGCGGGCAACGATCACGCGTTCGCGTCGGGCGAAACCTTCACCAGCCAGAGTGCAGGTTTTGTCAACGTCGCGACCGACACCCTCGGTGTGAACTCCGACACCGTCCAGAACGGCGAGTTGCTGAACTTCGACTTCTACAAGTCGAATCCGGTGAGCAACCCCGGTGACACGAGTCCGCCGCAGCGGCCCAATGCGGCCATCGTCGGCACGGACACGGCCTACGCGGACGCGATCAACATCACGATCGACCAGATCACGGACGGCGAAGACGTGGCGATCCTTCTGAAGTTGTTCAACGCGTCGACCAACACCACCACGACCCGGCTGCTGATTGCCAACTCTGCGGCGGACTATCAATCGGCCGGAGGCGGCATGAAGATCGTCAGCATCGGAGAAGATGACTACGACAGCGCCAATTTCCAGATCACGGGCGTGCAGGTCCTGAGCAGCACCGAAGATGTCACCGGCACGGGCATCAGCCTGAGTGGCCATAACACGGTGAACCTGACGGCGAGCGGCTCGAACTACGCCGATACGGCGGACAACGATGTGTTCAAGATCATCAAGATCGACGTGATCACATCAACGACCATCAACTCGGACGTGGACCTGAACTTTGCAGGCCAGCTGATCGACGGCGACGCCGACTTTGCGAACTTCGACTTCGATGTCCACCTGGAGATCGATGGCGTGGCCAACCTGATCGGCACAACCCAGCCAACGGAAGCGATCGCGTAGCAAGCTCTGGAGCAAGGGGGCCGCAGAAATGCGGCCCTCTTCTCTCTCACCGGGCCTGCGCCCAGGCGTATGGATGTCGAACCTGCGAGGCGGCATGAAAGCTCAGGAAAAGTCCGGCGAACTGCGGCAGGCGGTCACGGCGCTCCACGTCTACTTCGTGCGGGCCGCCTGGTTCAGTGTCTGCTCGGGCCTTTTGCTGCTGGCGCCGAGCGGGTACATGCTGGAGGTGTATGGGCGGGTCGTGAACAGCCGCAACACGCTCACGCTGGCCATGCTGACAGTGCTGGTTCTGGCCGCCTACGGCCTGATGGAAGTCCTCGATTGGGCACGCGCGCAGGTGATGTTCCAGGCCGGTCAGAAGCTGGACCAGAAGCTGCGAAACCGCGTGTTCGCCGCCATCTTCGAAGCGGGTCTCAAGCGGTTGCCGGGCGGGACCGTGCAGCCGCTCAACGACCTTCGGACCCTGCGGGAGTTCCTGTATTCACCGCCGTTGCTGGCGCTGATGGAAGCGCCGGTTTCGCTGGTGTTCGCGGGGCTGATGTTCGCCATCAGCCCGGTGCTGGGCTGGTCGGCCGTCGTGGGCTCGCTGCTGCAGGTGTTTGTCGGTTGGATCAACGACCGGAACACGCGGCCGCCGCTGGTGTCGGCCAATCGATGCGCGATCGAAGCGCAGCAATACGCGGACGCCGTGTTGAGAAACTCGCAGGTCATCGAGTCGATGGGCATGCTGCAGGACGTCCATCGCCGCTGGATGGGCAAGCGGCGCGATTTCCTGCAGCGCGAGGCCGTGGCTTCGGACCACGCCGGGGCCTGCCAGGCCGTCAGCAGGTTCCTGCAGGTCGCCACGGGTTCCCTGTTGCTCGGCCTGGGTGCCTGGCTGCTGCTGAAGAACCAGCTCAACGGCGACGCCGGAATGATGGTGGTCGGCTCGATCCTGGGCGGCCGGGCGCTGGCGCCGCTGGTGCAGCTCGTGACGCAGTGGCGCGGGGTGGTCAATGCCTGCGATGCATGGCAGCGGCTGGACAGCCTGTTGAGCGTCATTGCCCCGAGACCTGAAACGATGTCCTTGCCGCGCCCCAAGGGCGCGCTCCAGGTCGAAAGCCTCGTGGCAGGCGCCCCGGACCGTGGTCCGGCCATTCTGAAGAACGTGGCCTTCAGCCTGGCACCCGGCGAGGTGCTTGCCGTGGTGGGTCCCTCCGCCGCGGGGAAAACGACCCTGGCACGCCTGCTCGTCGGCCTTTGGCCGGCGGCGAGCGGCAAGGTGCGGCTGGACGGCGCCGACGTGTTCGCGTGGGACAAGAGCGAGCTCGGCCCGCACATCGGCTATCTGCCGCAGGACGTGGCATTGCTCGACGGCACGCTGGCCGAGAACATCGCGCGCTTCGGGGAGGTGCGGCCCTCGAAGGTCAAGGCGGCCGCATCGGCCGTCGACCTGCACGCCTGCATCATGAGCCTTCCCCTCGGCTACGACAGCCCGATCGGGCCCGAAGGGACCCTGCTGTCGGGCGGGCAGCGGCAGCGGGTCGCATTGGCGCGCGCGATCTATGGCGAGCCCGCGCTGGTGGTGCTCGACGAACCGAATTCGAGCCTCGACGACGCCGGCGACGCGGCCTTGGCGGCCGCCATCCTGAATCTCAAGGCGCGCGGCACGACATTCGTCGTCATGACGCACCGCACCAGCGTGCTGGCCGTGGCGGACAAGATGCTGGTGCTGTGCGACGGCGCGATGCAGGCCTTCGGCGCACGCGACGAGGTCCTGGCGGCGCTGCGGCAAGCCGGCGAGCAGGCGCTGGACCAGGCGCGCAAGGCAGCCGACAGCGCTGCATCGAGGCGGCGCGATGCCGGAAACGCCGCGAGCGTCGCGCTTCAGGCGCGCCCACTGCCATGAAGAAACCTTCGTTCTTCAACCGCAGCGAATTGGGGCGCACTCTCTGGGGGTTCCGACGGGAGTTCCTGCTGGTCGGATTGCTGAGCTTCCTGACCAATCTGCTGATGCTCGCGCCGACCGTCTACATGCTGCAGATATTCGACCGCGTGCTTGCCAGTCAAAGCGAACTGACCTTGCTCGCGGTTTCCCTGGTCACGCTGCTCCTTTTCTCGGCGCTGGCCTTGTCGGAGTGGCTGCGCTCGCGTCTCCTGGTGCGGGCCAGCCTGCGCTTCGACCGGCAACTGAGCACCCGGGTGTTCAACGGGAGCTTTCTGGCGTACCTCGGGCAGTCGACGTCCATCGCGCCCAGGCCGTTCGCCGACCTGAACCAGATCCGCCAGTTCCTGACCGGCCTGGGCATCTTCGCGCTCTTCGACGCACCCTGGACGCCGATCTACATCGCGGTGATCTTCTTTCTTCATCCCTGGCTCGGCGTCCTGGCGCTGGGGTTCGCGCTGGTCCAGGCCGCACTGGCCTGGTTCGGACAAAGGAAGACCGTCGCGCCATCGGAAGAGGTCCTGAAAGCCGCGGGCGAGACGATGAGCGACCTGCAGGGCAAGCTGCGGAACATCGAGGTGCTCGAATCGATGGGCATGGTCGCCCATCTGCAAAGGCGCTGGAATCGCCAGCATGCGGCCTGCATGGACAAGAGCGCTTCCGCGCAGGACTTTGTCCATCGCGTCGCCGGCTGGAGCAAGTTCATACGCTACAGCCAGCAGTCGCTCGCGCTGGGGGCGGGCGCGCTGCTGGTGATCGACGGCCAGTTGTCGGCCGGCGCCATGATCGCGGCGAATGTGCTGATGTGCCGCGCCCTGACGCCCATCGACCAACTGCTCGGCGCGTGGCGGGGCTTCGTCTCCTGCCGCTGCGCATTCCAGCGTCTCGAGAAGCTGTTGGCCGACTTTCCCGAGCAGGCCCCCGTCCCTTCCCGGGCCGGCCCCACCGGCGAGATCAGCCTGCAAGGCGTCTTTGCGGGGGCCGCGGGGCGCGCGACGCCCATCCTGAAGAATATTTCGTTCGCGGTCCCCGCGGGAACCGTGGTCGCGGTGCTGGGACCTTCCGGCTCGGGCAAGTCCACGCTGGTGAAGGTCATGGTGGGAATCTGGGCCGCATCCAGTGGCTCGGTGCAGCTCGACGGCGTGCCGATCCGGGGCTGGAACCGCCTCGAACTGGGTCCGCATCTCGGCTATTTGCCGCAGGACGTCGAATTGTTCGGAGGCTCCATTGCCGAGAACATTGCGCGGCTCGGCGAGATCGACTCGCGCAAGGTCATCGAGGCCGCATGCAGCGCCGGCCTGCACGAGACGATCCTGCGCTTTCCCAAGGGCTACGACACCCTCATCGGCGACGCAGGCCACCTGCTTTCCGGGGGGCAAAGGCAGCGCATCGGACTGGCCCGGGCGATCTATGGCGACCCGTCGCTCATTGTTCTGGATGAGCCGAATGCCAACCTGGACGATGCCGGGGAAGCAGCGCTGCTGCGAACCATACGGGAATTGAAGGCCAAGGGAAAAACGGTGTTCCTGGTGACGCACCGCCGAGACGCGGTGGCCGTGGCCGACCGCCTCATGGTTCTGGGCGATGGCGAATTGACTGCGGACGGACCACGGGATGCCGTGCTCGCGGCTTTTCGTCGCCCTCAGCCTGCCGTGCGCACGGCGGCCCTGGTGCAGTCGGCTTGATCCGGCGCCGCCCTGTCCTCGATCCATCTCTAGCAGGGAGTTCCAAATGGCCAAACCCAATCTTCTCAGAGACGTGACTGCCGCTCCCCCGCCGCCCAAGGACGATCGGTCGCAGGATGCCGACGGCCTCGGCACCGAGTTCGGACGCGCCGGGCGGATCGGCGTGTGGGCCCTGGTCGCGGGATTCGGCGGGTTCCTGCTGTGGGCCGCGTTCGCGCCGCTGGACGAGGGCGTGCCGAGCCAGGGGCAGGTCGCGATCGACACGAAGCGCAAGGTCGTGCAGCACCAGACCGGGGGCATCCTCAAGGAGGTGCGGATCGGCGAAGGCGATCAAGTGCAGGAGGGCCAGTTGCTGTTCAAGCTCGACGACGCCGCGGCCAGGGCGAGCTTCGAGACCGTGCGGCAGCGCTACCTGGGGTTTCGCGCCATCCAGAGCCGCCTGCTGGCCGAACAGGCGGGACAGGATGCCATCGACTTCCATCCCGACTTGCAGGCGGCTGCCGCGGACCCGCTGATCCGGCAACAGATGTTCAACCAGCAGCAATTGCTCAGGTCGCGCCGTGCCGCCTTGCGCGCCGATCTGCAATCGGTGGAAGAGAACATCCAGGGCCAGCATGCGCTGTCGCAAGCTTACGCAGGCATGTTGAGCAGCCGGCGAACCCAGCTTTCGCTTCTCAACGAGGAACTGGCCCAGACACGCAAGATGGTCGCCGAGGGATTTGCCCCGCGCAATCGTCAGTTGGAGCTGGAACGCCAAGTCGCGGAATCGACGGTCTCGGTGGCCGAACTGATCGGCAACATGGGCCGGGTCCGGCGGACGGTCGCGGAGCTTCGCCAGCGTGCCATTGCCAGGCAGCAGGAGTACCACAAGGAGGTGGAGACGCAGCAGGCGGAAGTCAGCCGCGAAGTGCTCGGAGATTTCGAGAAGTTCGTCGCCCTGCGAGATGAACTGGGCCGGACCGAGATCCGCTCGCCCGCCTCGGGCCAGGTGGTGGCACTGGTGGCGCAGACCGTGGGCGGCGTGATCGCACCGGGGCAAAAGCTGATGGATGTGGTGCCTGCCAACGAGCCCCTGTTGCTTGAAACGAGGGTGCCGCCGCATTTGATCGACCGCGTCCACGCCGGCATACCGGTGGACGTGCGCTTCTCGAACTTTGCCCATTCTCCGCAGCTCGTGGTGCAGGGCAAGCTGGTCTCGGTCTCCGGCGACTTGCTGACCGACCCGCAGACCAACGCCAGCTATTACCTTGCGCGTGTGGCCGTGACGCAGGAGGGCCTGAAGAAGCTCGGCAAGCGTTCGCTGCAGCCGGGCATGCCGGTCGAGGTGGTCTTCAAGACAGGGGAGCGCTCGCTGCTCGTCTACCTTCTGCATCCGCTCACCAAGCGCATCGCCGCCTCGATGACGGAAGAATGACGTGAAGAAGAACCTGCTGGCGTTCGCTGCGGCCGGCCTGCTCTGGGCGCCGGCCTGGTCGCTCGACCTGTCGCAGGCCTATGGGGAAGCACTGGAACAGGACTCGACGATCCGGGCGGTGCGGGCGGCCACGGACGCCCGGCGCGAACGCCTGCCGCAGGCCCGCGCGCAACTGCTGCCCAACGTGTCGGCGAGCGTCTCGCGCTATCGGAACTGGCTGGAAAGAACGTCGCCGGATGCCTCGGGGCAACTCGTCACGTCCAACCTGCGCTACACCAGCAGCAGCGAGGCGCTGACCTTGAGGCAACCCATCTTCCGCAAGTACCAGATGGCCGACTACCGCCAGGCGCAGGCGCAGGTCGACGATGCCGACGCCAATCTCGAACGCGAATTGCAGAACGTCGGCGTCCGGGTGAGCGGCGCCTATTTCGAGGCGCTGCTGGCCGAGGAACACCTCGCGCTGGTGCTCGCGCAGAAGACGGCCTACACGACCCAGTTCGATGCCGCGCAGAAGCGGCTCGGCGCAGGTTTCGGCACGCGCACCGACATCGATGAAGCACGTGCGGCCCTGGACCTCAATGTGGCGCAGGAACTGGAGGCGCGCCAGAACCTGGACTTCACGCGCAGGCAGCTCCAAAGCCTGGTCAATCGCCCGATCGACAGGCTGGCGTCGCTGGACCCGTCCAGGATGCAGCTCGTTCGGCCGGCGCCCGACCGGCTGGAAGACTGGGTCGAACGGGCCGAGCTCAACAGCCCGGAACTTCAGTCGCTCGTCGCCCAGGTGGAAGCAGCCAAGTACGAGTTGGAGAAGGCGCAAGCCGGCCACTACCCGACACTGGACGTCATCGCCCAGTGGTCCCGCAACGACAGCGACACCATCACCAGCATCAAGACCCGCTACAGCAACAGGTCCATCGGCTTGCAGCTCAACATTCCTCTCTATTCGGGCGGCCATGTGAGCTCCACCGTGAGGCAGGCGATCGCCGGCCAGCAGCGCGCCGAAGAGGCCCTCGAAGCCATGCGCCGCGACCTGGGGGTGCGGCTGCATCGCGAGTTCCGCGGCGTGACCGAAGGCATCCTGAGGGTCAAGGCCCTCGAACAAGCGGTGCGTTCCGCAGAGCAGGTCGCCATCTCGAATCGCCGCTCGTTCGAGGCCGGCAGCCGCACCCTGCCGGACGTGCTGAACGCGGAACAACAGAAGGTCTCCGCCCAGCGCGATCTGGCACAGGCTCGTTTTGTCTACCTGATGTCGCGGATACGGTTGCAGGCACTCGCGGGCGGAGACAAAGCCGAAGTCATCGGCGAGATCAACGGCTGGCTTGCGCGCTGACGGAAGCCGCGGTCCGCAGCCGCATGCAGCCCCTCGGCATGGGGCAATCCTGCACGGGCACCGGACTGTCTAGTCCCACACGGGAAGGTTCTGCAAGGCATTGTTGGGATGGCCCACGATGTCGACGCCCGTGATGCCGGCCCGGTCCGGCAAGAGTCCGACATCGCAAACGACTTCCCAGACATGGTTTTCGGTGCGCCGCGCAAGGCACACTTCCTCGCCGGCAGCAATGAGACTGATGCATTCGCCAAGGCTGATTCGCTGTACCGTGCCAAGGGCAAATTCCGTCGTGCCGAACTCCTTCTCCACAACCGGGTGAATGGCGACGAGATCCATCTTTCCATCCTTGAAGTGAACAGCGGTAATTGCGTGCTGGGCCATCTTCGACCTCCATTCGTGGAAAGCCCCGATACGGCAGCGGCCGTCGCGCGGGCTCGATGCTCGACTGTACGCCTGCAGGCGCGCGTTCCCTCAGCAGTTTCGGAAAGCCGACGCTGGTGAAGGGCGGCTTCCGGCCGACCGCACATTGACGAACCTGTTCGCAGCCGCTCCAATCGCTGGAAATCGAACGAGGCACAAACGATGGCCAGCGAGCGCCCGACCACGATCGCCGCGTACATAGAGGCGGCCCCGCGCGAGGGCCAGCCGCATTTGCGCCGGCTGTACGCGATCCTCCAGCGCGTCGCGCCGGAGGCCGAGGAGGCGATCAAGTGGGGAACGCCCTTCTTCGTGGAGCCCCGATTCCTGTTCTCTTTCTCCGCGCACAAGGCGCACCTCAGCTTCGCGCCATCCGCGGCGGCGTTGGGGGCGTTTCGCAAGGAACTGGAAAAGCACAGGACCACCAAGGAAACCCTTCAGGTTCCCTACGACGAACCCCTGCCGGAGGCGCTGATCCGCAAGATCGCCGAACACCGTCTGCGAGTCGTGCGCGAACGTGAAGACGACGCCTTCTGGTAGCTGTCTAGGACTTCGCCTTTTTCTTCGACGCTTTCGACTTGGCGGAACCGTTGAGGGCCACCGCTTCGAGAACGAGCGCCTTGAAGGCCGACTCGTCGACTTCTTCCCCTTCGTGGATGTCGATCGCGCGGCGTGCATTGCCGCCGAGACTCGCGTTGAAGAGACGGGCCGGGTCTTCCAGGGATGCGCCCTTGGCGAAGGTCAGCTTCACCTTGTCCTTGTAGGACTCGCCCGTGCAGAGGATGCCGTCGTGCGACCAGACCGGCGTGCCCATCCACTTCCACTCCTCGACGACATCCGGGTCTGCGGCCTGGATGAGCTTGCGCATCCTGCCGAGGGCCGTCCCGCGCCAGTCCCCGAGTTCGGCGATTCTTTCCGAGATGAGTTCCGAGGCCGGCAGGCCCTGGTTCGTGCCCGACTTGTTCATGCTTTCTTCCTGGATCGAAGTTCGAGCCGAGAGCATAGTGCGGATCGCCCGCCGGATCCTTTCGCTGTCTGCGAGACGCGATCGGGCTCAGTCGACCCGGATATGGCGCGCCCGCACCAGCGCGCCCACCCTGCCCGTTTCGTCCTGCACGAATTTCGAGAACGCCTCGGACGTGCTGCCTGCGGGCTCCAGGCCGAACTGCAGCAGCTTCTGCTTCACCTTGGGATCGTCGATCGCCGCCTGCACGGCCTTGCCGAGCTGCTGCACGATGCCGGGCGGCGTGCCCTTGGGAAGAAACACGCCGTTCCACTCGACCACGTTGTAGCCCGGCAGACCCGACTCGCCGAGCGTCGGCGTGTCGGGCAAGCCGGACACGCGCCTGGCGGAACTGACGGCGAGCGCACGGAGCTTGCCCGACTGGACGTAGCTCAGCGTCGACGCCACGTTGCCGAAGTAGGCCGACACCTGCTCGCCCATCACGTCGGTCAGCGCGGGCGCGCCGCCCTTGTAGGGCACATGCATCAGGTTGACCTTGGCCTGTTCGTTCAGCGCCTCGCCGGCCAGGTGCGAGCCGGTGCCGCCGCCGGCCGAGGCGAAGCTCAGCTTGCCGGGGTTCTTGCGCGCGAAGTCCAGGAACTCGGCCACCGTCCTGTACGGCGCGGTGGCGGGCACGACGAGGATCTGCGGTGCAGTCGCGACCAGCGACACCGGGATGAAGTCCTTCGCCGCGTCGAAGGGAAGCTTGCGCAGCGACGGATTCACCGAGAACGCCGAGGCGTCGTAGAGCACGGTGTAGCCGTCGGCGGCCGCCTTGGCCACGTTGTCCTCGCCGATCACGCCGCCCGCGCCCGGCTTGTTGTCGATGACGATCTGCTGGCCCAGCGCGATGCTCATCTGCTGCGCGACGATGCGCGCGGTGTTGTCGGCGCCGCCGCCCGCGGCGTACGGCACCACCATGCGGATCGGCTTGTCGGGCCATGCGGCCCAGCCCAGCAGGGGCAGGCAGGCGGCAACGGCGGCGATCGATGCCAGGAGGCGTCTCTTCTTCATTCGGATGTCTCGGTCTTTGAGTTTCAGGAAAAGTCGTAGAGCAGCGCCGGGTTGTCGACGAGCACGCGGCGGCGCACGGCCTCGCCGGGAACCCATTGGCTCAACAGGTCGAACAGCACCGCGTCGTCAGGCTTGGCGGCGGGCTCGGTCGGATGGGGCCAGTCACTGCCCCACACCACGCGCTCGGGAGCCTGCCGGACCCAGGCCTGCGCGACGCCAATCGTGTCGGCATAGCCGCCTGCGGCGCCCGTCTGCGAATCGAGGTAGGCGCCGGACAGCTTGATCCAGGTGCGGCCCTTGTCGCACAGCCGGCTGACGACGCCGAACGCGGGATGCGCCTGCGCGCCGGGCAGCGGCAGCCGCGCGAGATGGTCGAAGACGATCGTGCAAGGCAGGCGCGCCAGCAAGGCCGCGTGCCCGGCGATCTGGTCGGCGCTCCAGTGCAGCTGCACATGCCAGCCCAGGGCGTGCGCGCGCTGCGCCAGCGGCTCGACCATCGAGAAATCGGTCGCCGCATTGGCCGGCGTGTAGAGCGTGAAGCGAATGCCGCGAATGCCGCCCGCATGCAGGCCCTCGAGCTCGGCATCGGTCACGTCGGGCCGGACCACCGCAATGCCTCGCGCATTCGCGGCGCCGAGCGCGCGGATGGCGTCCAGCGTCACGCTGTTGTCGGTGCCGTGCACGCGCGGCTGCACGACGACGGTGCGCTGCGTGCCGATGCGTTGCTGCACCGCGCGGTAGTCGGCGGCGGTGGCCCCGTCGACCATAGCACCGGGCGATCCGAACAGCGCGAAGCGGCGGTCGTAGACATGCATGTGCGCGTCGCAGGCGCCCTCCGGCGCTGTGCTGACCGGCTTGCGGCTGCCGCTGCTGTTGGGGTAGACCGTGTCCATGCACGTGTCAGTCTGCTGAATTCGCGGCCTTCAGCACCTTGTCCGTGTGCTGCCCCAGCGTCGGCGCGGCAAAGGGCTCGGGACCGGGCGTGCGGCCGAACTGCACCGCGCGGGTGAAGCCGCGGTAGGAGCCCAGCGTGGGATGCGCGAAGTTCGCCACCATGTCTTCGGCCAGCACCTGCGCGTTGTCGAACATGTCCTCGACCGTGCGGGCCGCGGCGCACGGCACGTCCTCGCCGAACAGCTCTTCCCACTCGAGCGCGGTGCGCGTGGCCAGTGCTTCGCGCAGGCGCGGCACGATCTCGGCGAAATGCTGCGCACGCTTGCGCACCGAGTCGTAGCGCTCGTCGTCCGCGAGTCCGGGCAGGCCCACCTTGGCGCACAGCGCGCGCCAGAAATGCGGCGTGTTGGCCGAGATGTAGATGTGGCCCTCGCGGGTCGGATGGATGCCGGTGATGCCACCCGAGCGCATGTCGCGCCCCACGTCCTTGGGCTCGCCCTCGGCCCACACCATGCGGGCCGACTGCATCGTGAGCGCGGAGCGCAGCAGCGACACGCCGACGAACTGGCCCTCCCCGCTCTTCTCGCGCTCGTACAGCGCCGAGGCCACGCCGGCCGCCACCAGGGCGGCCGCGTAGTAGTCGACCACCGAGCCGTAGAGAATCTCGGGCGGCTCGCCGCGCTTGCCCTGCAGCGCGCACATGCCGGTCAGGGTCTGCAGCACCTGGTCGTAGCCCGCCTTCTCGCGCAGCGGCCCGCTCTCTCCGTAGCCCGTGAGGCTGCAGTAGATCAGGCGCGGGTTGACGGCTTTCAGCTGCTCATAGGCGATGCCCAGCCGCGGCGGCACGCTGGGCCGGAAGTTGTGCACCAGCACGTCGGCCGTGCGCACCAGCGCCATCAGCGCGGCGAGATCGTCCGCATTCTTCAGGTCGAGCACCACGCCGAGCTTGCTGCGGTTGACGCCGATGAACGCGCGGCTCTCGGCCTCCAGCGTCGACGGGTACTTGCGCAGGTTGTCGCCGGCGGGCGGCTCGATCTTGATGACTTCCGCGCCCTGGTCGGCCAGCAGCGAGCAGCCGTACGGGCCCGCGATGTAGGCGCTCAGATCGAGCACGCGCAGGCCGCTGAGCGGACCGGCCGGGCCGTTGCGCGCAGGCAGGCGTTCATCATGGTGGGAGGTGTCGAAGCTCATGGATCGGTTCTTTCTGGCGAATACAGGCAGCGATGAGCGTGGAGGCTCATGTCAGTAGGTCCGGCGCGCACGACGCAGCGAGCTCAACCCAGTGCACCCGCGGAACCGGCTTTGCCGGGCCGCCGGGTGCGCCCCCCAGTGGGGGGAGGCGCCGAAGGCGCATCGGGGGGCGTTCATCTAATCGGCGGTGATGTTCTGTTGTTTGGCCAGCTTCTTCCAGCGCTCCACGTCGTCGGCAATGACGGTGCCGAACTGCGCCGGCGTGAGCGGCGTGGCAATGGCCCCTTCGCGCAGGAAGTTGGCCGCGATGGCGGGCTTGGCCAGGATCTGGTTGACGGCGCCGTTGAGCCTGGCGACCACGTCGGGCGGCGTGCCCGCCGGCGCCAGCAGGCCCCACCAGAGTTCGAATTCGTAGCCGGGCACGGCGGTGGAAATCGGCGTGAGGTCGGGCGCGATCGGGCTCGGCTTCAGGCTCGTGATGCCGACGGCGCGCAGCTTGCCGGCACGCACCATCGGCAGCAGCGAAGGCCCGCTGGAGATCAGCAGCTGCGTCTGGTTGCCGACCAGGTCGGTCACGGCCGGGCCCATGCCCTTGTAGGGGATGTGCGCGATCTGCAGGTCGCCCACCTTGGCCTTGAGCAGCTCGGTGCCGAACTGGTTGACGCTGCCCGAGCCGGACGACGCGTAGTTGTACTGCCCCGGCTTCGCCTTGATGGCGGCGATCAGCTCGGCGGGCGTCTTCGCCGGAAAGTCGTTGTTGACGGCGACGATGAAGGGGCCCTTGGCGAACATCGCCACGGGCGCCAGGCTCTTGACCGCATCGAACGGCAGCTTCGATTGCACGGCCGCGTTGGTCGTCATGCTCGAAGACACCGCCACCAGCGTGTAGCCGTCGGGCGCGGCCTTGGCGACCTGTCCGGTGCCGGTGTTGCCGCTCGCGCCGGGGCGGTTGTCGATGATCACCGGCTGCTTGAGTTCTTCGCCCAGCTCCTTGGCCACCTGGCGCGCGAAGGTGTCGTTCGAGCCGCCCGCCGGATAGGGCACCACGATCGTGATGGCCCTGGCCGGGTACGCGGCCTGCGCGAACGCGGCGGCGCCCAGCAGGCAGCCGCCGGCCATGGCTGCCGCGGCGAGCGCGCGCCGGCGAAGTGACGAGGGAATGTGCATCTGTCTTGTCTCCTGTTTTTTTTTGAAGCGAGAGGGTCAGCCCGGCAGCAGGCCGAGGCTGCGCGCGCTCGCGACGATGGCGCGCGCGCGGATCACGAAGGGGATGTCGATCATCTTTCCGTCCACCACATAGGCGCCCACGCCCTGGTCGTCGGCGTCGCGGGCGGCCTCGACCACCTTGCAGGCGTGCGCGATCTCTTCGTCGGTGGGACGGAACACCTCGTTGGCGATCGCGACCTGGCTTGGGTGGATGCAGGTCTTTCCGAGAAAGCCGAGGTTGCGCGAGAGCATGGCCTCGGCGCGGAATCCTTCGGCATCGCGAATGTCCGCGAACGCGCCGTCATAGGCATAGACGCCCGCTTCGCCCGCGGCGATGCGCATCGCGAACATCGCCTGCTGGACCGCGGCCGGCTCGCGCCGCGCAATGCCCAGCGGCTCGAACAGGTCGCCCAGCCCCAATTGCAGCCCCGCCACGCGCGGATGCGCCAGCGCGAGCTGCGCCGCCGTGCGCAAGGCGGCGGGCGCCTCGATGTTCAGCAGCAGGCCGACGGGCGTGCGCACGCCGTTGGCCTGCTCGGCGCGCTCGATCGCCTCGACCGCGGCGCGCACGTGCGCCGGGCTTTCCGGCTTCGGGATGTTGATCAGGTGCACGCCGGCCTGGGTCACCGCCGCGACGTCGCGTTCGAAATGCGGCGTGTCCATCGCGTTGACGCGAACGATCACGGTCTTGCCCGATGCGGCCGCTTCACCGCCCTGCAGCAGCTGCCGTACGGCGTGGCGCGCCTCGTCCTTGCGCGGCTCGGACACCGCGTCTTCCAGGTCGAAACAGACGCTGTCGGCCGCACTGCCCAGCGCCTTGGCGAACAACTCGGGGCGCGTTCCGGGAACGAACAGTTTGCTTCTCATGCGCTGCAGTGTGCGCAGTTCATGAGCCTGGAAAAACACATGCTCCCTATGATCAGATGATAGAAAATCTATCTTTCATGGAAACAGCCTACCTGCAAAGCTTTCTTCTGGTGGTCGAATCGGGTTCGATGTCGGAGGCCGCGCGCCGGCTCGACCTGACGCCAGCGGCCGTGGCACAGCAGATCCGCACGCTGGAGCGCGAACTCCATGCGCCGCTGCTGGCACGCGCCGGCCGCACGGTGCAGCCCACCGAGGCGGGGCACCTGCTGGTGCAGCGTGCGCGGAATCTCCTGCGGGAGGTGGGCGACATCAAGGCCTTGCTGGGCAGCGACGCGGCCGGCGGCGAGCTGCTCGTCGGCACCATCAACACCGCCATCCACAGCCTGCTGCCTGACATCCTCGCGCGCTTCGTGAAGACGCACCCCGGCGTCAAGGTCTTCCTGCAATCGGGCACGACGGCCACGCTCCACAAGGCCGTCCAGCAGGGCGAGCTGGATGCGGCCGTGTGCCTCTACCCGCCTTATGCGCTCGCCAAGACCTTCGACTGGTCGCTGCTGCGCGAGGAGCCGCTCGTGCTGCTGGCGCCGAGCCGGCTGGCAAGGCGAGATCCGCACGAGCTGCTGCGAACCTCGCCGCTCATCCGCTACGACCGCGCCCTCGGCGGCGGCAAACAGGCCGACCGCTACCTGCGCGCCGCGGGCATCGTGCCGCAGGAGCGCTTCGAACTCAGTTCGCTGCTGGCGATCGCCATGATGGTCGACCGCGGCCTGGGCGTCTCGCTGGTGCCCGACATCGCGTCGCCGCTGCTGGAAGGCCAGCGCGTGGCGAAGATCCCACTGCCGCTGCCTTCGGAGCCGCGGCGCTTCGGGATCCTGTGGCTGCGCGCGTCGCCGCGCCAGCGGTTGATTCAGGGGTTCGTCGAAAGCGCAAAGATCGTGATCACCGCGAGGAGCACGACACGCGGGCCAACCCATCGCGACGCATAGAGATCAGCCCGGCCCATCGCAACCTGCTCAAACAAAAAAGGCTGCCAATAGCTGGCAGCCTTCTTTCTATAGGGAGTGGGCTCCTTCGCGCGAACACCGCGGAACCGGCTTTGCCGGGCCGCTGGTGTTGCCCCCGGTAGGGGGTTGGCGAAGCGACACGAAGTGCGCGAAGACTGGGGGCGAGCCTATTTTTTGTCGCCGCCCGGCACTTTGCCTTCTACGCCCTTGACGTAGAAGTTCACGCCCGAGAGGAACTTGTCGTCGGCCACCGCGTCCTTGGCGACCACTTCCTTGCCGTCCTGGCCCAGGATCGGACCCTTCCAGATCACGAAGCTGCCGTCCTTCAGGCCCTTCTTCACCGCCTCGACCTTGGCCTTGGTTTCGGCCGGCACGTCCTCGGCGATCGACACGAGGTCGATGGCGCCTTCCTTCACGCCCCACCAGCTGGTGCCGGTGGCCCACTTGCCGTCCAGGGCTTCCTGGGTCGCCTTGATGTAGTACGGGGCCCAGTTGATGGTGGCCGAGGCCAGGTGGGCCTTGGGGCCGTAGGCGGTCATGTCCGAATCCCAACCGAAGGCGCGCTTGCCCTTTTCCTGCGCGGTCTTGAGCACGGCCGGCGAATCGGTGTTCTGGAACAGCACGTCGGCGCCGCCGTTGATGAGGGCGGTGGCTGCTTCGGTTTCCTTCGGCGGGCTGAACCATTCGTTGACCCACACGACCTTGGTCGTGATCTTCGGGTTCACCGACTGCGCGCCCAGCGTGAAGCTGTTGATGTTGCGCAGTACTTCGGGAATCGGCACCGAGCCGACCACGCCGAGCGTGTTGCTCTTGGTCATGGCACCGGCGATCACGCCGGCCATGTACGCGCCTTCGTACGTGCGGCTGTCGTAGGTGCGCATGTTCTCGGAGGTCTTGTAGCCGGTGGCGTGCTCGAACTTCACGTCCTTGGTGTCGGAGGCAACCTTGAGCATCGGCTCCATGTAGCCGAAGGTGGTGCCGAAGATCAGCTTGTTGCCCTGGCCCACGAGGTCGCGGAACACGCGTTCGGCGTCGGCGCCTTCGGGCACGCTCTCGACAAAGGTGGTCTTGATCTTGTCGCCGAATTCCTTCTCGATCGCCTTGCGGGCGTTGTCGTGCGCAAAGGTCCAGCCGCCGTCGCCCACCGGGCCGACATAGGCGAATGCGATGTTCAGCGGCGCGGCCGTGGCGGGCGCCGGGGCTGCCGTCACCGGGGCGGGTGCTGCGGGGGCCGCGGCCGGTGCTGCCGCTTCTTCCTTCTTGCCGCAGCCCACGAGGGCCGCCGAAGCCACCGCGGTGAGGGCGGCGAGCTTGAGCAGGGAGCGCTTGTTCAGATCATTCATTGTCGGAAATCCTCAAAAAGGACAGGTTGGCAAAAACGAAACGGGATTATGAGCCGGGGTAGAACGGTTTTCCTATGGAAGCCGGCATGTTGATGCGAATGAATGCCGGGTTGCGCGAGATCAGCGCCAGCACCACGATGGGCGCGATGTATTGCAGCATGCTGAGGAACTGGGACGGCACGTTGACACCGCTGCTCTGCAAGTGGAAGCCCAGCATCGAGACCCCACCGAACAGGTAGGCGCCCAGCAGCACGCGAATGGGCCGCCAGGTGGCGAAGGTGGTGAGCGCCAGCGCGATCCAGCCGCGGCCCGCGACCATGCCCTCGACCCACAGCGGGGTGTAGACCGTCGAGAGGTAGGCGCCCGCGAGCCCGCACAGCGCGCCGCCCGCAATCACCGCCATGAAGCGGATGCGCCGCACGGGGTAGCCGAGCGCATGCGCCGACTCGGGCGATTCGCCCACCGAGCGCAGCACCAGGCCGGCGCGCGTGCGGTACAGGAACCAGATCAGCCCGAAGGTCAGCACCACCGCGAAGTACACCATCGGGTGGTGGCGGAACAACGCGGGGCCGACGAGCGGAATGTCGGCCAGCACGGGAATCGCATAGGTTGCGCTCTCGGGCAGCTTGGCCTGCACGAAGTTGATGCCGGCGAAGGCCGAGAAGCCCACGCCGAACAGGCTCAGCGCAAGCCCGGTGGCGTATTGGTTGGTGTTGAGCCAGATCACCAGCACACCGAAGAAGGCCGCGAGCAAGGCGCCCGCCGCCATGCCGGCGAGGAAGCCGAGCCAGGGGTTGTGCGTGGTCACCACCGTCGCGAAGCCCGCGATGGCGGCGCAGAGCATCATGCCCTCGGCGCCGAGGTTGACGATGCCGGCCTTTTCGTTGATCAGGAGGCCCAGTGCCGCGATCGCGAGCACCGTGCCGGCGCTCAACGTCGAGCCAAGAAGGAGTGCGTAGCTGTCAAACATGTTGCTCGCCCCCAGGCTGCGCGGCACTGCGTGTCCGCTTCGCCAACCCCCTGCCGGGGGCAACACCGGCGGCCCGGCCAAGCCGGTTCCGCGGCGTTCCTGGAACTGAAATCTTCGCGTGCTTCATGTGGACTCCGTGGAACGCACGATGGGCGCTGTCAAAGGCGTGCTGGCTTGCAGCGAACTCGTTGTCATCGTGGAGGCTGCCGCCTTCGCCGCAGCCTTGCGGCGGATGCGGTAGGCAATCAGCGTGTCGCAGGCCAGCAGCGTGAAGAGCAGCAGGCCCTGGAACACGCCGGTGAGTGACTTCGGCAGCCCGAGCCGCGACTGCGCCAACTCGCCACCGATGTAGAACATGCTCATGAGGATGGCCGAGAACACCATGCCTACCGGATGCAGCCGCCCGACGAAGGCCACGATGATGGCCGCGAAGCCGTAGCCGGCCGGCACGTAGGGCGTGAGCTGGCCGAGCGGGCCGGCCACTTCGAGCGCACCGGCCAGGCCGGCCGCGCCGCCGGAGGTGAGCAGCGCGATCCACACCGCGCGCCGCGCCGAGAAGCCGGCATAGCGCGCCGCCGCCGGGGCCAGTCCACCGACCTGCTGCGCGAAGCCCGACCGCGTGCGGAACAGGAACACCCACAGCGCCCCCACACCCATCAGCGCAATGATCAGCCCGATGCTCACACGCGAGCCCTTGAAGAGCCGCGGGATCTGCGTGACCGCCTCGAAGGTCTTGGTCTGCGGAAAGTTGTAGCCGTGCGGGTCCTTCCACGGTCCGAACACCATGTAGCTCAGCAGCAGCGTGGCCACGTAGACCAGCATCAGGCTCACGAGGATTTCGTTGGCGTTGAATCTGTCGCGCAGGAACGCGACGATGCCCGCCCACACCATGCCGCCGACGATGCCCGCGACCAGGATGGCCATGACGATCCACGCGCCCGTGTCCTTGTCGGCCAGCAGCGCAACGCCGCCCGCCGCAATGGCACCGAACACGAACTGCCCTTCGGCGCCGATGTTCCACACGTTGGAGCGGAAGCACACGGCCAGGCCGAGCGCGATGATGAGCAGCGGCGTCGCCTTGACCATCAGCTCGCCGAGTGCGTAGCCGTTCTTGACGGGCTCGTAGAAGAACACCATCAGGCCCTTGACCGGGTCCTTGCCGAGCGCCGCGAACAGCGCCACGCCGATCAGCACGGTGATCAGCAGCGCCAGGATCGGCGAGGCAAAGGTCCAGAAGCGCGAGAGCTCCGGGCGGGGTTCGAGCTTAAGCATGGGCGGCCTCCTTCTTCCACAGGCCACTCATCCATTCGCCGATCTGCGGCAGCGTGGCGGCCGCGCGGTCGATGGAGGGCGAGAGCCGGCCCTTGGCGATCACGTGCAGGCGGTCGCTGATGTCGAACAACTCGTCGAGCTCCTCGCTGACCACCAGCACCGCGCAGCCGGCATCGCGCAGCGCGAGGATTTCGCTGCGGATCAGCGCGGCCGCACCCACGTCCACGCCCCAGGTGGGCTGCGAGACGATGAAGAGCCTGGGATTGGCGTCGATCTCGCGGCCGACGATGAATTTCTGCAGGTTGCCGCCGGAGAGCGAACGCGCCGCCGCATGGGGGCCGCCGGCCTTGACGTTGAAGCGCTCGATGACCGCCCTGGCGTGTTTTTCGAGCGCCGAGGTGCGGATCCATCCGCCCTTGCCCACCGCGTTGCTGCGCGTGAGCAGCAGGTTGTGCGCGAGCCCGAGCGTGGGCACCGCGCCGCGGCCCAGCCGTTCTTCCGGCACGAAATGCAGGCCCAGCGCACGCCGCGCGCGCGGCCGCAATTTCCCTGCGGGCTTGTCGAACACCTGGACCATCGCGGCCTCGGCGCGCACGTCCTCGCCCGAGAGCGTGTAGAGCAGTTCCTTCTGGCCATTGCCGGACACGCCCGCAATGCCGACCACCTCGCCGGCCCGGACCTCGAAGGAAATGCCGTCGAGATCGACGCCGAACTGGTCCTCGCGCGCCAGCGACAGGGCCTTCACGCGCAGCGCCACCGCGCCCGCGTGCACCGGACGGTGCTGCAGCGGCGGCGGCTCGCTGCCGATCATCAGCCGCGAGAGCGACTCGTTGCTTTCGTTCTGCGGATTGCACACGCCGGTGACCTTGCCGCCGCGCAGCACCGTGCACGCCGTGCACAGCTCGCGGATCTCATGCAGCTTGTGGCTGATGTAGAGGATGCTGCAGCCTTCCGACGCAAGCTTGTTGAGCACGCCGAAGAGCTTGATCACCGCCTGCGGCGTGAGCACCGAGGTCGGTTCGTCGAGGATCAGCAGCTTGGGGTTGGTGAGCAGCGCGCGGATGATTTCCACGCGCTGCATCTCGCCGACCGACAGCGTGTGCACCGGCCGCGAAGGATCGATGTCGAGCCCGTATTCGCTCGCCTTGGCCGTGATGCTGCGCGCCACCTCGGCCAGCTGCAGCGACTTGTCGAGCCCCAGCCACACGTTCTCGGCCACCGTGAGCGTGTCGAACAGGCTGAAGTGCTGGAACACCATGCTGATGCCCAACGCCCTCGCCTGCTGCGGGTTGCGCAGGTTGACGGCCTGCCCGTCGAAGGTGACCGTGCCTTCGTCGGGCTTGACCGAGCCGTAGATGATCTTCATCAGGGTCGATTTGCCCGCGCCGTTCTCGCCGAGAACGGCATGGATTTCGCCGGGCGCCACGGCCAGCGAGATGTCGCTGTTCGCCACCACCGCGGGGTAGCGCTTGGTGATGTGCGCGAGCTGGAGTCTGGGGGTTGTCATGCCGGGTTTCGTGGGGTTTGTCTCGTTCAACAGCAACAAGCGGGAACAGCTATCAGTTTAATAGCGTCCCCGCGACCATCGGCGCCCGACGAGGCTCCGCTCAGTGTCCGCCGATATAGGCGAACTTGAACAGGAAAATCGCCGCGATCACCCACACCATGGCATGCACTTCCCGTGCCCGGCCGGTGAACAGCTTGAGCACCGCGTAGGTGATGAAGCCGAAGGCCAGGCCGTTGGCGATCGAGTAGGTGAAAGGCATCGCCAGCGCGGTCACGGCCGCCGGGATCACCTCGGTCGTGTCTTCCCAGTCGAGCTCGACCAGGTCGCGCAGCATCAGGCAGCCCACGAAGAGCAGCGCCGGGGCGGTGGCATAGGCCGGCACCGAGCCCGCCAGTGGCGAGATCATCAGGCAGGCCAGGAACAGCACCGCCACCACCACGGCCGTGAGGCCGGTGCGGCCACCCGCCTGCACGCCGGCCGCGCTTTCCACGTAGGCCGTGGTGCTCGAGGTGCCGAGCAGCGAGCCCGCGAAGATGGCGCCGCTGTCGGCCAGGAGCGCCTTGTTCATGCGCTCCATCTTGCCGGGCACCAGGAGGCCGGCGCGCTTGGCCACGCCCATCAGCGTGCCGGTGGCGTCGAACATCTCGACCAGGAAGAACACCAGCACCACGTTGAGGACGCCGCCCTTGAGCGCGCTCAGGATGTCGAGCTGCATGAAGGTGGGAGCGATCGACGGCGGCGCGTCGAACACGCCATGGAACTTGTTGCCGCCGAAGAAGAACGACAGCACCGTCACCACCAGGATGCCGATCAGGATGGCGCCGCGCACCTTGAGCCGGTCGAGCGTCACGATGATGAGGAAGCCCAGCGTGGCCAGCACCACCGGCGGCGAATGCAGGTCGCCCAGTGTGACGAAGGTGGCCGGCGAGGCCGCCACCACGCCCGCGCTCTTGAGCGCGATGAGCGCCAGGAACATGCCGATGCCCACGGTGATCGCCGTTCGCAGCGACTGCGGTATGCCCTGGATGAACAGCTCCCGCAACCCCGTGACCGTGACGATCAGGAACAGGCAGCCCGAGATGAACACCGCGCCCAGCGCCACCTGCCACGTGTAGCCCATGCCCAGCACCACCACGTAGGCGAAGTAGGCGTTGAGCCCCATGCCCGGCGCCATGGCGATCGGGTAGTTGGCGTAGAGGCCCATGATCAGCGTGCCCAGCGCCGCGATCAGGCAGGTGGCCACGAAGACCGCGCCCTTCGGCATGCCCGCGTCGCCGAGGATCGACGGGTTGACGAAGATGATGTAGGCCATCGTCAGGAAGGTGGTGAGCCCCGCGATGACTTCGGTGCGCACGGTCGTGTTGTGCTCCGTCAGCTTGAACAGGCGTTCAAGCCAGTTCGCGCCGCCCGGCGCGGTGCCGGCGATGGCGGCGCGCGGGCGCGCGGCCTCGTTCACCCCCGAGGCGTGGGGATCGGTGACCTTGGGCACCTCTTCAAACCTGTTCATGTCGCTTGTCTCCAGCTGTTTTATGTGGCGGTTCGTTCATCGTTGCTTCGGGTCGCGACGCCGGCGCGACCGAAGGGTCAGGGGGGATCGGGCGCCTCAGGCGCGAGGGTTCGCGCGGAGGGGGTGGCTAGGGTGGGCCGCAGCGACGCCGCCACGTCCTTGATGCATTCGCGCAGCCAGCGCGCGGAACTCGACGAATGGGTGCGTTCGTGCCAGAGCTGGTAGTACATGAGGCGCGGCAGCGCCACCGGGCAGTCGAGGATCTTCACCGGCAGCCGCGCCGCGAAGCGCTCGCAGTACTGGCGGCCGGTGGTCAGCACCAGGAGGCTCGAGGCCACCATGTCGGGAATGAGGCTGAAGTGCGCACAGCGCGCCGTGATGTTGCGCTGCCGCCCGAGCTCGTCGAGCATCTGGTCGATGATGCCGCGCCCGCCCGGGTGCATCGGCGTGGGCGCGATGTGCTCGGCCGCGAGCCAGGTTTCCAGGTCCCAGCCGCGGCGCACCGCCGGATGGTCCTGGTTCACCAGCGACACCACCTCGTCGCCGAAGAGCCGCGCCATGTGCAGGTCTTCCGGCGGCTTGAGCCAGTTGCCGATCACCAGGTCGACCTGCCCCAGCGCGAGATGGCCGTGGTAGTCCGAGTCGGGCGAGAGCGCATGGATCTCGATCTGGCACAGGGGCGCTTCGCGCTTGACCTGCGCCACCAGCATCGGCAGGAAGAGCGGGTCCATGTAGTCGCTCGCGGCGATGCGGAAGGTGGTGGCCGCCGACTGCGGCTCGAAGCCGCGCGCATCGGAGAACAGCATCTCGGCCGCGCGCAGGATGCTCGCGGCGGGCTCGATCATCCGCAGCCCCGCATCGGTCGGCACCATGCCCGAGCCCGAGCGCACCAGCAAGGGGTCGCCCGACAGCTCGCGCAGGCGCTTCAGCGCGGCCGAAACGGCCGGCTGGTACATGCCCAGGCGGATGGCGGCGCGCGAGACGCTGCGGTCGGTCAACACGGTGTGTAAAACCCTGATGAGATGAAGATCGATCTTGTCGAAAAGCGCCTGGTCTCTCATGGCTGTTCACACCTTTCTTGTCTGTGCGAACAGTTATACAGCGCAGCATTTGGGGATCGGAAGGAAGCTCGGACCGTGCGAGCACGGCCCGTTTTCATTCGACCGATGCAGATTGCACCGCTGTGACGGCGCGAAGAATCGACTCGCTCGTGGCCGGCGCCTGGAGCGGCGGATCGACCTTGTGGTCGCCGGCCGCCGACACCGCGTCGCGGATCGCGAAGAACACCGAGAACGGCAGCAGCAGCGGTGGCTCGCCCACGGCCTTGCTGCGGTGGATCGAGTCCTCGAAGTTCTGGCCTTCGAAGAGACGCACGTTGAAGACGGGCGGGCAGTCGTTGGCGGTCGGGATCTTGTAGGTGCTCGGCGCGTGCGTGGTGAGCATGCCGCTTTGCGGATGCCACACCAACTCCTCGGTGGTGAGCCAGCCCATGCCCTGGATGAAGGCGCCTTCGACCTGGCCGATGTCCACAGCCGGGTTCAGCGACTTGCCCGCGTCGTGCAGGATGTCGGCGCGCAGCAGCTTCCATTCGCCCGTGAGGGTGTCGACGATCACCTCGCTCACCGCCGCGCCATAGGCGTAGTAGAAGAACGGGCGGCCCTGCATCTTGTCCTTGTCCCAGCTGAGGCCGGGCGTGGCGTAGAAGCCGTCGGACCAGAGCTGCTTGCGGTCGAGATACGCCTCGCCGACGACGGTGCTGAAGGCCAGCGAGCGGCCGTTGACTTCGACCTTGTCGTTGGCGAAGCGCACGTCGCTCGCCTTGCCGCCGTGGCGCTCGGCCGCGCTCTCGGCCAGGCGCTCGCGGATCTGGCGTGCGGCATCCTGCGCGGCCTTGCCGTTCAGGTCGGCGCCGGTCGATGCGGCCGTGGCCGAGGTGTTCGCCACCTTGGTGGTGTCGGTCGCGGTGACGCGCACGCGCTCGAAGCTCACGCCCAGCTCGTGCGCCACCACCTGCGCCACCTTGGTGTTGAGGCCCTGCCCCATCTCGGTTCCGCCGTGGTTCACGAGGATCGAGCCGTCGGTGTACACATGCACCAGCGCGCCGGCCTGGTTGAAATGCTTGACGTTGAACGAGATGCCGAACTTGAGCGGCGCCAGCGCCAGGCCGCGCTTGAGCACCACGCTCTTCCGGTTGAACGCCGCGATCTCTTCGCGCCGCGCGCGGTAGTCGCTGCCGGCTTCGAGCTCGGCCACCAGTTCGTGGACGATGTTGTCGGTCACGGTCTGGCGGTACGGCGTGACGTTGTTCTCGGCCTTGCCGTAGAAGTTGATGCGCCGCACGTCGAGCGGATCGCGCTTCAGTTCCCGCGCCACCGAGTCCATGATGTTCTCGATGGCAATGGCGCCCTGCGGGCCGCCGAAGCCGCGGAAGGCCGTGTTGCTCTGCGTGTTGGTCTTGCCCGAGTAGCCGTGCATCGCCACGTTGGGCAGCCAGTAGGCGTTGTCGAAGTGGCACAGCGCGCGGGTCATCACCGGGCCCGACAGGTCGGCCGAGTGGCCGGCGCGCGAGACCATCGTGATCTCCGCGCCGAGGATGCGGCCCTCGTCGTCGTAGCCCACGTCGTATTCGTACCAGAAGCAGTGGCGGCGGCCGGTGACCATGAAGTCGTCGTCGCGGTCGAGCCGCAGCTTGACCGGGCGCTGCAGCTGCCGCGCCGCCACCGCCGCCACGCAGGCGAACAGCGCCGACTGCGACTCCTTGCCGCCGAAGCCGCCGCCCATGCGCCGGCATTCGACGTGCACCTCGTTCGACTGCAGGTGCAGCGCGTGCGCCACGAGGTGCTGCATCTCGCTCGGGTGCTGCGTCGAGCAGTGGATGTGCAGCGCGCCGCCTTCCTTCGGAATGGCGTAGCTGATCTGGCCTTCGAGGTAGAACTGCTCTTGCCCGCCCACGTCGAGCGTGGCGCTGTGGCGGTGCGGCGCCTTGGCGATGGCGGCGCGCACTGCGCCCTCGTCGCCTTCGTTGGCCGCGCCGCCGCTGCGCACGATGTGCATCGGCGGCACCACGTACTGGCCGCGCGCGTGGGCGTCCTGCGGCGTGAGCACCGGCGGCTGTGCCTCGATGGTCATCGCGGCCTTGGCCCTGGCGGCCGCGCGGCGCGCGGCGTCGCGCGTTTCGGCGATCACCGCGAACACCGGCTGGCCGAGGTAGCGGATCTCGCCGCCGTCCTTCACCGGCAGCAGGATCGGGTCGTCGTGAACGATCGAGCCGCAGTCGTTGGTGCCGGGGATGTCGTCGGCCGTCAGCACCGCGACCACGCCGGGCATCGCGCGGATGGCGTCGAGCGACAGCGCCGTGACGCGGCCGTTGGCGGCCGGCGAAAGTCCCAGCGCGCAGTGCAGCGTGCCGGTGAGCTCGGGAATGTCGTCGATGTAGGTCGCTTCGCCGGCGACGTGCAGGTGCGCCGACTCGTGCGGCCGGCTGATGCCGACACGCGCACCGAGGTCGTGCGCCACCGCTTCGGCCCCCTGGTCGATGCGGGCGGCGGTGTTCTTCAGGTAGTCGGCAAAGGCCTCGGCGGGCTGCAGCAGGCGGGCGTCGATGGGTTTGTTCATGGTCAGACGCCTTCCGCTGCCGGGGTGGCCTTGATTGCTGAATGGGGCATCACGCGCCAGACGCTGGTCTCTTCGAGGGACAGCGCGTCTTCCGTCCGGGTTTCGAGCCAGAGGCGCTGGATCAGGTTCTGCGCCACCTGCAGCCGGTAGTCGGCCGAGGCGCGCATGTCCGACAGCGGCTTGAAGTCCTGTGCGAGCGCGAGCTTGGCGGTGGTGACGCTGGCCTGCGTCCACGGCTTGCCGACGAGGGCCGCCTCGGCATTCGCGGCACGCTTGACGGTGGCGGCCATGCCGCCGAAGGCCAGGCGCACGGCCTTGACGGTGTCGCTGCCCGCGTCGAGTTCGATCGCGAAGCCCGCGCACAGCGCCGAGATGTCGCAGTCGAAGCGCTTGCTGATCTTGTAGGCGCGCACCTGGCGGCGCATGGCGGCCAGCGGAATCGCCAGCCCCTGCACGAACTCGCCGGGCTGCAGCTGGTTCTTCATGTAGTCGAGGTAGAAGTCGGGCAGCGGCATGCGGCGCACGGCGTCGCCGCGGCGCAGCTCGATCTCGGCGTCGAGCGACATCAGCACCGGTGGCGAATCGCCGATGGGCGAGCCGTTGGCCACGTTGCCGCCCATGGTGCCGGCATGGCGGATCGGCGGCGAGGCGAAGCGCAGCCACACGTCCTCGAGGCTGGGCACGCGCTGCACCAGGGCTTCGAAGGCCGATTCGAGCGATGCGCCGGCGCCGATGTAGAGCTCGCCACCCGTGTCGTTCTGGCGGACTTCGATGGCCTTCAGCTCGGCGACGTCGCCCACGTAGATGATGTCGCCGAGGTCGCGGAACTGCTTGTTGACCCAGAGGCCGACGTCGGTCGATCCGGCCAGCAGTTGGGCGCGCGGCTTCTGCTCGCGCAGCGCGGCGAGCTGGGCCAGGGTCCGGGGGGCATGGAAGTGGTCCATGCGGGCGCCGAGCGGCGCGGCGTAATCCAGGTCCAGCCCGCCGCTGCGCAGCGCGGTGAGCGCGGCCACCACGGGCCCGGTGTCGAGCCGGACGGCCGGCAGGTCGAACATGCGCTGGCCGGCATCGAGGATCGGGCGGTAGCCGGTGCAGCGGCAGAGGTTGCCCGAGAGCTCGTCGGCCAGCTGCTGGCGCGTGGGCTGCGTGCCCTCGGCCTGGTGGTGCTCGTAGGTGGACCACAGCGACATCACGAAGCCCGGCGTGCAGAAGCCGCACTGGGAGCCGTGGCAGTCGACCATCGCCTGCTGCACGGGGTGCAGGGTGTGGACGGCGTGCTTCCTGTCCTGCGGCTGCGCTGAAGCGGCGCACTGCGCCTTGAGGTCTTCCACCGTGAACAGCGCCTTGCCATGCAGGGTCGGCAGGAACTGGATGCAGGCGTTGACCGTCTGCAGTTGCAGGCCGCCGATGGCACCGGGCGCGTCGGCATCGGTGGACAGCTCGCCGATCACGACCGTGCAGGCGCCGCAGTCACCCTCGTTGCAGCCTTCCTTGGTGCCGGTGCAGTGCGCGTCCTCGCGCAGCCAGTCGAGCACCGAGCGGGTCGGATGGACGCCGCTGACGTCGACGATCTTGCCGCGATGGAAGAAGCGGACGGGTTGGTTGTTGTTGCGCTCTGTACTCATGCTCTTTGGGCTCGTGGGCGGCTCGGTTTCCCGGCCATGCCCGAACGTTAGCCGGTTGCGCCGCAGCCCACATACCGCCGGAGCCATATTGCGTATGTCGGCGCGGGTATGCGACCTAGGGGGAAACCCTGGAGAGCGAGAGCAATTCCCGGGCCATGGGCGGCGCGCGCGCCCCTGGCGGGAGCCTGGCGTCAGCCGCCGGTGGCGGCGGCCAGCGAACGCGGGCGCATGTCGAGCCAATGGGCTTCGATGAAGGCGTTGCAGGCGTCCCGGTCGGTCGCTGCCAACGCCACCTGCCAGCCAGCGGGCACAGCGATGAAGGCCGGCCACAGCGAGTGCTGCCCTTCGTCGTTCACCAGGACCTGGAAACTGGCGTTCTTGTCGTCAAACGGGTTGCTCATCGTCGATTTCCTTGGGAGTTCAAGCCATGTCCGCGGATGCGGGGGTTGTCTGCCGGAGCGCCGCGAGGGCCTCCGTGATGCCGGTCAGCGCATGGTGGCGCGCGAAATCCTCGCGCAGCACGGCGGCGCGCTGCCGGTAGGTGGAATCGCCCAGCACCTTGCGCACGGCGTCGCCGACCTGGCGGGCACTGGGCTGGCCGCTGGCGAGGTTGATGCCGGCGCCCGACCAGGCCACGCGCGCGGCGATCTCCGGCTTTTCCTCGGTGGTCCCCGCCACCACCAGCGGCACGCCGAGGCTCAGCGCATGGTTGACCGAGCCGTAGCCGCCGTTGGTGACCATCGCATGCACCTTGGGCAGCAGCCGGTCGTAGGGCAGGAATGGCAGCACGCGGGCATTGGCGGGCAGGTTCGCGTCCAGCGCGGCCGGCACCGGGCCGCCGGTGGTGGCGATGACCAGGATGTTCCCGTCGCCCGCCAGCGCCTGCAAGGTCGGGCCGATCAGCTGCGCCGGATTCTGGTTGGCCAGCGTGCCCTGCGTGGCCAGCACGACCGCGCGGCCGTCGTCCAGTTCGTGCCACCAGTCGGGCGGCACGAAGTCGCGGCTGGCCGGCGCGAGCAGCGGGCCGACGAACCGCACCGAGGCAGGCAAATCGCTGCGCGGGTATTCGAAGGACGGCGCGGTGAGCTGCAGGTAGAGATCGGGCAGCCTGACCATCGCATCGACGAAGAAATCCGGCAGCGCAGGCGAGCCCGAGCGCGTCAGCAAGCCGTCGAAGTGGCGCTGCACCTCGCCGAACATTGCCTGCTTGAGGTTGGCGTTCATCGCCCGGTTGCGCACGCGCCCTTCCGGTGTGGACGACGGCGGCAGCGCGGTGCCGAAGAAGGCGGTGTCGCAGCTGGACAGCGGCAGCGCCGAGATGCCGATGGCGACGATCGACGGACGGTCCCCGCGCGCACCCAGCAGCAGCGGGAAGGTGCCGCAGAACATGGTGTCGACCACGATCGCGTCGGCCTCGAAGTCTTCCAGGATGGCGCGCAGGCCCTTCAGCTGCGGCGCCATGGCGTCCGCGAAGAAATGCCTGAGGCCGAAGCACAGCTGCGCATGCGCCGACGGCAGCCGCCGGCGCTCGGGGAAGCGCTCGTCGAGTTGCCGGTGGTCGAAGTCGATCGCCGGCTCGAAGGCGGTGAACGTCGCGCCGGTCGCCTCGGCCTGCGCCCTGAACGGGCTGGCGGTGTGCACCCGCACCTCGTGCCCGAGCCCCACCAGGTGCTGGGCGATGGCCAGCATCGGCAGGACGTGCCCCGGCAACGCGGTTGCCGCGATGAGATAGCGTGCCATCCGGCGGTCCTCCTACGACGCGCTGGTTTCCAGGGCGCGGCGCGCCTTGGAGTCGATGCCGAGATCGACGAAGTAACGCTGCAGCAGCTCGCGGTCCACCGGCCGGATCGGCGCGCCGATGGCTTCGAGCTGCGCATGGGTCGCCGCGCCGCTGACCTGCGGCGGCGTGGCCGAGGTGTCGTAGCGGTCGAGGATGGCCAGCACCGCGGCCAGGTCGCGGTCCTGCCCGGTGGCCAGCCGCGCATGCGCGCGCTGCAGCCAGGGCTCGAGCCCCACCGGTTCCAGCCGCATGCCGAGCCGCTCGAAGACCGGCGGAATGTCGCGCACCCGCAGCGCCTCCTGGCTTGTCAGGTGGAACACCTGGCCCCACGAGGCCTGCTGCCCCGCGAGGCCGAGGATGGCGCGCGCCACGTCGTCCACCGGCGTCAGGTTGAGCGGCAGGTCCATGTCGGGAATCGCTTCCAGGTCGGCATAGAGGTGCGCCACGCGCCAGATCAGGTCGTCGGCATTGCAGATCGCATGGGTGTGGTCGCCGGTGACGGCGCCCAGCCGGTAGATGGCAACCGGCATGCCCCGCGCCTGCGCCTCGCGGGCCAGCGCGTCGCCGACCCACTTGCTCTGGCTGTAGCCGTCGACCAGCCCGCTCCACGAGGCCAGCGCCGACTGCTCGGTGACGGTGCCCTCCTTGTTGTTCTGGTCGATCACCGCCAGCGTGGAGACGTAGTGCATGCTCTTGGCCCGGCCCTGCGCCGTCCATTCGAGCAGCGTGACCACGCTCTCGACATTCGCGGGCTTGAGGCTCGCGTAGGTGTGCAGGAAGTCGACCTGCGCGGCGCAGTGGTAGATGGCGTCGCAGCCATCGCGCACCATCTGCACGGCGCTGTCGTCGAGGCCGAGGCGCGGCTTGCCGAGGTCGCCGGTCACGACCTTGATCCGCGCGTCGTCCCAGACCGCGCCGAGCTGGCGCTGGGCCAGCGTGCGCCTCAGGCGAAGCTCGCCCGCCTTCTCGTCTTCGGCGCGCACGTGGCAGACCACGCAGGCCGTGGTGTCGCGCAGCAGTGCGGCCAGCAGGTGGCTGCCGACGAAGCCACTGGCGCCGGTGAGGAACACGCGCTTCGGCGCCAGCTTCGGTGCGGTGTCCTGGGGGCGGATGTGCGCGGGCAGGTGGAGTTCGCGCGACAGGTCCAGTGCCTCGGCGGTGCCACCGGCGTTGTCGTCGATCCACGCCGCCAGTTCGGCGATCGAGGGGCGGTTGTAGACCTCGGCGTGCGGGAAGTCCGCGCGGACCTGCTGGCGGATGCGCATGCCGAGCTGGATGGCCATCAGCGAATGCCCGCCGAACTCGAAGAAGTTGTCGTGGATGCCGATGCGCTCCAGGTGCAGCGTTTCCGACCAGAGCCCGGCCAGCAGCTTCTCGGTGGGCGTGCGCGGCTCGGCATACGGCGCGGCGGCCTGCGGCCCGGGCGCGGGCAGCGCCTTGCGGTCGAGCTTGCCGCTCTGCGTCAGCGGCAGCGACGGTAGGTGGACGAAGGCCGAGGGCACCATGTAGTCGGGCAAGGCCTTCGCCATGTGCGCGCGCAACTCGATCGGTAGCGGATCGGCGGCGGCGACCACGTAGGCCACCAGGCGTTTCTCGCCCGGCACGTCTTCCCGTGCGATCACGGCGGCCTGCGTCACCAGCGGGTGCCGCAGCAGCACGGATTCGATCTCGCCCGGCTCGATGCGGAAGCCGCGGATCTTCACCTGCTGGTCGGCACGGCCGAGGAAATCGAGGCTGCCGTCGCTGCGCCAGCGCACGAGGTCGCCGCTGCGGTACATGCGGCTGCCGGGCGCGCCGTAGGGGTTGGCGATGAATCGCTCGGCGCTCAGCAGCGGCCGGTTCAGGTAGCCGCGCGCCAGGCCGCTGCCGGCGATGTAGAGCTCGCCCGCGACGCCGGGCGGCACGGGCTGCAGGCTGTCGTCGAGCACATACATCCGCGTGTTCCAGATCGGCTGGCCGATGGACGGCAGCGCTTCGGTCGTCATCGGTGCGCTCATGCTCGCGCAGATGGTGATTTCGGTCGGGCCGTAGGCATTGACCATGCGGCGGCCTTGCGACCAGCGCGCGGCCAGCGCGGCGGGACAGGCATCGCCGCCCACCACCAGCGTCTGCAGGTGCGGGAACGCGCCGTGCGGCAAGGTCGCCAGTGCGGCCGGCGGAATCAGCGCATGGCTGACGGCCTGCCTTTCGAGCAGGTCGGCCAGGTCCGTGCCCAGCAGCTGCGGGGCCGCCGGCACCACCAGCGCGGCGCCGGCGTGGAAGGCCATCAGCTGGTCCATGACGGAGGCGTCGAAGCCGCTGGAGGAGAACTGCAGCACGCGCGAATCCGGCGTGATGGCAAGCCGCTCGGCCATGGCCGTCCCCAGGCTGCTCAGGCCCGCATGCGGCACCACCACGCCCTTGGGCACGCCGGTGGAGCCCGAGGTGTAGATGATGTAGGCGGCATCCTGGGGATCGGCGGCGCGCGCCGGCGCCGGAGGGCCGTCCGACTGGATCGCCAGCGCGGCAACCGTCTCGTCGCTGTCGAGCGCCAGGCAGTGCGGAACACCGGCCAGCTGCGGCAACAGCGACGCGTGGGTCAACACGCCGGCGGGCGCCGCCTCCTCGAACACGAAAGCGCTGCGTGCGGCCATGTGGTTCGGGTCGATGGGCAGGTAGGCCGCACCGGCCTTGACGATGGCCAGGTGCGCGACGACGAGGTCGAGCGAACGCGGCAACACCGTCGCGACGATGGCGCCGGCACCGATGCCCCGGCCGCGCAGCAGGTGGGCGAGCCGGTTGGCCCGCACATCGAGCTCGGCGTAGCTGACGGTCGCGTGGTCGAGCACCACCGCCGCCGCCTGCGGGCGCCCGGTGGCATGCGACGCCACCATGGCGGCGAGCGACAGCGGCGCCAGCTCGCGCGTGGGGCCGCTCCAGTCGGACAGCAGACGGCGGCTTTCCTCGGCGCTCAGGATGGCCAGGCTGCCCAACGCCTCGTCGGGCGCATCGCAAGCCTCTTCCAGCAGACGCACCAGCCGCGCCGCCATCGCCTCGACCGTGCCGCGGTCGAACAGGTCGGTGCTGTACTGGATGCCGCCGGCAATGCCGCCCGGCAGGCCGTCGGCGCCGCGTTGCTCGTCGAGGATGAAGGACAGGTCGAATTTCGCGGTGTCGATGGCCACCGGCTGCGGCGTGATCGACAGGCCGGGCAGGCTGAAAGACAACCGGTTGCTGCCCTGCTGGAATCCCAGCATGACCTGGAACAACGGCAGGTTGGCGCCCGAGCGCCCCGGCCGCAGCAGCTCCACGATGCGGTCGTACGGAAACTCCTGGTTCGCATAGGCGGCGAGGTTGGTGGTCCGCACCCGCGCGATCAGTTCGCGCAGGCTCGGCTGGCCCGAGACGTCGGTGCGCAGCACCAGCGCATTGACGAAGCAGCCGATCAGGTCGTCCAGCGCGTGATCGCTGCGCCCGGCCACCGGCGTGCCGATGGCGATGTCGTCGCCGGCTCCCAGGCGATTCAGCAGGCCCACCAGCGCGGCCTGCAGCACCATGAAGACGCTGGCCTGGCCGTCGCGCGCCAGCTGCAGCATGCGCTCGTGGACATGCGGCGAGATCTGCATCGGCACCACGTCGCCGCGGTAGCTCGGAACGGGCGGGTGCGGGCGGTCGACGGGCAGGCTCAGCTGCTCGGGAAGGTCGCGCAAGGTCTCGCGCCAGAACGCACGCTGGCGGCCGGCCATGCTGTCGGCGTCGTCTTCGCTGCCGAGCAGCTCCTGCTGCCACAGCGCGTAGTCGGCGTACTGCAGCGGCAGCGGCGCCCAGTCGGGCGCCTTGCCTTGGCACCGTGCGGCATAGGCCATGCTCAGGTCGCGCGCCAGCGGCAACAGCGATGCGCCGTCGCCGACGATGTGGTGCGTCAGGAGCAGCAGCACGTGCTCGTCGCTCGCCAGCTTGAACAGGTGGGCGCGCAAGGGTGCGGTGGTGTCGAGCCTGAAGCCGCGGCGGCCCGCGGCATGCAGCTGGGCCGCGATTTCTTCTTCGCTGCTGTCGGCTTCGATCACCGCCGGCCGTGCGTCCGCACCGTCGAGGATGTGCTGGTACGGCAGTCCGTCTTCGTTCGGATAGACGGTGCGCAGGCTTTCGTGGCGCTGCACGAGGTCGCCCAGCGCCTCGTGCAGCGCTGCGCGGTCCAGCACACCGGAGAGGCGCAGGGCCAGCGGCATGTTGTAGGCCGGGTTGGCCTCCTCGAGCTGGTTCATCAGCCACAGGCGGCGCTGCGCGAAGGACAGCGGAATGCGCGGCGGACGCGGCATCGGCGTGAGGCTGGGGCGCGCGACCGACTCCCGGTCCAGCAGCTCCGCGAGGCCGGCGATGGTGGACACCTGGAACAGGGTGTCCACCGGCAGGTCGATCATGAACTGCTGCCGGATCATCGAGAGCAGCTGCACGATCATCAGCGAATGCCCGCCGAGCTCGAAGAAGTTGTCGTGGACGCCGACGCGCTGCAGGTGCAGGGTCTCGGCCCAAAGGCCGGCCAGGATCTTCTCGGTGGGCGTGCGCGGCGCGGCATACGGCGTTGCGGCCTGCAGCTCCGGCGGCGGCAGGGCCTTGCGGTCGAGCTTGCCGCTCGGGCCCAGCGGCAGGGCCGGCAGGCTCACGAAGGCCGAAGGCACCATGTACTCGGGCAAGGCCTGCGCGAGGTGGGTGCGCAATTCGGCCGGCTGCGGGTCGGCCGCATCGGCTGCAACGACGTAGGCCACGAGGCGCTTCTCGCCCGGCGTGTCCTCGCGGGCCACCACCGCGGCCTGGGCCACTTGCGGATGCCGCAACAGCACCGATTCGATCTCGCCCGGCTCGATGCGCAGGCCGCGGATCTTCACCTGCTGGTCGGCACGGCCAAGGTAGTCGAGACTGCCGTCGTGGCGCCAGCGCGCGAGGTCGCCACTGCGGTACATGCGGCTGCCGGGGGCGCCATGCGGGTTGGCAATGAAGCGCTCGGCGCTCAGCAGCGGACGGTTCAGGTAGCCGCGCGCGAGGCCAATGCCCGCGATGTACAGCTCGCCGGTCACGCCGGGCGGCACCGGCTGCAGGCCGCTGTCGAGCACATGCATCTGCGTGTTCCAGATCGGGCGGCCGATGGGAACGCTCGCCGATGCCGGCTCGGCCTCCGGTGCGCGCGGACACTCCCACGACGTGACATCGACGGCGGCCTCGGTCGGTCCGTAGAGGTTGTGCAGCCCGCAGGACAGGCGCTGCTGGAACTGCGTCTGGAGCGCGGGCGACAAGGCTTCGCCGCTGCAGATCACCCGGCGCAGCGTGGTGCATGTGGACGCGGCGGGCTCGCGCAGGAAGACCTCGAGCATCGACGGCACGAAGTGGATCGTGGTGATGCCTTCGCCGGCGATCAGGCCGGCCAGGTACGCCGCATCCTTGTGGCCGCCCGGCTTCGCCAGCACCAGCGTCGCGCCGTCGATCAGCGGCCAGAAGAACTCCCAGACCGACACGTCGAAGCTCGACGGCGTTTTCTGCAGCACGCGGTCATCGGCCTGCAGGCCGTACCGGTCCTGCATCCAGCGCAGGCGATTGACGATGGCGCGGTGCGACACCACCGCGCCCTTCGGCGTTCCGGTGGAGCCGGAGGTGTAGATCACATAGGCCGGATGCGAGGGATCGATCGCGGTGCCGGGGTGGGTGTCGGCATGGCTCTCCAGTTCGGCAATCGTTTGCGGCAGGTCGAGCAGAAGTTGCGATGCGTCGCCCGGCAGTGTCTCCGCCAGCGCCGCGGTGGTGACCAGGCACACCGGCTGCGCGTCGCGGAGCATGAAGGCGATGCGGTCCTGCGGAAAATCGGGATCGACCGGCAGGTAGGCCGCGCCGGTTTTCAGGACGGCCAACAACGCCACCATCAGCTCCATCGAACGCGGAATGGCCAGCGCCACCGTACGCTCCGGCCCTGCGCCGCGCGCGCGCAGCATGTGGGCCAACCGGTTGGCGCGCCGGTTCAGCTCGTCATTGCGCATCGCCTGCCCGTCGAAGCGCAAGGCAATGCCCTCCGGGTTGCCTTCGAGCTGCGCCTCGATCAATGCCGTGAGGCTGGTGTCCGGCACCGCATGGGCCGTGTCGTTCCAGTCCACCAGCAACTGCCTGCGTTCGTCGGCGCCGAGCAGGTCGATCTGGCCGATGGCCTGGTCCGGCTGGCGGATCACCGCGGCCATGAAGGCGAGCAGCCGGCGCTGGTGATCGGCCAGCGCCTGCGCGGTGTGCACCGCGGGGTTGGCATCGAAGTCGATCTGCAGGTCCTGCCCGTTGCCGCGCTCGTACAGGAAGATGCCCAGGTCCTCGGCCGTTCCGTTGGACAGGTTGCGCGGCCTGGCAGCATGCCCTGCAAAGCGGAAGTCGTAGTCGAAGGGCTCGACGTTGACGACGGTGGTGAACAGCTGCCGGTTGTTGACCAGCATGTTCAGGTCGCTGCGCAGGTGCTCGTAGCGGTAGGACTGGTGCCGCAGGATCTGCCGCATCTGCCGTCCCACTTCGCGGATCAGCTCAGGGACAGGCAGGTCCGCGCGCATCGCGAGACGCAGCGGCAGCGCGTTCGCCACCATCGCCGGCACGCGCCGCATGCGATCGTTGTGGCGCGCCGTGACCGGGATGCCGATCACCATGTCCTCGATGCCGGTGGCGCGGTACAGGTAGCCCGCGGTGGCCGCGATCAGTATCTGCGGCAGCGTGGTGCCGAACGCTTGCGCGATGCCCTGCAGCGCCTGCACGCTGGCGGCCGGCAGGTGGACCGTCTGGCGCAGCAGGCCGCCGACGTTGACCGATCGGTGCGAGGCCAGGCTCAGGGGATCGGGCGCATCGCCGAAGCGCTCCGCCCAGTACTGGCGGTCGCGCGGGAAGCGGCCGGATGCGCGGTAGGCGTTTTCTTCCTCGGCGAGTTGCGAGATCGGTGCCAGCCGGGATTCTTCGGGCACCGCGGCGTTGCCGGCGGCCATCGCGCTGTAGACGTCCGCGAAGCGGCGCGCAATGAGGCCGCCGCCGAAGCCGTCGAGCACGATGTGGTGGCTGCGGTGGTACCAGATGTGGCGATCGGGCGCGAGGCGGATCAGCGCGGACAGCCACAGCTGCCCGCTCGCCAGATCGATGCTGCGGGTGAAGTCGGCACGCATCCAGCGCTGCGCTTCGGCATCCGGATCGCTCTCGCTGCTGAGGTCGAGGTAGGGAATCTCGCCGGTGAAGGTGGGCGCGACGACCTGGCGCGGCCCCTGCCCCGCATCGACAAAACTCAGGCGCGTGGCCTCGGCTTCATCGGCCACCTGCCGCATGGCCGCGAGAAAGATGGCGGGGTCGATCTCGCCATCGATGTCGATGGCCTCGGCGAGGTTGAAGTTGGTGTCGGGCGACGCGAACTTCGCACCGAGCCACATCGCCATCTGACCCGAGGTAAGGGGCGCGGTGCGGCCCAGCTGATCGACGGTACTCATGCACTTCTCCAGGTCTTGAATGAAATCGGCAACGATGCATGTGCGCGTGAAATGGACGCGTGGCACACCCGCCGCTCGAGGAGAAATGCGGGTGGTCCGCGGCAACAATCCGTTCACATTGCCAGACCACTGTACAAGTGGTTGCAATCATTTCAGCGACGCTTTTTGGCGTGAAAACATTTCGCGCTGGGCTTTGAGCGCGAAAGATTTCATCGGGAAGTGAGCATTCGATCCGCAGTGTCGAAATGCGAAGGCTTTCATCGTATGTCGAAGCCCGAATGCCTCGAAAGGATGTTGCGACGCAGCAACTTGGTGCAGGCCTTGTAGGGGCATACCTTGGCGTGCTAGATGTGCCTCGCAGCGCGTACTTTTGGTTCTCTGAAGCAGCGTTCGAGGCGCGTGCACAGGGCACGCTGCTGGCTTTCGGCCGATCAACAAGTGCTCTGAACACAACGCATCAGGCGCGTTCCGAAAACAGCGCCACGATCACCTGCCGCAACCACCGGTTGCCCGGATCAGCCTCGAAGCGCTTGCTCCAGTGCAGCGACACCGTGAAGTCGCGCAGCGGAAACGGCGGCTCGACGATGGCGTAGCCGCCCTCTTCGGCGAAGCTGCGCGCGATGTTGCGCGGCATCACCACCGCGAGGTCGGTGGCGCGCACGATGGCCGGCAGCACCATGAAGTGCTCGGTCGTGAGGCGCACGCGGTCTTCGAGGTTCAGCAGCTGCAGGATGCGCAGCGTGTCGGCGTGCGTGCGCACCGCCACGTAGTCGAGCTCCTGCAGCGCCTCGAGCAGCGCCTGCCCGCTGCGCCGCCGCTTCACGAAGGGATGGCCCTTGCGCAGCAGCACGATGTAGCGGTCCTTCAGCAACTGGGCGCGCTGCGTGTCCTTCACCTTGGGCAGGAAGCCGAAGGCGAAATCGACCCGGCCGCTGTCGAGCGCCGCGGCGATGTCGCCGGTGGCCAGCGGCATGGTCTCGACCCGCACGCCCGGCGACAGTTCGCGCAGCCGTGCCATCAGCGCTGGCAGGAAGCGGCCCTCGCCGATGTCGCTCATGTGGATGCGAAACAGCTTGCGCGAGGCCGCCGGGTCGAAGCGCTCGGGCTCGGCCAAGGCCTGCTGCAGCATGGCCAGCGCCGCCTGCACCGGCACCGCCAGCCGCTCGGCCCGCGGCGTGGGCGACACGCCGCCGGGGGTGCGCGTGAAGAGCGCATCGCCCAGCAAGAGGCGCAGCCGCGTGAGGCCGTGGCTGGCCGCCGGCTGCGTCAGGCCCAGGGCTTCGGCCGCACGGCTCACGCTGCGGGCCCGGAAGACCGCATCGAAGAGCCGCAGCAGGTTGAGGTCGAGCTTTTCGATATGCATGGCATTCATATTGGATAGCTTGATTATTTTATTGATGTATGTCGGCATGCCGACCACACTGCGCAAACCCCCAGAAAAAGAGACACGATGGAAGTTTCATTCAGCAAGGAAGTCGAGCTGCTGCGCCTCGGCGCAGGCGATACCTTCCACGGCGAGGGCATCCTCGCCATCACCAAGGGCCTGCTGCAGTCGGGCGTCGCCTATGTGGGCGGCTACCAGGGCGCGCCGGTGTCGCACCTGCTGGACGTGATGGTCCAGGGCAAGACCTACATGGACGAGCTCGGCGTGCATGTCGAAGCGTGCTCCAACGAGGCCTCGGCCGCGGCGATGCTCGGCGCGTCCATTCACTATCCGCTGCGCGGCGCCGTCACCTGGAAGTCGATCGTCGGCACCAACGTGGCGGCCGACGCGCTCTCCAACCTCTCCTCGCCGGGCGTGACCGGCGGCGTGCTGGTCGTGGTGGGCGAGGACTACGGCGAAGGCGCCAGCGTGATCCAGGAGCGCACGCACGCCTATGCGCTCAAGTCGAGCATGTGCCTGCTCGATCCGCGGCCCGACCTCGGCGTGATGGTGCGCATGGTGGAAGAAGGCTTCCGACTTTCGGAGACCTCGAACATGCCCTGCCTGATGGAGCTGCGCATCCGCACCTGCCACGTGCGCGGCAGCTTCGAGTGCAAGGACAACATCGCGCCCGCCGTGTCGACGCGCGCGCTGATGACGGAGCCCGCGGGCTTCGACTACATGCGGCTCGCGCACCCGCCCGTCACCTTCCGCCACGAGAAGCTCAAGGGCGACGAGCGCATTCCGGCGGCGCGCCGCTACATCGTCGAGCACGAGCTCAATGAACTGATGCCGGGCCGCGCCCACGCCGACCTTGGCATCGTGGTGCAGGGCGGGCTCTACAACGCGCTGATCCGCAGCCTGCAGCAGCAGGGGCTGGCCGACGCCTTCGGCGAGACGGACATCCCGATCCTCGTGCTCAACGTGACCTACCCGCTGGTGCCCGAGCAGGTGGCCGACTTCTGCGTCGGCAAGCGTGCGGTGCTGGTGGTGGAGGAAGGTCAGCCCGAATACATCGAGCAGGACATCGCCACGCTCTTGCGCCGCCGCGACATCCAGACGCCGCTGCATGGCAAGGATCTGCTGCCCGCGGCCGGCGAATACGGTGTCGAGGTGCTGTCGGGCGGCATCGGCGCGTTCGCCGCGAAATACATCGAGGCCGGCGAGGCTTCGTCTTCCGCGCAGGCCTGGCTGGCCGGCAACCGCGAACGCCGCGAAGCGGTGGCACGGCAGCTCGCCGCGCCGCTGCCCAACCGGCCGCCGAGCTTCTGCGTCGGCTGCCCCGAGCGCCCGGTGTTCTCGGCGCTCAAGCTCGCGCAACAGGAAACGGGACCGGTGCACATCGCGGCCGACATCGGCTGCCATGCCTTCGGCACCTTCGAGCCTTTCTCGATGGGCCACTCGATCCTCGGCTACGGCATGAGCCTCGCGAGCCGCGCGGGCGTGGCGCCGATGATGAACCGCCGCACGCTGTCGATCATGGGCGACGGCGGCTTCTGGCACAACGGCCTGCTCACCGGCGTGCAGAGCGCGCTCTTCAACGACGACGACGCGGTGCTGCTGATCTTCAAGAACGGCTACACCTCGGCCACCGGCACGCAGGACATCATCTCCACGCCCGACGACGAGATGAAGGAGCGCGCCGTCGACAAGCAGCAGAGCCTGGTCGACAAGAACCAGACCATCGAGGCCACGCTGACGGGCCTGGGCGTGAAGTGGATGCGCACCGTCACCACCTACGACGTGGAACGCATGCGCAGGACGCTGACCGAGGCGCTGACCAGCGACTTCAACGGCCTGAAGGTGGTGATCGCCGAGGGCGAGTGCCAGCTCGAGCGCCAGCGCCGCATCAAGCCGTGGATTGCAAGCCTCTTGAAAAAAGGCGAGCGCGTGGTGCGCGTGAAATACGGCGTGGACGAAGACGTGTGCAACGGCGACCACGCCTGCATCCGCCTCTCGGGCTGCCCCACGCTCACGCTCAAGGACAACCCCGATCCGCTCAAGGTCGACCCGGTCGCCACCGTGATCGACGGCTGCGTGGGCTGTGGCCTGTGCGGCGCGAATGCGCATGCGGCCACGCTGTGCCCGAGCTTCTACCGGGCCGAGGTGGTGCAAAACCCGAAGTGGCACGAGCGCCTGCTGCATTCGCTGCGCGGCACGTTCGTGCGCGCCCTGCAACCCTCGTGAGGCACGACATGGAACAGAACCGCCCCATCACCCTGCTCGTCTGCGCCCTCGGCGGCGAAGGCGGCGGCGTGCTCACCGAATGGCTGGTGGACATCGCTCGCCATGCCGGCTACGCCGCGCAGAGCACGTCGATTCCCGGCGTGGCGCAGCGCACCGGCGCCACCACCTACTACATCGAGGTGTTTCCCGTGCCGCTCGCGCAGCTCGGCGGCAGGCGCCCGGTATTCAGCCTGAGCCCGGTGCCAGGTGCGCTCGATGCCATCGTCTCTTCGGAGTTGCTGGAGACTGCCCGCCAGATCGGCAACGGCATGAGCGCGCCGCTGCGCACGCTGGTCGTCAGCTCGTCGGCGCGCATCCTCACCACCGCCGAGCGCATGGAGCCCGGCGACGGCCGCGCCGATGCGCAGCGCCTGCTCGACGTGGTCAAGGCCTTCAGCCGCGAGCACCATGTGTTCGACATGAACGCCATCGCACGCGACGCCGGCACGGTGGTCAGCGCGGTGATGCTCGGCGCCATCGCGGGCAGCGGCCTGTTCCCATTCCCTCGCAATGCCTACGAGCACGTGGTGCGCGGCGGCGACACCAGCGCGCCTGAAAAGCTCGGCAAGATGGCGGCCGCCAGCCTGCGCGGCTTCGCAGCCGCCTTCGACGCCGTGGGCGCGCCCCGCGCACAGGCTGCCTTCGTGAGCAGCGTGATGGCCGGCGACACCAGCGACGCGCCGCCACCGGCGCGCGCCCTGCCCGATGAACTGGCGCGGCGCTTTCCGCCCGCCGTGCACGACATGCTCGCGCTCGGCCACGCCCGCGTGCTCGACTACCAGGATGCCGCCTACGCCGCGCTCTACGCCGAGCGGCTGGGCAAGGTGCTCGACGCCGAACGCGCCACCGATCCGGCCGGCGCCCAGGGCTTCGCCATCACCCGCGAGGCGGCGCGCTGGCTCGCGCTGTGGATGGCCTTCGACGACATCGTGCGCGTTGCCGCACTCAAGGGCCGTGCCAGCCGCGCGCAGCGCGTGCGGCAGGAAGTGCGTGCCGCCGACGAGGACATCGTGAAGGTCTACGACCACTTCAAGCCCGGCGCGGCCGAGTTCGCCGCGCTGCTGCCGCCCGCACTCTCGCGCCGCGTGACGGCCTGGGACCGCGGCCGCCAGGCGCGCGGCCGGGAGCCTTGGGCGCTGCCGCTCAAGGTGGGCAGCCACTCGGTGCTCGGCATGGCGTCGCTGCGGCTCCTGTCTTCGCTGAAGTGGCTGCGCCGCCGCGGCCATCGCTTTACCGAAGAGCAGGCACTGATCGAACGCTGGCTTGCAGCCGTGGAAGCCGGCACGCGCGAGGGGTGGGCACTGGGCCGCGAGCTGGCGCTGTGCGGCCGCCTCATCAAGGGCTACGGCAGCACCAACGAGCGCGGCAAGCACAACCTGCTGCACGTGATCGGCGAACTCGCAGGCCGCGCAACGCTGCCCGCGCCGACGCGCGCCGAGGCGATTGCCGCGGCGCGCGAAGCAGCCCTGGCCGACGAAGGCGGCAAGGCGCTCGACGCCGCGCTGGTGCGCCACGGCGCCGCGCCGCGGCCGGTGCCGGCGCAGGCTATCCGCTGGATGAAGCGGCCGCCGTCCACCGCCGCCTGATTCCGCCCGATCCAGATTTCATAACAACCCAGGAGACACGACACATGCCCCCCCACGCCCTTCCCTGGCGGCGACGCCTGCTGTTCACCGCCGCCTGCGCGCTGCTGGCCTGCGCGCACGCGAATACGAATGCCGACACGTGGCCCACCAAGCCGATCAAGGTGATCGTCAACTTCCCGCCCGGCGGCGCCGCCGACCAGATCGCGCGCGCGGTCTCGCAGCCGCTGCAGGAGTCGCTCAAGCAACCCGTGGTGATCGAAAACCGCGCAGGCGCCAACGGCAACGTCGGCGGCGAGGCGGTGGCGCGCGCACCGGCCGACGGCTACACGCTGCTCATGAGCTCGGGCGGCATGGTGTCGGTGAACCCGCACCTGTATTCGCGCATGAGCTTCGACCCCGCGAAGGACCTGGTGCCGGTGGCGGCGGCGGCGCGCGTGCTGGTGTTCCTGGTGACCAGGCCCTCGCTGCCACCCACGAATGTGCGCGAGTTCATCTCGTACGCCAAGGCCAACCCGGGCAAGCTGTCGTACGGCTCGCCCGGCAGCGGCAGCTCGCCGCACTTGGCCGGCGAGATGTTCAAGAGCCAGGCCGGCCTCTTCGCGCTGCACGTGCCCTACCGCGGCGCGGCGCCTGCGCTGCAGGACCTGCTGGCCGGCCAGATCGACTACGCCTTCGACCCCGGCATCGGCCTGCAGCAGGTTCGCGCCGGCAAGCTCCGGCTGCTGGCGGTGGGCAGCCCGCACCGCTCGCCGCTCTTTCCCGATGTGCCCACGCTCGACGAGGCCGGGCTGCGCGGCTTCGACGCCGACACCGTGTTCGGCTTCTACGCGCCCGCGGGCACGCCGGCGGCGGTGGTGGCACAGCTCAATGCGCAGATCAACCGCGCGCTCGCGCTGCCGGCCGTGAAGGAACGCATCGCCGCGCTCGGGGGCGAAGCGGTGCCGGGCTCGCCGGCCGAGTTCCAGCAGCGCGCGGCGGCCGATTCGCAGCGCTTCGGCGCGCTGATCCGCGACCGGAAGATCGTCGCGGACTGAGCGCGTACATCACCCCGTGGTTGCCGACGAGAATGAGCCGATGAGCAGCACCAAGGAAATCACCTACACCGCGCGCGTCGAGTTCGGCGACTGCGACCCGGCCGGCATCGTCTGGTTCCCCAACTTCTTCCGCTGGATCGATGCGGCCTCGCGCCACTTCTTCGCGGAATGCGGCGTGCCGCGCTGGGAAGAAACGGCGCAGACGCTGGGCGTGATCGGCACGCCGCTGGTCGACACGCACACGCGCTTCGTGAAGGCCGCGAGCTACGGCGACACGCTGCAGATCGCGGTGCGCATCACCGAGTGGCGCGACAAGAGCTTCGTGCAGACCTACCGCGTGACGCGCGGCGAAGACCTGATCCTCGAGTGCGAAGAGGTGCGGATCTTCGCGGCGAAGCGCGAAGGCGGCGGCATCCGCGCGGTGCCGATTCCGCCGAGCATCCGCGCGCTCTGCACGTAGGCCTTGGGGGCATTCGGGGCGTTGATCGGCTCGCACAAGCGCTGCGTCCTGCGCACGCACCCCGAACACTGTGCCCGTTTCATGCATTGCGGGTCACACGCCAGCGTGGTGGAAAGCTTGAAATGAACAGGACAGATGGTTTCTTCATCGAATTGAAAGCAGGTTGAAAGGTTGCGATGCGGAATCGCAACAATGAGGCGATAACGACCATGATGGCATTGCAGGACATGGCCGAAAAGGTTGACCCTCCCCGTGATGCGGTGCAACAATCTCGCATCTTTACTTCGGAGCCCCGTGCGTGGACAGTGCCAGTTGGATCAGTGACAAGACGCGTGCCTCGGCAGGCGTGACACCTCCGGCCCTCTAGCGCAGGCTTCCCTCGCGCTGTGGCCGCCGTGCACGCAGCGTGACCCGTTCGCCATTCAGGCCAGCGGTTCTCCCCTTCCGAATCCCGTCGTTCTCCGTCACTGACTTTTTCAGTCAGCTTGCGTGTCCGTGCGCGAGGCCTTTCATCGCGAAGGAGCCTTGTCATGCGTCAAATTCAACTTCGTCAGCAGCAGCAACAGCAGCCGGTGCAGCAACCTGCCCGCCCGCCGGCGCACGTGCCTGCGCACGCAGCCACGGCGCAGGACATCGACAACGAAACGCTGGACCGGGCCGCCGCGCTCTGGACCACGCGGCGCATCCGCAGCTTCTTCCTGCTGCTCGAACAGCCGCTGCGCACCACGCACCGCTGACGCCGGGCCGTCCATCACGAAGGAGGCCTCCATGGACCCAGCCCCTCATCGGCGCCCCTGCGCGCCCCATCCGTTTCGATCGATTGCAACAGTGCAGCGCGCCGTGCTGCGGAGAGACTCGCACGTCTAGTTGAGGACGCGTGGGCGTTCTTTCCTTCGCGGCCTGCGCCGCGAAGGAGAAAAAATGAAGAACGTCCTGAAGTCCTTTTTCGAGAGCTTCCTGCGCAGCCGCCACATGCTGCATCACTTCGAGCGCTGGCAGACGCTGCTGGGCTCGAAGCCCGTCGGCGTGGCCTCGGCCAGCATGCCGCCCGACATCGCGAAGGCGCTGGCCGCCGCATCGCGCACCGATGCCGGCGAGATGCTCGTCAGGCTCGGCAGCTCGCCCCGAGGCCTGAGCGAAGGCCACGCGCAGGTGCTGCGCAGGCGCCTCGGCAGCAACGAGGTGCGCCACGAGCAGCCGCTGCCGTGGTGGACGCACCTGTGGCAGTGCTACCGCAACCCGTTCAACCTGCTGCTGACCGTGCTGGCGCTGATCTCCTACGTGACGGAAGACATGAAGGCCACGCTGGTGATCGGCAGCATGGTGGTGCTGTCGACGGTGCTGCGCTTCCTGCAGGAGTCGCGCTCCAACAAAGCGGCCGAGCGCCTCAAGGCGATGGTGAGCAACACCGCCACGGTGCTGCGGCCCGCGCCGGGCCGCAAGGCCGGTGCCGCGGGCGACGAAGGCTTCGACGCCACGCATGCGGGCACGGTGCGGGTCGAGGTGCCGATGCACGAGCTGGTGCCGGGCGACGTGATCGCGCTCTCGGCCGGCGACATGATCCCGGCCGACGGCCGCCTGCTCACCGCCAAGGACCTGTTCATCAGCCAGTCGGCACTGACCGGCGAGGCCATGCCGGTCGAGAAGTTCGCCATCGACCGCAGTGGCCACGAAGCCGGTGTGCTCGAGCGCGAGAACCTGCTGTTCATGGGCACCAACGTGATCAGCGGCACCGCCACCGCGCTGATCGTGCACACCGGCGACCGCACCTTCTTCGGCGCCCTCGCGCAGCGCGTGACGGCCGCCGACCGCGGCACCAGCGCCTTCCAGGCCGGCATCAACCGCGTGAGCTGGGTGCTGATCCGCTTCATGCTGGTGATGGCGCCGTTGGTGCTGGTGATCAACGGCGTGGCCAAGGGCGACTGGTGGGAGGCGGCGCTTTTCGCGCTGTCGATCGCGGTCGGCCTCACGCCCGAGATGCTGCCGATGATCGTGACCGCCACGCTCGCCAAGGGCGCGGTCGTGATGTCGCGCCAGAAGGTGATCGTGAAGCGGCTCGAAGCGATCCACAACTTCGGCGCGATGGACGTGCTGTGCACCGACAAGACCGGCACGCTGACGCAGGACCGGATCGTGCTCGAGCGCCATACCAATGCCTGGGGCGAAGGCTCGGACCATGTGCTGCGGCTCGCCTACCTGAACAGCTTTCACCAGACGGGCCTGAAGAACCTGCTCGACAAGGCGGTGCTGAACCACGCCGAGATGCAGCCCGAGACGCGCCTGCAGACGGCCTACCGCAAGATCGACGAAGTGCCCTTCGACTTCTCGCGCCGCCGCATGTCGGTGGTGGTGGAGAACGGCGGCAGCGAGCACCTGCTGATCTGCAAGGGCGCGCTGGAAGAAATCCTGTCGGTGTGCACCTCCGTCGAGCGCGGCGCCGAGGTGCTGGCGCTCGATGCCGAGCTGCTCGCGCGCATCCACCGCGTGGCGTCGGAACTCAACGCACAGGGCCTGCGCGTGGTGGCCGTGGCCAGCCGCACGCTGAGGGCCGAGGCGCGCAGGGCCGCCTACGGCGTGGCCGACGAGTCGGCGCTCACGCTGCTGGGCTACGTCGCCTTTCTCGACCCGCCGAAGGAATCGACCGCACCCGCGCTGCGCGCGCTGGCCGAGCACGGCGTGGCGGTGAAGGTGCTGACGGGCGACAACGAGCTGGTCACGCGCAAGGTCTGCGGCGACGTGGGCATCGACGCCGGCCGCATCGTGCTCGGCCGCGAGATCGAGGCGCTGCGCGATGCCGAGCTGCGTGCGCTGGTCGAGCGGCACCAGGTGTTCGCCAAGCTCACGCCGGCGCACAAGGAGCGCATCGTGCACGCGCTGCACGCCAACGGGCACGTGGTCGGCTTCATGGGCGACGGCATCAACGACGCGCCGGCGCTGCGTGCAGCCGACATCGGCATCTCGGTGGACGGCGCGGTGGACGTGGCCAAGGAATCGGCCGACATCATCCTGCTGGAGAAGAGCCTGATGGTGCTGGAGCAAGGCGTGGTCGAAGGGCGCCGCACGTTCGCCAACATGCTCAAGTACATCAAGCTCACGGCGAGCTCGAACTTCGGCAATGTGTTCTCGGTGCTGGTGGCGAGCGCGTTCCTGCCGTTCCTGCCGATGCTGCCGCTGCACCTGCTGGTGCAGAACCTGCTGTACGACGTGTCGCAGATCGCGATCCCGTTCGACAACGTGGACGAGGAATTCCTCAAGACGCCGCAGCGCTGGAACCCGGCCGACCTGGGGCGCTTCATGGTGTTCTTCGGGCCGCTGAGCTCGGTGTTCGACATCCTGACCTACACGGTGATGTGGTTCGTGTTCGCGGCCAACACGGTGGCACACCAGACGCTGTTCCAGTCGGGCTGGTTCATCGAGGGGCTGCTGTCGCAGACGCTGATCGTGCACCTGATCCGCACGCGCAAGATCCCTTTCCTGCAAAGCCGCGCGGCCTGGCCGCTGCTGGCGATGGGCGCTGCGATTGCCGCGGTGGGCATCTGGCTGCCGATGGGGCCGCTCGCGCACTACTTCAAGCTGCAGGCGCTGCCGCTCGCGTACTTCCCGTGGCTGGTGGCGATGCTGGTCGGCTATGCGGTGCTGACGCAGACGGTGAAGGGGTGGTATGCGCGGCGGTATGGGTGGCAGTGAGGACTGGACGCGGGCGTTCGGGGGCGCTGTTGTTCAGGGCGTGTGCACAGGACACCGGGTGCTCCCCTCCGCGAATGTCCCCCGCTTCGCTCCTCCTTTATTTCGCTGCGGGGAGCACCCGGTGCCCTGTGCACGATGGGCGCGGTCGTTGTGCTGGCCGGTCAACCAGTGCTCCGAGCGAAAGCTACACGCAGATGACACCCAAGCCCCGCAAACTGGCGCGAACATCGAAAGCCACATCGGATGCAAGCCATTCAAAACCTCAACCTGCCCTCGCTGCTCGACACCTTCGTCAGCGTGGCGGTCGCCTTCGCACTCGGCTCGCTGATCGGCCTGGAGCGCCAGATACGGCAGCGCGCCGCGGGCCTGCGCACCAACACGCTCGTGGCAGTGGGTGCGGCGGTGTTCGTCGACATGGCGAACCGGCTGCACGGTCACGACGGGGCCGTGCATGTGGCGGCCTACGTGGTCTCGGGCATCGGTTTTCTGGGGGCGGGCGCGATCATGAAGGAAGGCACCAACATCACGGGCCTGAACACGGCGGCCACGTTGTGGGGGTCGGCGGCGGTCGGCGCTTGCGCGGGCGCCGACCTGATCGGTGAAGCGGCGATTGCGGCGCTGTTCGTGCTGGCCAGCAACACGCTGCTGCTGCCGGTGGTCAACCGCATCAATCGCCGCCCGATCAGGGAGGAATCGAGCGAGGCGACCTACACGGTGCGGGTGATCTGCTCGCGCGCAGCCCGGCCCGAGGTGATGGACCAGCTGCTGCTGTTGCTCGAAGCCGCGAACTACCCGGTGCGCGATGTCGACCAGCACGCCTTCGGGCCGGCCGACACGGAAATCGAAGCAACGCTGTACGCCACCGCAGTCGAGCCACTGGAGCTCGACCAGGTGATTGCAGACCTGGAGGCGCTCGAAGGCGTGCAACAGGCCTTCTGGAACGCCAGTGCAGACGATTGACCTTCGGGTCCTTCGAGGAACACCGCGGAACCGGCTTTGCCGGGCCGCAGGTGTTGCCCCCGGTGAGGGGGTTGGCGAAGCGACACGAAGTGCGCGTAGCCTGGGGGAGAGCCCAGTTCAAACGCCGAGGATCGAAACGGCCTTGGTGTTCAGGTAAGCCTCGAGCGCCTCGGGGCCGCCTTCCGAACCGTAGCCCGAATCCTTCACGCCGCCGAACGGCATTTCCGGCGACGGGGTGGCAGGCTGGTTGATCCACAGCATGCCGAGCTCGAGCTTCTGGCTCAGCAGGTGCGCGCTCTTGATCGACTTGGTGAAGGCGTAGCCGGCCAGGCCGAACGGCAGGCGGTTGGCTTCGGCGATCGCTTCTTCGAGCGTGTCGAAACCGCGGATCGCGGCGATCGGGCCGAAGGGTTCGTTGTTGAACACGTCGGCGTCGAGCGGCACGTCGGTCAGCACGGTCGGGGCGAAGAAGTTGCCCGAATCGCCGACGCGTTCGCCGCCGGCGGCGACGGTCGCGCCCTTCTTGCGCGCATCGTCCAGCACATGGGCCATGGCCGTGAGGCGGCGTGCGTTGGCCAGCGGGCCGATGGTCGTGCCTTCGGCGAGGCCGTCGCCGAGCTTCAGGCCTTCGGTGTACTTGACCAGCGTGCGGGCGAATTCTTCGCGCAGGCTGTTGTGCACCAGGAAGCGGGTCGGCGAGATGCAGACCTGGCCCGCATTGCGGAACTTGGCGGCGCCGGCAGCCTTGACGGCCAGCGCGACGTCGGCGTCCTCGGCCACGATCACCGGGGCGTGGCCGCCCAGTTCCATGGTGACGCGCTTCATGTGCGAGCCGGCCAGCGCGGCCAGCTGCTTGCCGACCGGGGTGGAGCCGGTGAAAGTGACCTTGCGGATGATCGGGTGCGAGATCAGGTAGTTCGAGATCTCGGCCGGGTTGCCGAACACCAGGCCCACGGTGCCGGGCGGAATGCCGGCGTCGACAAAAGCCTGCAGCAGCGCGGCGGGCGATGCCGGGGTTTCCTCGGGCGCCTTCACCAGGAACGAGCAGCCGGTGGCCAGCGCGGCGCCGAGCTTGCGCACGATCTGGTTGATCGGGAAGTTCCACGGCGTGAACGCGGCGACGGGGCCCAGCGGCTCCTTCAGCACGAGTTGCTGCGCAGCCAGGTTGCGCGAGGGCACGATGCGGCCGTAGACGCGGCGGCCTTCGTCGGCGAACCATTCGATGATGTCGGCGGCGGCCAGCGTCTCGCCCTTGGCTTCGGCCAGCGGCTTGCCCTGCTCTTGCGTCAGCAGTTTGGCGATTTCGGGGGCGCGCTCGCGGATCAGGCCGGCGGCGCGGCGCATGACGGCGGCGCGCTCGTTGGCGGGGGTGTTGCGCCACTTCTCGAAGCCGCGCTGGGCGGCGGCCAGGGCGCGGTCGAGGTCGGCGATGCTGGCATGCGCCACCTTGCCGATGGCCTTGCCGGTGGCGGGGTTCACGACGTCCAGGGTCTTGCCGCCGGTGGCGTCGACCCATTCGTTGTCGATCAGCAGGCGGGTGTCGGTGTAGGTAGCGGTCATGGCGAACTTTTCCTTCGGGGACTGGATGATGAAAGGGGGAAATCTGGGTGCGCGGCGCGGCACCTGGAGGGTGCGCATGCGACAACGGCGGCAATTTGCCGCCGGATGCATAGATTAACCCGAGTTCGCCAGGCCCGCCGGCGCCGGGGAAACCGGCCCCTTCCGCCCTCTACAGGATCAGGAGCGCGCGGAAGTCGTTGACGTTGGTGTTCGTCGGCCCCGTCACGAACAGGTCGCCGATGGCGTCGAAGTAGCCGTAGGCGTCGTTGCGGTCCAGGTGGTCCGACAGCTTCCGGCCCGCAGCGGTCGCGCGCGTCAGCGTGTCGGGCGCGACGAAGGCGCCGGCGTTGTCTTCCACGCCGTCGATGCCGTCGGTGTCGGCGGCCAGCGCCCAGACCTGCGGCTGGCCCATGAGCGCGCCGGCCAGCCCCATGCAGAACTCGCCGGCCCGGCCGCCGCGGCCCTTGGCCTGGCCCGGCTGGCGCGGCCGGATCGTGACAGTGGTTTCACCGCCCGAGAGAATGACGCAGGGCCGTGCGAACGGCTGGCCGCGGTGCGCCACGGCACGGGCCAGCGCGGCATGCACCTTGCCGACCTCGCGCGATTCGCCTTCGATCTCGTCGCTGAGGATGTGCGCCTCGATGCCGGCCGCGCGCGCCGCCGTGGCCGCGGCTTCGAGCGACTGCTGGGGCGTGGCGATCAGGTGGGTCTCGTGGCCCGCGAAGGCCGCGTCGTCCGGCTTCGGCGTTTCGAGCCCGCCGTTTTCGAGCTGGGCGCGCACGGGTGCGGGCACCTCGATGCCGTAGCGGTCGAGGATGGCGAGCGCGTCGGCGCAGGTGGTCGCGTCAGGCACCGTGGGGCCGCTCGCGATGACGGCCGCGTCGTCGCCCGGCACGTCGCTGATGGTGAGCGTCACCACGCGCGCCGGGGCGCAGGCCGCGGCCAGCCGGCCGCCCTTGATGCGCGACAGATGCTTGCGCACGCAGTTCATCTCGCCGATGCCGGCGCCGCTGTCGAGCAGTTGCTTGTTGATGCGCTGCTTGTCGGCCAGCGTCAGGCCTTCGGCCGGCAGCACCAGCAGCGAGGAGCCGCCACCCGAGATCAGGCACAGCACGAGGTCATCGGCCGTGAGGCCTTGCGTCAGGGCGAGGATGCGCTCGGCCGCCTGCTGCCCCGCCGCATCGGGCACCGGGTGCGCGGCCTCGACGAGTTCGATGCGCTGCGGCACGCCTTCGGGGCGCGGCGGAATGTGGTCGTAGCGCGTGACGACCAGGCCCGAGAGCGGCGCATCGGCGGGCCACAGGGCTTCGAGCGCCTGCACCATCGAGCCGCCGGCCTTGCCGGCGCCGAGCACCAGCGTGCGCCCCTTGGGCGGCGGCGGCAGGTGGGCGCCCAGCGTGGACAGCGGCAGCGCGCGGTCCACCGCCACGCGGTAGAGATGTTCGAGGAAGGCGCGCGGTGCTTCGCGCGGGTCGGGGGCGGGGCCGGAAGAGGGGTTTGATGCGGTCATTGCTTGCTTGTCTCCAACGAGGCGATTGTGCAAGGAATACCGCGGAACCGGCTTTGCCGGGCCGCTGGTATTGCCCCCTGCAAGGGGGTGGGCGGCCACACGAAGTGGGCGAGCCTGGGGGTCAGTTCGTCTTCGCGCCGGCCTGGAACCAGCGGCTGATGAGGGCTCGCTCGTCGTCGGTAATACCCGTCGCGTTGTTCATGGGCATGATCTTGGTCACCACGACCTGCTGGTAGATCGCCTGCGCATGCGCCGTCACCTGGTCGGGCGTATCGACGCGCACGTTCTTCATCTGCACGGCCGCGCCATGGCACATGAAGCAGCGCTGCTCCAGCACCTTCTGCACGTCCTTGTACGCCACGGCGGGCACCGCTGCGGCGGCCACGGGGGCGGCGGCCGGTTCGGGCTTCATCCAGACGATGCTGAGGCCCAGCACCACGATGCCGATCAGCGCATAGGGCAGCGGGTTGCCCGCGTTGCCGAGCTTGAAGCGGTGGCGCACCACGAAGAACTGGCGAATGGCCGCGCCGCCGAGCATGATCAGCAGCAGCACGATCCAGTTGTACTTGTGCGTGTAGGTGAAGCTGTAGTGGTTGCTCAGCATCGCGAACAGCACGGGCAGCGTGAAGTAGGTGTTGTGCACGCTGCGCTGCTTGCCGCGCTGGCCGTGCACCGGGTCGACCGGACGGCCTTCGCGCAGGGCCTGCACGTTCTTGCGCTGGCCCGGGATGATCCAGAAGAACACGTTGCCGCTCATCGTGGTGGCCATCATGGCGCCCACGAGCAGGAAGGCCGCGCGGCCCGCGAACCACTGGCAGGCCAGCCAGGTCGCGAAGACGATGAAGATCGCGATCAGCACGCCGACGATGGTGTCGCCGTTCTTGCGGCGGCCGAAGACCTGGCAGATGCCGTCGTAGACCATCCAGAACACGACGAAGAAGGCGAGCGCCACGCCGATGGCGGCGCCGGGCTGCCAGTCCATCTTCGACTTGTCGATCAGGTAGGTGCTCGCGTTCCACAGGTACGACATGGTGAAGAGCGCGAAGCCCGTGAGCCACGTGCTGTAGCTCTCCCAGTACGACCAGTGCAGATGATCCGGCAGCTTCCGGGGCGCCAGCGTGTACTTCTGCATGTTGTAGAAGCCGCCGCCGTGCACGGCCCACTGTTCGCCGCCCACGCCCTTGTCGAGCGATTCGGGGTCCTGCGGCTTCTCGAGGCTGTTGTCCAGCATCACGAAGTAGAAGGAGGCGCCGATCCAGGCGATGGCGGTGATGACGTGGACCCAGCGCAGCAGCAGGTTGGCCCAGTCGAGGTAGTAGCTTTCCATATGCTTCTCTCTCAACCCGATTGGCGCGTGAGGACGCCAGGAAAGGGTTTCAGCCTGCTCACCACCGCGGGCGCTGTAAGCAGAGAAAGTGCCGCGAACGCAGGCTCCATGGAAAGATGGGCCTCGCTCCGCTGCGGCTTGTTGTGGACCGAAAGTGTATACAGTTTTGGCAAGGGACGGGGCGCTTTTTCAGGGCGTGACCGCCGGGAAAACCCTGTTCAGCCCAGCGATTGCAACAACTGTGCCGCCACCGCCACGGCGATGACCTCGGGCTCCTTGCCCGTGATTCCGGGCACGCCGATCGGGCAGGTGATGCGGGCCAGTTCGTCCGCCGTGAAGCCGCGCGCCTCCAGGCGGTGGCTGAAGGTGGCCCACTTGGTCTTGCTGCCGATCAGGCCGACGTAGGGCAGGTCGTTTCGCTCGCGCAGGCGCTTCAGGCAGGCGATGACGATGTCGAGGTCTTCGGCGTGGCTGAAGCTCATGATGAGCACACGGCTGCCCGGCGCGAGCGCGGTAACGGCGTCCTGCACCGGCTCGGAGTGCTCGGTGTCGATCTGCACGGGCAGTCCGTCGGGGAAGACGCCGTCGCGGCTGTCGATCCAGCGCACCGAGAACGGCAGCGTCGACAGCAGTCGGGCCAGCGCCGCGCCCACGTGCCCGCCGCCGAAGAGGGCCACGGGCCCGAGCTGCGCGACCAGATCCTGCTGCAGCCTCGGCGCATCGGCGGCCGTGATGCGCTCGTAAGAGAGGAACATCACCCCGCCGCAGCACTGCCCCAGGCTGGGCCCGAGCGGATAGCGCTGGATGCCGTCGAAGGGCTTGCGCTTGCCGGCCAGCAACTCGCGCGCTTCCTTTGTCGCCTGGAACTCCAGCTGCCCGCCGCCGATGGTGGCGGTGAGGCCGTCGGCCCACACGGCCATCCAGGTCCCGGCCTCGCGCGGCGCCGAGCCCTGCGTGGACTCGACGCGCACCAGCACCGCGTCTTCATGGCGCAGGCGCGCCAGCAATTGATCGACCGCACCGCTCATCGTCATCGATACCTTCGGTTGCCGGGCGCGCGACGACTCACGGTATAAACCCGGCCATGAATCGCCAGCTTACGCCTCGCCGCCTCGCACTTGCAGCTTCTGTTGTTTCGGCCCTCTGGCTTGCCGGCTGCGGCTCCACCGGGTCGGTGCCCGGCCAGCTGAGCGGGGCCAGCGGCGATGTCGGGGCCGGGCCGGTGCCGTCCGCATCCAGTGCTTCTTCCGCGCGCGCCTATCGCCGCGATGCCGCGCGCCATGTCTATGAAGCCAACCGCTCGCGCATCTACAAGGGCCAGCTGCCGCCGGTGCTGTACGCGGTCGGCACGCTCGAGGTGAACATCGACGCTGGCGGCAAGGTGCGTTCGATGCACTGGCTGCGCGCGCCCAAGCATGCGCCCGAAGTGATTGCCGAGATCGAGCGCACGGTGCTGAAGGCGTCGCCCTTCCCTTCGGCAACGCGCCTGGGCTCCGTCACCTGGACGGACACCTGGCTGTGGGACGAGAGCGGACGCTTCCAACTCGACACCCTGACCGAAGGCCAGCAACAAGGCGACTGAAGCCCCGGCTCAGGAGCCGCGGTAGGTGGAGTAGCTCCACGGGCTCACGAGCAGCGGCACGTGGTAGTGCTGGTCGGTGTGGGCCACGCCGAAGTCCAGCGAGACCTTGTTCAGGAAGTTCGGCTCCGGCAGCTTGACGCCGAGGGCCTTGAAGTAGCCGGCCACGTCGAACACCAGGCGATAGGTGCCGACCTTCAGCGAATTGTTGTCGTAGAGAGGCCCGTCGCTGCGGCCGTCCGAATTCAGCGTGAAGCGCTTCACCAAGGTGGCGACGTCGCCGTCGGTGGTGTACAGCGCAACCTCCATGCCGGCCGCGGGGCCGCCGTGCATCGTGTCCAGTACGTGAGTGCTCAGGCCCATGGGGCGCTCCTTGAAAATCCGAAAAGCTCGGATCGGTGGGTGCGGGAAATTCCGGTGGACAAAAGTGTATACAGTTACCGGCTTTGGGTCTATCATGAAAAACATGGAGTCCTCCACCACCCGTTCGATCGTCGATGCCCTCACGAAGGCCATCGTCGAGCACCGGCTTCAGCCCGGCACCAAACTCGCCGAGCAGAAGCTGGCCGATCACTTCGGCGTGTCGCGCACGCTGGTGCGGCAGGCGCTGTTCCAGCTCTCGCAGAACAAGCTCATTCGCCTCGAGCCCGCGCGCGGCGCCTTCGTGGCCGCGCCCGCCGTCGACGAGGCCAGGCAGGTGTTCGCCGTGCGCCGCATGCTCGAGGCCGAGATGACGCGCGAGTTCGTGCGCACCGTCACGCCCGCGAAGATCAAAGCGCTCAAGGAGCACGTCGCGCTGGAAAAGTCTGCCGTGTCGGGCGAGGACATCTCGGGCCGCACCGAACTGCTCGGCGACTTCCACGTGCGCATGGCCGAGCTCATGGGCAACCAGGTGCTGGCGCAGATCCTCGGCGAACTGATCTCGCGCTGCGCCCTCATCACGCTGATGTACCAGAGCACCAGCGCGGCCGAGCACTCCAACGACGAGCACGCCGACATCGTGAAGGCGCTGGCCGCGCGCGACGAAGAGCGCGCCGTGCGCCTCATGACCGAGCACCTGGAACACGTCGAGGCCAACCTCACGTTCGACCGCAAGGTTCCCACCAACGACATCTCGCTGGCACTGTCCTGAACATTCCATGACCGTCTACGACACCACCCTGCCCTACCCGCGCGACCTCGTCGGCTACGGCCGCAACCCGCCCCACGCCCAATGGCCCGGCGGCGCGCGCATTGCGGTGCAGTTCGTCCTCAACTACGAAGAGGGCGGCGAGAACGCCACGCTGCATGGCGACGCGGGCTCCGAGCAGTTCCTGTCCGAGATGTTCAATCCGGCCAGCTTCCCGGACCGCCACATCAGCATGGAAGGCATCTACGAGTACGGCTCGCGCGCCGGCGTGTGGCGCATCCTGCGCGAATTCGAGAAGCGCGGCCTGCCGCTGACCGTGTTCGGCGTGGGCATGGCGCTCGCGCGCTACCCCGAGCTGACCGCCGCCTTCAAGGAACTGGGCCACGAGATCGCCTGCCACGGCTGGCGCTGGATCCACTACCAGAACCTCGACGAAGCCACCGAGCGCGAGCACATGCGCCTGGGCATGGAAGCCATCGAGAAGCTCACCGGCGAACGCGCCCTGGGCTGGTACACCGGCCGCGACAGCCCGCGCACGCGCCGCCTCGTGGCCGACTACGGCGGCTTCGAATACGACAGCGACTACTACGGCGACGACCTGCCCTTCTGGATGAAGGTGCAGAAGACCGACGGCACCGTGGTGCCGCAGCTCATCGTTCCCTACACGCTCGACTGCAACGACATGCGCTTCGCGCTGCCGCAGGGCTACTCGCACGCCGACCCGTTCTTCCAGTACATGAAGGACAGCTTCGACGCGCTGTACGCCGAAGGCGACCCCGCAGGCGACAACAGCCCCAAGATGATGAGCATCGGCATGCACTGCCGCCTGCTCGGCCGGCCCGGCCGCATCACGGCGCTGCAGCGCTTTCTCGACCACATCGCGCAGCACGACCGCGTGTGGGTCTGCCGGCGCGTCGACATCGCGCGGCACTGGAAGCAGGCGCACCCCTTCGAATCGGCCGTCACAGGAAGCTGACCATGAGCCTCACCATTGCCCAACTCAACGCCGCGGTGCCGGCCGAAGCCGTCGCGCTGCTCGACGGCGTCTACGAGCATTCGCCATGGATCGCCCAGCGCGCGCTGGCCGCGCGCCCCTTCCGATCGCTCGCGCACCTCAAGCATGCGCTGGTGCAGGCGCTGGCCGCGTCGTCGGCCGACGAGCAGATCGGCCTGATCCGCGCCCACCCCGAGCTCGCGGGCAAGGCCATGGTCAGCCGGACGCTCACGGCCGAGTCGACCAACGAACAGCGCAAGGCCGGCCTCACCGACTGCACGCCCGAAGAGTTCGCGAAGATCCAGAAGCTCAACGCCGACTACAACGCGAAGTTCGGCTTCCCGTTCATCCTCGCGGTGCGCGGGCCGCGCGGCACCGGCCTCGCCAAGCGCGAGATCATCGACACCTTCGAGCGCCGGCTGTACAACCACCCCGCCTTCGAACTCGGCGAAGCGCTGCGCAACATCCACCGCATCGCCGAGATCCGCCTCGACGACAAGTTCGCCGCCGACATCACGCTCGGCAACGACGTGTGGGACTGGCAGGAAGCGCTCTCGGTGCACACCGACCCTGGCTACGCCGAGAAGGGCCAGCTCACGGTCACCTACCTGACCGATGCGCACCGCGCCTGCGCCGCGCAGATCAGCACGCTGATGCGCGACGTGGGCTTCGACTCGGTGCACATCGACGCGGTCGGCAACGTGGTCGGCCGTTATGAAGGCGCGACAGCAGATGCCAAGACGCTGCTCACCGGCTCGCACTACGACACCGTGCGCAACGGCGGCAAGTACGACGGGCGCCTCGGCATCTTCGTGCCGATGGCCTGTGTGCGCGAACTCAAGCGGCAAGGCAAGCGCCTGCCCTTCGCCTTCGAGGTCGTCGGCTTCGCCGAAGAAGAAGGCCAGCGCTACAAGGCCACCTTCCTGGGATCGGGTGCGCTCATCGGCCACTTCGATCCGCGCTGGCTCGACCAGAAGGATGCCGACGGCATCACGATGCGCGAGGCGATGCAGCATGCGGGCCTGAAGCAGGAAGACATCCCGAAGATCCAGCGCGATCCGGCGCGCTACCTCGGCTTTGTCGAGGTGCACATCGAACAGGGCCCGGTGCTCACCGAGCTCGACCTGCCGCTAGGCATCGTCACGTCCATCAACGGCAGCGTGCGCTACGTGGGCGAAGTGATCGGCATGGCCAGCCACGCCGGCACGACGCCGATGGACCGCCGCCGCGACGCCGCCGCCGCGGTGGCCGAGCTGATCCTCTACACCGAGCAGCGCGCCGCGAAAGACGGCGATTCGGTCGGCACCGTCGGCATGCTCGAAGTGCCCAGCGGCTCGATCAACGTGGTGCCGGGCCGCTGCAAGTTCAGCCTCGACCTGCGCGCGCCCAACAACGCGCAGCGCGATGCGCTGGCCACCGACGTGGTCGGTGCATTGAAGGACATCTGCGAGCGCCGCGGCGTGCGCTACGAGCTCGAGGAAACCATGCGCGCTGCCGCCGCACCGAGCGCGCCCGCCTGGCAGCAGCGCTGGGAGAAAGCCGTGGACACCCTCGGCATCCCGCTTTTCCGCATGCCCAGCGGCGCCGGCCACGACGCGATGAAGCTGCACGAGGTGATGCCGCAGGCCATGCTCTTCGTGCGCGGCATCAACTCGGGCATCAGCCACAACCCGCTCGAATCGAGCACCAACGACGACATCCAGCTCGCGGTGGAAGCCTTCCGCCACCTGCTCGACAACCTCGCCGCCGAACAAGCCCACTGAAAAGAAACCCATGACCGACTACGCCAAGCTCGACGCCTGGATCGACGCCCACTTCGACGAGGAAGTGCAGTTCCTGCAGCAACTGGTGCGCGTGCCCACCGACACGCCGCCCGGCAACAACGCGCCGCACGCCGAGCGCACCGCCGAGCTGCTGAAGGACTTCGGCCTGGAGGCCGAGAAGCACGCCGTGCCCGCACAGGAAGTGAAGGACTACGGCCTCGAATCGATCACCAACCTGATCGTGCGCCGCAAGTACGGCGACGGTGGCCGCACCGTGGCGCTGAACGCCCACGGCGACGTGGTGCCCCCGGGCGAAGGCTGGACGCACGACCCGTACGGCGGCGAGATCGCCGACGGCAGCCTCTACGGCCGCGCCACCGCGGTGAGCAAGAGCGACTTTGCGAGCTTCACCTTCGCGCTGCGCGCGCTCGAAGCGGTCGCCAAGCCCACCAAGGGCAGCATCGAGCTGCACTTCACCTACGACGAAGAGTTCGGCGGCATCCTCGGCCCGGGCTGGCTGCTCAAGAACAAGCTCACCAAGCCCGACCTGATGATCGCGGCCGGCTTCAGCTACGAAGTGGTCACGGCCCACAACGGCTGCCTGCAGATGGAAGTCACGGTGCACGGCAAGATGGCCCACGCCGCCATCCCGACCACCGGCATCGATGCGCTGCAAGGCGCGGTGACGATCCTGAACGCGCTCTACGCGCAGAACACGCTCTACCGGCAGGTGACGTCGCAGGTCGAGGGCATCACGCACCCGTACCTCAACGTGGGCCGCATCGAAGGCGGCACCAACACCAACGTGGTGCCCGGCAAGGTGGTGTTCAAGCTCGACCGCCGCATGATCCCCGAAGAGAACCCGGTCGAGGTCGAAGCGGCGATCCGCAAGGTGATCGCCGATGCGGCGGCCGAGAGCGCCGGCATCACGGTCGAGATCAAGCGCCTGCTGCTGGCCAACTCGATGAAGCCGCTGGCCGGCAACCAGCCGCTGGTCGACGCGATCCAGAAGCACGGCCAGGCGCTGTTCGGCGAGCCGATCAAGGCCATGGGCACGCCGCTGTACACCGACGTGCGCCTCTACGGCGAAGCCGGCATTCCCGGCGTGATCTACGGCGCCGGTCCGCGCACCGTGCTCGAGTCGCACGCCAAGCGCAGCGACGAACGCGTGGTGCTCGAAGACCTGCGCCGCGCCACCAAGGTGATCGCGCGCACGCTCGGCGACCTGCTGGCCTGACCCCCGCCTGCCCGGCGCTCAGCGCGCGCCGGTGAGCGCACGCCGGCGCCGCGCGGCCCAGGCGTCCACGTCGGCCAGCGGTGCCGGCAGCGAGAGGAAGTAGCCCTGCACCAGCGGGCAGCCCAGCGCGCACAGCGCATCGAGCTCTGCCTTCGTCTCGACGCCTTCGGCCACGACCTGCAGGTTCAGCGAACGCGCGAGCTGGATGATCGAATCCACCAGCACCACGTTGCCCGGCACGGTCGGCAGCCCCGTGATGAAGCTGCGGTCGATCTTGACCTGGCGCACGTATTCGCCGCGCAGCGAGGCGAGCGACGAATAGCCCACCCCGAAGTCGTCGACCACGATCGCCACCCCCGCGACCGCCAGCGCCGCGAGCCGGCTGCGCGTGGCATGGGTGTCGAGCGCCACCTCTTCCGTGATCTCGATCTGCAGCCGGTTCGGCGCGATGCCGCGCGCCTGCAGCATGCCCAGCACGATATCGTCGACCGCCAGCTGCGCCATCTCGCGCGGCGAGATGTTGATCGCCACCGGCACGCGCGCCAGCGGCGAGCCCGACTGCTCCAGCTGCCGCATGCCGAGGCAGACCTCGTCGACCAGGTGGCGCAGCAGCGTCTCGGCGATGCCGGTGTTGGCGGCGGCGAACACCGCGTCCTCGGGTGCGATCCGGCCGTGGCGCGGATGGTGCCAGCGCATCAGCGCCTCGAGGCTGTGGACCTTGCTGCCGTCGCAGCTCATGATGGGCTGGTACCACACGCCGACGTTGTGCTCCTCGATGGCAGTCAGCAGGTCGCGCTCGACATCGCGGCGCGTGGCCAGCCGCTGGTTCAGGGCGTCGTCGAACAGCTGGCAGCGGTTTCGCCCGGAGCGCTTGGCCTCGTGGAGCGCCTCGTCGGCGAAGCTGATCATGTCGGCGATCTCGGTGTCGTCCGACACCAGGACGCCGATGCTCACGCCGAGCTGGCCGCCGTAGTAGGTCGTGGCCAGAGGCGTCGCCCCGATCAGCGCCTCGGCGACGGCCGCCGGCTCACGCCGTTGCGGCTCGAGGTCGTAGAGCACGGCGAACTGGTCGCCGCCCCAGCGCCCCAGGATCGCCTGCAGGTCGGCGAGCTCGCGCCGCAGCCAGGCCGCCACGTCCTGCAGCACGCGGTCGCCGCCCTGGTGACCGAAGGCGTCGTTGACCGCCTTGAAGCCGTCGAGGTCGAGCAGCAGCAGGCCATGCTTCCGGCCGTCGGGTGCGGACAGGTGCAGCGAGGCGGCTTCCCTGAAACCCTCGCGGTTGAACAGGCCGGTGAGCGAGTCGTGCGAGGCGCGAAAGGACAGCTGCTGCGTCGCCTCCAGCGACAGCCCATGCACCTGGCGCAACTGCGCCGCCATGGCGGTCGCCTCGTTTCTCAGGCGACTGCCTTCGCGGAAGATCCGGTCGCTCTGCAACGCGCTGCGCACCAGCGCCCCCAGGTACAGCAACACCATCGCCGCCAGGCTCAGGTTGTCGAAGCCCCCCGCATACACCAGGCAGCCCACGACCGACAGCAGGGCCGGCGTGATGAAGCCGATCGGCACGAAGGCGTAGGCAATGCCGTAGGTCACCGCGCCCGCGCAGATGCCGCACACCACCGTCAGGTAGAACACCGCCTGCGGCGACGTATACCCGTCGGACAGCACCGGAATCAGCGCCCAGACGCAGCCCGAGGCCAGGGCCGCGATCACCGCGATCCGCAGGTGCCATTCGACCGGCCGGCCCGTCGGCGAGGTGGCGACGCTGCCGTCGACCGCCACGCCCTCCGGCAGCGCGAACGGCCGGCGGCAGATGACCATGCGCGCGCCGTTCACCACCAGCGACAGCATCAGCCAGAACATCGCCTCGATCCCGCGGCCCGCATTCAGGGCCACCAGCGCGGCCGTGCAGCTCAGCACGATGTTGATCGGAATGGCCGACTGCAAGCTGCGGCGCACCGTCACGAGCTGTTCCGTTCGGACCGTGCGCGACAGCGTCTCACCATCGACGGAAGCGGTGAAGGTGGAGGAAGACTCGCTGGGATTCATGGATCGGCACAGTTTATAGAGCGGAAGCGCGGCTGGGACCCCCTCGCGGGCCGATAAACATGCACGCGCGGTGCGCGCGCGAACTTTCGTTTCGCTTTCATCGTGGCGTCACGGCGAAATTCCAGACTCGGCGGCTCGCTTCGGCGGATGCGTCTCGCTCACCCGCCCTCTTTTCCTTTTTCCGCCATGTCCATCTTTCCGACACTCCCCGTCCCCCCTCCTCCGCGCCGTTCGCTCCTGTCCACCCTCGCCCTCGGCACGCTGATGCTGGCCGGCTGCGGCGGCGGCAGTTCCAGCGGCGGGGCCTTCTTCCCTCCCGTGGCGCCGAACACCCCGGGCGCGCCGGCGGCCGTCGCGCCGCCCGCGGCCACGCCCGCCCCGCCCGCCGAGCCGGTCGCGCCGTCCCCGGCCGGCCGCTGGACCGTCGGCGACCTCCACATCCACACCATGCAGTCGGACGACACGCAGCAGATCTCCACGCTGGACCAGGTGCTCGCCAAGGCCTTCGACCGGTTCGGCCTGGACTGGGCCGCGATCTCCAACCACCTGCGCCTGTCGTCCTACGACAACGACGGCAACAGGCTGCCGGCGCCGATTCCGTTCTCGCTGGGCATGGCGAAGTACGAGGTGCCGCGCATCAAGGCGCTGCAGGCCGGCGGCAAGTACGCCGACAAGACGATCTTTTCGTCCTTCGAATGGGACATGCCCACGCACGACCACGGCAACGTCGGCATCCTGACCGACAACCCGATGTCGGATGCCGCCCTCAAGGCCGCGAGCCAGTTCGAATACCTGTTCACCAACCGCGACCCCGCGCTGTTCCCGGCCGCCGATGTGGCCGCATGGAGCGCCCAGGACGCACGGGCCTTCTCCACGCATGCGGACGTGCTCAAGGCCATCGCCTGGCTGAAGAAGAACTACCCCGACACGAGCTACCTGCAGATCAACCATCCCTCGCGCAACCCGGGCAAGTACACGGTCGCCCAGCTGCGCGAGATGAATGACGCCGCACCGGACATTGTGTTCTCGCTCGAAGGCATGGTCGGCAACCAGATGGAACCCGACCGCGGCGGCTACAACAGCGCCTACACCGCGGCGAACCTGCCGTCGCGCACCTACGGCGGCGTGGACTACCTCGTCGCCAAGCTCGGCGGCACCTGGGACGCCCTGCTGTCCGAAGGCCGCCACATCTGGAACGTGGCCGATTCCGACTATCACTTCACCACCTCGCAAGGCCTCTACAGCAGCGGCTATGCGCCGGGCGAGTACGCCAGGAACCATCTCTGGGGCGACATCAAGGACCCGAAGTCGCTGCTCGCGGCCATGCGCTCGGGCAAGCTCTTCGCGGTCAACGGCGGGCTGATCGATGCGCTCGACTTCAAGGTGCAGAGCGCCAAGGGCGCGGGCGAGATGGGTTCGGAAGTGGCGGCCAGGCCGGACGAGGCGCTGAAGATCACCATCCGCTTCAAGAGCCCCGAGCGCAACAACTTCGAGTTCCAGCTCGGCAGCGGCGTCTTTGCCAACGTGAAGCCGGTGGTGGACCACATCGACCTGATCGCCGGCGACGTGACCGGCCGCGAAACCCCGGGCACCCCCGGCTATGCGCGCGACACCAACCCGTCGACCCGCGTGCTCAAGCGCTTCACGCGCAGCGACTGGAAGCTCGATGCCGAAGGCTACTTCGCGGTCAGCTACACCGTGAAGGCCGGCGGCAACCAGTACTTCCGCCTGCGGGGCACCAACCTGGGGACCGACGTACCCAACGAAACCGCCGGCGGCGAACCGCTGTTCGATGCGCAGACGACCGGCACCGACAACGTGGCGCGCTTCAACGCCATCAATGCCCGCAACTACAGCGACCTGTGGTTCTACTCGAATCCGGTGTTCGTGAAGGTTGCTGCGCCGTAGCCTCCCCCTCGATTCCGGGCGCAGGCGCGCCGCCTGCAAGCCTGGGTATGGAGAGTGACAGCGGTCGGCATCGAGACGAGCCCCTGAGCGGTTTTTTTCCCCTCGCCTCTACCAGCGCCGAACCGCTGTCGAGAGGCAGTGTGCGTGACCCCGGTGAAGTCAGGGTGAAGTCCGTGTGGGAGTTCTGTGAAACGCGTCGGTCAGGGCCGCCGCGAAGCTGCCGCGGCAACTTCCGGCTTGCCGGCACTGGCGTCCGCCGCCACACCGTTCTATGCTTTGAGTCTTGCCGGATGGCCGGCAAGAAAGAGCGTATGTCGTCAACCCGTTCAAGGAGTGATCATGTCACTGCGCATCAACGATATTGCCCCCGACTTCACGGCCCAGACGACCCAGGGGCCGATCAAGTTTCACGAATGGATCGGTGACGGCTGGGCGATCCTGTTCTCGCACCCCAAGGACTTCACGCCGGTCTGCACCACCGAGCTGGGCTACATGGCGAAGATCGAGCCCGAGTTCACCAGGCGCAACACCAAGCTGATCGGCCTGAGCGTCGATCCGGTCGATGCCCACGACCGCTGGTCCAGGGACATCGAGGAAACGCAAGGCTACCTGCCCAAGTACCCGATGATCGGCGACACCGACCTTGCGGTGGCCAAGCTGTACAACATGCTGCCGGCCGACGAGCCGGGCACGTCCGAGGGCCGCACCGCGGCGACCAATGCGACGGTGCGCTCGGTGTTCGTGATCGGGCCCGACAAGCGCATCAAGCTGATGCTGACCTACCCGATGACCACCGGGCGCAACTTCGACGAAATCCTGCGCGTGCTCGACTCGATGCAGCTGACCGCGGCGCACAAGGTCGCGACGCCCGTCAACTGGCAAAAGGGCGAGGACGTGATCATCGCCGGCTCGGTGTCGGACGAGGACGCCAAGAAGCTGTTCCCCGCGGGCTGGAAGTCGCCGAAGCCCTACCTGCGCGTGGTGAAGCAGCCCGGCTGATCGCGAGCGCAGCATGGTCTTCGCGCAGATCGCGACCGGCGGCTGCCAGTCCTACCTCGTCGGCTGCGACCAGACCTGTGCCGCCGCACTCATCGATCCGGAGCTGAGCCAGATCGATCACTACATCGCGCTCGCCGCCCGCGACGGCGTGCGCATCCGCTACCTGATCGACACCCACACGCACGCCGACCACTTCTCGGCGACCCGAGAACTCGCGCGCCAGCTGAAGGTGCCCGTGGTCATGCACCACGCGAGCCCCGCGCCCTTCGTGGACATGCGCATCGGCGACGGCGAGATGATCGTCGTCGGGCGCCTGCGGATGCAGGTCACCCACACGCCGGGCCACACCGCCGACTCGATGTGCCTTCAGGTGGAAGACCGCCTGTTCACCGGCGACACGCTGCTCATCGGCGCCACCGGGCGCACCGACCTGCCCAGCGGCGACCCCGAAGCGCTGTACGACAGCCTGTTCAGCCGCGTGCTGCGCATGGACCCGGCGCTCAAGGTCTGCCCCGCGCACGACTACAAGGGGCGCACCCACTCGACGATCGCCGAGGAAATCGCCTCCAACCCACGCCTGCAGGCGCGCGACCGCGAGGCCTTCGTCGAGATGATGCGCAGCCTCAACCTCACGATGCCGACGCACATCACCGAGGCGCTGCGCACGAACATGAGCGGCGGCAAGACCGTGGCGAGCCTGCTCGCCGAAGCGACGGCGGCGGTGCCCTTCATGTCGCTGGCCGAACTCAAGGCGCGCGTCGAGGCCGCGGAGGACGACCTGATCGTGCTCGACGTGCGTGAGCGCGACGCCTACGAGGCCGGCCACATTCCCGGCGCGCGCCTGCTGCCGCGCGGCCAGCTGGAGCTGCGCGTCAACCAGGACCTGCCCGATCCCACGCGGCGCATCCTCACCTGCTGCGAGCTGGGCTACATCTCGACGCTGGCGGCTTCGACGCTGCGGGGCATGGGTTTTCAGCACGCGGTCGCGCTGGACGGCGGCATGAAGGCCTGGCGCGAGGCAGGCTATCCGCTGACGACCGGGCGCGCGGCCTGAGCGCGCTCTGGTTTTTCTCCGCCGGATCGGCGCAACCGGCCCGAGTGCGGGCTCGCTCAGGCTGAAACCCGGGCCCGGGCGGTCCGACGCGTGCACGCAGGTGGATCTCCAATCTGAATCTTCTCTCCGGGAATCTACGGATATATGATTCCCCGAATGGTCTTGATTGAGTGCAGTTTTTGTATACAAATAACGCATCCGTAAATCCGGCGCGAAATTTGCGTCGAAACGGGTCCCGAAACCCCACTTCACTCGCACGAGGAAAGACCATGAGCACAGTCGTCAGCCAGGCCCCCGCGGGGGCAAGCGAAGCCGGCCTTGCGCCGCACGCGGAATCGAACGCCGTCATCAAGCCCGGCTACCACCCGCGCCTGACCAACGAGGACCTCGCCCCGCTCAGGAAGCAGACCTGGGGCCAATACAACATCTTCGCGTTCTGGATGTCCGACGTGCACAGCGTGGGCGGCTACATCACGGCCGGCAGCCTGTTCGCGCTGGGCCTGTCGAGCTGGCAGGTGCTGGTGTCGCTGCTGGTGGGCATCGTGATCGTGCAGTTCTTCTGCAACCTCGTGGCCAAGCCGAGCCAGGTGACGGGCGTGCCCTACCCCGTGGTGTGCCGCGCACCCTTCGGCGTGCTGGGCGCCAACATCCCGGCCATCATCCGCGGGCTGATCGCGGTGGCCTGGTACGGCGTGCAGACCTACCTCGCCTCGGCCGCCTTCATGGTGCTGGCGCTGCACATGTTCCCGAACCTCGCGCCGTATGCCGACGTGGCGCAGCACGGCTTCGTGGGCCTGTCGACGCTGGGCTGGGTGGCCTTCATGATCATGTGGGTGCTGCAGGCCTTCGTGTTCTGGCATGGCATGGAAGCCATCCGCAAGTTCATCGACTGGGCGGGTCCCGCGGTGTACGTGGTGATGGCCGTGCTGTGCGGCTGGCTGGTGTGGAAGGCCGGCTGGAGCCGGATCGACCTGAACCTGGGCGGCATCAAGTTCCAGGGCTGGGACGCGCTGCCGGTGATGCTCTCGGCCATCGCGCTGGTGGTGAGCTACTTCAGCGGCCCGATGCTCAACTTCGGCGACTTCTCGCGCTACGGCAAGAGCTTCGACGCGGTGAAGAAGGGCAACTTCTGGGGCCTGCCGGTCAACTTCGTCTTCTTCTCGCTGCTGACCGTGATCACCACGGCCGCCACGCTGCCGGTGTTCGGGGAGCTGATCACCGATCCGGTGCATACCGTGGGCAAGATCGACAGCACCACCGCCGTGGTGCTGGGTGCCCTGACCTTCATGATCGCCACCATCGGCATCAACATCGTCGCCAACTTCGTCTCGCCGGCCTTCGACTTCTCGAACGTGGCGCCGCAGCACATCAGCTGGCGCACGGGCGGCATGATCGCCGCGGTGGGTTCGGTGTTCCTGACGCCGTGGAACCTCTACAACAGCCCCGAGGTCATTCACTACACGCTCGATGTGCTGGGCTCGTTCATCGGCCCGCTGTTCGGCATTTTGATTGCCGACTACTACATCGTGCGCAAGCAACGGATCGACGTCGACGCGCTCTACACCATGAGCAAGCAGGGCAAGTACTGGTACAGCAGCGGCTACAACCCGAAGGCGATCCAGGCGCTGGTGCCGTCGGCGATCGTTCCGATCCTGTGCGTGATGGTGCCGGTGCTGCGCGGTGGCGCGAACTATGCATGGTTCATCGGCATGGGCCTGGGCTTCGTCATCTATGCCCTGCTGAACCGCAACAACAAGACTTGAAATACCGAAAGAGAAAGAAAGGGCCGCGCCGTGCGCATCAAGATCATCAATCCCAACACCACCTGGAGCATGACCGAGAAGATCGGGGCCTGCGCCCGCGCGGTGGCGCAAGCCGGCACGGACATCGTCGCGGTCAGCCCGGCCATGGGGCCGGTTTCCATCGAGAGCCACTACGACGAGGCACTGGCCGTGCCCGGCCTGCTGCAGGAGATTGCGGCCGGCGAGCGCGACGGCATCGACGGCTATGTGATCGCCTGCTTCGGCGACCCCGGCCTGAAGGCCGCGCGCGAGCTGGCGCGCGGCCCGGTGGTGGGCATTGCCGAGGCGGCGATGCACCTGGCCAGCATGATCGGCAGCCGCTTCAGCGTGGTGACGACGCTGGGCCGCACGATGGGCCAGGCCTGGCACCTGGCCGAGATCTACGGCATGGAACGCTTCTGCGCCAACGTGCGCGCCTGCGAGCTGCCGGTGCTCGAACTGGAAGCGCCGGGTTCGCGTGCACGCGAACGCATCGTCGACGAGTGCCGGCGCGCGCTGGAAGAAGACGGCTCCGACTGCATCGTGCTCGGCTGCGCGGGCATGACCGACTTGTGCGAGCACATCGGCGGCCTGCTCGGCGTGCCGGTGATCGACGGCGTGGCCGCGGGCACCAAGCTCGTCGAGTCACTCGTCGCGCTGAAGCTGCGGACCAGCAAGCGCGGCGAGCTTGCGCGGCCCCTGCCCAAGGCCATGACCGGCGCCCTCGAAGGCTTCACCCTCGCCGGGTGATACGGGCCTCGCAGACGCCGGAGTTGGCGCCGCAGGCTGAGCCACAATCTCCGCATGCCCCGCGCCAGCTCCAAATCCGCCCCCTCTCCTGCCACCGCCGCCGCTCCGGCCGAGAACGGGGCCGCTGCCGCCGACAAGGGCAGCTCCATCGAAAGCATCGCCCAGGACATCGCCACCGCGATCGTCGAGAAGCGCCTGCCGCCCGGCACCTGGCTGCGCGAGGAGGCACTGGGCCGCGTCTATTCGGTCAGCCGCACCAAGGTGCGCGCGGCCTTGCTGATGCTCTCGAAGGACAAGCTCATCGAGATGATTCCCGACAAGGGCGCCTTCGTCTGCCAGCCGACGGTGCAGGAGGCGCGCGAGGTGTTCGCGGTGCGCCGCATTCTCGAGAGCGAAGTGGTGCGCCTGTTCGTCGCCCACGCACGGCCGCGCGACTACCAGGTGCTGGAGCAGCACATCAAGTTCGAGCGCACCGCGCTGCGCCAGACCACCACCACCGGCACCGTGCGCGAGAAGGTGCTGGGCGACTTCCACGTGGCGCTGGCCGAGGCCACCGGCAACAAGACGCTGGCCGAGCTGGTGCGCGAGCTGGTCGCGCGCAGCTCGCTGATCGCGATGCTCTATCACTCGTCGAACGACCCGCACTGCTCGTCCGACGAGCACTCCGAGTTCCTGCGCATCTGCCGCAAGGGCGACGTGGAAGGCGCCGTGGTCTGCATGATCGATCACCTGGAGCGCATCGAGGCCAGCCTCGAGCTGGGCACCGAGAAGCCCGACCGGCAGCTCGATCTGGTGAAGGCACTGCTCGCCTAGGGAGGGCCTGCGGGACGGCTCGAAAGTGCCCAGGGCGCCTGGGTGCGATTCAGCGCCGGCCTTTCTTCGCAGAGCGTTTCCCGGGCTCGCGTGAAGAAGAGTCGGCCGGTGCGGCAGCTGCGGTTCCCAGGCATTCCGCACTGGCGATCAGTCCGCGCAGGAACACCATGATCAGCCGTCCCGAGGGATCCGGGCGCGCGGTCATCCGCTGCAGTGCCAGCCCATGCGAGAGTGCCATGAAGGCCGCGGCCAGTTCGCCCGGTGCGGCGGGAGGCGTGCGCCCGAGCTTGTCGAACAGCAGGCCGATCACGCCGCCGATCTCGGACCGGTGTTTGTCCCACACCTTCTGATACTCCGCAGCGAAGGTCGGGCTGCGGTTGGCATGCAACTGCAGTTCGATGGACAGCATGCACCAGTCGGCATCGTGATTGAGCGTGGAAGCCCAGGCTTCCAGTTCGGCCAGCATCTGCTCGGGCTGCTGCCCGTCGTTGCCCATGACCGTGGAAAGCTGCGTTGCTTCCGCTTCCATGTGCCGTCGCAGCAACTCCAGCAGGACGTCTTCCTTGCTCGAAAAGTTCGAATAGAAGGCGCCTTGGGAGTAGCCCGCCTTGTCCGCGATGTCGCGGATCGACGCGCCCCCATACCCGTTCGACACGAACAGGTGCTGCGCGGTGTCGATCAGACGCTCGCGAGTCTGCGCCCGGCTTTCCTCGCGGGTCAGGCGCTTTCTTGCTGTCGTTGGGCTCATGCCTCAAAAGATATCACATGAACTTTGGATATCGACCGGCGGGCCCTTGCTTCCGGAGGCAAGGCTGGGCACCCATTCAGATATCACTTGATATTTCAAAATAGCGAAGGTACATTCAAAACTCATTTGATCTTTGACATTCAATCGATATGGAAAAACCCAAGAGCCCAAGGTCCGCGTTTGTCACCGGCGCCACCGGCCTTCTCGGCAACAACCTGGTGCGTGAGCTGGTCATGCGAGGCGTCTGCGTCAAGGCACTCGTCCGCTCGAAGGCCAAAGGTCAGCAACAGTTTGCGGGGGTGAAAGGCGTCGAGCTGGTGCAGGGCGACATGGCGGACGTACCCGCCTTCTCCAAGGCGCTGCAAGGATGCGACGTGGTGTTCCACACCGCCGCGTTCTTCCGGGACAACTTCAAGGGCGGCAGCCACTGGGAGGAACTCAAGCGCATCAATGTGGACGGCACGCAGCAGCTCATCGAGCAGGCATACGGTGCCGGCATCCGGCGCTTCGTTCAGACCTCGTCCATCGCGGTGCTGAATGGCGAGCCGGGCATGCCCATCGACGAGACCTGCCTGCGCGACCTGGCAGATGCCGACGACGACTACTACCGCAGCAAGATACTGGCCGATCAGGTCGTGTCGGCCTTTCTTGCAGCGCACCCGGACATGCACGCGAGCTTTGTCTTGCCGGGATGGATGTGGGGGCCAGCCGATATCGGCCCCACCTCGTCAGGGCAATTCGTCAACGATGTGGTGCTTGGAAAACTGCCGGGGCTGCTGCCCGGCAGCTTTTCCGTTGTCGATGCCCGCGATGTGGCGAGGGCGCAGATCTCGGCCGCGGAGCACGGGCAGCGCGGCGAACGCTATCTGGCTGCCGGCCGCCACATGACGATGCAGGAATTGGTGCCCTTGGTGGGGAAGATCGCGGGCATCAAGACGCCGACGCGCAACTTGCCCTTTCCGCTCCTGTATCTCCTGGCGGCGGCACAGGAACTCTACGCGCGGATCAGCGGCAAGCCCATCCTGCTCAGCCTGGCGACGGTGCGGCTGATGCGCAAGGAGGCGGGGCGCAGCCATTTCAACCACACGAAGAGCGAGCAGAAACTTCAACTGAAGTTTCGCCCGATCGAGCAAACCGTTGCCGATACGGTCGCCTGGTATCGCGGCAATGGTTGGCTGCCCAGTGTGTCGCCCCGATAACGCCAAGTAGATCGCTTCTTCGCCCTTGCGACGGGCGTGAGCCACCCCACCCAACAAAGGAAAGACCGTGACGAACAAATCGATCTTGAAACTCCTGACGGCCTTCGGAGCCGTCTTTCTTGTCGCGGCAGCGCCGCACGAATCCGCGGCGCAGGGCATCCCTTCGGCCAGGGCCGCGGACAGCATGGCCGAGTTCTGCAGGAAAGGACAGGCGGAGTACCCGGGAGGCATTGCCCGCATGCATCCTTCGTTCAAATTCAACATCTGCTGGTGGCTCGAGGATGCCGGCCTCGAAGCAGGCACGTTCGACGACATCGCAGGAACGCTGCCGGAACACGCCGGGCCGTCGCAGGCGGTCTGGCAAGCGACTTTCGGCAAGCCCGCCCAGGTGCATCTGGAACGAGCCCGCGTGGCCGAAGAGCGGGGCGACAGCGCGGCCGCATCGGCCGAATACAAGAAGGCCGCCTTCTATCTGCGGATGAATCGGCTGCCCAAGCGTGTCCCCGCCGCGGATCTGCAGGCGACGGAACGCGCCTACGCGGTCCTGGGAAAGCCGCTCCAGCGGATCACATTCAAGACCGGAGAGAAAGAATTCATCGGCTACTTCCGAGCCCCCTCGGCACGACGCAGCAGCAACGAGAAGCTGCCGGTGCTGGTCATTCTCGGCGGCCTCGACAACCTGAAGACGGAGATGATCCGGCACAGCGACTACTTCATGGGCCGCGGGTTCGCCACCCTCATCGTGGAAAATCCGGACACCGGGGAGAACCAGCTGGGATTCCGTCCGGAGTCCTCCGTGATGCTTGACACCGTTGCGGACTACATCAAGACCCGCAGCGACCTGGACGCGAGCCGGGTGGCCGTATACGGCTGGAGCATGGGGGGCTATCTGGGAACGCTCGGCGGGCTGAGGAACGACTTCTACAAGGCGATCGTCAACATCGGCGGCCCCAGCGATTCGAGCTTCGGACAAGCGCATTGCAAGACAGCGCCTGCATGGATCGTCGCGCCCTATACCGTGTTCGCGAACATGAATCCGCAGACGACACCTCGTCAGGCGATGTGCGACTACTACGAAGCATTCCAGCTCTCGCGCCAATTGAAGACGCCGACCGCGGTGCAGTTGCACAAACCCATTCTCATGGTGAACGGCGCCCGCGAAGATCTCGTCTCCAGGGATGAGCCCGCATCTCTTGCGGCTCTTGGCTTCAATGTGACGCCACTGGTATTTGGGGATGATGGCCACACGGCGGAGTCGAACATGCGGGAGCACTTCGAGTTCACCGCGAACTGGCTCATGCGGCGGCTGAAAATGGACAACTGATCGTCTTCGCCCGGCCGCCCGCGATGCGGGTTTTCCTGCATCCAGATTGCCGCATAAATTGTATACAGTTTGGCGTACACACACTGTGGACGCCACGGATCACCGCGCCGTCCACGCACGTTTTCCCCTTGCTGCGCCAGGAGATGCACGATGACGGCCGAGATCTCTTCCACTGTTCAGACAGTCCATCCGGTAGACCAGCGCCTGCCTTCGGGCAAGCTCGCGGCTCTCGGCCTGCAGCATGTGCTGGTGATGTATGCGGGGGCCGTCGCGGTGCCGCTGATCGTCGGCCGCGCGCTCAAGCTCTCGCCCGACGAGGTGGCGCTGCTGATCTCGGCCGACCTGTTCTGCTGCGGCATCGCCACGCTGATCCAGGCACTGGGCGCCACGCAGTGGTTCGGCATCAAGCTGCCGGTGATGATGGGCGTGACCTTCGCGTCGGTCGCGCCGATGGTGGCCATCGCCAATGCCAACCCCGGGCAGAACGGTGCGCAGCTGCTCTTCGGCGCCATCATCGGCGCGGGCATCGTGTCGATACTGATCGCGCCGCTGGTGAGCCGCATGCTGCGCTTCTTTCCGCCCGTGGTCACCGGCACCATCATCACGGTCATCGGCATCAGCCTGATGCGCGTGGGCATCAACTGGATCTTCGGCAATCCCGTAGGCCCGACCGCCCCTGCGCTGGTCGATCCGGTCTACGCGAAGTGGCTGGCCGAGGTGACCTCGCCGGGCAGCTCGATCCCCGCGGTGCCCAAGGGCTTCGCGATCATGCCCACGGTGCCCAACCCCAAGTACGCGGACCTCTCGGGCTTCGGCGTGGCGGCGCTGGTGCTCGTGTCGATCCTGCTGATCGTCAAGTACGCCAAGGGCTTCGTCGCCAACATCTCGGTGCTGCTGGGCATCGTGATCGGCGCGGTGGTGGCCTCGATCACCGGGCTCATGACCTATGAGAAGGTCGGCAAGGCCGCGTGGGTCGATGTCGTGCTGCCCTTTCACTTCGGCATGCCGCAGTTCGACCCGATCCTGATCCTCACGATGACGCTGATCATGATCGTGGTGATGATCGAATCGACCGGCATGTTCCTCGCGCTCGGCGAAATGACCGACCGCAGGATCGGCCAGAAAGACCTGGCCCGCGGCCTGCGCACCGACGGCCTGGGCACGCTGATCGGCGGCATCTTCAACACCTTTCCGTACACCAGCTTCTCGCAGAACGTGGGCCTCGTGGCCGTCACCGGCATCAAGAGCCGCTATGTGTGCGTGGCAGGCGGCGTGATCCTGATCGTGCTGGGCCTGCTGCCGAAGATGGCCGCGCTGGTCGAGTCGCTGCCCACCGTGGTGCTCGGCGGTGCGGGCCTCGTGATGTTCGGCATGGTGGCCGCCACCGGCATCCGCATCCTCTCGGGCGTGGACTTCAAGACCAACCGCCACAACGCGATGATCGTCGCGGTGGCCATCGGCGTGGGCATGATTCCGCTGATCGCACCCAACTTCAAGCAGTGGATGCCGCATGCGATCCACTCGCTGATCGAGTCGGGCATCCTGCTGGCGTCGATCGCGGCGGTGCTGCTGAACCTGTTCCTGAACGGCGCGAAGCACGACGAACAGGCCGTGATCGCCGCGGCCAAGCAGGCCGAAGCTCACTAGAAATCTTCGTCAGATCATCGCCAGCGGCGTCTTGCGCCGCGGCGGTGGGTGCAGGCGGTCCAGCTCGGCAAGGGTTGCGGCATCGAGCTTCAGGTCGGCGGCGGCCAGGTTCTCCTGAAGGTGTGTGCTGCGCACCGCCTTCGGAATCGCGACGACGCCGGGCCGCGCGATCACCGCGGCCAGTGCGAGTTGTGCAGCGGTCACGCCGAGCCGCTCCGCCAGCTCAGCGAGCCCGTCGTCTTCGGCCAGCGCGCCCTGGTCGATCGGGCTGTAGGCCATCAGCGGCATGCCGTGCCCGCGCAGCCACGGCAGCAGGCTGAACTCGGGGCCGCGCTCGCCGAGCGACAGGTACACCTGGTTGGTCGCGCAGCCCGGGCCACCGCCGATGACGCCGGCCAGTTCCTCCATGTCGTCGGTGTCGAAGTTGCTCACACCCCAGTGCCGGATGCGCCCGCCGGCCACGAGCGCATGCATCGCCTCGACCGTCTCGCCCAACGGATGACTGCCGCGCCAGTGCAGCAGATAGAGGTCGATGGCATCGAGCCCCAGCCGCCTCAGGCTGCGTTCGCAGGCCTCGCGCGTACCCCGGCGGCTCGCGTTGTGCGGATAGACCTTGCTGACGATGAAGAGCTCGTCGCGCCGCACGTCGCCGGCACGCAGCGCTTCGGCAATGGCCTGGCCGAGCACGGTCTCGGCGCCGCCTTCGCCGTACATCTCGGCCGTGTCGATGAGCCGGTAGCCCAGGCCGATGGCCTCGCGCACCGCCGCGACCTCGGCCGCGCGGCGGCCTTCGACCTCGCCCATGCGCCAGGTGCCGAGGCCGAGAACCGGCATCTCGCCGCCGGTGGGGAGTGGGAGTTTTCGCATGCGGGCCATGGTACGGGGGCGTGTACTTTTTCACGCTCCCAAATTCGTGATGAGGAATAATTAACAGAAAACCGTTAACAACTGTGTCTTGGTATTTGGTGTTCGGTGGGGCGCCAACAGAATTTGTTCACTTTTTGAAACACTCATTTCAGAGGATGAACAGATGAACAGCTCCTATGGCGTCCCCCCGAGCAACCGCGGCGAGACATCGCATGTTGCACGCACCGCGTTGGCAGTCGCGGTCCTCACGCTGCTCGGCACGGCCGGTGCGGCGCATGCACAGGTCAAGATCGGCAACAACCCCGTCAGCATCAATCCCGGCTCGGCCCTCGAAGTCGAGAGCACCAATCGCGGGGTGCTGGTCACGCGCATCGCCCTGACCGACCGCAACACCTGGGGCCTGAATGGCAACGTACCGGTCGAAGGCATGATCGTTTACAACACCACCGCGACAACCGGCGCGAATGGCCTGCAAGCGGGCCTGGCCGTCTGGAAAAACGGCCAGTGGATCAGCGTGGACGAGACCCCGTACTTCCATACCAACTCCACCCTGGCCGGCAATTCGACTTTGGCGAATTCCGGCGCGACCGGCGCCAACTCCGTCGCCATCGGTCCCAATGCCGTGGCCTCCGGCGCGAACGCGCTGGCCGCGGGCTTGGGTGCCACGGCGGCCACGGCCAACAGCGTCGCACTCGGCGTCAATGCCAATGCAAGCAATGGCGGCCTGGTGGCCATCGGGTCCGGCGCCCAGTCGCTCGCCCAGAACACGATCGCCATCGGCGGGACTGCGACCGTGCGGCTGGGCATCGCCATCGGCTTCGCCTCCAACTCCGCCGGCAACGGTGCCGTCGCGATCGGCGACGCCACGACCTCCAGCGCGTTCTCCACGGTCGCACTGGGCCAGAGCGCCCTGGCCACCAATGACTACGCCATCAGCATGGGGCGGCTGGCCAACGCGAGCAACGTACGGGCGACGTCCCTGGGCGCGAACTCGGCGGCATCGGGCATCGCTGCGACGGCCCTCGGGTCGATGAGCGCGGCCACCGGCAACTATGCAACGGCCACAGGCGGACGGGTGTACCTGCTCAACGGCGCTCCGCTGAGCAGCACGTACACCCCGGGCGTCGGGTTCGCGACGGCCTTCGACAGTTTCGTGGACACGCAGGCGACGGGCATTCTGGCGACGGCCAACGGGTCGGGAGCGAGAGCCACTGCGGACCAAAGCCTGGCGCTGGGCGCATTGAGCCAGGCGAGCCAGGCCGGCGCGGTGGCGCTGGGTGCAAATTCTGTCTCCGACCGTGCGATCGCCCCCACCACGGGCACCATTCCTGCAGGCAGCGCGCTCATCACCTACAACACCACCGACCGCATCCTTCTGGGGGCCGTCTCCGTTGGCAATGCCACCAGCTACCGCCAGATCACCAATGTCGCCGATGGCACGCAGGCGCAGGATGCCGTGACGGTTCGCCAGCTCTCCGGCGCGCTGCAGTCCTTCGCCGTCACACCCACCAAGTATTTCCACGCCAACTCCAGCGCGGCAGATTCGCTGGCGATCGGCGCGGAGTCGGTGGCCGTGGGTCCGCAGACGGTGGTCAACGGCAACAACGGCGTGGGCATCGGCAACGGCGCCGTGGTGCAGCAGAGCGCACCCGGCGGCATCGCCATCGGCCAGGCCGCCACCTCGCACATGGCGGACTCCATTGCGCTGGGCACCCAGTCGTCGGCCGCGGCCGTCCAGGGCGTGGCCATCGGCGCGGGAACCAGCGTCACCCAGGCCGGCGGCGTCGCACTCGGCGCCGGCTCGGTCGCGTCGACGGCCGCAGGCGTGGCCGGCTATGTGCCGCCGACGGCCACGGACTCGCAACGCCTCGCGATCGGCGCGACCACCAGCACGCTGGCGGCCGTGTCGGTGGGCGACGCGGCCAACGGCCAGTTCCGCCAGATCACTGGCGTGGCCGCGGGCGCTGCCGACAGCGACGCGGTGAACGTCTCGCAACTGAGGGCCGTGCAAGGCACGGTGGCGGTGATCGACCAGTCGACCGTCAAGTACGACACGAACGTGGACGGAACCACCAACTACAACAGCGTGACCATGGGCGGCGGCAACTCGACCGGCCCGGTGGCGGTCCACAACGTCGCCAACGGCGTTGCGCCCAACGACGCGGTCAACGTGAACCAGCTCAACGGCGCGGTCGGCGCCATCAACAACCGCATCAACGCGCTGGACGACAAGGTCAATGCCAACACCCGGATGCTCTCGGGCGGTATCGCGGCCTCGGCGGCGATGGCCGTGGTCACACCGGTGGAACCGGGCCGCTACCACGTGAGCGGGGCCGTGGCCGGCTACAACGGCCAGGCCGGCATCGGCTTCAACCTGCTCAAGCGCTCGGACAACGGGCAGACCACCCTGCATGCGGGCGTGGGCTGGGGCTCCGGCGGCAGCAAGGCCATCGTGCGCGTCGGCTTCGGGTTCTCGTTCGACTGACCGGCAAGAGGAGCAACACTCATGAAAAAACAAAACGCAATCCAATTCTTCGCGCTGACCGCTCTGGCCGCAATGCTGGGCGGCTGCGCCTCGAGCGCCAACAACACGCCCGATCGGGCGGCCGGAACGCCCGCCGCCAATGAATCCGTGAGCTTTCCCGACGCGGGCAGCGCCTGGCTCAAGGGCGGCACCTTCATCGACGTGGAACAACTGCGCCGCATCGGCCGCGGCATGACGAAGAACCAGGTGCGCGAGCTCATCAGCTACCCGCATTTCAGCGAGGGCCTGTTCGGCCCGAAGGAATGGGACTACCTGTTCAACTTCCGCACCGGCCGCGGCGACGAGTTCGTCACCTGCCAGTACAAGGTGGTCTACAAGGACGGCATCGCCGACGCGATGTACTGGAAAGACCCGGCCTGCGCGGGCTACCTCCAGCCCAAGGTCAGCGAGGTGGTGCGGCCGGTGGCGGCCGCGGCCGCGCCGCAGCGGTTCAAGGTTGCAGCCGATGCGCTCTTCGCCTTCGACAAGTCGGGCACGGCCGATATGCTGCCCGGAGGACGCAAGCAGCTCGACGAACTGGCGGCCCAGCTCAAGGGCCAGTACAAGCGCTTCGATACGGTCACCGTCATTGGCCACACCGACAGGCTGGGCGGCGACGCCTACAACCAGGCGCTTTCGATCGCACGCGCAGCCACGGTGCGCGACTACCTGATCGCGCAGGGCCTGCCGCAGTCGGCGCTGCGCGCCTTCGGTGTCGGCAAGACGCAGCCGCTGGTCCAGTGCGCCGACAGCCCGCAGCGCACCCAACTCATTGCCTGCCTGCAGCCCAACCGGCGCGTGGAACTCGAAGTCACTGGTGAGCGATAAATTGCCATTGCCCGGCCGGACGGGGACGCAACGCAGCGCATTGCAGGGGGCGCCGTGCGGGAATCATCCGTGAGCTACAAGTCCAACGACGCGCAGGCGGCGCGCAGGCGCATCGCGCTGCTCGAAGACTCCCCCGCCGAAGCGCAGGCGGTGATGGAACTCCTGGCCAACAACGGCCATGAGGTCGTGCATCAAAAAAGAGGGGAGGCCTTCCTCGAGATGCTGCAGCGCGACAGCTTCGACATCCTCATTCTCGACTGGTCCGTGCCGGATCTGTCGGGCTACGGCGTGCTGCGCCGTGTGCGCGACGACCTTCGCTCCAACGTGCCGGTGCTGATGCTCACCGCGCGGGACGGCGAGTTCGAGGTGGTACAGGCGCTCAACGGGGGGGCGAACGACTATCTCGTGAAGCCGTGGCGACCGTTCGAACTGCTGGCCCGCCTTCAGGTGCTCCTGCGCAGCGTGGGCGCGCAGCCCGTCGAGCCGCGCGACGACGAGATCGAGGGCTGGCATTTCAGTGCCGCGCGGCAGACCATCCGGAACGGTGCCGAAGAGTTCCGCCTGCCGCTCAGGGAGTTCGAGGTCGCCCGCCTGTTGTTTCGCCATCTGGGGCGGCCACTGTCGCGCGAGCACCTGAACCAGGCGCTCTGGGCGGGACAGGCGGCATCGCGCACGATCGACACCCATGTATCGCGCGTGCGAACCCGCCTGGGATTGACCATCGACAGGGGGTTTCAGTTGCAGGCGGTCTACGGTTTCGGTTACCGGCTGGACCGCATCGCATGACTGCACGCGGATGGTCGGTCGTTGCGTGCCTGTGCCTGCCCATGGCCCTCGCTGCCCAACCGGCACCGCCCTCGCAAGCCCCTGCCCCGCACGTCGTGCAGCCTGGAGAAACCTTGTGGGGCATTTCGCAGCAGCACTTCGGCCGGCCGCTGCTGTGGCCCTCGATCCAGCAGCGCAACGGCGTGGGCGAGCCGCGGCAGCTGCCGGTCGGCAAGGTCCTGCATTTCGCCGATGGGGAGACGCAGGCCGTCGTGGTGGCGGTCAGCGGCGATGTGCGTGCCGAGTCCGGCGCCAGCAGCGGCGCCGCGCAACCCGGCATGCGGCTTCGCGAGGGTGCGCGGGTGCGCACCGGACCTGACAGCTTCATCACGCTGCGGCTGCCCGATGGTTCGCTGTGCACGCTGCCGTCGAACTCCACGGTCCGGCTGGACCGTTTTTTCGATGCGGCGGGGCGCGCTGCTGCGCTGCTCGACCTGCAGGCGGGCGAAGTCGAATCGCGTGTGCCGCCCCGTGCGGTTCCGCCGGGCCAGGACACGTTTCGCGTGCGCACGCGCATGGCGACCGTGGGCGTGCGCGGCACCCACTTCCGCGTGGGCCTGGCCGACGGGCGCCGTGTGGTGGTGAGCGTGCTGGAAAGCCGCATCGTGGTCCGCACCGCTACGCAGCCGGACCTCCCGCTGGCGGCACCGCAGGGGGTGGTCATCGACGACGGCCCGCAGGGCGGCACCGTTCAGGAACTGCTGCCGGCACCCGCATGGATCGATGCGGGCCTGCCGCAAAACCAGTCCGCCGTTCTGCTGGCGTGGACCGAAGTGAACGGCGCTGCCGGCTACCACGCGCAGCTCGCACGCGATGCCGAATTCCTGGACGTGGTGGCCGAGCGGCATGTGGTGCGCTCCGGTCCGCGCGAACTGGCGCTGTTCGACGCCATCCCCTTCGAGAGCTATTTCGCGCGGGTGGCGGCCGTGACGCCGGAAGGCATCGAGGGGCAAGTGACCGTCAGCGGCTTCTCGCGGGCGTCCGCATCGGCATCGCTGGGCGGCCGGATGCGTTGGATCGCCGCCAGCGACGAGATCGAATTCGACTGGAACCCGATCGCCGACAGCACCTACGGCCTGGAGATTGCCGAGGACGCGGCCTTCACGCGCATGATCGTGCGGGCCGAGGGCCTGCGCGGTCACGCGGTGCGGGTGCAGGCCTTGCCGCCGGGCCAGTATTTCTGGCGCGTTCGCGCCGACACGGTTGCACAGGGCCAGCATTCGGAGACGGTCGGCCCGGTGCTGCCCCTGCTGGTCGAGGGAGTGCGCTGATTGCCCGCAAAGGTTGCGCTTTACGCAGCACGCCGCCTGCGGCGCGAATGGCTCGCGTGCCTGCTGATCGTGCTGGCCTTTGCCGGGCTGATGCAGCAGGGCCAGGTTCTGGAGCGGTTCGACCTGGCCCTCTATGACGGCCTGCTGCAGCGCGACGCCCGGCCCGCCCACCCCGACATCCTGATCGTGGCGGTGGACAACGCCAGCCTGCGCGCGCTGGGCCGCTGGCCCTGGCCGCGCGATGTGCACGCGCGGCTGGTGCGGCGCCTCGCCGCGGCTGCGCCGCGCGCGGTGGCCTTCGACATGCTGTTCACCGAGGCGGCCACCGAGCCCTGTGCCGATGCGGATTTCGCGCAGGCCCTGGAGGCCCTGAGGGCCGTCAGCCCGGTGTTCCTGCCGGTGACCGTGCACACGCCGCTGGCGAGCGGGCAGGTGCCCGAGGCGCTGCGCCCGCTGCCCCTGCTGGAGCGGACGGTCACGGGGCTGGGCCATGTGCATGTGGTGCTCGACGACGACAGCGTGGTCCGCAGCCTGTACCTGCGCGAGGGCATCGGGGCCCGGCGCTGGCCCTCCCTGTCCCTGGCGCTTGCGCAGGCCAGCGGCGTCCCCGCCCCCGCGGCCGGGGCCGACGAACCGCCGGACGGCACGGGCTGGCTGCGCACATCGCGCGTGCTGATCCCCTTCTCCGGCCCGCCGGGGCACTACAAGGCCGTGCCCTACGTGAGCTTGCTGAACGGCGAAGTGCCCGACGCCGCACTGCGCGGCAAGACCATCCTGGTGGGCCTGACCGCCACCGGCGTCGGCGACCAGTACCCGACGCCTTTCTCCAGCGGCTCGGGCCTGATGCCAGGCGTCGAGATCAGCGCCGCCGCGCTGGACGGCCTGCTGGGCGGGCGTGCCCTCGTGGCGGCCAGCCCGTGGCTGCAGACCGTTGCCGCGGCGCTGGCGCTGCTGGGCTGGATGGTCTGGCTGTGGCGCTCGGGGCCGCAGACCGGGCTGCTCGGCCTGTCGGTTTTCGGCCTGCTGGCCATCGCGACCACCACCGTGCTCCAGCTGTACTTGCGCCTGTGGCTGCCGGTGGGCCTCTGGCTGCTGGCCGCCTTGCTGGGCTACCTGCTGTGGAGCTGGCGCCGGCTGATGGTGCTGCTGGCCGACCTGTACCGGCGGGCCGATGCCATGCACGCCGGATCGGCCCTGCCGGCGCGGGACGGCTGGCAGCACGTGGTCGAGGCGCTCGACCGCGGCTTGCAGGCCGAGCAGCAGGCCCAGCGCCAGCGCACCGAAGCCCTGCAACTGCTCTCGCACGATCTGCGCGCCCCGCAGTCGGCGGTGCTGGCCCTGCTGCGCACGCAGCCGCCGCGCAACGCCGAGAGCGCCGTGCTGTACGAGCGCATCGAGCGGCAGGTGCAGACCACGCTCTCGCTGGCCGACGACTTCGTGCTGCAACTGCGCGCCGAAGGCGAGGACTACGTGTGGATGGAGGTCGACCTGGCGCAGCTCCTGACCGAGGTGTACGAGCGGGCCTGGCCGCTCGCCCGGGAGAAGGGCATCCGGCTCGCGCTCGCGCTGCCCCAGCCGCAGGCCGACGAGGACAGCGCCTGCTGGCTGCAGGCGGAGCCCCGACTGCTCGGGCGGGCCCTGTTCAATCTGGTGGAGAACGCCGTCAAGTACGGACCGCCTGGCAGCCACGCCGAAATCGCCCTGGCGTGGAAGCCGGGCCAGGCGGCCGTGGTGACGGTCCGCGACGAGGGCGAGGGCATCCGGGCGTCGGACCTGCCTCGCTTGTTCGAGCGCTACAGCCGCTTCCAGCAGAAGGACGGCGTGGCCGGCCACGGGCTGGGCCTGAGCCTGGTCAAGACGGTGGTCGAGCGGCATGGCGGCTCGGTCACCGTCAGCAGCGCGGCGGGACGGGGCACGACTTTCAGTGTCACCCTGCCGGGGGATCGAGTGGTCTAGAAAGAAGGAAGCGGCGTCTCGCTCACCCCGGGCGCCGCTTCACCGCGTGAGCACCACGATCTTGCCGCCGGCCGTGTTCGTTTCCATCGTCCGGTGCGCCTCCACGATGTCGTCGATGTGGAACACGCGGCCTGGCGGAATCGCAAGAGCGCCGGCGCTCACCCGATCGATCAGGTGCTGCAGGGGCGTCGCCATGAAGTCGGACACGCCGCCGGAATAGGTGGTCAGCGAAACCGCACTGGGGATGACATCCATCGGTGCGAAGTCGGCCAACGACCATCGGTCCCCGACCATCCCGGCCATGCACACGATGCCGGGCTCTCGCGCGCAATGGAGCGAGTCTTCGAGTGTCGTTGTCCCGACCAGCTCGAGCACCTTGTCGACGCCGCCATCCCACTGCCGGCGCACCGCCTCGGCGATGGCGCCGTCGTCCAGGAAGAAACGATCCGCGCCGGCCGAGCGGATCAGCGCTTCGCCGCCGAGGCTGCGCGACGTCGCGCCGACGTCCGCGCCGTGCGCCTTGGCGATCGCAGCGGCGGCGAGCCCCACCGAGGTGGTGCCACCCCGGATCAGCAGCCGCTCGCCCCTGGCCAGCCGCAGCGCACGGAAGAGCGCGCCCCAGGCCGTCTGGAGCATCTCGGGCAGCGCGCCCAGCGTCGCCCAGGGAAGATCGGCGCTGAAGGCCTGAACCTGGCCCGCCGGCACCAGCGTGTACTCGGCATAGCCGCCGTCGAATTTCCGTCCCATGCCGCCCATGACGGTGGCGACCGCCTGGCCGGGCTGGAATTCGCCTCCGGGCGCATCGGCCACCGTGCCCACGGCCTCGATGCCCAGCACGCGGGGGAACTCGACACCGGGCGAGTGGCCCTGACGGGTGAACAGTTCGGACCGGTTCAACCCGAAGGCCTCCACCCGGATCAGGACCTGTCCCGGCTGCGGCGTCGGCACCGGGCGCTGCTCGATCTTCAGCACTTGCGGGCCGCCCGCTTCGTGCATGACGACGGCCTTCATCATCTGGGACATTTCAAGCTCCTGTTGCTGGAAAAAATCCGGGTCATCCTCCAAGCTGCTCCGCTTGGCCAAGAGAAATTCCACTCCATGCCGGCTCGGCCCTGATCAAGACCGGCGATGCTTTGTGAACCAGACGGCCAACCCTTCCATCGAGCGGACCGCGAGGGCAGGCCGCACTACACCGCGTCGTCATTGTCAGCTCCGCGCCGACTGCCTTTGCGGTCCGCTCGTGTCAAACGTTAGAGGGGCCTGAGTCCACTACTCATAAGTGCATGAGTGGTTCGGAGTCGTCTACTTGGTCTGGCTCGGCATTCAGCTTTGGCGAAGTGCACCTGAGGCTGCATCTTCGCAGCATGCTTCCCACCGCATTCCCGGTCTGGCGCGCCGCCTGTCCACTGACATTCACGATGCGGCCCCAGCCTTTCGAGCGCATGCCGCCCACGTCGTCTTCTGCAAGATCCGGCTCGCTTCAACAGGCCCTCGCCAACTCAGGCCGCGGCCCGAGATCGAACGCGCTGCCCGGGACACCACACCGGGCAGCGGCCGAATCCATTACCTGGCTGCAGCGACGGACACCTTGTCGGCGGCTCGCTTGATCACCGCGGCAACAGCCTTGGGATTCGACACGTAGACAGCGTGGCTGCCAGGGGTTTCGGTGACGACGGCCCCCGCGCGCTTGGACATGTTGCGCTGCGCCGGCGGCGGGATCATCTTGTCGTCCGTGGCCACGAGATACCAGCTCGGCTTCGATTTCCATGCCGGCTCGCTCACCGCTCCGCCCAAGGCGGCGACACCCCACGGCACCTGTGAATTCGCCATGAAGACGGCCGTTTCGCGTTTCACATCCGCCGCGAAAGAGGCCGCGAACTTCGCCTTGTCGAGCATCAGGAAGCCATCCTGCGGCGGAAGGATCGGGGGCACCGGCGCGCCGGGCGGCGGGTTCTTGATCAGCGAGTCGACCGACTCGCCCTTGTCGGGAGCGAACGCGGCGATATAGACCAGGCTCGCCACCTTCTCGTCGTTGCCCGCCTCGGTGATCACGACGCCGCCATAGGAGTGGCCGACGAGAACGACCGGCCCCTTCTGAGCAGCGATCGCGCGCTTCGTGACTGCGACGTCGTCGGCCAGCGATATGGTCGGGTTCTGCACGACGGTGACGTCATACCCGTCCTTCGTCAGGATCCTGTGGACGCCTTCCCAGCCGGATCCGTCGACGAAACCACCGTGCACGAGAACGATGCCGGGCTTTGCCGGCGCGGCGGCGGCGGTACCTGCAACACCGGCTGCGACGACTGCAGCACCGAAGGCGACGGTGAAGAGTTTTGCGATCTTGAGCATTGACATTTACGACTCCTGAATGCGCGCTCGGCGCGCTGTTTGGACAAGTGCGTTCAACGGGATGCCACTGAAAGCCGCACACACAAACTCTCGCGGCGATATAAATTTAAGATTGAATTGTTTAAGTGTCAATCATTTATTTTTAAAACATATTTCGCGAGCGTGGTGGCTCTGCCTTCGTTCACCTCTCTCCGGCGAGCGCGACTGCGTCCGTACCGGCCGGGTATCGCAGCGTCCCGCCCGTGTCGTTCGCAGCGCGCCAGACGGCGTCGGCCACGTCCGCCACGGTGGTCACGGCCGCCGGGTTGCCCAGTGTCGCGAACACGGCCTGTGCCAACGGCGCGTAGTCCGGGGGGATCAGGCCCTGCATGCGCTGCGCCCCGTTCTCGGTGAAGCGTGTGCCGGGTCCGTAGCCCGGCTCGACGAGCTTCACGCGCACATTGAAGGCCCCGAGCTCGACCGCGAGCGATTCGGAGAAGCCTTCGATCGCCATCTTGCTCGCGGTGTACGCGGCCACCAGCGGCATCGGCGCGAGCGTCACGGTCGAGGTCACGTTGATCACCAGCCCCGAGCGCCGGGTCCGGAACTGCGGCAGCACGGCCTGGGTCATCGCCATCGTTCCGAAGGCGTTCGTCTCGAACACCTCGCGCACGGTGGCCATCGGCGTGGCCTCGAAAGCGCCGAACAGCCCGACGCCGGCGTTGTTCACGAGCACATCGAGCGGCCCGGCGCTCTCGAGCGCAGCGGCGATGCTGTCGGGCTGCGTCACGTCGAGCGGCAGCACGCGCAGGTTCTCCGAGCGCGGTAGAAGGTCGGCCTGCGGCGTTCGCATGGTGGCAATGACGCGCCAGCCCTGGGCGTGGAAACGGCGTGCGGTCTCGAGGCCGTAGCCTGACGAACAGCCGGTGATCAGTGCGGTTTTCAATGGATTTCCTTGAAGGTGGGATGAAAGAGACCCAACGATATCGGCGGCCGGCCGGACTCACTACCATCCAGCGTCGTCATTTCTTTTGCAGGAGTCCGGTCATGGTCGATCCACTCGCGGAGGTGATCGCGCTGCTTCGGCCGCGCGCCGTGTATTCCAAGGTGATCAGCGGCGCCGGCGCGTGGGCCGTGCGCTATTCGGACTTCGGCCAGCCAAGCTTCTGCACGATGCTCGAAGGCGAATGCGTCCTGGCGGTGGACGGGCAGCAGCCGCTCACGCTGGTCGCCGGCGACTTCCTGCTCATGCCGGCCACGCCCGGCTTCACGCTGTCCGGGCCGATGCCGGCGCCGCCTGTCTTCCTCGATCCCCGGCAGCAAGCGACGCCCGAAGGTGAAGTCCGCCACGGAAAGCGCCAGGGCCCGCCCGACATGCGCATGCTCGGCGGCTACTTCGCCTTCGACTCACCGGACGCGGCCTTGATGGTGTCGCTGCTGCCCGCGGTGCTGCACATGCGCGGTGTCGAACGGCTGTCGCTGCTGGTGCAGCTCGTGCGCGGGGAGTCCATCGCGCAGCGGCCGGGCCGCGACCTCGTTCTCGGACGGTTGATCGAAGTGCTGCTCGTCGAGGCCCTGCGCTCGGCGCCCGGCGAAGGCGCGCCGCCGGGGCTGCTGCGCGCACTGGCGGACACCCGACTGGCCGTGGCGATGCGGCACATGCACGCGGAACCCGCACGCCCGTGGACCATGGAAGAACTCGCCAGGAAGGCCGCGCTCTCGAGGTCCGCGTTCTTCGAGCGCTTCTCGCGCGCCGTGGGTGTGCCGCCGATGGAATACCTGCTCGCCTGGCGGATGGCGCTCGCGAAGGAGTTGCTGCGCCGCAGCGGCTGTGCGCTGGCGGAGGTGGCCGAGCGCGTCGGCTACAGCTCGGCCAGCACCTTCAGCACGGCGTTCAGCCGCCATGTGGGGCAAGCGCCGGGACGCTACGCGCGGCAACGGTAGAAGATGCGGAGACTCAGGCCGCCGCGGCCTCCGCCTCCTGCCACGCCCGCCACATCACCTTGCCGCTGCCGCTCCTGGGCAGGGCATCGGACTCCATCTCGGCCGGCCAGACCTTGATCAGGGTTGGGCCCCCGGCGCTACACTCCTCGCTCACATGGCCCACCGCCGCACCCTCCATGGCTGTCTGACCACCTTCTTCGTGGTCCTGTCCCTGCTGTTCTCGCAGCTGGCGCTGGCAAGCTATGTCTGCCCGGGCGTGCAGGATGCGGATTCGATGGCCGAGATGATGGCGGCAGGTGCGCCGTGCGAAGGCATGGACATGGCCCAGCCGGTGCTGTGCTTCCAGCACGCCGCCGACATGTCGCTGTCCTTCGAGCCGGTGAAGCTGGCCACCCCGTCGCTGCCGGCCACCGTGCAGATCGTGGTCATGCCCCTGGTGCTGGTGTCGGAAGGCCATGCGCTTCCGCGGCAGGCCGTGCCGGAGCGGCAGCATCCGCCGCCCGATCCCGTTTTTCTCGCCACGCGCAGACTCCGCGTCTGAAATCTCCGTCGACTGACCGGTGCTGGTGCGGCTCGTCCGCTTGCCGGCGATTGCCTCGTTCGTCTGCGGAGTCTTCATGTTCATCCCTTCTTCGCGCACGGCCCTGTTGGCCGCTGCGCTGCTGCCGTACCTTGCGGCGGCAGCCCCCCTGTCCCTCGAGACTGCGCTGCAGCTTGCTGCCCGGCGGTCCGAAACGGCCCGCGCCGCCCGTGCCGGCGCACTGAGCGCCACGGAGGCGGCGCATGCCGCGGCCCAGCTTCCCGATCCCACGCTGCGCGTCGGTATCGACAACCTCCCCGCGACCGGATCGGATCGCTTCCACACCGCGCGCGACGCGATGACGATGAAGCGCATCGGCATCAGCCAGGAATGGCTGTCCGCCGACAAGCGCGCCGTGCGGCAGGCCGCTGCCGATGCGGCGGTCGGCCGGGAGGCGGTGCTGGTGCAGGCCGCTGCTGCCGACACCCGCCGGCAGACCGCGCTCGCCTACGTGGACGCCTTCTACGCCGGCGAAAGCCTGAAGCTCGCGAGGCTCATGGCGCACCATGCGCATGAAGCGCTGGAGGCATCGCGCGCACGCCTGTCTTCGGCCGCGGGGAGCAGCCAGGACGTGCTGGCACTGGCCGCCGCACGAGGCGTCTCGGAAGACGAGACGGCAGACCTCCTGCAGCAGCAAGGCGCCGCCAGCGTCGCTTTTCAGCGATGGGTCGGCATGCAGCCCGACGACCTGCTGCCTCCGGCTGCCATCGCACTGCCGTCCGAAGAAGCCTATGTGGCCGCGCACCCCACCGTCGCGGCCATGCAGCGCGATGTCGGTGTGGCCAAGCAGACGGCCGCCGTCACCGCGTCCAACCGCAAGCCCAATTGGACCTGGGAGCTCGCCTACGGCCAGCGCACCGGCTATTCCGACATGGTGTCGGTGGGTGTGAGCATTCCTCTGCCCGTCGCGCCCGGCGAACGGCAGGACCGGGACACTGCGGCCAAGCTGGCGCTGGTCGAGAAGGCCGAGGCCGACCTGGCTGAAGCAACCCGGGCCGCGACCGCCGAATACCGGCTGCTGCACAGCGACGCGCAACGCCTGGCGCAACGCATCGACCGCTATCGCGCCAGCGTCGTCGTGCCTGCCGGTCAAAGAACGGCCGCGGCGACGGCGGCCTATCGGTCCAACCAGGTCAACCTCGCCACCCTGTTCGAGGCACGGCACGCCGAAATCGAGGCGCAGCGCAAACTGTTGGCGCTGCAGCGCGACCTCGCCAAGACCCAGGTTCAACTGGCCTTCCGGCCGCTCGCTGCCGAGGTGGCGCAATGAACCGAACACGCATGATCGGCGCCTCGCTGCTGGCCGCCCTCCTGCTCGCAGCGAGCGCCTTCTACCTGGGCCGCAAGACGGCCCAGCCCGCGGATGCACCGATGGCTGCACCGGCCGCCACAGCCACCGCCGATGGCCGCAAGGTTCTCTACTGGCACGACCCCATGGTGCCGGGCCCGCGCTTCGACAAGCCCGGCAAGTCGCCATTCATGGACATGCAGCTGGTCCCCATGTACGCGGACAGCGCAACAGGCACGGCCCATGAGGGCGGCGTCAAGGTGAGCCCCACGGTGCAGCAGAACCTCGGCATCCGGTATGCCGGCGTGCGGCGCGCGGAAGCCTCCGCATCCTTCGACGCGGTCGGCACCGTGCAGTTCGACGAGCGGCGCAATGTCGTCGTTCAGACGCGTGTCGCCGGCTACATCGAACGCCTGTCGGTCCGCGCGCCCATGGAGCGCGTGCGCAAGGGCCAGGCACTGGCGACGGTCTTCGCGCCGGAGTGGCTCGGGCCGCAGAACGAGTTGCTTGCCCTCCAGCGTTCGGGCGCCGCTCCTGACCTCATCACCGCCGCGCGTGAGCGCATGCGGGCCATGTCCATCCCCGCCGAGCTCATCCGCCGCAGCGAAGAGAGCGGCACCGCGCAAGCGCGCTACGTGCTCACCGCGCCGGCCGATGGCGTGGTGGCCGAGCTGGGCGTGCGCGAAGGCGCCGCGATCACGCCCGGCATGACGCTGTTCCGCATCGCGGGCCTGGAAAAGGTCTGGGCGGTGGCCGAGATTCCGGAAGCGCAGGCGGTGCGCCTCGCGCGCGGCCAGAAGGTCAAGGCGATCCTTCAGGCCGATGCGACCCAGTCTTTCGACGGAACGCTCGACGAGATCCTCCCCGAGATCAATGCCTCCACGCGCACCTTGAAGGCCCGCTTCGAGGTCGACAACAGGAACGGGAAGCTGACGCCCGGCATGCTGCTGCGTCTGCAGGTGGCCGGCCCCGCCAGCAGCCGGCTGCTCGTGCCGTCCGAGGCCGTCATCCGCACCGGCAGGCGCGCCGTCGTCATCGTGCGCAAGGCCGACGGCGCCTTTGAGCCGCGCGACGTGTCGCTGGGCGCGGACCTGGGCGACGACACCGAGGTCGTCTCGGGCCTGAACGAGGGCGACCAGGTCGTGGCCAGCGGCCAGTTCCTGATCGACTCGGAGGCCCGGCTGCGCTCGGTGCTCGGCAGCATGGCCGCACCTGCAGCCGTGGTGACCCACAAGGCGGAAGGCCAGGTCGAGAGCGTGGCACCCGACGGCATCACGATCTCCCACGGACCCGTCGCCACGCTCAAGTGGCCCTCGATGACGATGGGCTTCGCCAAGGCATCGCCGAACGCCTTCCCGGACATCAAGCCCGGCGACCGGGTCCGCTTCGAGTTCAAGGAAGGCGGCCCCACGGGCTACGAGCTGCTCTCCGTGCAACGCGTACAACCGGGCGCCAGGCCATGATCGCCGCCCTGATCCGCTGGTCGATCGGCAACCGGTTCCTGGTGCTGATCGCGACCCTGTTCCTGGTGGCCGCAGGCTGGTGGTCCGTCGCCCGAACGCCGCTCGACGCGCTGCCCGATCTCTCGGACACGCAGGTCATCATCCGCACGCCGTTTCCCGGCAAGGCGCCCCAGGTGGTCGAAGACCTCGTCACCTACCCGCTGACCACCACGATGCTCAGCGTGCCCGGTGCCAGGACCGTGCGCGGCTACTCGTTCTTCGGCGACTCGTTCGTCTACGTGCTGTTCGACGACAAGACCGATCCGTACTGGGCGCGGTCACGCGTCGTCGAATACCTGAACCAGGTGCAAGGCAAACTCCCCGCGGGCGCCAACGCGTCGCTGGGCCCTGATGCCACGGGCGTGGGCTGGGTCTACGAGTACGCGCTGATCGATCGCACGGGCACGCGCGACATCGGGCAATTGCGCGCGCTGAACGACTGGTTCCTCAAGTTCGAGCTCAAGACCGTGCCCGACGTGGCCGAAGTCGCCAGCATCGGTGGCATGGTGCGCCAGTACCAGGTGGTGCTGGACCCCGACCGCCTGCGCGCGCTGGGCATCCCCCAGTCGACGGTCGTGGAGGCCTTGCAGAAGGCCAACCGGGCCTCGGGCGGTTCGGTCGTCGAATTCGCCGAGGCCGAGTACATGGTGCGCTCTCGCGGCTACCTGCGCTCGCTCGACGACTTCCGCACCATCCCGCTCTCCGTGGCGGGCGCCACGCCCGTGCTGCTGCGCGACGTGGCGACCGTTCAGATCGGCCCCGAGATGCGCCGCGGCATCGCCGAACTGGACGGCGAAGGCGAAGTGGCCGGCGGTGTGATCGTCATGCGCTCGGGCAAGAACGCGCGCTCGACCATCGAGGCCGTCAAGGCGAAGCTCGACACGCTCAAGCCCAGCCTGCCGCCGGGCGTCGAGATCGTGCCCACCTACGACCGGTCGCTGCTGATCGACCGCGCCGTGGAGAACCTGCGCGCCAAGCTGGCCGAGGAGTTCATCGTGGTGGCGCTGGTCTGCGCGGTCTTCCTGTTCCACCTGCGCTCGGCGCTCGTGGCGGTGGTGGCGTTGCCGATCGGCGTGCTGGCGGCGTTCGTCGTCATGCACTGGCAAGGCGTCAACGCCAACATCATGTCGCTGGGCGGCATCGCGATCGCCATCGGCGCGATGGTGGACGGTGCCATCGTGATGGTCGAGAACGCGCACAAGCACGTCGAGGCCTTCGGAGCCGCGCATGGACGGCAGCCCACGGTGGCCGAACGATGGCAGCTGGTGGCCGATGCGTCCGTGGAGGTGGGGCCTGCGCTGTTCTTCTCGCTGCTGGTGATCACGCTGTCCTTCGTGCCCGTGTTCTCGCTCGAGGCGCAGGAGGGGCGGCTGTTCTCGCCGCTGGCCTTCACCAAGACCTATGCCATGGCGGCTGCCGCGGGCCTGTCGGTGACGCTGATCCCGGTGCTCATGGGCTACCTGGTGCGCGGGCGCATCCCGCATGAAGCGTCCAACCCCGTCAACCGCTTCCTGATGGCGGTGTACCGGCCCGCGCTGGAGCTGGTGCTGCGCTTTCCCAAGGGAACGCTCGTTGCAGCCGCCGTGCTGCTGGCACTGACCGCGGTGCCGCTGATGCGGCTGGGCGGCGAGTTCATGCCGCCGCTGGACGAAGGCGATCTGCTCTACATGCCGTCGGCACTGCCGGGGCTGTCGGTGTCGAAGGCCTCCGAGCTGCTGCAGCAGACCGACCGCCTGATCAAGACGGTGCCCGAGGTCGCACGCGTGTTCGGCAAGGCCGGCCGCGCGGACACCGCGACCGACCCCGCACCGCTCGAGATGTTCGAGACCACCATTCAGTTCAAGCCGAAGGCGCAGTGGCGCGCGGGCATGACGCCGGACAAGCTGGTCGAAGAACTGGACCGCGCCGTCAAGGTGCCGGGCCTGGCCAACGTGTGGGTGCCGCCCATCCGCAACCGCATCGACATGCTGGCCACGGGCATCAAGAGCCCGGTCGGCATCAAGGTGGCGGGGGCGGACCTGGCCACCATCGATTCGCTGACCACGCAGATCGAGGCGGCGGTCAAGGGTGTTCCCGGCGTGTCGTCGGCGCTGGCGGAGCGGCTCACCGGTGGACGCTACATCGACGTCGATGTCGACCGGCTCGCTGCCGCGCGCCACGGGCTCTCGGTGGCGGACGTGCAGGCCGTGGTGTCCACGGCCATCGGCGGCGACAACGTCGGCGAAGTCATCCAGGGCCGCGAACGCCATCCCATCAACGTCCGCTACCCCCGCGAGATCCGCGACTCGCTGGAGCGGCTGCGGCAGCTGCCTTTCGTGACCGACAAGGGGGCGCAGTTGCTGCTGGGCGATGTCGCAAGGATTGCCATCGAAGACGGCCCGCCGATGCTGCGCAGCGAAAACGCGCGGCTGTCGGGCTGGGTCTACGTCGACGTGCGCGGCCGCGACCTGCGCTCCGCCGTCAACGACATGCAGGCCGCGGTCGACAAGGCCGTGAAGATGCCTGCCGGCTACGCGGTGTCATGGTCCGGCCAGTTCGAATACCTGGAGCGCGCGACCCAGCGCCTGAAGCTGGTCGTTCCGGTCACGCTGGCGGTCATCTTCGTGCTGCTTTACCTGCTGTTCCGCTCGTTCGCCGATGCGGCCCTCGTGATGGCGGCCGTGCCGTTCTCGCTCATCGGCGGTTTCTGGCTCATCTGGGCGCTGGGCCATTCGATCTCCGTGGCCACGGCGGTGGGCTTCATCGCGCTCGCCGGCGTGGCTGCCGAGTTCGGCGTGGTGATGCTGGTCTACCTGAAGAACGCACTGGCGCGCCGCCTCGAATCCGGCGAGCCGATGAACGACGAAACCTTGCTGGCCGCGATCCGCGAAGGTGCCGTGCTGCGTGTGCGGCCCAAGGCCATGACCGTGGCCGTCGTGATGGCCGGGCTGCTGCCCATCCTGTGGGGCAGCGGCACCGGCTCGGAGGTGATGACCCGCATTGCCGCGCCCATGGTGGGCGGCATGGTCACTGCGCCGCTGCTGAGCATGCTCGTCGTTCCTGCCGCCTGGTATCTGCTGCGTCGGCGCGGCGATGCCGCGCGCGACCGCTCGTCTGCTGTTTCCGTTCAATCCACCGAAGGAGCTATTCAATGAAAGTCTTGCATCCCCTCGCATTCGCGCTGCTCGCCGCATCGGCCGCGGCCCAGGCCCAGATGTCGAAGGACGGTATGTCGCCCATGCAGGCGCCAGCCGCAGGCCAGCAGGCGGCCGTCATGCTGACCGATGCGGTCGTCCAGAAGATCGACGTCGCCAAGGGTGTGATCGTGCTCAGGCACGGCGACATTCCCAACCTCGCCATGCCGGCCATGACCATGGGCTTCGACGTGGCCGACAACAAGATGCTCGACGCGGTCAAGCCCGGCGACAAGGTCCGGTTTCATGTGGAGGTCGTGAAGGGCAAGCCGACCGTCACGCACCTGGAGGCCGCGCGCTGAGCTTCCTGCACGCGCCATGGTGCCCCGCGAGGCCGAAGATCAGACCGTCAGTGGGGCGGGCGATCCGATCGGCAAGGCATGTCAGCCTTCCGGCTTCATGGAGAAGCTGATTTCGGTGACGCCCGATCGGGATGTGGCACGGGTGCGGCCTCCATGCATTCGCGCGATGGCGGCGACGATCGCCAGGCCCAGCCCATGATGCTCCGACGAGTCGGTGCGAGACCGCTCCGCCCGGAAGAAGCGTTTGAAGAGATGGGGGAGCACATCGGCTGCGACAGGCTCGCCGGTGTTGGCAACCTTGACCCAGACGCCGTCGGGCTGCGTGTCGATCACGACCGCAATGGTCGACCCCGGTGCCGCATACCGGCTTGCGTTGCTCAGCAGGTTCGACAGCGCCCTGCGCACCAGACCGGCGTCGATACCCATGCGCGCATCGCCGCCGACATGCACCTTCAGCCCTGCGTCTTCCAGCATGGCCTCGTGAAAATCCAGTACCGTGCGCACCTGGTCGGCCAGGCTGACCGGCGCCGAGCGGCGGGCGACGGCGCCGCGGTCCGCCTGGGAGAGGAAGAGCATGTCGATCACGATCGCCGAGACGCGCCTTGCTTCTTCCAGCGCCGACAGCAGCGCGTCGCGCAACTCCTCGATCGACCTCGGCCGTGCCAGCTCGACCTCCGCCATCCCGATCAGATTGGCCAGCGGCGTGCGCAGCTCGTGCGCAACGTCCGCATTGAACGATTCCAGCTGCAGGTAGGCCTGTTCCGCCCGGTCGAGCACCGCGTTGAACTGTGCGACCCAGGGGGTGATCTCGGAGGCATAGGGGGAAGGGTCGATGCGTCGGCCCGGGTAGGCCGGTCCCGTGGCCGCGGTCTGTTGAATCAGTTTCTTCAAGGGCTTCAGGCCCCGACGCACCAGCAACGCACCGGTCAAGGCAATCAGCAACGAGCCCAGCACGACGGCGCCGACCAGCGTCCAGGCGAGCCGCGCAAGGAGCCGGGAATCCTCCTGGACGTCGATGCCGAGCTGTAGATGCATGACGGCGTCGCCCGGTCGAGCCTGCTGTTCCTCCGTCGGCATCCACGACCAGCGCGCGGACGCTCGCTCGGGTGCGCTCGCGTAGATGATCTCGTTGCCGCGACGCAGTACCAGACTGATCTCCGCGTGGGTCGAAAAGAAATCATCCAGCTTGTGGCGCAGCCCGTCGCGCCCCGTATCGTCGCGCGACTCCTGAATCAGGTGCTTGATCAGCTCGGACTGCCGCTCGAATTCGCTGGCCTGCTTGACCTGAAAGCTCCACGCCGTGACCGCGTAGATCGCCACGCAGACGAGGCTGAGGCCGATCAATGCCTGCGCAGCGAACCAGCGGGACAGCGCGGCCTGAATGGAGCCCGTGCCTTCGGGACAGGACGCCGGGTCGATCGCCGCTGGCTCGCGGAGGGTTTCGGAGGCGTTCACGATCCGCTGCCCTGCCGACTTTCCAGCACGTACCCCATGCCACGCACCGTGTGCAGCAGCTTCTCTTCGAAAGGATCGTCGATCTTGCTGCGCAATCGCCGGATGGCTACTTCGACGAGGTTGGTGTCGCTGTCGAAGTTCATGTCCCACACCTGGTCCGCGAGCTGCGTGCGCGACAGCACATGGCCTTGGCGGCGCATGAGCAAAGTCAACAGCGCGAACTCCTTGGCCGTCAATTCGAGTCGCTGGCCGTTGCGTGAAACTCGGCGCGCATTCACGTCCAGAGTCAGATCCTTGAGCACGAAGATCGAAACCTCATGCAGCTTGCCGCGGCGCAGGAGCGCCTGGATCCGGGCGAGCAATTCGGAGAAGGCGAACGGCTTGGCGAGGTAGTCGTCCGCGCCGCTCTGGAGACCTCGCACCCGATCCGCGACCTGGTCGCGGGCCGTGAGCATCAGCACAGGCATCGACTTGGATTTGCGCACCGCGTCGAGCACCGCAAAGCCATCGATGCCGGGAAGCATCACGTCGAGGACCAGGAGGTCGTAGTCCCCATCGAGCGCGAGGCCGCGTCCCTCGATGCCCGTGCGCGCGAGGTCGACCACGAAGCCACTCTCGGAAAGCCCCTTGACGAGATAGTCGCCCAGCTTTTGTTCGTCTTCGATGACCAGGATTCGCATCGCCGAATGCTACGGCACGAGGTCGGGCGCGTGGATTACTTCTTTGTAATCCAAGTGGCGGGTGATTGGCGGACTGGCTTCCTAGAGTCGTTGCATGCCAGCGAGGTGACTGGCATCGCCGGCTCGGTGGTCGATGCCGACGCGTTCAGTGCAGCTCGCGATGTCGAGTCATTCGTTGAAGGAGACCCAACATGAAGAACCGTCAAATCCTCTCGCTCCTATTTGCCGCTGGTGCGGGCGCTGCATTCGTCGCGCCGCCGGCGGCCCACGCGGAAGGCCCATCTCATTTCGCGCCCGATGAAGCCGGCGTGGTCTATCACCCGGGTGAAGCCGGGCCGGCCAGATCCCAGGCTCAGGTCTCGGCCGAACTCGCGACCGCGCAGAAAACCCCCGACGGGGCCAGCATGCTGCGCTGGGGTTCGATGAGCACGCCGAAGGTCGGAGCCCCCAGGACACGCGCCGAAGTGGTGGCCGAACTGGAAGCCGCGCAGAAGCAGCCCCACTGGGATGCCGCGGCAAGGCTTGGCGCGCCCCTGCCAGCGCCCAGGGGTGAGGCGAGCAAGGCTCGCGCACGGGCACAACCCTGATCGTTGCGCGCTGAACTGGCCAGACGCTCGAACCGCCTGACACACTGCCCGATCTGGAATTCGCCTCATGCACCGGGTTCGCCTGTTCATCCTTTGGATCATGATGTTTGCCGTGCCCTTCCAGGGGTACGCAGCGGCAGCCATGGTCTTTTGCGGCCCCGGACACGCCGGCGCGATGGCGGAAATGCCGGCCGGGATGCACGACGATGCCCGGCATCCGCATGCGGATGGGCCTGGCGACCCTCACCATGAGGCAGCACAGGGCGCCAAGACCGCCAGCGCGGAACCTGACGCGATGCACAAGTGCGGCACCTGCGGTGCGTGCCATGCCACAGGGCTGACCAGCACGCTGGAACTGGCCGTCTTCCACGATCTTCCCCGCGCCGGACTGGCGGAGCCAGCCATCGCGATGGCCACGCGCGCGCCACGCGTTCCCGACAAACCGCCTCGCGCTTGACGCGTTCGTGCCCCTGTGACCTGCGTCACGGGTCGCCGCGAACGCTCATGCATCGCCTGCGTCATGCCTTTTCAGGCAGCTCTGACGCACTCCGTTCATGAACTTGCGAGGACGCCATGTTCCATTCATCGCTGGCCCGTTGGCTGGCTGTTTTTCCCGCCACGGTGGCGCTGGCCGCCGCGGCCCAGCCTGCGTCCACACCGCCCCCCGCACCTGCGGCTGGCCGCACAGCCGCGACCGAGGCACCGCCGCCGGTCCTGACCTACAGGTCCGCGCTCGAGGGCTACCAACCCTTTGCGGACGAAAAGTCCATCCCCTGGAAGGAGGCCAACGAGACGGTCCACCGCCGCGGCGGCTGGCAGGCCTACGCCAAGGAGGCGTCAGGTGCACCGGCCGCGCACCCAGGACACACGATGCCGATGCCCGCGAAGAACAAGGAGCAGCCATGAAGCGCGCCCTGCGTTGGACGGCCGTCGCCGTCGCGGCCGCCGTCCTTGCCGGGTGCGCCTCGGTCGGCATCGACGACGCGCTGAAGGACACGAACACCCATGCACAGCAGTTCACAGGCGGCAGACTCGAGCTCAGCCGCACCCAGGAGCAGCGTGACCGCCGCGCGGCGCTGACCCAGGAGCTGCTGGCCAAGCCGCTGTCGCAGAACGACGCGGTGCAGCTCGCGCTGGCCAACAGCCCTTCCGTCCAGGCCCTGATTGCCCAGGGCTGGGGCGACATCGCCGCAGCGAACCAGAGCAGTCGGCTGCCGAACCCGATCTTCTCGTTCGAGCGCGTGCGGGTGAACAGTGAACTCGAGATCGGCCGTCTTTTGTCCTTCGGCCTCGTGGACCTCATCCTGCTGCCGCAGCGCCTGTCGATCTCGCGCAGCCAGGCCAGCCAAGCGAAGGTGCAGCTCACCAGCGCCGTGGTCGACCAGGTGACCCAGGTCCGGCAGGCCTGGGTGCGCGCGGTCGCGGCGCAGCAGGCGCTGCAGTACGCCGAGCAGGTCAACCGCTCGGCCCAGGCGAGTGCGGAACTCGCGCGGCGCATGCAGCAGATCGGAAACTTCAGCAAGCTGCAGCGTGCCCGCCAGCAGGTCTTCCATGCCGATGCGACCACACAGCTGGCGTCGGCGCAGCACACCGCCACCGCCGCACGCGAGGAGCTGGTCCGCGTTCTGGGGCTGGACGATGCGCAGGCCGCCCGGCTGGCCTTGCCCGATCGGCTGCCCGATCTGCCGAAGGCGCCGCGCGAGGGGAAGGAAGTGGCCGCTACCGCGACCGAGCAGCGCCTGGACGTGCAGCTTGCGCGCGCCCAGCTGGACGTGGCCGGCAAGTCGCAGGGCATCAACCTGCTGTCGACCTTCATCGATGTCGAGGTGGGCGGTCGGCGCGACACCGTGTTCGACAACGCGGAAAACACAAGGAGCACCCGTCGAGGCTTCGAGCTCGACATCCGGCTGCCGCTGTTCGACTGGGGGTCGGCGCAACGCGATGCACTGAATGCGCAGTCGCTGGCTGCGGCCAATCGCTACGACGCCACCGTGCGCGGCGCTGCCTCGCAACTGCGCGAGGGGTATTCGGCGTATCGCACCGCCTACGACATCGCGCGGCACTACCGCGACGAGATCGTTCCCCTGCGCCAGGCCATGGCCGACGAAAACATGCTTCGCTACAACGGGATGCTGATCGGCGTCTTCGAGTTGCTGGCCGAGGCGCGCGACCAGATCGCGAGCGTGACCAACGCCATCAATGCCCAGCAGCAGTTCTGGCTGGCCGATGCCGCCCTGGCCGCATCGGTGATGGGCAAACCCACCGCGACGGGCGGTTCGATGGCCGGCGGCGGCGGTGAAGCCTCCACCGCCGCGGCCGCGGCCGCGCACTGACCCCATCAACGAATTGAACACCATGAACAGCAGACGCAATTTCATCACCGGCGCCGGCGCCATCACCGGGGCCATTGCCGCAGCCAGCGTGAGCAAGGTGGCCATGGCCGCCCTGCCCGAGCCTGTACTCCAGGCCTCTCCGAACACGATGCCGCCACTCGCGCCTCCGAGCGGTCGGCCCTACAACCCCGTGGTCACGCTCAACGGCTGGACCTTGCCCTGGCGCATGAACAACGGCGTCAAGGAGTTCCACCTCGTGGCCGAGCCCGTGGTGCGCGAGATGGCCCCCGGCTTCAAGGCCAACCTCTGGGGCTACAACGGCCAGTCGCCTGGACCGACCATCGAGGTGGTGGAAGGCGACCGCGTGCGCATCTTCGTCACCAACAAACTGCCGGAGCACACGAGCATCCACTGGCACGGCCAGCGGTTGCCGAACGGCATGGATGGCGTAGCCGGCCTGAATCAGCCGCCGATCCGGCCGGGCAAGACCTTCGTCTATGAGTTCGTGGCACGCCGCCCCGGCACCTTCATGTACCACCCGCATGCCGACGAGATGGTGCAGATGGCGATGGGGATGATGGGCTTCTGGGTCACGCATCCGAAGGGCGAACATCCCCTGATCGAAAAGGTCGACCGCGACTTCGTGTTCCTGCTCAACGCCTACGACGTGGAGCCCGGCAGCGCGACGCCGATCGTGGCCGAGATGACGGACTTCAACATCTGGTCGTGGAACAGCCGGATCTTCCCCGGCATCGACTCGCTGAACGTGCGGCTCGACGACAAGGTGCGCATCCGCATCGGCAACCTGACGATGACCAACCACCCGATGCACCTGCACGGGCACGAGTTCCTCGTTACCGGCACCGATGGCGGGCCGACACCCAGGAGCACGCGCCAGTACGAGGTGACCGCCGACGTGGCCGTCGGCCAGATGCGCCAGATCGAGTTCCTGGCCGATGAGGAAGGCGACTGGGCCTTCCACTGCCACAAGAGCCATCACACGATGAACGCGATGGGCCATGACGTACCCACACTGATCGGCGTCGATCACAAGGATGTGGCCAAGCAGATCACCAGCCTGGTGCCGGACTACATGGTCATGGGCGAGCGTGGCATGGCCGACATGGCCGAGATGGAAATGCCCATCCCCGACAACACCGCGCGAATGATGACGGGCGAAGGCCCGTTCGGCTCGGTCGAGATGGGCGGCATGTTCAGCGTGGTCAAGGTGCGCAAGAACCAGAAGCCCGGCGACTACTCGAATCCCGGCTGGTTCAAGCATCCCAAGGGCACTGTCGCCTACGAACTCGATGGCCCGCCGCCCGAAACCCCGCGCCAGCGCGGCGCCGGAGCGGCCGCCATGCCCACGAAGAACATGCCCGCCAGGAACGTCGAAGTCCAGGTGCGCAAGCCGGGCAGCGGCCATACCGGGCACTGATTTTTTCTCCCTCCCTTCCAACCCCAACTCTCCAAGGAAACACATGGAACACACCCTGCGCAACACCGCATTCGCAACCCTGCTGGCGCTGGCTGCCGCTGGCGCTTCCGCATCGGGCACCCACGCTGGCGGCCACGGTCACGACGCCGACGAAGCCATCGGCAAACCCGGCGTGGCCGCCAAGGCGACGCGCACCGTCAACGTCGACATGACGGACAGCATGCGCTTCACGCCTGCCGACATCACCGTCAAGCAAGGCGAGACCGTGCGCTTCGTGGTCAAGAACTCGGGCCGGATCAAGCACGAACTCGTGCTCGGCACCGAAAAGCAGCTCAAGGAGCACTACGCCGCCATGATGAAGAACCCCGAGATGGAGCACGCCGACCCCAACATGGTGACCTTGGCCGGCGGCAAGGCCGGCGAGATCGTCTGGCAGTTCACCAAGGCCGGCAAGGTCGATTTCGGCTGTCTGCAGCCAGGCCACTACGACGCCGGGATGAAGGGCGCCGTGAACGTGACCCAGGCCGGCAAGTAAGCGCGACGCTTCCGCTGCGGCCCTTCATCGGGACGCAGCGGGACTCCATATTCATTCATATCCGAGAAGATTCTCATGTCGAACATTCGCATCGCACGCCTGGCATTCGTTGCCGCACTCTCGTTGGCTGGCGCGGCCAGCGCACAATCATCCAAAGCCGCATCGGACATGCCCGGCATGGCGGACAAGGCCCCCGCGGCAAGCGCCGCCGATTCGGCCGCGGCATCGGAACTCACCGAGGGCGAGATCCGCAAGGTGGACAAGGACAACAAGAAACTCACCATCAAGCACGGCCCGCTGAAGAACCTGGAGATGCCCGGCATGACCATGGTGTTCGGGGTCAAGGACGACACCATGCTCGACAAGATGGAGACCGGAGCCAAGGTCCGCTTCCAGGCGGAAAAGGTCGACGGGAAGATCGTTGTCACGAGGATCGAATCGGCCCGCTGAGAGCCTCAGGGCACGCTCACGCCGACGGGGTACGCAGCGAAGCGAATGTCCGCCGCACCACTTGACCTTCACACGGTGTCAACCCCGACACTGGGCATCACCACCAACGAAGGAGTCATTTCCATGCAAGTGTTCGAAATCCAGTCGATGTCCTGCGGCGGTTGCGCAAGCCGCGTCGCCCAGGCGATCAGGAATCTCGATGCGCAGGCGAAGATCGAGGTCGATGTGCCGGCCCGGACGGTGCGCGTCGAAACCACGGAGGATCGCGCAAGCGTCGCTGCCGCCTTGGCGGAGGCGGGATACCCGCCCAAATAACAGGCCTGTCGCCACCGGATTTCTACCTGTTTTTCCCTTCGGAGAACGCGAATGAACGACACGCCCACCAGGCACGCAGCACACAACCACGACCACGACCACGACCACGACCACCACGATCACCATGCGTCGCACGGGCACGCGCCCGCAGCCCCTGCGCAGCCCGCCCCTGCAGGCACGGTCTACACCTGCCCCATGCACCCGGAGATCCGGCAGGACCACCCGGGCAACTGCCCCAAGTGCGGGATGACGCTGGAGCCCGAGATGCCGACCCTCGATGAGGGTGAAGACCCCGAGCTGAGGGACTTCAAGCGGCGCTTCGTCTGGACGTTGCCGCTCACCGTCATCGTCACTGTGCTTGCCATGGCCGGCCATCGCCTGCACTGGTTCGAGATGGGCACCCAGAGCTGGATCGAACTCGTGCTCAGCGTGCCGATCGTGCTATGGGCCGGCTGGCCGTTCTTCGAGCGTGCGGTGCAATCCGTCGCGAATCGCAGCCCGAACATGTGGACCCTGATCGGCCTGGGCACAGCCGCCGCCTTCGTCTACAGCGTGGTCGCCACGGTGGCGCCCGGCGTGTTTCCCGCGTCGTTCGTGTCGATGGGGCGCGTCTCGGTCTACTTCGAGGCGGCCGCGGTGATCATTTCCCTCACCTTGCTGGGGCAGATCCTCGAGCTCAAGGCGCGATCGCAAACCTCCGCGGCCATCAAGTCGCTGCTGGGTCTTGCGCCCAAGACGGCACGCCGGATCGGCGCCGGCGGCACCGAGGAAGACGTCCCCATCGGCCACGTGCATGTCGGAGACACGCTGCGCGTCAGGCCGGGGGAAAAGGTACCCGTGGACGGGGTGGTGATCGAAGGCACCAGCGCGGTCGACGAGTCGATGCTCACCGGGGAGCCGTTGCCCGTGACCAAGCGCGTCGGGGACAAGCTCATCGGCGCGACCCTGAACACCAACGGCGCACTCGTCCTGCAGTCGGAAAAGGTCGGCTCGCAGACCGTGCTCGCGAGCATCGTGCAGATGGTCGCGCAGGCCCAGCGCTCCAGGGCGCCGATGCAGCGGATGGCCGATCAGGTCGCCGGCTTCTTCGTCATGGCCGTCATCGGCATCGCGGTGCTGACGTTCTTCGCCTGGGGATTCTTCGGGCCGCAGCCCAGCTGGGTCTACGGCCTGATCAACGCCGTGGCAGTCCTCATCATCGCCTGCCCCTGTGCGCTCGGCCTCGCGACGCCGATGTCGATCATGGTGGCGACGGGCAAGGCGGCCACCCAGGGCGTGCTGTTCCGCGACGCCGCCGCGATCGAGAACTTCCGCAAGGTCGATGCGCTCATCGTCGACAAGACCGGCACCTTGACGGAAGGCCGGCCGCAGTTCGAGCGCGCGGTGCCTGCGCCAGGCTTCACCGAGGACGAGGTGCTGCGCCTCGCGGCCAGCCTGGACCAGGGGAGCGAGCACCCCCTGGCCGACGCCATCGTGCGGGCGGCGCGCGAGCGCAACCTGGCGCTGGACACGCCCGACGGTTTCGAATCCAGCAGCGGCATCGGCGTGAGCGGCGGCGTGGGCGGCAGGACGCTGGCGCTCGGAAACACCGCGCTGATGGATCAGCTGCGCGTCCCGGTCGATGCGCTGAAGCCGCAGGCCGAGGCGATGCGCACGGAGGGCGCCAGCGTCATGTTCCTCGCGGTAGACGGCCGGCCCGCCGGCCTGCTCGCGGTGTCGGATCCGATCAAGGCCACCACCATGGAGGCGCTGGCCGCTCTCAAGGCCTCGGGCCTGCGGGTGATCATGGCCACCGGCGACGGGCTGACCACGGCCCGGGCGGTTGCAGCGAAGCTGGGCATCGACGAGGTGCACGGGGAAGTCAAACCCGCGGACAAGCTCGCGCTGGTGGACAAGCTGCAGCGCGAGGGCCGCATCGTCGCGATGGCGGGAGACGGCATCAACGACGCCCCCGCGCTCGCCAAGGCCGACGTCGGCGTGGCGATGGGTACCGGCACCGATGTCGCGATGAACAGCGCCCAGGTGACCCTGGTCAAGGGCGACCTGCGCGGCATTGCGCAGGCCCGTGCCGTCTCCGAGCAGACCATCGCCAACATGAAGCAGAACCTCGGCTTCGCCTTCCTCTACAACACCCTCGGCGTGCCGCTGGCCGCGGGCGTCCTGTTCCCGTTCACGGGATGGCTGCTGTCACCGATGATCGCAGCGCTGGCGATGAGCCTGAGCTCGGCGTCGGTCATCACCAATGCCTTGCGCTTGCGTGGAGCCAGGCGCGACGTGCATGCGTCCCATGTCGTCGGCGACAGATCGGCCCAGGGGCGCGCTGGCACAGGCTGAGATCGCTCGTATTGCCACGGGATAGAAAGGTTCCGGGCCCCGGCTTTGTCCGGCCAGCCTCCATCCACGAATACAGGCGGGTTCATCCTCAAGCAGGCCAGCCATCGAGGTAGCTCAGCCCATCGGACTTGTGCCCGCGATGGCGCAACGCACCGCTGCGCTACTCGCGGCGCTCCTCCTTCCGGTGGGGTTCGGCATGTCCGTGTGGAACCGGCGGATGTTCAGCGCGTGCATGCGAGGCAGCCAGCGGACGTTCTCTCGGGGCCGGCTCCTGGCCAGGCGCGTGCAAGGCCCGTTGCTCGCTCGACCTGTGTGCCGCATCGGCCTGGCGTTCTCGCGCGACCGGTGCGTGATCGGCAGATGGTGGGCGATGCGGCTCGTCGATGGCAGGCGCCCGTCTTCCTGGTGGTTCAGCGCCCGCCCGAGCGGGCACCGCGAGCGACACGGCGGGCTCAGTGCCTTTGGCGACAGCGGAAGGCAAGGTCGTCTGAGGGCGTCCCTGAGCCAGTACCGCCGAGGCCTGCGGCGGCACCGTGGTCGTCGGCCGCGCAGCCTCGGTGGATCGGAGTGCGGCGGGCTGATGACCCGGCACGAACGCCGCGACCGGCTTCGCGCTGGCCGGACCAAGGCATCGAATACATCGCCAAGTACAACCTCGGCTACGACGTGCCTTACACCCCCTACCGCAACAGCGACGTGACTCAAGCAGTGATCTCGGAAGCCAGCCGTGGTGCCGGGCGTCCCGTCTGGGAGCTGTTCTACAACCACTACGTAGTACTGAAGAAGATGGACGCTCCCTACACGCGCATGTTTGCGGAGAAGATGCGCCCCGAAGGCGGGGGCGGCGACTATGGACCGAACAGCGGAGGCTACGATCAATTGGGCTTTGGCACGCTGACCTATAGCCTCGCCTCACCTCTCGGGAACAGCGCCACCGCACGTTAGGCTGCGCGAACCGTCGGGATTTGAACTCCGCCCAGCTGGGGTACGCGGTATCCCCCGAACAGGGGATGCACAGGCAGACGAGGGGGTGCAAACTGACCTCGCACGCGAGAAAAGACCCCCAATGGAGCACATGCACTGGATGTTCGTCGGCACCGCCTTGCTGGGAATGCCTGCGGGATGGTTCCTTTTCGCACCCCTCGGCCGCGACTGGAAACCCTGGAGCGAGCAGATGGCGGACCAGATTGCGCGATCGGCGTCGCTGGCGGCGGCATGTGCGATGACGATCGAGGCCGAGACCTGAGAGCGCCTTGATGTCAGATGCCAAAGCCCACATTCACTCAGCGCCCACGCACAGTCCGCTCTTGGTGCCGTCAGCTCACATGGAGCTTGACGAGGTCTTCGGCGCAGGAACTCGCTGGATCCATGGACGGGGGACGCCCGGCCGCGGCCCGGCCTCTCCGTCGCAATCAGCACCATGACCGAAACAGAGACGCTGCCTGACGAGGAATTGGGCGCGCGGGCCGCAGAATGGCGCCGGCGAGCGCTGCAGGGCGACCTGCACGCTCGCGGCATCGCTCATCAACTGGAGGCGGAATTGCGGCGACGCGCCGGTGCGCCCCATCCCGATTTCGACACCTTGGACCTGCGGCCGCTCGAGCATCGGCAGCGGCAACGGCGCTGGTGGAAACCTTGGTGATCTGCCTGCTCTGAGCAAGCATTCAACGCAGAGTGCCCTGCGCCTCGCGCAGCTTTTGAAGTCCTGCACTTCATTCCCCGGTCCCGGCTTCATTTCCCGCAGGCGACAAGACAGGCCCGGGAATACCCTCTGCCCGGTCGAAGCCTTCTTGCCTACATTGCTTGTATGCAAGAAAAAGCGATCCTTGCATGCAAAACCTCGACAGACATACAGGAGACATCCATGCCTCGCTTCGCCAAATCGCTCTTCGGTCAGGTGGTCATCGCGCTGGTGCTCGGCGTGCTCGCCGGCCTCTTCGCGCCCGAGTACGCCGTCAAGCTCAAGCCGCTGGGTGACGGCTTCATCAAGCTGATCAAGATGATCATCCCGGTGCTGGTCTTCTGCGTGGTGGTGCACGGCATCTCGGGCGCGGGCGACCTGAAGCGCGTGGGGCGCGTGGGCGTCAAGGCGCTGATCTACTTCGAGGTGCTGACCACCATCGCGCTGGCCATGGGTCTGGTGCTGGCCTTCGTGTTCCAGCCCGGCACGGGCATGAACGTGGACCCGGCCAAGCTCGATGCGGCCGCCATGAGCGCCTATGCCTCGAACGCCGACAAGCTCACGAGCGGCGGCACGGTCGAGTTCCTGATGAAGCTGATCCCGACCACGGTGGTCAACGCCTTCGCCACCGGCGATGTGCTGCAGGTGCTGCTGTTCGCCGTGCTGTTCGGCTGCGCGCTCTCGCTGCTGGGCGATCGCGGCAAGCCGGTGGCGGTGGTGGTGGACGCCCTCTCGCTGGTGCTGTTCAAGATCATGGGGATCATCATCAAGCTGGCGCCGCTGGGCGTGCTGGGCGCCATCGCCTTCACGGTCGGGCAGTACGGCATCGGCTCGCTCAAGCAGCTGGGCATGCTGGTTGCCCTCTTCTACGGCGCGGTGCTGATCTTCGTGTTCGTGGTGCTGGGGCTGGTGATGCGCATGTCGGGCTTCAGCCTGTGGAAGCTGCTGCGCTACCTGCGCGAGGAGCTCGCCATCGTGTTCGCCACCACCTCGTCGGACAGCGTGCTGCCGCAGATCATGGCCAAGCTGCGCCGCATGGGCATCCGCGACTCGACGGTGGGCCTGGTGATCCCGACCGGCTACTCGTTCAACCTCGACGCCTTCTCGATCTACATCACGCTCGCCGCGGTGTTCATCGCGCAGGCCACCAACACGCCGATCTCGATGGCGGACCTGCTGACGATCCTGGCCATTGCGCTGGTCACCTCCAAGGGCGCACACGGCGTGCCGGGCTCGGCCATCGTGGTGCTGGCCGCCACGCTGCATGCCATTCCGGCGATTCCCGCCATCGGGCTGGTGCTGGTGCTGTCGGTGGACTGGTTCATGGGCATCGCCCGCGCGCTCGGCAACCTGATCGGCAACTGCGTGGCCACCGTGGCGATCGCGGCCTGGGAAGGCGACATCGACCGCGAACGCGCGCATTCGGTGCTCGACGGCACCTATTCGCCGGACGACGAGCCGCTGGCCGAGCCCGGGGTCGACATCGGCGCCGCAGCCGCCTCGACCAGCCGCTGAAGAAATCCATGGCCACCGACGTCAACCCCACCGCCATCGCAGAACGGGTGGTCGAGGCCATCCTCGCGCAGAAGCTCGCACCGGGCGAACGGCTCGGCGAGCAGGCCCTGGCCGAGAACTTCGCGGTGAGCCGCACGATGGTGCGCGAGGCGCTCATGCAGTTGCAGGCGCGCGGTTTCGTCGAGGTGCAGTCGCGCCGCGGCTGGTACGTGGTGGAGCCTTCGGCGGAAGAGGCGCGCGATGCGTTCTCGGCACGCCGCATCGTCGAGGCCGGCATCCTGGCCGAGAGCGAGGGCCGGCCGCTGGGCAAGGTGATCCGCAAGCTGCGCGACCACATCGCCGACGAGCAGCGCGCCATCGAAGGCGCCGATGCCGCGACGCGCGCCTTCCTGCTGGCGGACTTCCATGTCTGCCTGGCCGAACAGATGGGCCACCAGCTGCTGGTCGACGTGCTGCGCGACCTCACGGCGCGCACCACGCTGGCCGCCACGCTCTACCAGTCGAAGCACGAGGCGGGACAGTCGTGCACCGAGCACGGCGCCATCGTCGCCGCGCTCGAAGCCGGCGACACGGCCCGGGCGCGCCGCCTGATGCTCGAGCACATCGGCAATGTCGAGCGCTCGCTCGAAGTGGAAGCCACTGCCGAGCCCGACGCGCCGAGCCGCCTGCGCGCCACCCTGGCACCGGTCTCGCTGCCGCGTTCCAAGCGCTGAAGCTGTGCAATAGTGCCGCAGCGCGGCACTGCACGAGGGCGTGCCCGCTGACAGGATCCCGCGTCCGCGCTCGGCTACAGTCCGAGACACCTATGAACTCACCCCAACTCCAGCGCGGCGTGTTCCTCGCCCTGCTTGCCGCCGTCACCGTCGCCTTCGTCTGGGTCCTGATGCCGTTCTTCGGCGCGGTGCTCTGGGGCGTGGCACTGGCGATCCTGTTCACGCCGCTCTACAAGCGGCTGCTGAAGAAAATGCCCGGCAAGCCCAATGCGGCCGCGCTCTCGACGCTGGCGATCTGCCTGTTCATCGTGATCCTTCCGCTCGCGATGGTGGGCGTGTCGCTGGTGCAGGAGATCGCGCTGGTCACGCAGAACATCCGTTCGGGGCAGATCAACTTCGCGGCCTACTTCCAGCAGATCCTGGACGCGGCGCCCCAGTGGCTGCTGAACCTGGTCGAGCGCTTCAACCTCGGCGACATGGCCGCCTGGCAGGCCCGCGTCTCCGCCGTCGCCGGGCAGGCCAGCCAGCTCATCGCGAGCCAGGCGCTCACCATCGGGCAGAACACCTTCGATTTCGTCGTCAGCTTCTTCGTGATGCTGTACCTGCTGTACTTCCTGGTGCGCGACGGCGCGACGCTGTCGAAGACGATGCGCGACGCCGTGCCGCTCGCCAAGCCGCACACGCACTACCTGCTCAACAAGTTCACCACCGTGATCCGCGCCACCGTGAAGGGCAACGTGGCCGTGGCCATTGCGCAGGGCACCATCGGCGGGGTGGCCTTCTGGTTCCTCGGCGTGCAGGGTGCGCTGCTGTGGGCGGTGCTGATGGCCTTCCTGTCGCTGCTGCCCGCGGTCGGCGCGGCGCTGATCTGGGGGCCGGTGGCCATCTACTTCCTCGCCACCGGGCACTTCTGGCAGGGCGGCGTGCTGATCTTCGTGGGCGTGTTCGTGATCGGCCTGGTCGACAACATCCTGCGCCCGGTGCTGGTGGGCAAGGACACGCAGATGCCCGACTACATCGTGCTGATGTCGACCATCGGCGGCATGGCGATCTTCGGCATCAACGGCTTCGTGATCGGGCCGGTGATCGCGGCGCTGTTCATGGCCGCCTGGAGCCTGTTCGCCGACTCGGGGCATGTGGGCGATGGGCACGGGCCGGCCGAAGCCGGCGAAGACAAGAAGACGGGCTGACCCCCGCTGCGTGCATTTCGCGCACGCATTCCTGCATTTCGTCGCATGGCGCTGGGCACCGCAAGGCGCCTGCGGGATCGTCGGGGCCTCCAACCTGCAACGAGGCCCCTCATGCAACCTTCCGCTTCCCTCTCCCGCCCGGCCGTGCGCGCCCTGTGCGCCGCCGCCCTCCTCGCGCCGCTGGGCGCCCTGGCCGCCGACCTGAGCCTGAGCGTGGCCGACGGCCCCGCCGCCGACGCCACGCTGTACGTCGCGCTGTACGACAGCGCCGCCGGCTTCGCGGGCAGCCAGTCGCTGGCCTCGCAGACGGTGCCGATGCGCGCCGGCGCGGCCCGGCTGGTCTTCCCGGGCCTGGCGCCGGGGCGCTATGCCGTGCGGGCGTTCGCGGACGAGAACGGCAACGGCAAGCTCGACACCAACCTCCTGGGCATGCCGACCGAGCGCTACGGCTTCTCGAACGATGCCAAGGGCAACCGCGGGGCGCCCGATTTCGAGGCCGCCGCGATCGGCGTCGACGCCGACCTGCAAACCGTCATCCACCTGCGCTGAGGCTGCCATGGAACGACGCGAACTCCTTCGCCTGCTGGCCTCGGCCGGTGCACTGCCCCTTCTGGCGCCCCTGGCGCGTGCCGCCGGTACCGACAGCTGGCAGGCCGACTTCGAGACCGCCGGCACGCCCTGGAAGATCGGCTTCGCCACGCCGCCGGCCGACCTGCCGCTGACCCGCGCCACGGTGCGCGGGCGCTTCCCCGATGCCGTCGCCGGCACGCTGTTCCGCATCGGCCCGGCGGGCCACGACCTGGGCGGCGAGCGCTACCACCACTGGTTCGACGGCGACGGCATGGTGCATCGCTTCGTGATCGACGGTGCCGACGTGCGCCACCAGGGCCGCTATGTCGCCACGCCCAAGCGCGTGGCCGAGATGCAGGCCGGCCGTCGCCTGATGGAAGCCTTCGGCACCATGCCGCCGGGCGTCGAGCCGCCGGCCTCGGCCGACAGCATCAATGTCGCCAACACCAGCGTGCTGCCGATGCAGGGCGAGGTGCTGGCGCTGTGGGAGGGCGGCTCGGCCACGCGCATCGACGCACGCACGCTGGACACGCTGGGCCTGAAGACCTGGCGCGCCGACCTCGCGGGCATGCCCTTCTCGGCCCATCCCAAGGTGGACCCGGACGGCACCGTCTGGAACTTCGGCGTCAGCAGCGGGCAGAGCCTGCTGGCGCTGTACGAGATCGGGCCCGACGGCACGCTGCGCCGCGCGGCCGTGCTGCCGGTGGCCGACCTGCCGATGGTGCACGACTTCGCGGTGACCGAACGGCACCTGGTGTTCCTGATGCCGCCGCTGGTCTACGACAGCAAGCGCAAGGAGGCCGGTGCGAGCTTTCTCGATGCCCATGTCTGGCGGCCCGAACTGGGCATGCGCGCGCTGGTCGTCGACAAGCGCAACTGGGACAAGCGCCAGGTGCTCGCGCTGCCGGCCGGCTTCCTGTTCCACGTGGGCAACGCCTGGGAGGAAGACACGCCGCGCGGCACGCTGATCCACGTCGACTACGTGCGCTCGGAGAACGCCGACTCGGTGTTCACGACCAACCGCGAGGTGATGCGCGGGCGCTGGGCGGAAAGAGCCGCGCCTCGCCTGACGGCCGCCACGCTGAACCTCGGCACCGGCCGGGCCACCCAGACCGCGCTGGCGCAGGACGCCGAATTCCCGCGCATCGATCCGCGCCGCGTCGGCCTGCGCCATCGCCACGTGGTCCACGCGACGCAGAGCAGGCTCGAACTGCCGGGCTTCGGCGCGGTCGCGCGCACCGACGTCGAGACCGGCCGCAGCCAGCGCTTCGGCTACGGGCCGCAGGCGGTGGTGGAAGAGCACGTCTTCGTGCCGGACGGCGCGCGCCCGGGCTGGGTGCTCGGCACGGTGCTCGACTTCGGGCGAAAGAAGACGGTGCTCTCGTGCTTCGCGGCCGATCACCTGGCGGCGGGGCCTGTGGCGCAGGCCACGCTGCCGTATGCCCTGCCGCTGGGTCTGCACGGCGCCTTCGTGCCGGCCTGAAGGCAGCCGGCCGAGCGGGTCGCGGCCTCAGCCCGCCCACCAGCCTTCGTCGAAGCGCCCCTGCAGGAAGGCCACGAAGCTCGACACCTTGCCCGGCACCAGCTTGGGCGAGGGAAAGACGGCGTGGATCTCCTGCTCGGGCAGCGCATGGTCGCCGAGCACCGCGACCACCTTGCCCGAGGCCAGCGATTCGCTCGCCACATAGCGCGGCATCAGCGCAATGCCCAGTCCGTCGCGCGCCGCCGCCAGCACCGCCGAGAGGTTGTTCGAGCGGAAACGCCCCGAGACCGGCACCGTCACCGGCTCGCCCTTGGGCGTGTGCATGCGCCAGAACTCGTCGCCCACCACGCTGCTGTAGATCAGCGCCACATGGGCACTCAGGTCCTGCGCGCGCCTGGGCGTGCCGTGCTTCTTCAGGTAGCCCGGCGCCGCGACCATGACCCACGGATTGACCCCGAGGTAGCGCGCACCCAGCGACGAATCGGCCAGCTTGCCCATGCGGATGGCCACGTCGATGCCCTGCGCGATGAGGTCGACATAGCGATCCTCGAAGCTCAGGTCGAGCTGCACCTGCGGATGCCGCCGCATGTATTCCAGCGCCAGCGGCACCACCACGCGGCGGCCAAAGGCCACCGAGGTGCCGACGCGCAGCAGCCCCTGTGCCTGGTTCTGCCGCAGCTGCACCACGCTGTCGGCCTCCTCGGCCTCGCGCACGATGGTCTTGCACTTCTCGTAGTACAGCGCGCCCGGCTCGGTCAGGCTCACGCCGCGCGTGTTGCGGTTGAGCAGCCGCACCTTCAGGCGCGCCTCGGTGGCCGCGATCTGCTTGGTCACGGTGGGTTGCGTGGTGTTGAACTCGCGCGCCGCCTTCGAGAAGCTGCCGGTCTCGACCACGCGCACGAACATCTCCATTGCCAACAGTCTGTCCATGAGCGCATCGTAGTCACTTATTCCATGGCGGAATAGGTTTTATGGTCCCCAGCCGTCTTCTTCGAATGCCCTGTGCTTCCTACAGTGGACTCCACTTAACGGAGACAGTCCCATGGCAAAAATGAAAGCAGTCCAGGCCGCCGTGCTGGTGATGGAAAAGGAAGGCGTGACGCAGGCCTTCGGCGTGCCCGGCGCCGCCATCAACCCCATGTATTCGGCGCTGCGCCAGCGCGGCACCATCTCGCACATCCTCGCGCGCCACGTCGAGGGCGCCTCGCACATGGCCGAGGGCTACACGCGCGCCGTGGCCGGCAACATCGGCGTGTGCATCGGCACCTCGGGCCCCGCGGGCACCGACATGATCACGGGCCTCTACTCGGCCTGGGCCGATTCGATCCCGATCCTCTGCATCACCGGCCAGGCGCCGCGCGCACGGCTCTACAAGGAAGACTTCCAGGCGGTCGACATCGAGTCGATCTCCAAGCCGGTCACCAAGTGGTCGGTCACGGTGCGCGAGCCCGGCCAGGTGCCGCAGGTGTTCCAGCAGGCCTTCCACCTGATGCGCTCGGGCCGCCCGGGCCCTGTGCTGGTCGACCTGCCCTTCGACGTGCAGATGGCCGAGATCGAGTTCGACATCGACAGCTACGAGCCGCTCACCCCCTACAAGCCGGCCGCCACGCGCGCCCAGATCGAGAAGGCCATCGGCATGCTCAACGCGGCCGAGCGCCCGCTGATCGTGGCCGGCGGCGGCGTCATCAACGCCGATGCGTCCGACCTGCTCGTGCGCTTTGCCGAAGCCACCGGCGTGCCGGTGATCCCCACGCTGATGGGCTGGGGCGCCATTCCCGACGACCATCCGCTGATGGCCGGCATGTGCGGCCTGCAGACCAGCCACCGCTACGGCAACGCGACGATGCTGGCCTCGGACTTCGTGCTCGGCATCGGCAACCGCTGGGCCAACCGCCACACCGGCTCGGTCGAGGTCTACACCAAGGGCCGCACCTTCGTGCACGTCGACATCGAGCCCACGCAGATCGGCCGCGTCTTCACGCCCGACTTCGGCATCGTGTCGGACGCCAAGGCCGCGCTCGAACAGTTCGTCGCCGTGGCGGAGGAAATGAAGGCCGCCGGCAAGCTGCCCGACCGCCGCAAGTGGGCCAAGGACTGCATCGAGCGCAAGAAGACCATGCTGCGCAAGACCAACTTCGCCGATGTGCCGATGAAGCCGCAGCGCGTGTACCAGTGCATGAACAACAACTTCAGCAACGACACCTGCTATGTGAGCACCATCGGTCTCTCGCAGATCGCGGCCGCGCAGTTCCTGCACGTGTACAACCCGCGCCACTGGATCAACTGCGGCCAGGCCGGCCCGCTGGGCTGGACCATTCCGGCCGCGCTGGGCGTGCGCGCCGCAGACCCAACGCGCAAGATCGTTGCGCTCTCGGGCGACTACGACTTCCAGTTCATGATCGAGGAGCTCGCGGTGGGGGCGCAGTTCAAGCTGCCGTACATCCACATCGTGGTCAACAACTCCTACCTCGGCCTGATCCGCCAGGCGCAGCGCGGCTTCGAGATGGACTACTGCGTGCAGCTCGCGTTCGACAACATCAATGCGGGGCCCGACGCCGGCATCGAGAGCAGCTACGGCGTGGACCACCTCAAGGTGGTGGAAGGCCTGGGCTGCAAGGCGATCCGCGTGAACAGGCAAGAAGAGATCGCGCCGGCCATCCGCCAGGCCGAAGCCCTGATGGCCGAGTTCAGCGTGCCCGTGGTGATCGAGGTGATGCTCGAACGCGTGACCAACATCGCGATGGGCACCGAGATCGACAACATCACCGAGTTCGAGCCGCTGGCCGAGACCATCGCCGATGCGCCGACCGCTGTTGCGGCCATGCTGGACTGAAGGAAAGAGAACCGACATGCCCAAATTTGCTGCCAACCTCACGATGCTCTTCACCGAGCTGCCGTTCATGCAACGCTTCGAAGCCGCCGCCAAGGCGGGCTTCAAGGCCGTCGAGTACCTCTTTCCGTATGCCTACGACAAGAAGGAGCTGACGGCCGCCCTGCGCACCAACGGCCTGCAGCAAGTGCTGCACAACCTGCCGGCCGGCGACTGGGACAAGGGCGAGCGCGGCATCGCCTGCCACCCCGACCGCACGGGTGAATTCGCCGAAGGCATCGCGATGGCGATCGACTACGCGACCGCGCTCGGCTGCCCGCAGGTCAACTGCCTGATCGGCAAGGTGCCGGCCGGCGCCGGCATCGACGCCGTCAACCGCACGGTGATCGACAACCTGCGCCTCGCCGCACGCGAACTCGAAGCCGCGGGCATCCGCCTGCTGATCGAGCCGATCAACAGCTTCGACATTCCGGGCTTCTACCTCAACCGCACCGACCAGGCGCTGGCGCTGATCGAGGCCGTGGGTTCGCCCAACCTGCGGGTGCAGTACGACATCTACCACGCGCAGCGCATGGAAGGCGAGCTCGGCAACACGCTCACGAAGCACCTCGCGCAGATCGGTCACATCCAGCTGGCCGACAACCCGGGCCGCGGCGAGCCGGGCACGGGCGAGATCAACTACCCGTGGCTCTTCCGGCACATCGATGCGATCGGCTACGACGGCTGGATCGGCTGCGAGTACAAGCCCCGCGCCACCACCGTCGAAGGCCTCGGCTGGCGCCAGGCCCTGACCCAGCAACAGTGAACCCCAACAACGGAAACAGAGACATGACTGCAACGCAACAGAAAATCGGATTCATCGGCCTCGGCATCATGGGCGCGCCCATGGCGGGACACCTGCTCGACGCGGGCCACCAGCTCTTCGTCAACACGCAGGGCAACACGCCCGAGCCCTTCATCTCGAAGGCCACGATCTGCGCCTCGGCGGCCGAGGTGGCGCGCCAGGCCGACATCGTCTTCATCATGGTGCCCGACACCCCCGACGTGGAGAAGGTGCTGTTCGGCGAGCCGGGCACGCACGGCGTGGCCGAAGGCCTGAAGGATTCGCGCGGCAAGATCGTGGTGGACTGCAGCTCCATCGATCCGATCGCCACCAAGGGCTTCGCCAAGCGCATCCTCGCGCTGGGCTGCGGTTACATCGACGCGCCGGTTTCGGGCGGCGAAGTCGGCGCCAAGGCCGCGAGCCTCACGATCATGTGCGGCGGCGACGAAGGCACCTTCGAGCGCGTGAAGCCGCTGCTCGACAAGATGGGCAAGAACGTGACGCTGGTGGGCGCCGTGGGCGACGGCCAGGTCTGCAAGGTGGCCAACCAGATCATCGTGGCGCTCAACATCGCGGCGGTGGGCGAGGCGCTGCTGTTCGCCTCCAAGGCCGGCGCCGACCCTGCCAAGGTGCGCCAGGCGCTGATGGGCGGCTTCGCGAGCTCGCGCATCCTCGAAGTGCACGGCGAACGGATGATCAAGCGCACCTTCGCGCCGGGCTTCCGCATCGCGCTGCACCAGAAGGACCTGAACCTTGCGCTGCAGAGCGCGCGTTCGCTGGGCGTGGCGCTGCCGCAGACGGCGGGTGCAGCGCAGCTGATGAACGCCTGTGCGGCGCTGGGCTACGGCCAGCAGGACCACTCGGCACTGGTGCGCGCACTCGAAGCGCTCGCCCAGCACACAGTCACCCCGGACTGACTTGGTACTCCCCCAGGCTTCGCGCACTTCGTGTCGCTACGCCCACCCCCTCGCCGGGGGCAACACCAGCGGCCCGGCAAAGCCGGTTCCGCGGTGTTCCACGAAGGGGGTCAGGTCTTCGCGGCTTCGAGGGACTCTTTCAGGTTCCGCCGGCGCCATGCCCAGGTCTTGATGGCCTGCGGCAGGATGCCGATGCACGAGGCGTAGTACGTCACCTTGAAGCCCCAGAAGCGCGGGCCGATGGGCGTGTTGCGGAACAGGTCGCCCGCCAGGATCGACAGCATTGCCTCCTGCATCCGCCATACGTTGCGCGGGTTCATGAACAGCCGGCGGATCGCCGGCGAGGTGATGCGGTAGATGAACCACGAGAACATCTTCGGTCCGTGCTTCATCACCTTCTCGTAGCGGCGGAAGGCGCGCTCGGCCTCCTTCGCCTCGCCCTTGAGCCAGTGGTCGGCCGCGGTCGCGGCCTCGAAGCCGCTGTTCATCGCCAGGTAGACGCCCGAGGAGAACATCGGGTCGACGAAGGCGTAGGCGTCGCCCACCATCATGAAGCGGTCGCCGCGGCAGAACTTCGAGTCGTAGGCGTAGTTGCCGGTGGAGGTGGCGCCCTCCATCAGCGTGGCATTCTTCAGGCGTGCCGCCAGCTTGGGCGCGAGCGCGATGGTTTCCATCAGGAACTCTTCGAGCGAGCCCTTGCGGCGCTTGAAGTAGGCGGGCGAGGCCACCGCGCCGACGCTCACGGTGCCGTCCTTCAGCGGGATGTACCAGAACCAGCCGTGGTCGAACCAGAACAGCGTGATGTTGCCTTCGAAGCGGCCCGGCCGGCGCTCGGCATTGGCGAAGTGGCCGTAGAGCGCGGCGCTGGCGTGCTTGCGGTTGCGCTGCTTCACGTCGAACTGGTTCGACAGCAGCGTGTCGCGCCCGCTCGCGTCGATCACGAAGCGCGGGCGCCAGCTGGTTTCGGTGCCGTCGTCGGCCTTGACCTTCACCAGCGGGCGGTTGTCGGGGCTGCCCTTGCCTGCGTCCATGTCGACGCCTGTGACGCGCTGTCCCTCGAAAGTGCGCGCGCCGCGATGCGCGGCGTGGCGGAACAGCAGTTCGTCGAATTCCGAGCGGCGCACGTGCACGGCATAGGGAAAACTCTTGTCCATCGCCTCGCCGAAGTGGAAGTGGCTGCTGTGGTCGTGCCAGGGCGAGACGAACTCGGCGCCGTGCTTGCGGATGCCGATGGCCTCGACCTCGGTGCGCACGCCCAGCCGGTCGAACAGCGGCATGTTCATCGGCAGCAGCGATTCGCCGATGTGAAAGCGCGGGTGCTGCGCCTTCTCGATCAGCACCACGTCGTGGCCCTTGTCCGCGAGCAGCGCGGCCACGGTGGAGCCCGAAGGGCCGCCGCCGATGACCACGACGTCCGGGTCGTTGCTGGTGAAAGGTCCGGGTGTCATGCGTTGCCCCTCCGAGTCGTTTTGTCTTTGTGTTGACGATGGCTTGCCGCGCGGTCCGCGCAGCATGGCGTTTACCCCAGTTAACCTTGGGTAACAGTCTTGGAGTTTAGCGAGTCGGCCAGCCACCCCTTCGGGCGGAAGATGCGGCTGTTGTCGTTCCCACCGAGAGAAGAGGTTTCGCTTTTGCGGTAGCCTCGTTGCCCGTCAGAAACAAGGAGACTTTTCATGGCTGCACCCCTCTCCCCCGCAGAAGAAGCACTTCGCGAAGCAGCGCGCGAGTACCACCGTTCGCCCGTCAAGGGCAAGATCTCGATCACCCCGACCAAGCCCCTGCTGAACCAGCGCGACCTGTCGCTGGCCTATTCGCCGGGCGTGGCCTATCCCTGCCTCGACATCGCGGCCGACCCGTCGCTCGCGGTGGAGTTCACCGCCCGCGGCAACCTCGTGGGCGTGGTCACCAACGGCACCGCGGTGCTGGGCCTGGGCAACATCGGCCCGCTGGCCGCCAAGCCGGTGATGGAAGGCAAGGGCTGCCTCTTCAAGAAATTCGCCGGCATCGACGTGTTCGACATCGAGCTGGCCGAGAACGACCCCGACAAGCTGGTCGAGATCATCGCGGCGCTCGAGCCCACGCTGGGCGGCATCAACCTCGAGGACATCAAGGCGCCCGAGTGCTTCTACATCGAGAAGAAGCTGCGCGAGCGCATGAACATCCCGGTGTTCCACGACGACCAGCACGGCACGGCCATCATCTCGGCCGCAGCGCTGCTCAACGGCCTCGAACTCGTGGGCAAGAAGATCGAGGACGTGAAGATCGCCGTCTCCGGCGCCGGCGCGGCCGCCATCGCCTGCCTCGACGTGATGGTCGGCCTGGGCGCCAGGCCCGCCAACATCTACGCCTGCGACTCCAAGGGCCTGATCTACATGGGCCGCGCGGGCGGCTTCGACGAATCCAAGGCACGCTACGCCCAGAAAGACACCGGCGCCCGCACCCTGGCCGACGTAGTGAAGGACGCCGATGTGTTCCTCGGCTGCTCGGCGCCCGGCGTGATGACGGCCGAGATGGTCAAGACCATGGGCACGCAGCCGATCATCCTGGCGCTGGCCAACCCCGAGCCCGAGATCCGCCCCGAACTGGCCAAGGCCGTGCGGCCCGACTGCATCATCGCCACCGGCCGCTCGGACTACCCGAACCAGGTCAACAACGTGCTGTGCTTCCCGTACATCTTCCGCGGCGCGCTCGATTGCGGCGCGAGCAAGATCACGGAAGAAATGAAGCTGGCCTGCGTGCGCGAGATCGCCGACCTCACCAAGGCCGACATCAGCGAAGAGGTGGCCACCGCCTACGCCGGCCAGGAACTGGCCTTCGGCCCCGACTACATCATTCCCAAGCCCTTCGATTCGCGCCTGATCCTGCGCATCGCACCGGCCGTGGCCAAGGCGGCCGCCGCCTCGGGCGTGGCCTCGCGCCCGATCGAGGACATGGAGGCCTACCGCCAGCACCTGACGCGCTTCGTCTACCAGACCGGCATGTTCATGCGCCCGGTGTTCACCGCCGCCAAGCTGGCCACCGCCAAGCGCGTGGCCTACGCCGAGGGCGAGGACGAACGCGTGCTGCGCGCCGCACAGCTGGCCGTCGACGAAGGCCTGGCCCAGCCGATCCTGGTCGGCCGCCCCGCCGTGATCGAGGCCCGCATCAAGAAGGCCGGCCTGCACATCCGCGTCGGCACCGACGTGGAAATCGTCAACCCCGAGGACGATCCGCGCTTCCGCCTCTACTGGGAGACCTTCCACAGGCTCATGGGCCGCCGCGGCGTGACACCCGAGGCCGCCAAGACCATGGTGCGCCGCTCCAACACCACCATCGCGGCGCTGATGCTGCACCTGGGCGACGCCGACGCGATGATCTGCGGGCTGGTCGGCCGCTTCGACGTGCACCTGGAGCACATCCGCAACCTGATCGGCCTGAAGCGCGGCGCGCCGGGCTTCGCGACGCTCAATGCGCTGACGCTGGAGAAGCGCACGGTGTTCATCACCGACACCAACGTGAACGAAGACCCGAGCGCCGAGATGCTGGCGAGCATCGCGCAGATGGCCGCGGAGGAAGTGCGCCGCTTCGGCCTGCCGCCCAAGGTGGCCTTCCTCTCGCACTCGAACTACGGCACCTCGAGCCGCGGCTCGGCACGCAAGATGCGCCTGGCGCGCGACCTGTTCGCGCAGATGGCGCCCGACATCGAGTGCGACGGCGAGATGCACGGCGACGCGGCCCTCTCCGAAGAGGTGCGCCGCACCGCCCTGCCCGACAGCACGCTCACCGGCGAGGCCAACCTGCTGGTGTGCCCGAACCTCGACTCGGCGCACATCCTCTACAACGTGCTGAAGATGACCGGTGCCAACGGCATCACGGTCGGGCCGATCCTGCTGGGTGCGGCGGGCTCGGCGCATGTGCTGACGCCCTCGTCGACCGTGCGTCGCGTGGTGAACATGACGGCCTTGGCGGTGGCGAATGCGACGACGGCGCTGAAGTAGCCCGCGCACCACCCGCCCCCACGCCCCGTTGCGGTGAACGCAGCGGGGCTTTTTTTCGTCCGCGGCATCGACGGCGCCTGGATGCGCCAGGACGGTGCTGTCATGGCCGCCGGACGCTCTTTTCAGGCACCCCAACCATCATTTCGGCTGGCATGCAATCTGCTAATACCCTGATCGGATATTTCAAATATCTTACTAATATATTTAAATAGTTCCGCATTCATCCTGAGGCATCCCCCATGAGCACCCCCCGCTGGCAAGGCATCTTCCCCGCCATCACCACCAAGTTCCACGCCGACGAGAGCATCGACGCCGAGGGCACCGCCCGCCACATCGACTTCCAGATCCGCAACGGCATCCACGGCCTGGTCACCT
>Ga0209025_1000239_pt1 | contig 128436 bp, 124 predicted proteins | sample AraplaMF_Col_mLB_FD_184256 | JGI IMG/M metagenome (GOLD analysis project Ga0209025, IMG submission 184256) | Arabidopsis root microbial communities from the University of North Carolina, USA - plate scrape MF_Col_mLB (SPAdes) (version 2) | ecosystem: Host-associated > Plants > Roots >...
CTCGGTCACCACCCATAGTCCGTTCTCTTCCTGCACGACGTCCTGCCATCCGATCTCACAGACGTCGTGCGGGCCGTTACCGCCGGTCTCAAGATCGATGACGCGCACGCGTGGTGGAGAGTTATTGATGGCGATTGCTTGGTCTCCTTGCTGTCCATCGATCATAAATCGAGATCGAGTTGCGGTTGTTCCGCCTCGTTGGCATCGTGGTCATTGGTAAGCGCGGAAAGCGTTATCCCCAGCAGGCGCACCGGGAGCTTGAAGGGGTAGACACTCGCCAGCAGCGAGGACGCCGTATCCATGATCTCCTGGATGCCGCCGATCGCAACTGCCCCGGTCCGGCTGCGCGTAGCCTGGGTAAAATCCGAATATTTGATCTTTACCGTGACAGCCTTGCCGCTGGTGCCCTGCGCCTCGCAATATCGCCAGACCTTTTCCGCAAGCGGTTTCAGCTCCGCGATTGCAGGCGCGAGATCGTCGATGTCTTGGCCGAAGGTGTCCTCCGCGCCGACTGACTTGCGGACCCTATCGGGTCGCACCTGCCGCTCGTCGATGCCGCGGGCAATCCCATAAAAATAGGCTCCCGACTTGCCGAAGTGTTGGTTGAGAAACGGTAAGGACTTCGCTTTGAGATCAGCGCCCGTCTCGACGCCGAGCCGGTGCATTTTCTCCGCCGTCGCCGGTCCGACGCCGTGAAACTTCTTCACCGGAAGCTGCTCGACGAAACCGGGGCCGTTCTTCGGCGTGATAACGGCCTGACCGTTTGGCTTGTTGAGGTCGCTCGCCATTTTGGCGAGAAACTTGTTGTAGGAGATGCCGGCCGAGGCGTTGAGCCCCGTCGCTGCCTTGATCTTCGCACGGATTTCCAGCGCAATTTCGGTGGCAATCTCCATCCCTTTTAGATTTTCGGTGACATCCAGATAGGCCTCGTCCAACGATAGTGGCTCGATCAGCGGCGTGTACTCGGCGAAAATTTCACGGATCTGTTGCGAGACCGCCCTGTAGACATCGAAACGCGGCGGCACAAAGATGAGATCCGGGCATTTTCGCTTGGCGGTCACCGATGGCATCGCCGAGTGAACCCCGAACGTACGCGCTTCGTAGCTTGCCGCTGCGACCACGCCACGGGCAGCCGATCCGCCGACGGCAAGCGGTTTGCCTCTCAACTCGGGATTATCCCGCTGTTCAACCGACGCATAAAACGCATCCATATCGACATGGATGATCTTTCTGGTCGGGGTTGGATGGATGACATTCACAGCGGTAACGGCGAGCTCTCTTCTGGAAACAAAAAGAGAACATACCAGCCTTTCCGCAACAATCCAACGGCCCGTCGAAGAGTCCTCGTCCCTTGCGCTCTCAATGGGAATAAATCACTTCCGAAAATACGTCATCGGTCCATGAGATCACGTTCGTTCGCTGCGTCGTATTTCCGGATATCACCCTGCATTCGACCATGCCACTGATCGACGAAAGCGATCGTGTCAGCCGCTGCGAGATGGGCGCTGAGCGCGGCCTGATCGACCCAGCGTTCTGCGATCAGCAACCGTCCTAATTCCGATGCGTCGATTACGGCATCATAGGAGATGTTTCCGGCGCGCTGGCGTGTAGCTGCGGCAAGCGCTGTGAGATCGGCCAGAAACTGCGCGTGATAGGCCGGGTCGACATGCATGTAACCGAGGATGATCAGCATGAAATATCCCTCCATCAGCACCATAACTGCTGGGCTTAGGCAAGAGGCTCTTGTTGCTCGGCAGTGATCAGACGGCGATCAACACGATCTTGCCCTGGATGCTCCCCTCGGAAGCGCGGTGATGGGCCGCCGCCGCCTGGGCCAAGGGATAAGTGCTATCGATGACCACCCGAACGGTGCCGTCCTGAAGCAGCCGACCGGCTTGCGCCAATTGCGCGCCGTTCGAACGCACCTGGGTGGTCGAGACAGTGATCTGCCGCTTGGCGGCCTCATCATAGCCGGCAAAGCCCAACGGGTTGACGAGATACAAAGCGCCGCCTGGTTTGATACACGGCAGAAAGCGTTCCAAGTTCGCGCCGCCAACGGCATCGAGCACCAGATCGACATCTTTAGCGACCGTTTCGGCCGCTACCTTCGTGTAGTCGACGACGGTGTCTGCGCCGAGATCAGCGAGCAGCGCCCCGTGCTTGCCGGAGGCGATCGCAATCACCCGCGCGCCTTGCCATTTGGCGATCTGCACCGCAAGATGGCCTACGCCGCCGCCGGCGCCGTTCACCAATACGGTCTTGCCTTTCAGCGACGAAGGCTTGTGCGCGAAGGTCTGAAACGGGTTCGGCGCCTCATGCCCCAGATCGACCAGAAACTGCCAGGCGGTGAGCAGCGACATCGGCGCGCCGGCGGCTCGGACATGATCGATCCCGGCAGGTTTTGCCGCCAGTTCCGATGAGGGCACGCGAACATAGTCTGCATAGGCACTGCTGCCAGTCATCAGATCGTGTGGAAAGCGGACCATCGCGTAGACTTCGTCACCGACCCCAAATCCGGAAACACGCTCGCCAACAGCCGCCACAACGCCCGATACATCGGTGCCAAGAATCAAAGGGAAGGTCGGGCTTGGTTGCCATTCCGCCGGCAGCGCGCGATAGCCGTCGCGCAGATAGAGATCCGGCGGGTTGAGGCTTGCTGCATGGACGCGGATCAGCACTTCGTCCACCGCTATCTCCGGTCGAGGCGCATCCTCATAGATAAGAACCTCGGGGCCTCCAAATTCGTGCAGTTGCACGGCTTTCATCATCGCAGTCATCATCGCCTCTCTTCGGTATCTGGCTTGCATGACCGAAGATATGACTCATGCCACCGATTGATAATAACGGCCCAATTCGCTTTAATAATGCCATGGAGGAACAAATTGGGGTTGATCGGCTCATGGGATTGCGTTGGCGCGGGACGGCTCGCTCGGGAGTTACGGCGCCGCCGCCCCGCGCGCTCTTCGCGCGCACGACACGTTCCCTGACGCTGACCAGCGATGGCGCGCGACCTGCGTGGGCGCGCGCTTCGGCTTCTGCAAGACGCCGAGAACATCGAGCAGGTGGCAAAAGGCGCGCGCATCGAGCCGGCCGGCACTTTGCGGCATCGTTGCCGGTAGGCTTGCATGTGATCGCGCCGGCACTGTCACAGTTTCGAAAAGTGCGCTTGAGCGATCAGATTGTCGATCTGATCGAGGGTGACGTCGATCTGGCCATCGGATCGGCGATCTGGCCGCAAACTGATGTTGGTTCACAACCGTGGTGAGCGCGCCGGCCACGGCCAACCGAGAGTTCAACCAAACTAGGCATTTTGACGCGGACGCGAGCGCGAACACAATCTCGCGCTGTTGGCCATTTGCGCGTTTCTGACGCTCGGCAGTCAACGTCTTCTTCAACAGCCCCATCACATCAGAGTAGGCTTACAGCGACGTCGTCATGATCATCGAACCGATTGCCACGTTCGTTGCGAGATCCAGGCACCTGTATGCTTCGCCTACACTGCCTTATCTGCCGTTCGCGAAGTTCGATACGGCTGTGTCTCTCACATCTTGAAGAATGCGACGGGCACGAGCGTTTGGATTGCGCAACAAGCAGCGGGCATAATCAAAAGGAAATCGGCGCTCTTGTCGTTGGGGATATTTCGGGCTTGTCGAATTGTCCTTGCCACGCTTCGCCTCTCGTGCGTTTGGCACCGCGCTCTTTCCTCGGCGATTTCAACGAAGGGAGGTCCTTGCGAGGGGAAACATTCGGCGCCTCGGCCTGGAACGACAATGACGTTAATTCGCCGATTGTGCTCAGAAAAATGCAACCAGAAGATAATATTTCAAAAATTCCGAAACTAGCCGTTGACCCCTGGCTGTCATTCCGGTATTCATAGGTCATCGATCTTTTGCTTGCCGAGCTTTGTTCACCGCGCGTTTGGCACCGTGCTCTAAGCGAACTTTTCTTTCAAAAATAGTCGGTTTTCGTCCGCGGCGCACTTGCTTCACGGTTCTTCACTCTATGCTTTGAAAGGGTTCATCATGACCACTGGCACAGTAAAATGGTTCAATTCCACCAAGGGCTTCGGCTTCATCCAACCTGACAACGGCGGCGCTGACGCCTTTGTTCATATTTCAGCTGTCGAACGCGCCGGAATGCGCGAGCTGGTCGAAGGCCAGAAGATCGGCTTCGAACTCGAGCGCGACATGAAGTCGGGCAAAATGTCGGCTTGCAATCTGCAGTCCGCATAATCGATGTCTGCTTCCCTTTGACCACGGATGTACTGGCACTGCCGGAAGCAAATATCAGTTTGAGGCCAGGCAGTCCGCCTGGCCTTTTCGTTTTGGCGTCATGGCATTATCGAGGAATCGATGACAGAGACATATAGCAAATCCCGCCAGCAGGCCGAAAAGGCCTTCGGCAATCTCCAGACGGAATTCTTCGCCAAGAACAATGCAGCGGAAGAGCTTGAGTTCGAAGCTAGGGCACGCGACGCGAAGACTCTCAGGCTGCGCGAAGCGCGGCTCGCCAAGGCGCAAGCCGACCGGTTGTCTGCAACATCTACGCTGCTTGCCAAACGTTGAGGCCGGCTGATCATCCCAACTACGAAAATCAGGATAAAAATTGAGACACGCCAGAGACAACGAACTTACCGATCGACGGTCCGCTGCTGCGGACGCCAAAGCCGCTCTCCTCACGGCCTACCGCGCTGCGAAGACGGCGGCTGAGCCGTCACAAGCCGCCAGACAGGCCGAGCGCGTCTCGCTTGTCCAAGCTCGTGAAGCGCGCCGTGCAGAACGGGAACGACTGAAGCATGAGGAGCGCACCCGGATCGAGACCCTTGCGGCTCAAGAACAGGCAGCCGTCGAGACCGCGGCCGCAGCCGAGATCGAAGCGCGACAGTTGGCCGAGAACGCCCGGATATCACGGGTTGTTCAAGACGAGGCCGCCCGCAAAGCCGAACGCGACAGACGTTACGCTGCGCGCAAGGCCCGGCAGGCTTATTAACTGGGGGGCCCGCCCTCTATAAGATGGGTCCGGAGAATAGATCAGGGTGTGACGCCGTCACGCCCGTTTTTAGTCAGTCTCAAGGAGCCAACCATGGCAACTGACCCAAACGAACTCCAGGCAATCAACACATCCTGGCAAATCGCGATTCAGGAAATCCTGCGCATGGTGATCCGTGACATGTATCACGCCGGCGGTGAGGCGTCATTTAGGATGCATATCAAGCGCATCGAAGAAGCCGCCGTCGACAGTATCTACACGGATTTGAGGCTTCGCGGTACTGACGAGTGGACGGAGGTGCTGGTCAAGGAAAGGGCCAGCAATTTCGTGACGACGCTGCTGACCTCATTCACCTACGACCGCGCCTGACCATCATAGAGGTCAGCGAAGGCGGTAACTTCCGGAAATGTGAGGGCCTTGAACTTGCAAAGGGTGTGCCGGGTAGATCTGTCGGGCGCCTGCCTAGATCACTCCAGCCTTAGCAGGAATAAGGTAAGCGGTCGTACATGGATGAGCACAGCGCAGAACGCCTCGCAGCCATTGTAGAATACGGTTGAATTCGGAACTGATCGGCTTCCAAAAGGCAGCCTGTAGCATCACAACGAGCAGCACCAGATTAGCCAACCGCTCAGATAGGATTGAGCGCATTTCGCTTTGGTGGTTGGGGCATCTCCAATTCGTTCCCTAACAACCCCGCCGTGCATTTTTTTGACTGTCAAGGCGGCGGATCTAGGCTTTCTTGTGCATCATGAACATCAGAAATGGCGCGCCGATCATGGCTGACACCAGGCCGGCGGGGATTTGATAAGGCGACACAATTGTCCGCCCAAGGAAATCGGCAACCACCATAAGCGTTGCGCCAATCAGCGCCGCACCGGCCATTTGGGGGAGAGCTCGCGCCAGTCCGGCTTCACGCGCCAGATGCGGTCCCATCAGGCCAACAAATGACAGGGGACCGACAGTGAGGGTCGCAGCACCCGTCATCAGACCCGCCAGTGCAAACAGAAGAAGTCTTGATTTTGCCAAGGATATGCCGACGGCTGACGTCGGCGATGGTCCGAGTGGAAGGATATCGAGCCAGCGTCGGGTCGCAAACGCAAGCGCGATCAGCACGGCAGCAATTCCTGTCTCTGTCAGGGCCGTTGTACTGTCGACGAGATAGGTCGAGCCGCTCATCCATCGCATAAGCAAAACGGCCCTCGGATCTCCTGTCGAACTTAATACGCCGACGACTGCATCGACCATGGCGCTCAGAGCAATACCAGCAAGCAGCACGCGTTCAGGAGAAAAACCGGATCGCCGCGAGCTCAGGAAAATGATGGCGAGCACACCGACCGCACCAATTACAGCGAAGCCAAACTGTCCGAGGAAGCCAGGTGCGATTGCGAACAGGCCGATGGCGACACCGAATGTCGATCCCGCGCTGATGCCAAGGACTTCGGGGCTGGACATCTCGTTTCCGGTGAGACGCTGGAGGATAGTACCGGCGACTGCAAGCATCGCTCCAGAGGCCAGAGCGGCAAAGACCTTTGGGGCGCGAATGGCGAGTATTTCCGATGATATGTCACCGGGAAGGATGGCGAAGCTGCCGTCAACGCCGCGTCCGACAGAAATGCTCACGGCGAGGGCCAGGAGAAGTGCAACGGAGACGGCGGCGATCGAGATCATGGTCGCCCGTCGCGGCCTATGCCACATGGAGGCCTGTTGTATCCGATGGCGAATCTTCAACCGCGGCAACAGCGCCAGCAGAAGGGGGGATCCGAAGATTGCGGTCACGGCGCCGGTCGGCAGAAAGTCGCCAAGTCCACCGGCGACCAATTGGAGAACTGCATCGGCACAGAGAAGCAAACTGGCGCCGATCAGGGGCGACCAAAAAATCAGTTGTCCTGGACGGCGCGCGCCGGACAGTCGCGCAAGCGTCGGCGCCACCAGACCGATAAAACTGATGACCCCGATGGCGCTCGTCACGAATGCGGAAAGCGCGACGGCGCAGGCAACGGCGATGAAACGCAACCGCCCTACGCGGATGCCGAGCGACGCCGAGCTGGCATCGCCGAGATCGAGGAGCGACAGTGGCCTGACGATCAGTGCGCAGACGACGGTAACGGCGGCCATTTTCCAGATCAGGGATAATGGAATGACCCAACTCTGCTGCGAGAGCGAACCACTTCCCCAGATGAACAGGCTCGCAAGATAGCGTTCGTTCAGATAGGTCAAGATCGCGGAGAGCCCGCCACACCATAGGCTCAGCACGAGCCCGGAAAGAACGAGCGAGTATGGCGAGAACCCGCGACGTGCGCCGAGACTGAGAACAATAACTGCCGCGACCGCGCTCCCTGCGAGGGCCACGAGATCGCGACTGGCCCCAAGCAATCCCGGGATAAAAAGCGATGCCACCACCAAAGCAAGGTTTGCGCCTGCAGACACGCCGAGCGTGGTCGGATCGGCAAGCGGATTGCGCAGCACCTGCTGGAAAAGTGCGCCAGCCAGGGAAAGCGCGGCACCGACAAGGATCGCTGTCGCAAGGCGGGGAAGGGTCGAATAGTAGAGCACCAGATGCGTCGCATCGTATGTTGTTCCAGAGCCTGCCCCCAGCGAGGGCGCGATAAGCAGCGAAGACGCACAACCTCCGACGATGAGAAATATGGCGACGACGAGCGCCGGACCGATCATATCGCGGCGAGAATTGATCATGGGTCGCGCTCCAGGAGATCGGTCAGGAGACTTGCAAACCGGATAGCCTCGTTTACCATGCCGAACATCAGGGCTGCCGGAAGGATCGACAGATGTCCGGGCCGCGCAAACGGGAGCCGGTTCCATAGCGGGCTTTCTGCAAGCTTCGGAAGGACGTCCGGCGGCACGGGATCAAAGGCTATGAGGCGCGCGTTCGGGTCTGTGATCTTCGAGAGATCTTCGATGCCGATGGTTTCAAAGCCCCAGTAGTTCGATTCTCTCGTCCATCCGTTTCTCATATCAAGCCGCTCGAGCACTCCATGAAACAGTCCTGGGCTCGAATAGATGCGGACATGACGGGCGTCCATGAAGTTCACCAGGGCGATCGGCGGTATGTGTTTGCCGGCCAGTCGCTGTCGGCAGTGGTCAAAAAATGCGTTGGATTGGGACAGGAAGGCCTCGGCCTGTTCCTCACGCCCTATTTCCGCTGCCAGCTTGCGTGTCGCAGCGACTGCGGATTGGAGGACAGGCCCGCTATCGGGGGTGAATATTTCGAGCCGGACAACCTTCCCGTAGCGTTTAAGCTTCGGCAGCAATTCGTCGAGATAGGGCGTCGTCAAAATGATGTCGGGTCTGAGCTGCAGCAGGATTTCAAAATTGACCTCGAACGCACTGCCGATGTCGACGACGGTGTCCGGCAGTTTCGGCGCGACCACCCAGCGATCCCAGTCAGCAAGATCGGAAATGCCGACAGGCGGAACCCCGAGTGAAAGAAGTGTTGATGACAGGCCGTAGTCCAGGCTGACGATCCTCTTGCTGGTGCCCGACGGCTGTCCGAATACGGGTGCCGGGGCAATCGTCATTGCCGCTGCATATTGCAGAAGGGTTCTGCGCGAGATGGGCATCAGTCCCCCGGCCTTAGCAGGCATAGGCGAGTGGGTGGGTGAGATCGGGCGCGGCGATGACGTTCATCTCGATCCCGTAAATATCGCGCAGCGTATCAGGCGCGAGTATCGCTGCCGGCGTGCCGCTGGCAACGACGCGACCGCGCTTCAGCGCATGGATACGATCGCAGAAGCGCGCCGCCATGTTGATGTCATGAAGGACGATCACCACGCTCCTCCCACCTTCGTGGGCCAGGCGGCGAACGAGTGAAAGGACCTCGATCTGGTGGGCGACGTCAAGCGCCGCCGTGGGTTCGTCAAGCAGCAGACAGCGGGCATCCTGCGCAACAAGCATTGCGATCCACGCTCTTTGTCTTTCACCGCCCGACAACGTGCCGACCAGGCGGTCGGCAAGTGCCTCGATGTGTGTCGACGCCAGTGCCTGTTCCACCATGTCCTTGTCCGTATCGGAAAAGCGTCCGAGGGCTCCATGCCAGGGATAGCGCCCGCAACCAACAAGTTCACGGACTGTCATCTCCAGCCCGTTGCTCAGATCTTGAGGCAGATAGGCGACCACCCGCGCGAAGTCGCGCTCGCTAAAGTGACTGAGTTCGTGGCCGCAACACGTTACGGTTCCAGAGCTGAACGACACCTGGCGAGCCAGAATCTTCAACAGACTTGATTTGCCCGATCCGTTGTGCCCGACGAGCGCGACCATTTCGCCGACGGGAAACGCAACGCTGACATCGGACAAAATCGCGTTTCCGTCGATCGAAAGGCCAGTACCTTGGACGTCAAATGCCGCCATCGCTTCGGTTGTCTCATGAATGGTCTTCGGCAAGGTCAATTTATCTCTCGCTGGGGATTCAAGCGCTGGTCATCAGCGCGGCAGTCAGCCGGGTGTTGCTCTAGCCGTTTCAAAGGCAATTCCCACGGCCCGATTGACAGCCGATGCAAGCACGGACATGTGGGTCTGTCCTGCGAAGATCTCAAATTGCGTGCGGATACGGGTCGAAGGGTCACGAAGCCGATCGGCCATTTCCTGCGCCAGGGCGACAGTTCGCTCTACCTTTCGCTTTTCGAGACGAGATGCGGCATCGTCGTTGCGATACTGGAACGGGGCGAGCTCATCACCTTCGTATTCGCCGGCCGAAAGATGAAGGAAAACCGCAGGACCATCGATCGGCTGCCGATGGACCTCGTTGTTGAGGATCTCGCTTCCTTCCCAGTAGATGGTCGGGCTTGCGGCAATCCATTTGGCAAACAGGCTCGGGCGCTCGAAGAGAGCATAGAGCGCAAACAGCCCGCCGAACGAATGGCCGAAAAGCGACCTTCGCGCCGGATCGATTTTCGTCATCGTATCAAGGCGAGGGAAAAGCCGATGTTCGATAAAGTCGAGGAGCTGTTCGCTCCCGCCAATGCGAACAGGCGGCCCGCCGTCAAAATAGGGTGGATACGACTTGATCGGAGGAGGGCCGAGGTCCCAGGCTCTCCGGAATGCATCATAGGGCTCGTCGCTGGGATAGCCGATCGCAGCGATGACACCCCAGTCGACATTGGTTCCCGTCGGATACGGCGCTTGCGTCACAAGACTGGCGAACGCGAAGGGGAAGGTCGCGTTGCCGTCGGTCGTGACCAAAAGCGGCCAGCCGCCGGCGGGCGGCTCGCCTTTCGGGATGAAAAGGAAGATCCGGTAGGGGTCGTCACCATCCATCGGCTCCAAATCAAAGCGAACTGTCCCGGGTAGCGCGTAAGCTTCGTCGTTCATATGCGTTTCGCTTGCTGTATTGGTCTATCGGCAGATGAGGGCAGGCGCTCACCATTTGAACTTCAGCGACCCCATAACCGTGCGACCCTGGCCGGTGTAGCAATAGCCATCTGTGCAGACCTGTTCGCGCCGATCGGCGAGGTTGGTGGCGCTGACCGTCAGCGAAAGGCCCTTGAAGTTCGGAGCGCTCGCGCCGAAATCGTAGGAAACGACTGCGTCGAAATAGGCAACGCCCGAGTTCTTTGCCGTGTTCGCGTCGCTGGTGAAGGAATTGCTCATCGCACGGATGCCGCCACCGAAAGCAAGGCCAGGAACAGCAGAGCTTTCCGGCATCTGATAGTTTACCCACAATGAGGCGACGTGGTGCGGCACGGTCGAAGGCGTGTTGCCGATCAAGGTCGGGTCGTTGTTGCCGGTAATTTCGGCATGGGAATAGGTATAGGCGGCGATCAAGCTGATGCCGTTGTCGAACTCGGTGCGTCCCTCCAGCTCGAAGCCTGTGTAAGTATTTTCTCCGGAATTCTCGGAAAACAGGAAGCTTGAGTCATACTGGGGCTTGCCAGTCTCGACCAGGCGATAAACCGCTCCGCTCAGCGAGTAGTTCTCGCCCTCAGGCTGGTACTTCACGCCAACTTCGATCTGGCGTCCCTTCGTCGGGTCCAGAACCGAGCCATCTGCTGCAAGAGCAGTCGATGGGACGAACGACGTACCGTAGCTGACATAGGGCGCAATGCCGTTGTCGAACAGATAGAGAAGCCCCACCTGGCCTGAAAGGACGCCGTCATCCTTCTTGCTGGTCGAGCCACCAGCGCCCTTAACCGTTGATTCCTGATGCGCCCAGTCGTATCGGAGACCGGCAACGGCACGCCAATTGCCAAGCTCCATCTGATCCTGGGCGTAAATGCCAGTCTGGTTCAGGCTGCTGCCTGTAAAGTAGTCGAGAGCGGGGACCGGTACGCTGCCGCCCGGTGTGTTGGCCGCAACGCTACTGCTTCCCATCGCAAAGTCAGAGGAGACCCAGGTATAGTCGAGGCCTGTGAGCAGGGTATGGGATACCTCGCCAGTGTCGAAATGTCCCTCGAGCTGATTGTCGATCTGATAGCTGCGCATGTCCTCCGTCACTGCGGTCGTTGGCCAGGTGCCGTCGAGGTTGACATTGACGCGGTCGAGGTAGTGGGCTTTCAGATCGGCATCACCTGCGCGGGCGTTCTGGCGGAAGGTCAGGCCGTTCTCGAACTTGTGCTCCAGCTGATAGCCAAGCTGATATTGCTCGACTTTCTGGCTGTTGAAATCCGGATCGGTGTAGAGGAAAACGTCGTTACCCTGAAGGTAGCTCCAGGCGCTTGCGCCGGTTTCAGTTTTTTGCGCCAGGCCGTAGACCGTGATGGTGGTGTCGTCACTCGGCTTCCAGGTCGCAGACGGCTGCAGGAGGTAGCGGTCGTCATCGATGTCGTAGCTTCCTTCGCCTTCGCGGGCCAAGCCAACCAGGCGGTAATTGACCTCGTCATTGATTGGTCCACCAAAATCGAAGGCTGCCTGCTTGCGGCCGATCGTGCCGTACTGCAGCTCGACCTCATGGTGGGCCTCATCAAGCGGCAGTTTCGATATGCGGTTGACGATGCCGGCAGCGCTTGCCGCGCCGTACATCACGGATACCGGTCCCTTCAAGACTTCAATACGATCGAGCGTATAGACCTCGGTCATGAACGAGCCGTAGTTCATGATCGGCTGGCGCAAGCCGTCGCGAAAGTCGCCCGTCGTCGTCGTCTCGATACCTCTGATGTAAATCTGGTCGAATCGCGGGTCGTAGCCGAAGGCACCGGTCGTCACACCTGAGGAATAGCGAGCCGCCTGGATCATGTCGGTGACGGCGCGTTCGTCCATTTCCGCACGGGTAACAACGGAAACCGCACGCGGGGTCTCGATCAGCGGTGTGTCGGTCTTTGTCGCCGATATGGTCCGTTTTGGTACGACTGTTGCGTTGTCTTCGCTAATGGATTGAGGGTTCGAGCCGTCGCCGGTGACTGTGATTTTCTGTAATTCCGTGATGCTTTCCTGCGCAAAAGCGCCGCTCGCGTTCACAGCCGTCGCGGAGACGAAACCTAGGAGGATTGTGGAATTGAGGAGAGCCCGACGAGAGCAATTCCTGTTGAGGGGAAATAACATTGGGCGACCCTTCAAGGCATGCAGTTGCGCCGGCCAGCAGCTGACGTGTGATTGAATTGTGGGGCAGCGATTTGCGCCGCCGAAGACACGCGCGCATCAATAAAAACATAACTAAACGAGTCAAGATATAGGTTGGTCGCTTTTCGTGGCATTTCTGATATTGTCGCTGAAATGCCACAGCTAGTTCCTTGAGCGGCGTCTCTCCGTGGGAACGACCCGACACACTCCGCAAAACACGCCCTTGTCCGCGGACACTGAAGCTTGGATTGAATGCAGGCAATCACCGTTGGTGGCGCGCCGCTACCGGGATGGTTCAGGCACTCCTTTTTGAAGATATACGCCCTTGTGTGCTGACGTTCTGGATCGAGCGCCGCCTGTCGACCGATAGAGCAGCGCCCGTGCCGGGCTGGCAGCCAAGCCGAAGCCGATTTTCCATACCACCGTGCACGGCGATGCCGGCCAATGCCGGATTCCGTTTCGCCGCCAGGGAAAGCTGCCGACGGCACTGAAATGTCCCGGTCCTAGTAGACGTAACTATCGCGTATCTGAAACACGCGATAGTTATGGCCCTGACATTGCGAATGTCCTGCTACCAGTTGGTCGTACGGCCCGATACACGTTCCATTCTGGTCGACTTCGCGTATCCAGTCTGCGTGTTGAGGATTGGACAGCGTGAGTTGATGAAATGTCGCCGTTTGTCCCGATACGCGCGTGAGCTGAAGCATTACGAAATCAGAAAGACTAGCGGATTGCTGGTTCAATCCCGTTCAAGGCCCTAGTTACCAGTGCGTGCATGAGCATATCTCTGCACGACACGATCATTACGGTTTGTAACGATGGCGTCGTTGCGTTACATGGCAATTATCACATTGGAGTCGCCCATGCCGACGTCACATTCGAGCAAAGATGTGGACGCAAGCGTTACACTGACTATCCGGATCAAGCCCGCGACACGAAATCTTATCGACCGCGCGGCTGAACTGCTTGGCAAGACACGCATAGATTTCATGCTGGAGGCCTCTCAACGCCGCGCGGAGGAAGTGCTGGTTGACCGGACTGTCTTCGCGGTTAGCCCCGAGCTTTATGCCGAATACCTTGCCCGGCTCGATGCGCCTGTACAGTCAGAGCGCCTGAAACGCACAATGTTGATCAAAGCTCCATGGGATGAGGCGTGACACTCACTTCCCCTGTTCCTTTTGTCGAGCATTATGAGCTTGTCGAATTTGTTTCCGGCGTTCCAGACCTGGATGATTGGCTGCGTCGTCGACTGGCTATGGACCGGACCTATCAAGGCCGCGATATCAGTCGGGCGTAGGTGCGTGATGTGGGGCTGCGGTTGCTCAATGCCGCCGAAATACTCAGTAACCGCGGCGTGCTGGTGCATGCGATTTCCGATGCCGATGTGCCTTCTATGAGGCTGTTGGATTTCTGCTACCTCCGTCCGACCCGATGATGGTGATGATCGAATTGAAAGATCTCGGCAATCAAGGGTGAGAAACTAATTTTCGCTTCGTGCGCTGCGGCAAAATCTTTCGCCGCAGCCAGTCGCACGTCGTTAAGGATACGCGGTTGCCCCATCTGGCTTGTGGGTGATCTTCCGCTCCCAGTGAATGTAGTCCTCTGTGTGCAGCGCTTTTTCATCGATCTCCAGCCCCCAACCGGGGCGATCCGGGCGAAGCTCCATATGGCCATCGACAGGCATGTAGGGGTCGGCTGCCCAAGGCGCGTGGACGTGCGGCTTGAACTCCAGCACCTTGAAATTCGGCTGCGCCGCGCAGAAGTGGATGTTAACAGCAGTTGCCAGCGGGCCCATCGGGTTATGCGGCGCAACGGTTACGTAGTGCGCCTCGGCAATGGCCGCGATGCGCCGCATTTCGCTGACGCCGCCGACCACGCAGATATCCGGCTGGATGATGTCGGCGCCGCGAGCCGACAGTAGCGACAGGAATTCGAAGCGCGAGTAGAGCGATTCACCGGTTGCCAGGGGAACGGTCACCTTCGACTTGAGCTCCGCCCAGGCGGGAATGTGTTCCGGCCGGATCGGCTCCTCATAGAAATAGGGATCGTTTGGCGCGATGGCGGCGGCAAGCTGGACCGCCTGATATGGCTCGAAGATTTTCGCGTGTGCGTCGAAGGCGTAGTCGAAGTGCGATGGCGTGATCTCGCGGATCTTGCCGAACCAGTCGCCCGTCTCTTTAACAAGTTCGCCCCAGCGACCCGCATGAAGGTCGCGGCGATAGGGACTGAGTTTGAAGGCGGTATAGCCATATTTCTCGTTCAGCTCGAGCGACTGGTCGCGCGCAGCTTCCGGGTCCGGCGCAGTATAGACACCGCAATAGACTTTGACGCGATCGCGCACATTGCCGCCAAGCAGCATGTAGACCGGCAGGCCGGCGGCCTTCCCCGCGATATCCCATAGCGCGTGGTCGATCGCGGAAATCGCCGCGAGGCCAAGCGCGCCCGGGGGAAAGCGGCACTGCTGGTTAAGCTTGAGGACAAGGAATTCCACGCGGCGCGGGTCCTCGCCCTCGATCTGATGAAAGAGATAGTCGAGAAGTGGCGGCAGCGCCCAGTCAGGACCGTGATTGTAGCATTCGCCCCAACCGGAAATGCCTTCGCTGGTTTCGATTTTCAGAAGCAGGCGAGGGCGATCGTCCACGCGCTGCATGTAAGTCTTGATGCCTGTAATATGCATGGGATCTTCCTCAGGCCGCACGGCTCTTCTCGGCGACATTGTCGACGATGGTGCGCAGGTCAGCGCGTTCTGCTTCGGTCAAGCTCTCTACGCCGGGGACGCGTACGGGGCCGACTTCGGTTCCAAGCATTCCGAGCGCTTCCTTGACGACGGTGACATTGGCGCCGTTCAGATACTTGGTGCGCAGCGCCTCGAACCCGGCGATATCATCGATGAGCGCGCGGGCGGCGGCGTAGTCGCCCTTTTCCAGCGCCTGATGGATGGCGTGCGAGCGCTCAGGGAAGACATTGACGAGCCCGGAGGTGAAGCCACGGGCGCCCATGGCGTAAAAGGCCGGGGCCCAACCCTCTGCCAGACCGCATACCCAGATAGCCGGCGCATCCTTGGTGGCGCGGATCACTTCGGCAAGGAGCATGAGGTTGCTGGAGGCAAACTTGATACCGGCTATATTCGGGTGCAGTGCCAGTTTGCGGAAATCGGCAACGGAGAACGTGTCGCTGCGCACATAAGCGATAACGGGAACGGTGCTGGCGTCGGCAAGCTCGAGGAAGTATCGTGCCTGGTAGCTCGGGCCGGCGAAGGGGTCCATTGGGTGGTGCCCCATGATCGCATCGGCGCCTTCGGCGATTGCATCGCGAGCGAGCGCCTTTGCTTCGGTCAGCGAACGACCGACAGCGGCGCTGACGAATGATTTTCCATCGGCAGCCTTGATCGTCGCGGCGTGGACCGCGCGCACTTCGTCCATGGTCAAAGTGAAGAATTCACCGGTGTTGCCGGCGGCCATCAGGTTGTGGACCCGCGCCTGCGCAAGTCGGGCAATCAGCGCCGACAGCTTGAGAATATCAACGCTGCCGTCCGCTTTATAGGGTGTCACCGGAACGCCCGATATGCCCGTCAACGCTTTGCGGATTTTTTCGATTGCATCGGTCACGTCAGATGTCCTCTTTCTTCTTGAATACGATGTTCAGGTAGGTTTCGCCGGATCGCACCACATGATCGCGCATCACACGCTCGGCTTTGTCGATGTCGTTGGAAATGATCGCGGCGGCAATTGCGGCGTGTTCCGCCAGCGCCTTGCCGCGCTCAAGCGGATCGGAATGAATGACACGGCGAATGCTGGCGTCGTAGAACTGCTGCCGCTCGATCATCCTGGAAAGATACTGACAACGCGAGGCGATGTGGATCTGTTCGTGGAAGGTCTCATTGAGGGCGATCAAATCGTCAGCGATTCCATCTTCGGTCGCCTTGCCCATGAGCGCGACCACGTCCTGGAGTTTCCTGCCCTCGTCCGCCTGAATGCGTTTTGCCGCAAGATGCGCGATCATTGATTCCAACGCGGCGCGCGCAAGGATCATTTCCTCCGCCCAACTCATGTTGAACCGGATCAACACGCCGCGCCGCGGCAGGGTCTCGACGAGGCCCTCGGTTTCCAACTGCCGCAATGCTTCTTTTATCGGGGTCGTACTGACACCAAGCTGTTCAGCAAGCTGGCGCTCATTGACGCGTTCGTCGGGCGCAAAGCGGCCAGACAAAATCGCGGTCCTCAAGGACTTGTGCACGTGATCGCGCAGGGTTGTCAGGAAGCGGGGATCGATCTTCTCAATACGATCTGCGGCAGGCTCGTCGATGCCTTCTTTTCGCATGTTCTGAAATTCCCCCGTTGACGAAAAATTCGTTCTGTGAGATTTGATATACCAGATTTCAGACTGATGTCGATATCAAAAATCGCGGTGTTAGAGACACTGCGCGCCTCGGGAGGGAGATTATGACTATGAAAAGACGCAGTTTTCTGATGGCATCGGCTATGGTCGCATCGTTTGCCATGCCGCTCGTGGCGCTGGCGGCGACGCCCAAGGACCAGCTGGTGATCGCCACCAACATGTCATCCATGCGTGGCCTCGATCCGAACGAGCTCAACCAGCTGGAATCGGCGGAAATCGTTGCCAACGTTTATGAGCGGCTGATCGTGCTCTCCGCCGACGACATTACCAGGCCGCAGCCGGGGATTGCCGAAAGCTGGAACGTGTCCGATGACGGCAAGACATTCACCTTCAAGATCCGCTCCGGCGTGACCTTCCATTCCGGCAACGCGCTGACCGCCAAGGATGTTGAGTGGTCGCTGCGCCGCCTGGTGAAGCTCGGCCTGGCGCCCTCGGTCGATCTCCGCCAGTGGGGCATCACCGACAAGAACGTCGATGAACTGATCAAGGCAACGGATGACACGACCGTCGTGGTGCGTACGCCGGAGGTCTGGAACCCGAACCTGATCCTCTTTTCGCTCGCTAGCTTCTCGACCTCGATCCTCGACAGCCAGCTTCTCGCCAAGAACGAGAAGAATGGCGACATGGGTCGCGAATTTCTGCAGACCAACGATGCCGGATCCGGCCCCTATTCGCTGCGGACTTGGCGGGTCAACGATCTTTTGATTGCCGAGGCCTTCAAAGGCTATTGGCAGGGCGCGCCGAAGATGCGGCGGGTGATCCTGCGCCATATGCCGGAATCTTCAGGGCAGCGCCTGCAATTGGAAGCCGGCGACGTTGACGTCGCGACGCGACTTTCCTCTACCGACCTGGCGGCGATCGAGGCCGGCGGCAAGGCCGATATCCAGAAGACGCCGGGCTTCGGGTTTTATTATCTGGCGCTTAACCAGAAGGACGAGATTCTCTCCAAGCCGAAGGTTCGCGAGGCTTTCCGCTATCTCATCGACTATGACGGCCTCGCCAACACCGTCATGAAATATTACGGCATCAAACAGCAAACGATCATTCCCGGCGGTCTGCCGGGCGCGAGTACCGAAAATCCGTACAAGCTCGATATCGAAAAGGCCAAGCAGTTGCTGGCAGAAGCCGGCTATCCGGATGGCTTCTCCAAGGTGTATTACGCAACGCCTGTTACGCCGGAATATGAAGTCGCCCAGTCGCTGCAGGCGAACGCGGCCAAGGCCGGCATCAAGCTCGACCTGCAGGGTGGCGACCATATCGGCAAGTTCCGCAACCGCGAGTTCGAGATCTTCTCGGCGCGCACCGGCGAGCGCCTGCCCGACCCGCATTCGGTACTGGCGTCCTATGCGACGAACCCGAACAATGCCGACGATGCGAAACTCTCTGGCCTGATCGCCTGGCGCTCCGCCTGGGACGTTCCAAAGGAAATCCAGGATATGGTGACCGCGGCCGCGCACGAGGCCGACCAGCAAAAGCGCGCCGATCTCTACGCCAAGATCAACAAGGCCTATCTGGACGCTTCGCCGGCGCTGATCACCTCCTTCCAGCGCACGGATGCGAAGGCGGTGCGGAAGGAAGTCAAGGGCTATGTCGGTCATTCAACCTGGCTCACCCGTTGGGACACCGTCTCAAAGGGCGAATAAGGCCTTTCCTGTCGAGGAGAATGACGTGAGTATCTCACAGACATCTGGAAACGCGCCGGCAGGCGGACGTGCTGCACTTGGTGCGTTGCGCAAGGTGACGGCATCCTTTGCCGTCATCCTGACAACGCTGCTCGGTCTGCTGGTGATCACCTTCGCCGTTGGCCGCATGGTCCCCGCCGATCCGGTGATCGCTGTTATCGGCGACCAGGCCGATCACGAGACCTACGAGCGCGTCTACAAGGAAATGGGACTCGATCAGCCGCTCTATGTACAGTTCGGGACCTACCTCGGTAATGTCGCGCATCTCGATTTCGGCCAGTCGCATGTGACGAAGAACCCCGTCGCCAGCGATCTCGCGCGCGTCTTTCCGGCAACGCTGGAACTCGCCACCTTGGCTACGATCATCGGTGCCGGCTTCGGTATCCCGCTCGGCATCATCTCGGCTGTCCGCAAGGGCACGTGGGTCGATCACCTTGCACGCGTCATTGGCCTGCTCGGCCACTCGACGCCAATTTTCTGGCTTGGCACGATCGTCATTCTCGTTTTCTACGCAAAGTTCGGGCTCATCCCCGGCAGCGGTCGCCTCGATGTCTATAATGAAGGCTTGGTCGAGGGGCCGACCAATTCGATCCTCGTCGATGCGATCCTTGCCGGCGAGTGGGAGGTCTTCCGCGATGCCCTGCTGCATGTAGCAGCTCCCGCGCTGATCCTCGGTTATGCAGCGATGGCCTATCTCAGCCGCATGAGCCGCAGCTTCATGCTCGAGCAGCTGAGGCAGGAATATGTGTTGACCGCCAAGGCCAAAGGCCTGGGACAGCGGGCGATCGTATGGCGCCATGCCTTCCGCAATATCCGCGTGCAGCTGCTCACCATCGTCGCGCTCGCCTATTGCGGCCTGCTTGACGGAACGGTTCTGATCGAGACGGTTTTCGCATGGCCCGGCCTTGGCCAGTACCTGACCTCGGCGCTGTTCTTCGCCGACATGAACGCGGTGCTCGGCAGCGTGCTCCTCATCGGCATCATCTCGATTGCCATCAACCTCTTGTCGGACCTGACCTATCGGTTCCTCGACCCGCGTACCCGGTGACATCATGGCGACACGTTATTTCAACGATCTGCACAATTGGCTGATCAACGAGGAGTTTTCCTCGACACGCCAAGCCCGGCTCCACAAGGCCTATGTCCTCTGGCTGAACCTGATCGCCAACCCATTGGCATTCGCCGGCTTCCTCGTCGTTCTGATGCTCGTTTTGATCGCGACCTTCGCGCCGCTGCTCGCCAATCATGATCCGATCCTTCAGGACTTGGGGATGGCGCTGAAGCCGCCATCATCCGCCAACTGGTTCGGCACCGACGAATTTGGCCGGGACGTCTACTCGCGCCTCGTCTACGGCGCGCGTACGACGCTTTATATCAGCATCCTCGTCACGGTCATCGTGGCACCCATCGGCTTTGCGATCGGCGCGACTGCCGGCTATCTCGGCGGCTGGGTCGATGTCGTCCTCATGCGCATCACCGATATCTTTCTGTCGTTTCCAAGCCTCGTGCTGGCGCTCGCTTTTTCCGCGGCCCTTGGTCCCGGGATCGAGAATGCGGTGATCGCCATCGCGCTGACCGTCTGGCCACCAATCGCGCGTCTCGCCCGTGCCGAAACACTGACGTTTCGCGCCGCCGATTTTGTCGCTGCCGCTGAGTTGCAGGGCGCGGGTATGGGACGCATCCTGTTTCGCCATATCGTGCCGCTCTGTGCGCCGTCTATCATCATCCGCCTAACGCTCAACATGTCGAGCGTCATCCTGACGGCGGCCGGCCTTGGCTTCCTCGGGCTCGGCGCGCAACCGCCGATGCCGGAATGGGGCGCGATGGCCGCCTCCGGCCAACAGTATCTCCTCGATGCCTGGTGGCTGACGACGGTTCCCGGTATCGCCATTCTCCTGGTCAGTCTCGCCTTCAACCTGCTCGGCGACGGACTGCGCGACATCATGGATCCTCGAAATGCCTGAACAGTCAAAACCGATCCTCTCGGTCAAGAATATGTCGGTGCAATTTCCGACGCTGTCCGGCGTGGTCAACGCCGTCAAGAATGTAAGCTTCGATGTAGGCCGCGAAAAGGTGGGCATCATTGGCGAATCCGGTTCCGGCAAGAGCACGACGGGGCGCGCAATCATGCGATTGCAGCCGGATACCGCTCACGTGGTCGCCGATGAGATGCGCTTCGAGAACGTCGATCTCCTGTCCGCCAGCGAAGCTGACATGCGAGCGATCCGCGGCAGCCGGATTTCGATGATCCTACAGGACCCGAAATACTCGCTCAATCCTGTCATGACCGTCGGCGAGCAGATCGCCGAAACCGTCATCCTGCACGAGCGTCTTGGAAGGAAGGCAGCGCGCGAACGTACGCTCGCCATGCTGGAGCGGGTGAACATTCGCGACCCGCAGCGGGTCTTCAATCTCTACCCGCACGAAGTCTCGGGCGGCATGGGCCAACGCATCATGATCTCGATGATGCTGATCTCCTCGCCCTCGCTGATCATCGCCGACGAGCCGACCTCCGCACTTGACGTGACTGTGCGCCAGCAGGTGCTGTCGATCCTCGATGACCTGATCACCGAACGCGACATCGGCCTGATCTTCATCTCTCACGACCTCAACCTCGTGAAGAGCTTCTGCGATCGCGTCATCATCATGTATGCCGGCCGGATCGTGGAAACGATCGAAGCCGCCAAGCTCGACGAAGCAACCCATCCCTATACACGCGGCCTACTTGAGGCGCTGCCAAGTCTCGATCATCCTCGAGACCGTCTGGAAGTGCTCAAACGTCAGGCAAGCTGGGCGGAGGCGTGACATGTCCATCATATCGGTAAACGATCTCGCCGTGTCCTTCGGAAGCGGCAATGATTTTAAGCAGGTCGTCAAGAGCGTTTCATTTGAGGTCGTGCCCGGCGAGACATTCGGCCTTGTCGGCGAAAGTGGGTGCGGCAAGTCGACGGTGCTCGGCGCACTGGCTGGACGTATCAAGGGCTGGAGCGGCTCCGTTTCGATTGACGGCGATGTTGTTGGTCCAAAGCGATCGCGCGCTCAACTTGCAACGCAGCAGATGGTGTTTCAGGATCCGTTCGGCTCCCTGCATCCGCGCCATACGATCGGGCGCACGCTGCTTGAACCACTCGAAATTCATGGACTTGATCGCAGGCAGGAGCGTGTCGAGACAATTTTGCGCGAAGTCGGCCTGCCGCCCGGTTTTCGGCATCGCTTCCCGCATCAACTGTCGGGCGGCCAGAGGCAGCGCGTGGCGATTGCGCGTGCCCTCATCCTAGAGCCGAAAATCCTCCTTCTCGATGAACCGACGTCCGCGCTCGACGTCTCGATCCAGGCCGAGATACTCAACCTCTTGAAAGATCTGCGCGAGCGCTCGAAGCTCACTTACATTCTGGTCAGTCACGACATGGCCGTCATCGCGCATCTCTGCAACCGTGTGGCCGTCATGCAGGACGGCGTCTTCGTCGAGATCGCAACGCGCAGTCAGCTGCTAGAGAACACTGTCGAGCACCCATACACCAGGGCGTTACTCGATGGGAGCAGAGGATATGTGCCTTCGCGCCTGACGTATTCACGCCGTCCGTTTGGATAGCCCATCGGCCGATATCCGTTCGGCGACAAGCGGCTGAGAGCGGCCCGGCGAAATGACATGCTCGCTGATTCAGGTCCCATCAAGAGCTAAAGGCAGTTAGATTCGCATAAGATCAGATATCAGTAAAAGCCATACTACGCGCTGCGGCCCGCCCCGTGCAGGGCGAGGTGCCCTTGATCGAGAAAGGCCTTGAGATGATCCTTAATGGTGTGACGGCTCGCATCGGTGATCCCAGCAGCCTCCGCAATCGTGAAGCGCTCATTGTCGCGCCAACACGAGTAATGTAACCGATAGTTCCGGCATGTCGGCGGGGATGATGCGCTCGCGCTCCATTTTTCTCGAGGCGGGTTTTCTGGCGATGCAGGGCTCGTTGGCGAGGCTGTTGGGGACAAAATCCCGCCAATTGACCTCGTCTTTGTCCGTCACTCCGTTAACCGCTGCGGAACTGGGCAGGGCACGAAAGACCCCATCGCCTCCATCCATGCCGTTACGGATGGAGTTCGGATTGGACAGGTCTCCTCTCGTCATTTCGGCGTCTTCCAAGGCATTTGCGACCGGCGACTTGTTGTCCCTTAAGAAAGCGCGCACGGGCCATCCCCGTGAAAGAGAGATCTTGCGACTGATCTGCCCTGCTGGCCGGTCGTACCAAAAACAAGAACCGGTTTTTAATTGTTCACCGTACTGTTCCTCTTTCAAAACTCCGATAATTTTGACTTCACGGCTTCATCGCCGTAGTCCTCCGCTGACGGTGAGCCTTTCGCCGGTCACCCATCGAGCATCGTCACTGGCAAGGAATACGGCCACGGATGCGATGTCGGTTGGTGTGCCAACCCTTCGTAGGGGTGTCAAATCCACTGCCGCATTGGCTCGCGCCGAACCAATGATGCCTGCAGCGCGATTGCCCTCTGTGTCCGTCATTCCTGGATTGATCGCGTTGATCCTGATCTTTCGAGGACCAAGTTCGGCCGCGAGGACGCCCGTCATGGCATCGATCGCGGCTTTGGATCCGGTATAGACCGCGGAGGCTGGCGGCAGCGCGGACGTCACGGCTGAGGAAATGTTGATGACGCTTGCACCTTCACCCAAGTGAAAAGATGCGGCGCGGATCATCAGCAGCGGCCCGAGTACGTTGATGTTGAAGATCGTGTGAAAGTCGTCTTCGGTGAAATCCTCGACAGGCGCGAACTTGTGGACGCCGGCATTGTTGACGAGGATGTCGAGGCGACCGAATGCCTCGATCGTGGTCTTCACAATCCTTTCGGCGTCTTCACCGCGCTCCACATTTCCTTGCACGGCCACCGCTTTGCCGCCGGCATTCGAGATCTGTTTCACAGTCTTCTCCGCGCCTTCCCGGTCGCTCGCATAGTTGACGGCAACTGCGGCACCCTCCTTGGCAATAGCCGCTGCGATTGCGGCTCCGATGCCTTTGGAAGCGCCAGTGACAATCGCGACTTTTTCGTTCAGCTTGGCCATGTCCTATCCTCCTGATTTGTTTTCGAAGGACAGATGTGGTGCGATATTCTTGTGAGTTTAGCGGGCAATGCTGTACAACACTTTCAAGGAAAGCTTGAAGAAGCATGTCGATGCAATCACTCGGCAATTTGGAATGCTTCGTGCGAAGCGCACAGACGCTCAGCTTTTCCGAAGCTGCACGGCAGTTGTCGCTCACGCCCGCCGCCGTCAGCCGTAACGTTGCGATGCTGGAGCGAAGCCTCGGCGTTCGTCTCTTTCACAGGTCGACCCGAACGCTGACAATGACCGAGGCGGGCGAGCAGCTGCTGCAGGGGATCGGAGCGAACCTTGATGGGCTCTCCAGGGCTCTCAAAGATGCGCAGGCCGCCGACGAAAAGCCGTCGGGGACGCTTCGCGTGTCCATGCCGGTGACGTTCGGGGTTCGGTATATCGTGCCGCTGTTGGCCACCTTCCTCAGGAAATATCCAGCCATCCGGATCGACTTTCATTTCGACAATCGTCCGGTCGATTTAATTTCGGAACGGTTCGACGTGGCGATCGGCGCCGGGTTCGAATTGACCGACGGGATGACCGTGAGACGTCTTGCGCCTTTTCATCTGGTCGCCGTCGCAGCGCCAGGGTTTTTGAGCGGCGGGGCTCTGCCGTCGCGGCCGAAAGAACTCGAAAACTTAGACGGTATCGTTGTCCGGTCGTCAGCGACTGGCAAGATCAGGCTTTGGTCAATGCAAGATGATCATGGAACAAGCGAGATTGCGTCCTTGCGGCCAACGATCGTGTTTAACGACCCCCTTCCGGTTGCCAACGCCGCAGTGAACGGCCTCGGCGTGGCCATCCTGGCCGTTGCAGACGTACTGCCTCATCTGGAAGACGGGTCGCTTGTCCGGGTTCTGCCGGCATGGCACGCGTCGCTAGGGGATATTTCTCTTTATCACGCCTCATCGAGCATGCTACCGCGAAAGGCGCGGGCATTCAGCGACTTTGTCGTCGATCACTTGCGATCACATGGGCTGGCGAAAAGCCTTGCGGGATCCTCATAAGGCCCGACCCCGCATCTACGGTCTGGGATCGCAACAAGCCGACGCTAAGATTTTTCATTTTTAACCTGATCGAGGAACCATCGCCCGGCTGGGCCGGGCAGCGTATTTGTAGGGTAAATGGCTTGCTATCGGAGTTCTCACGCGCGCTGGGCGATCTAGTTCTCCGGAAGGGGCACGACAATGGACGATCACGCCTAACGAACAATCGAAGTGATCTGAATAAGGGCCCCCTCAGCTGGGCCGAAGGAGCCCTCCCCAAGAAACGGGTCAAATGTTCTGGGAGGTTAATCCAGAGTTTCCCAAACTACCGGCCTTTTGTGACAACTACATAAAAGCCGGCCGCTCGGTGTTCACTTGGCGGCAACATCGACGCTTGTTTTGCTAGCTGTCATCGTGGCCGGTACTTGCTCGATGCGGAGCGTTTGCGGGCGATAGCTCAGAATCCTCTGGGGCGGAACGGATCGTTTTCACGAGCCGCGTGCCTGTCGGTCGATGACCATGTTACCGGCAGCTGCCGCCCACCGTGCCGATCGCGAAAATGAACGCGCTCCACGTAGCGGAGGTGCTTTACCGTTAATGCGTCATCGTTGACGCACGCTAACGCAGAAGCGTTGTTGACGCCTTCGTTTGTCGTGCAAACGCAACTGACCAATAGGAAAAGGCTGAAAACGAAGAGAGCAGGAGATATCAAGGCGAGTGTCATCTGATAGGCAACCATATCTGAGTGCCTGTTTAGGTGACCGATCAATTGGTCCGGAGTAGATACAAAGCGAATGATCTAAAATTGCCACGTCTGAGTCATCAGCATTCTTGGGAATTGCAACCGCAAGGATTCGAAAGTCCAGACAAAGCCAACTTTATCCTCTACGTCGATCAGGCCATTACGCTCTGCGACGTTGACGGCCTTCCTGCCCACCTTTGGCGGCAGGGGTTTGTAGCCTTGCGAGTTGAGGCCATTCAGTAAGATGAGCAGTCAAACTGCGACTAGAGGTTTCATGGAAGCGCGAACGATATTGTTTAAAGTTGGTTCCGCGCAATAGACGGGCTAGAACTGGCCCATGAGTCTTTGGGGCCGAAGCAGACGCACCGAGTTGCCAGCAGGTGCATCAGGAGAATGGTTCTCCTGACCAGGCGTAGCCTGGCCCTCGAACTGGAGTTGACGCTATGTGGTTCATCCAACTCAGCATCACTCTTACGATACGAAAAACCCGCACAGGCTGGCAGGCTAGTGTGCGGGTCATCTTCGTAACATAAGAGCTGGGGGCAGGATTTCGATCCTGTCCCTTGCTCCAGCAAATATAATCAACCTTATCAGCCCTGGCAACCGCCGGGGCTTTTTCTTTTGGAGCACATAGTGACCAAGGATCTCGACCTCGCGAAGACCCAATTCCTGTTCGAGCAGGGTGCCTTCGTCAACCATATCAAGATGTACCGGCGTAAGCGCGTCACCGTGCTCTTCGGCCGCGACGGCCCGATCCGGAAGATATCACACCTAGAGTGCTGGCACTTCAGAAAGCCTACCCAGAGGAAACGAAGGCAGATGGGCTTTGCACCAAACACGTCTGGACGCTCGAGGAGTTGCCTCGTGGGTGACACTGCTGACGATCTCTTCGACGCCCTGTCTCCTCAGACCTTCTACCGCAGTCGGCGGCAAGCTACCTACCAATCCGGTACCGGCGACTTCATGTGGCGATCGAGTGAAGGCCTGAACGACATTACGCCTGAGCACCGGGCCAACGCGATGGAAGTCTGCCGGCGCAAGGGCAATTCCGGAAAACTCAATCAGCTGCAGCAGGAGCAAAACGAAATGAGAAAGGCTCGACCCGATGACTTCAGCGACGACATACCTTTCACCTAACGGCCACAAGATCATTGGCACGGCCGAGCAGCTGCTGGCTATCACACCGATCGATGGGATCAATCCGGACGGTACGCCGGTCTATCTTGCATGGGTGGCACAGAAATCAGCTGGGACACTCAAGAAACCCGGACCAAAACACGGAAAGATTCTGTTCGTCGACGAGAAAGAAGGCGAGAGACGAGCCTGCGCCCCGCGCCCCGTCGCTTGTGACGCTCCCGGTCTGGCAGTCATAGCCAGGCCGGCTGCCGCCACTGGGACGGCCCGTAGGAATGTTCGGCGTCGCATTTGCTCTCCTTCGGTGGACCTGCCAAATCAGTCGATCCGGCCAGCCTGCGAATAGTCTTCGTCCGAGACCTTCTCCATCCATGTCACAGAGCTGCCGTCGAGCGCTTCGGCCACGGCGAAATGAGACATCGGCTCATCCTTCGACGCGCCATGCCAGTGCTTCACATGCGCCGGAATCCAGACGACGTCGCCGGGGGCGACAGTCTCGATGGGATCGCCTTCCTTCTGGACATGACCTTTGCCGGAGACGATGAAGAGGGTCTGGCCGAGCGGATGCGTGTGCCAGGCGGTGCGGGCGCCGGCCGAGAAGGAGACGGTCGCGCCACCGATACGGGCGGGCGCGTCGCTCTTGTAGAAGCCGGACGTTTCGACGGAGCCGGTAAAGTACTGCTCCGGCGCGGTCGCCCTGCCATCGCCAGCGCGCGTCACCTTGACATCGACAGGCGTCCCGGGAGTTTCCGTGCTGGAAGCCCTGGCCTCCAGCACTTTCTTCAGGACCGGCACCGCGGACATCGCTCGTGGCCATCCGGCATAGAAGGCCACATGCGTCACCACCTCGGAAGCCTCGGTGGGAGTCAGGCCGTTGTCCATGGCCCGGTTGGCATGGAAGGGAAGCTGCTCCGGCTGGCCAATGGCCACTAGGGCCGTCATGGTAACCAGGCTGCGGTCACGGGCCGACAGGTCGGGCCGCTGCCACAGGTCGCCGAACAGGACGCGGTTCGTCAGGTCTGCGAGAGCGGAGGCGGTCGGCGCGACGTTTGAATTTACGGTCGCAGAGCGTGCAGCCTCAGCCGCCGCTTCGAGCTCGATGCGAGCAGCCTCGCTGTGAGAAACGGCCCCGATGCCACGCTCCTCGAACACTTTTTTCGTTTCGGTCACCGCCGACATTGCGTTCGGCCACCCGGTGTAGAAGGCGAGCTGAGTGATGAGCTCGCCGATCTCTTCCGGCTTCACGCCGTTGTCGAGCGCCCGGCGGACGTGGCTTCCAGTCTGCGCAATCTTTCCGATCGCGACGAGGGTGGATACGGTCACAAGGCTACGGTCACGTGGTGAGAGCTCCTTGCGCTCCCAGACCTCGCCGAAGAGTACCTCGTCGGTGAAGTGGCCTAGACCCGGCGCCGTCTCGTAGACAGCCGCGGGAGCAACACGAGGACGGCGGTCTTCAGCGGCTTCGACGCCGGTCGCTGCGATGGCGGACGCGGCGATGGTGGCTGTGATTTTATTCATGGGAAGCTCCAATCATCTGTAGAAAGCGAAAGGCGGCCCGAAAGGGCAGCCGGTGTCGTCAGACACGAAGCAGCGTCTTTATGGCGCGACGATCGTCAATTGCGCGGCAGCCATCGGCGGCGTCGAAGACATCCTTGTTTAGTGCGCCGAGGATAATGCCGTCGGATTGATCTGATTAGTCGGGATCAATGGCATGCGCTTATATCTGTAGTTCATAGATGCGAACGGGAGCAGAGGTCGCGCGCATCACGCATTTATGAACTGCGGCGATAACTGCATGCGAACAAGGGCATCTAATTGGCGTTATCTAAGATCCTATCTTGTCTGAACGGGCCAAAGGTTTTCCACCTTCGTTCCGCCAACGCGCCACCGGAAGGAGCGAAGAATGTCCGATTTCAACCAACTGGAACTTTCTCGACGGGAGCTTCTTATATCCTCAGCCGCCACGGTCGTGGTCACTGGGACCGCCACAGGGAGCGCGGTCGCCCAGACATCTGGAGACGATATGAGATTTACAACGCCTGTGGCGTTCACCGTCAATGGCGAGCGCCAGGAACTGGAGGTCGACAACAGGACGACGCTTCTCGACGCTCTTCGAGAGCACCTGCATCTGACCGGCACCAAGAAAGGGTGCGATCACGGCCAATGCGGCGCGTGCACTGTGATGGTCGACGGCCAGCGGATCAACGCCTGTCTGTCGCTCGCTGTCATGCATGAGGGCGACGAGATAGTGACGATCGAAGGACTGGGCCAGCCCGGTAAGCTGCATCCTATGCAGGCGGCTTTCGTAAAGCACGATGGCTTCCAATGCGGCTACTGCACGCCCGGCCAGATCTGTTCGGCGATCGCCGCCTTGGAAGAGATCAAGGCGAACGTTCCAAGTCACGTCACGGCCGATCTTACGGCTAAGGCACAGGCGACTGGAGCAGAGGTTCGTGAACGCATGAGCGGCAACATCTGTCGGTGCGGGGCCTACTCCAACATCCTCGAAGCCATTTCGGAAGTCGGAGGGATCGACGCATGAGAGCCTTTACCTACGAACGCGCGACGTCCATTGAATCGGCAGCGCAGGCTGCGGCCGCGAACCCGGAAACAAAGTTCATCGCCGGCGGCACAAACCTTCTCGATCTGATGAAGCTCGAGATCGAGCGGCCCGCGCATCTGATCGATGTCAATGGTCTTGGCCTGGACATGATAGAGCCGACAAGCGATGGAGGCATGAGGATCGGGGCTCTCGTGCGCAATACCGCCTTGGCCGCAAATGAAACGGTGCGTCGCGACTATGGGCTCTTGTCGCGGGCGCTGGTGGCAGGCGCATCCGGCCAGCTTCGCAACAAGGCAACGACGGCCGGCAATTTGCTTCAGCGCACGCGCTGTCCTTACTTCTACGACCAGAACCAGCCTTGCAACAAGCGCCAGCCCGGCAGCGGCTGTTCGGCGATCGGCGGCGTTACGCGCCAGCTCGGTGTCGTGGGGGTCAGTAACGCCTGCATCGCCACTCATCCGAGCGACATGGCGGTCGCCATGCGTGTCCTCGATGCGGTGGTGGAGACGGTCAAGGCCGACGGGTCCCGACGATCGATTCCGATCGCGGACTTCCACCAGCTTCCCGGAGAAACGCCTCATATTGAGACCGCCCTCGATCAAGGAGAATTCATCACTGCAGTCGTTCTGCCGCCGCCGATCGGTGGCAAGCACATCTACAAGAAGGTGAGGGACCGCGCGTCCTATGCCTTCGCTCTCGTATCCATCGGCGCGGTCATCCAATCGGACGGCAAAGGCCGGGTCGCGGTTGGTGGCGTTGCGCATAAGCCGTGGCGGATCGATCAGGCGGACGCCGAACTTCCGAACGGCGCAAAAGCCGCGGCAGGCGTCCTGATGGCGGACGCACGGCCGACGGAGCAGAACCAATACAAGGTCAAGCTCGTCGAGCGCACGCTCGGGGCCGTGATTGCGGAGGCAAGAGGTTAAACATGCAGTTCGACAAGCCAGCGACTATAAATCCCATCGACCAGCTCAAAGTGGTGGGCAAGCCCATCCACCGCATCGACGGCGAGCTGAAAACCACCGGCCGGGCGATGTACGCCTATGAATGGCACGACAAGAATATGCCATATGTTTACGGCTATCCGGTGGGCTCGGCGATCGCCAAAGGCAAGGTGAAAGCGATCGACACGACTGGCGCCAAGACGTCGCCCGGCGTCCTGGCCGTGGTGACCACGCTCGACGTCGGCGATCTGGAGAAAGGTAAGTACAACACCGCCAAGCTATTCGGCGGACCGGAGATCCAACACTACCATCAAGCGGTCGCCGTGGTCGTTGCCGAGACTTTCGAACAGGCGCGTGCTGCGGCTGCGCTGATCAAGGTCGACTACGAGAGCGAGCAGGGCACCTACGACCTCCGAGCTGCCATGACGTCCGCGAGAAAGCCTGATGAATCGACCAAGCCTGAAACCGCAGTGGGCGATTTCGAGAGAGCTTTCAAATCCGCGGCCGTGTCTTTGGAAGAGACCTACACTACTCCTGACCAGTCCCATTCGATGATGGAGCCGCACGCGTCCATCGCCGTATGGGACGGTGACGAAGTGACCGTCTGGACGTCGAGCCAGATGATCGACTGGTGGCGGAGCGATCTGGCCACGACACTTGGGGTTGACAAGGAGAACGTGCATCTGATGTCGCCCTTCATCGGCGGTGGCTTCGGCGGCAAACTTTTCCTGCGGGCCGACGCCGTCCTTGCGGCCTTCGGTTCGAGGGCAGCCGGCCGCCCGGTAAAAGTTGCGCTTCCGCGTCCATTCATGCCCAACAACACCACGCATCGCCCGGCTACCATTCAGAAAATCCGTATCGGTGCCGAACGGGATGGGAAAATCACAGCGATTGGTCACGAGAGCTGGTCAGGCGACCTTGAGGGCGGCGGACCCGAGACGGCAGTCAACCAGACCCGGCTTCTGTATGCCGGGGCAAACCGGATGACCGCAATGCACCTGGCGACGCTCGATCTTCCGGAAGGCAATGCCATGCGCGCGCCAGGCGAGGCTCCCGGCCTGATGGCGCTGGAAATCGCCATCGACGAAATCGCCGAGAAGCTTGGTATGGACCCGATCCAGTTCCGTATCCTCAACGACACGCAGGTCGATCCCGAAAATCCGGAACGTCCTTTTTCGCTGCGCAATCTGATCGGTTGCCTAGAGCTCGGAGCAGAAAAGTTCGGCTGGAGCGAGCGACCAAAGACGGCGTCGCGCAGGGACGGCGACTGGCTGATCGGCATGGGAGTTGCGGCGGCCTTCCGTGACAACCTCGTGATGCCCTCCGGTGCACGGGTAAAGCTTGGCAAGGATGGTGTCGTCACGGTCGAGACAGACATGACTGATATCGGCACCGGAAGCTACACCATCATCGCACAGACGGCCGCCGAGATGTTGGGCGTCGGCATTGACAAGATTGCCGTACAGCTTGGGGACTCGCGCTTCCCAGTGTCTGCCGGTTCCGGCGGTCAGTTTGGCGCGAACTCGTCGACCTCTGGCGTCTATGCCGCCTGCGTCAAACTGCGTGAAGCGGTTGCTGCCAAACTGGGGTTCAACTCGGAAGATGCGGTGTTTGAGAGCGGTGCGGTGCGCTCGGGCAACCGGTCCGTGGCGCTTGCCGACGCCGCCGGCGACGATGGCCTTGTCGGGGAGGACAAGATGGAATGGGGCGATCTGACGAAGACGCATCAGCAGTCGACCTTCGGCGCCCATTTCGTGGAAGTTGGGGTCGATGCCTTCACCGGAGAGACTAGGATCCGCCGGATGCTCGCCGTTTGCGCTGCAGGCCGCATCCTGAACCCCATCACGGCTAGGAGCCAGGTAATTGGGGCGATGACGATGGGAGCGGGCGGCGCGTTGTCTGAGGAGCTCGCCGTTGATAGCCGACACGGCTTCTTCGTCAACCACGACCTTGCTGGATACGAAGTACCGGTACACGCCGACATTCCCCATCAGGACGTGATCTTTATGGACGAGACCGATCCGATGTCTTCGCCAATGAAGGCGAAAGGTGTCGGCGAACTCGGCCTTTGCGGCGTTTCCGCGGCAATTGCAAACGCGATCTACAACGCAACGGGCGTCCGCGTCAGGAATTACCCGATGACGCTCGACAAGCTGATCGGCAACCTGCCGGACGTCGCCTAGGTGCTTTCGATGGATCAGATCGCCAATGTCATACAGGTCCCTGTTCGCTCGGCTTTGACGGACGATCCGATGGAGATACTGACCTTCGCCGCCGACGCCTTCGATGAAGGTGGTGCGGCACTTGCGACCCTTGTCGAAATCAGAGGCGGTGCCGCCCGCGCCCTCGGATCGCATATGGCGATTTCAAGGGATGGGCGATACTGCGGCTACGTGTCCGGCGGATGTGTCGAGGCGGCTGTCGCGTCGGAAGCTGTGGCCGCCATTGCCGAAGGTCGCGACCGTCTGGTCCGCTATGGTGACGGATCGCCATTTTTCGACATCGTGCTGCCGTGCGGCGGTGGGATCACGATCTCGATTCATGTTCTACTTGAAGCCCGAGCGATACGAGCGACCATAAACAGTCTCCGTGGCCGTCGTCCCGCCGCCCTTCGTTACTCGCCGACGGTGCACCATCTTACAACAGAAACCGCGCTGGAAAGGTCGGGGTGGCGAAACGACGAATTCGTCAGCGTTTACCGGCCATGCACGAGGCTTCTTATCTCCGGGCGCAACCTGGAGGCGCAGGCGGTGGCCACCATTGCGCGGGCTTCGGGCTACGATGTGGTTTTGGATAGTCAGGACATCAACTGCGCTATCGACGAGACGACGGCCGTTGTGATCCTCCATCATGACCTCGACGCCGAGGAGAAGGTGCTGGAACGCGCGCTCACCTCGCCTGCATTCTACGTCGGGGCGCTCGGCAGCACCCGCACGCACCGCCGGCGCGAAGAGCGCCTGCGACAGCAGGGCTGGGCAAGTTCAGACATTAACCGAATAAAGGCGCCGATCGGGTTCTTCGGCCCGACGAGAGACGCCAGTTCTCTCGCTCTGTCGGTGCTAGCGGACGTGGCCGCCGCACACCTTGCCGCTTGCCCATGACGCCAAAAGGATCGGTCCAACGGTTCCCGTCGCGAGAGCGCTTCGAGCCGCATGATCGAAGGTTGGTGCCACAAGCTCCTGGCACCATTCAATGGTCAGTCACTGGTTCGAAGGTTGGTGGGTACTGGTCTAGCCTCCGATGGCGGAGGGGGTGGTGGTCTCCGGATCATGGAAGTACCGAAATTCCTGGTTAGGCCGGCCACCCTCCGTCAGGGTCGTACAAACGCCGAATATGCATCAGGCATTGCCAGTTCGTTGCCGATTGGCGTGAAGGCGGCGTCAGGAACTTGTTCTGACAATATCATGATCGAGGTCGCCGACATGCTCAGGCTTTCAATCACACATTTTGAGCTCTGATTGCGACCTTAACATCTGCGCAAGACCATCGTGCGTGCCGTTGGAAGCGGATCGCCGGGCAATCCAGCCATCTTCCCCTGGAGCTTTGTAACGACGTTCAAAATCTGACTGGAGGCGCCGCTCGCTCGCTGATCGAGCTGGAGCTCGTTCCGGTCCTCGAGGTTAAAATAGGCGAGGCCGCTCTCGCCGACGGGGACACGGTGGCGGTGTTGTTGGCCAGGGCGGAATTTTCGACCAACAGTCTCTGGCATGAAAGCGGCTTTCAGATGAGAGCCCACGGTCCGGTGATCCCATCCATGACGGGATTCATCACAACATGCCGGTCGGCAAGTCCAATCCCACCGATGGACGTCGGACTGGCGCGCCTGCCGCGGCGTCACTTGGATCCATGAATCCGGTTCATGACCGCATGCTGATTTAGCGGGCTAATCGCGCCGTGCTCGCAGGCATATGTTGCAAGCATCGAAAAGAGAGAGGTATCCATTATGAAAAAAAGAACGCTCGGACAGGGGTTAGAAGTCACCGCGCTCGGCTTCGGCTGCATGGGGCTCAACTTCTCTTACGGCCACGCCCTCACCAACAAAGAGAGCATCAAGCTCGTCCGTGACGCCGTCGAACGCGGCGTCACCTTCTTCGACACCGCCGAAGTCTACGGCCCGTATACCAACGAAGAGATCGTCGGGGAGGCGCTGCGTCCACTCCGCGACCAGGTCATCATCGCGACGAAATTCGGCTTCAACATCCAGGACGGCAAGATGGCTGGTACCAACAGCCGGCCAGAGCAGATCAGAAAGGTCGCCGACTCTTCGCTGAAACGTCTCGGCATCGACGTCATCGACCTCTTCTACCAACACCGGGTCGACCCGAACGTGCCGATCGAGGACGTCGCAGGCACCGTCAGGGATTTGATCGCCGAAGGCAAGGTGAAGCACTTCGGTCTGTCCGAACCAGGCGCGCAGACCGTCCGGAAGGCGCATGCCGTCCAGCCGGTAACGGCATTGCAGAACGAGTATTCGCTGTGGACGCGCGGCCCGGAAACAAACGGTATCCTTGAGGCCTGCGCAGAACTGGGCATTGGCCTCGTCGCCTACAGCCCGCTCGGGAAAGGATTCCTGACAGGGGCGATGGGCAAGGACAGCAAGATCGCCGAAAACGACTTCCGCAGGCTGTTGCCGCGTTTCACGCCGGAAGCGATGGAGAAGAACCAAGCGCTCGTTGACCTCACCCGGCGCGTTGGCGATGAGAAGAAGGCGACGCCCGCTCAGATCGCCCTTGCCTGGCTCCTGGCCCAGAAGCCGTGGATTGTCCCAATTCCCGGCACGACCAAGCTCCATCGCCTCGAAGAGAACATGGGCGCCGCCGACCTCGAACTGACCCCGACAGAGCTTGCGGAACTGGACGAGGCCGCCGCCAAGATCCAGGTTAAGGGCGAGCGATACCCTGAACAGCTTATGAAGACCACCGGTCTTTGATTTCCAGGAGGCGCCGAGAGGCGCCTTCCCCTTTTGAAAGCACAAACATGTCACAGGATTTCGTGCAGGCTGCGCCTGCGTTTTCGGCGGACGCCACCGCCCGGCCACCACGCCTTCGCGTACTAGCGGTGTTGAGCGCCCTTATGGGTTTCGCATCGATCTCGACCGACCTCTATCTTCCCGCCATGCCGACCATGGCCGCCGACCTTGGCGCAGATGCCGGATCGATGGAGCTTACTGTCTCCGGCTTCCTGATAGGTTTCAGTCTTGGACAGCTCCTTTGGGGGCCGCTCGGCGATCGTTTCGGCCGCCGACTGCCGGTTGCCATCGGCATGCTTCTGTTCGTGATTGGATCGGCCGGATGCGGTCTATCCGGCTCATCCGCGCAGATGATCTTCTGGCGTGTCATCCAGGCGGTCGGAGCATGCTCGGGGGTCGTTCTTTCCCGCGCCATGGTGCGGGACCTTTACGAAGGAAGCAGGGCTGCCCAGATGCTTTCGACACTCATCACGGTGATGGCCGTCGCGCCGCTCCTTGGTCCAATAATTGGCGGCCAGGTTCTCGCCATCGGCGGCTGGCGCGCGATTTTCGGCGTTCTCGTTTTCGTAGGCCTCGCCACACTTGCGGCGCTCTTCACCCTTCCTGAGACGCTTCCACCAGAAAGACGCAGCAAGCAATCGCTTCTGTCCGCTTTTCGAGGTTACGGTCGGCTGATAGTCGATCGGCGTCTGATAGGGTTTGCAGCGGTCGGCGGCTTCTTCTTCGGTGGCGTCTATGCCTATATCGCTGGAACGCCGTTCGCGTTCATCGACTACTACAAAGTCCCACCGCAGCTTTACGGCGTCCTGTTCGCCCTCGGCATCGGCGGCATCATGCTGGCGAACGTCGTCAACGCCAGGCTCGTGTCGCGTCTGGGCGGACGTCGCCTTCTCCAGGTCGGCGCAACCGGCGCTGCCCTCTGCGGCCTTGTCCTTATCCTCACGGGCGTTACCGGCTGGGGAGGTCTGGCAGGTCTCGCGATCCCGCTGTTCATGTTCGTCTCCTGGTCCGGGTTGATTGTCGCCAACTCTATCGGAGGTGCGTTGCAGGACTTCCCCGAACGGGCAGGGGCCGTTTCCGCCCTTGTCGGGGCATTGCACTATGGATGCGGGATATTGGGGTCTGCGGCTGTCAGCGCTTTTGCCGACGGCACCCCGCTGCCGCTCGCCGCGGTCGTCGGCGTTGCGGGTTTCGGATGCTTCGCAAGTCTGGCTCTGCTCCCTCCTGCAGGGCGTTGACGTCCTGTCGATTGCCTGCTTCAACTCGAGCAATCGCTCGTCATCGATATTTGGAGTTCATGAATGAGACGCGAGGAACTGGTCGATCTCAACGCGTTCATGACGGTTGCAGAAGAGCAGAACTTCACGCGCGCCGCCGCCAGGCTCGGGACGTCGCAGTCCGCCCTCAGCCATACAATCCGACGCCTGGAGGCACGGCTCGGCGTGCGTCTGCTCACGCGAACAACGCGCAACGTCGCGCCGACCGAGGCGGGCGAGCGGCTGCTCTCAACCCTGCGTCCGGCTCTCGATAGCATCGGCGCGGAACTGGCGTCGCTCGGCGAACTCCGCGAGCGACCGGCTGGAAACATCCGCATCACGACATCGGAACATGCCGCGACGACAGTCCTGTGGCCCGCGCTTAGGAAGTTGCTGCCGGACTACCCGGAGATCAACGTCGAGCTTGTGATCGACTCCAGCCTGACCGACATCGTTTCCGAGCGGTTCGACGCTGGGGTCCGTCTGGGGGAAGCTCTGGCGAAGGACATGGTGGCTGTTCGTATCGGACCCGAACTGCGGATGGCGATCGTCGGCTCGCCCGCCTATCTGACGGGAAACTCTGTGCCGCTCACGCCTCAAGATCTAGCTCATCATCGATGCATCAATCTTCGGATGCTCAGCGGCGGCGGCCTATATGCATGGGAGCTAGAGAATGACGAGCGCGAGCTGCGTGTCCGCGTCGAGGGCCAGCTTGCGTTCAACAACACGAACATGATCGTGCGGGCGGCGGTCGACGGGTTCGGCCTGGGATTCGTGATGGAAGACCACGTCGCCGAACATGTCTCTGCGGGAACGCTTGTGCGCGTTCTGGAAGATTGGTGCCCGCCATTTGCAGGATATCACCTGTATTATCCAAGCAGGCGGCAACCATCCGCCGCGTTTTCGGTTTTGGTTGATGCGTTGAGGTACAGGGAATAATTGCAGGCGATGTCCGAAACGGTCAAACATAAGGTGGCCATACGAGCCGCCACAGAGGAAGATGTGAACGTGCTCGGGCGGTACGGAGCCGATCTCATGCAGCTCCACCACGACTGGGACCGGCAGCGCTTCATTGCGCCTGGTTCCCGGACACCGGAAATGTATTCCAGCTACCTTCGCAGCCAGCTCGACAAGCCGGACGTGATCGTTTTGACCGCCGAGGTCGACGGCGCTCTCGCAGGCTACGTCTACGCCGGTCTGGAGGGAGCGGACTACATGGCCCTCAGGGGTCCTGCTGGAGTGATCCACGATATCTTTGTCGAAGAGCGACAGAGGAGAAAGGGCATTGGACGTATGCTTCTCGCAAGTGCCTTAAAGAGCCTCGAAGCAATTGGTGCGCTGCAGATCGTTTTGTCGACAGCGCATCACAACGGCGCGGCACAACAAATGTTCGGATCGCTCGGTTTCCGGCCGACTATGGTGGAGATGACGCTTCAATTGTGATGCTTCCCAAGGCATGTTGGCTCGACTTAATCGGCGAACACGGTGAAGTTATCTAGGAAGGCAAGCTTCCACAAATTAGGGTCATGCACTGGAATTTATCAAGCACTTAGTGAGTTGTCGGAGACTTTTTAGGGTTAAATAGATTCAAGCGGCGCGTATCCACACAATCATCGAATGCTCTCGCGAAACGTGAGGCCCATGTAATGTATGTGACGCCGGAGCGGCCTCACCTGCCGGTTCGTACCGTTCAAGCTAATCATCTTTATCAAGCGAGGTGGTCCCGAAGCGCGCCACTGTCGCTCAGTTCTAATGGATTTACGCTGAGCGCGAGTTGGGCAAGGGTCCTGCGCGTGGGAAGCGACGCCATCGGTAATGATGCCGCCTCCCAATTCAACCATCGGCGTGGTGCTCATTGCGCTTACGGGTGGCTGCTGCCTTTTTGGCGGAAGCGGAACGTTCTTCCTTAGTGCGCGATGCCGCAGCGGCACCACCCTTGCGGCCCCCCTTTGTGGAGGAAGCGTGGTTTTCGGTATGGCCTCGGCCAGAGCCGGACTTATTGCCGCCACCGCTCTCCTTGTTGACGGTAGCCCAGGCGCGACGCTCAGCTTCCTTCTCGGAAACACCACGGTTTTCGTAACCTTCCTCGATATGCTCAGCCTTGCGCTTTTGCTTGTCAGTGTAAGCGGACTTGTCACCTTGAGGCATGGAACATCTCCCTAGTTCATGTGAAGCAAAGAAAACTGCGGTTGCACGGCAAAGTTCCAGAATTGTCCTCAGCTTGGTGCAGCCGACGTTACGGGTCTTGCGGTCTGGCCAGCATGCGCATACGGGCGGAACCAACGCGGCCAGGCGAGGGTTGTTGACATATACCCTGACCATGACATCGAAAGGCGACTTCCCATGGCACAGACTGTCGGCGATTTCATCGTTTCACGCCTACATTCATGGGGCGTCAGGCGCATGTTCGGGTACCCGGGAGACGGCATCAACGGTGTCTTCGGAGCGTTGAACCGGGCAAGAGACAAAATCGAGTTCATTCAGGCACGCCACGAGGAAATGGCTGCCTTTATGGCCTCTGCATACGCCAAGTTTTCCGGCGAGCTCGGCGTCTGCATCGCAACCTCAGGCCCAGGTGCTGCCCATCTGGTGACTGGCATGTACGATGCCCGGGCCGACCATCAGCCGCTTCTGGCGATCGTCGGGCAGCAGGCACGCGGCGCAATTGGCGGTCACTACCAGCAGGAGGTTGATCTCGCCGCCCTGTTCAAAGATGTCGCGGGTGACTTTGTCCATCAAGCATCAACACCTGCCCAGGTCCGGCATCTTGTCGATCGCGCTGTCCGTATTGCCTTGGCAAACCGCACGGTGACAGCACTGATCCTGCCCAACGATCTGCAGGAACTGCGGTATGAGGAACCGGCGCGTGCCCACGGGACCGTTCATTCCGGCTTTGGCTACCGGGCACCAAAGATCGTACCACATCAGGAAGATCTACAGGGCGCGGCCGATATCCTTAACGCAGGCGAAAAAGTCGCTATCTTGGTCGGCGCCGGCGCTCTTGGCGCAACTGAAGAAGTGATCGCTGTCGCCAATCGGCTCGGGGCAGGGTCGCCAAAGCGTTGCTCGGCAAGTGCGTAATCTCTGACGAACTTCCTTGGGTCACTGGCTCGATCGGCCTGCTCGGAACCGAACCGTCCTGGGATCTGATGCGCGACTGCGATACGCTTTTGATGATCGGGTCTGGCTTCCCATACTCAGAGTTCTTGCCGGAGGAAGGTCAGGCCAAAGCCGTCCAGATCGACATCGAAGCCAGCATGTTGTCCTTGCGCTATCCCATGGACGCCAATCTCGTCGGGGACGCGGCGGAAACTCTCAGGGCACTCCTGCCATTGCTTGAACAAAAAGATGGCAAGTGGCGCGATGCGATCGAAAAGAACGTGTCTGCCTGGTGGACGCTTCTTGACAAACGCGCTCACGCCGAAGCCAATCCGGTCAATCCGCAATTGGTTGCTTGGGAGCTGTCGCCACGCCTGCCGGACAACGTCATCTTGACCAGCGATTCCGGCTCCTGCGCAAATTGGTATGCCCGCGATATCAAGATCAGAGCAGGGATGTTGGCGTCTCTTTCGGGCGGATTGGCATCGATGGGCGCGGCTGTTCCCTACGCTATCGCCGCAAAATATGCGCACTCCGACCGCCCGGTGATCGGCCTGGTCGGTGATGGTGCCATGCAAATGAACAACATGGCCGAACTGATCACGGTTGCCAAATACTGGCGAGACTGGGCCGACCACCGCTTTATCATCTGCGTTTTCAACAATGAGGATCTCAATCAGGTGACCTGGGAGCAGCGGGTGATGGAGGGTGACCCAAAGTTCGAGGCCTCGCAGAGCATTCCCAACCTGCCTTACCACCGGTTTGCCGAGCTTATCGGTCTCAAGGGTATTTTTGTCGATCGACCGGAAGATTTGGGGCCGGCCTGGGACGAAGCACTTGCGGCGGATCGCCCCGTTGTCCTCGAAGTCAAGACCGACCCCGAAGTCCCGCCGATGCCCCCGCATCTCACGCTTGAGCAGGTGAAGCGACTTACAACTGCCCTCATGAAGGGTGAACCCAACCAGGAAGGCGTTATTCGCGGCACGGTGCGCCAAGTGTTGAGCTCAGTCCTGCCCGGCAAGCATGAATAGACGGGCATTGCGGCAAAAATGCTGGAAAGGTGAGCGCGATAGCAGCGGCCTTCAAATCCGGTCGAAGTTGGGAGCGCGGTCGTCGCCCGCCGTGAAGCCGATAGATTCGACCGATCGCTGCCTGGACACGAACGGCTCATCGCCTTCGCTTGCCGTCCAGCACACGTCTTATGAGAGTTTGGGCGATAGATCGCTGCACGGAACTGAAGTCAGCATTTCCGTATAGGCGCCCACTTATCCATGTCGTCTTTCCCGCGAATGCTGTGCCAAACATACAAACTGCTGCCGGTACGCCAGCCGCCGGTATAGACTTTTCCGCATCTTCGATAAGCAGCCTGAAAAGATTATTTTGCAGACGCCCGCGGAACTTTCCGCTCGTCTGCGAGTTTTCAGCCTGCGTCGAGGGGTGTCCATTTGGCCCAAATTTTCACGGCATCGGCCGATACGCGGCTCCGCGCCATTCTTTTGGCGGCAGTGGTATTGACCGTATTTTTTGTAACTTTCATCGGGGGTTACGCCGACTCCAGTTATGGGACGCTGGTTGGATGGGTGCAGGACCAGCCAATTCCATTCAGTCATGAACATCATGTGGCCGGCCTCGGCATTGATTGCCGGAATTGTCACACATCTGTCGAAACGAGCGCGAAGGCGGGCCTGCCAGCCACTCATATCTGCATGAGCTGCCATTCGCAAATCTGGACAGGTGCGGCAATGCTCGCGCCGGTTCGCGAAAGCCTGGCCGACGACAAGCCGCTGCAATGGAACCGGGTATCGCGGTTGCCTGATTACGTCTATTTCAATCACTCGGCGCATGTCACCAAGGGCGTGGCTTGCGTGAGTTGCCACGGACGGGTCGATCGGATGCCGCTGATGACGCGAGCCCAACCGTTCCAGATGCAGTTTTGTCTCGATTGCCATCGCAATCCCGCCCCGAGCCTACGGCCGCCGGAAGAGATCACTCGTATGGACTGGAGCGATTGGGACCGGGATCCAGGCACCCATAAAGCCTATGGTGAGCTGGTGGTGAAAACATACGGGATCGAGCCAGCCAAGCTCACCCAGTGCAACATCTGTCACAGGTGAAAATAATGCCGGCCGTTCCCACCAATACCATCGAGATTTTGCGGGAGAAGCTCAAGGGCCGGACTGGCCGGCATTTTTGGCGGACCTTAGAGGAGCTGTCGGACACAGCTGCTTTCCGGGATTTTGCCAAGGAACGGTTCCCCTCACTCACACTACGCGGCATCGACCGGCGGTCGCTGCTGAAGATCATGGGCGCATCCCTGGCGCTGGCGGGGCTCTCGGCCTGTAAGGGCGAGGCGGACGAGGATGCATTTCCCTATGTCACGGTGCCGGAGGGCGTGACGCCCGGCATTGCTCGTTTCTATGCGACGGCGGTGACATTTGCCGGCTACGCCCAGCCGGTGCTGGGTAAGACGTTTACCGGCCGGCCGATCAAGCTTGAAGGCAATCCGGATCATTTAGTCTCGCGCGGCGCAACCGACGCCTTCACCCAAGCAGCACTGCTTGGCCTTTACGATCCGGGTCGCTCCCAGGCGCCGCGTCACCTCGACAAGCCCGTTGATTGGAATGGCTTCGACGCGGCCATGGCGGGCAATGCCCAGGTGCTGGACGGAACACAGGGTGAGGGCTTCCGGTTGCTGACCGGGCCGACCAGCTCTCCGACACTCCTTCGCCAGATCGAAGCGCTGATGCAGCGCTGGCCGAAGGCCCGCTGGCACGTACTCGATCCGGTTGCCACACCGGCGCGCGCCGATGCGATTGCCAAACTGTTCGGCCGGCGGCTGGATCTCCATCCAGATTTCGCGGCCGCGGAAACGATCGTTAGTTTCGACGAGGACTTTCTAGGGCCGGGACCGCGCCAGACGCTGTCGGCAAGGCAGTTTGCCGATCGTCGGAGAATCCGACAGGCAAAACAAGGCAAGAGCCGGTTGCTGGTAGCCGAACCAGTGTTCGGTGTGACCGGGTCGTCTGCCGATCGGCGTGTTGCGGCTTCGGTTGGTGACATGTCGACGATGGTCCGGGCACTGGCTGCGAATCTTGGGATTGGAGAGCTTTTAGGGAAATTGCCGGATCGCCAGCGTTCATGGCTCGACGATGCGGCCGCAAGCCTGCGAGCTTCAGCGGGGCGGTCGCTGCTGCTGGTTGGGTCGCATTATCCGGCTGAGCTTCAGGCGCTCTCGCTGCTCATCAATGAAAAGCTCGGCAATATCGGCGAAACCCTGCATTTCTCGGAGCCAATCATCGCCATGCCGCCGGACGGGGCGAATTCGTTTGAAGCTTTGGTCGAGGACATGCGGGCAGGGCGCGTGGCAACTCTCGCCATTTTCGGTGCTAACCCTGCTTTCACAGCACCCGGCGATCTGCGTTTTGCCAGCGCATTGGAAAATGTGCCGCTGCGTATCCATGCCGGTCTCCATGACGACGAGACAGCGGCGCTCTGTCACTGGCATGTGCCGTTGCAGCACGAACTGGAAAGCTGGAGCGACGGGCGCGCGGTCGATGGTTCGGTGATCATCACCCAGCCGTTGGTCAAACAATTCTTTGATGTCCGATCCATCCATGCCCTGCTTGAAAATATCGGCGGTCGCCAGGGGATTGACCTTGATCTGGTGCAATCCACTTGGCGGCAGGTCTGGGGTAGCGACTTCGAAAACCGTTGGCGTGCGAGCCTTGACAGGGGCTTCGTCGAAGCAAGCGCGCCATCGCTTGTGACACTACCGATCGTCAATCGTACCATTGAGGTGGCGGATGCAGTTTCGGACGGGATGACGCTGCATATTCGCCCCGACGCCGGTGTCTGGGATGGCTCCCTTTCAGACAATGCCTGGGCCCAGGAGACGCCGCGCCCAATCAGCAAGATCACCTGGGGCAACGTCATCGGCATTAGCCCGCAGATGAGCAAGGCCCGCGACCTGAAGAATGGCGATGAGGTGAAGCTGCTCGCTGGCGGTCGCTCAATCATCGGCGCCGCATGGCTCATGCCGGGCCAGGCAGCCGACGTCATTTCGCTGACATTGGGATACGGCCGGACGCGGTCGGAATCGATTGCCGCGGGATTGGGCTACAACGCAAACCTGCTGCGCATTGGTGGGGCGTGGCATATTGCAGGCGCCGTTCTTGAAAAGACTGGGAAGACACAGCTCGTGGCGACGACGCAGTCGCATCAGGAAATGGATGGTTTCGACTTTGTCCGCACCGTTTCAACAACCGATCTGCCTGCAAATCCTGCGGAGGAATCGCCATCCTTTTATCCAAACCGGCCGAAGCAGAACCCGTCCTGGGGCATGTCGATCGATCTCGATCTGTGCATCGGCTGTAACGCTTGCGTCACTGCCTGCCAAGCGGAAAACAATATTCCGGTGGTCGGCAAGGAACAGGTGGCCAAGGGCCGTGAGATGCATTGGCTGAGGATCGACCATTATTTCGAGGGCGAGCCAGACGCGCCAAAGTCATACCATCAGCCAGTCGCCTGCATGCATTGCGAACAGGCCCCCTGTGAGATGGGCTGTCCGGTCAATGCGGCGGTCCATTCGATCGACGGGCTCAATCTGCAAGTCTATAATCGTTGCATCGGTACTCGCACCTGTTCGTCCTATTGCCCCTACAAGGTACGCCGTTTCAACTGGTTCGATTTCACCGGCGACGATCCCCCGTCGATCCAGGCGATGCGCAATCCGGATGTCACGGTACGCAGCCGCGGGGTGATGGAAAAATGCACCTATTGCGTCCAGCGGATCGCGCAAGCAACGATCACCGCCGACAAGGAGAACCGTCCAATCCGCGATGGCGAAATCGTTACCGCCTGCCAGCAGGCCTGTCCAAGCCAAGCGATCGTCTTCGGCAATGTCGCCGACGCGGATTCCGCCGTCAGCCGCCATAAGGCCGGAGCGCGAGATTATAAGCTGCTGGAGGAGATGAACACCCGACCGCGCACGAGTTATCTTGCCCGCACCGAGGACAACGGTCCCGCTGGAAAGGTGGCCGGATGAGCGATATCGTCACTGATGACCACATCACCGAAGAGGTGACTGGCATCCCGCTGCACTATCCGCATCGGCGGGTGTGGTGGGCGTTTTTTGCGGGGTCACTGCTTCTCCTCCTGTCGTTCGTGGTGTCGGCCGGCGTGCTGCTGTGGAACGGCGTGGGGGTGTGGGGCAACAACATCCCGGTCAACTGGGGTCTGGCAATCACCAATTACATCTGGTTCCTCGGCATTGGGCACGCTGGCACATTGATCTCGGCGCTGCTTCTCCTGGTCGGGGCCCACTGGCGCAACTCCTTGAACCGGTTTGCCGAGGCGATGACCCTGTTTGCGGTCGTCTGCGCCGGGCTTTATCCAATTCTACATCTTGGCCGACCCTGGTTTTTCTATTGGATGGCGCCTTATCCGAACACGATGACATTGTCGCCGCAGTTTAAAAGCCCGCTGGCCTGGGATTTCTTCGCGGTGCTGACCTATTTGATCGTCTCAGTGCTGTTTTGGTATATCGGCATCATCCCCGATCTCGCCTCGGTTCGGGACCGTGCGAAGAAACGCGGCCAGCATTTGTTCTACGGTCTTTTTGCGCTTGGTTGGCGCGGTTCGGCCCGCCACTGGGCGCGTTGGAATCAGGCATATCGGATCACGGCGGCGATTGCCGTTCCCCTTGTTGTTTCGGTGCATTCGGAAATATCGTTACTGTTTGCGGCAGGTCCTATTCCCGGATGGAACTCGACGGTATTTCCGCCCTATTTCGTGCTCGGAGCGGCGTTCTCCGGCTTTGCCGTGGTGCTGATGATCGCCATCGCGCTCCGGCATGCGCTCGGCCTGCAGGAAATCGTCACCGAGCGTCATCTCGACCTGTTGGCGATCTTTCTGCTCGCGACCGGTCTTATGACCGCATACGGTTATTATGCCGAGATCTTCGATACCCTCTACGGCGGCGAGCAACAGGAGGTCGCCACCCTATTGGACCGGCTGACGGGCACCTATGCCTATAGCTATTGGGGCGCGGTGATCCTCAATTTCGTGCCGCTGCAGCTGCTGTGGTTTAAAGCGATGCGACGGCGACATGTCGTCACCTTCCTGATCGCCCTCTCGGTGACGGCTGGTATGTGGTACGAGCGCTACATGTTGCTGGTAACCTCGCTTTACCGGGATTACCTCGTTTCTTCTTTCGACGAATACCATCCGAGCATCTGGGAATGGGGTCTCTACCTCGGCATGCTCGGCGTGTTCTTCACGCCCTTCTTGCTGTTCGTACGTTTCCTGCCGGTGATATCCGCCTTCGAGGTGAAAGAAGCTCTGCGCGAAACGGGGGATCTCGAACATGCGTGAGCCGGCGTCCGATACCGGAGTTTTTGGGGTCCTAGCCGAGTTCGATACGCCGGAACGACTGGTTACGGCAGTGAAAACGGCGCGCCGCACCGGCATTCGCTCGTTCGACGCCTACACGCCCTATCCTCTAGAGGAATTAACCGAAGCGATCGGCTTTCGCGAAAACATCGTGCCTTGGCTGGCATTTGCCGGCGGCTGTCTTGGCGCGGCCGCGGGCACCGGATTGCAGATCTGGACCAATTACGCCTATCCGATAGAGATCGGCGGCCGGCCGATCGTGGCCTGGCAGGCCTTCACGCTGATCACCTTCGAGATGACGGTGCTCGGCGCGGTGCTTTTCGCCGTGTTCGGCATGTTGGTGCTGAACCGTCTCCCTCGGCTGCATCATCCTGTCTTCAACATCGAAGATTTCCACCTTGCCAGTTCCGACAAGTTTTTCATGATTGTCTTCAGCAACGATGGCAGTTTCGATAAAGGCAAGACGGCAGAATTTTTAAACCGCTTCTCACCGGTGCGCGTAACCGTCGTAGAACATACGGAGCCCGCATGAAGGTCGCTCCCATCCTTGGCGTCGCCGTCGTTGTCTTGCTCGCCTCCTGCGACCAGATGAACCATCAGCCGCGCTACGATTCCTACGAAAAAAGCCCGCTATTCGCCGATGGCAAGGCGCTGCAGGCGCCGCCGGAGGGCACTGTGGCGCGCGGCGACATGGCCCGGGCAAAGGAACTGACGGAGCGGCCAGAGATGAGCCTTGCACTCATCGAACGGGGTCGGCAGCGTTTCGACATCTATTGCACTCCTTGCCACGATGCGGCCGGTACGGGGCAGGGGCGCATCACGTCGCGCGGTTTTCCCAATCCGCCAAGTTTCCATATCGAACGACTGAAGAACGCATCGAGCGGGTATTTTGTCGACGTGATCACCAAGGGCCACGGGATCATGTATTCCTATGCCGACCGCATAACACCTTCAGATCGCTGGGCGATTGCCGCCTATATCCGAGCCCTGCAGCTTTCTCAGGATGCGCCGGTCACCTCGCTCTCGGAGACCGAGCGAAAAAAACTGACGGAGGGCGGATCATGATGGGCGCTGACCGCCAGGTGACTTTGGCATGCGCGATTGCGGGGCTGCTGCTCTGCGCTATTGCCCTCGTGATCGGCGGCGGCATGCGGGCAGGGCTGCTCGGCTGGCTGGCGGCCTCCGCCTTCGTCGCCGGCCTGCCGCTCGGTGCACTGTGTCTGGCGCTGGTCGTCAGGATCGTGCCCGGCGCCTGGCGGCATGCGACCGCGCCGGGGACGGATGTCCTCGCCTCGGCCGTGCCGCTCGTGGTGATTTTGTCGCTTCCCGTCGTCGCAGGCCTTTGGCGGATCTATCCTTGGGCGACCGATGGCGCGCTCTCGGGGTTTAAGGTGGCTTATCTCACACCCGCCTTCTTTACCGCGCGGACGATCGCGATCCTCGCCGGCGCGGCGGTGTTGGCGACGTTTATACTCAACCAATCAGCCGGCCCTAGCCCGCTTGCGGTCGGAGGACTGATCGCCTTCGTCCTGTTGCACGGGTTGCTAGCCGTCGACTGGTTATTGTCGCTTGATCCACGATTCCATTCTTCCGGTTTCGGGCTTTACGTGCTTGCGGGTCACGTATTGTCGGCATTCTGCGTCGTGACCATGCTTCGAATATCCAAGCGGGAGGATCATTCCGTACAGGTCCTCGGGCCGCTGCTGCTGACCCTGCTGTTGCTATGGGCCTATTTCGCCTTCATGCAATATTTCATCATCTGGTCCGGAAACCTTCCGGCGGGCGTTACCTGGTACCGGATGCGCGGCGAAGGTCACTGGGTGCAGGTCGAATATCTGATTGCGATCTCGCGGCTGTTGCCGGCGTTTCTGCTGCTTTTTTCTCCGATCCGCCACGGGCGGCGCTGGCTGCCGGCGCTTGCGACCACGGTGCTGTGCGGCAGCGTGCTGGAAAGTGCCTGGCTGGTTCTACCCGCCGGCGGATCGATCGGGGCGCTACCGATCCTGTCTTTCGTCTTCGCCCTGATCGGCATGTTGCTGCTGTTACCGGTCGGACGCCTCGCCGGTCTCGCGCTGTCAGGCGTGCTTTATAGAGGGAGACCGGCGCCATGAGCGATGCTCCAGGATTTGAGCGCAGCGATGTTGCCCCCCGCTGGGTGGTACTGGTGATCGCCGGGTTGTTAGGAATCGTCTTAGTGTTTTTCTGTGTCGTGGCGCTGATCCTTTATGGGCTGACACCTGCCGAAAAACCGGTGTCCTCATCGCTTTCGACGCAGCAGGCGCGGTCCGGCTGGCGGTTGGAAGTCAATCCCGCCGATGATGAAATTCGGTTTCAACACGCCCTCCAGCCGAAGCTGGACAGCTACGCATGGGCGGACCGCGGTGCCGGCCGAGTGCAGATTCCGATAGACCGGGCCATGCAGATCCTTGCAAACCAGGGCTGGCCCGATCCGCCATCGCAGGAGGGCGGCAAATGAAATTTATGCTGGCTGTTTTCTTGCTGGTTCTCAGCTCTTCGACGGTCTCGGCCTTCAATCCCTTCGACGCGACCGGCATCGACCGCAAACCCGATGCGCAAATTCCGCTCGACCTGGCATTTTCCGACGAAAACGGCCATCAAACCAGCCTGCGCGAACTCTCCGCCGGCCGGCCGATCCTGCTTGCACCAGTGCTGCACAAATGTCCGAATATCTGCGGTGTGACGCTGTCAGGCTTGATGGAAGCGGTCGAAGCCCAGGACTTTCGACCGGGCCGTGATTTCGTCATCGTCGCCTTCGGCATTGACCCGAAGGAGGGGCCAAGGGATGCGGCTCAGTCACTGGCCGATCTACGCAAGCGGTTTTCCGTCACCGCGGCGTCCGGCATTCATGCGCTGACGGGCACGGCCGAAAATGTCGAAGCCGTCACCCACGCGCTCGGTTATCGCTACGCCTGGGACGACGATATCGGCCAGTATGCGCATCTGGCGGCGGCAGCGGTACTGACGCGGCAAGGTCGGCTGAGCCGCTGGCTTTATGGCCTGACGCCGGCAGCCATCGATCTGAAACTGGCGCTGACCGAGGCAGGAGAGGGCCATATCGGTAGTTGGGGCGATCAAATTCTGCTGCTTTGTTATCATTACGATCCGGCCACAGGCCGATATTCTACTTTTATTTGGGCAGCGCTCCGGATCGGTGGCGCTGGCACAGCGCTGTTCGGATTGGGCGCCATCGCCACCGCCCTCTTGCGCGAGCGCCGTCGGGCCCGGGAGGCACGGTCATGAGCCTTTGGCCCGATCAGGCATCCGGTTATAGCGGCGAGGTCGATCTTTTCGTCGTCGCCTTCACAGTGCTGATCGTCGCACTGTCGGCGCCAGTCTTCATCGTCATCGTCGTGTTTGCCGCAAAATACCGGCGCGGAAAACCGGCCGACCGCAAACACGCCCCGGATCGTAATGTCTGGCTCGAAGTCTCCTGGGCAATCATACCGTTTTTCGCGCTGATCGGGTTCTTCATCTGGTCCACTGATCTTTTCGCGCGGCTATATCATCCGCCGCGCGCTGCGCTGCAGATCGATGTTGTCGCCAAACAATGGATGTGGAAATTTCAGCATCCCGAGGGCCAGGCCGAGATCAACGAACTGCACATCCCTTTGGGCGAGGCGGTGAAACTGACCATGGCTTCGCAGGACGTGATCCATAGTCTCTACATACCGGCACTGCGCGTAAAGCAGGATGTCGTGCCGGGCCGGTATACCGTCCTTTGGTTCCAGGCGGATAAACCCGGCACCTTTAAGCTCGCCTGCGCCGAATTCTGTGGCACGGACCATTCCGTGATGGGCGGCAGCTTTATCGTTCAGACGCCTTCCGACTACGCCCGCTGGCTTTCGCAGTCGGCGGCCGACCGGACATTAGCGGCCCAAGGAGCGGCGTTGTTTCGCGAGCGTGGTTGCAGCGGCTGTCACGGGCCGGCCTCCACGGTCAAGGCGCCACCGCTCGAGGGCCTATTTGGCAGGCCAGTGGCGCTTTCCGATGGCAGCACGGTGACGGCGAACGAAGGATATATCCGCGACAGCATCCTTCTGCCGCAGGCGCAGGTGGCAGCGGGTTATCCGCCGATCATGCCGACCTTCGAGACCGTGCTGTCGGAGGAGGATTTGCTGAAGATCATCGCCTACATTGAATCGCTCAATGCCGGAGACTTGATGCAATGACAGTGGCGACGGAGGACAGGCCGGACCCGGCCAACCGGCGCGACGGCGGGCTTTCGGAAACGCAGGCCCAGCGCCAAAGCTATCTACGCGCCGGCCATTCGCTCGGCTCATGGTTGTTCACGCGGGATCACAAACGGATCGCCATTCTCTACCTCTTGTCGATCACCGCCTTCTTTGCGGTCGGCGGTGCAGCGGCGGGATTGATTCGGTTCGAACTACTGTCGCCAACCGGCAATCTGCTTTCTAATGAGGGCTATAACCGCACCTTCACCATCCATGGCGTCATCATGGTGTGGTTCTTCCTGATCCCGTCCATCCCGAACACATTCGGTAATTTCCTCGTGCCGCTGATGATCGGTGCGCGTGATCTTGCCTTCCCGAAGCTCAACCTCCTGAGTTGGTACATATTCGTACTGGCCGGTATCTTTACCCTTTACGTGCTGATCGCCGGCGGCATCGATACGGGATGGACCTTCTATACGCCGCTATCTTCGATGTTTTCGCATGGCAACGTCGTATTGGTCGCCGTGGCGGTGTTCATTGCCGGTTTCTCATCGATCCTAACGGGGTTGAACTTCATCGTCACTGTCCACAAGCTGCGCTGCCCCGGCATGACCTGGGGAAGGCTGCCGCTGTTCGTCTGGTCGATCTATGCGACCTCGCTTATCTTGGTGCTTGCCACGCCGGTGCTATCGATCACGCTCGTTCTGATCGCTGCGGAGCGGCTGTTCGGTCTTGGCATCTTCGATCCGAAGCTTGGTGGAGATCCGCTTCTCTATGAACATCTCTTTTGGTTCTACAGCCATCCGGCCGTCTACATCATGGTGCTGCCGGCGCTCGGCGTCGTCAGTGAACTGGTGGCGGCGGCGGCGCGCAAGCCGATCTTCGGCTACAAGTTCGTCGCCGGGTCGTCGATCGGCATCGCTGCCATCGGTTTCTTCGTCTGGGGCCATCACATGTTCGTGGCCGGTCAGTCCATGTATGCCAGCGCCGTCTTTTCTTTCCTAAGCCTCGCAGTCGCGATCCCTTCCGCCATCAAAGTCTACAACTGGGCGGCCACGCTCTATAAAGGGCATATCTCGCTCGATCCGCCTTTTCTTTACGGCATGACATTCATCGGCCTCTTTGCTGTCGGCGGCTTAACTGGGCTTATGCTTGCTATGCTGGCGGTCGATGTGCATGTTCACGACACCTATTTCGTCGTGGCACATTTCCATTACATCATGGTTGGCGGCACGGTTTCGGCGTTTTTTGGCGCGCTGCATTTCTGGTGGCCGAAGATCATCGGGCGGACTTATTCGCTCGCCTGGGGCAGGCTGGCGGCGATTTTCATCTTCATGGGCTTCAACCTGACATTTTTCCCACAATTCCTGCTCGGTTATCTTGGCATGCCGCGGCGCTACCATGTCTACGCGCCGGAATTCCAGGTCCTGCATGTCCTGTCGACGGCGGGCGCTAGCCTGCTCGGCATCGCCTATCTGATGCCGCTCGTCTACCTCATCTGGTCGATGCGCTACGGCGAGCCGGCCGGGGACAATCCCTGGGGCGCGACGGGGCTGGAATGGACGACGCCGTCACCGCCGCCGAAGCACAATTTCGACAAAATACCGGTTGTTGACGGCCCTCCATACAGTTACCCGGTTGAGATGGAGGGAGGATGAACGAACATAATCCTGTCGCCGAGCCTTATCGCGAACCCGGGCAGCAGAACAACGCGGCGATGCTCGGCATGTATATTTTTCTCGCCAGTGAGGTCATGCTGTTCGGCGGGATATTCGTCGTGGCAGCGGCGATGCGCCTCAACCATCCAGCCGAGACCGTGCAGGCCTCCAGAGCGCTTCATCTTTGGATCGGCGGTAGCAACACTGTGATCCTGCTGACATCCAGCCTGTTCGTCGCACTCGGTGTTCAGGCGGCGGAACAGGGCCGGCGATATGGAGCTGCGTCGGGCCTCGTCACTGCGGCAGTTGCAGGGGTTGCCTTTTTGGTGCTGAAGGCACACGAGTACACGGTGGAATTTGACGAGGGACTGCTGCCAATATCCGGTGCCGCGGTAAAATTAGCGAACCCGGTGCAGCGCGCCTTCATGGACCTTTACGTCATCGCCACCGGTCTGCACGCTCTCCACCTGACCATCGGCATCGGGTTGCTCATCGCAATCGCGGCTCGTATCGCCGGAGGCAAAATAAACCTGCCGGCGAGGCGGATCGTGCCAACGACCGCTGGACTTTACTGGCACCTCATCGATGTGGTCTGGATCTTTCTGTATCCCGTTTTTTATCTGTCAAGGTGACGGCGATGCAGCGAACCGCTCATTTTATGCTGATCTGGCTTGCCCTCGTTTTCCTTCTAGCGACCACAATCGGTGCAAGCTTCGTACTCCATGGCGCAGTCGGCCTCGTCGTTAGCTTCGGGATTGCTGGTATTAAGGCCGGCCTTGTCTATTGGTTCTTTATGCATCTTAACACGACCACTGGCCTCAATCGCCTTGCAGCGCTCGGCGCCGTCGTGTGGTTGCTAATCCTGCTGGCCTTTGTCTCAATCGACTATCTTACTCGATGAAAGACACTTCTAATGAGGCGTCTCGGGTGTCAGAGCGAAGAAATAGATGGCCGCGACGAAGAGTGCGATCACGAGTATGGTGATCACAAAAACGATCATCCGGTTCGAAGCGGTTTTTTCGGTGTCGTTCATGGTTCGATAACCCTCCTGCTGTGTCATTGGTTCCCAAATGCCGCGCCGAATCTCTGTCGCGTTCCGGCTGGCGCCGAGGCTCGTTTATCACGGAGAGGATGATGCTGAACTTCGGCGTGCCATCACGTGGAAGGCTACATAAGCTTCGAGCTCGTGGTTAGTCACCCTGTGTCCGAAGTGAAACCTTCAGACTGGCCCTGCAGAATGCGAAAAAAGATGCACTCTGCGGACCTCGTTCAGATTGCAGCCTACCAAGATATCCGAAGAGCTCATTTTTCCCGTCGCTCTTCAACTTCCCGTTTCTCCGAGGGCATAAAGCTCTGGAATAAATCGTCATGTTTTTTCATTTACCGATAATAATCCATCATCGCCGAGATAAGACGCGATATTCGTGTAATCGGAGATAGTGAAACGACCGGCAAATTCGTATTTGCTTTGATCGGTCGTCACCACCAACACATCCGCACCTGCGGCTTCTCCCGCCTGAACGCCCGCTACAACGTCCTCGAACACGAGGCATTGGCCCGCATCTACGCCGAGCCTATCAGCACCTGCAAGGTAGCATTGAGGGTCAGGCTTTCCAGTTGTCACATCTTCGCCGGTCACAAGGAAACGGGGGCGAGGGAGACTGGCTGCTTCGAGCCGCCGCAAGGCTAGCGCCTTGACAGACGATGTTACGATCGCCCAACGGTCCAGTGGTAATGCGGTCAGAAACTCCCTAGCGCCGGAAATCGCCTGGATGCCATCGAGATCCTGCATTTCGGCCGCGGTGATCTTCGCATCTTCCTCTTCAGCATCGACGCCCGAGAGATTAAGACGACGGATCACGTCTATTCCGCGGGAACCGTGCATGGTTGGCAAGAACTTGACCGGATCGAGACCGTGATTTTCGGCCCACGCTCCCCAGACCCGCTCAGCCGAAGCGGCAGACTTGAGAAGTGTCCCGTCCATATCGAAGAGAAATCCGGAATAGCGTTTACTAGGAAGAAATAAAGGCACAGGTACATTCTCCATCGTTCGGGGAGAGCGTAAGATGGGCCGTCAGACGGCAGAGGCAAGCCGGGCGCATGGCTGCGAGATGGATCGCCTCCGGATGATGCGAGCCGAGCAGCCGAATGTCGGGACTGTCGACAGGCAGCGGCAGCATCTCCGATGGGGCCAGCCAGACTTGCAGATAGTCAGTTTGGTGCGGTCTGTCTCAAGCCGACTGCCGCCGGACCAAGGAGCCGCTCACTCTTGGCGCACCCTCGGGCGCGCATTTTGAGGTGGGACAAAACAGTTGCCACCGTGTCCCGTTGAGCCAGTTCATGAACCGCATCCCCAAACTCCATGCGGCGTCTTTTCACGATTGTCGAACACGTCGATCACACTGACACCGAGATTGGCGGCTCGACGGCGGCGCGCTCATTCACCGTTCCCTCGCCTGGCTCGCTATGGACGTTGCGCGTCCGACTAAGCTCGCCAAGATGTCCAGCAGCATGCGCCGCTCGGGTCTTCCCATCGGCTGGGTGAGCGGCGCAAGTTTGCGCGGGCGCGAGCTTTTGCCGGTTCGATTGCTAGTGTCAGTCCGACTGAGCATCGCAGGTCGGAATCGGCTTCGGCGGCGGGGCCGGATGGTCCTTCTTGTACTGGGCGATGAGCGGTTCAAGCTTGTCCTTGCTCCAGAACCTCGGCGTGCCGATTTGCTTGAGGCAGAAAGAATTCCAGTAAAGGCCAGCTTGGCTTGTACCTTTGGCCTCGGAAATCGCCGCGATATCGTGGGATTCAGGATAGATGTAGACAGTGGTCGGATTATCTTTCACGGTAGAAAGCACCTGCGGCGCCTCCGCCGGAGACCATGTCGTGCAGCCGTTGCTGCGGCCGCCGGCGTAGTTGATGAGCTTACCGAGCGGGACATAGCCATTGTTGTCGGCATAGGGACTGCGCGGCTTCTTTTGCATGCAGATGCCCGAAACCAGCGACGCCGGGTGCCCGCCGATGGCGCGCTCCCGCGCATTCGCCGTTTCACCGAAGCCTTCGAACTGCACGAAAGAGCGCGTTAGGAGCGATTCCTGTCCGGGGGCTGCGCGATAATAGCCCTTGAACGAGGTCTTTATCTCGCTGGTCAGATAGGCGCCGCCTGTCGTCAGATTGGAATCCATTGCGTTGCCGAAATTCTTGGCGCATTCCCGTCCGTTGGAGAAATTGCCGACACCCGGCAGGTTGCGTCCGCTGCCATGTCCGGAGGAGATGACCCGGAACGTTTGGCTGGCATCGCAGATCGTGTAAAAACGGCCTCCCGATTGCCCATCGGTCAGGTCGTTTGGTCGTGTGGCGTCCATTGCGAAATAGCACGGGTTCGTGACCTTGCCCTCGGCGACTTTGGAAAAATACAGCGAGCGCGCCCTTTGCAGCACCGGCAGGGCGATCTGTCCTCTGCCTTCGCCAACATGCGCGCTCAGCCAGTCGGGAAATTGCCAAGACTGGTCAGGCGCCGACGCCTGTGCGGAGGCGCAGAGCAGCGCGGCAATAAAGCCAGTGAGACCGGCAAGCCGATGATTGGAAGGCACTGAGATTCCTCCTGAGAGACCAGCATCGAAGTCGCCGCCGGTTGTCGCGGATAAGGGCGACAATGAGGATACGCTCATGCATCATGATTGAGAAAGACTTAACAGCGCGATTCCAGCCGCGTTGCCAAGATATGCGAATATTCCGTACCGTTGATGAAAAGCGTGGTCAGCACCGCATGGTTTTTACGCAAGGGTTAATTTTGAACCTGGTCTGACGATCTTGCAGTTGCAGCGTCCGAAACCGTTACCTGTCGGTTTAGATCGGAATGTTCATCGAAATCGAGCGCGGTAGCGAGCGTCGGATCGTAGACGCGATTAAGTTAGCGAACCGTCCTTGTCGCCTGCTTGCACCGGGTCCTGCCGGGCGAAGGGTGACCGCTTTGCCGTTGATTGGGATGCTGGTGTAGTCATTCTATTTGCCGAGAAAGTTTCCGACCGGTTTGCTGACAACCGCAAGTCCGGCCGGATCGAGTGTTCAATTGCCGTCTTGTCGAGAGCGAGAAGCCCGAACGAGGAGGGCACGTCGTCGAAGTGCCAACTGCCGCGCACTTCGCTCAAGCTTTCGTCGGCGCCCGCTGCCGCCTCAAAGCTTCCATCCACAACCCTATGCGGTGCGGTTGTGCGGTCGCTAGCATCGCCAGGAAAACGGCAAGGTTTGCCGCAAGGGATTGCGCCCGAAGAGTCACGCAAACTCACTCGGCCGAGATTGCGACCAATCTGAGTTCGATCCTTATCGGCAACTGGCCTGCCAACCCTTGATCAAAGCCTTGAGCGCACAATCCTCCCGAAAATATTCGAATCTTCTATGCATGCACGACAGTGGGATCTTGAACAAGCGTTTGTCGCACCCATATCGGCGCTCGATCATCAGTGCGGACAGGTGACATGCGCAATTTTTTCGAAACGAGTTTTGGGTCGGTAGAACTCTTGAATATCCAGACCGCCTTGGACGATTGGTGCCAGCGAAACGGCATTGAGGCCGGCCATCCCGATCGCGAGCTTGTTGCTGCGGTGATGATCAACCTTTTTCGCGAAGGACACACAACTGTCGCCGACCTTTCGGCCGCAGCTAGCAGACACAAAGGCTTGCGAGACCTATCCCACAGCGTGGTTTCGGCCTGCCGGGGGCTATCCTTCTCCGGCGACAAAGGTAACGAGATGCAGTCTGCATGATCGACCACATTGGCCGTTTTGTATTTTTGAAGCTCTGCGTCCTCCTGCGAATATCTCGCTAGCAGCTCGTCGTCACCGACCGGCACCGTCAGAGAGCAGAAGCGGGTCTTACGCACGGCGCGCTTTACGCGCATTTCAGCTCAAAGGATGCACTTGCCACCGCGGCTTTTTCTGAAGGCTTCGCCGGAAACATGGCCTTGACGCGGGCCGGAAACCGATCACCATCCTCTGCTGACTACGTGGCTGCTCTGATCCGAACATATGTGTGACCGGCTCGCCACAGGCTGTCCCATGGCGGCCTGGGCCAGCGAAGCAGGCAGACAGGGCGAAGCGTTCAGTGACAGTTTTGCTAAGGCTTTCTCGGAGGAGGTCACGATGATTGAAACCTCGCTCGACGGCCATACCTGAAACGGGCAGGCGGTGGCCGTCAGATAACTGCACAGATCGGCGCCCTGGAGGTTTCGCGGGCGGTCCTGAAGCAGGTCTTGCATTGTCGAATGAAGTTCTACAATCAACCCGACAGGCGGTCCTTGATGCTGCGGTCAGACACGATCTGCCTCACTCCAGGTGAAAGGCATACCAGCTGGATGATGTATGCCGTTGTTTTAAGGGGACTTCGAACCTGTGCAGGACGTTGGCCCGCCGGCCTGTCCGTCCCGGTCATACCGAGAAAAACTAAGGGTAGCATTTCGCATACTGCCTGGCGAGGGGCCGGTTTCCCGCCAATGGGCGACTGCGCGACAAAAAATTCCACTCAAGAAAAATAAAAGGACGTGCAGGCGATGGCGCTAGCAGACCTCCGAGACGAAACGTAGAGGAATTTGTTCTATTTATGTTCTTGAAACTCCTGCTGGGCTATGTTTGAAAAGCATTCCCATTTCCCTAAGGTGGCGCCATGGACACAGCACAATCGATTCGACTGCCGCAGAAGCAATCGGGCGCCTATTTCACACCGGATGACGTTGCTGGCGCCTTGGTGCGTTGGGCATTGCGCCATGATGACGACCGCCTGCTTGATCCATCCTGCGGCGACGGCAACTTCCTCGTCCACCACCGCAATTCCGTCGGCATCGAGCAGGATTTCGTTTCGGCGCGCAACGCCATGGAACGCGCACCTTGGGCGCTCGTGCATGAGGGCGATTTCTTCACCTGGGCAGCGGAAACGTCGGAACGCTTCGACTGCGCAGCCGGCAATCCGCCATTTATCCGCTACCAGACGTTCAAGGGCGACATGCGCAAGCGAGCTCTCGCTCATTGCTCGGCGCATGGCGCGAAGTTCAGCGGCTTGACGTCATCATGGGCGCCGTTCTTAGTGTCGACTGCAACGCTCTTAAAACCGGGCGGCAGGCTGGCTTTCGTCGTGCCGGCCGAGATCGGCCATGCGCCTTATGCTGCACCGCTGATCGAGTATCTCGTCGCTTCGTTCCGCCAGGTGAAGATCGTCGCGGTTCGCCGGAAGCTCTTCCCGCAACTGTCCGAAGATTGCTGGCTTCTTTATGCCGATGGCTTCGGAGAGGACACTCCCCGCATCGAGCTTTCAGTTGTAGATCAGTACAAGCCGGAAGCCCAACCGCCCGCGGCAACATCCTTCGTGGACGTCAAAGAGTGGCGCACTGTATGGAACAGCAGACTGCGACCTTATCTGATAGCGGAAGAGGCCCGAGAAATTTATCAGGCGGTCGCGGCGGATCCGGGCAGCCGCCGATTTTCAGAGTTTGCAGCCGTTGGTATCGGCTATGTCAGCGGCGACAACGACTTCTTCCACTTGAAACCATCCCTGGCGGAGAAGCTCGGGATCCCATCGCAGTTCCTCAAGCCTTCAGTGCGCAATGCCCGGGCGCTTCCCAAGGATGCCATCACCCAGTCGACGGTCGCAGAGTGGAAGGCGAATGACCTGGCAATGTTGCTGCTGAGGGTTGGTCGCGGCCAAGAAGTGCCGTCCGCAGTCAGGCGTTATCTCGAAAGCAAGTCCGGCCGCGAAGCCCGGCAAGCCTATAAATGCCGGGTGAGGGACCCCTGGTATGCGGTTCCCGACGTTCACGAGCCAGACTATATCCTTCAATACATGTCGGGACGTGCAGCGAGTCTTGTCAAGAATGATGCTGGCGTCACCTGCACGAACAGCGTGCATGCTGTCAGGCTGCGCGATCGCAAGCTCGCGGCAAAGCTTCTCCCTTCATGGGAGACGCCTTTCGTCCGGCTGAGCTGCGAAATTGAAGGCCACGCGCTTGGCGGAGGAATGTTAAAGCTGGAGCCGCGCGAAGCCGGCAATATCCTCTTTCCGGCCGGTCGCCTGATTGGAACGAAGTTCGCTGAGGCAATCTCCGATTCCATTCAGACACTCCAACGCTGGAGACATTATGCCGACTGAAGTAGAAGGCAACGTGTGCCGATGGACGACCGAAGCTGAAGCGCTTCGGGAATTTGCAGAGTTTTCCGGCAAGACGCAAAGTGCTAGCCACATCAAGCCTCTGCATTGGTATGTTGCCTGCCGGCTCGTCGTGGAAGGCGGCTTCGATCCAGGCGACATTACACCACGGCCGCCTTTTCGATTGGAGCGGAAGTCCGGCCGCGCGCCGATCCTGCACTATGATCCTTCGGTTGCTGGCGGCGGAGAACGAACGGTGCTCGGCGGTCTGAAAACCAAGAACGTCGATGTCGTCGTCACTAGAGAGGGGATCGGCCCGGTCCTCGCAGTCTCATGCAAGGGCGTGACCGGGGCGTTCCGCAACCTGACCAATCGCATGGAGGAGACGATCGGCGAATGCACCAATCTGCATATCACCTATCCGGCTCTTGTTCTGGGCTACCTCGTTTTGCTGCGGGCAAACCGTCAGGCAGAACGCGCGCTCGATCTTGCCGCGGAAGCGGTCAAAGACGAAAACGGTGAGGCAGCTCCGGCGAGGGCCCTTGCGGCCAACGACATTGCGATTGCAATCGGCGGCGAGCCAGTCGCCGGCATAGTCAGGTTTCACAATGCCCTGCGCGAGCTCGTTGGGCGCCGTGGCATCCGAGACGATGTTAGCCGCTACGAAGCAATTGGTTTCGGCTTGGTCGAAATGGAGGGCCCTACCAAGAACAGGCTGTTCGAACCTTTTCCGCCCGAAGCAAGCCCGCTCGCGACGACCAGATTCTTTAAAACACTGTATCTTCGTTACGATGAGCGCTTCGTTACCAGTGCCCCCGACCTCAGTCGCGTGACGCGCAGGCTCGAATGGGACAGCAATTCTCCAGCTCTTATGCTCGTCGGAGATCCGCTTTATGATGCAAGAACAGCGGGATAATTACTGGTTTACGCCAAACCGAGCCGATTAAGCAATTCTGCGCGGAAACAAACATTTGCAAAAAAATGCCCGAGATCGCCTATGGCGGAAATCCCGCCCCGCCGTACTTGTATTGAGGGGATGGCCGGACAAAGCAACGCCGAGTGGAACGGCCGGCGCCGGTTTACGGACACAGCAGTTTTAAAGTTTTCCGAACGATCCGTTCAGGCGATGCGCCGAAGCTAGGCTGCCGGTGGTAATTGAGATGGTCTTTGAGCAGCTTAGCATAGTCTAAGAGCGACCCTGTGGACGGCGATCCTTTTGCAATGGCAGCCGCCGCCATCGAAAAGGACGCTGTCGTGAATACAGGCAGGGACACCCGTGAGTGTTCGGTGTCGAGATCAGCGGTATCAAATCGTCGCCAAAGAAGCGTGTAATCCGGCTGAAAGCCCTGCTCAATTACTCGCTGCTGCGTTGGCGCCGGCTTGGGAGGCATAAACCCCATTCCTTCGAGCCGCGAGACTAATTCCATGGCTACCATGTAATCGTCTTCAACAACAAGAATGCGTTTCCCCGCCAAGGTAATGCTCGCATTCATTTTTTTCCTTCTGACAGGTGTTAGATGGTGTCGGACACTGTGTCGGCAAGGACCCAGTGGCCTGCACTGCTACTGCGAAGTTTTATGGCCCAGACACCGATAAGAATTGGGCGGCAATACAAAGACCCACTGCGCGATCTATGTTGCCAGGCCAGAAGCTCCGCCGAGCTTGATCGGAGATCGCCGTTTTGCATCCTTCAGAAGCACTACCGGGTCCGACCGTTTTTCCAACCTTTTCTATCGCGTGCCATAGTGGCTCACCCTGAGCTTACGCAAGCTCATACGATGTATACCGTCGGGTTGTGACGATCTTTTCTGGCCCGATTAGATCCACTGGCTATATCCCAAGCGAGCCTTGACCTGCGTCAGGCCCTTTCCCGATGTGGGCGCGCAAATTGCGGCTGACGAGCTTTGGATAACCGTATTCAGATTTACATTCCAATTTTGATGTTAGTAATTTCACAGCGTGGCGGGAATAGATGCAGCGACGCCGATACACCTTCTCTGACGTCATTCCAAACCTGGCCATCTTCCCTCATATGGCATCCCATCAGAGGCGGCTCACTGCAACACGCTGCACTGAAGCGCGTTTGATAAGCGAACAGTCAGCTTTCTTGACTGCGTGCGTTCCCAGCCCTGCGGAGGAGAGCGATGCGATGGCCCATCCCCCCATTGTTCGATGAGGGAGGTCTACGCTCGTCAGCTGTGGTCTTATCTGTCGGCAGATTTCGCTGTCGTCGTAACCGACGATCGAAATGTCTTCCGGTACCTTCAAACCCATGTCGAGCAGCGCATTAAGGCAGCCCAGCGCCATCTGGTCGTTCTGGCAGAAAACTGCCGTTGGCGGCGTCCTCAGGGACATCAGGTGGCGCGTCGCGTCATAGCCTGAGGAGGGGGTCCAATTTCCACGCACCACGTAATCGGGAACCTCATCGACGTTCCGCTCTGAAAGCGCCATCCGATAGCCGGCAAGACGAAGGCGTGCCGCCTCCATGAACATCTCACCGGTTATAGTTGCTATCCGCTCGTGGCCACGTTCGAGCAAGGCTGCCGTCGCGCGCCGACCGCCGGCGAGCTCGTCGGGGATGATTGAGGGGAACTCGCCGCCGGATGTATAACAGTTCAGGAGGACCGCGGGCACCGGAAGCCGACGCATTGCCGAGCTCAATTCGATGGACCGCGTGAAGACTGACATGAAGATGATCCCCCGCACCCCGGCCGCAAGCAGGCGCTCGATCGCGAGCTCCTCGTGCTTTTCGCGGTCGAGGCTTTGGGCAATGAGTATCGTTACGTCCTGGTCCCAAGACACGATCCGCGCGCCTTCGACTGCGTTGATCGCTTCGGGGGTCGTTGCAAGCTGATCGACAACGAAACCGATGGAACTTCCACGGAGGCCGTCGAGTGCCGACCGTCTTATTGGGCCTGATGCGCCGTAGCCGAGTTCACGAGCCGCGTGGATTACGCGAGCCTTCAAATCGGAAGAAATCTGCACATCGGTAGCATCATTCAATACCAGAGACACCGTTGCCTGCGAGCAGCCCGCCGCCTTTGCCACATCTGCCATGGTAACACGCCTGGAAGATTTTCGCCGCAATCGTTCGTTCAAAAGCTTACCTAATAATTATTAGCTTGACTGATAGTTATTAGTATCGCTACCGTGTCCTGAATTCAAGGAGGATCATGGAATGAACGGCAGTCCAGAAATCGTAAGAGATGCGCAAACGCTGCGAACGGACGGGATTGTCGGACTGAAGGGCGCCTTTACGTCAGAATGGGCCGATCGCATGCGAGAAGACATGATGACAGCATTCTGGGAGGCCATTCAGCGTCCCGGTGGCGCTGTGGGTCGAGGTCCACGGCGTTGGTATGTTGAGTTGCACCCTCAGGCCTTCAGCGGTTTTGTGGACCTTATCACCCATCCTTGGGTTGTAGCTCTTTGTACGGAGGTTCTCGGTCCGGATTACCAGATTGTCGAAATTGGACTGGACGTGCCGTTCCAAGGGGCGAAGTACCAGCCGTGGCATCGTGACTTTCCATCGCCCCGCGATACGTTCGAGGAAAAGAAGATCACCTCGCTTGCCTTCAACCTGACGGGGGTCGACGTAACCGAGGACATGGGGCCTTTCGAAGTTGCTCCAGGCACACAGTATGACGATGGCAGGCAATGGAAGCATGAAATGTTTCCCGACAAATCACTTTGGGACCGGTTTAACGACAGAGCAACACGGAAATATCCTCGCCGAGGCGACATATCTTGCCGATCGGCACTGACCGTTCATCGGGGCACTGAGCATGGCTCGCCCATCGCCCGTCCGGTGATGGTACTAGGGGTGGACGCGCCGGGGGCGGGTCACGCAGAGATGCATGACATGATGGTGACACGCGATTGGTACGAGGCACTGCCCAACGTTGCGCGAGATCATCTCGTCTGCCGGGTTGTTGATGAGCTCGCGCCTATCACTCAGAAGCACGATATCGAGGGCCTTGTCATGGGGGCTGATCCATCATGATCGGGGGGAACAAGCCCTGATTGGTCCAGGTTTTGACCGAGGTGATTGAAGCCGCTTGCCGCCTGAGACGCACTCTTCGGGATGATCCGGAAGCTGCTCTCTGGCATCCAGCGAGCCCGCTCCTGCGATCTCGAAAACAACCGCTGATGCTCGGATTGTTTCTCGATCTCTATAAGCGCACCACGGCGGCCGGGGTGAATATGACGGCTGGACATTCTATGCTAATGCCCTGCTTGTTCAAGAGAAGGGCCGCTTCACGGCCACAATGCATCCCTAGAAGTGACAAAAGCAAAGGTCGTCGTCGATAGCCTCGCGCTGCAAGTCCGAGATGGCACCCGCTGCGCTTTATGCTCATCGGTAGCTTCACGCGTGTGTCGATGACGTTGATGGAGACGGGCTGACCTCACGCATGGAGATCACACCACTTTTCTGTATTTGGCTTACACTAATTTTGTGCATTTGAATTGCACTAGTTTCGTTATTTTAATCACCCTGGATCATGCAGCTGCACTACTTTCTGCGATGCGAGTGAATATGAGAAATTGCGTCGGTTTTCATCAGATCTGCAGAACAGTAATAATTCCGGCTGTCATTTCAATCACGCACTTCCCGAGTTTCAGATGGTCACATGCTGACTTTCAATTGGTTGCGAGCGTAATTTAAACGGTCATCCAAGGGGTTCCCCGACCTCTTGATGTGATATGACCGGGTCCTGTCTTGCTTGATGATCCGTCATGCTGCAGCGAACGCCAGCACCATCTAGTGTAGGGTGCCGGGGCTTTGTCGCGGGTTATGGTCACTTCACGTCGAGCGATTGCTTGATTTCGTCGATCCGTTTTGAGGCTTCCGCTTTGGTCAGATCTTCGTCATACGCGTCAGGCCGATGCGCCTGCTCCGACAAGGTCTTCAGGTAGGAGCGTTGCGCACCGGTCATCGGCTCGTCACCGCTTACCCAATCATCCGGGTCTTTCTGCGTGTTGGAAGAGGTATCGGCTTTTGGGTTGTCGCTCATACTGATCTCCTTAATTCGTTCTTCAAACGTTCTTGGCTGGCTGATAGTTCCGATGTCTCGGCGATGGTGCGCGGAACTCAGCGGCCACCCCCTCGTTTTGCCCGTGTATCTTCAAGCCAAGGAGTAGTTGATTGCCGATCATTGGCACCGCTGCGTGGTCGATTCCAAAAAAAGTGGCCGACCAGTTTGCGCAGGAGGGAAGTGGTCTTACCCGCTATGCGTCGGTTTTCGATGGCGTCGAGGTCAATTCTACCTTCTACCGACGACATAGGAAATCTACCTTCGCAAAGTGGGCGGAATCCGTTCCGGATAGTTTTCGGTTCTCGGTCAAAATCGCCAAGGAGATCACCCACACTCGCGCGATGAAGGACATCGCGGAGCCGTTCGATGAGTTTCTCGCGGACATCGCACCGCTTGGAGCGAAACGCGGGCCATTGCTCTGCCAGCTGCCACCCTCGCTGGCCTTCGATTCTCAAAAGCTCGACAGAGCGTCCAAGACAATGCGGGACGCCGACACCGGTCCGATTGTTATTGAGGTGCGACACAAGAGCTGGGCGTCGACCGAGGCACTGGATATGCTCAAAAGCTATGCGATCGAACGGGTCTTGGCCGATCCGACGCCGCTTTGGCCGGCAGAGGATTTTGACGCACCGCCGAAATATTTGCGCCTGCACGGCGCGCCGAAAGTCTACTATTCGGGTTACACTGATGAGCAGCTCAGGTCATTCTCGAAAATCCTGGCTCCCGACAGCTGGTGCGTCTTCGACAACACTGCATCAGGCGCGGCGATTGAAGACGCACTGTCGATGCTCAGCACGCCCTGAGATGTCCCACTGCTCTTCCGATGTCCCAATGCTCAGCATCGCGGTGGTCCCGCTACACAACGGCGCTCGTTGCGTGTCGACGGGTATTCAATCATATTGGCATTTTAACGTAGCACTCGACATTCACCGCCAGGAAATGGCAGGCCATACTTTCTTTCCTATTGTGGCGGCGCGAAGAGCAAGCAAATTTCACCCACCCTGTTGCTCCATTGGCGTGTCACGCTGATGTCACGGGACAAGCACCCCTCGATGTGATTAGTTTCCGCCTCGAACGCGTCTTGGCGGACCAATGGGCGCGTGCGAGTGGCTCGCCTGTGTCATGAGTGGCGAGCCTCTGTCCGAGTTCTGTGGAAACCCCTGGACGTAGGTGGAACATGAACCTCAACAAGATGACCGAGATCTATCAGCGTGGCGGGCGCGAAGAGCTCATCAAAGCAATTGAGCACTTTTCTAGAGCAACGAGAGCCGAAATGTTGGCGGCAACCTCGGTGGCTTTGCAGCGCGTTGGTGCTGATGACCTAAAGCGAAAGGCTGCTGCTGGAGCCTTTGATGCCGACACCACGAGCTACTAGCGCTGGACGTATAATCGACCTCTCGTTAACCGCGGCGCTTGCGTCCTCCGTCTTTCTCTCTGAGTGACCACTTTGGCCGCGCACCCGTCAGGTCGCGCTTGCTCAACCATGGCTGGCAAGCCCTTTTTTTCAAGTGCGTCCCATCGCTGAGCTGGCTCGGGCCCGGCCAAGATCGTTATTAAGATCAAAACAAAACGAAAAGACGCTGTGAATGGGACCTTTCCGATACGCGGATGACTGGCGCTTCGTGGAGCTGAGCGAGCTTGTCTGACACAGCTGAACGGCTGCACGATTTGCCAAGACTAAATCGTGAACAATATCATTTAGGCACGATACAAGCTTGGTTTTTGAACATGCCCCTTGGAACCACGCTTCAATGGCGACGTTTGAGGTTTGCCTTACACCGGAGATCACCATGGCTAAGCGACCGACCCGCGCACGAAACGAAACCGCACTCGAAGACGTCAATATTCCCGCCCAGTCGGAGCTCAGCGCCGAGGCGGATGAAGACACCATCGAACGTATACGGTCGCGCGCCTACGAGATTTGGGAAGCCGAAGGTAGCGTCGAAGGCCGTCACGAGGATCACTGGAGACAGGCCGAGCATGAGATCATGCATGACAAGGATCGGCTTGACGGTGATGACGTGCCGAACCTCGAAGCGATGCGCGAGGCCGCACGTCAGCGTACTGACACTTTCGTGGTCGCCAGCGATCTGGAAGATGCGGACCAGCGCGAAGCCACTCCGGGTGTCCGGGAGCAGCCGTAAATGAATCGTCGGCAAAGGGCCGACAGAGAGCGCTGATGGAAACTAGACGGGTTCTCACATACATCATGCTGCTTGTCGGCTTCGCTGCCGCTGGATATCTCCTCTACCACACATTTCGCGAATATTCGCTCAGCGATATCATCGGATCCGTGAGGGAGATACCCGCTCGAAATCTCGCAACCGCAATTTGCTTTGCGTTCTGTTCTTATCTTTGCCTCACTGGTTTCGATTGGGCAGGCGTTCGCTACGTCAAAAGCGACCTCGCATACGCGAAGATTTCGCTTGCCTCATTTATAGCACTGTCGATCGGTCAGAGCGTTGGCTTGGCCGGGCTGAGCAGCGGAGCACTAAGGTACCGATACTATGCACACTGGGGTCTGAGCGGTGAAGATGTTGCGAAGGTTGTGCTGCTGTCTGGCGTGACCGTCGGCATCGGTCTGGCGACGTTGTGTGGCGTCGTTATGATTGTAAACCCTTCGGACGCCGCAGGGGTGCTGCGTTTGAGCGAGGGCGCTATCGTAGCGATCGGCGTTGGCTGTGTCGGAGCTACAGCTGCTTACCTTTGCTTGGCTGCCTACCTGCGGACGCCACTTAAAATCCGTTCCTGGACGTTTCAGATGCCGACGCTACGGATCGCTGTCTGGCAGGTTATCATCGGCACTGTTAATTTCACGTTTGTCTCTGCTTGCCTACGAGAGGTGATGGCTGTCAGTGCGGATGTCAGTTTCCTGAAGGCAGCAACCGCGTTCTCACTGGCAAACGTTGCGATCCTCGTCACGCATGCGCCTGGTGGGCTGGGCGTCCTTGAAGCCACCGTGCAACACGTGATGGGAGAGCAAGCGTCCATCGGCTCGCTGGTGGCTTTCCGGGCGATCTACTTTTTCATCCCATTTTTCATCGGTCTCCCGCTGTCGCTAATCGCAGAGGCGATCTTCCGCGCACGAAGGGCAAGGCCTGGAATGTCGACGCAGCCATTTTAAGGCACGTGAACGCTCGTATAAACGCTTCTCCTCCCAACTTGCTCAGAAAATTATGCAATAAGCTTTGGCTGCTAGTGTGCGGCGACAAGCGCTGGCAACACCCGGGACAGCTGGTTTGAGGCCTTCGAGGTGACCTTCAATTGCACAACCGACCGTGATCAGCGTGGTTTTTAGGAAGCTTTGGCGAGCGCACGATTAATGCTTGCCTCGTTAAAATCAAATGCTCGAGCTTCAGACTTTGTACCGTGGTGTGACCCTATTTACAGCTGGTAGAAGTGGATGTCCTGCTGCAGTTTGGAGACCCACGTGCGCGTACTTATCGTCGAGGATGAACCAGATGTCGCTCTTCTCATAGAGGATATTGCTCTGGCAGAAGGATTTGAGGTCATCGGTATCGCGACCAAAACGACCGAGGCAATGGAGCTAGCTCGTGAAACGGATTTAGCCGTTGTCGACGTCCGACTATCAGACGGTCTCTCGGGCCCGAAAATCGCTCGCGCGCTCGCGACAGGGTTCAATGTGGGAGTTGTGTTCCTTACCGGAAGTCCGGAATTAGTCGCATCCTTGCCGAGTATTCATGTAGTCGATAAGCACGCCGGTACGAAGGGCATTGCTAAGGCGTTGAAGCTTGCTGCAGCTAGTCATACGAAAAAGGGGTCGGTTTGATTAACGCGAAAAACCTGGGGGTTACTGTCCGGGTATGCCGTACTCCGGTCGCATATGCGCTATGCAAGCTCACTCCGGCGAAATCCGATAAAGTCGGGCGCGCAGTTCCGGACATTACAAGCTGCCCGTTGATCAGTGGCAAACCGGCGGGAGCAAGACTGGTGTTTCAGTGAAGGCCGATGACTTAAAATGGCGGAGCGAAAAGAGACTTCGTTTCCTTTCTCGTTTCGCATTCGGTCGGGAGTGTCACTTTGCAGTAGCCTTGCCGCCCAATCATCGCTGGGGCAGGATGACCTTTTGGGTCGTCGTGCTCTTTGTCGGCTTCTGACCGGGCTCATGCGACATCGAGCGGGTCGTGCTCTCCAGACTGTCGCCGTCCGTGGTGGTCTTTGTCCGCGACTTGCTGAAGGTGCCCTTGTCCATGGCTTGAGACTTCGTCTGAGCCTTAAGCGTGTCGCTGTTGTTGTCGTCGACATGGGTTTTGCTCATGGCCTTGCCTTCGGTGGCTGCCGCACTGCCGCCCGAACCGATCGACGAGGTCGTACCGTCACCGGTCTGGCATGCGCCGGCCGTCCCGATGGAACTTGCCGATGTATTGCCAGCTGCGGCGCTGCCGCCAGTTCCGATTGTGCCGGCCGCACTACAGTCTTGGGGCTGCGGTGGTCGAAAAGAGCGCAAATGCGGCTATGCCGATGAGGGTGCGGATCTTCATGGACGTCTCCTATTTCTTCGGTTTCATGACGGAACAGGTGCCGTCCGAGCGCTTTGTGATGACGGTGCCGTCGGGCCGGGTGACACTGGCGGTCGAATAGCTGTCGACGCTGCCTGAGGCTGCCGAGCTTGACGACGAGGCGGATGACGACGTCGACTGACCGCTGCCGGTCGAGGTCGAAGAAGACACCGTTCCGTTCCCCGCGGTCACGGTCGTCGACATGTCCCCTGACGAAGTCAGGCTCTGGACTAGATTGCAAGTCGTGCCATCATTGAGCTTGATGTCTTCGGAATCTGCCTGGCCGGCGACCAGGATCGCGGCTGCGTATAGGATCGCTTTGACTGTGTTGGTCATTGGCTCTCTCCAGTGAGGAGGCCGACGCTTTGATGCGTCGGCCGAAGGCTCAGCACGAATGGCTTGAGCCGCTTTTCTTCATCTGCCCAGGAGCGCAGCCTTTTTTGCCGTGCTCACCCTGGGATGATCCGGCTGAGCTCGCACCGGTACCAATGGTGCTGCCGGTCTTGTCGCCACCGGCCGAAGACGCACCGGTACCGACCGACGAGGCTGAACCTGCGCCGCCTGAACCAGCAGCAGAACCGCCCGTGCCCACGGAGCTGCTGGAGGTGCCGCTGCCGGCAGACGAGCCGCCGGTGCCAAGTGTCGATGCCGATCCCGATCCGGAACCTGCTGCTGAGCCACCGGTGCCGACCGAGCTGCTCGACGTTCCACCGCCGGCCGACGAGCCCCCGGTCCCGAGCGTGGAGGCGGAGCCAGAGCCACAATTCGTGGCACCGGCGGGACAGTTGCCGCCGGCGGAACTTCCACCAGTCCCAACGGTGCTGCTCGAAGTTCCGCCGCCCGCCGAAGAGCCACCCGTGCCGACCGTGCTGGACGACTGGGCGAATGCTGTTACCGCGGTGCTTGCGAGGAAGGCTGTCGCAAATGCGATGCTGGTAAGTTTCATCATGTGATTTCCTCCAAATTCGTTTTTGCGCCTCAGTCTGCTTTCGACCGATGGCTGTCTGGCAAACGACAAGCGACTGTCGCTGTTCCCAGCCTTGGACTTCAGTCCGGGTCCGGTCGGACCATGGTCGGGGATTATACTGAGACCGAAGTCTGAGACGCGGCGCCGTTTGAAAGCTGCCGTGAATTCGTGCTTCCGCCGCCATAAAGCAAAAGACAGAATATGGAAGGCAGGATTCCAGACCCTAAAGCCAACGGTCTGCTTCATCGTTGTTGCAATCCTGGTCGTCTTGTACCAGCGTGCCACACAGACTTCGAGCAAAGCCTCGTCGGCAGCCGGTGTTGGCCTTTGTAGGATTGGAAAGGAGTAGGAGATGGGCTTCTATCAAGACGTGCCCTTTTCACCCTTCAACAGTGTTGGCTCGTGAACAACCACCGGCCCAGCCTGCACTCAGACCCTTCGGAAGCGGTCGACAAAGTCACAGAGAGAGTCTGAGAAACTGCGACGACTTTAACTGAGCTGGCCGGTCAGCCAGGTGGCGCGGGCCACTCGGTTTTGCGCCGGTCAATCACAGCGCTAGCGTCACGACGACGACGTATCCGTATCGAACCCTGTACTATAGTCCCGGGACCTTGCTTTTTTGGGAAGTCTAGAGATCTCATATGTCTAGTGGTGCGTAAGAACTCCAGAAGGAGGGACGGAAGTCATGAGCCATGAGAGACGAAGCCTGTTAAAGATTACGGCCGCTGCTGCGTTCGCGACGGCCTTTTTGCCGTTTGGTGGCGCGCCTTTTCTAAGTCTCGATGCCTCGGCCAAGAGCGGCAATAACGGCAATGGCGGAGGCAATAACGGCAATGGCGGTGGAAACGGCAACGGTAACGGTAACGGCGGCGGAAACGGAAATTCCGGCGGTCGTAGTGGAAATGGCAATGGCAACAACGGGAATGGTAAAGCCAATGGCGGTCCCGGAGGCTCTGCCACGCCTACTGGCACTGGCAATGGGACGACGGTGTCGCCGCGAGAAGGGATGCAAGCGACGCGCAGCACAGATGGCTCGATCCAGGTTCGGCACCGCAACGGGATCACCGAAACGATTGTCTCAAACCGCTATGTCATGAAGGATGCGAAGGGCCGGACGATCAGTGAACGGCAAGCAACGCAGGCAGATGTCACGCGTCTATCACGTTATCTCCGCTAAACGAGATCTCGCCATTTGATGGCGGCCTCGGTGCGGTTAGTGACGCCGAGTTTCAGTAATATCTGCGTCATGTGATGTTTGACGGTCTTCTCCTGCAGAGACAGACGCAAGCCTATGTGCTTATTGGAAAGGCCTTCGGCGACGAGTCGCATGACTTCGAGCTCACGTGGCGTCAGAGATGCCTTGGGCGAAGATCGTGTTCCTAAAGAGCGCTCCATCACCTTGGCGGACATGGCCGGGGAGACGAATTTTGAACCGCGCACGACCGCCCGGATCGCTTCGGTGAGCCCGCGCGAGCCAATGCCCTTCAGCACATATCCGGCTGCGCCACTCTGCAAGGCTGCAGACAGCGTCTCGATCTCCTCAGAAGCCGTTAGCATCAGCACCCGCGTTGCCGGGCTTTGCGACAGGACCGCGCTGATCGCCTTGATGCCGCCACCCGGCATCGAAACATCGAGCAGCAGTACGCGGGGCCTGTCAGCGGCGGCGATCCGGATCGCGTCATCGCTGCTTGCGCCTTCGCCCACGACCACGAAATCATCGACCTCGGAGAGGCTGCGGCTGACGCCCTCGCGAAAAAGCGGGTGATCATCCACGATGCCAATCGTGATCGCCGTCATCTTGCATCCTCCATTTCCATCGGGCGAAGCGTCATCGACACGACAGTTCCTGCGCCACTCGTCTTGATATCGAAGTCACCGCCGAGACTGTCGACCCGTTCACGAAGTCCTGCAAGCCCGAGGCTTGTCGGCCTCACCTGGTCTGGATCGAAGCCATCGCCCTGATCGCAAACTTCAATGCGTACCTGACCGTCTCGTACACGCGCGGTCACCGCTTGTTCAATGCCGCCGCCGTGGCGATAGGCATTGTTGAGCGCTTCCTGGACAAAGCGGTAGACGCAGATCTTCACCGCGTCCGTTAGGTCCGAGCGATCGTCCTCGACGCTGCGGAAGACCGTGCTGGCCGTTCTCGTTTCATGGGCGGTGACCACTCGCTTGATGATCTCTCCGAAGGATACACCCTCGATTTCCGGCAGCACGAGGCCACGACAGATCGTGCGAATTTCCCGCATCGCCTCTGCAAGGCTCGAGCGAATCCACGTCAGTTCTTTTTCACGTATCTCAGGGCTGGTTGCTTCATTGACGAGCATTTCGCTGTCAAGCCGAAGAGACGCATAAGCGATGTGCTGAGCCGGGCCGTCATGAAGGTCGGCGCCGACACTGCGAAGATAGGTTTCGTTGAGAGTGGCCGCGCGTACCGAAGAGCGCTGTAATCGACGCTGCAAGATCAGCTTTTCCTCAAGCAACGCGGAAAGCTCAGCCACCTTCTCCCGAAGATCGCTCCGCTGCGTCTCGATCAGCCGACTGCCCCGGAAAACAAGAGCTGAGAGGGCGAGGAAGAAAATAGCGGTGAGCCCACCAACCGATATCCAGCTCCACAACCTTGCGCTGACGATACTGTCGGCAAGGCCTTGAGCCGTCTCGTAAAATTCTAAAACCGCGACCGGCTGCCCGGACCATGGTTGCAACACCGGGTTATAGATTTCCATCAATGGCTTGCCCAGCTGCCGTTCTTTCTCGCTTTCCGGATCGCTTGCAACCTCGTATCGGGCGACGAGTGCGCCCGAGAGCGCCTCACGAAGCTTTTCGTTGACTGGGAATTTCTTCCCAATCAGTTCTTTCTCATTCGAGTAGAGGATCGTGCCATCGCTTCTCCAGAGCTTGAACGAGCTGAGGCGCCGGCCAAGAGCGCCTTGCGACAGCGTTTCGTCGAGCGCCTGAGCACTCCCCTCGTCGAGAAGAGCTTTTGTCTGCATGTCGGGAAGAAGAGGGGCGACGACACTGTCGACATACAGAGCGGTCGCTGCTCCAGAGTTGTGGATGACGGCATTCTCAATTAGCCCGGTCAATACTGTTCCGACCAGCAGCATCGCCATGATCGAGACGACTCCTCCGGTAATGAAGAATTGAGAAGCCAAAGAGCGGGAGTTCCAACGCTTGAGCCAATGCATCTGTGACCTGTCGAGTGCGCATCCGACAGACATGTTACTACCTCGGAGGAGTTCCTGATAGGTCCGCTAAATCTGAGCTTCGCCTAGTTTGGAACGTCGCGTGTATCGATGATGTCCGCCCCGGCAACACGGTTGATGATCTGTGTATCGCCCGACATCGCCGCGCCAAAGAAATAGAGGACGCCGCACAGGAAAGCGACTAGTGCGACAACCGATGCATTGATCCCAATGGGACTGGTGGAAGGTTTATGGATGCTGCTCATGAGTGGGCTCCTTCAATCGATACAGCAACGAAGTCAAATAGCCGTAGTTCCGGACCCCCGACTATAGTCCGGGGTGCCACGGACTGAGGTCCGATCTCGGGAACAGGCGGCATATCCGATCGTTGGATAGGCAGCGGTCATCGAGGCCGCCTGGCAACAAAAGGAGGAGAGGATGCTCTCTAAGTTTATGGTGGGTGTGGCCGCGACAGCGACCCTGGTGTCGGGCGTTGCATTCGCCCAGTCTTCTACCGTCAATGGTGCCGCCGGTGGGGCAGTGACCGGGGCGATTGTCGGCGGCCCGGTGGGCGCTGCTGTTGGTGGCGTAGCCGGTGCGGTCGTCGGAACGGTCATTGATCCGCCACCGCAGAAGGTGGTGACGTATGTGCGTGAAGCACCGGCACCGTCCGCCACAGTCGTGGTCAAGGAAAAGGTCGTCGTCGGGCAGCCGCTTCCGGAGACCGTCGTCGTGACGCCGATCCCTGAAAGTCCGAATTACGGCTATGCGGTCGTCAATGATGAGCGCGTCATCGTTGAGCCGTCGTCCCGCAAGGTGATCCAAATCATCAACTGAGCGCATCCCGGACGCGGCTGCGGCCGCGTCCACGGCGCCGGTCCTTCTGACGGAGAGATGATGATTTACGGGGAACCAAAATCAGCAAGCACCGTTCTTCCGATCGTCGCAATACTGATGGCGATGGCTGGCTGCATCGTTGTTCTGCTTTCGAACGTTGATCGCGGCGAAAATAAACAGGGCCGGGTGTTCGTTCCGGTCGAAGAGCGAGAACTTGGCAGATGAACGCAGTCGCATCACTAACATTCGGCATCGTGACGTCGATTGCTGGCTGTATCGCGGCGGCATCGGTTGCGTCGCTCGTTATGGCAGAGCCAGAATCCGATCAACTCGCCGATCTCGCGGCGCCGGACCTGTGGACGACGAGCCCCGTTCGCGTCGATCCAGGCGTACAGAATTACCAGCGTGTTGCGCCCGTCTATTCAAGCTATGTCACCAACCCGCCGAAGATCAGCGCAGCTACGCGAAAGCCGGAACCCGCGCCGTTGGAAACGGCTACCAATGAGGCAGCTTTACCGCGTGAGCACCTTGACTGGTGCTCGCAGCGCTACCGCTCCTACAATGCCGGGTCCAACACCTATCGCGCGTTTAGTGGCGAGATGCGTGCGTGTATCTCGCCTTATTGGGAACAGGCCGGCAGTAGCGGAGAGACTGTCACGCAGACTGTCGCGGCAGCGAGCCCCGGCGAAACTACAGGCCGCTCTGCATCGTCTTGGTGCGCTGCGCGCTATCAGTCCTACCGCCCAGAGGACAACAGCTACCAGCCTTTCGACGGCCCACGTAGGCAGTGTCAAGGGCCATCGGCCGACAGCGTCGTTACCGCATCGAACTGACTTCGGTCCCAAAAACGTCTAGGCTTCTGCCTTTTCCTCATAATCTTGCAAATGCTGTTGAGGCTTGGCGAACGCTGGCCGCGGACACTCTTTGCGTTAACCCGTCGGACAATCAATCCGAAAACTGGACGATGCGCCAGACGCCGGGCTACCTCGCATGTATATGATCTGCATACAGATCATGAAGCAGCAAAGAGATCCTCAATGGTATCTTTTTATTTTGATCATTTCTCAGCGGTGAAATAAATTTAAGTCGTGACAAACACAACTTTGTAGGCGGATCGAACGATCGAGGCAGGATCCTGCCCGCAATTGCGCAGTTGCTAAAGGCGACGCGTGCAAGCCGGCAATTAACCCAGGAGCGCGTTGCCGGCATGGTGGGTAATGCCCGCGCTATCGCGAGAAGCCGAAGTAAGAGCTGCGCGTCTGACGACGCTGATCAATATACGCCGCGCTCTCTGGCTTGAACAGATGCTGATACCGCAAGCCATGGTTCCCGCCGTCGATGCACTGCTGCGCCGCATGTCGATTCGACGATCTTCCGGCCTTCGCAGCTCATGCAAATGGATGAGAATGGATATGACATTTAATCTGATCTGAGATCGATCTCGCCGCTGCTGCTGAACAATTTAACGGTCGGCACGACTGTCAGGACAACTGGCGATTTCAACGCCTTCAGTCACGAGTTTGCTAATGCCCGACCGGCGGCTAAGCGCTTAGCTGTCTTTACGCGCAGTCACCAGAGCCTTGCGCAAGGATCCAAGACCTGTCGTCGGTGGATCTTGACTGCCGAACGTCTTCGGCCACCGGAGCTGCACCAACTTACCTTGGATTGCCTTCTGGCAAGGCGAGCAACTTGCGGCTTAATGTAAACCAAAAGGTGATCGTGCGCGTATGTGAGGAAGGCAGGAAGGATGAAGATGAAGAGCGGTCCGAATTATCTCACGATTGGGTTTGCAGCACTTGTTTTACTAACGCTAGCGACATGGATCGTCTTATGAAGTTGGTCGGCTTGCCGGCTAGCTTTCGAACCACGATGCCCATTGCCCGATTGACGGCTGCTGCGAGGACGGACATGTGGGTTTGACCTGCGAAGAGTTCGAACTGCGTGCGAAGCCGCGTCGAAAGATCCATTAGTCAATCCGCCATCCCTCGCGTGAGGACAAACACGCGGTGCGTTGCCAATCGCATTGGCGGCTTGATCACTGCTCAACCGGCACGGCTTAGGGCGCTGTCACGCTAAAGAGGATGCACGCGGCATGAGCTGCCCCCGCTGGCTTAAAACCGGTAAGGAAGATGATGGTCGTTGAGCCTTCCGAAGACGCCTGAGGGCGCTCGACCTAGCGAGAGGGAGCGGCCCTCCCACCCCGCGAGCAACGCATAGGCCCGGCGGACACCGCTGCGGAGGATCACAAGTTTCGGGGTTGCTCACCATATCTAGGGTTCCACCTGGATCGACACAGGGCCTCGTTTAAAGGGCGAACGGTACCGAACATCGCTCGGCGCGCAAGGAGGCTTTCAGTTGGCGAGCAGGCGGCCTCCAAGTCGGAAAGGCGCGGCGACGACCGCACCGACACCGTTCAGGACGAGCGCCCCAGTCCCAGCGACTGGGTTCGAAAAGCCCTGCCGAAGCTGGGGGTACATGGCGGCGAGGGCCGCAAACCTATCATGGTTCGTTCCGTCGAGAGACGGAAGTGTCGAGATGTCTATGACAACGAGGTTCTCCCTGACGGCAAGCGACCGTGTTCGTGGATCGTCGACATCGAGAGAACCCGCCGTTGCCGCCCATCCCGCAAGGCGCTTTGAGACGGCCAGAGCGACGTCGTCCTTCGAAGTCAAGACGACGATTGGCTTCGAGAGCCTGTCTGTTGCAGCGAGCTGTCTTTTCAGAAGATCGATGTCGATGTTGGGCGCGGCAAGGACCACCTGGTCGACGGAATGCAGGACATCTCTCCGTCCCATGAGGGACAGCTGCCGAACGGTCTCGATGGCGAGCCAGGCGCCCATGCTGTGCGCGACCACTGTCGATCGGACGCCGCCGTTCGACAGTTCCGTCAGGACGGCCACGAGGTCGTCACGGGCAAAGGCGGCCGCATCGCGGTCAGCGACGTAACCCGTCACTTTTCCCTGCGAGGGCCAGTCGAACAGGATCGGCGTCCCGACGACGCCGGAATCCGCCGACATCTGCGCGAGACGGAAGAGGGCCTCCTGGTAAGTGTAGTTGAAGCCGTGGACAAAGATGCCCGCCGTCGCCGGGCCCGGCACGTGGCCAACTCCGAGCTGCGCTCGGGCCGCGAACTCTGCCGCGGTCAGCTCGCGTCTGCCGACGACCGCGAACGAGTTCCGCGCGCTCGGGTTTCCGGACGCCCACTCGATCTTCGGCGAAGTATGGCCAGGAGGGATTGAAACAGTCACTTCCAGGTAATGCAGACGGTCGGAGCGGCCAGCGGTGAAGCCGTCATAGGGTCCGCCATCTGGAACCCGGTCCGAGGCAACGAGTACGGCAATGCGCTTAGCCCCGCCAATTGGGGAGACGACGGCGAGGCTTTCAGGACCTGGACGGACGCAGCCACAGAGTGAAGCTGCGAGCACGAGAAAAGCAAGGATGCGATACAAGGTTGGTTCCAAACGAAGACAGGCACTAGCTAGTGGGCCACAGGAAAATGGGAAGTGGTCGTCACTCGGCCCGGCGGGTGCGGCTACGCACGTTGCGAACACATTCAACGGACTCCACCAGTTGAATTGTTAAGTCGTATCGGACAATGGCACCATCGTTGAGCGGCTCACAGGTTGTCTGCAGCCGCCCGAAGGTAGGCTTTAAGCACCATTCGAGCATCGTCACGAAGCCGGCTCAATACCTTTGGGTCGTCTACCAGCGCACCAAAACTTGCGCGGGACAGTCCGGAAACGGCGGCGAGAAGTGTGAACGCCACCTGTTCGGGATTGCTAAAGGTAGCGTCTGCGGCATTAGCGAGCGCTCGCACGACGGCTGCCTCCAGCCGATTGTAAATGCCCTTGGCAAGTCGGAATTGATCTATGGCTGAGGCGACGCGATAGAGTGCCGTTGTGGCATCCGGTCTGGCGAGCTTCACAGCGACATAGGCGTCAGCAATATCTTCTGCCAGTTCGACTAGCGACCATCTCGTATTTTCCGCGCTCACGCGCTCCATAGCTTCCGCCATTTCCTCGAAATGTCGCTGCAGGAGTGAAAACAGCAGAGCATCCTTATTTGGGAAATATTGGTAGAGAGTGCCGACCGAGACGCCAGCACGCTTGGCAACCTGCGTCGTTGTCAGCATGCCGAGGCCCCCTGACAACAAAACCTGAATCGTTGCTTCGTGGATAGCCTCGACCGTCGCGCCAGCGCGTGCCTGCGATGGCGATTTTCTGGGCTTGAGGCGCGATGGAACAGTTGTTTGCAAATGCGAATACCGAACTGAAGGATTGTTCAGTTATAATGGCGCAAATGACAAAACGGTCAACCGCGGCCGTTTCTGATGCCATGACCGCAGCTCGCAAGGGAGACGTTAGATATGACGACCGAAATTAGAAATCGACACGGTCTAAAAATGAGCCGCAGACGTTTCTTGACGTCGGCCGCCGGCATGGCCGCGATTTCGTCATCAACGCCGATCTTTCCTTCCAACGCACTGGCGCAGGCGCCCCGTATCCTCAGATTCAGTGACCATGAGCCATTAGGTGGCATGCGGACGCGATTTCTGAAGGACGTCGTCTTTCCGGCGATCGAGCGCGAATCCGGAGGACGCCTGAAGATCGAGGATCATTGGAACGGCGAAATTGCGCACGCCTATGATGCCTTGGGTGCGGTCACCCAAGGCGCAACCGACATCGGAACGGTGGTGCCCGAATATACGGCCAAGCAACTGCCGCTCCATCAAATCTTCAAGAGTTTCATCAGGGGGCCTGCCGGCAAGCTTCAAATTGATTTCCTCTCTCGCGTTTATAAAGAGGTTCCGGCTTTTACGGCGGAACTGAACAGAAACAACCTCGTGCCGATCTTCTTCGGCACCGGTTACCCCGTAGCGTTCTTTCGCAACAAGTCTATGGCAAACCTTGAAGAGCTAAAGGGCGGCAAGTGGCGATCGGCAAGTTTCTGGCACCTGGATTATCTCAAAAACGCCGGTGCGATTCCGGTTACCATGCACTGGGGACCGGAAATTCCCGCCGCTTTGCGGGCCGGCAACTTAGACGGCCCGATGGTGAACGTGGATAGCGGCTATATGCTGGACGTTCACGAAAGCGCACCTCACGTTCTTGTTTCGAAGGAACTATGGCTCGGCCACGTCTATTTGCTGACGATGAACAAGGATGTGTGGACAAGTCTTGCCCAAGAGGACCGTGATGCCATCGTCCGCGCCGCCTCAAAATCCTACGAAGGCCTTGGTGAAGTGATGGACCGGGGTTTCGATGCGCAGTTGGCCGAATTAAGAACAGCCGGATCGACCGTGCGGATCCTTGGCTCGGCGGAAGTGCTCAAGTTCGCAGCCGCCACTCGCTACAAAGATGTGCAGGCCGCTTGGGCGATGGAGCAGCAAAAGCAGGGTGTCTCTGACGCGACGCACGCCATGGAGAAGGTCGCTTCGATCCTGGGCGATGTCATGTGATATGAGGCTGTGTCCAATTACCGAACTAAAGCGGGGCAGCGGGGTCTGCATTCCAAGCCCTGGCTGACTTCATGGGATCGACTCTCGCCTGGAGCAGAAAAGATCTGACGGGTGTATAGGGATGAGATCATCGAAGATTAACAAGCCGGCGGTTCGACGCGCCGGGCAATTTTGTCTAAGAGAACTGGGCATTCGGTCACTCAGATCATCGTGAGACGTAACCCCAGTGCCTTGAGACCGTCCGGGGAGGTGATCGCGGAAGCTGAGTGGGGCCTGCTAACCAAGCAACCTAGGGGAAAGCTTGGTTTTCCAGTGCAGGGCTTTTTGCCAATGGGAGATCGTCCCAACGATTAGGGCTGGGTTTAAGCCTTGGGGTAGTGGGACGATCTCTTGTGCGGCGGAGCAGTGACGAACCGCCGAACGCAAATGAAGCGAGGTCACCTCTCAGCAGGTTGGAAACCAAATGACCTCTAGGCAAAAAGATGGTTCAAATCGATTGCCCAAATTTAGCCTACACTTTCCACAGCTAATGTCGATGTTTGCTACCGTACTAAAGTAACCAAGAGCGCCCGGACGGCCCATTGGTAATAAAAACGGCAAATATCCGGCAAAGCTCCTTCTATAATGTGCCTCACCTACACGGAGGTCATGAATGACGTCGGGGTCTGTCAAAGCCGGTGCTTTATCTCTATCAGGTTGTCCCCCATGTCGATGGATTTGCCGGGTCGCAGGCGGGCTCGTCGTTCAGCGCCACAAGACATCTCGGCTAGCGCATCAGCTTTATTCACCCACCGATAGCCAGAACCCATCATTTTCCGAATGACAGCCTCCACTATCGCATTTCTGGATGCCATGGAGAAAAGAGACCGCGCGGTCGTTTTGCATACGAGACGGACTGCCTTTTCGAGATCCACTTAAAGACGCGGAGCTTCTGTCCGGTGAGAGGCGGGCCGGCCTGCCGCGCCACCTCTCACCGTAGACAGTCAAACCGATACTTATCAGCCGAACGAAGAGTATCGGAAGGGCCAAACGCTTGACCGCAGCGAACAAGCGCTATTTCGGCGCCATCACGCGCCCGTACACTTGGGACTGATTGCAATGTCTATTCGAAAGATCGAGCCTGCAGGTCTCGCACACAATCGCGCGCGCTCAGAGCAGCATTTTCTGCAGGAACGATAGCGCTTCCTCAGCGCCGGCCCTTGAGATGGTGTGGCCCGTGCCGCGCTCAATATCCAGTGTGACGTCGAACCCGGCCCTTGCGAGCTGCGCGGCGGCGAACCTGGAGGCGACAGGCGGGATCGTCGTATCGTTCTCGCCGTGAATAAGGAGGATAGGCGTGTTCTTATTCGCCGACGACACTGGCTGGGGCGCAAGCAGGCCGGAGAAAGCGACGAGCGCTCCGACCTTCCATCGACCCGACGCGACTGCGTCCAACCCCATAATGGCACCTTGCGAAACGCCCACAAAGGCGATCCGGTCGAAGCGATCTTCAAATCCTTCCTGGCGGACGCTCTCGCCGATCAGCTCGTCGAATGCGGTTCTCGCGGCACGAATGCGAGCCGGGTCAAGCGGGTTGCCCTCGGCGGAAAACCACTCATGGCCATGTCGATGGTGAAATGGCGCGTCAGGCGCCACGAACCGCGTGTTCGAAAGGCTGCTGCGCCAGGAGGATCCCAGCGGCATGAGTTGGGCGCCGGACGCGCCGATACCGTGCAGGAAGACGACGAGGTTGTCATAAGCAGACATGCGGATCCCAGGAGGTCGAAGAAGCCGAGGAATTGACCTCGGAGAGCGGAGCGGCGCTGTCACTCCTCGCGTCCAAAGTAAACATGCGCCGATATTCGGTCGCTGCGGAGGATCGAGAATGACGGTGCTCATTCCTAAGTGAGGTGGCAACGATCGCTCCGCAAGTCCTTGAACTGCCGCGGTACGTTGCCGGACGCAACCCGCAAATTCATTGAACACGATGCGCAGTCTTCCCAGATTTTAGGAAACTCTCAAGGACATCCCAATGGTAAGCAGGCTCAGGAAAACCCTGACAGTGCAACAGCGCGCGTCGGCTTTTGAACACACTCGCAAGGTCGCAGCCGATGTCGCTGAGGAGGAACGTCGTGTTCGCCAGGAAAAAAGCGATCGGCTCCGAAAGCTGCGATTGGCCGACAGGGCCGATGGCGCCTGCGATTCCGCAAAATGATATGACATGGTTTTGGACTGATCGCGCCGAAATCAAGAGTGGCAACGAAGTGCTTTCACTTAGAACGAGTTATTGCGACCTGCCGCGGAGTGCGAGAATCGAACGCGTCGGCGTGCAGGCCAACGCGATCTCAAATCGCTGGCCTGCCACTTGAATCAGTTATTCCTGCGGTTTGCCGCAACCTTCTTGCCGGCACGTTGATGAGCGTAGGGCGAGCCGAATGTGGGGTAGATTCCGATCGTTCTGATCACGGCGCCCAATTGCCGGCGTCTAGCACGAGGACATCTTGTTCTTGGAAGCTCCGTCGATAGAGACATACAATGTCTGAACAGTTGACGATCTGCGGGCAGCATTTGCCAGACATTTCGAACCCACATGAATTCAAGGTCTGTGTACGATTTCGGACCAATCGAATTATTTTTGGTTCTAACACCAATATCCAATAGCTGTGTGGGCACCGCGTTATTGTCCCCTCAGTTTCTTTCGATTAGTCATTCGTGACAGGCACCTTCGCCACGAATTGATCAAAGGCATGCGATGGATATTGAAGCGACCCCGGCGGAATGGACAGCCGCGGAACTTCGGAATGCCGTGAAAGCAGCCGGGGTAGCGCTGTGGACTTGGATCGTTGAACATGACGCCTTCGTGATGGATGCGGCCGCCTACGAATTGTGGGACATTTCTCGGAGCGGCGTCCTGAGCTTTGAAGATCTGTCGGCAAAAATTCATCCTGTAGATCGCGATCGCGTCCGAACTGCTTTTGCCGCAACGCGGGCGATCGACGGTCCGTTCGAAATCGATTTTCGAATATTGACCGACGCATCCTTGTCAGATGGGTGTCTGCTCGCGGCCAGGGGAACGGCGGAGACGTCCAAGCAAAGAAGATGACAGGTATCTTCCTCGACGTAACGGGTCGCAAGCAGGCGGAGGAGGGTCACGAACTTCTCGCGGGCGAGATGAGCCATCGCGTCAAGAACCTGCTTGCGCTCGCATCGGGTTTGACGGCCATCACCTCACGATCGACCGAGACGAAGGAGGAGATGGCTCGGCAGCTGACAGATCGGCTGACGGCGCTCGGTCGTGCCCACGATCTCGTCCGCCCGCTTCCCCGGGGTCAAGGGAGTGCTGCGCTTCTCGGCGACCTCTTTGCTGTTCTTCTTGCGCCTTACGACGACGTTGGAGCATTCGCGGGACGAATCCGTGTCGCCGTTCCGCGTATGGGACTGGGCGAAAAATCTGCCACGAGCCTAGCGCTGGTGATCCATGAGCTCGCAACCAACTCGTTGAAGTACGGCGCCCTGACTGTTGATACAGGTCTTTTGGATGTGTCGGGCTCGACCGCTGATGGCGTCGTTGAAATTATCTGGACAGAACACGGCGGCCCTGCAGTCGAGCCGGCCGAGTTTTCATTGGGCTTTGGCAGCAAACTTGTCCAGCGGACGGTAGGCGGCCAACTCGGTGGCTCGATCGCCTATGAGTGGGCTCAAGGGGGGGCTCATCGTCAAGTTAAGGATGCTGGAAGACAATCTCGCTTCCTAGCCGCCAATACCTGGTTGTCTGATAGCGAGCGGGGCGCGTGCAGCATGTACGAGCAGGGGTGCGCAAAGTGTTTCCTTCTTTTCCAGCGCTGCACTTGCTACTCCTTTGGCTCAGCTATGAAGTTGTATCTTCAGGATTTAATCGCCCGGTACCCGTGGAGGCTTTGGCGAAGACCCCCCGGCAGCTCTTGGCGGCCTCGAAATCACTAACGCCGTGAGAATCACCGGTCCTGCGCCGCATCGTGGCGCATGACCGCGTAATAGCCCGAAAGCTCCGGGATCATTGCTGCCATGACATCGAAGCGGGGATCATCCTCAACCAGTTCGCCGGCGTATTTCGCCTGCAGGAACAGCGCGTGCGCGGCGAGCGCTTCGTCATTGGCCCGGTGCAGAATGGTGAAGACAGGGGCGGGAACGGTCTTGCCCTTGACGATGACGCGGTCGAGCTCGGCGATCGTGTATCTGCTGCTGACCAGGAATGCCGTGGTTTCGCCGAGGAGCAAAGCCACGCCATAATTCTTCGAGGCGCCCTCAAGGCGCGAGGCGAGGTTGACGCTGTCGCCGAGGCAGGAATAGTCGAAGCGGCGGGTCGAGCCCATATTGCCGACCACGCATTCGCCGGTATTGATGCCGACACCCATCTTCAGCACATGCAGCGGCGTGCCGAGGGCCCTGGATTCCGCTTCCAGCTCGAGATTGAGCTTGGTGATCTCTTCCTGCATCGCCAGCGACGCGGTGACGGCGTGCATCGCATGATCGGGATCGTCGAGCGGGGCGTTCCAGAAGGCCATGATGCAGTCGCCCATATATTTGTCGATCGTGCCGCCATGGTTCATCACCACTTCAGAGAGAGGCGTCAGCAGGCGGTTGATCAGCGTCGTCAGCTGCTCCGGATCGTCCTTCATCGTCTCGGCGATAGTCGTGAAGCCTCGCACGTCCGAAAACAGCACCGAGAGTGTCCGCCGCTCACCACCGAGTTTCAGCTGCGAGGGGTCTTCCGCCAGCCGCTTGACGAGTTCGGGCGAGATATATTGCGAGAAGGCGCGGGTGATCTGCTGCTTGTTGCGCCGCTCTTCGGCGAAATCGAAGGCGGCCTGGCCGAAGGCGACGGCGATATAGGCGATCGAAGGGCCAAACGGCGAAACGAAGACATGACCGAAGCGGATGCCGGCGAAGCTCGCAGCCGCGAACACGCCGATCGCGGCGAGTGCCGCCGCGAAGGTCAGCCAGCTGGTGGCGCGCCAGACGGTTGCCGCCGCGAGGATCGCCGCGACGAGGATCGCCAGCGCCAACAGCGGCAGCGCGCCCTTGGCGATATAGAAGCGGTGGACGATATTGTCGTAGATCGTTGCCTGGATCTCGACGCCCGCCACCAGCGTGCCAGTGTGGACGGTATAGGGCGTCGCAAAGGTATCGGCGCCGCCCTTGTCTATTTCCGGTGCGTTCTGCAGGCTGAGACCGACGAGCACGACGCGGTTCTTGAAGAAATCGGGCGGCAGGAAAGCCGGCGGATCGAGCGCCTGATAATAGGAGACGGTCGGGTAGCTGCGGGCCGGCCCGAAGGACTGGATCATTGCGCCCGCCGGCGGCATTGCCGCCGTCTTGCCCGCTGCTGCCGCCAGCATCATCGCGAAGCCGTCGCGATAGGCGGGAATGGTGCGGAAAGTGCCGTCGCCGCCAAGCTCGATCGAGGCTATGCCGGTTCTCGCACCCGCCGCGGTGAACTGCGGCATCGGCGTGGTGCGGATCAGCTGATCGGCCTGTGGTGCCTGGATCAGCGTTTCGTCGCCTGCGAGGACCAGATCGGGTGCCGCGGCCGCGGTGACCGCTGCGTCATTCTCGGGAGATGATGGCTCGGCCATGATGATGTCGAGACCGATTGCCTTGGCACCTGCTGCCCTCAACGCCTTGATCAGATCGGCATGCAACCGGCGTGGCCAGGGCCATTGCGCATTGATCTGCGCCAGTGCCGGTTCATCGATCGCGACAATGACAGGCGCATCCTCTGGCGGCAGCGGATCGTCGATCGTCGAGAGATAGTCGAAGCTCCGAAGCTCGAGCAGCGACCATGCCGGCAGCCGTGACAGAAACGAAATCGCCACCAGCGTCGTCAGCACCAGTACGGCAAGCCTGACCGGCCTGCTGCTGAACGGCCAGCCGGGAACGCGGATGGACTGGCGGGGACCGGAGAGCATCAGAAGCGTATCTTCAGGCTGCCCTTGACCGCGCGTCCCCAACCCGGCACGCCGGGTGCAACCTCGAAATCCTCATCGAGGAGATTGAAGGCCGAGGCTTCGAGAGCGAAACGCTTGTCGAGCGGCTCCCAGATCAAGTTGGCGTCGAGGGTCCAGTAGTCGTCAAGCCGATCCGATCCGCCGAGGCCTCCATCGCCCTGGCGTTCACCGGTGTAGTTTGCCGCGAGCGTCGCCTTGACATTCGCTTCGTTGACCCAGGTGAGGGCAAGCTGGCCGCTCTTCTCGGGAATGTAGGGCAGAGCGCCACCGAAGCCCGAGCTGCCCGCGTCTTCATTTCTGGAATGGGAATAGGCGGCGGTCGCGGAAATGCCGAACCCATAGGCGAGGGCGACGTTGGCTGTCGCGCTGACACGATCGATATTCGCCCTGCTGATACTAAGGCCGCCGGGCAGATAAGGAATGAACGGACCTGTAACCGGATAGGCGAGGTCGAGGTCGCGAATTTCCTGATGTTGATATTCGACGCTTGTGAACAGGCGATCGGTCCACTGCGCGTCCCATTGGAGCGCGATCGTATCCGAATAGCCATCAATGCCGGAATAGGGCTGATTGGATTGAATGCCGACGACGCCGATCGGCGACAAGGTTGGGGAACCCAAATCGTAGCTTTGGCGCATGAAAGCCGCTCGCAGCCATTGACCGTCAAGCGGTGCCCAGGCGATGCCGAAACGTGGCTCCAATCTCGTGACATCCGTCGAGCCGCCGTCCATCACTGTGCCGAAAACTGCGTATTCCGCCTTGAGGTTTGGGGCAATCTCGTGAAGCAGATCGACGTAGGCCCGGCCCATGCCGATCCGCTCATCGACCGATGTTCCGAGAAATGAATCGGTGGCGTTGACATCTGCAAATCCCCCCTCGATGCCGTAGCGCCAGGTCAGATCATCGACCCCGTAAAGATGATTGATCGCTGCCACGTAGTTGCGCTGAACGCTGTCTGCGATGCGCACCGGCGGTGGAGCGACGAGCTCCTGTTCTATGTTCTGTTCAGCGCTCGTGTAGAAGAATGCGGCATTGACGACATTGCGATAGCCGAATGTGTGACTCCAGCCGAGGCCGGCCGCCGTCGATTTGCTATCAATGTTATCGTTCTCGCTATAACCCACCGTCGGGAAGCCGATCGACTGGTCGAGCCTGCTGTCGGAGTGATTGGCATAAAGGACAAAGCGGTCGTCCGGATTGGGCGTCGCGGTAAAGTAGCCATTGCCGGACAGACTGCGGATGTCGCCATCGAAGCTTCCGGGAGTTGCGGCAACTCCGACACCTGTCAGGAAACGCCCGTAGTCGCCGCCATACGGCGTCTGGTCCCAGGTCAAATTCAGATATCCGCTTATCGGGAACGGGGCGTTGGCAAAACCCTGCAGTTCCGCCTCACCCGTCGGCTTGGTCTCGCCGGCCGAGTTGATAAATCCCGCGCCCAGCGATCCTTCCAAAAAAGGCCGTCGCAAAAGATTGGCCGAGCGCGAGCGACCGGACAGCATGTGCGGATCCAGAAGCAGGCCCTGCAAGAGCGCCGAGAAGCTATTCGAGTTCAGCTTGTAGAGATCGATCTCGTCGTCGAAGATCTCGGTATTGACGAAGGGCCGAATATTGCCGCGGATCGACTGGTCCACATACCCACTACCGGCGAAGGGATCGAAGACAGCATCGCCATAATAGCGGCCCCAGGCATTGAGGCCGCGCAGGCGGAAGGCGTTGTTCAGTGTCGAGCCGGCATCCTGATTGGCGCCGAGCGAGCCGTAATGGCCGCCGCGGGCCTTGGAGCGGCGCAGGAATTCCTGGGCATTCTCAAGCGCGCCATTCGGATCGTAGTCGTCGATCGCGACGGCGGTGCGGAAGGACGAGATGACCGGATCGTTCTTGTCCAACCGGTCGGCATTATCCAGCGCCTGTTCGGAGAGGACGCGGTCGCCCTTTTCGTAGTGTCCGGCGGCGAGCATCAGCTGCGCCTGCGAGTGGGCGGGATTGGCCGTCGACGATGCCAGGAGGTCGTCGATCGCCTTGTCCATTTCGCCCAGCTGCAGATAGTAGCGGCCGCGGGCGAGCAGCGCGATGTCGAACGCCGGGTCGGCGGCCAGCGCGAGGTCGATCTCGCGCTTGGCTTCCTTCATCCGCGACTGGTCGAGATAGAGGATCGCCAGATTGGCGTGGCCGATCGGATCGTCGGGATCGAGCTCGATGGCCTTCTTCAAGGCGGCTTCAGCCTCGCGCGAAGCACCGCGGGCATCCTGAAGCAGGCCAAGGTCGTTCCAGGCCATCGATGAACCGGGCGCCACCTTGATCGCCGCGTTCAAGTCTGCGAGGGCGCCGTCGAGATCGCCATTGTAATCGGCCCGCATGCGAGCGCGGGCCTGCAGGGCGTTCGGGTCCTGCGGGTCGATCGCCAGCGAGCGGGCGATCGCATCCTGCATCTGGACGCGGTCGTTGATGAGCAGCGCGAGCTGGGCGCGCAGCGCCGGAAGCGTCGAGTCATCGGGATAGCGCGCTTCGGCTTGCTTCATCGTGGCGATTGCTGCCGGAATGTCTTCGAGGAAGCCGGCCGTATAAGCCTTCATCACTGCGGCGTAAGGGCCTGTGACGTTCGCCGGCGGCTTCTCGTTGCGGGAGGGATCGCGCAGCGACCGCGCGTAATAGCCGCCATAGGCGGCGATGCCGCGGCGCAGCGGATCGAGGGAGCGCTCTGAACTGGCAAAGAGCCGGGCTGCATCGTCATAGCGATTCTCGGCGCCCGCAATCAGCGCCTCGATGAGATCGGCGCGGGCGCGCTGGGCGGCGGAGAGATGGGAAGCGCGGGCCTGCACCAGGGATTCCAGCGCCTTCCTGCGGCCATCAAGCGAGAGCTGCACTTCGGCGAGCGTCAGCCAGTCTTCTGCATTGCGCGCGCCTTGCGCCTTGGCTTCGATGCGGCTTCGTTCGCTGCGCATCCTCTGCACGGGAAGCGGCGAGGCGGGCATGAAGGTGAAGCCGCTGCGCAGTGTCAGGTAGAAGAGCATCTGCTCGCGATCGTCAGGCGTGACGATCACGAGTTTGCGCGGCGCCTGGCCGATGGTGGCGACGGCGCCTTCGCCCTCAGCCACCTGGACGCTGCCATGGTCGTTCTTCAGCTCAACCTGTCCTTCGAGCACGATCAGCGAGGTCTGGTCGCCCTTGACCGTCAGCGTCCAGTCCGTACCGCGGATAGCGGCGGCCGCTGCTGGGGTTTCGACCGTCAGCCCGCTGCCGCCGCGCTGGGCGCGGGCCCACATGGTGCCGGATTGCAGGTTGAGGATCGTGTCGCCGTCACGCGCCATCTGCTTGACCTGCAGCGCTGAGTTTCGGCCGAGGCGAACCTGGGTGCGATCGGCAAAGAGGATGGCGAGCTGGCCCGATGCGTTGGTGCGCAAGACGTCGCCGCCAAGCAGATCCTGATGCAGGTCGACATTCCGCCAGTTGGACAGGTCGACGAAGCGGACTTCCTCGCCCATCTTCCGGTCGATGACGGAGCCGGCTGCCGGTTCGGCGCGAAGAACAGGATCGGCGGCTGCCGGCTGCGCAACAAAAAACGCCGCCACAGTCAACGCCATCACGGCGGACATGGAATTCGTAAATCTACCCCTCATAGAAAAGCGTTTGTCTTTGACGTCCTCAAAAGTCAAGAAGGCTTCTACTTATTCTCTTGCTTTGGTTGTGAAGTGTAATATCAGGGAAACACTTTGCGGCGGAGGTAAGTGCGTGGCGGATTTCGAAAGCGCGACTGAACTGATGATGAGCGATCCTTCTACTGAGGATATCGGATCGGAATATTTCGACCATATCAAGAAGATCAACGACATATTCTATGATCAGATCAAGATATCCGATCAGAAGGCAGCTTATATCTTCACGTTCATGCTTGCCTTTCTCGTCAGCTCAAGCGAAGTTCGGGCGGTCTTTACATGGACGCGTTATGCTGACGGAAACCTGCAGCATATCCTATCCTCCGGTCTGCTTGCGGCGGCGTCCGTCTTCTCGATTCTATCGGCGATCCTGGTGGTGCTGCCACGCCATTTGAACAAGTCCACCTCGCTTTTCTGGGGTACTTGGGGCAAGCATAGGCAGCTCTTCCGGGATGCGGCGGCGCGGCGCGACGAGCGCTACCTGTTCGCCGAATATCTCGACAATGCCGACATTCTCTCGATCATCGCGCGCGGCAAGTACCGTTGTGTCACACTCGCCTTTCGCGGATTGATGGTGACCGTGATTGCCTATGTGCTGCTTCTGATCGCTGGGTGAAGGGCACGGGACGAGATGCCGCTGACGATCACGGTCATTGGCAGAACCGTAATGGTTGGTCCAGGCAGGACGGGTTCGGTGGCAATAATACGCCTAATCTCATTGAGATCGTTGCCGATTGTTGATTGGCGTCCATTGATGACCATTTGCGGCGTGGAGGGGCCGGATTCCCCAGGAGCTGGCTCGTAGGTCACCTGCCGGTCGGTGAATTCCTTTTTGCCGAAACTATCCTTCCAGCCGAGAAAGTCCCAGTAGGTCACCGAAAAGCTGAGCGCCAACACGTTCGGGTCCATGCTGAGGCTAACCAGATTGGCATTTGCGGGAGGGCAGGAGGAACAGCCCTGGCTGGTGAACAGTTCGACGATGGCCAGAGACTGGCCGGCACGGGCTTGACCGACGGGGTCGCAGATCAGAATTGCGGTGGCAATTGCAAGATTGCGTTTGGTCGAATGTCTCACGGCGATACTCCCGTTGGTTTGCTTCTTCGTTTCGCCTTCGGAAGAGCGGTGCCATTTGTTACGGCTTCACGCCTTCGTGAAGGCTGCACTGCTCGGTGCAGATCGTTCGGCTATTGGGCAGAGGGAGAAGCTAAAGAAAAAATCTTCGCGTGCCTGTAACAAATCCCGGACGGGCTTCGTAGTCCATTAGGAACGCGAAAAACCGGACATCGAAAACGATCATGGCGACAATCGACGACCACTTGCAGCCTGCTCCGAACGGCCCCTTACCAGTGGTCATTCGGCGGCACTCGCTGGCAACCCGCCTGACCCATTGGATCAACGTCGTCTGTCTCAGCCTGCTTCTCATGAGCGGGCTGCAGATTTTCAATGCTCATCCGTCGCTCTACTGGGGTCAATACGGAGCCGACGCCGATTCGTCATGGCTGTCGGTCAGTGCCATGAAACAAGACGGCGGCGCGCGCGGCGTGCTTCGTATCGGCAATCTGCAGATCACTACGACAGGTATTCTCGGCGCCTCAGGGACCGGAGACGACGCCGCCGAGAGGGGCTTTCCGTCATGGATAACCGTTCCGAGCTACCAGGATCTCGCGACCGGCCGCCGCTGGCACCTGTTCTTTGCGTGGCTCTTTGTGATCAACGGGACGATCTACGCTTTGATCAGCTTTTTCTCAGGCCATTTCCGCCGCGATCTAGCACCGAGCGGTGATGAGATCTCGCCACGGCATCTGGGACGAGAGATCGCCGACCACGCCCGCCTGCGCTTTCCCAAAGGCGAAAGTGCCAGACGTTACAATTCGTTGCAGAAGCTCGCCTATGTCGCGGTCATCTTCGTCCTGCTGCCTTTGATGTTCGCAACCGGGCTCACTATGTCGCCCGGCATGGACGCCGGCTATCCCTTCCTTCTCGACCTCTTTGGCGGGCGGCAGTCGGCCCGCTCGATCCACTTCATCTGCGCTTGGTCGATCGTCGTGTTTGTTCTGGTCCATGTGGCCATGGTGATCCTGTCCGGCCTCTGGAACAATATGCGCTCGATGACAACGGGCCGCTACGTAATTGAAACCGGCAGGAGCGAGTGATGACCTTTTCCATCACCCGCCGCCGGCTGCTGATCGGATCTGCCGCCGGGCTCGGCGCATTTAGCCTGACGGGCTGCGACGATGTCGCGCAGAACGCCAACGTCCAATCCGTCCTCGAAATGGCTGAGAGGCTGACGATGAGGAGCCAGCGGCTGCTTGTTTCGAAGGACAAACTGGCGCGCGAATTTTCGGAAGAAGACATCTCCCCAACATTCCGGCCGAACGGCACAAGCCAGCCGGATAGCGAAGACTACACGCGGATGATGGAAAGCGGCTTCGCCGATTGGAGATTGAAGATTGACGGACTGGTTGATCGTCCCGTCAACCTGTCGCTAGCCGACCTGAAGATGCTACCGTCGCGCACCCAGATCACGCGTCACGACTGCGTCGAGGGCTGGAGCGCTATCGGCAAATGGACCGGCGTTCCGCTCGGACCATTGCTGAAAAGCGCAGGCTTGAAGCCGCAAGCCCGCTACGCCGTATTCTACTGCGCTGACCAGCTTGAACAGACGATTGATGGAAGCGGGACTTACTATGAGAGCATCGACCTCATCGACGCCTTTCACCCGCAGACCATCCTCGCCTACCAGATGAATGGCAAAGATTCAGAGGTTGCCCACGGCGCGCCGCTTCGCCTGCGTGTCGAGCGCCACCTCGGCTACAAACATGCAAAATATCTCATGAGGATCGAGATCAAAGACAGTTTTGCCGGCCTCTGGGGCGGCAAGGGCGGCTTCTGGGAAGACCGCGGTTACGAATGGTACGCTGGAATCTAGTGAATGCTGAGCGCGAGAATGCGTAGCGGACCGGCGGCCGAAAGGCTTGCAAAGGGCAATGGTGCCCGCAAGGAGGAGAATATAATGTTGAAATTTACTTTAGCAGCGATCGCTTTGGCAGCCGCTTCCACGTGCGCACTGCCTGCTTTCGCGCAGGACGCGATGATGGCAGCGAAATGCGACGACGCTTCGATGATGAAGATGCAGTCCGACGTCGATGGGATGACGGATCCAGCGATGAAGGAAAAGAAGGAAATGGCGTCCAAGGAAATGATGATGGCCAAGGAAGCAATGACGGCCAACAAGATGGACGAATGCAAGATGCACATGGACAATGCGATGAAAAGCATGGGCAAGATGTAAGTCCTGACGGAGGCGGCCGTATGGGCCGCCTCCGTTATTCTCAAGCCACAGTCCGCCCTTCTTTGCCCGCTTGTGGCCCCCGCATCCAATGCTACGCGATCCCGTCGCCGGTCACTTTTACTGCCAGTTGTGATTGTCGGTGGTCGCGGCATTGGGCTCGAAACCCGCCGCCGCTCATGGCGCTCGCGCTGCAACGCGTTATAGCGGGGATCAACGCCCTGAGCGGTCTCTCTAGTCGGCGCGCCGTTGCGGTCGGACAACCTGCACCGGAGATGTCATATCGATCTCCAGGCGAGGATAAGGGATCGAGATTCCAGCCTCTTTGAAGGCGTCCCATAAAGCCATGAGAACCTGGCCACGGACATTTGTCAGACCGTTGCTCGGGTCGGATATCCAAAACCTCAGTTTGAATTCGAGCGACGAGGCACCGAAGGCCGTCAACCAGCAGACCGGCTTGGCATAGTCGTTCTCAACCCGGGCAACAGATGACGCCGTCTCAATCGCTAAACGCACCACCTCGTGCGGATCACTTTCATATGACGTGCCGAAATTAACATCGATCCTGACGAAGTCGCTGGAAAATGACCAGTTGACGACTTTCTGAGAAATGAAATCTTCGTTCGGGATAAGGTATTCCTTGCCATCACGCGTGATGACCGAGACGAACCGGGATCTCAACTCACGAACGGCGCCGAAAGTGTCTGCAAGCGTGATCGTGTCGCCCGGCTTGATGCTTTTATCGAGCAGGATAAAGATGCCAGATATAAAGTTCGATACGACCTTCTGGAGGCCGAAACCAAGTCCGACCCCAACAGCACCAGAAAAGACAGTGAGCGCTGTGAGGTCGACGCCGGTCGCGGTCAAAGCCATGACCAATGCAATGACAATCAATGCGATCTTGATGAGCTTGCTGATGAGGACCTTGAAGGATGGAGACAGGTCGTTGGAGCGCTGTATCCAGTGCGAAGCAATCTTAGCTAAGAAGCTCGCCAGCCATATCAAAGCTGTAACAAGTAGTACGGCCTTCACAATGACCAGCAACGAAAGGCGAACTGCGCCAAGATTAATGGAGGCCCTATCAAGTGCTGCGAAGATCGGTCCATCCAGCCCCAGGACGTAAAGTGCAATGTAGATCCATATTGCCATTGCGGCTATTTTCGTCAAAGTTGCGAATGACCCGAGTGAGCACGGAGGCCGCCAGCCAGGCAGCGCTCAAGATCAGCGCTGCATTCACCAGCCAACGGTGCTCCTCAGAAATCTGGCGCTGAAGGACGGCTTGGGCGACACCAAGCCACAAAACCAGGAAGAGCCAGCGCAATCGACGTAGGAAAGCGATCACGACCCGAAGGAGATCGGGATTGCCACGGATATTTCGCGCTTTGGCTTCGAAAAGGGGCTCGATCCGTCTTGCGAGCAATGTCGAGATCGCAAAGCCGAGGGCGACCACAATAATTTGGATGCCAGTCCACTCGTTGACCAGAACAGCCTGTGCCCAAGCCAAAGCACGAGCGGTTGCGATAGAAAGGTCCATGTCCAAACCTTTACGGCGCCAACGGTATAACGGTCCTATGGATATTTGGTTCGGCCGGTCGAACAACGGCCTCTCAAAGGGTGACGTTACTGTCGTGGAAACGGGGACAGTCGACGTGTTTTCGGGTAATATTCGCGCTGACAGGCGCCTGACCAGCTTGGCGATCCGCGATCAAAACTGCCGTTGTTCACACGTGATGAATGGAACAGGTGCGTTATCCATACGTATGTCCAGATTGCTTGTCGATAAACAACCACTGACGAGCGGCTCTCGATCGCAAAGGAAACGGCAATGAAGGTTCGAAAGTTTAGCGTTGAGGACGCAACACTGGTTCGGTCACCTGGGCAAGACGCGGACATCTTCGTCGGAAATCTCGTCGACGAGAACAATGGCGGACCGATTACCATTGGGTATGGCCGCTACGCTCCCAATCAATCCCTAACCGAGACCATGGCCGTCGATGACGTCATGATCGTCCTCGAAGGCCGCCTTTCGGTTTCAACGAGTTCAGAGACGATGACAGCCCAAGCGGGCGACATCGTCTACATGCCGAAAGGCGAGACGGTGACTATCTTGACAGAAGGCGAGGGCGCACTCACGGCATATGTCACCTATCCCCACTGGGCAGAGGTTCACGACTGAGTTGACGTAGCCATCAAATGGCGAACACAGGTGCAGCGTGCGTGTCGGTCATAGGATTTGGCGCTGCACGCTCTATAGAGCTTTCAGCCTGGTCTCAGGTTGGTCGCCTCGCAACGGAGCGCATTTCGGAAAGTCTGTTGATCGTCATGGATGCTGTCAATGCACCGGCCGTGACTGCGATGATAAGAAGCATCGCGATAGCGCCCTCGACCATCATCTTCCGTGATGTTCCGTCGTTGCGGCGTTGCGCGAGAGCGCCTTCGTGGATTGCTTTGAGGTTGGCAAACGAAGCAAGAACGGACGTTCCGGCACAGCTCGGTTGACGAAGATCAACAATTCTGACAACGGAATTGCCGAATTTGTTGTTGATACGGTGTTCGTTATCGCACAGGTGTGAGTATTCTGCACGCGGCCGAGATCGGCAGTGCTTGGCCAATGGTGATAGAGCGCGCTACTTCCGAAAAGCCCCCAGAAAACCAGCATGCCGGTCGTCACTGCGAAGATCAGAAGGCCGGTGCGGGCTAACGCGATTGTCTGACAGAACAGGATAAGTTTGTGTCTCAGCAACGTCTCGGCTCCTCATTCTTGCTCATTCAAACCTTTTCACTCGTTTCAGGATGCCGTGACCGTGTATTTGGTTGATGTCTGCAGCATGGGGGATTTGTATCTCATTGTATGGCGCGTTCGGTCGCCTCGAGATGTGTCATGATCGTTTTGACAGGGAAATTGCTCTATGGGCTCGGTTACAAAGTCGCAAAAACAGAGAGCTTCACGGACCTGCTGTAAGCGTCTCGATGGCCGGTGCATATTGGTCACGGCCGCTTACAATATAGGCGGTTTCGTCCGCTCCTCTAAAGCGACCGCTTGGCTTTGGCGAGCGACCTGGCCGCTGGCTGCGCCTGCTCGCTCGACGCGGCACGTGCTGTCATTCGGGCAGGCCGGCTAGGCGAAAGCCTTCGACGATGTGGTTGCGCACAGTTTCGTCCCGGACTGGCTGAGAGCTCACCCAATGGCTGATCGTGAAATGGGGGTGAGCGATCAGGAACAATTCGGCCTCCCGACGCGCCTCTTCCAGTTGGCCTAGCCGAGCAAGCGCAGCAGCCAAAAATTTGCGCGAATTTGTGCGATACGTATCTTCTCTTCGCAATGTGACGGATGCTGCCTGATAGTCGTGATCGGCATATTGCGCTTGCCCGAGATGGCAGAGATACCAGCAGGTCGGATGGGGGTTCAATCGCAAGGCTTTTTTGATCTGAGCGAGTCCATCAGCGATCCTGCCGTCGAGCACCGATATGTCCGACATAGCGGCCCATGTGTCCGCATGGTTCGGATCGAGTTCCAAGGCCTTGTCGAAAGCCGCCGCCGATTCCTCCCATCGCCGTTCGTAAGCGAAGATTGTCCCTAACACATAGCGGCAGCCAGCATCATTTGGGTCAACGTCAACAGCCCTCATAGCACATGTCGCTGCCATTTGGCGGTTAGGAACCTCTGGCTCGCCGAAATGCGTCCAGGCCAGCCATCGGTTGTAGGCGAGTAATCCGAGGGCTTCGGCATAAGAAGGCTCGATCTCAACCGCGCGTTGGAGTAAGACATAGGCCTCGCGCGCCGTCTGCGGCGACTCTTCGTTTAAAAGACGCGCTCGCACACAGAGGTCATGCGCCTCCAAATTCTTAGGCCGTTTACGCTGTTTTGCAATGATCAGCCGGCCAACCAGGGCTTCCACGATATTGGCGTTGATCTCATCCTGCAGCTCGAAGACGTCCTCCACGGTCCTGTCAAACCGTTCGGCCCACAAGTGCTTGCCCTCAAGAGCGTCGAACAACTGTGCGTTGATGCGCACGCGTCCCATTGTGCGGCGGGCACTTCCCTCCAACACGTAGCGGACGCCAAGTTCCTGCGCGGCGAGCCTAACGTCAACCGGCCGTCCCTTGTAGCAGAAGACGGAATTGCGAGCGATGACGAACAACCCAGCTGTGCGGGATAAGTCAGTAATGAGGTCTTCCGTCAGGCCGTCGACAAAAAACCGATCGGAATCGTTTTCGCTCATGTTCGTGAACGGCAATACAGCGATGGAAGGACCTTCGGGCAGAACTAAAATGTTTGGGAGGGGATCCGGCCAGTGCCACACATGAACCGGCCGGGTCAAATTTTTAAGGTAGCGCTCACCGGCATCAAGAAACCTCTCCTCGATCTTCCCAACAATTTCATCGTGAACACTTGCAGAAATACAGATACCTCCTGATGCGGCCTGCGTCTGAAGGCGCGCGGCGACATTCACGCCATCGCCAAGGACATCGTTGCCCTCGTCAATGACTTCTCCAAGATTGACCCCGACGCGCATGGGCAGATGTTCGTCTTTTGAGCCGCCAACAAAGATAGCCTGCTGCATATCCAGCGCTGCCGCGACAGCATCGAATGCACTTGCGAACTCGATGAGGAACCCGTCGCCCATGACCTTGAAGATGCGCCCGTTGTGGCGCAACACCACCGGCTCGATGACACGAACACGAAGTTGCCAAAGATCCGATAGCGTTTTGGCTTCATCAGCCTCCATAAGCCGAGAATACCCGACCACGTCGGCAACCACGATTGCCGCAAGGCGACGCTGGAGGGGTTGATCCGTCATCTTGGGACAAACCTTGAGACCCGGGTTTCACAGAGTATGGTTCAACCACGGGTGAGTCAACCGTCGCGAGGCTTCGGCTTTGCCGTCTCGAATTTACAGCCTCCAGTCCTCCAAGTCATTTCAGTTGTCGCCGGTTGCCCTCCGCGTCGAGCCGGGATTGGTATGATGCTCAGTATCGCGCAGAACAAGCATTGGTATGGGCCCCCGGACTGCGGTGATATGCTACACCGCGTTAGACAAAAGCTAATGGCGATATTCTTAGACTGCCACTGCGTTGATCACATCGAAAGCAGTGGGCGTAAGGGTAGCCCTCGATTGAAAATGATCGGCCAATTCAGCTTGCGTGGCAGCTCTCAGCGCCGCAAATCGGAGAAACAGGGCGAGGAGGAATGGATTGTTTCGGTTGATATCGTTTGTAAAATCTCGCGGATAGAGCAATCTGCAGCCTAAAGATCGTCGGGGACGATCTACCAGGAGGTCTGATGAGGCCGCATCACCGAATATTCTTCATTCAGTTCGCTGTAGCCTTCATGTTGGGTGCACTCGTTTCGCGACTTCCCGATCTTCAGCATCAGTTCGAGTTGAGTGAAGGACAGCTCGGCCTTCTCCTGGCATCGATGTCGACAGGTGTTCTCCTTGGCCTGACGTTCGCCGCCGCTCCGATCGAAAAGTTTGGAGCGCGCACGATGGCGTTTGTCACAGTTTTTGGATCATCCTTCGGCTTCGCTCTCGTTCCCTGGATGCCATCTGCGCTCGCGGCGGCACCCGCATTTTTTGCCGCTGGCATTCTGACCGGAGCTTTCGAGGTGAATGCCAATATCGAGACGGACCGCCATGAGGCCTTGCTTGGACGACGGATCATGAGCCGCGCGCACGGAATGTGGAGTGTTGGGTTCTTTCTAACAGCTTTGATCGGCGCCGGCATGCGCCAGGCAGGGGTCGCGGTAGGGCTGCACATGCTTGTGGCCTTTGGATTAACCCTTGGCGCTGGTCTGCTCGTCTTTCCGAAAATCGAGAACGCCCCGCGCCGCATCGGAACCAGCTCTACCGCTGCTGAGCTTTTGACGTTTCCGACGCTTGGTCTGCTGCCGCTATGCCTGATCGGTGCGGCGCCGCTCCTTGCGGAAGGTGCCAGTGTCGATTGGTCCGCGATCTACATGCGCGACGTCTTTCAGGCCGCTCCCTTTGTTGGAGGGCTTGCGGTGACGATCTTTTCGCTCTCCATCGCGGCAGGGAGGCTATTCATGGACCCGGTCGTGGATCGATACCGCCCTCGCTTCGTCGCGGCCGGACTTTTGGTTGCAACGACCGTAGGCTTGACCCTGGTTGTGATCGCTCCGCACTCTCTTGTGGCACTGGTGGGGTTCTGCGTCACGGGAATCGGCTGCTCATGTGTTTATCCTTTGGCCATTTCCGCAGCGGCCGCCCGCACGGACCGTCCCGGACCGACCAATGTTGCTGCACTTGGGCAGACAACCTTCGTGGTCTTCTTCGCTGGACCGCCACTGCTAGGATTTATTGCCGAGTATGCTGGGATACGGTTCTCCTACCTCGCCGTCATCCCAGTGATTGTTGCAGCTCTCACGACCTCACGGGCACTCTCGTCCCAGTCTAAGATGGGCGCCGGTCGGTGAGCAATGCTTCGCCTCTAAATTCTCAACGTCGCAGTGCAATGCGCACCATCGGCATTCGCCGCTGATTCTCCACGCTCGGCGATCAGGCGTAGCCCAGTCAGTTGAGCGTCGAGCAATACCGATGATCTTGGTTCTCCTATAGCAACAGTCACTTGCCGTCGCGGTTGCCAATGACTGACGCGTGGTGATCCCGGCACAGATCGAGTTTTCTCGCGAGTGCCGCAGCTTCGCCTCTCGATGTCACTCCGAGTTTGCCAATGATCGATGAGACATGATGGTCAACCGTTTTCGGTGATATGAACAGCGCCAAACCGATTTTGATATTTGAATTCCCGGCCTCGATCATCGAGAGAACCTCGATTTCCCGCCTGGTTAGACCCGCATAGTTTTGCTTCGTGCTTGGTCTCGGGCCCCGTGGATTGCGCCCGAACCGTGTCTTGAGCAACCTGCGGATCTTTTCCACGCTGGCAGAAGCCCCTAGTTTCTCGAGTATTCCAAGGCTGCGCGTGCAATCATCTGCTTCGCCGTCAAGCATAGCCATGGCCTGGTGAAACACGTAACCGCGTTTGCCGTAGCAAGCTTCTGCCTTCTGCCAATGCCCCTGAGCGAGATGAACAACGGCCTCATCGCAGCCGAGACTGCTAGTGCTGTCCCTTAGAAAATGTCGCCAAAAGACGACGCCAGATTTATCGACACTGTCTTTTGTTAAAAGCTCGACACTCTCAAAGAGCAGTTCGGCCGCTTCTTGTCGATCCAGGCCAAGCCAGGCACGCTCTGCCATTAATCCGCATAGGGTGCAAGGCGCTGGAGTTCTCTTCCATTCTTATGGAAACGCGCAAGGAAATCAAGCAGATGATCTACGTCCTGACCACGACGGGTCTTTAACACCGCCATTGTGATTGCTGCCGGATAGCGAACAAGCGGCGCCGCATTGCTGTTATCAATGACTGAGCTTGCAAGAGCTGCGGCCTCATCCCATCTCCCAAGCAAAAGAAAGAGTTCGGCAAGTTCCCCGCGCATGTAGTCCCTCCAGGTGTCGAGATCCCGCTCAACGCAATAAGCGATGCCTCGGCGCAGGATTGCTTCGGCCGCATCCGCTGCGAACAAGCGCATCTCCACCCAGCCGCGATTGGTGTAAAAGCGGGCAGCATGCTCCTGGTAATCATGGTCCAGCGCGATCTCAAGGCTTTCACCGAGCATGCTCCTTGCGCGACCAGGATCGCGCCTGCACGTCGCCGTCGCGACATTGTTAAGTGCGTGACATAGAATGTCGGGGCAATTCAGCATAGCGGGACCGGCAAGGGCAATTGCCCGTCGTCCCATGTCTTCAGCAGTCTCGGCATCGCTGGCCAGCATGGCGAGTTGAGCAGCGTTGGAATAGGCCATTGCCAGTTCCGGCGTGGCAGACAAACGTTCAAGAAACTCGATCGCTAACGTGCCGTATCGATCGGCGTCATTGCGATTGCCCGCTAAGTAACTTAAGCGCGAAAGCCAGCGCAGGCTGTCGCCCTCTTTGAGGACGTTCCCTCGGTTGCGGTAGATGTTCAAGGCCTTGAGTTGAGCGGCAATTGCGCGTTCCATTAAGCCAACCAAATGGCTTTCGAAGGCCACTGCGGCAAAGAGGTTTGCTCGGCTGAGTTCGTCAAGGTCATCAGAAAAGGCGACCGCGACCTCAAGATGTCGAAGGGCCTGTCGATGCGCTCCCACTGCAGAGGCTTGCTTTGCCGCGTCGGGAGCTAGGGTATGGATCGCCGGGAGATCATTCGCCTCCTTCGCATGATGAACGAGCTTGGAGATTGAGACTTTTCTTGCACTCAAATAGGCTAGAGCGCGGCTATTGAACGCTTTCCTCTCGAGGATTGTCGCGGATTGTTCGATCGCTTGCCGGCCCAATTCGTGCTGGAAACGGTATCTGCCACCGTGCTCTACAAGAAGTCCAACGTCCCTGCACGTCGATAGGGCTTGAGTCACAGTCCTGCCGACGACTGCAGCCACGAACTCCTCACTAATCTCTTCGGGTGAAATCGACGCAGCAATGAGCACTTCGCGGGTTCCGGGTGGGAGGCTGGCAACCCGTTCGAGCACCGCATGCCGAACAGAGGATGGTATCTCTCCGATGACCCGGCTTTTTACGAGTTGGGATACGAAGAAAGGGTTGCCGCCAGTAGCCGAAAAGACCGCGTCTACATCCAGTCCGGCTGGCTCGACAAGCGTTGTCACACCATCCTTCGTGAGCCTTGGTACGACCACTTCACACCAGTTCCCGACCGGAACGCCATCCATGGCGCGCATCAGCCGGTCATAAGCCGGGGTGTCGTCTGAACGCACGGTGATGATTAGGAGTAACCGCGATCTGTCGATGCGTCGGGACAGGTAGCGTATGAGGTTGAGAGTGGCGTCATCCGCCCAATGCGCATCCTCAACACAAATAAGGATCGTTTCGCTGCAGGCGTCTAGGAGTCTCACGATTTCGAAGAACAGTGCGATAAAGCCTCCGGCTTCCTCAAGCATAGCTGCGAGGTTCCATCCCATCTGCCGGGCAAAGTCGTAAAGCGGACCGAGAGGTTCGGCTACACCGAAGTTTTCGCAGGCGCCATCCATGATAAGCACGTCGTCTGCTATCGTAGGGCGGAAGGCGGCCAGCAGTGTCGATTTCCCGACCCCTGCCTCACCAGATACGATTGCAACCTTCCCGTGACCGCGCGCGGCCCCATCGAGTAGGCTTTCCAGTGACGCAATCAAGGGCTCGCGTTCAACGACCTGCATTGCGCGAGCATACCGAAACCTCCCCGCAATAAATAGGGAGAGGCCTCGTTCAAAATAGGGAAAATGCCCGACGCTAATGTTGTCTTTTGAGGCGAATTTCTTTTTCGTTCAGTCCACGCACGGAGAAACAACGTGAAACGCTTCCTGATTGAAAGAAATATTCCCGGTGCAAGCTCTCTCACTGCTGAGCAGCTTCAGGGAATTTCCATGAAGTCTAACGAAGTGGTCGCCGGTCTAGGTGTGCCATACAATTGGATTACGAGCTATGTCGCAGGAGACAAGGTCTACTGTGTTCATGAGGCGGACGATGCCGAAACAGTCTACCGTCATGCGCGGGAGGGCGGATTTCCGGCCGACCTTGTCACTGAGGTTTCGTCAGTGATCGGGCCCGATACAGCTCGCCAACTGTAGGACGTGCGCGGCGGATGCGATGCATCCGCCGCGATCAACTCGTGCGACGGTCGCGAGCGTTTCATCTCGAGTGCATCAATCCTCGCTCTTCGCGGCTTTTGCATCTCCACACATGCATGCTGCTATATGGCTGTCTACGCACTAAAATTTAGATCAGTTTATCGAGCGTGATTGGCAGATTACGCACGCGCTTACCGGTCGCATTGTAGATCGCGTTGGCAATAGCAGCACCCGTTCCGGTAATTCCGATCTCACCGATGCCGTGAGCACCCATCGGCGCATGCGGGTCGGCAATATCGGTCCAGATTACGTCGATCTCCGGGACATCCATGTGGACGGGAACATGGTATTCAGCAAGGCTCGGATTCATGACACGCCCAGTGCGCTCATCGAACTGCGTATCTTCCATCAGCGCAAGGCCGAGCCCCATGATGATGCCGCCACGGAATTGGCTGGTCGCTGTCTTCGGGTTCAGGATCCGGCCGCAATCAAAAGAGCCGAGAATGCGCGTGACGCGCGGTTCGCCGGTGGTACGGTTGACCTTTACTTCGCAAAACATTGCGCTGTGGCTATGCATTGACCAGTGCATGGTCTCCAAAGGCATGGGGGGCTGGCCTTCGACCACGACTTTATCGCGTTTGGCGCGCGCCAGGAGTGACTGGTAGGTTTCGTGGCGTTGGGGTTCATCGAGCTTGCAGAGGCCACCGTTCTGGCTACCAACCTCTTTGGCCGTCAGTCCGGCAAGCGGCGAGTCGTTGCCGGCCAGCCGCAGAAGTTCATCGATCAATTTGTTGTGGGCGGCAATGACGGACGCACCGATGGCTGCTGTCTGCTGAGATCCGCCGGCCATTATGACGCCGGGCAGGGTTGAATCGCCGTAGTTGAGGGTGATGTCTTCCATCTGCAGGCCGAGACGGTCGGCCGTGACTTGGGTTTGCACGGTCGCACTACCCATGCCCATTTCGTGAAATGCGATATCGACAACCGCCTTACCGTCGCGGCTGAGAGTGATCCGGGCTGCGCCACCTGGCATCCGGTAATAGGGATACGTGCCGGTGGCGCAGCCCATACCGATCAGCCATTCACCGTCGCATACACTGCGCGGCGCGGGGTTGCGGCGGCTCCAGCCAAATTGATCAGCGCCTGCGCGATAGGCCTCGACGATATTGCGCGAAGAAAACGGCAGGCCGGAGATCGGATCCTTTTCCGGCTCGTTGCGCATGCGCAATTCGATTGGATCGATGCCAAGCTTTTCGGCCAGTTCGTCCATAGCGCATTCCAACGCAAATGTGCCGACAGCCTCACCAGGCGCGCGCATAAAGGTGTTTCCGAGCATATCAAGCTCGACCTTCTGTACGTCGAGTAGCAAGTTTTTGGCGGCGTAGGCGCTGCGTGTGGGAAGGATAAAGGGCTCGGGCATTGCATTGTGCGGAGTCTTGACAGTAACACCCTCGTGGATCAGAGCGGTGAGCTTGCCATCTGCATCTGCGCCAAGGGCGACCCGCTGTTCGGTTGGCGAACGACCGCCAACGATGCGGAAGACGCCCTCGCGCGAAAGGACGATGCGCACCGGCCGGCCGACGCGTTTTGCGGCGGCGGCCGCAAGAATATGGTGTTGCCACATCGACTTGCTGCCAAATCCGCCCCCGACGAAAGGGGAGGTGATCACCACCTGCTTTTCGTCGACGCCGAAGACCTGCGCCATCGACCAGGCGGTATGGGCCACGAGCTGCTGGGCATCATGCATGCGCAGCGTATCGCCATGCCAGGCGACGGTCACGCCATGTAGCTCGATCGGGTTATGACTGTGCCTTGGCGTCGTGTAGGTGGCATCGATCTTATGCGTTGCCTCATTCAAGGCCCGTTGCGCATCCCCGACCTCGTCATGCAGGGGTTGTCCCATGAACTCGGCTGTTTGCGTGCCTTGAGCGCACGCCAGAGCGAACTCTGTGACCGCCTGATCCTCAGAATAAGAGACACGGATCAGCGATATGGCGTGATCGGCTTGCTCCTGGGTTTCAGCAAGAACCAGAGCGACCGGCTGACCGTTCCAATGGATGCGATCATCCTGCATGACGGGCAAACCATCGCCGCCAGCGGCCTTTTCTGCCGTTAAGAAGAGAGGCGGGGGACGCAGCTTCGGAGCATTGCGGTAGGTCATCACCAGCACGACACCCGGAGCCGTCTCCGTTTCCGTTGTATCGAGTGTTGAAATCCGCCCCTTGGCGATGGTGCTGTAGGCAAGGGCGGCATAGACCATGCCCTCCATTGGAAATTCGGCGGCAAATGGCGCTTTGCCCGACACTTTTAACGGTCCGTCGATGCGCGATACCGGCCGACCAACGTGACCATGCCGCTCGCGTATGAGCGGATCCGGCTGGCCGCCAGGGATCCAGCTGTCAGGCGCAATCGCAACGGCCTTTGCCATTCCCGCTTGAAAAAGGCCTTTGGCCGTTTGCTTGGCGTCTTCAAAAATGCTCATGCCGCACCTCCGGAAATTTCTATCAGGACCGACACAATGGTTCGCTTTGCGAGCTCAACCTTGAACGCGTTACCTTCGAACGTGCGCGCATCGGCAAGTTCGGCCTCTGCTGCAGCGACAAATGCATCCTGACCCGCCGTTTTGCCGATGAGTAGAGCTTCCGCTTTCGTCGCCCGCCAAGGTTTGTGGGCGACGCCGCCGAGTGCGATCCGAATGTCCTGCACCCTATCATCTACGACGCTGATTGCTGCGGCCACCGACACTAGCGCGAAGGCATAGCTCGAGCGGTCGCGCACCTTGCGGTATGTCGAGCGAGCCGCCAGACGGGAGGCTGGCAGTTCGAGGGCCGTGATCAGCTCGCCGGGCTGCAATATTGTTTCGATGTCTGGCCGATCGCCTGGAAGCCTATGAAAATCCTTAATTGGAACGCGGCGCGAACCGTCACCGCCGTCAATGTGAACGATGGCATCGAGGGCGGCCAGCGCCACGCACATGTCAGAGGGATGGACAGCAATGCAGGCATCTGATGCTCCCAAAATAGCGTGGTTGCGATTGAAACCGCGCAACGCATCGCAACCGTCACCGGGTATTCGCTTGTTACAATGTGATCCCGCGTTATCATAGAAGTAGGTGCAGCGGCTCCGCTGCATCAGGTTGCCGCCGACAGTCGCCATATTACGGATTTGCGCTGATGCGCCGGCAACGATTGCCCGTGTCAGCGCTGGATAGCGCGAGCGGATCAGCTTATGCTCCGCCACCGCCGTGTTGCGGGCAGCAGCACCGATCATAACGCCACCCTCTGTTGTTTCGATAATCTCGGCAGAAAGGCCGGTCACGTCGACGAGGACGGACGGTCGCTCGATCACCTCCCGCATGAGGTCAAGCAGATTAGTACCGCCGCCGAGAAATTTGGTGCCGCTGATGGTGCCCTTGGCAATGGCATCCTGTACATCTGAGGCTCGGATATAGTCGAACGGGATCATTCGGCAGCCTCCTTGAGCGTCGCGTTGATGGCATTGACGATGCCATTATAGGCGCCGCACCGACACAGATTGCCGCTCATGCGCTCGCGCACCTCGTCATGGCTGAAATCGATCACATCCGAAGTCAGATCCATGGTCACATGGCTTGGAACGCCGCGACGAACTTCATTAATCATCGCGACGGCGGAACAGATTTGTCCAGGAGTGCAATAGCCACACTGTAATCCGTCATGCTCAACAAACGCTTCCTGCAACGGATGTAGCGCACCGGGTTCCCCTAGCCCTTCGATTGTTGTGATTGAGCGGCCATCGAACTGGATTGCCAATGAAAGGCAGGAGAGGACACGTACGCCGTCGACGAGAATTGTGCAGGCACCGCAGGCACCCTGATTGCATCCCTTTTTCGTGCCGTGAAGATGGAGACGGTCGCGCAGGAAATCGAGGATTGAAACGCGGGGATCGTCTGGGACCTGGACGTCGGTTCCATTTATCGAGATGCTCATGCAGGGCTCCTCCTAAGGTCAAGAGTTTGGCGGGCAGGCAAGCTGGCGCGTTGACCGCAGAGATAGGGCCAGTGGAGATCAAGGCAACGTGCTGCCGACAGCAACGCGTGTCGATCCGGGCAAAAACGCGAAGACTGTCAAAGCTTGAAAAAGCTACCGCTTGAAAGTCTGCCCCTCAGGCTGCGCAGGCTTTCCGCCTTGCGGCCTCGGATCGGGGCGATTCAGAGATCGCTCGTTCGACGGCGCGCTCTGAGAGCACAAAGGTTCATTGTCGCCACAAAGAAGGCGACGCAGTCTTGCTCACCGCCATATCCGGAGCAACTGACCTCCTTCGCCTTCCAAGGGGTCGGTTTTGGGTAGGGGAGTAGACTTAATCTTGGCGAGCATTTCGCCCGTGGCGGCCGATGTTTGGATGTCTGCGTGCTGGCCCGGGGGATATGCGCCGACGACTTTGAAGTCTTGGGAGCAACCCATATTGCAATGTCCAGTTCCAGCCGGAAGGACCAGGCAATCGCCAGGCTTTACGTCGAGCGCCCTACCATCTGGCCCGCCGATGAGAAGTTTCGCCGTTCCCTCCGCCACGCCCAAAACCTCGTGCGCGAAAGCGTGGTAGTGCTGATAATCGAATACGCCATTGGTCCATACCCCAGTCCAACCGTTGCGGGCGAATACGTTCGCAAGGTCATGGGCGAGGTTTGGAACCCGGTAAAGCAAAACGGCAAGCCGGAAATTGTTTGGCACCCAGTCACTGGGTTGAAAGATAATTTGATCGACCGTCATGAACGCATATTTTACCCGGCTTTCGGCTCGCCGGCTTCGTCGTTGAGCGATGGCAGGAAGCTCTCAACGTCTCGACGCTCTCGGTCCGAGAGAATCGCGATTTTCTCGTTCCAGAACGTTTCTGCCTCGGCGGGATCGCCTTCCCAGTCGCGAGACGATCCAAGGTTGTCGTCCATCACCGCCACGCGGCGCCCTCCAAGCCGGCGGTATTCGTCTGCCAGCTCTTTCGCTGCATTCTCCATGAGCTGTCCTCGCTCTACTATTGGGTTCACGAAAAAAACGAGTGGTCCGCCCAATCGTTCCGCGTCGCTTGTCGATAAAAGCGAGGGCGTCAAAGGTGTTGCGTGCCAATTTGGTTCAATTTCATCATCGGTGCGCTCGGCATTACGCGGACGCATCAGCGCCGCGAAGTGCCGCTTCGATCCTCCGGCTGGAATAAGGCGGACATTGGGCGCATCGAAATTGCGATCGGGCTCGTCGGGCCGACAAAACACCCGAGCTCGTTGGCTCTTTCCGTGGTGGCTAGCCGACATCACGGCCGCGAGACTAGCGGGGAAGGTCTGACAACCGTTCAGAAGCGATTTCGTCGCGGGCTCCGAAGTTAACGACTGCACAGGACGCGATACGGCAGACCATAGACATATCGCGATAAGGCCATAGAATAGACATGGCCCGCGAAAAGGGATTGCGGTGTTTGGCAGGTGAAGACGCGAGGATCAACGAGGATCCCGACGCCAAAACGCGCTTAGCGCTTGAGGACGCCGTTCAACGGCAAGGGTAAGTCGGCCTCCCTAAGGTAAATCTGTTTGCTGAGGCAAACAACCTAGTCAACGAAGTGCGGAGGCCAGCTGCGCATGACACTAACGCGATCATTTATCTCGTGCATGCGTTGACTGGCGCCCGACAACGCTCATCGTATCGAAAACGGAAAGTACTTCGCGTTGATCGTGTCGTACTCGTCGTTAGCCTGTATCAAATCCAACGCGGCATTGAGCTTTGCTAGAAGTGCGACGTCGTCCGGTCGCACGGCGATCCCAGCGCCGTCCCCAAAATACTCGGCGTTCTTCACATCCTCTCCCTTAAATTCGCAACAGCTGCCGGCCTTGGTGTTTGCCAACCAGTCGTACACTGCCAACTTATCTTCGAATATGATGTCGACCTTTCCATCGGCCAGGTTTTTATAGAGATCGGGTGATGCATTGACCACGGTGGTTGCCACGCCTCCGTAGAATTCCTTTGCGTAGGACTCCTGCGATGTTGCGGCCGTCACACCCAAGCGCAAGTTTTTGAGATCGTCAGGGGCGGTGCCGACAATATCGGAGCCTTTGCGCACAATAAAGACCGAGGGACTGTCGTAATATTTTTTTGTAAACGAAACTTTTTCGCGCCGCTCGGCACTCATGGACATCGAGGAAATGATTGCGTCATATTTCTTCGCGAGTAAGTTCGGGATCATCCCGGTCCATTCTTGGACGATGAACTCGCATTTCAAGGCGGCCGCCTGACATAATGCGTTCGCTATATCGACATCGAAGCCCTGAAGATGGTTTTCCGAATCCAGATAGTTGAAGGGAGGAAATCCGCCCTCGACAGCGATACGCAGACTTGGTTGTTCTGCCGCTGACAAAGAGTGGGCGAAGGAAACCGAGAACATTATGATCGATGCCATAGCCAGCAGGTTGTAACGGTGAGACGTATCCGATCTTGTCATATCGTGATCCATTTGGTTGCGCGTCGGTGCAAAGCATATCGAACACAAAACCATTAAGAAGCTAATCATTCTCTTCCGCTAAATTTGCGTTCGCTTGAAAAGCCTTTCGTAATCAATGCTCGCCAGAATGCGGAAAGCTGGGGGAATGCATTTGTCCGCATACGATTTTCCACAACGCTTGGCCGAGAGAGCGGCACGATCATCGAACGCGACGATGGTTTTGCTTACTATCAGTGGGCTTGCAATCTTGGGGCTTGTCTTCATTGCGGCCCTGTGGGCGGGCAAGGAGAGCGATTCCGCAGCGCTTGACCGGCAAAGAAAGCTCGTCGATAGCCGGCTGCAGGATCAGGTGGACCGCGTTTCCAAGGACCTGCGGCTCATGGCGGCAGGATATTCTACACTTCTTTCCGCCAGCGCCTCGACGAGTGAGCTCGGCGGTGCCAGCACGGCGCAGGCGTTTGCGACGATGTCCAAAACCGTATTCGGCTACAATGGGACATTTTTGATAACGCCGGCGGGGGATCTCGCCATTGCCTCGGACGCGGAGACGACGCGACGCTACAAGTGGATCCGCCCGCTGTTGCTGCCAATGGTCAAAACGGTCTCGCATGGACAAGGACTTGAGCGCGGCAAGGAGGCGATCCGCGTTGATCTGATGCGCTTGGAGGGTCGTCCGTCGATTGCCGGTATTGCGCTGGTCGATGCTCCGTCTAAAGAGGCATCTCAGCGGTTGTTACTAGCGGCTTTCAGATTTTTGGATGGTCCGACGCTTGACACTCTGAGCCGAGAGCAGGGATTGGCTGGCGCACGTTACGCGCGTACTGCAGATGCAGAGGCGGAAGAGGTTGCATTCCAGATCGAAGCAACGGCGACACACGAACCAATCGGGTTTATTATCTGGACGCCGGACTTGCCAGGCTCCCGAGTTGTTGCAAGGCTTACCCCGCTTCTGACCTTTGCCGGAGTGTTAATCGGCGGCCTCTTCTTAGCCCTGATGCTTCGTTTGAGAAAAAGCCTCCTCGAACTTGGCCACAGCGAGGATCATGCCCGTCACCTTTCACTCCATGACGTCCTAACCGGTCTGCCCAATAGAGCGCTATTCTCCGAGCGCTTCGAATCTTGCCGCAGTGGTCTTCGCCACAAGAACAGTCGGACGCTCCTTGCCCTTTTCGACCTTGATAAGTTCAAGGAGGTCAACGATACCTACGGCCACCCGGCAGGTGACGAATTGTTGTGCAAAGTCGTCGCCCGCGTGGAAGAGCTACTCGGCGGCGCCGACACGTTTGCGAGAGTGGGTGGCGACGAATTTGCACTTATTGTTCCCGATATGAGCGAAAGGCGCGATGATGAGCTGTTGTCGGAAATCATCAGCGCCCTTCGCGCGCCGTTTGATCTGCGGGCAGCCGGCGGTGTTGTCGTGCGTATCGGCTGCTCGATTGGCGCCGTGCACATCGAGGACATGTCGATCGACAGGGGGGAGGCCTTGCGGCGAGCGGATGTCGCTCTTTACGAAGCAAAGTCATCCGGACGGGGAAAATATGTTACTTATGACAGATCGTTGGACAGCCGGGGGACAGAAAAAGAAAGCCTTACGCGGGAGCTCCGCCAAATTCTGACGGCAAAATCGAATTTGAGCGATAATCTGAAAGCGGAAAGTGATGCGGGCGAGCTCCAGCTGTTCTTCCAGTCCGTCCATCACGCGCAGCGCGGCGAGCCGATATCGGGGGCAGAAGCATTGGTCCGATGGCAACATCCTCGGTTTGGACTTCTCTCGCCGGATAAATTTGTACCCCTAGCCGAAGAGGCGGGCCTGATTGACCAGCTTGGAGAATGGGTGCTGCGCACCGCAGCCAGAGAGGCTACGGCATGGCCGGAAAACATGTCCCTGGCGGTCAACGTCTCTCCGTCCCAAATCAGGCATCGCGAGTTTGCCTCCAGAGCTTTATCGATTATCACAGATACGGGTCTCGATCCAGCTCGCCTCGAACTTGAAATCACGGAGGCGGCGCTGTTCGAGGTTGACGACAAGGTGCAGGCGACACTCGCAAGTCTTCGCTCCCATGGCATCCGTATCGCACTTGATGATTTTGGGACTGGCTATTCTTCGCTGAGCCACCTGCTTCAGATCAACATCGACAGGATCAAAATCGATCGCTCCTTCGTGAAGCTGCTTGGGAACCAGGCAGACGGAGCAGCCATCGTCTCATCGGTTATCGGCCTCAGCCGGAAACTCGGAAAGGCAGCAACGGCAGAAGGGGTTGAGACAGTCGGGCAGCGAGACTTTTTAATTGCAGCCGGCTGCACCGATCTACAAGGCTACCTTTATTCTCGGCCACTGCCGTCTCGCGAGTTTGGCGCGACGATGCTACCATCTGCTGCGGGAAGATCACTGAATCGGGTTTGAGTTGAAGTTGAGAGCGGCGAGATAGCGGTCGGTACAAGCGTCGCGACTTTCGGGGGGCGTTCTGCGTCACTGTTTTCGCGCAATTAGGGCGACGAACGGCCAAGTTCTAACCGCCGCCGGCTCCCATTGGTCATGCAAATTGAGATCGGTCGTCAATAGAACTTGCCAGTCGAAACGACTGAGCCTCTCGACGTTCAATGGCATCAACATCTCGCGCGTTTCATGAGTCGGTCACGGTAAGAACAAGGTGCACGCCCGTCCGTCATGGAGACAAAACGGATGGAGAGCATTCAAAGCGAAGGACATTGACGCGACCGCCAGCCGCTTAAACGTTGCGTAAGGTCGTGTGGCACTCAGCTGCGGTTGGTTTTGACGTATACTGGTGGCGGACGACGGCGCACTGTTCCGACCGTCAGCAATTGCTTTCGTCCTGTTGGAGGCGAAACGCGGTCGTCAGATATTTTTAGCGGCCCATCAGTTTGGCCCCAATTTTCATTTACATCACATAGCGATTTGAATACGTCTGCGGATGCAGAGGGGTGACCTTTCAAAGCGAGGGCGAGACGATATGAGACGACCGCATAAGAATTTTGTTGTCGAGTACAAGGGCGGAAGTCGCCGGTCGACGGAAAGGCCGACGTCCATCTGGGGAAACCTGGATCTCAAGTCGATTTCACGCGACGTCGAAAAGGAGCAGCAATCCGACGCCGAGAGACACCGCACAGCGACGCCGACCCACTCAGCGCATGCCGAAGCGAGCGAGCACCAGGTTCATGCCGCAACCGCAGGAAACCTACTCTTGAGACGCAACGGCGACCAAATTGCTGTGCCTGAGGATGTGAAAGTGGAGAGCCTCTCTGGCGCCTTAGCGCCGCAGACACGGGGACGCCAACGCTCCGTAATCGCTGAGCCGCCCTCTGTCGTGATGACGGGCCAGATCGAGATTGATGCCGGTCAAGCGAAAAGAACTCGGCAGTCTCGTGCTGAGAACTCGGCCTCACTTGTGTCAAAACACCAGGCAAGTCGCAAAAACCCCAAGTCCCGCACAAAGAAATCGGATGTCGCGCAGAATGTAACGAACTCGGTTGGAGCCGATTTTGACGATTTGCCGCAGCTTGAGAAAGAAAACAGGAGACTCCGGAAGCTGTTTGCGGAGAAATTGCGCGCGGAAAACGCAGATCTTCGCCGACGCCTCGCCCGAATGGAGAGAGCTTAGTCGTCCTAACTTAGGCAGTTTAGTGAGAGGGCATTGCAGAGAGCTGGCAGCGCATCCGTGAAAGCGCAGGTGTTCCCGTCGTGAGCCCGGCATCTGCTCTTTGGTGTGGGATCATGCGCGAGTGATCTTGTCTTCACCGCTGCGCTGATAACGCGCTTTCGGCGGAAATTCGCATAGAGCGCAACGTTACCCAGGTTTGCGAATCGAGAACAAAAACACTGAGCTTGCAAACCTGGGATTGCCTGACACGTTCAGCAGAGTTCTGAAAGCGCGAGTTGCTCGAAGAGCTTTCGACGCGTGCGCTGCGAGTGAGTGGCAATCGTAAGCCGGGCGCGGCAAGGTACGGAAATGCTTTGTAAATATCGCGACCAGGCACAAGCGTTCGATCTTGGTCCGACTAGCTTCAAGCTGAGCTTGCTCTTCGGTCAACCTCTTCGGAACCTTTTAACGCGGCTGTGGACCCCACAGCTCGCTTCAGAGCACCAGAGCCGCCGCCCTCCCTTCGATGTGTCTAGAAAAAGCCAGCCGCAGTTATCACCCTTGCACTCTTTCACCGGCCGGCGGCCGGCTCGCCCTGACAGCAATGCTGCAGCGGATAATGAAACCATGTGCACCAGATCGGACGGTATTTCCACCTTCGGTCTCCAGGCCCATCCTTCCACGTCGCGTTGGAAGACCTGTCGGAGACCAGCGCTCACCAGAGCTGTTTCGACAAAAGCAATATCATGCGGTGGCGGAGCCGGACCTTCATCCTCCTCCAAAAAGACCCGGTAAAGGCTTTCACGGAGGCTGAGAGCGAAATTCAATGCTTTTGCGGCCGCATCGGGGCTTGCGTCGGCAACATCTCTCAAGGTGGCGACATGAGCAGCCGAAATCAGGCCAGTTCTTTCACTGAGATTGATCAGATCGACGTAGTCTCTCAGCAAATCGGGTCCCCATCGGCCGCGGCGGCTATCGACGGTGTTGATGAAGTCCAGGGCAGGGTGCCCCCCGCTTAATCGCATATTCCGAACTGATTTCGTCATGATGGAACCCGATGCGACTGCTAAAGTTGTAACGGTATAAACAGATTATACGCGTTACAAAGGAGCGGTCCAGCAATGTCTTTGCTGAATTACGGGAAATTCGCAGTTCTTTGCGCGGTCTGGGGTCTCACTTGGATCGCCGTCAAGTTTGGTGTGACGGCCCTACCGCCTATGCTGTTTGCAGCGTTACGCTTCACCGCGGCCGGTCTCATTTTTTTGGCGATTGCGACCTGGCAGGGTCGGTCGGTACGCGCATTGACCGCTGACTGGCTTGCAATTGGCACAGCCAGCCTACTGATGATTACCTTATGCTATGGACCGCTGTTTTGGGGAATGACAAAGGTGCCCTCCGGCACCGCTGCGGTACTGGAAATGTCACTGACGCCGATTTGCCTGTTCACTTTCGGAATAGCCTTGCGTCAGGAGGCCTGGAGTTTGGCTCCGGCCGTTGGATTAGCTGTCGGCTGCGTTGGACTATATTTACTTTTCGTGGGTGGAACAGATGCAAATGACAACGAGGATGCTTGGCTGGGCATTCTTGCCGTTGGTTGGGCCGCAGCATCGTCGGCTCTGGGCTCGGTCTTGGCTAAACCAGTCATCGCCAAATATGGAAGCACTCTGGTGGCGGGGACGACGACATTCGTAGGCGGGCTTTTACTTGCAGTTATGGCTTTATGCTGTGGCGAGGACCCTAGCGCTCTTGCCGTTCCCAACTGGACCGCGAGAGCGTTCGGCGGATGGCTTTTCCTGGTGATCTTCGGTTCACTGGTTGGCTATAGGCTGTACATGCAACTTCTTCGGGACGCGGGGCCAACCCGCGCTGGAATGTTTGCCTTCGTTTCGCCGGCAATTGCTGTTGCAGTCGGGGCGATGATTGCGCGGGAGCCAATCACAGTCACCAATATTGCTGGGATGGTCTTGATGCTCTTGTCAGCGGCAGCGTGTCTTTATGCTCCCAAGTATTAACTGGGATCGACCCTACAACCATGATATCACCAGACAGGTCAGTTGACTGCAGCTCAGCGGGCTTTCCTGGTTGGCTTGGAAATTGGCGCCGCCACCGATGGCTTGCCACCGCCATTCTTCGAGGCTGATGCAGCTCTGCTTTGACCGGTCACTTCAAGCTCGGCATCTGCTTCGGTCGCCTCGTGTTGATCTTCGGCTCGTTGCCAGTGATCAAGATCAGCACCTTCCGGGCGACCCTCATCTTCCCAAATCCTATATGCCCGCTCGCGCCGCTTCTGTTCTTTGTCATCCATTTCAGCGTTCTCCTGTTTTCCGGTAATCCATAACAACGACATTACGAACAAGTTCCGCAGGCAGCGATCTGCCTCTCTACAGTTCGAGAGCCCGTAGGTGCGGCTGGGAGTCTGCCGGACGCTAGGAAATTGCGCGGCAGCGAGCCGACATGGCTGCTGCGGCTCGTGCTTGTCTCCATTCCGTGATCGTTGGGAACCCAGCCTGGAGGATAAGGCCCTTGTGCGTCACTCTCGTATGTACATCACCGTGGACAAGGGCGGCAAATCTGCCTTGATCGATATAGGGCGACCGTGTGAGGGAATGCTCTGTGAACCGACGTCACCAGTTTGCATTCCTGACCCGCCGTACACCGCGTCGTCCGTGTTGAGGGTTTTGCGCCAAAGGCCATCAAACGGAACACCGATCCGGTATCCATGGCGAGGAACGGGCGTGAAGTTGGACACGACTAAGCAAGCGGAATTGCGGGTCTCGTCATAACGGATCATTGCGAGAACGGAATTCTCTGCGTCGTCGGCGACGGCCCACTCAAATCCACTTGGGTTTAAGTCACCATGCTGCAGGCATGGAAAATAATGATAGATGCGATTGAGATCCCTGACCAATCTTTGCAGCCCGCGATGTCGAGGGTCGTCTAGGAGGTCCCATGTAACCGATCCGTCGTGGCTCCACTCGCTTTTCTGACCGATCTCAGACCCCATGAATAGCAGTTTCTTACCGGGGTAACCCCACATGAACCCGTATAACGCCCTGAGGTTTGCAAGTTTTTGCCCGTCGTCGCCTGGCATCTTTTCGATCATCGATCCCTTGCCATGCACGACCTCGTCATGGGAAAACGGTAGAACAAATCTCTCGCTGTAAGCGTAGACCATCCCGAATGTCATCGAGCCATGGTGATAGCGTCTATAGACGGGATCGTCAGACATGTAGTGGAGGGTGTCGTGCATCCACCCCATATTCCATTTCATATCGAAGCCCAGCCCACCATCTGCCGGCAGCCCGGTAACGTTGGGGAAGGCTGTCGATTCTTCGGCGATCATCAGGACGTTGGGGTGGCGTTCACGAACCACACTGTTCAAGTGCTTGAAAAACTCTATGGCTTCCAAGTTTTCTCGACCGCCAAACCGGTTCGGAATCCACTCGCCTTCGGCACGGCTGTAGTCACGATAAAGCATTGAGGCGACGGCATCGACCCGCAGACCATCGACATGGTATCTGTCCAGCCACTCAAGCGCACTCGCGATCAAAAACCCCTTCACCTCGGAGCGCCCAAGATTATAGATCAGCGTATTCCAATCACGATGATAACCTTCGCGCGGATCTTCATGTTCGTAGAGCGCCGTTCCGTCGAACCGCGCAAGTCCCCAAACATCACTTGGAAAATGGGCTGGCACCCAATCCAAGATGACGCCGATCTCGCTTTCATGGCAGCGGTCGATGAAATATCCGAAATCTTCAGGGGTGCCGTAGCGTCCAGTCGGCGCGAAGAGACCCAGCGGCTGATATCCCCATGAACCGCCAAAGGGGTACTCCATAATCGGTAAAAGCTCGATGTGGCTGAACCCCATTTCCTTGACATAAGGGATCAGCCGCTGTGACAGTTCGAACCAGTCAAGCGACCTTGCGCCATCGGTCATTTCTCTAAGCCACGAGCCTACGTGGACTTCATAAATCGATATCGGGCCGTTTCGTAGATCCGTCATAGCCCGCTTTTCCAGCCATCGAGAATCCTGCCATCTCACTGGCTCGGGTGAGGCAACGATCGAAGCGGTGGAGGGCGCCGCCTCGCCAGCGCGCGCGACCGGGTCAGCTTTTTGTGGAAGCAGAACGCCCTGCGCGTCCAAAATCTCGAATTTGTATCGGTCTCCGACTGTCAGATCCGGGATGAAGATCTCCCAGATGCCTGCCTCGCGCCTCAAGCGCATGGGATGTCGTCGTCCGTCCCAACTGTTGAAGTCCCCGACCACGGAGACTCGCCGCGCGTTTGGAGCCCATACCGCAAACCTCACCCCTTGGATGCCATCGACCGTGGTTGGATTTGCCCCGAGCGCTGACGACAGGCGGTAATGCGTACCCTGGGCAATCAAATGCAGGTCGAGGTCACCCAGCAGCGGACCGAAGCGGTAGGGATCCTCCGTTTCCTGGGCGCCATTTGGCCACAGGACCCGCAGTTTATAGGCGGTCTCACTGTGGACTTGCCCGGCGAAGACGCCGCCGGCATGGACCAGCGTCGATACCGCGAGAACCGCTCCGCCGACCGGATCAAGCAATTCGACGCCGAGCGATCCGGGAAAGAAGGTACGAACTGTCACGCGGCCGTCGAGCGACCTATGAGGTCCTAAAAACGCAAAGGGATCGGCATGACGCCCCTCGACAATTGCGGTAAGTTCGTTGGGATCCAGATCGGATGTGTCGGTCGCCGGCACCACCATCATGGGTGCACTCCCTGCAAACGTGATACAATTGTGGTGAAGCCTGAAAGCGGAATTGGCAACCACTTCGGCCGATTTCGTGCCTCGTAGGCAATTTCATAAGCTGCCTTCTCTAAAAGGAAGGTATCGAGAAGCGCACGTACGGTTTGCTGATCGCTTGGCAGATCTGTCGACGCCGACAAAGCCTGAGTGTAGTTTTGAAGAAACAACTCCTCGGCCGCACTGCCAAAACGTTTGACGAACCGACGCCTGCGCTCGTCGTGATGATCCGATACGGCATCATTTTCAAGTGTCGCCGTGGCAACCAGATAGTCCAATGATCGCAGCAGGCCCGCCGCATCCCGCAAAGGGCTCGTCTTTGCACGGCGCTCTGCGAGATTGCGTGCCGGTTCGCCTTCAAAGTCGATGATAACGGCGTCGCCCTCCGTCACGAGGATCTGACCCAAATGAAAATCGCCATGGGCGCGTGTGAGGAGGGTGTCTGCCGACCGTTCAGACAGGACGGCTGCCAGGTCTAGGATCTGCTGCTTTTGCGATAGCAAGTGTCGGATGCTTTCTCCGATCCCGCTTTCGTCCGTGTCGCTGAGCTCCTCCAGCTTCGAAAAGGCGTAGGCGATCTCGCCGGTAACAGATTTCCTGATCGTCGCAACATCGGCTTCGTCTGCGTTTCGCGGCGCAAAGGACGAATCCTCGCTTGGTCTGGCAAGCAGGACGTGCAATTCGCCAAGGCGCTGCCCAATCATGGCAACGAAGTTGAGAAGGGGCTGTAACTGGTCATCAGCGGCGTCAATATCCGCTTCTGTTGTCGCGACTTCGTCTGCGACGCGGCGAAGATTGGCAAGCATCCAGTTCCAGGCGTCGCCCTGATTGCGAATGGCGCCTTGCACAACGACAAGGGTTGACCGGCGCCCGTCTGCGTCAACTCGGGCGACTTCGCCAAGCAGGGGGGCAGTGTGCTCATATCCCTGCTCAGTCAGGTGACGCGTCATCTCAACCTCAGGGTGGATGCCCTCGAACACATGCCGGATAAGTTTGATCATGGCGATATCGCCGATTATCAACGAGCTGTTTGACTGCTCGGCAGACAACCAGCGGATCTCCATCTCGCCGGTTATTTCAAGACGGTCGAGATAGTCAGTGCCAATAAAGTCGATCATTCCAGAGCGACCTGAGATCGTGGAGCGGTTTTTGAGGCCCTCGATCAGGCCTCTGGCCATAGGCTCGACGGCAAAACCATCGGTCAGAAAACCAACTCGGCGACCTTGGCGAATGCGCGCCAGCGCCAGCTGTTGTCCCAGGATATTTGTTGCCGTGTCGTCCCATTCGATGGCGAGCGGCAGCTGATAGGTTTCGACGTGATCCGGCAGGACGGCCTCCAGCTCGCCCAGTACGACGCCGTCTGCAAAAGGTATAGGTGTGGCTGAGACCAGCCTTGCCGATTGCAACGGCTGATCCTTGGCGCCAAACCACCGTCGTCTCGCCAGATATCCCGGAAGAATGTCATTGCCGAGGACCGTCTGATGCTGAGGCTCATCGACCAGTTCGCTAAGGCTGCGGCGGATGACGACTGTGTGGAAATCAGGCAGTTGTTCAGGCGGTGCGGTACGCCATGCCGGACCATCTGATTCAGCATTGAGCTGAAACCAGAAGAATCCGTAGGGAGGTAGCGTTAGCAGATAGGTGAGCTGTCCGATCGGCGGAAAAGGCGACATGCCGGTCAGCTCGACAGGCACTCGGCCTTCATAGGCGGATAGATCGAGTTCGACAGCCTGGGGCACACGCGAGAGGTTGGCCACGCACAGGATGACTTCCTCTTCGTGTTCGCGAAGATAGGCTAAGATCCGCCGATTTTGGGGGGCAAGGAAGCGCAGCGACCCTCTTCCAAAAGCCGGGTGCCGACCGCGTAGCGCAAGCATCCGTCGGGTCCAGTTCAACAGCGAGTGGGCGTCCGAGGTCTGTGACTCGACGTTCAGCGCCTCATAACCATATTGCGCATCGGAGACCGGCGGGAGTACCAGGCGCGCAGGATTAGCCTTTGAAAAGCCGCCATTGCGGTCAGGCGACCACTGCATCGGCGTTCGCACACCGTCGCGATCGCCGAGATAGATGTTGTCGCCCATGCCGATCTCGTCACCGTAATAAAGGACCGGCGTACCTTTCATCGATAGCAAGAGCGCGTTCATGAGCTCGATGCGGCGGCGATCGCGCTCCATCAATGGAGCGAGGCGACGGCGAATGCCCAGATTGATGCGCGCTCTTTTATCGGAGGCATATGTCTCCCAGAGATAATCGCGTTCTGCGTCCGTTACCATTTCCAATGTCAGCTCGTCGTGGTTCCGCAGGAAAATGGCCCACTGACAGCTGTCGGGAATTTCTGGCGTCTGCCGCATGATGTCGGTGATCGGGAATCGATCTTCCTTGGCGATTGCCATGTACATCCGCGGCATAAGCGGAAAGTGAAACGCCATGTGGCACTCGTCGCCGTCGCCAAAATATTCTCGCGTGTCCTCGGGCCATTGATTGGCCTCCGCAAGCAGCATAACGCCCGGATGTGTTTCGTCGAGGGCGGCTCGGATTCGCTTCAATATTGCGTGTGTTTCAGGCAGGTTCTCGTTGTTCGTTCCCTCACGTTCCACCAAGTAAGGGATCGCGTCCAAACGGAAGCCATCTATGCCTGTCTCCAGCCAGAAACGCATTACCGACAGGAGTTCCTTCATGACCAACGGATTGTCAAAATTCAGATCTGGCTGGTGTGAATAAAAGCGATGCCAGTAGTAAGCGCCAGCCGTCTGATCCCAGGTCCAATTGGATTTCTCGGTATCGATGAAGATGATGCGCGTTTCGGGAAATTTTTGGTCGGTGTCGGACCAGACGTAGAAATCGCGTTCTGCGCTTCCCGGAGGTGCCTGGCGGGCTCGTTTAAACCACGGATGCTGGTCTGACGTATGATTGATGACGAGTTCCATGATGACCCGAATATTGCGATCGTGTGCGGCGGAAACGAACTTGCAAAAATCCTCGATATTGCCGTAGTCGGGACTGACACTTCCATAGTCGGCAATGTCATATCCGTCATCGCGCCGCGGTGAAGGAAAGAAGGGAAGAAGCCAGATTGCATTGACGCCGAGCGAAGCAATATGATCAAGCTTCTCGAACAGGCCCTCAAAATCGCCTATCCCGTCGCCGTTAGCGTCAAAGAACGATTTGATGTGCAATTGATAGATGATCGCGTCCTTGTACCACAGTGTGGTATCGGCGGTCTCCATCCGGCTCTCGCCGATCGACACGTCTTCCATTTCAGATCTCTCCTGTTCTGACGCGCCAGATGGCGAATGGCAGGTGGAATGGATCGAGCCTGAGCGTCTGCCATTTGCCAGTCAGGGAAAACCGCTGGGCGCTGACCAAGTCTTCGATATCGAGCGTGCCAGCGTCGTCCTTTCCGAAGTTCCACAAGGGTATCTCGACAGTGCTTTGTTCGATGCTGTGTGGATTAAGGCAAATCCCGACAAGCAGGACATTATTTCGACCGGGCGCCGCCTTTTCGAAAAACATCACGTTGGGATTTGAAGAATTGAGAAGCGTGAGGCCGAGATGCGAATGAAGGGCGGGATTGTCCCGCCGCAACCTGTTCAGCATCGTTATCTCGGGTTTGATATTTCCTGGTCGGTCGTAGTCCCACGCGCGAATTTCATATTTCTCGCTGTCGGCGTATTCTTTACGCTTGACGTCAGGCCTGCCCTCACAGAGTTCGAAGCCATTGTAGACACCCCATAAACCCGACAGCGTCGCAGCCAGGGCAGCGCGGATCACAAAAGCGGGCCGCGGAGCATCTTGGAGAAAATCGGGATTGATGTCATGCGTGTTGACGAAAAAATGGGGTCGAAAGAACTCCTTAGCCTCCGTCTGCGTGATCTCGAGCATATATTGTTCAAGCTCCCACTTGCTATTGCGCCAAGTGAAGTAGGTATAGGATTGCGAGAACCCGACTTTGGCGAGGCGATACATCACCTTTGGACGGGTAAACGCTTCGGACAGAAAAACAACGTCGGGGTGGCGTGCGCGAATGTCGCCGATCAACCATTCCCAGAAGGGAAAGGGCTTGGTGTGCGGGTTATCGACCCGGAAGAGCTTCACTCCCTCGTCGACCCATAGCTGCACGACATCACGCAACTCCTCCCAGAGAGCGGGTATTGCGTCCTGCGCGTAGAAGTCTACGTTGACAATATCTTCATATTTCTTGGGCGGATTTTCCGCATATCGGATCGTCCCATCTGGCCGCCACTCGAACCAGCCAGGGTGCTTGACCAGCCAGGGATGATCGGGAGATGCCTGGATCGCAAGGTCGAGGGCCAGCTCCAATCCCTGATCGCGCGCTGCATCGACAAGACGTCGAAATGCGTCAAATCCGCCGAGTTCCGGGTGGATCGCATCATGGCCGCCATCTGCCGAGCCGATCGCATAGGGGCTGCCCGGATCACCTGGCGCCGCCACGAGACTGTTGTTGCGACCCTTTCGGTTCGTGCTGCCAATCGGATGGATCGGTGGGAAATACAAGACGTCGAAGCCCATCTCGCGGATGGCCGGCAGCCGGGTTATCACATCGTCAAACGTCCCATGGCGGTTCGGGTCACCGCTTTGTGATCGCGGAAATACCTGGTACCAGCTTGCGAATGCAGCCTCTGCCCGTTCTGACTCAACAGTGTATTGGGTCGAACGCGTCTGGAACGGCCGCTCGTCAGCCTGCGCCATCAGCGCTGATAACTGAGAAGATAAGAGCAAGCGCGTTTTTTCAGTCGCATCGCTGCTGTCTAGTCTTTTCAGGACCTCCGCCAGTTCTCCATGTATGACGGGGTCTGCTTTCTGGTCAATTCTTGCCGCAGCGTTTCGCACCAGCGCTGATCCCTCGATCAGCTCCAGGGACAGATCGAGCCGGGCTTCGGCTTTTTTCGAGAGTTCGTACCGGAAAATGGCGAACGGATTTTTCCAAGCTTCGACGCAGAAGTGATAGCGACCGACTCTCTCCAGGCGAAACGCGCCGAACCAGCGATCGTTGTTATCAAGAGAAAATGCTACCTCGCGCCAGTCTGCTTCGTCCGATGCGCGGTACAGCAAGGACGCCTCTAGCCGATCATGGCCGTCGGCGAAGATATCGGCGCGCACAGTAACGGTATCTCCAACGACACGTTTGACGGGAAAGCGTCCGAGGTCGACCTGCGGCTCGATATTTTCGATGGCGATCCGTTCAGATTTGTCTGTCGCTTTTTCCGGCGTCGTCACGCGGTCAGTGGCGATCGCAACGCGCGTCGCGGCAACCACCGAGCGCACTTCTCCTGGAGCAAGCAAGCCAGATTGGAGATCCCGGTCGGCAGGAACGAACGGTGCGGCCGTTCGCGAGATAATGTCTCGAGGGTAGGGCGATGGCCGACGCAGGTCTCGGTTGATTACCACAAGCCGCTTTTGCGTTGCGACACGAAGGTCGGCAGCGTCAGTTAGAGTAATGACGCTTGCCTGCGTCGATGACTCGTATGACGTTGGCGAGAGGCCATCTGCCGCCGCTATCGACGCGTTGGCCTCCCGTACCGCGACAGACAGATCGAATGCACCATCCGATCTCATCACGCGGAAGTCTTGACCTGAACCTCGCGTGGCGTCGAGCGGAAGGACGGCGCCGAACTCGTAACCCATTGGGATCAACATCCCGTCACCAATTTCAGCTGAAAGCCGCAGCGCGCGAAGCGATTTCCGCTCCCGGATCTCTCGGCTTTCGGTTCCATGGGCAAGGCGCCTTGCAAAGGGGGCTTCCGGGAACGCGATTTGTGAACCGATCGATCGCTGTAGACGGAGTTCTTCGAAGAACCAAGCTTCGCGCATGTCCCACCAGGCAAGGGACGAGAATGCGCCGTCAAATCCCAGTCGGCCCAATCTCTTACGGAAGGCAAAGTCGGTTCCTGGCGTGTAGACAAGTCGCAACGGTTTGATCTTTTCACTCTCTGGCCCCGGCAGGCGCTCCAGATCGGTTGCAGCGAGCGTATCAAGACCCAAATAGCGAAATCCGGAAACGCCGAGGACGGATAATTTCGACACAAGGTCGATCAGGCGCTCGACGTCGTGCGCAGGTGTGGGCTCGTTTCGCCGGGGAGTGGATGGTGACGGACGAGGGTCTAGTGCGCCTGGCTCATCGGGCGATGCTGCCTCACCTATCGGCAGCAGGACATCCATCATCAGGCCAATGCCTCGCGCTCTCGCATTTTCACTCAGATACGCGACGGCGTCCTCCAATGATGAAGGGAGTCCGACAGCGGCATCAACTGAACTGGTGTCAAGCGACCTAAAAATGCTTCCGCTTTGCGCCCTGCGCTTGAAGATCGGCCCAGTCATGACCGTATCGAAGCCCAAATGAGCGGCGTGATCGAACACCTGTAGCCAACTGGTCGTGCTTGGCAAGTCAAGCGGATTTACATAATAGATGCGGGGTCTTGGGATTTGTGGGCGACGCGCAGGCATCATCTGTGTTTTCTCCACGCGCGGGCACAACGGACCGCAGGTTTTTTACACCAGAGCGGTAGAAACTTTCGGCTCTAACCGTTGTTCCCGAATAATCGACCACTCGCGCGAGCCAACTATTGACGCTGGCAGGATGGTGCGCGGCGACGGCAGCTCATGCTGTCCAGTCCACCTTTCTTGGGCAGAGGGTCTTATGGCCACTTCGCAGATGCCGTGTTCTCATTGAACCTTCACGCAGGCAACCTACTCTCACGGTGTGATCGACTGTCGAGGTGATGGATGTCGACGGGGCTGCGCTTTCAGTCGCGAAGGCGCTGTTTCGGACATGGTGTGTTGATCTCATATCCGCCGCTCGCTTTTTGCTGGAATTCCAGAGCAGATCCGATGATTTCATGACGGATCAATGAAATTTCGCCGCTTCAGGTGGACGACGTGGCGGTGACCGGCCTTTGGCGCTACGATCAGCTATGTTTTCGAACGAGGAGTTTGACCATGAGCATAGCCAACGCCTCCCCACTTCGATCGCCGTTCCCACCGCCCACCACTGATGTCGAGGCCGACCGCTACAAACAAATTCGGCAGGCGGTGGAAACAGCGTTGAATGATCTCCTTTCGACTGCACTCGAAGCAGGCTGGAGCGCGCAAGAGATAGCTGTCGCTGTCGACGAGGCCGGGAAAAATCTGAAAGACGTTCATGTTGTGACGACGGACAGGACCGTAGATTTCCCGACGCCCATGGGCCGCTCCTAGCCGGCGCCTCTCCTGTGTTATCGCTGTCCAGATTCGGGTTGGTCGCTACGGCGGAGCGACACTTGAGAACTCGGAATTGGTGTTCTTGAGCCGTTGGACCGTGGATGCCGAAGCTCACGAGCCGCTCGCGCCGTCGGCTGGACAACTACTGTGAAGCGATCGCCCTTATGGCTGGAGCCCTGCAATCAGGTGTTCAAGCCTCCATCGACATTGATGGTCGCGCCAGTGATTTGTCTTGCTGCGGGGCTCGCGAGAAATGCGACGGTGGCTGCGATGTCCTCAGCTGCACCATATCGGCCCAAAGGGATAAGATTGCGCTGAAAATCTGAATATTCTCCGTCCGCGGGGTTCATCTCAGTATTTGTCGAGCCTGGTTGGACCAAGTTGGCGGTGATGTCGCGCGGTCCAAGCTCTTGCGCCAAGCCGCGGGTGAACGATTGCAGCGCTGCTTTTGTCATAAAATAGACCGTGCCTGTGGCGCCGACGATCCGGTCGGCTCCAGCTGAACCGATTGTAATAACCCGTCCCCCAGAGTGTAGATGCGCAAGCGCGGCTTGTGTCGAAAGAATAGTTCCGCGCACATTTACCGCGAATAGAGCGTCGATGTCTTCGATTTTGATCTCGGCGATCGTGTCGTAGCGGGCAATTGCGGCGTTGTTCACTAGAATGTCCAGGCCACCGAGCGCGGTCACAGCGTCCTCGACCGCATGGCGAATTGCGACTGGATTAGCGCTGTCGGCTTGAATTGCTACACCATGCCTACCGGCGCTCTCGATCGACGCGACGACCGCTTTGGCTCGGTCTGCCGAACTTTGAAACGTTAGGGCAACATCGGCACCCTGTTCAGCCAGCGTCTTTGCGATCGCGGCGCCTATCCCGCGTGCCCCGCCAGTCACGAGCGCTCGTTTTCCAGTAAGATCAATCGTGTCTTGCTCCAATTATGTAGTGATCGATGCAGAATTAATATGGGTGTTGAAATTCGGTGTCAATCGGTTTATGTAGCGATCGATGCAAAAAGGTCAGAGTCAAGTCTCGGTCAAATCCGCCTTTAAAAACTCGCCTCGTGGTCGGCCCCGCGCATTCGATCGCGATGCGGCGCTCATGAGCGCCATGAGGATATTCTGGATCAAAGGATACGAAGCGACTTCGATCTCAGACCTCACAGGTGTGATGGGCGTAGGGACGACAAGCCTTTACGCTGCGTTCGGCTCGAAAGACGAGCTATATTCGGAAGCGCTGCGGTACTATGCCGCCAAATATGAGGGCCTTGTATGGGGACGTTTCCGCGAGGCACGCTCAGTGCGTGATGCTGTAAAGGCCTATCTCTACGACTCGGCGGCTGCTATGACCGGTTCAGACTGCGACCTTCCACGCGGATGCTTGGCAACGCTTGGGACGGTCGGCAGCGACGGTCATGCCGAACTCGCCGAGTTGATGCGATCAACGCGAGGCATCGCGTTCGACGTGCTCACGACACGCTTGAAACAAGCCGTCGAAGAGGGAGAACTTTCATCTTCGATCGATCTCGTCAAAGTCAGTCGGTTTATCCAGACGGTTCAGAGCGGCATGGCCATTCGCGCCCGTGATGGAGCGGAGAGGGGCGAACTCCAGGGCGCGGCTGAAATCGCGATGGCCGGGTGGGACGCTTTCATCTCTCAAGCGATGGCGGAGCCTGCGGTGCGGGGGCAAGCAGGCGGACCTAGCTCGGACGGGGACAATTCTGATGACAGACCAACGAGCCGCGACGACCGGACTTAGCACGTCAGCTGGTTGAGCCGCCACGCAAGGGTTCCGAGCGAGAGCCTGCTTCGCTTAGCCGGCATGTGCGAGGTTGCCAGTCGTCTCGCGCCTGCAAGGCCGGTCGCCATTCCGGGTGGCAAGCACGAGTTGGTGGTGCGATGCGGACGCCCTGCGAATAAGCCGCGATCCATAGGCAATGGTCGAGACAAGCAATCTGGTCGTCAGCATCTCGGATTTTGGCTATTCGTGAGCAAAACTCGAAAACACTCCCGGAAGCCAATCTAGGAAGGCCCGCACTGCGGGATTGGCTCCCCTGTTGGCAGGCCAAAGCACGGTTAAATTATTGCGCTCAACCGCATGGTTTGCGAGGATGGGGATCAGTTCGCCGCGTGCCAAATAGGGGGCTGCTAGAAAGTCAGCTGTTAACCCGATGCCACCACCGGCGACAAGTGCGGCCACAACGGCATCGCTGACATCGGCCACAATACTGGCGGCAGGCACAAACTCAACGGTCCGTCCGCCGATTTGAAAGGGCCAGCGGAAAGCTTGCCCGCTGCTCTGATAGCGCAGGTTGACGATGTCATGTCCCTTCAGGTCGTCCGGATGCATCGGCGTTCCCCGCGCGGCCAGATATTTTGGAGAGGCGTAGGCACCTAGGCGACATGGTCCAAGCTTGCGTGACTTCAATTGCGTGTCGGGTATCTCTCCGATACGGATCGCAATATCGATTGCTTGCTCGGTGATATCGGCAACTTGGTCGCTGATGCGAAGATCGATGGTCACTTTGGGACATAGGCGACGGAATGCAGGCAACGCCGGAGCCACCAGATGAACGCCGATCGGCAGCGAGGTGGCAATGCGCAGCGTTCCAGCAGGTTCTGCGCGGGCTGACATCGCGGCCTGCTCGATCATTTCGGCATCGCGTAAAAGGTCGACTGCGCGCTCAAAGAGGTCCCGGCCCTCAGGGGTGAGGCTCAATGATCGGGTCGTCCGGGTAAACAGTGACACGCCAAGGCGCTCCTCCAACCGCCGGACGCTCTTGCTGATCGCTGACGGTGAAATCGACAATGACCGCGCAGCCGCGCTGAAGCTTCCGAGCGATCCCACCCGCGCGAACGCTATCAGCCCTGTCAGTCGCTCAAGCGCCATTTGTTCCTTCATGGCACGATTGAAACGCTGCGATGATGAATTGTCAACTTGCGGCCTTCTCTCATATGCTGGGATACGAATACGCACCATTGCCTGTTGTTGCTGCAGGCAAAGTGCTCATTCGCATTCGAGAAATTGGTTTAAATCCTTCGCACTGGTGTCTGCGCGACGGCTATTGGTCGCTGCTTCCACAGTGGCAACCGCATCCGACTTTCCACTCATCCTAGGATCGGATGTGTCAGGAGTTGTCGAGGCGGTCGCCAGCGACGTGACGCAATTCAGCGTCGGCGATCGGGTCCATGCAATGATCCGTTTTCCCCGCGACGTGATGGAAGGAAGCGAAGCCTACGCGGAATATGTCAGCGCGCCAGCGTCGGATATCGAGCGTAAGCCATCTGGGCTCGATCATGTTCGAGCGGCGGCAGCACCCATGTCCCTGCTCACCGCGTGGTTTCACGATCGAACTGGGACATGATGAACCCAAGCCTTTTCAGTCTTTTGTTCATATTCCTGTGGCAGTGGACGGAAAGAGGATCCTCGTCAATGGAGCTAGCGGTGGCGTCAGACGTTTAGCCGTGCAGGTTGCGAAATAACCGCCGTTGCATCGGCCAAGAATGAGACGCTCATGCGCGAGCTCGGCATCGAAGATTTTATTGATTATCGCGAGAATGACGCCTCTAACTTCGTACGCGACATCGACTTCGTTATTGATCGGGTCGGAGGGATGTCTCTGTTAGGTAGCAACTGCCGATAACGAAGTTCTGGGACGACAGGCTAAACGACGAACTTCACATGGCTAGTTTGTGTGGCGGGACAGTTTGCGGGTCTACAGCTTCAGTCAGCACGACCTCTTCTGGAAGCCGTGTCATACTCGTGCGTATCTTTTCTGCATACCACCACATCGCGTCGCGGGGCATGCGCGCTCGACGAAGAGGCTCCATTTCCGTGAAAATGAATCGGCGCCTATAAGCGCTGGGGCTTTCGGCAAGGTAAAACGGCTTCATGCGCTCCTGTCCAAGGAACCATGGCTTCTTTAGAAAGCGTTCTGGATCGTCGGTCCAGAGCGGCGCTGGTCCAAGCCTCCACCTACGGCACAGGTGTTCCCCAATAGCGCCCACCAGCGCGTCAAAGCGCTCATCACCCGTTAAATCGGGTGCATCGACGAGCCTCTCTCGTCTCCGGGAACTTGAGGGATTAAGATAAAAACCGTCGAGAAAACTGGCAAGGTGGTACCAAAACTCGCTACCCGTCGCGCTCTGTTTGCCAGAACCTTCATTGCCAGCAAGTATTCTGGCGTCGGGGTAAAAATTCGAAGCCCCACGACCGACCCATCTGTCGGATAATCCCTCACGCTTATGCGCCCGGATCCTCGGCGTCGGGCAGTTGCTACTTGATTGCAGACATTATTAGCAACAGGACTGCCCTTTTCGCGCCGGCCAGGTCAGCAATGACGTCTCTAACGCTAGCGCTTCTACCAGCTTTTCAACGGCCTCAAGACCGGCGTTTTCTTGTTGATGTGATTGTCCATTCGGGCGAGCAAGCCGTCAAGCAACTCGACGGCCTCCCCAACAGCAGGTCCCTTGTTCAGCATGACGCACTCGGCGCGTGCAGCCATGGCAGCATCGGTCATTTCGCCTCGCGAAGGCAGCCCCGATTTCACCAGGTCTTCCAGAACTTGCGTCGCCCAGATCGTCGGCACTGAAGCCGCTTCACTGATCCACAGCAACTCTTCCTGCATTTCGGCAAGCCGCTCGAAGCCAATCTCAGCTGCTAGGTCGCCGCGAGCGATCATCACTCCAAACGGCCGGCGGACCATGGAGGCGCGGGCTATCAGCGACGGCAGATTTTGAACTGCTTCCGGTTGCTCGACCTTGGCGATTAGGCCGAGAGGCGTCTTGCGACTGGGGCACTCCGCAAGCTCGGCTTCGAGCAGATCAATGTCATCGGGACGTGCAATGAACGAATAGCCAATCATGTCGGCGATGGACGACACTATCCGTAAATCCGACCGGTCTTTATCGGTCAATGGGGAAAGGCCAAGATCGGTGTCAGGAAAGTTCAATCCTTTCTCCGGCTTCAACTTTGATCCGCCTGTCTTCGTCCGCGTCACCCGCAAGATTGGAGTTGCCCCCAAAAGACCGGACATGCTCAGGTTTGAGATTGCGAGTTGATGAACTCGCGCGGCGATTGATATCCTAAAGCACTGTGCGGGTGAAGATTGTTGTAATGCTCGAACCAAAACGGCA